>Ga0334722_10000034_pt1 | contig 203185 bp, 192 predicted proteins | sample C3_bottom_MG_FD_207210 | JGI IMG/M metagenome (GOLD analysis project Ga0334722, IMG submission 207210) | Sediment microbial communities from Yellowstone Lake, YNP, Wyoming, USA - C3_bottom | ecosystem: Environmental > Aquatic > Freshwater > Lake > Sediment | place: USA: Wyoming | collected... | reverse complement strand
CCAGGGGCAATCAGCTCGCCAGTCGTGGCGCCCCCCCCCCCCCCGCCCACTAACAGGGCGATTCCCTGACATCCCAGGTCTTGCTATAGGCAGGCCAGCGCCTTATCTGGAAGCGATTCGAGGGAACCTTCCTACGGGGGTTCCTATGGTTGTGGCATTTCTTTCCGGATCCTGCTATTCATGAGAACAAGATACGATGCGACAGTTGAGTCGCATTCAGAAACAAAACCCAGAGGGCGGACTCAGTTTTGTAGCCTTCACCACAGACCCGAAAACCGAGATTGCAGAATTCCTCAAAGGCAATCCGGAAATCACCGTCGATGTGCGAAAGTATCCGGACGCGCGAATGCGCGAAGCCTTCGGCGCCGTCAACGCGGCACGAACTATGTGCATTTCTACTGATGGGACTGTTGCTTTCCTGGAACAGAACTCCGACAGTCCGTCTGATGTTGGAAAGTCCACATTCGAGTTTGCGTCGTCCAACAAGAAAAGGCATACCGATGGCGCGCACTAGGGGTTTCACGCTCGTAGAGACTTTGCTAGTCATCGCCATCATCGGCATTTTGGCTGCGCTCCTCCTGCCAACCGTCTTTCAGGCACGCGAGCGCGGTCGACAAGGTGTCTGCATGTCGAACTTGCGCCAACTGCTCACGGCAATTGAGCTGTATCGACAAGACACGGGGGAAGCAGGTTGGTCTTCAGTGCCAAGTACGGGCGGCTTTGTTGGGGAAATGCGGCAGAAGTATGTCAAGACGGTACAGGTCTACTTCTGTCCCGACTCCCCGCTGCCCCACACTGAAGGGGCTTGGCATAACAGCTACTACTATCTGTATAAGCTCGGAAATTTGACGGGCCGCGACCCAGGGCCTTTCTTCCCCGAGTGGTACCGATTACGCGGAGAGGAATACCCAATCTTGGTGTGTCGCCGTCACGTGCACGATGGCCGACCCACCATCGGGCCTGGCCCGGGATTGTACCTAGTTGGACGCCTAAACGGCACCGTCGAGCGAGTTCAGAAATGGGTGCCCCGCCTGGAACAGTTGTGAAGACTGTTGCTCATGACCAAACGAGCAAGGGAGGAATGACGTGATGCAACAGGCGCGATTGTGGTTAGTCCTGTCAGTAGCTGCTGTTTCGTGGATAGCGGTCGCATTCGTATTCTGGTCGCTCTCCGAACCTGCGCATGCTTCAACGAGAGCATCCGGAGGTTCCCCAACACTTCATCACTTCACCTATGGCTGTGACTTCGATTTTGATGATGGCGGCTGTAATGGCTGCTTGGCGAATGGGGCGACTCAAACGTGTACGGTGGTTAAGATCCTTGGTCTGCCTTACGCCTGCTGCTGGTATGCGGATGATTACGACTGCAACGGCGACGGGATTTCCGACTGCTTCATTTACACCGACGGGCACAGAATCTGGGCGCCGACTGGCTGCGGCAGTGGCACGTCCGCGTGTCCAATGAACCCGGTCCCATAGAATCGGACCCACACACTGCCATTGCCAGGAGCATCTAAGATGACCGTTAGCAAGGAGCGCAGGAGCAGTTTTCGTCGCGTCCTGCTCATTTTCTTCGTGTTCTTCATCGGTACGGGTGGCTGGCTGCTGTTTCGACTGTATTCCTCAGCGGAACGGCGTCAATTGCGCTCATTCTTGTCGGCATGGTCGGATGGCGACTTCCATGCCATGTATTTGATGTTTGCTCCCGTCGACCGGGCGGGCCCTTGGGATGCGGGGCTCCCGCTGCTGCCCGAAGCCGAGCTTCAAAGAGTACTTGGTGACCAGTCGGTCCGCGTGCCTGCAAGAATTAGACCGGGCGGAATCTGGTCATTGGCGATCTCTGATACCTATGGTCTGGCGGGATTCGCTGTCCGACTGAAGGAGCTACCAGAGACGCCTTCCACGGAAGCGTCTCGTCCCTTTGCGCTGGTGGTGTCTGTGGACCGTGAGACGAAGCGCATTCGCGCGTTTAGCACCTTTTACGATCTCCTGAACGCTAACTACGGTCGCGCGCGGGCGGAGGCCTTCAGCAGGACGTACAAGCAAGCAGCAATGGCAGGTGGCTGGAAGCCCCCGCAGAATCCCGGCGCGACCTTCGTTCCTCCTGAAGAGACGCCAGTCGGTTCACACTAAGTGGGTGTCGAATAACCGGTGGAAGGGGGTGGCTTCAACCAGCGCCCGTGAGCGGGAAGCGGCGCTTGCGCGGTGCCTGCAAGTTTCTGATGTATCTAGACCGCCCTAGAACTCTAGGGCTTGCGAGTGCCTCAGCCGGCTTGGGCAGCCGGAACATCGTCGCTGGCGCGAACGATCTGTTGCGGCGCGACGCCGAGGAGTTTCGCCGCGGCCTTCGACAGGTCTTCGAACCCGGCCTTGTTCCAGCCGACCTGCGTCTTGACGATGTCGCCGTGCGTGTCAATCAGGAACAGCGTCGGCACCGCCACCAGGCCGTAGTCCACGGTGGCGCGCAGACCCTCGTCCACCACCAGCGGGTGCGTGGCGTGGAAGTCCGTCCCCCACTGCTGCGTCTTGGCCTTGTCGCCTTGCGAGATGCCGACGACCTGCAGACCCTTGTCTTGGTAAGCGGCGTGCAGGCGTTCGACGAACGGCCAGGCCAACTGGCAGGTCGGGCAGGTTTCCTTGAAGAAGGCGGCCAGCACCGGCCCGCGCGAGCGCATGGTGTCGAGGTCGTAGCGCTTGCCGTCAATGCCGGCCAGCGCGAAGCGCGGGGCGGGCGCCCCCACGGCCGAGTCCACACTCAGTGCCATCGTCGTCACTCTCCATCGGGCATTCTCTGCTCATTCTAACAAACACCCCGCGATGCGGCGGCGCGCGTCAGGGGCGCTCGGGCGGGGCGGTGGCGCCGGGGCCGTAGGTGCCGGCCCGGTAAAGGAAGAGTTCCAGCGATTTATCAATGTGCTGCGCGCGCCAGCGATAGATACCGCGGTCGGTCTCCACCCAGGCGACGCCGTGGCGGGCGTCCCCGAGCCAGGCGAAGGCCACCGCACGCACATGGAAAGTGTCCGTACTCCCGAGCATTAGGATGGGAACAGTGAACTGAACCCGGAGCACGCTGGTGCCGCGGCTCCGCGGAATCAGCGCTTCGCCAAGCATCCATTCGCTGACTGCGGGGGGCGGCGGTTTGAGCGGCGACCGCAACAGCCATGCCATTGTGTCCCACGCCTCGTGCGGGACCGTGTCCAGACCGGTCGAGTGCGTGCCATCGGCGTCGACTTGCATCATTGTCGCTCGGACGTTGCTCGGGGCCGGGATGGTCGGCGCGTCGGCGGGAGGTAGTCGCCCCGCCGCCGCCGCGACCGCAGTACCCAGCGGGGCCGCACTGGAATTGATTCTCTTCTGATCTATTGGCAATTTCAGCCACTCGCCTCCCGCCCACATCGACCACAATCCCGCTGACACCACCAAGTCTCTGTCTGGAATATGCGTCGTCCGACTCCCGATGACCACGCGATCCGCCCCCGGCTCCGAGTCGCCGCCGAGCGCCCGATCGTAAGTGACATCGACGCAGACCGCGTCGGGGTTGTCCTTCCAGGGAGCGAAAAGTGCACCGAAACTGATGCGCGCGTTTGCCGCGCTCGTCGCAACACTTTCGTCGAAAGTTACGATGCCTTTCACCGCAGCGGCCAACGCTTCAAATTCGGGTGTGCCCGCGGGCACGGCGACCGCGCGCCCGTCGGGAAGCCAGATGGTGATGGCAATGATGCCGGCCGGGCGGTTCGTCCACCACCAGTACCCGCCGCCGGCCACGACGATGACGACAACCAGGATGGCGCCCCACGGGCGCCTGCGGCGGCGCGGCGGCGGGGGCACCGCGTTCACCACGGCACCCGATAGGTGTCGCGCAACATGTCCGGCACAGTGCGGTGCAACACATCCGCCTTGAAGCGCAGAACGCCCCGATCCGTCTCCACCCACGCCGTCCCGCGTTTGCCCTCCGCCTCCGACGCGAACACGAACGCCCGCACTGCGTACACCGTGCCGCCGCTCTCGATGCGCAGGGGCGCCTTGAATTCGCAGCGCAGCACCGCGACCGCGTCGCCGAGCGCCATCGCGCTCGCCGGCGCCCACTCGTTCGCCGCGGCGCGGAGACTGTTCGTGTAGTAGTACAGCCCGATCCAGATGCCGACCGGCGCCTTTTCGAGGCGCTTCGCCTCAGGGCGGAGCGTGCTGACGCTGAGGTTATTCGGCGCCGGCAGCAGCGGTGACGGACTCGGCTTCAGTCGCGCCAGCGCGTGGGCGACGGCCCTTCCCAGAGCCGGCGCCCGCGGCTCGACGCCGCGGCGGTCGCTCGGCAACTGCAGCCACTCATTTTCGTTCCACCGGCCGGCGGCGATGATCAGGCCGGTCTCGGGCAGGCGCGCCCGGCCGCTGCCGAGGGCGAGCCGCGTCGCGCCGCCGCCCTGATAACCGCCGGTGAAGGACTGGTCGTATTCCACTTCGACGCACACCGCGCCCGGGTTCACCGTCCACGCCGGGAACAGGGGGCCCCAGTGGACTTGGGCCATCATCGCCTGGCGGGCGACCTCGTTGCTGAAGGGCGTGATGGCGTTTATCGCCTGCGCCAGTTCCTTGAAGGACGCCGAACCGGGCGGCGCGACGACGGCGCGCCCATCGGGCAGCCAGACGGTGATATGCGTCAGTTTCGCCGGCGTCGCGGAGAGCGGCTTGCGCGGCACCGCCAGGCCCAATGAGCAGCAGGCGGCGATCAGGAGGGCGGCGCAGAGGAACCACGATGGGCGCGTCACGGCCGGTATTCTACCGCGGGCGGCGGGAAGGAAGACGCGGGCACAGAATGTGAGGTACGGCGCCTTCGGCGCCGGAGGGGAGGGTTCGATGCCCGTTTACGAACGGCAGGGCGGAACCAATTGGGTCAAGATTATCGTCATCGTCGGCATCATTTTGCTGGTGCTGGTGGGCGGGTGCGCGGTTATCGGCGGCATCTTCTTCACCCGATTCGCCAAGCAGATGATGGTGAGCATCACGCAGACGACCGACGCCAGCGGCAACGCGGTGTTCGACAGCGAGCGGTTCACGCTGACCGCGCAGGCGGGCTGGCAGTCGGCCGGCTCCGGTCCGACCGCGATTCTGCAGCACTCGCCCACCGGCGCGGAGTTGACCGTGATGGGAGCGCCCAAGATGTTCAAGGCCAGCGACATGCAATCCCATCGCACCGGCGGCGAGACGAAGACCATCACCCTCGCCGGCGCCTCGGTGACGGAAGAGCGCAACGAGCCGGCCGGGACCGCGCAGGTCACGCTGACGGCACCCGACGGTCAGGTGTTTATCTTCGGGCTGATGAGCGGGAAGCCGTTCGCCGACGCCGAGACCGCGATGCTGCAGTTGTTGGATACGATCAAGTGGAAGTGAGGAGAAGGGGAGACGGAAGAGCGTAGAAGGTAGAGGCAAGACGACAGACGCAAGTGAGCGAGCAGCCGAGAGCGGAGATGAGCCCACCCGCGGTTGTGACCCGGCGTCGTCCAAAGTTCACGGCGATCGAACTCGTGGTTGTCGTGACGATTATCGCGATCTTGGCGGGCCTGACTTTTCCAATCTTATCGAGCGCGCGAGTGGCGGCTTGGTATACCGCCGCACAGCATGCGCGGTTGGTGAGTGGGCAGTTCGTTGCCGGCCCATTCGCCTCCGACTGCCTGCCCTGCTGGGGGTTGGCCACGCTGCCCGATGGGCGCCGCGTGGTCACGCATGGCCCGACCAGCGCATACTTGACGATTGAGCTGAGTGACCTCTCGCGATTTGACCTCAACACTTTCATCGGATCGCGGCCGGCGAAAGCGAAGCAATTGGGGGCAGTCCAGGTCTCTGTCGTCTACGCGTCACCGGGCGGACCCGCCGAGGCCGTACTGTGGTCGCCGAACCATTTCGATGTCGTTGTTTTCCAGATACACTCGCCGCGCGCAAAGCAAGTACCCGAAACAGAGCTGCTCGACCTGATTTCGACGCTGAAGTGGAAATGAATCTGGCAGCGAATAGAGACGGGAGATGAACTACCGCATTCGCGCACGCGTGCTGCCCGGGCAGGAGCGGCTGCTGGCCGAGCGGCTCGAACAACGGCTTCTCGGGCGCGGCGAGGTGTTCGAGCAAGAAATCAATCGGGCGCTCACTGCCGCGGTCGTCGCCGGCGATGAGGTGCACTGGGTCGAGACCTGCTATTGCGACCCGCCGCTGAAAATGGAGCGCACCGTCCTCGACACCTATTTCGATCTGCTCTCGGTCGCCCGCGCCGACGACGCCCCCCTCCCCGTCGGCACCCCACTCCCGGAGTTCCTCACCGGCAATGGCACGCGCAACGAAGACTGACGCCGCGCCGAGCGCGGACTACCTCCGCGCCCTGGCGCTCGCCGACTTGCCGCCCGGCGCAGCGAAGCCGGTCACGGTGCGCGGCATCCGAATGGCGCTGTTCAATGTGGACGGCGTCGTGCATGCCGCGCAACTCCTCTGCCCGCACATGGCCTACCCGCTCACCAAGGGCACCATCGCCGACAACATCCTCACCTGTCACTGGCACCACGCCCGCTTCGAACTCCTCTCCGGCGGCAGTTTCTCCGCGTGGTGCGACGACCTGCCGGTGTATCCGGTCGAGGTGCGCAACGGCGACATCTTCGTCTGCCCGGAACCGAAGGCGGCCTATCACCGCGACCTGGTGCCCAAGAATTTCACCGAACTCCGCAAAGGGATGGAGGACACCAGCACCTTCCGCATCGCCAAGTCGGTGACCGGCCTGCTCGCGGCCGGCGTCGCGCCGCTCGACATCCTGCGCCGCGCCGCTGAGTTGAATCTCTTCTTCGCCGAGAACGGCGTCAGCAACGGGCTGGTCGGGCTGGCCTGCGTCACCAACCTGCTCCCCCACCTTTCGGAGGACGACCGCCCGCTGGCGCTCATCCACGGCGTGCGCTCCGCCGCCGGCCCGGTCGGCGAGGGGCCGCCGCGTCGCACGCACCTGCCCTTGCCCGAGGCCGAGGGCCTCGACTTCCCGCGCCTGAAGCGCTACTACCGAGCGCTGCTCGACGACCGCGAGGCCGAAGGGGCCGAGCGCTGCCTGCGCACCGCGGTGGCGCAAGGGCTGGCGCCCGAGGCGGTCGCCGAGATGTGCATCGCCGCGGCGACGGATCACTTCTTCCTGAACGGTGGGCACACGCTCGATTTCATCAACAAGGCCTTCGAGTTGGCCGATGCGCTCGGCGATGCCCAGCGCGCCGACCTGATCGCCGGCCTGGCCGCGCCCACCGCACAGGCGCGCCGCGAGGAGGAAAACCTGGAGTGGGCGGAAGTGGCCGGCCCGCTGTGGGAAGTGCACCACGATCTCCCGGAGTTGCTCGCCGCCGGCCGCGGCAAGCCGTGGAATCAGACCGAGAAGATTCTCGATGTCCTGCTCAATGCCAAGCCGCTGGAAATCGTGGAGTATTTGCGGCTGGCCATCAGCCGCGGCGCCACCGTGACGCAATTGACGCATCTGCTCGCCCGCGCCGGCGTCTGGCGGATGGTGCGCATGCACCTGCAAAACGAGGAAGACTGGGACATCGTGCACGAGTGCCTCAGCCACAACAACGCGCTCGACCGCTTGGCGCAGCGGCTGGCAGGACGCGGCGGGGAAGCGGAGGCGGATTTGATGCGCGGCGTCTTTCACGCCGCCGTTTTCACCGGCCTCTGCTACTTCATGAATCTGCCGGCGGCGAAGTTGCCCTCCGAGCGCCCCGCGCCGGCGGGCGACCCGGACAAACTCCTGACGGAATTGCAGCGCTGCGCCGAGTTCCAGCGCGTCGAAGAGGGCGCAGGCGTCGTCTTCGCCTATCTGTCTCAGGGGCATGACCGCGCGGCGCTGCTGCAGAAACTCGGCTACTGCCTGCTGTTCGAGGACGCCGGGTTCCACTCCCTGCAGTCGCTCGAAGCGGGCATTCGGCAGTTCCACGCGCTCGGCGACCAACCCGAAGCCGCGCTGGCGCTCGTCGGCGCCGCGCGCTTCATCTTCTCGCGCAAACTGCAGCGCAATGTGCTGTTCCAGACGCGCAATGCCGAGAAACTCCTGCGCGGCGAATCGCTGGCGGACGCGCCCGACTAGCGCACCGCCCCGCTTCCCGCAGTTACAATGCCCCCCATGCGTGCCCGGTTCCATGCCCTCCTCGCGCCCTATCGCGGGCTGCACCGCAATGTGCGGCTCATCATCGGCGCCTGGCTGTTCGCGTTTCTGGGCGCGGCGATCGGCACGCTGTTTTTCAACTTCTACCTGCAAGGGATGGGCTTCGATCAAAAGTTCGTCGGCCTGTTCAATGCGGTCTCGCCGTTTGTCGCCTTGCTGTTCGGCGTGCCGTCGGGGATGCTCGCCGACCGCATCGGCCACCGCGCTGCCATCCGCGTCGGCGCTGTGCTCGCCGTCATCGGCTTCTGGGGCATCGTGGCCAGCGCAACGCAAACCGCGCTGTTGGCGTGGATGGCGCTCGTCGGCGCCGGCACCGTGCTCATCTTCACCAGTTCCGGCCCGTTGCTGACGGCTAGCGCGACTCGCGCCCAGCGCACCGCCGCCTTCAGTCTCGAATCCGCGACCTTCTCGCTGACCTACCTCGCGGGCAACTTGCTCGGCGGGCCGTTGCCGCGCTGGCTGGGCTCATTCATCGGCGCCGAGCCCCATTCCGTCCCGGCGCTGCGGCTGACGCTCGGCGCGGCGGCGCTCTGCCTGACCGTCGGATTGATTCCGCTGGCGTTCGTGCAGAAGGCGCCGCACCTCGAGGATATCCCCCATCCCAACGCGCCCCCGGAACCGAGGCCGCATCCGCGGGCGACCGCCCACCCGGCGCGCCTGTTCTTCTGGCTGCTGCTGCCGAACTTCGTCGTGGCGTTCGGCGCCGGGCCGGTCATCCCGTTCCTCAATCAGTACCTGAAGGCCAAATTCGGCCTGTCGTTCGAGGCGATTGGCGCGGTCTTCGCCTGGTCGAGTGTCGTCACGATGACAGGCGTCCTGGCGCAGCCATACATCGCGGCACGATTCGGCAAGGTGCGCTCGGTCGTGTTCGTGCAGGCGGTGTCGATTCCGTTTCTCCTGATGCTCGGCTTCGCGCCGTGGTTCTGGGTGGTGGTGATGGCGATGGGCATCCGGTCGGCGCTGATGAATATGGGCAGCCCGGTCTATCAGGCGTTCTGCATGGACCATGTGCCGGTGCGCCTGCGGGCCACCTTCACCGGCCTGTGGCAGTCGTGCTGGTCGATCGGCTGGGGGCTGGGCGCCTTGGGGAGCGGCTGGCTGCAGGACACCATCGGCCAAGGGCGCGCCTTCAACCTGCTGTTCAGCACGATGACGGCGTTCTATCTGCTCTCCATCACGCTGCTCTGGCTGCTCTGGGGGCGGCAGCGGAACTCGGGCGCCGGTGCCGAAGTCAGAGAGGTACACGATAGCGGGTAGACGGAAGAGGGTAGAGACTGAAAACGCGATTGCGGAGACTGGGACTGATTGCGCTGGCGGCGGTGCTGCTGGCGGCGGCGCCGGAGCCGCCCGCAGCGGACGCCATCGTGGTCGTGGACCTGCACGACGCCGACGCCGGCACGCGCCTGCAAGTCCGGTCGCTGCAGGGGCTGGTCAACCGCGAGCGGGCGACCGCGTTCGTCCTGCAGTCGCCGCGCGACAGCGGCTGGCTCGACATCAGCGCGCACTGGAGCGGGGCCGCCATCGAGCGCCTGAGCGCCGCCGACTTCCTGGCGCGCTTCCGTTCGAAGGCGAAGGGGCAAGTGTTCTGCAATCCGGCGCAGCCCTACACGATCGCCTACGGCGCCACGCTCGCCGGTCTGCGCAGCGCCATCCTGACCGACCGCGACCTCGGCCTGCCCACGGTTGCCGATGTCCGCACCCTGACCGCCGGCGACGCCGCCCGCCGCCTCGCCGACGAACTGGCAGCGCAGACCGACCCGGGCGGCGGCGTCCTCCTCGACGCCGGCCAGGAAACCGTGGATGTCATCGTGGCGAAGCGCTGGCTGGCACTGACGCCGGAGTTCCTGCGCGCCTGGGACGCGACAGAACGCGCCGCGCTCGCCCAACACTTCGCCGCCGGCGGCGCCTTCATCAACGACCCGACCGACCCGATCGAGGGGTCGGACGCGTTCGATGCCGCGGCGCCGCTCGCCGCGCACGGCGCCGCCTCCAATTTGTCGTTCTTTGCGGCGTCGGCCATCCCACTGCCGCTGCGCCAACTGCGCTACCTGCCGGCACGCATCCCCGAGACGAAGTATGTGGCGTTCCTCTATGCCGCCGGCGACGACCTCGGCTACCTCCTCGACGGGATGGACCCGGCCTGGAACGCAGCGCCGCTGAGCGCGGTGCCGGTCGGCTGGGCGATCCCGGCGGTGAGCGCCGACCTGGCGCCGGTGGCTGCGTACACCGCGATGGCCGCGGCGCTGACGCGCGGCGGCGACCAGTTTGTGCTCGATTGGGGCGCCTCCGCATTCCCGGGCCGCGCCCGCGGCTCGGCGCTCGGCGCCGCGTTGCGCGGGCGCAGCGCGCGCACCGGTCTCGGCGCGGCGTTCGTGCATATCACGGGCGGGTGGAGCGCCGCGGAAGTCACTGAATTCGCCAGTGCCGGCGGCCTCGAGGGCGTCTTCACCACCGGTGCGCAAGCCCCACCGCTCGGCCTGTTCGCCGACACGGTGGTGATGCCCGTCGAGCCGGCCATCAGCGACCCGCTGCTGCTGCTCGGCGCCATCCGCCGCCAGGCGCAGACGCGTGACTTCGTCGCCGTTGCGGTGAACCCGAAGACGATTGCGCCGGCGGCGCTGGCGCGCACGATGATTGCGCTCGGCGAGGGGTTCGCCGTCGTCGCGCCCTACGAACTGCTCGAACTGCAGCGCCAGGCGCTGCTGCGCATCAACCCAACCACCGTCGACGACCGCCTGCCGCTCGCCGCGTCGATTGGGCTGTCGCCCGAGCAGCCCAGCCCCTACGAGTCCGCCACAGTCACGGCCCGCTTCGACGGAACCGCCGATTTGGTGCGCATCCTCTACCGCGACGCCAGCGGCGCCACGCTCTATGTCCCCGCTACTCGCGCCGGCGACGGTTACACCGCCGCCCTGCCGCCGCTGCTGCCGGGCGGCGAGTTTGCGATTTCAGTGCAGGCGCTCTCCGTGACGAAGAGCGAGCGACGCAGCGACGCCAAGACCGTCACGGTCGCCGTCACCGACAGCGACAGCGACGGCGCCACCGACGCGCAGGAGCGCTATGCTCGCACCGACCCGCATGCCTTTGACACCGACGGCGATGGCCTGCGCGACGGCAACGACCGCCGCCCGCGCGTCGTGGACCGACCGACCGTCGCGCTCCTCGACCCGCAGTCGCCTCCGAACGACACCTGGCTGCTCGGCACCGCCGGCCGCTCGCGCACCGAGGGCGGCGCCCGCCACGTCAGCGGCGCCGATTACTGGTCGTACGCGCTGCCCCGCTGGGCCATCCCCGAGGGCGCGACGCTGGCGATGGAACTGCGCGGCGCCGTCAAGGTCAGCGTCTCGACCGACGGCACGCAGTACACCACTATTCTCGACGAGGACTTCCCGCAGATCGCCAGCCGCCTGGTTCCGCTGGCGCTCCCGCAGGGCACTGACCACGCCTTTGTGAAATTCGAAGCCCGGGCGGGCGGCGACGCCGCGCTTTCGCGCTTCGCCGTCCTATCCAACCCCGACGGGCCGTATGTCCCCTGGACGCGCATTGACCCGCCGCTCGGTATGCCCGGCATCGACCTCTCGGTCGTCGCACAGGCGTATGCGCCACAGGGGCTGAAGCGCGTCTGGCTCGCCTATGCGGCGCGCGGCGGCGGGGAAATCCGCATCCCGATGGAAGAGATCGGCCGCTCTCAGGTCTTCCGCGCCCCGATGCGCGACCTGCGCGACCGCGACCAATTGAGTTACCGCATCATCGCCGAGACGACCGATGGCAAGAAATGCGCTTCGCGGCCGCTGGTCGTCCCCGTCGGCCGCACCCCGCTGGAGACGCACACCCTCTTCGCCCTATCCGACTTCACGGGCGGCTGGTTGCCGCACGATGCCTGGCAGGGGCAGGCGAAGGTGTCGCAGGGCGATTTGTGCACCGACCGCGCCATGGTCGAACTGGGAGGCGAAGTGGCGCAACCGTATGTCCTCTGGCTCCTCGGCGCTCCCAGCGGCCGCGAAATCATCATCCGCATTGACAACAAGGAGAAAGGCCGCATCCGCGCCGACGCCCGTTACGGCTGGCACCAAGTCGGGGTCAGCAGCCTTGAGGGCGGCGCCCATACCATCGAAGTGATCGTCGATGAGCGGCAGCGGTCGGGGGCCGAAGCCGTCTACGCCGAACTCCTCCTCACCCGTTCGACGCTGCTGCAGCCGCCGCCGGCGGCGCTGCTACCCTACTTCGACCGCATCGCGTTGCTCGGGCCGGCGCCGGGCTCGGTCGTCTCGGGAAAGGTGACCGTGCGCGCCTCGGTCTCAGGCAATGTCGAATATGTGAAACTGCGGGTGAACGACCAGGAGCAGCCGACGCAATACATCCGCCCGCCCTACGCGATCGAGTGGGTCAGCGCCCGCGTCCCCGACGGGCGCTACACCCTCACCGTCGTCGCCTACGGCACCACCCGCGGCATCCCGGTGATGGAGGTGAGCACGGAGGTGATTGTGAAGAACAAGCCGGGGGGATGAGAATTGGAACCTTGGCTGCGCCAACTGCTCGAAAGTCAACGCGCAGAGCGCGTTCGCCGCGCCGCGTTGCCCTTCGCCGAAAAACTGCAGCTCCTGGAACAATTGCGCGACCGCAGCCGGTTGATCGCCGCCAGCCCGCTCCGGCGGCAACAGCCACATCAAAACTGACCGCCCTTCATCTTCCTGCGTTTTGCCTTCTGATCTCCAGCATCTCCGCCGGTTCCGGCGGCAACTCAGCCAGAATCAACTCGCAGAAGTCGTCGGCGTCGAGGGCTTGCAGGGCGTAGTTCTTGCGGCGCTCGTAGCCGAGGGTGGAACTGCTCTTGTCGCTCATCTGCGCGCCGCAGACCGACGGCCCGTAATGCCCCGGCCACACTTCGTACCAGTCGGGCAACGCCAGCAGCCGCTGCAGCGAGGCGTAGAGCGCGTGCGCGGCATCCCTTATCTCCCCCTCTCTCAATCGGGAAAGGGAACGGACATCGTCCCCTCCGTTGGTTCCCCCTCTCCCAGTTCGGGAGAGGGGGTCAGGGGGTGAGGACGGCGCGGGCGAGAGGGGCGTTGTCGATTTCGCCCCCAAATCCGGCCGGCCGACATCGCCGACCAACAGCGTGTCGCCGGTGAAGACAGCCCGGTCGTCGGCGATGAGGCACAGCGAATCCTTCGAATGCCCGGGCGTATGCAGGACGCGCAACAGGCGGTTGCCGACGCGGAGTTCCTGGTTGTCGGCGAGGGGTTCGATGCGCGCGCTCCCGCCGACCCCACCCCCTTCCCCTCCCCACGCGCGGGGAGGGGCGGCATCGCCGGCCGCCGACCTCACCCCCATCCCCTCTCCGTCAACGGAGAGGGGGGACAGCAATGAATGCGCCGGATGCACATAGGTCGTGGCGCCAGTGCGGGCGGCGAGGTCCAGCGCGCCGGAATAATGGTCGGAGTGCAGGTGCGTTTCGATGACGGCGACGATGGGGAGGCCCTCGCGCTGCGCTTCGGCGAGGTAGTCCGCAACGGCATCGCGGCGCGGGTCAATGATGGCGAGCGCCGGGTTGCGCGTGCAGCCGATGGCGTAGGAGCAGCAGCCGAGGTCGGGGTGGCGAAACTGCCGCCAGATCATCCGTCGGCAGGGTGCTTGCGGCAATAGACCCGCGGCACCATCGACACGGGATACTGGCGGCGGATGCGGCCGGGGCAATTCTTGGTGGCCAGTTGGCCGGTCTCGCTGCACACGGTGACCAGGACAAGCCGCTCGCCCGGTTTGGGGCGCGAATGGAGGGCGCAGACCGTAGTCGGCGCGTTCGGCGAGTCGGCGGGGATCCAGACGGTGTCGGGGCAGGCGGGCGTGGCGATCAGGCCGCTGTCGCGGCAGATTTCAATCTCATCGCCGCGCACTTGCGTCGCGCCCTCGGCGCCGGGCGGCGTCTCGCCGGCCGGTCCCTCCCCGGTCGGGCCTTCGTCCGCCGCCGGCGGTTCGACGACATCGGGTCGCGCCGGCGGCGGGCCGAGTTGCGCGGTGAGCTGCGGGACCTGTTCGGGCGGCACACCCTTATTGAGCGTCGCCAGCGCCGCGGTCATGTATTGCTTCCACGACGGCGACGCGACGCGGGCGCCCTGGCTGCCCGAGGCCATCGGCGTGTTGTCGTCGCGGCCATACCAGGTGACCGTCACCAGTTGCGCGGTGAACCCGACGAACCAGGCGTTGTTGTAATCGTTCGTGGTGCCCGTCTTGCCGGCGACGCGATAGCCGGGAATGCGCGCCGACATGCCCGTGCCGTGCTCGACGACATCAATCAGCATCGCGGTCATCGTGTCGGCGGTCTCGGGGCTGAGCACCCGGTGCGACTCGGAGCGGTGCTGGAAAATGATATTGCCGGCGTGGTCTTCGATGCGCTCGATGTAATACGGGTCGACGCGGATGCCCTCGTTGGCGATGGGCGTGAGTGCAGTGGCCATCTCCATCGGCGTGACGCCGTTGGCGCCGAGGGCGAGCGGCAGGACCGGGTCGAGCGGCGAGTCGATGCCCATCCGGTGCGCGTAGTCGATGACGGTCTCGATGCCGTAGCGCGCCGCGACGCGGACCGCGGCGGTGTTGTAGGAATGGCGGAGCGCGTCGTGCACGAACACCTTGCCGTGATAGGTGCCGTCGTAGTTGTGCGGCGACCAGGGATGCCCCTTGCGCGAGCCGGGGAACGAAATCGGCGCGTCCTCGACAATGTCGAAGGGCCGCAGGCCGTGGTCCACGGCGGCGGTGTAGACGAAAATCTTGAACGCCGACCCGGGCTGGCGCCGGGCTTGCACGGCGCGGTTGAACTTCGATTTCTGCCAGTCTACGCCGCCGACCAGCGCCCGGATGGCGCCGGTACGCGGGTCGAGCGAAACCAGCGCCCCCTGTTCCACCTTGCGCCACTGCTGCGTGCGCACGGCCTCGCGCACGGCTTTCTCGGCAGCGGCCTGCATCTCATAATTCACCGTGGTATAGACGCGCAGCCCGGTCTTGTAGACGACATCGGCGCCGTAGCGATCCACTAATTCGCGCAACACCTGATTGGTGAAATACGGGGCTTCGTAGGACTCCGAGCCGGGAATCTTCGGGTTCTTGACGAGCTTGATCGGCTCGTCGCCCGCTTTGTTCGCTTCCTCGCGGGTGATGTCGCCGAGGTCCTGCATCCGCTGTAAGACCACCGCGCGCCGCTGCTTCGCCCGGTCGGGGTGGTCGAACGGGTTATAGCCAGACGGCCAGCGCGGCAGACCGGCGAGCGTCGCCATTTCGCCGAGGGTCAGTTTGTCCAGCGGTTTGCCGAAATAGATGCTGGCCGCGGTGCGGACGCCGTAGGCGCCGCTGCCGTAATAAATCTGATTGAGGTAGGCCTCGAGGATTTCCTCTTTCGTGAAGCGGCGCTCCATCTGGACGGACAGCGCCAGTTCCTGCAGTTTGCGCGAGACGGTCTTCTTCTGGGTCAAGTAGAGGTTGCGCGCCAATTGCTGCGTAATCGTGCTGCCGCCCTGGCTGGCCGAGCCGCTGCGCATATTCGCCAGCGCCGCCCGCGCCATCCCGCGCAAATCGAACCCGACGTGCTGATAGAAGCGGTCGTCTTCGACGGCGATGGTGGCCTGCACCAGTTGCTTCGGAATCTCGTCGAGGCGCACCGGCTCGCGGTATTGCTGAAACACCTTGCCCAGCGCGTGGCCGTCCGCGGAGAAGACCGTCGTCGCCTCCTGCGTGTAGATGGCGGCGATGTCGTCGGCGGCGGGCAGGACATCCTGGAGCGACTGATAGACCGCGATGCCGGCGCCGATGCCAAACACCAGCGCCGTCGCAAACAGGATGTTGAAAACCAGCAGCAAGCGCGCCAAAATGTGTCCGCGCTCGCCGCGGCCCCGGGGGTCTCGTCCCGTATTTGCCATAGAGACCGTTATTATACTTGCCAGTAGTGTCCTACAGTCGAAGGTGCCGAATGATCCATAGGACGGCTACGGCGGCTAAGACCACCCAAATCGTGATGATGACGCTGGCAGCCACCCAGTTAGGCCGCATTCGCGGCAGGCTGCGCGCTCTCTCTCGACACTCCGCAAGAATCGGCGCTGGGATCAGCGCCCTGACGGCGAGAATGCCGAGCGGAACCAAGACCAAATCATCAAGGTAGCCCAGAATTGGAATTGGGTCGGGAATCAGGTCGATGGGACTGAACGCATAGCCGACGACGCCAAGCGCGAGTGCCTTTGCATACCATGGCACGCGTGGGTCGCGGCAGGCCAAATAAAGTGCATAGACCTCCCGCTCGAGTTCTCGGGCCTTTTGCTTCCAACGATTCACCAGCCTCATCTGTCAACGCCTCCGGGTTCTCAAGTGACCGACTCAAATCAGGGAACCACGCGGGCAGGCCGCCCGGCGGCCGGGCCGCACGGCGCTAATCGCTGAATTGGTTGGTGTACTGCTCGTTGATGCGCGCCGCCATCGTGTATTCTTCGGACTCGTCGCCGTCCGGCGTGGTGAACTTGAACTTGGAGTGCATCAGCGTGCTGGTCTGTTCCGAGCCGGCGAGCGTGCGCCCGCGCTCGTAGTCGAAATACACAGTGAAGGTGGCGGTGATAGTGGCGTCGGCCTCGATCGACATCCCCGGCGGCTGGTCATCTGCCTTGGGCGGGGCGGTGATGATTTGGTATTCGCCCTGGATTTCGACGCACGGCCGGCCGGCGTAAGTGGTGAAGCGCACCAGCGCGCACTTCACCTTAGTGTAGTTGTCGTCATCGCCGTCGGCTTGGGTGCGGTACTCCCAGGTGTCGCCGGCGCCGACTTCTTTCTCGGGCAAGTTGAGCGCGCCGTGCCCAGTCTCGGGCCCGAGACTGCCGCCTTCCTTCGCCTTCAGTTCGTTGCCCTCATCATCCTTGTGCGTGAGGACCTGGTCGCGCGCAGAGAGCGTGTGCGTCTCCTTGCTCGCGGGCAGTTCTTCGGACTCTTCCGGATCGTCGCCGGTCTTGGTTTTGATGGTCCCGGACTTGATTTGCGACTCGACGGTGGCGCGGTCGCCGTCGATCTTGACCACCTTGCCCTCCGAAGTCAGCCGCACCGTTTCGGTGACGCGCTCGACGGTGCCGTCGCTCGATTTCGTTTGTTGGGCGGTGTTGCGGGAGTAAGTCGTCGTCCAGGTCGCCCCGGCCTTGAATTGAATGCGGAGCAGGACCTTCGTCGGCGGGGCCGCCGCGGGCGGCGCCGGTTCGGCGGCGCGCCCGACCGCAAGAAGGCCGCAGAGACCGATTGCCGCCACCACCCGACGCATCATGATCATCTCCTAGTTGGCGAGCGCACCCACTGACGCCGTCGGTTCCGGAGAGCGGCGCAACATCCAGCGCAGCACCGGCGGCGCGGCGAGCGTCGTCACCAACACCATCAGGATAACCTGGCCGTACAGAGCGGGTCCGATGACGCCGCGCGTCAGCGCGATCGCCGCCACAATAATACCCACCTCGCCGCGCGGCGTCATCCCCACCCCCACCAGCGCCCGCGTTCGCCAGTTCTCGCCGACGGCGCCGAGCGCGCAGGGAATCAGTTTCGTCACGATCGCCACCGCGGCGAGCGCCAGGCCGACGCCGAGCAGCGACCAGTCCGCCAACTGCTGCACCCGCACCTGCGCCCCCATAATCACGAAGAACATCGGCACCAGGAACTCGTAGAGCGGCTTCAGCCGCGCCTCGAGTTCGTATTCCTCGCTGATGTCGTGGATGACGATGCCGGCGAAGAACGCCCCAATGATGGCCGCCATCCCGAACCACGCCGCCAGCCCCGCCACCGCGAGCAGCAGCCCGATCGCCAGCACGAACGGCGCGTCGCGCATCGGCAAGCGGTGCACCTGGTCGCGATAGCGGCGAATCAGCCAGGTGCCGACGACGGTAACTAGCACCGTGAACAACAAAACCTGCAGCGTCAGCAGGCCGACCGCACGAGTAAGTGCCCCCGGCTCGCTCACCGTTCCCGCTACCATGCGCACCACCACCGCCAGCACCAGGATGCCGAGGATGTCGTCAATGACCGCGGCGCCGAGGATGATGCGCGCCGCCGCCGTCTGCAGCGCCCGTAGGTCGGAGAGCACCCGCGCGGTGATGCCGACGCTCGTCGCCACCATCGCGGCCCCGACGAACAGCGCCTCCGGCGTCGGATGTCCGAGCGAGCGCATCAACGCATAGCCGGCCGCCAGCGGCGCCACCACCCCGAACACGGCCACGACGAAGGCCGCTTTGCCCACCCGCAGGAGGTCGCGCAACCCCGTCTCCAGCCCGACCATGAAGAGCAACACAATGGCGCCGAGTTCCGCGAACACCTGCCACACGAATGCGCGCGCAGGGTCCGCGATGGCCGCTTGGAGGGCGTCACCGCCGACCGGAATCACCACCCAGCCGAGCAGACTAGGGCCGAGCGCGACGCCGACTAGCAGTTCCCCGATGATGGCGGGCTGCCCGATGCGCTCCAACAGCCGGCCCGCCACTTTGGCGCCGACAAACATGGCGCACAGGATGAAGAGAATCGGATAGATGGCGTGCTGGCTGTCCACGAAGCCTATGTCCCCCAGCGCGGCGGCGGGCGCGCCGGCTAGCGCTGCACGCGGAAGCCGATGATGGGCAGGTCGGCCCCGCCGACATCGCGCAGCCCAAACAGCAGCCCGATGCCCGGATCGACATGCAGCAAGTATTGCAAATACAGGTTGGCGCGCAGGTCGGCGGGGTTATACAACTCGCCGATGAACTGCAGGCGGTTGCCGAACTCCCAGTCGAGCCCCGTCCCCACTTTCCCCTGCACGATGCCGAAGCGCAGCCACCCTTGCGGGGCCGGCATCCCGTACTGCAGGTTCAGTTGCGCGTCCGTCCCGATACCGGCGACCCCCAGCCGCGCCAGCGCCTTTTGGAAGTGAAAATCAAAGTTGAAATCGGTGAAGGTCGGGTTCGGCGCCCGCGGCGTGCCCATCATTTGAATCTGCGGTTCGATCTGCACCTGGGCGATGTTGCGCGCCACGCCGCCGAGTTTTTGGATGGCCGGCGCCACTTCTTTCAGTTGCGTCCCGACATCACCGACCACGCCCTTCGCCTGTTCCGCCAGTTCGCCGAATGATTTGGTGGTCGCCTGCACCTGTTCCAGCGCGCCGTGCAGTTCGGTCAGCAGTTGCCCGGTTTCGGCGCTCAAGTCGTGATTCTGCGTCACGCGCGCGAATTCGCTGGTCAGGCGCTCGACATGCTCCGCCGACTCGCGCACTTTTGCCGCCGTCGCGTCCAAGTCCGCCAGGATGGTGCTGCCCTCGACCTGGCCTTTGACCTGCGCAATCAGGTCGTGCGCCTCGGTGGCGGCCAATTGCAGTTGCCGGCTGGTCTCCTCGAAACTCGCCAAGGTGTTTTGCAGTCGCGGCGCGCTGTCTTCAGCCAGCCCGCGCAGCGAGCGGCTGAGCGCCGCCAGTTGCCCGCTGGCGTCATTGACATTCTTGAGCACCTGCACGAAGGTCTGCCGCAGCCCCGGCTCGCCCACCAACTCGGAGAGGCCGCTCGTCACGGTGCGCAGGTCTTGCAGCAGCGCATAGCCCTCCGTCACCAAGTCAGCGGCGCTCGCCCGCACGGTCCCGCGCACCGTCGCGCCCGGTGTCAATTGCGGACCCTGCTTGGACCCCTCGGAGGGCGTAATTTCGATGTAGGGCTCGCCGATCAGCGCGCCCTGCGCCAATTCGTAGGTGTAGCCCTCGTAGAGGGCGATGCCGCGGTCGATGCGCGCAGCGACGAACACCCCCTCCGCCCCGCGCGGCTGCAAGCGCTCCACTTCGCCGACGCGCACGCCCGACAGCCGCACTTCGCCGCCGCGCGCCAACCCTTCCACGCGCGGGAACACCACCGTCACCGGATAGGCATGCCCGCGCACCTGCGGGCCCCAGACCACGAACCAAAGGCCGCCCGTCAGCGCCACGGCCACCAAAATGACCGCGCCTGCTCGGATTTCGCTCGCTCGTTCCATCAGGTCGTCGTCCGTCCGTCGGCGGGGGCAGTCCCGGCTTCGAGGAACCGGCGAAATTCCGCGCCGGCGCCCTGCGGCAGCGCGGCCGCGTCCCACGGCCCCTCCAGGCGCCGGTCGTGCAAGAAGGCGACCCGGTCGGCCACCCGCAGCACCGATGGTACATCGTGCGATACCAGCAGGGAAGTCACATGCTCGTCGTGCTGCAGGCCACGCATGACCTCCTCCACGGTCAACGCCGTCACCGGGTCGAGGCCCGCCGTCGGTTCGTCATACAGCATTAACTCCGGGCGGAAGACCAGCGCCCGCGCGATGGCGACCCGCTTGCGCATCCCGCCGCTCAGTTCTTCGGGCATCTTGGCGTCCGCGCCCTCCAGGTCCACCATCCGCAGCACGCCCTGCACCCGCTCCCGCAACCCGGCGCCGGAGAGGTGCTCGTGTTCTTGCAGCGGCAGCGCGATGTTCTCGAACACGGTCATCGAATCGAACAGCGCCGACTCCTGGAACACCATCCCCATCCGCCGCCGGTAGGGAAACCATCTCGATTCGGGCAGCGCGGTCAAATCCACGCCGTCAAAGACGATGCGCCCGCTCGCCGGCCGGATCAGCCCGATGACCAGGCGCAGCAGCGTGGTCTTGCCGATGCCCGACGCCCCCATCACGCCAACCGCGGCGCCGCGCTCGACTTCGAGCGTGATGCCGTCGAGCAGCCCGGCGCCGTTGTAGCCATAAGTCAGCGCCTCGAGGGTCAGTAGCGCCATGTCAGCGAAACGCCACGAACAGCAGCCACGACATGAAGAGATTCGAGACGATGATGGCGACCACCGCCAGCACCACCGCTTCCGTGGTGGCGCGGCCGACGCCCGTCGCGCCGCCCTTGGCCCGCAGGCCCTGCCAGCACGCCACTAGCGTCAACATGCCGCCGAACACGACCGCCTTCGCCAGCCCGGCGATGAAGTCATACGGCTCGACGAAATTCGAAATCGAATCGAGAAACTGCGACAAGCGCACGCCCGCCGTGCTCGCAATCAGAAACGCTCCCCCCGACGCCACTACATTGGCGATGGCGACCAGCACCGGCACCATCAGCAGCCCCGCCAACAGCCGCGGCACCACCAAGTAACTGACCGGATCGATGCCGAGCGCCCGCAGCGCGTCGATCTGGTTCGAGGTTTTCATCGTGCCGAGCTCGGCGGCGATGGCGGCGCCCGATCGCGCGGTGATGACGATGGCGGTGATGGTCGGGCCCACTTCGCGCACCACCGAAATCGTCACGATGCCGCCGACCAGCCCCTGCGCGCCGTAGCGCGAGAGTTCGAACGCCAAGTGCATCCCGGCCACCATCCCCGCAAACAGCAGACTGATCACCACGATGAAAAACGACCCGGCGCCGATCTCGGCGCACTGGGTGACCGTCAATGCCAGGCGCCAACGCCCGCGCGCAATGTATGACGCCGCCCGGCCGAGCAGCACCATGCAGCCGCCGAGCGTGCGCGTCGCTTCGAGCGCGGGCCGGCCGAGGAGCGCCAGCGGGTGCGTCACCTCAGCGCTCCGCCAAAGCGAGGAAATACTTGTGCATCCGGAGATCGCCCGACAACTCCGGATGGAACGACAGCCCCAGGCGCCGGCCCTGCTGCACGCCCACAATGGTATCGTCTATCCGCGCCAGCGTCTCCACCCCGGCGCCCGCTGCCGTGACGACCGGCGCCCGGATGAACACGCCCCGGAACCGCCGCTCGCCCAGCGCCGCGATGTCCAGGTCGGCCTCGAAACTGTCCACCTGCCGCCCGAAGGCGTTGCGCGCCACCGTCACATCGAGCAGCCCCAGCGCCAACTGGTCGGGTTTGCCCATATCGATCCGCGTCGCCATCAGAATCAGCCCGGCGCAGGTGCCCAGCAGCGGCGAATCGCGTTCAGCCATCGCCCGGATGGGCGCTTCCAGGCCGTGGCGCTCGATGAGCCGGGTGAAAGTCGTGCTCTCGCCGCCGGGGATGATGAGCGCATCGAGGCCGTCGAAGTCCGGCGGCGTTTTAACGGAGACCGGCGTCGCGTTGCACCGCTCCAGCGTCCGCAAATGTTCGAGGAAATCGCCCTGCAGCGACAGGACGCCGACCCGCATCGGCTAGTTGCCGCGGACTTGGAGCAGGTCGCCCTCCGCCAGCGTGTGAATGTCGAGGCCGCGCATCGGTTCACCCAGCCCCTCGGAAATGCGGGCCAGCACCTCGGGGCGGTCATAGTAGGTGGTGGCGTCCACGATCGCCTTGGCACGCGGGAGCTGGTCTTCCGGTTCCGATTTGAAGATGCCGGAACCGACGAAGATGGCCTGGGCGCCCAGTTGCATCATGAGCGCCGCGTCCGCCGGGGTGGCGACGCCGCCGGCGGCGAAATTCGGCACCGGCAGTTTGCCGTTCTCGGCCACTTCGCGCACCAACTCCAGCGGTGCGTTCAGTTCCTTCGCGGCCGCCATCAGTTCGTCGCCGCGCAAGGTGGTCAGTTGCTTCATCTGCTTCTGAATCAGGCGCATATGGCGGACGGCCTCGACGATGTTGCCCGAGCCCGCCTCGCCTTTGGTGCGAATCATCGCCGCACCTTCGGCAATGCGCCGCAGCGCCTCGCCCAGGTCGCGGCAGCCGCACACGAACGGCACCGCGAAGTCGTGCTTCCAAATGTGGTGCGTCTCGTCGGCGGGGGTGAGCACTTCCGATTCGTCCACGAAATCCACCCCGAGCGCCTGCAAAATCTGCGCCTCGGCGATGTGCCCGATCCGGCACTTGGCCATCACCGGAATCGTCACCGCCGCTTCGATGGCCTTGATGATCGACGGGTCGGCCATGCGCGCCACGCCGCCGTCGCGCCGGATGTCGGCGGGCACCTTCTCCAGCGCCATCACCGCCACCGCGCCCGCCTCTTCGGCGATCTTGGCGTGGTCGGCGTTGACCACATCCATAATCACGCCGCCGCGCAGCATTTCGGCCAGCCCGACTTTGGTCTTCCACGTGGACTTCTCGGTCTTCGCCATCGGTGTCACTCCCGCCGCCATTCTATCATCGGGCGGGAGAGCGCTATGCGGCGGGCGGCACCTTGCGTTTGCGCCAGATCAGCGCATCCAGACTCCACTCGCCGCCGCCGTACGCGGCCATGAACAGGAAGATGAAACAGAACAAGACCGCGAGCTCGCCCTGATTCTGCGCCGGCCACCAGCTCGTCCGCGTGAAGTGGAACTGCCAATACGCCACCGCCATCTCGCCCGACAGAATGAACGCCACCGGCCGGGTCAGCAGCCCGACCAAGATGAGCGCGCCGCCCACCAGTTCCAGCAGGCCGCCGATGCCCGCCTGCGACAGCAGCGGCACCGTCCCGTTGGGATACATCTCTTTCGGGAGCATATCGAACCACCCGAACACCTTCGTCCCGCCCGCCTGCATGAACAGCAGCCCCGCCACGACGCGCAGCAGGAAATAAGTTGCCTGGATGAGCCGATCCCACTTCATCGCCGCCTCCGCAAGCCAGCACGTCTGGCCTGGGGAGGGTTCCCCTCCGCCGCCGCCGAACCTGCTTCCGGTGACTCCTTTTCTCCTCACCGCCCTCCTCGTCCTCGCCGCGCCGGCGGCGGCGGCGACGCCCGGCGCGCCGCAATTCCGGCTGGTGGACGGCGAGACGCTGCAAGCCGTCTCGCTGCGCGCCGTCCTCGACCGCTGCGCCAAGGCCGACGTCGTCCTGATCGGCGAGCAGCACGGCGACCCGACCAGCCACGCCTTCGAGATGCTGATGCTCGTCGGGCTGGCGCACCGGCGCCAGGAGGTGGTGTTGAGCATGGAGCAGTTCGAGCGCGACACACAGCCAGCCCTCGACGCCTATCTGGCCGGCACGATGACCGAAACGCAGTTCCTCGCCGCGTCGCGCCCCTGGCCGAACTACGCGACCGATTACCGCCCGCTCATCGAATACGCGAAATCGCACCACCTCCGCGTCCGCGCCGCCAATATCCCCCGCCCGCTCGCCGCCCGCATTGCACGCACCGGCTACGCCGACTTCGTCGCCACCATCACGCCCGAAGAATCCGGCTGGCTGTCACACACGGTATTGGCGCCCGCCGACGACTATTTCGCCAAGTTCCAGGTGGCGATGGGCGTCCATCCGGGTAGCGACAGCGGCATGCCCGCCGACCAAGTCCAGCGGATGTATGAAGCGCAGTGCGCCAAGGACGAGACGATGGCGGAGAGCATCATCGCGGAACACCAGGGGCCGGCCGCCGGCGGAGTCGTCCTGCACACCACCGGCCAATTCCACTCCGATTGGTTTCTCGGCTCCACCGCCCGCGTTCGCCGGCGCGACCCGCACGCCACCGTCGTGACGCTGAGCGTCCTCGGCGCCGATGCTGATCTTTCTGCGCAGCGCGGCCGCGCCACCTTCCTGGTGTTGCCGGCGGCGACTGCGAGTGCGACGCCCGCGGTGCCGAAGCCGCAGCCGGCCCCCGTTCCGTCCACGCAGCCCGGCGGCCCGCTGCCCCCGCCGAAGGACTAGGCAACCGAACCGTGGCCTACAATGAAAAGTTGGCTGACCGCGTCCGCAAAACCCTGGCCCGCCGCAAGGGTCTGACCGAACAGAAGATGTTCGGCCTACTGTGTTGGTTGCAAGCTCACGGCATGAAGGCGGTTGCAAACTCCCGCGGATCGTAGTACAGCCGTTGCTCGGCCACGCGTCCATCGGCGGTTCGAATCCAGTCCGCGAAGGCGAGCGTCAACGAGCCGCCTGCGGGAGTTCCCAGGGTCATCTCATAGATCGAGCACACATGATCGCCCTGCTCGAATTGCTTGAGCATCTTCATCCCCTGATGAAACTTCAAGAAAGGACCGACGGTGGACAGGTATTGTTGCGCTCCCTCGAGTCTCATAAGCGGCCCCTCGAACACCACGGTTGGGGCGATCAGTTGTTCCAATCCTTCGCCCTGCCGATTGTTACAGATGTCGTAAAACCGGTTCACCACTTCGGTCGCCCTGCCCATAACTTCCTCCTGTACACGATAGTGCTTGCGTTTTGCAAGTGCCATCATGTTAGCCAGAAGACTTGCGTAATGCAAGTCCCCTTTGGATAATGGGCACCATGAGAGGACGGAACCGGTCGCACTGCCCTATTGCCTTCGCCCTTGACATTTTCGGCGACAAATGGACTCTCCTCTTGCTCCGCGACCTCGTGTTGAAGGGGAAACGTCGCTACAAAGATTTTCTGACTTCCGAAGAACGAATCGCGACCAATATCCTTGCTGATCGTCTGCGGCGTTTGGAAACAGAGGGACTTGTTACCAAATCGCGCCCGCGGAGTGGCCGACGACAATACGTCTATCGCCCGACCACGAAAGGTCTGGATCTGCTGCCGGTTCTTCTGGAAATCAGCTGCTGGTCGGCCAAGTACGATCCCAAGACCGCGGCCCCTCCCGCTCTGATGCGCAGAATCAGAAAAGATCGCCAGGGATTCATGGGCCGAATTCGCAGTCAATTCGCCGACGTGGAGAAACCTATGGCCTACGACGAACAGTTGGCTGACCGCGTCCGCAAAACCCTGGCCCGCCGGAAGGGTCTGACCGAACAGAAGATGTTCGGCGGCCTGTGCCTCATGCTCAACCGCAACATGGCCTGCGGCGTCTTGGGCGATGCGCTCATCGTGCGGGTGCCACCCGAGGAGACCGCCGCGGTGTTGAAACGGAAACACACGCGCCCATTCGAATTCACGGGCACACCGATGCGGGGGTTCGTTGTCGTCGCGCCGACGGGGCTGAAGACCGACGCGCAACTCAAGGCCTGGGTGACGCCCGCCGCCGACTTCGCCGCCAAACTCCCGCCGAAAAAGAAGTAACCCCTACCCAATCCCCAGCGCGTCACACAACCTCGTCAGTTCGTCCATCGAGGCGTAACGGATTTCGACCCGGCCGCGCGCCATCGTCCCCGCAATTTCGACCGGCAGGCCGACCCGCTCGGCGATTTGGCGGCTCACCGAGCGCAGTTCCGCGTCCTCCGTCACGCTCCTTCCGCCCGCTTTCGACCCGCGCACCGCGCGGCGCTTCGGCCGCAGGCCTGCGGCGCGGCGGGCGCGCCGCTCCGCCTCGCGCACCGACAGTCCTTCGGCGATGACCTCCGCCGCCAGTTGCTCGATGGCGGCAGTGTCGCCCGCCACCAGCAGCGCCCGGCCATGCCCCTCGCTCAATTCGCGGCGCGCCAGGCGCGCCTGGACGCTGTCGGGCAAGTCGAGCAGCCGCATCGTGTTGATCACCCCCTCCCGCGAGCGGCCGACCAGCGCCGCAATCTCCTCGGGGTGCATTTCCTGCTCTTCACGCAGCCGGCGATAGGCGCGAGCGCGGTCAATCGGAGTCAGATCAGTACGCTGCTCGTTCTCGACGAGCGCCAGCGCCAGCATGTCACCATCGCTGGTGTCGCGCACCATGACGGGCACTTGGCGCAGGCCCGCCCGCCGCGCCGCCTGCAGGCGGCGGTTGCCGGCGATGAGTTCGTAGCCGTCGCCGTGCCGGCGCACCAGCAGCGGCTGCAGCAGCCCGCGCTCCTTGATGGATTCGGTCAGGGCGGCGACTTCATCGGCGGGATAGCCGCGGGGCTGGCTCGGGTTGGGGGCGATGGCGTCGAGCGCCACCAGTTCCAGGTCGCGCGTCTCGGTCGTCGGCATGGCGGTCCTCCGGTGCGAGTTCCTGTCCGCGCCCCGTGGGTCCGTCACAACTCGGTGGTCGTCTCCGCCGTCCGCTTCGGCCGGCCGCCGAGCGGCCGCTTCGCCGGAATGCCCTCGCGCCGCGGATAGCGGGACGGCGTCGGAGCTATTTTCTCAAAAATCCAGAGGGCGCGCTGCTCGTCCCCGCCGGGGAGCGTGAATGCGTCGACGCGGCCGAGGCGCAGGCCGAGTTCGGCGGCGACGGATGAGAGGTTGGTAGTGCCCTCTCCCCACTCCCCCTCACCCCCTGCCCCTCTCCCGTTTGGGAGAGGGGTGACTGCATCGACATCCGTTGACTGTCTCCCCTCTCCGCTTGTCGGAGAGGGGTCGGGGGAGAGGGAAACCCTCGGCCCCCAATACGCAAGCACCTTCCCGCCCACGCGCGCCATTGGCGCCATATATTCCAGCGCCACCGCTGGCGCCGCCACCGCCCGCGACGCCACCACCTCGAACTGCTCCCGCAGCGCCGGGTCGCGGCCGGCGGCCTCGGCGCGGGCGGTCACGACCGCCGCGCCGGCAATCCCTAGATCAGCCACGGCCTTCCGCAGGAAATCGGCCCGCCGGTGATGGCTTTCGATCAGCGTCAGACGCAGATCGGGCCGGACAATGGCGAGTGGGATGCCGGGCAATCCGCCGCCGGCGCCGACATCGGCGACCGCCGCGCCTTCCGAGAACGCGCCGCTGCGCAAGCCGGCCAGCGAATCGAGGAAATGCAGCCGGGCGGCGGCGTCAGGATCCGTGATGGAGGTCAGCCCGCTGCGCTCCGCGTCGGCCACAAGCAGTGCCAGAAAGCGACCGAGACGCGCCACCTGTGCCTCATCCAGCGGAATGCCGAGTGCGGCGGCGCCCGCCTGCAGGCGGGCACCCCACGCCGCGTCCGCTGCTAGCGCGGCCGTCTCCACTTGGGCGGCGGCGGCTTGCTCCGCGGCAGGGCGGGCGGCACCACCGGGCTGGGGTCAGCGGCGGAGCGCTCATGGAGCGCGTCGCGGCGCAGCGGCGGTTCATCGTCGTGCTGCAGCGGCGGTCGGTCCTCGTGGCGCAACGGCGGTTCGTCATCGTGGCGGAGCGGCGGTGCGTCGTCCTGGCGCACCGGCGATTCGCCGTATCGCCGGGGGGGTTCGCCATATCGTCGCGGCGCTTCACCATACTTGCGCGGCGGTCCACTGGGGCGGTCGCGCCGGGGCGGCCCGCCCGGGCCGCGCCGCGGCGCATCGCCGCGGTCACGCCCGCGGTCAGGGCGCGGTGCCCGGTCCCGGTCGCGGCCGCGGTCTGCCTCGTACGGCCGTGCCGGCGGGCGCTCACCGGCTTCCCCGGTGGGCGTAATGACCACTTTGCGATAGGGGTCGCGGCCGATGCTGGCCGTCGAGACGCCAAGTTCAGTCTCCAGCAGGACATGCACCAGCCGCCGCTCGTGCGCGGGCATCGGGCGCAACGAGACCGGCCGGCCGCGGGAACGCGCCTCCCGCGTCGCAGTCAGCACTTCACGCTTGAGCGATTCCTCGCGGCGCACGCGGTAGCCGTCCACATCCACTTCGACACGCTTCCTGCCCTCTTCCCCCTGATTGATGATGGCGGCCACCAGCAGCCCCAGGGACGCCAACATATCGCCGCCACGGCCGATAAAGACGCCGGGATCCTCGTCGGTCTCGATGTCGAGGAGAATGTGGTCGGCCGTCTCTTCGCGCAGGACCACCGACCCCTTCAGGCCGACGCCCGCAATCGTCCGCTGCAACCACGCCGCCGCTTCCGGCCCCAGCGCGCCGGGCCCGCCGCGAATCCGCACCCGCACCCGGGCCGGCTGCTTCAGCAATCCCAACAGGCCGCGCCCCTCTTCAAGCACTTCCACATCCACTTCGTCGCGATCGACCCGCAACTGCCGCAAGGCCTCCGCCACCGCCTCGTCCACCGTGGAACCTGTGACCTCAACTACCCGCATCGCCGATTACCTCCGCTTTCGTCGCTTCCGTGAGCGCCGCGTCGCGCCGCCGTCGGTCGCCGCCCGGCTCTCGTCGTCCGCCGAGGCCTTGGTCGGCTTGGGCAGCGCTGCAGCGCCGTCACCCCCGCCGCCGTCGGGCCCGAAGGGATTGAGCGGCAACGGCTTCTTGAGCACCAGCATCTGGTGACCGGTGCTGAAGACATTGAAGAAGAACCAGTACAACACCAGCGCCGAGGGGAACGACCGCAGCACCATCGCCATCATCAGCGGCATCATCAGCGACATCATTTGCTGCATCTGCTGCTGCTGGGGGTCGGCCTGCGCCACCATCGTCAGCCGGGACGAGAAGAACATGCTGATGGCATACAGCACCAGCAACGGCATATCCGGTCGGGCCAGACTCTGGATCCAGATGAAGTGCCCTTGGTCGAGCTGATACAAGTACCGCCAAATCGTCCAGAACACCATAATCAGGACGGGGAATTGAATCAGCAGCGGCAGGAAACACCCGGTCGCCGGATTCACCCCATGTAGGCGCTGCTGCTTTTGCCACTCGCGCATGAACACCTGCGGCTCTTCCTTGTAGCGCGCCTGCAACAGTTTCATCTCGGGCTGAATGCGCTGCATCACCTTCATGTAGTGCAACTGTCTGGCGGCCAGGGGCCAGGTAATCAGTTTGGCCGCCGCCGCCAGCAAAATTAGCGCCAGCGCATAACTGAAGTTGGGATTGCGGCCGAGCGCCCCGACCAGCGTGTCGATCATCCGGTAGAGCGTATCGGTCCGGTGCATGACATCGACCCGCTCCATCGCCAGTTGCCGGGCGTTTTGGTCCGTCCACACTCCGGCTCCCGGCTGGTCGCTCAACAGCGGCGGTTGGCGCACCAGAATCGTCATTTGCGGGTCGGCATAGAGGAAGGTGCGATAGGCGCCGTCGGCCATCTTGTTGTCTTGCAGGCCGAAGTGCTCCACTTCGCCGACGCGGAACCAGGCCTCGGCGGCATACGGTCCGGCCGCGGCCAGTTTGTAGGCCGTCACCGCGTCCTGGTGCCACCCCAGCCGCTCCTTGCCGAGGCCGACCGAGAAACTGGCGCGCGCTGCCTTGTCTTTGTCGCCGGCCGCCGTGGCGGCGCTCACCTCGGCCTCGCGGGCGGTCACCCAGTCCTTCAGTTCCTTCTCGTCCGTAATCTTTTCAAGGCCCAGGGTCTCGGTGTCACCCAGGATGGCAAGGCGGAGACTGGCCATGCCTTCGTCGGTCAGTCGGGGAACGCCGCGCCCGCAGCCGCCCAATATCAGCGTCGAAGCGGCCAGCATCGCGATGAGCAGTGGGCGTCCTAGCGACGGGCGGTTCACCGGCACCAGATCCAGGCCACCGGGGTGCCAGGGGTGGCAACGCAGCAGCCGGCGCAGCGCCAGCCACAGGCCACGCGCGGCGCCGTGGCGCTCCACCGCCTCGGCAGCATAGGCGGAGCAGGAGGGGTGGAAGCGGCAGCGGGGCGCCAACAGGGGAGACACCAACAGCCGATAGCCGCGCAATGCGGCTAGCGTGAATCGCGTCACCATCTCGCCATCCCGCCCATCAGGCCGACAGCACCTTCGCTTTCCGCAACAAATCCTCGCAGGCCTGGCGCAGCGCCGAACAATCGGCCTGCCCGGCCGCCGGCTGCAACAGCGCCACCACGGTCCACGGCGCCGCGACCGGCGCCAACAGTGTCCGCAGCGCCTCGCGCACCCGCCGCCGCGCCCGATTGCGCGCGACCGCCGGCCCCACCGCCTTGCCGGCGATGATGCCAATCTGCGGGCGCCCGCGCGCGCCCGGTGGCGGCGGCACACAGCGCAGTGCCAGCAGGGTATGGGCGACCCGGGTCCCTTGCGCCAGCACCACCGGATAGCGGATGCGCCGCGTGGGGCGGTCGGCCCGTGCGCGCCGCGTCACACCGTCAGGCGCTTGCGTCCCTTGGCGCGGCGCCGCTTGAGAACAATGCGGCCCGCCGGTGTGCTCATCCGGGATCGGAACCCGTGGACACGCTTTCGTTGCAGCTTTCGTGGTCGGTAGGTTCGTTTCGGCATAGGGAAGAGTCGTCCAGAGGATTATAACAAGCCGGTGAAGGTGTGTCGCCGGACGGGGAACCCGGCGCTTGATTGCTGGATGGGCCTGTGGCCTCGCGGCGGCGGATTTTCCACAGCTGTGCAGACTCCTGTGGACAGCTCCCCGCGACCCGTTTAGGGCGGCGCGTCGCCACTTCTGCCGCGCGCGGGGCGCGCGTCGTCACGCGCAGTAGTCTGGAACTCCCCGCGCGCGTGTGCTGACGCAACGAGGGGCGCCGGTTTCCACATGTGGCGCGCCCGCGCGCGCGGCGCGTGTAGGAGACTCGCATCCGACCTTGAATCTGGATGTACGCCCTGGGGAGGGGGCGCCACCACGCGGGGTGGTCGAGTCAACGGGCTGATGCGCGCGGCGTGTCATCATCATTTTGATTCGTCCTGGCTCTGGTTGGAGCATGCGCAATCGGCACCGGGCAGTCCGTGGGGGACCGTGCGTCCGCGGGCTGCAGTTTGATTGTGGAGAGATGGCATGGCGGATACCCAACCAGCAGCCGAAGTCGAGGTCTGGAACCAGATCCTCGATCAATTGCAACCGAAAGTCAGCCGCCCGCTCTTTGACGCCTGGCTGAAACAGATTCGTCCGATCGCCGTGCAAGCCGACCGCGTGCAGCTGGGCGTGCCCAGCGACTTTGCCAAGTCATGGCTCGAGCGCCGCGCCGGCAAATTGATCCAGGGCACCGCGCGCCAAGTGCTTGGCCGCCCGGTCGAGATTGAATTCCTGGTGAGCGCGCAGCCCACCGGCTCCAGCAACGGTCCGCTGACTGCGACGGGCGCCCTTTCTGGCGAGCTGGACTCGCTGCATTCCACGCCCTTGAACGAACGGCACTCGTTCGAGACCTTCGTCGTCGGCAAGAGCAATCAATTTGCGCACGCCGCCGCCGTCTCCGTGGCGCGCAACCCCGGGACGATGTACAACCCGCTCTTCATTTACGGCGGCGTTGGCCTGGGCAAGACGCACCTGATGCAGGCGATCGGCCACTATTTGCTGAAGCAGCGCACTACGCCGCTGCGCGTCGCCTATGTCTCGGGCGACACCTTCACCTACCATGTGGTCTCGTCCATCCGCGAGGACAAGTTCGCCGCCTTCCGCCGCCAGTATCGCAATGTGGATGTCTGGTTGGTGGACGACATTCAATTTATCGCCGCCCGCGAGCGGACCGAGGAAGAGTTCTTCCAGACTTTCAACGCCCTGCACGAAACGAACAAGCAGATCATCATCTCAAGCGACCACCCGCCGCGCGAACTGCAAATCCTCAACCCGCGGCTGCGCTCGCGCTTCGAGTGGGGGCTGATTGCCGACATCAAGCCGCCCGATGTCGAGACCCGCATCGCCATCCTGGAACGGATGGCGCAACGCGAGAATGTCAAGGTGGACCCCGAGGTGGTGCGCTACATCGCGCAGACGGTGGTCAACAACATCCGCGTCCTCGAGGGCGCGCTGCGCAAGGTCATCTTCGCCGCATCGCTCATCAAGGCGCCGCTATCACTCGATTTTGCCATGGAGCAACTGCGTGACCATTCGCTCGGCTACGCGCAGCGCCCGATCAGCATTCGGCGCATCCAGGACGCGGTCTCGACGCATTTCCACATCACGCTGGAGGACCTGGTCTCGCCGCGCCGCACGCGCGACCTGGTAATGGCGCGCCAGATTGCCATGTTCCTGGCCCGCGAACATATCAAGGCGTCGTTCCCCGAGATCGCCAAGAAGTTCGGCGGACGCGACCACTCGACCGTTATTCACGCCTGCAACAAGATCCGGACGGCGATCGAGGACAGCGCCGAACTCCGCGCCACCGTCGAGGAACTGGGACGGCAGGTGCTGGCGTATGCGTAACAAGGTGTTGACGGCGCGTGGACAGGATGGGCGAACGGACGGCCTCACTTGCGACCACACCCTCTCCACGCGCCGCCCACAGCCCAGCACGCCTGCGCGCGCCACATCGCGCCAGTCAATCCCCCGTTCCCACACCCCTTATTATCATCAGAGTCCTTTTAAGATTCGAAGAAGAATGAAAACTAACTACTGTGAGTCCGGCAATCGCCGCTGGGAGGCCGCACCGGAATGAAACTCGAATGCCCGACCAAGATCCTGCACGATGCGCTCAATACGGTCGGTCGGATGGTGACCGGCCGCAGCACCCTGCAGATCCTGAGCAATGTGCTCATCGAAGCGAAGGCGGATGGACTGCGCCTGTCGGCGACCGACCTCGAGGTGGCGATGGAATGCACACTGGCCATTCCGTCTTCGGAAGTGGGGTCAGTGACGGTTCCGGCGCGTACGCTCAGCGATGTGGTGGGCAGTCTCCCTGACGATTCGTTGACAATGGAGACCGTGAACGGCCACTTGCGGATGGCGGCCGGGTCGTCGGAATACCTGCTTAACAGTCTCCCTGCCGATGAATTCCCCGGCTTGCCGCAGGTGACAGCGGTGGCGGAACTGCAACTGAGCCAGGGTGCCTTGCGCCGCGCCATTCGCAAGACCGTCTTCGCCACCTCGGACGACGAGACGCGGGCCATCCTGACCGGCGCGCTGTTCATCCACGACGGCAAGTCGCTGAAACTGGTGGGAACCGATACGCACCGGCTGGCCGTGAAGGGCATCGCGCTGGAGGACGCCAAGGTGGCCAAGAAGTTCGAGGTCATCGTGCCCTCGCGGGCGCTGCGGGAATTGAGCCGGGTCTTGGCCGACGATGACGACGCCACCGTGACAGTACGCATCGGTGAGGCGCAGGCGATGTTCTCGTTCGCCGGGCTGGTGCTCGTCTCGCGGCTGATTGACGGGCAATTCCCGAGTTACGAGCGCGTCATCCCCAAGCACGCCGAAAACGGCCTGACGCTGAACCGCGACGCGTTCATCACTGCTCTGAAGCGAGCGGCGCTGGTGGCGCGGCCCGAGGCGAACCGCGTGGTCTTCCATGTCGCCGACACGACGCTCTCGATGTCGGCGGAGAGCGCCGAACTCGGACAAGGCCACGAAGAATTGACCGCCGAGGTCGAAGGCGAGCCGACCGATATCGCCTTCAACGCCAAGTACTTGATTGATGGGCTCGACGCCATCGAAGGCGAGACGGTGCGGCTCGGCCTCACCGGCCAACTGAGCCCGGCAGTGCTGACCAGCCCGAGCGAGCCCGACTATCAGTATGTGGTGATGCCGATGCAGCTGGCGTAGCGCCCTCGGCGGCGCCGCGCTCGCTCGGAGGCGAACGGACGGCGGGAACGAACGATGCAGGTCACCTCACTGGCCCTGCGCGATTTTCGGAACTATGCGCAGGCGCGGCTCGGCTTTCCGGCCGGCGTCACGCTCCTGCTCGGCGAGAACGCCCAGGGCAAATCCAATCTTATCGAGGCGCTGCGGCTGCTCTCTACCGGCCGCTCACTGCGCACCGCCAATGACGCCGAGTTGATCCGCACTGATGCCGAGAGCGCCTTCTTGTCATCGGAATGGCTGACGGCCGATGGGCGCGCGGTCGAAGTGGAACTCGGAATGGCGGCGGGCACGCGGCGCTACCGCGTGAACGGCGTCGTCAAAGCTCGGCTGGCGGATTGGGTGGGGCGCGTCTTCACGGTGCTGTTTTCCGGTGACGATCTGCGCATCATCCAGGACCCGCCCGGCGCCCGCCGCGACTTCCTCGACACCGAACTGACCGCGCTGAGCCGCAAGTACGCCGTCAACCTGCTTCACTATCGCCGGGCGGTCGAACAGCGCAATCGGTTGCTGCGGAGCGCCCGCGCCGGCGTGGGGGCCGCCGACCTGTCCGCGTGGGACGAGCAGGTCGCGCAGTACGGCGGCCCGCTGATGCACGCCCGGAGTGAGTTCATCCAGCGCCTCAATGCCGCCGCGCCCGACCAGTTTGAGCGCCTGACCAGCGCGACGATGCGGTTGGTCATCGAATATGCGCCCGCACTCGGCGACGAGCTGCTGCCGGCGACCGCGGCCGAGGTGACTGAGCGTTTACGCGCGCTGCTGCCGGACGCGCTGCCCGACCAGATCGCGCGCGGGGCGACGCTCGCCGGCCCGCACCGCGATGACCTGCGCTTCCTGCTCGACGGGCGCGACCTGCGCGCCTTTGGCTCGCGCGGCGAACAGCGGGCGGCCTTGGTGGCGGTGCGGGTCAACTTAGCCGCGGTCATCGCCGGCGTCGCCGGCGAGACGCCGGTGCTGCTGCTCGACGATGTCTTTTCCGAACTCGACGCCGACCGCCGCGAGGCCCTCGGCCATGCGCTTGGCGACGCCGAGCAGGTCATCGTCACCGCCACCGACGAGGCGACGGTGCCCGCCGCGCTCCTCAGCGCTGCCGCCCGCGTCCGCGTCCGCGCCGGCACGCTGGAACCCTTGGGGGCGGCGGTATGAACGTCCGCCTCGGCGCTGCCATCCGCTCGCTGCTCAAGAAGCGCGGCCTGGGCCGGCAAATTGAAATGCACCGGGCGCTGGCGGTGTGGGCGGAAGTGGTCGGGCCCGAGATGGCAGCGCGGGCACAGCCGACGAGCGTCCACGACAGTGTCCTCTACATCGCCGCCCGCGACCCGGCGTGGGCGCAGACCTTTGACCTGATGCGCCTCGAACTCCTCGAGCGATTGAACGCCCGCCTCGGCGGTCGCATCATCACCGAACTCCGCTTCAGCAGTGTCGGCGAGGGCCGCATGCGCGGCCCGGCGGTCGGCGCCATTCCGACTTCCCGACTTCCCGACATCCCGCAATCCCTGCCCCGCGATGTCGCCGTGGCCGACCGCCTGAGCGCCTCCGTCGCCGACCCCGGCTTGCGCGACGCGATGCGCCGCGCGCTCACCACGCTGTTGCGCGTCCGCCGCGCCCGAGAACAGCGCGGCTACGCGAAATGCGAACGCTGCGGCATGGTGCACGCCGCCGCCACGGCCTGTCCCGCCGACCGTACCTAGTTTGCGCGCCGCGGCGCCGCGGCGATACACTGGCGCCGCTGGATTCTTCGGAGGTCGATGCCATGCCCGCCGGTGAGCGCTGGGCAGGCCCGCTCGAACAACTCGACGCCTATCGCTGGCGCATCCCCCGCTCCTACAAGCCGGCGATGCGCACCGACGGCATCATCTATGCCAGCAAGGCGATGCTCCCCGCCATCCTCGCCGATAAGTGCCTCGAACAGGTCGCCAATGTCGCCTGCCTGCCCGGCATCGTCGGCCCCTCGATTGCGATGCCCGACATTCACCTCGGCTACGGCTTCCCCATCGGCGGCGTCTGCGCTACCGACCCCGATGAAGGCGTCATCTCGCCCGGCGGCGTCGGCTACGACATCAACTGCGGCGTGCGGATGCTGCGCACCGACCTCGACGAGCCGCAGGTGCACGAGCGGCTGAAGGAGCTCGTCCACCAACTCTTCCGCGATGTGCCGTCGGGCGTCGGCTCCGAGGGGCGGATGACCGTGAGCGAGAAGGAATTCCCCGACGTCCTCACCGGCGGCGCGAAGTGGGCGGTCGAACACGGTTACGGCTGGCCCGAGGACCTGGAGGCGATCGAGGACGGCGGCGTCATCGCCGACGCCCGACCCGAGGCGGTGTCGGCGCGGGCCGTCGCCCGCGGCCGGCCGCAGATGGGCACGCTTGGCTCCGGCAATCACTTCCTTGAAGTGCAGGCGGTGGATGAAATCTACGAGCCGGAGACCGCCCGCGCCTACGGCCTGACGCGCGTCGGCCAAGTGACGGTGATGATCCATTGCGGCTCGCGCGGGTTCGGGCACCAGGTCTGTGACGACTCGCTCGGCGTGATGCGTCACGCCATCCCGAAGTACAAGATCGAGTTGCCCGACCAGCAACTCGCCTGTTGTCCGATTACATCGCCGGAAGGCCAGCAGTACCTCGGCGCCATGCGCGCCGCGGCCAATTTTGCTTTCGCCAATCGCCAGGTCATCAGCCATTGGGTGCGCGAGGCGATTGCGAAAGTGATGGGGCGCGACGCGCGGGCTCTCGGCATCGGCCTCGTCTACGATGTCTGCCATAACATCGCCAAGTTCGAGCGCTACCGGGTGAACGGCACGGAGCGGATGCTGTGCGTGCACCGCAAGGGCTCGACGCGCTCGCTGCCGCGCGGCGACGAGCGGGTGCCGCCGCACTACCGCGCCGTCGGCCAGCCGGTCCTGATTCCCGGCGATATGGGGCGCAAATCGTTCCTGCTCGTCGGGCTGCCGGGGGCGGTGGAGAACACCTTCGGGTCCACCTGCCACGGCGCCGGGCGGACGATGTCGCGCGCCGGCGCCATCCGCGAAGCGCAGTCGAAGAACCGGCACATCGACCAGGAACTGGCGGCGCGTGGCATCATCGTGCGGGCGCAGAACAAGCGGCTGCTCGCCGAAGAGATGTCCGAGGCCTACAAGGATGTCGCCGAGGTCGTCGAGGTCTGCGAGGGCGCGGGCATCAGCAAGCGCGTCGCGCGCCTCCGCCCGCTGGGGGTGGTGAAGGGCTAACAGACCCAAGTACGAAGTCCTGGTGGCGGGGATGGATGTCACTTTCGATCAAAACTTTCTTTGGTATCTGGTGTTCGGCGTCGCTTGGATCTGCTTCTGGGTGATTGGGCCGCCGAATGTGCTCCTGGACGTCACCCTTGGGGATTATCGAGCGCGCTTCACTGCAGCAGGAAGCCCCGAAAAGCTCAACAGACACGATCGATATCTTTACCGACAAACGGAGGTGTTGCCTCTCGGCTTGTTCGGAGGCGCATTCGTTCTCGGCTTCCTGAGCGTCGTCGCCGCACTGCGAGGCCTGCCCGATGTCTTTCCGGTTCTGTCGTTCGCAGCAGGTTGTGTTCTGGTGGGGATCTCTGGCTTGTTGATGCACAAGGTGTTCCGATCATACTTCGACCAGCCCGATGACCTCGCCTTGCACCGGCGGAGGGAGCGAATGTTGTTCAGGTTCATGGCACTGTGCATGTCTGTTCTGATGATCTTCGGGTGGATTTCCAGTGCTCACGATTGATTCGCCCGTTCCTGGTCGTGAAACCTTCAGTAGGCAAAAGGACCGGAAGGCAGTGACTGCCTCCCCGCCTCCCTGCTTTCCCGATCCCTGTCACTAAAGGACTTTCCTCCCCCGCCCCTAACCTTCCGCGCGGGAGGTTTGGGGATATGAATGAGTTTCGCATAACGATGCCCAACACGCCGGGCAACTTGGCGCGGGTGGTGAAGGGTCTGGCCGACCACGGGGTCAGCGTCCTCGGCCTCTCCTGTCACGGCCTGGGCGACGAGGGATTCGCCGCCATCGTGGTGGACAAAGAGGACGAGGCCCGCGAGGCCTTCGGCGCCGTCGGCGCCAGTTACGACGAAGTGCCCTGCTGCGTCGTCACGCTCGAAGACCGCGTCGGCGCACTTGCCGAGGCCTGCTCGAAACTCGGCTCCGGCGACGCCAACATCGAGACCGGCTACATCGCCCTCATCGAGAGCGAGGTGCGCTGGATTTTCACCAGCGACTCGCCGCGGGCCGCAGGGATTCTGGGCGCTGACTAAAGAGTGACCAGGGAGGCAGGGAGGCAGTAACTGCCTCTCCGCCTGCCTGCCTCCCTGTTTTCTGTCTGTTCTATACTCCCCCCGATGACTCACAACACCATCCTGTGGGCTGCCTTCCTGCTGATTGTGGGCGCGGCGCTGGCGGGGGATCTCTTCGTCCTGGCGCGCAAGCCGCACGCCTTGTCGCTGCGCGAGGCGGCGTCGTGGACGGCTGCCTGGGTGGTGTTCGCGGCGATCGTGGCGGTCGGCGTCTGGCTGACGGACGGCCGCGCGGCGTTCCTCAATTTCGTCACCGGCTACCTGATCGAGTGGTCGCTCTCGATGGACAATGTGTTCGTCTTCGCCGCGCTGCTCACTTATTTCGCGGTGCCCGGACGCCTGCAGCCGAAGGTGCTGTTCTGGGGCATCCTGCTGGCGGCGGGCCTGCGGCTAGTCTTCATCCTGACCGGCGTGGCGCTGCTGTCGAAATTCGAGTGGATGCTCTATCTGTTCGGCGTCGTGCTGGTCGTCACCGGCATTCGGATGGCGGTCACGCGCGAAGAGGAAAGCGATGTCGCCCGCAACCCGGCGGTGCGCCTGGCGCGCCGGCTGATTTCCGTCACCGACCAGTATCACGACCACCACTTCTTCGTCCGCCTCAACGGCCGCCGTTTTGCAACGCCGCTGTTCCTGGCGTTCGTGGCGCTGGCGCTGATTGACCTGCTCTTCGCCGTCGACTCGGTGCCCGCGGTGTTGGCCATCACGCGCGATACCTTTGTCGTGTTCTCGTCGAATATGTGCGCCATCCTCGGCCTGCGGGCGCTCTATTTCCTGCTCGGCGGGCTGATGACGCTGTTCCGCTATCTCAATGTCGGCCTCGGCGTCATCCTCTGTTTTGTCGGCGTAAAGATGCTGATCGAAAAGCAGTACGCTATCTCGACGCCCGTCACGCTCGCCGTCGTGTTCGCCATCATGGGGCTGTCCGTTGCGGCGTCGGTGCTGTTCCGGGAGCGCGGGGGACCCCACTAGAGGCGCGCAGTCCCGGCGTCACGGCCTTACCCCCCACCCCCTCTCCTGTGAGGAGAGGGGGAGACATTTTTGCCCTCTCCTTACAGGAGAGGGCGCGGCGCAGCCGCGGGTGAGGCCGTCTGGGACGCGGCGACTGCTGTCACTCGCGTTGCTTCAGTCCCAGGCAAGGGCTCGCTCGCTTCCTATCCCCGCCGCAATTCCAACACCACCACCTCCGGCGTGCAGAACAGGCGAATGGGAATGGTGACCGCCCCGATGCCGCGGCTGACCGAGAGCCAACTGCCGCGCACGCGCAGCAGCCCCTTCGCATAGGCACGCCCCGCCGCCGAGTGCGTGAACACCGGATAACCGCCCGGCAGGCAGATTTGTCCGCCGTGCGTATGCCCGCACAAGATGAGCCGCGCCCGGCCGCTGCGCGGGTCGGTGATGATTTCCGGGCTGTGCGAGAGCAGCACGATGAACCCGTCCGCCGGAATGTTGGCGAACGCGGCGTCGAGGTCGTCCTTGTGTTCGTGCGAGTCGTCGGTGCCGGCGAGCCAGAGCGTGTCGCCGTCGCGCGTGATCGGCCGCGCCGCGTTCATCAGTACCGCGGCGCCGGTCTCGCGCCAGCGCGCCAGCGTGTCGGCGAAGTCGAGGCGCAGGTCCTTCTCGCACACCTGATAGTCCTCGTTGCCCGGAATAACGAAAGTCGGCGCGATCGGCGCCAGGCGCTCGAGCAGCGCCCAGCCGCCCGACTGCGACCGCCGCCCGCGCACCAGGTCGCCCGTCAGCGCGATGACATCGGGCCGCGCCTGCCGACACATTTCCGCGATGCGCTCGCCGCGCCAGCGGGCGCCCTCGCCGGGGCGGGGCGCCCGCGGCAGGTGCGGGTCGCTCACCTGGACGATGCGGAAGCCGTCGAAGGCGGCGGGCAGGTCGGGGAAGCGCAGCGTCTCGGCGCGCACCGTCAACTGCGCCGCCTCCCACATCCCCCACAGATAGGCGGCGCCGGCGGCTGCCAGCCCGCCAAGGCCGTAGATGAACCAGTTCACAGCCCCTCACGATACGGGGTGACGCAAGTCGGCAGTGCGTTTAGGGACCACGGACGCGGGGAGGCAGGGAGGCAGTCAACGGCGTTGTCACCGCCTCCCCGCCTTCCCGCCTCCCCGGTTCCCGATTTCGATTGGTGAGTAAACAACCAAGCGGTTCCACTTGAACTCCGTCCGCTTGACAGCCAATGAGTGTAAGACTATAAAGAATCATCGGCTGGAGTTTTCGGCATGCGGTCGCGTCTCGGAGGCGCCCATCTGTGCGACCCGACTGCCGCGCTGTGCGTGTGCGTCGTCCGAGTCTGCGTCCGATACCCCGGTCACTCCGCCAGACACTCGACCTATTACAACTGCTTATGTGCGGCCGCGCGTGCCTGGCGCGGCGCGAAAGAGGAGGAACGGAACGATGGCTAAGGTGTCTTTGCAACCCCTGGCGGACAAAGTGCTCGTCCGCCCCGGCCCCGAGGAAGAGAAGACCGAGAGCGGCATCATCCTGCCCGACACGGCGCGCAAGAAGCCGCAAGAGGGCGAAGTGCTCGCCATCGGCCCCGGTCGCTGGGACGAAGGCAAGCGCACTCCGATGTCGGTCAAGATCGGCGACACCGTCGTCTACAGCAAGTACGGCGGCACCGAAATCACCATCCGCGGCGACGAACTGGTCATCCTCGATGAGGAGCAGATCCTGGCCGTGAAGACCGACGCCGGCAAGAACGGCAAGAGCGGCAAGAACGGCAAGAAGAAGTAACGACACCCCGACACGCGAAAACTGAGGAGGACTGACGATGGCACCCAAGATGTTGATCTACAGCGAGGAGGCGCGGCGCGCGCTGGAACGCGGCGTCAACGCGGTCAGCAACGCCGTCCGCGTCACGCTCGGCCCCAAGGGCCGCAATGTCGTGCTCGACAAGAAGTGGGGCTCCCCCACCATCACCAAGGACGGCGTCACTGTCGCCAAGGAAATCGAACTGAGCGAGCCCTATGAGAACATGGGCGCGCAACTGCTCAAGGAAGTCGCCTCGCGCACCAATGATGTCGCCGGTGACGGCACCACCACCGCCACCGTCCTGGCGCAGGCGATCGTCTCCGAGGGCCTGAAGGTCGTCGCCGCCGGCGCCAACCCGATGGTCGTCAAGCATGGCATCGAGCGCGCCGTGGACCGCTGCGTGGCCGAACTGAAGAAACTCTCCATCAAGGTGGAAGGCCAGAAGGATGTCGAACATGTCGCCTCCATCGCCGGCAACGACCCCGAAATTGGGCGCTTCGTCGCCGAGGCGATGGAAAAGGTCGGCAAGGACGGCGTCATTCAGGTCGAGGAGTCGAAGGGCACCGACACCACCGTCGAGATTGTCGAAGGCATGCAGTTCGACAAGGGCTACATCTCGCCGTACTTCGTCACCGACCCCGAGCGGATGGAAGGCCTGTTCGAGAACTGCCAGATCCTCGTCCACGAGAAGAAAATCTCGAATGTCGCCGACCTGCTGCCGCTGCTCGAGAAGGTCGCCGCCTCGCGGCGTCCGTTCGTCGTCATCGGCGAAGATGTCGAAGGCGAGGCGCTCGCCACGCTGGTGGTGAACAAACTGCGCGGCGTCTTGCAGTGCGCCGCGGTCAAGGCCCCCGGCTTCGGCGATCGGCGCAAGTCGATGCTCGAGGACATCGCCGTCCTCACCGGCGGCAAGTTCCTCAGCGAAGACCTGGGCGTCAAACTCGAGAATGTCACCCTCGATATGCTCGGCACCGCCAAGAAGGTCATCATCAGCAAGGAAGACACCACCATCGTCCAGGGCGGCGGCTCCAAGGCGGCCGTCTCCGGGCGCATTGACCAACTCCGCAAGCAGATCGAGGAGACCGAGTCGACCTACGACAAGGAAAAGTTGCAGGAGCGGCTCGCCAAACTCTCCGGCGGCATCGCCATCATCAAGGTGGGCGCCGCCACCGAAACCGAACTGAAGGAAAAGAAGCACCGCTTTGAGGACGCGCTGTCCGCCACCCGCGCCGCGGTCGAAGAGGGCGTCGTGGTCGGCGGCGGCGTCGCGCTCGTCGCCATCCAGAAGAAACTCGACAACACCGGCGCCGTGGACGACGAACTGATGGGCGTGCAGATTGTCCGCCGCGCCCTCGAAGCCCCCCTGCGCTGGATCGCGCAGAACGCCGGCAAAGAGGGCTCGGTCGTCGTCGAGCGTGTCCGTGAGGGCCTGAAGACGAACAAGAACTACGGCCTCAACGCCCTCACCGGCCACTTCGAAGACCTGGTCAAGGCGGGGATCGTCGACCCGGTCAAGGTCGTGCGCTCCGCGCTGGAGAACGCCGGCTCCATCGGCGCCCTGCTGCTCACCACCGAAGCGCTGGTGGCCGAGAAGCCGGACGAGGACAAGCGGCCCGCGCACGCCGGCATGCCCGGCGGCGGCGAGTTTGAATAAGACAGTGCGAAGTGCGTAGCAAGTAGTGCGTAGGAAGACCGCGGCGGCGTGCATCGCGCCCCCTACGCACCACGCACTACGCCCTACGAACTAGACAACGCCTCGACCCACCCGCCCCTCGGCCCACGCCGGGGGGCGGAATGTTTGCGGGGCAGGTCGCGGGTAGCCGGCAACCGATAGCCGGGGAAGTCTTTCTATCTCCGTTCCCTCTCCCAGTTCGGGAGAGGGTGCCCGAGCGCAGCGACGGGCGGGTGAGGACAACTTTGCCGGGGGGGGCGGAATGTTTTCCCCTCTCCCCCCTCCGACCCCGGCTGTGCCGAGGGCTCTCGGTAAGACCGGAGCGAGCCGAGAGGGGGGATGAATGTGGAGGCCAGCCCGCCGTCCGGCCATGAGATGGCCGGACTCACAATGAGCGCCCGCTGAAGCGGGCTCTGACAACGCCACTGTTCGAGCCCCATTCATGGGGCGTCCACGGTGAGTCCGGGGATCTCATTCCCGGAGACCCCCCTCGCCCCCGTCCCCTCTCCCAAGTACTTGGGAGAGGGGTGCCCGGAGGGCGGGGAGAGGGTTCGAGCGGCGGGCGCGGAAGAAGCCGCGAATGGCCTCCGCCCGGATCGAATTCAGCGCGCACGCGGTTCAAGAATGTCGTCGGCGCGGAGTGGACAAAGACCAGGTGCTGGAGACCGTCCGGATTCCGGAACAGCGCGTCCCGGCGAAGAAGGGACGCGTCATATGTCAGCGGCGTTTCCGCGCCGCCCGCTCGCGCAAGGTCTGGCTCCTGCGGGTCATTGTGAAGCGAGAAGGCCCGCAGACCGTTATCATCACTGCCTATCGCACCGCAAAAGTGGCAAAATACTGGCAAGGAGATTGAGCCGATGAAAGCCACCTATGATCCCGAGGCAGATGCCCTCACGCTGGTTTTCCGCCGCGGCCCGGTGGAAGAGAGCGACGAGATTCGTGATGGCGTGATTATTGATTACGGCAAGGACGGTCGGATTCTCGCCCTGGAACTCCTCGACGCGTCGGACAGCATTCGGCATCCGGATCGGTTTGCCGCGGCAGTCGAGGCGGCAACCAGGACCGGCGGCGTCGTGCAGGCCAGCCCTCGCGCCACGAAGCGTCGCACTCTCGCCGCCGGACGCAAGCGGCGCGCCGCCGTCCGCCGCACGCGGTCAGCGCCGGGCAGCGCCCGCAAGAAATCCTGAGGGCCGCCCGCGGCCGGCCCGCGTCGTCCCCTCTCCCAGCCCCCCCCCCACTGGCGTGGAGAGGGGAAACCCCTCCCCCTGACCCCCTCTCCGACGAGCGGAGAGGGGAAACCCCACCCCCGACCCCCCTGGCCCCGGCGGGGCCGGGGCACGGGCAGGCCTCCCCGCAGTCAGGGAGGGGTGAACAGGAATGTAGGGGCCGGGCTCCTGCCCGGCCCGCACGGTCTATCCAGAAGGCTTGCCCTGCGTAGCTCCCGGCTGTGGAGAGCGAAGCAGGGAGGCCCCGGGCGGGCGCGGAAGGACCCGCGCCGGAGGGCAATCACCATGTACTTCAAAGCCGTGCGCATCGAGCACCTGGACGACGACTTTGTGGAGTGGGGAGTGTACAACTCCTACTGCGGCGGCATCGCCGGCGGCCTCACTTCCGAGAAAGAGGCGCTCGACCTGAGCGAGGAGTTTGAGAAGGCCCTGGACTTCTACTGCTGGGAGATGAACCGGCAGTTGTACTAAAGCACTTGGCAGCACTGGACCAACGATCGCCGAAGGACATTCATTCGGGGAGCCCCCGGTAAATCTGCAGAACTCTCTCGAAGGACTCTGCTGAGCGGAAAAACTCTCTGTGACCTCTGTAGTCCTTATCAAGAACCGTCCACACAGCAAAGATGGCTTGCTGGGCCAGTCCAAGAATCTTTCCTATTCGCTCTGGCTTTGCTCGGAATACTGAGGCCTCGCGTATACCTGGAAGTTTCTTGTCTGGCGCAAGTTCCGCGCCAACAGCTCCAACCAAGAAATACCGAGCGTACATCGCCCCTGGGAACTTTTTTATCCAAGCTTGACAAGCGGATTGGGCCAGCTGATATGTTTCCCAAGGGAGCAAGAGTTGTCCCGGATCAATGTCTTCTGGAAACACTTGGTCGTAAACTGTTTCTTCTTCGAAGATCGTCCTTGCTCTGTCCTTGGCGGTGCCAGGCTGACCGAGAAAGGCCAGGGTCGCCTGAGCAAGATCGACCATCTTGATGCGTCTCTCTTGTTTTGATTGCGGTTCCTTGTAACGCTCTTTGTTAAACTCCATTTCCCAGTCCCCGCGTTTGACTTCATAGCAAATGGGAGAAGGCAGAGCATCGAATCTCTTCTTGAGGTCTCGCTGTCTCTTATCGTTTGATCTCATATCTTGGGCGTTAAGCCTGGCCTGCGTATTAGTTGCTTTGGCAATCTCCTCTCTCCAACTAGAGACTCCCTCAAATAGTTTCAGAAGCAATTTGATGTCCGGATCCGCATCGACTATGCTCGACATTTTGTCCAGCATGACCGTTGTCTGACACCCGTTTACGATTTGGAGACCCCGGATGTTCACCTTGCCTCCGCCGTGGGTGAAACCGTCGCAGATCGCGGTTAGCCCATTGTTGAGATGATAGAAAAACTTTCGCTTGGTTTTGTCGTTCAAAGTTGCCGCGATATCCCTGTTCACGTTGCTTTGCAGCGGGCCTCTCGGATTCAATCTGAACAGACCATATTTGTACTTCCTGAAGGATTTCACAATCTCGCTGCCCGCGACTGCCGCGACTAGAACCCTGAAGCCACCCATGCTTGACACGTGCAAATCGGCCGGTGCAATCGATAGCTCGACGTCTGTATTGAAACTTTCGGGGACTAGATTTTGCTTGTATTGCTGCTCTAATCCTTCGATGTCGTAGACTTCCAATTCTCGTCTCACTACGGCCGATTCCCAATGGAGCGGCGATTCCCTGTACTGGTCTGCAAACTCCCGTCCCCCAGGAGAAAGGTAACCCGATGTGACGAACACCAATCGAATGGTCCATCCCTTTGAGACAGCGTCCAGTGCTGCCCGATGAGCGTCGTTTGAAAGAGGGTTCTTGCTTTTTGCGACCACCTGGGGATTGAGTACTAAAGTATGAAAATTCAAGAATCGGTTTAGTTCATCGTTTCCGATTGCAGTCGCGTCTGAGTGATACTTCGACTGAATGAGGATCAGCTCGCTTTCCTCTTCGTCGACGTAGTAGCCGTCGATTTTCAGGTCATCGCTGCCATCTAACTCCAGTGGCTCCTTCAGTTGGTCGTCGGACATTCCCAAGTTCAAGAGAATTTGGCTGACAGACCAAAACTTGAATCCTTTCTCAACTTTCCCTGCGTAGTACCTCCTTGCTGCGTTCTCAAAGAATGGTTTTAGCCGCTCGTAGAAGGCCTGCCATTCCTTTTTCTTCATTCGATGCCCCCCATCCGCATATTGAGCACGACGTTCAACTGAATGCTTCTGTTGCGAAAGCAAAGGTCCTGGTCCACAAGCAATGTCCTGGGATTTCTTGAAAGGCGTTCCCCTTTCCAGCAGCCGACGCGGTCCACTGCTCCCGGAAGGAAGCCGTGCTCGAGAACCGAAGGTCCTGGACCCCCAAGGAGGGGTCTATGGACATCGAACGGTTGCCGAGCATTCCGATCGTGCCGGGCAGGTGGTGTCACGCAGCGTCGGACAGGGGGCTTTTCCGGGTGCCCCGGCCCGCCGTGCGTTTCTTTGATTACAGTCTTTCGGCGAGTGCCAAGCAGGCAATGGCCGCACTCTACGGCGACGGGCTCGGGATTCACGCTGGCCGCACAGCAAGACGTCCGTTCTCGAAACGGTGTCCGGCGCTGGATGCTGTCACCTACTCGCTAACGCTCGCCGATTTCGTGAAAGTATTTCGAGGGTTGTCCGGCCGTCGGCCCACTCTCGAAGAAGCCTGGGAACTGGCTCTCATTGGAATCCGATACGACGGAGGCGTTCTTGATGTGCTTGAGTACGCGATCTCCAGCGCGGTGCCCCGTGATGAACTGACTTTTCCCGCGTCGTACGACGATTTGGACGATTAGCCCCTAATTCCTGACGAGTTCTTGCGCTCCTTGCGGGGCGCCGATGGGGGCGGCGGGCTGGAACGGCGGGGCGAAGTTGCCCAGCGTGCCCGGGCCCATCGGAGCGGCGCCTAACGGCGGCGTCACGGACGGCGGAACCATCGAAGGCGGCGCCCAGGGAACGGGCGCCGTAATCGGGCCCGCCCACGGGTTGGTGATCGGGCCTGCCTGCGGCCGCGGGGCCACATCCAACTGGCCGGCGACCTGCGGCTGCGCGATGCCCTGACCAGACGGCGCCGGCAGCGGCAGCAACTGCAGCGATGCAATCAACACCAGCGCCACCACTAGCACCGCCGCGCCCAGCGCCCAATAGCCGCCGCGCGACTTGCGCCGCTCGGCGCGGGCGTGCGCCAGTTCCACCTCGAGCGGAATGATGTGCTCGTAAGAGTTGGCGCTGCTCAGGCCGGTGAATGGCAACGCCAGCGGTGCGCTCTGCACGGCGTTTACATGCGGCCGCCGGTTGCGCGCCATCGGGTCGGCGTCCCACTGCGGCACCCAGGTTTCCCCCTGCTCCGGAAGAACGGCATCGATGATGTCGGGCTCGACGACAGGTGGAAGGACGAACTGCGGGGGCAGGACCGGAGGGCCGGCGCGGAGTTTGCGCGCCCGCTCGAATCGGACCGTCGGCTTCGGGCCGCGGACCAGGTCCGCCAGCTCCGCGGGCACCGCACGCCGGAGGGTGGTTTGCAGGGAACGACGCAAGCGCATCTGTCGGGGCATCGCAAACCCTCTGTATCGAATTATACCCCGTTTGGGGGCTGGGAACGCAGGCACCCTGCTTCGCCAAGGCTTCGCAGGGCAAGCCCCCCTAGCCCCCCTCTCGAATTGAGAGAGGGGGGAAGAAGGAAGCCCCCTCCCTGTTGCGGGGAGGGGTTTACCCCGAGCGCAGTCGAGGGGTCGGGGGAGGGGTGCTGTTGAGCCCGGCATTTCCCTGGCCGGGCAGGCAATGCCGGACCGCGGGACGGCCTCACCCGCGCCTCCGCTTCGGTCGGCGCGCCCTCTCCTGTGAGGAGAGGGCAGCTTCATTCAATCCCCCTCTCCCACTCGCGGGAGAGGGGGCGGGGGGTGAGGATGTCACCCCCGCTCCTCACAGGAGAGGGGTCGGCTTGCTCTCCGCAGCCTCGGCGAAGGAGGGGGGGAGAGGGTTGTCGCCCTCTCCCCGCCCTTCGGGCACCCCTCTCCCAAGTACTTGGGAGAGGGGATGGGGGAGAGGGTTGCTCCGTCACCGAATCTGTCCTTATGCCGGAATCCGAACACGCCCCCGAGGGCTGGGAGCAACATCTCCCCGACCGCCTGATCGCCGACCGGCGCGCCAAGCTGGCGCGCCTGCGGGCGGCGGGGCAGAACCCGTTTGCGGTGACGCGTGTCGAGCGCACGCACACGCTCGCCGCGGTGCGCGCCGAGTTCGAGGCGCTCGACGGCACGACGGTGACGGTCGCCGGGCGCGTGCTGGTGCTGCGGCGCCACGGCAAGGCGACCTTCGCCGACGCTCACGACGGCTCCGCGCAACTGCAATGGCTCTTCCGTCAGGACGATGTCGGCGCCGCGTACGACCTGCTCGACGCGGTGGACCCGGGCGACTGGCTCGCCGTCACCGGCACGGTGACGAAGACCAAGACCGGCGAGATTTCCGTGCAGGCGCGCGAATTCGGCGTCATCGCGAAAGCGCTGCGGCCACCGCCGGAAAAGTGGCACGGCCTGCGCGATCCGGAACTGCGCTTCCGGCAGCGCTACCTCGACTTCGCCTACAACGAGGATGCCCGCCACGCGATGCAGGTGCGCGCCAAGGTCGTCTCATCGCTCCGGCGCACGCTCGAAGAGCGCGGCTTTCAGGAAGTCGAGACGCCGGTGATGCAGCGCATCCCCGGCGGGGCGACGGCGCGGCCGTTCGTCACGCACCACCATGCGCTCGACCTGCGCCTCTACCTGCGCGTGGCGCCGGAGTTGTACTTGAAGCGGCTCATCGTCGGCGGGCTCGACCGCGTCTATGAACTGGGGCGCGTCTTCCGCAACGAGGGCATCTCGGCGCGGCACAACCCCGAGTTCACCATGCTCGAGGCCTATCAGGCGTTCGCCGATTACCGGGATATGATGGAATTGATCGAGACGCTCGTCAGCCGCGCCGCCCGCGATGCGCTCGGCACGATGCGCATCAAGTACGCCGAGTATGACATCGACCTGACGCCGCCCTGGCGCCGCGCCTCGATTGACGAACTGCTGCGCGAGCAAACCAAGTTCACCATCGAGGACCTGTTGACCGAAGAGCGCGCCGCCGCCACCAACCGCAAGGCCGGCCTGCCCGTCACGCCGGAAGCGACGCACGCCACGCTGGTCAACAACCTGTTCGAGGCGCTGGTGCAGCCGCACCTGATCGCGCCGGTGTTCGTGCGCGATTACCCGGCCGCGGTCTCGCCGCTGGCGAAGCCGACGGCCGCCGACCCGCGACTGGCGGAGCGCTTCGAGCCGTTCGTCGGGCGCCTCGAACTAGGCAACGCCTTCTCCGAATTGAACGACCCCGACATCCAGCGCCAGCGCTTCGAGGAGCAGGCCGCCTGGCGCGCCCGCGGCGACGAGGAAGCGCACCCGCCCGACGAGGACTATGTCCGGGCGCTCGAATACGGGATGCCGCCGACGGGGGGCATCGGCCTGGGCGTGGACCGCCTGCTGATGCTGCTGACGGACGCGCCGTCGATTCGGGAAGTGATCGCGTTTCCGCTGTTAAGGCCGGAGTAGTCTTCGTGCCGCCGAAGCGAATTGCACTGCCCCCAGCTTCTGTCAAGGAGAGCGAGGGCCGGTGGCTCAATGACAAGGAGACGGATTATTGGACATGCGCACATCCGGCAGGAGGAGAGTCTCGCGTTCGCATTGCACTGTACGACAGGATGGAACGACTCTGTGACAACTTGGTGGCGAGTGGGGAAATCAAGCGCTCCAGGATTGTCAAGCGCGATAAGAGAAAACGCATGTGGGACTACAGCGCAATCTGGGGATGGAGCTCCACTGCGTTTTACGAGAAGATCAAACCACCACTTTTTTCCGGTGGATGCTACTACTCGCTCGCCAGCATGCACGGGAACCTGGGCGAATTTCGGGCCCGGTATTCGAAGCGATGGAAGCGCTTCGACTCACTGCCCGGGGCGGCTCGCCACTGGGTCGCGTTTTGGGAGGGTTTTCAATTGCGGGAGTACCACACTGACCTTGGCCGCCTTGCTCTCGACCTACAGGACATGTCCTGGTTCTTAGAGCAGTACGGAGGGTGGGAAGTCCCAGGGGTCAAAGAAGCGACTCACCTGTACAACCGCGCGCAAGATGCGGTAGTTGCTCCCTGGGAGAAGTGCGTTCAAAAGCGAGTGCAACGGGATCATCTTGTCATCGTGTCGAAAGTCCGGGCCGTCGGCCTTCCGCCACGCTATGCCAATCGCATCGGGGAGACTTTGCCCTTGGCTGATACCTGGGCCCAGGCGTACATCGCCGCGATCGACAAGTGGGTCAGCCTGAAGCGGACATCGCCTAGACTGGGTTTCGACCTCGGCGTGCAACTGCACCTCGCCTCCACGGCGCTGTTTCATTTCATCGGAACAATCTCACGCGCCGCACCCGCCCTCTATCGTTTGTCGGGACTGTAGGGCAACTGATGAAGCGCGTTCCGAAACAGTCACTCTGGAACTGGCTGAGTCTCATCATCGTCAGTGTCGGAACGCTTCTGGCCTACACGGGTCCGCAGGACGCGCGCGCTGCAGTCGTTCTGACCGAGTTTCTGCTCGCTGTCCCCCTTGGCTTCTGGTACTTCATTTTGTGGTTTCTAGGCGGACATCCATTCGCAGGAGAGAAGGTGAAAATGTGGCCCGTCCTGGGAGCACACGGTGCCTCAATCGGTTTCATGCTCAGAGCCGTGGATCGCGGTGATAGTTGGGGAACAGCAGGAGGGGGCGCGATGGTTGCGGCGGTGCAATGTCTCGCACTGTGGAGGTTCGCTCGCACGACTCCCCTCCCTTGAGGGGCGCCCGGAGCGGAACGGAGTTAGCCGATGCAGATCTGGGGCGTTAAGCAATCGCTCTACAATGTCGCGGCACTGGCGTGTGGGTTCACTGCCACCCTGATCGCGCTCTTTGCTGACGAACGCAGGGTTATCTTCGCACTCGTCGTGCAGTCTTCTCTCGCGTTTGGTGGAGGCCTTTGGTTCTTCCTTGGCTCCCTTGCTGCAAATAATCCGCGCGCTGCGCGGCAGACGGAACTTTGGCCAGGCCTTGCCGTGCATATGTTCGGCATGACATTTGTCCTCATCGGGAGATTTGCCCACGGCGATCCATGGGAAATCGCCGGCGGAACAGGGCTGATGATTCTGTCCCTTTATCTGTTGGTGATGCGGTTCCTCCATACGTACAATCCAGGGTGAGGAGGTTGGACCCGTTTCGTCCTACAGGTGAATTGCCCCCGTGTTGAGAATGCGCTCCTCCTCTTGAATGACATTCGGCCACCCTTCCTTTGATCGCCAGGTCGTGTGGCCGTCCACGAAGGTTACATTCAGGCCGCCGAAGTGGCGAAAGACGGCGGCGGAGAGCGGCCCGCTCGGGTTGTCGCCCGGAATGTCGGCCTCGAAGACGAGTACCACTTTGTCCGGCTCCTTGATGTCGGCCAACTTCACGCCGGAGAGCGCGGGGTTGAACGCGTAACTTGAGCGCGCCCCGCGCCGACGGTCCGCGCCGCAGTGTGCCCTCCAGCCGTCGGGCGTGGCGCGGACTGCAATTAGGTCATCCAGCCAGGTGGCCGCCGGTGGGAGCGTTTCATTATGTTCATCTGCGTACTTCGATAGGTACTCTGCCAGGCTTTGTTCAGTGGAGAGACAAAGTGATTGGGCGGTCTTGCCCATTGCCGACGAGAGTCCTTCGTAGCACACCCACCCGAACGCCAGCGCCGGTGAGATAATCGCGAACAGGGCCAGCGGTCGCGCACGGCGCTCGCGCCACCATCCGACCAGGCCGAGGCCGGTGCCAAAGATGAACAACGGAAAGACCAACAGCCCTAGTCGACCGACTCCCAGGACCAGCAGGGCCAATCCCGTGAGGGCCATGCCGCAGGCGACCAGACTGTTGAGCGGCAGCGCGTATCGCTTTCCACGCTGCGTTTCGCCCGGCGTCGCCATCACTCGGAGGTTACCCGCCGCGCGGGGAAGGCCTGCTGGGCGAGGTGTCGGTGGATGAGATCCCCGGACTCACCGTGGACGCCCCATAAATGGGGCTCGAACGGCGGCGTTGTCAGAGCCCGCTTCAGCGGGCGTTCATTGTGAGTCCGGCCATTTCATGGCCGGACGCCGGCGCTACCCATGTTTCCTCGTTTCCTTGTTTCCTGCGGTCGTCGTACCCTGAAACATAATGGCTGAGCCGCCCGTCAGTGACGACGAAATGGAAGCGCTCTCGGTGAGCGTCCGTCCGGCCGCAGCGCCGCCGGCGGCCCCGGCCCAGCGGGCGGCGGACTTCGCCGTCGTCGATCGGTGCCTGCGCGGCGAGGTGCGGGCGTTCGACGAACTGGTGTTGCGCTACCAGGGCGAGTTGTACGGCCTCGCCTACCGGATGCTGCTCAACGCCGACGAGGCGCGCGATGCGGTGCAGGACGCCTTCATCAACGCCTACCGCGCGCTGCGGGCGTTCCGGCGGCAGGCGAGCGTGCGGACCTGGCTCTTCCGCATCACGACGAACCAGTGCCTCGACCGGCTGCGCGTCCGGCCGCGCGAACAGGCGCAGGAGTTGCCGGAGACGCCGGTCGCCGACCACGGCGAGCGCATCGTCGAGCAGGCGCAGGTGCGGGCGGCGCTGGCGGAGTTGCCGGCGGCGTATCGGGCGGTGGTGCTGCTGCGGCACTTTCACGGATTGTCGTACCGCGAGATCGCGGTGATGATGCAGTTGCCGGTGGGGACGGTGAAAACGCATTTGCACCGCGCCCGCGCGCAACTGAAAGACCGATTGGTGGAGTGAGACGATGACCCTCTTCCCGTGTGCACTTATTGAGCGATGGATGGAACCGGTGGCCGACGGCGAAGCCGGCGGCTGGCGGCGGCGCGCCGTGCTCGCCCATCTCCGGCGTTGCACGCCCTGCGCCGAACAGATGCGGGCGCTGGCGGGCCTGAATGCGCACTTGGCGCTGCTTGAGCCGCCGGCCGCGCCCGATGTCCGGGCCGCGGTCGGCGCCGCGATTGCCGGCGAAGCCGTGTTGGCGGCGCCGCGGCGCCGTTTCTCGGCCTGGGGCCTGATGGTCGTGGGCGCGACGGCGGCGGTGTTGCTCGTCGCCGGCTGGTGGCTGCACACGCGGACCGCGCGGCTGACCGACACCGAAGTGGCACTGGCGCAGCCGGCGACCACGGCCGAGGTGTATGCGCAGGCGCAGACCGATGAAGAAGCCGGGAATTACGCCGAGGCCGTCCAGGGCTATGGCGCTGTCTATGAGCGGACGAGCGACCCGATTGCCGGCATCGCGCTGGCGCGGTCCCAGTCGGCGCGCGGGGAGTTCAACACCGCCCTCTCGACCTACACGCAAGTGGCGCTGGGGCCGGCGCCGTGGGAGACGAAACCGACCGATTCGGAAGGAGCAATGAAATAACCATGCGTTGGATTGCACTCCTCTTCATACTGCTGGTGGCGGCGCCGGTGATGTCGGTCATGGCCGACGAGCCGCCGTCTTCGGAGTACGCGCTGGCCCCGCGCGCCGCAGGGCCGCGCGGCGGCCCGGGTCCGGGCGGCCGGTTCGGGATGCTGGACGACCCGGAACTGGCGCAACTGACGCTCGATGTCTTCCTGTTGCGCGCCATCAACGAAATGCACTTGACGCAGGACCAGGCCGGCCGCATTGTGCCGGTCTTGAAGCGCGCGGCGCAGATGCGTTCTCGGGCGTTGGAGCAGACGAAGCAAGTGCTGCGGCAAATCCGCGAGGAGTTGCTGCGCGAGACCGGCTTGGGACAGCCCGGCGGCGACCCGATGGAGCGAGTCCGGCCCATTCAACACGAGGCCGAACAGGCGGCCGAACAGGCCCGCCAGACTTTGGCGCACACGCTGAACCAGCGGCAGATGCAAATCTTGCAGCAGGTGTTGCAGGCGGGAGCGCCCGGCGGCCCCGGCCCCGATATGGGCCCGCCCGGCGGCGGCCCAGGCCCGATGGGCCCCGGCCCCGGAGGCCCGCAACGGCCCGGCCCAATGGGCGGCCCCGGAATGCCGCGCCCGGGCGGCTTTTCGCCGATGATCTTGGAGCGCTTGGCGGAACTGCTCGACCAGAAGGCGAAATACCTGCCGAAGTAGGTGCGCCGGCGTGAGGCGACCTCACCCCGGCTTCGCCACCCCTCTCCGTTAACGGAGAGGGGCTGGGGGTGAGGTGCTTTGCAATACGCGTTCTGCCAGCACTGACACGAGTGCATCCATCGCGGCGCGCACCTCGGCGGCGTCCTCCGTGTAGTTGTTGACCAGGATGGCGAAGGTGTAGGCGACTTCACCGCGGTCATCGAGGACATAGCCCGCCAGCGTGGAGACGCCCGACATCGAGCCGGTTTTGGCGAGCACACGGCCGCGGGCGGGGCCGTCGGTGAATCGCGCGGCGAGCGTGCCGTCCACGCCCGCGACGGGGAGGGAATCTCGGAAGTCCGGGAACCAGGGCTGCTCGCGGGCGTCGGTCAGCAGGCGGACCAAAGCGCGCGGGCTGACCAAGTCGTAGCGCGAGAGGCCGGAGGCGTCGGCGAGATGGACGCCGCGCGTCGCGGGCAGCGGATAGCCGACGCCGGCGACGAACAGCGCCAGTTGTTCGGCGATGAGGTTATCGCTCTCTTTGAGCATCTGGTGGACGAGTGCGCGTAGCGAGGGGCCGGCGTGGCGGACGCTCAGTCCCGACGGCTGGCCGCCCAGTGTCGAGTCGCTGATGTCGATTCCCCGCTCTGCCATCAACTCTTCGAAGACTTCGGCGCAGTACTCGAGGCCCCCGAAAACGGGAACCGTCAGACGGACTGGTGAGGTTCCCTTTCTCAATGCCCCGGTGACTTCAAACGACCGATCGTCTCCGTCCTGCCAGCGAACGACCTGAAGTTCCTCTTGAGCGGATGTATCCGAAACGGTGCGCACATGGTTGATGATTCCATACGAGTTTTGCGCCACGGGTGGCTCGAAAGTGAGCCTCGCTTCTTCCCCTACAGCTGCCGGCGTGAAAGTGAGGGTCACCACATTGTGGTCGAGGCAGACGACATCACGCGGCGCGCCGGAGCGAGTGTTTAAGTCCTCCCAACTCCAGCCATACGGTTGTTGTAGCGATTGTGGCCATTGGGGCGAGTATTCGACTTCCCCCTCAATACTCCGTACACCAGCTGCGTAGAGTTCATCCACCATGCGGCTGAGGTCGGGGGTCGTTAGGAGCGGGTCGCCAGACGACAGCAAGACGAGGTCGCCGTGGACCACACCATCCTTTTCGATCGGGGCCGTCAGCGCCAGCGCGGTATCGAGCGTGAAATCGGGATTGCCGAGGTCGAGGACTGCGGCGGCGACGAAGCATTTCGCCGTCGAGGCGGGCAGGAAGAGTTTGTCGGCGTCGCGGGTGAAAACGGTGCGGCCGTTGCGGTCGAGCACGAGCACGCCGGCGTGCGCTTCGGCGGGCAGCGCCCGATAGGCGCGGGCCAACTGCAGGGCGAGGTCGCGTGGCGGCGCCGCCGGCGCGGCGCCGAGGAGCGCGGCGGCGAGCAACAAGAGACCAATGCTGCGAGGGCTGGCGGACCACGGCCTCGGGACACGCCTAGCGGGCATTGGTCGTCGCCGAGTATTGAATCATGATTCCCAGTCGCGGCCAGAAGATTTCGCGCGTGACACCGCCCAGCCAGCCTCCGAGCAGTCCGATGAGCAGCGCGATGATGATGCCCGAAATGATGATGCCGTAGAAGTTCGGCCGCTCGTTGCGCGGGAGGGCGGCGACGGCGCCGCCGAGCAAGAGCGTGAACGGGATGACCACGAACGCCGGCACGACTGACGCGGCGCCGATGAGCCAGGCCAGCCCTGGCGCCAGGCCGCCCCCGAGACCGCTGCCGAGCAGCGCCGGCCCGAAAAGTGTCAGGGCGGGGCGCACCACGCTGCGTGCGCCCTGCGGAATGCGAAACAGGCGCGTGCGCAGCGTCAGGTAGTAGAGCGCGGCGCAAAGCAGGTTGCCCGCGGCGATGCTGATGACCCATGTCATCTCGCTGCCTTCTTCCCTGCGCGGGCGCGGCTCCCTGTGCGAGCGCCGTCGCTATAATCGCGGCATGACGGCTCGCGTGACGATGCGCAGCGCCGAAGCGACCCGCGCGCTGGGGCGCGCCGTCGGCGCGCGCTGCCCGGCGGGGACGGTGTTCCTCTTGTCCGGTCCGCTGGGGAGCGGCAAGACCACCTTCGTTCAAGGTCTTGTCGAGGGGCTCGGCGCCGAACCGGAGGCGACCAGCCCCACCTTCACGCTTATTCACCCGCACCGCGGCCGGCTGACGCTCTACCACATTGACCTGTACCGCCTGACGCCCGCCGAAGTCGAAGGGCTGGGGCTGGAAGAACTGCTCGGCGGCGAAGGCGTGGCCGCGGTCGAGTGGCCGGAACGACTGCCGGAGCGACTGCAGCGCGGCGTAACCGTGCGCTTTGCGCACGGCGCATCGGAGAGCGAGCGGGTGATCGAGGTGGATGACGCCTCGGGCGGCGACTGGGAAACGGCCTTCGCGGCAGCGGGGACGGAGGTGGCGGCGTGCTGACGCTGGCGCTCGAAACGACCGGCGCCACGGCGAGCGTCGCGCTGGCGCGCGGCGAAGACCTGCTCGCCGAAGTCGCCTTCCCGGCGCACGAGGCGCTCTGTCGCACGCTGCTGACACGCATCGAGGAGACGCTGGCGCAGGCGGGCGTCCAGCGCGGCGACATTGAAGCCATTGCGGTGAGTCACGGGCCGGGGTCGTACACGGGGCTGCGCATCAGCATCGCCACGGCGCAGGGGTTTTCCCAAGCGGGCGGGCTGCCGGTGGTGGGCGTCTCGACGCTGGAGGCGCTGGCGTTTCCGTTTCGCGCGCTCGTCGCGGGAACGCTGGTGCCCATCCTCGATGCGCGCTCCGACGAAGTGTATTGCGCGGCGTTCGCGCTCGGGACAAGCGGCGCGCTGGAGCGGGTGCGCGACGACGCGGCGCTTGCCGTGGCCGAGTTCGACGACTGGGCGCGCGACTTGCCGGAACCGCACATCCTCATCGGCGACCGCGTGTTCGAGCGGGCGGCGCCGGCGTGGCCGCGGGGGCGGTCGGTGGCGGCGTTGGCGCAGCCGCTGCTGGCACGCGCGCCCGGCACCGCCGCGGACTTGACCGCGGCGTATCTGCGTCCGTCGGCTGCCGAGCGCCGGGCGCTGGCGCGGGGCCGTTGAGATGGCGCTCGCCGTCCCCGCCCGTGTGCGCATCCGGCCGATGCTGCCGGAGGATGTGCCGCACATCATCCAGATCGAGCGGATGTCGTTCGCATCGTCGTGGCAGCCGGAGGCGTTCTACCGCGAATTGTCCAACCCGACCGCCTGCTACCTGGCTGCCGAGTCGCCGGAGGGCGAGGTGGCCGGGTTCGTCGGGATGTGGGTGGTGGTGGACGAGAGCCATATCACGACGCTCGCCGTGCATCCCGACTGGCGGCACCGCGGCATCGGGCGGCGCCTGTTGGCGGGGCTGCTGCTCGAGGGCGTGCGGCGCGGCGCCCGGCGGGCGACGCTCGAGGTGCGCACCAGCAACGCCGAGGCGATTGCGCTCTATCGCCAGTTCGGATTTCGGCAGGTGGCCATCATCGCCCGCTACTACCACGACACGAACGAGGACGGGCTGGTGATGGTCCTGCGCGGCATGGATCGACTGCCGGTGCAGGAACGCATCCGGGCGCTGGTCGCGGGGCTGGACTGATGCGCTTGCTCGGCATCGAGACGAGTTGCGACGAGACCGCGGCGGCGGTGGTGGAGTCGAATGGGGCCTTGGTCATTCGCAGCAGTGTAGTGGCAAGTCAAACGGCGGCGCATCAGGCGTTCGGCGGCGTGGTGCCCGAGATTGCCTCGCGGCGGCATCTCGAATGGCTGCCGCGCGTGGTCGAGCAGGCGCTGACGGATGCGGACGCGCGTTGGGACAACCTCGACGCGTTGGCCGTGACAGTGGGTCCGGGGTTGATCGGCGCGCTGGTGGTCGGCGTGGCGTGGGCGAAGGCGGCGGCCTGGCAGCGTGGCCTGCCCGTCACCCCGATCAATCACCTCGAGGGGCACATCTATTCGCCGTGGGCGGAGGGGCCGGTGGCGTTCCCGTTCCTGTGCTTGCTGGTTTCGGGCGGGCATTCGCATCTGGTGGAGGTGCGCGCGCCGGGCGAGTACGCGCTGGTCGGGCGCACGCGCGATGACGCCGCAGGCGAGGCGTTCGACAAGGGGGCGCGTCTGCTCGACCTCGAGTATCCGGGCGGGCCGGCGATTGACCACATCGCGCAAGGCGGCAATCCGCGTGCAATTGCGTTCCCGCGCGCCTGGCTGCCCGAGTCGTGGGACTTCAGTTTCAGCGGGGTGAAGACGGCGCTGGCGCGGTATCTGCGCGAGACACCCCCCGCGGCCCGCCCGCCACTCGCCGACCTGGCCGCGTCGTATCAAGAGGCGATTGCCGAGATTTTGGCGCAGAAGAGCGTCGCCGCCGCGCAGGCGCAACGCCTGGAGCGGCTGGTGGTGGCGGGCGGGGTGGCGGCGAACAGCCGCCTGCGGGCGCTGCTCGCCGAGCGAGCGGCGGCAGCCGGCATTGCGGTGCGCCTGGCGCCCTTGGAACTGTGTACGGACAACGCGGCGATGATTGCGGTTGCCGCCGCGGTGCTCGCCGACACCGGCCGCCGCGCCGGCCCGGACCTGGATGCCGCGGCGGTCTTGACTCTTGGAAGCGCCGCTGCAGCGACCTCACCCCCGACCCCTCTCCGTTGACGGAGAGGGGCTTGCACTCCGAAGCCTCGGCGAAGGAGTGTGCCCACAGGGCGGGGTGAGGTGGGTTCGCGGTCCTGCACACGCCGGGAACGAATTGGGCGGCGGACTGTCTAACAATTGAGGCACTGAAAATTGACGGTGCATCGGCGCCGTGGTAGGGTTCGCGGCAAGCCGACGCGGGTACGGGGAGTCTATGCGAATCGATCCCAGAATTCTCCGGTTTCTCGTGGTTGCGGCCGCAGTGTCGCTGGTGCGGCCGGCGCACGCCGCGGAAGGGTCGCTGGCGGGCGTGACCATCGGCCAGACTTTCCAGCAAGTGCTGGAAGCGATCGGCGAGCCCCACTTTGTCGGCCCCGCCGCCAATGTTCCGCAGCGCACGCGCACCGGCACGGTGATGTGGCTGTACAACCGCAAAGGCCCGGGCATTGACAGCCAATTGGTGCTGACGCTGAGCGCTTCCGGGCAAGTTGCGGAAATCTTCCTGGTCGGGCGGCGCGATGTGGCGCGCACCAGCACCGGCTCGGGGCTGGGCGACTCATATCAGACGGTGTTGCGCAGTTACGGCGACCGCGGGCAGACGCAGACACAGGGGCGCTACATGATTATGCGCTACCCCGCCGACAAGGTCGTCTTCACCCTGGATGTGGAGCAGTATCGCGTCGTGGGGATTTCGGTCGGTTCAATGCGACCGGTGGCGCCGGCGGAATAGCGACGACCCAATGGAGATAACGATGATGCGGATGGCACAAACCCTCGGACGCGGCCTGCTGGCCGTGACGCTGGCGGTGGGGCTGACCGTCTCCGCCAAGGCGGCGACCTCGGCTGAATTCCAATTGGGCGGCATCCGCCTCGGCGACCCGGCGAACAAGGTGATCGAACTCTACGGCGCCCCGGACGCCATCGTCGGCCCGCGCGGGCGGCTCTTCGACATCCCGGCGGGCGCCGGCCAGCGCAGTCTCGATGTGATGGAAGGGCTCTATTTCGCCGGCCGCGGTAACGACGCGATGCCGCTGTGGGCGACGCTGGTACAACTCGAGGTCTATCGCCCCGACGAGCGCGAGTGGATTTACCGCCTGCCCGGCGGGCGTGCCATCCTGGCGGTTGCAGTGCGCGGCGGCAGTTTGCTCGAGACGAGCGTCTCGCAACTCATCTTCTCCGCCTCGGACCCGAAGCACCCGCGGTCCACTGGCCTCGACTCGACTTCGGCGGGCGTGCGGCTCGGCTCGACTTATGCGGAAGTGCTGTTGCAGCACGGTTTCCCGTTGCACACCAGCCCGTTTGCCATGACGCTCGTGATGACGCCGGCGATGTGGAAGAACCCCGACGGCTCGGAAACTCCGGTCGGCACGGAAGAGAAGCCGGCGCAGCGGGCAGCGTCAACCGCGATGGCGGGCGGCGCCGGGGGCCCACCGAAACCGACGGGGGCGCTGGCGGGCGCCGGTGGTCAGGGCGGATCCGCTGCTGGCGGCGGGCCGGGTCTGCAGTCGGGCGGGCCGGGCAGCAAGCCGGCGGGCGAAGCACGCCCAGAGCCGACGGTGCACCTCATCATCGGTGAGCCCATCACCTTCAGCAAGGCCCTCCTGTTGCGGTATGACAATATGGAAGTGGCGCTGGTGGACCTGAAGGTGTCGCGGCTGCACATCTGGTAAGCGGTGCACCCCATTTGGATGTGACAACTGCGTCCGCTGAGGCGGATGCCCGGCGGGACGCCCCCGCCAGAGGAGCACAGGGATGACGCGCGCGTGGAAACTCTCCTTGCCGGCCGTGTTCGTGGTGGTGCTGTCGGTGGGATTGGTCAGCGGCTGGTGGCTGCGCGAGCGCGCCGCCGCGGCGGCGCCGAGCAGCAGCCCGGTGGTGGCGGCGTTGCAGATGGCGTCGAGCGTCCCGAGCGCGCCGAATGCGCGGACGACCGAGCGCGACATCAAGCCGGACGCCCTGTTCTCCGAAGCGCTGCGCGAAGTGGAGGGCAAGTATGTGGAGCCGCTCGCGCCGGAAGATGAGCGGCGCGTCGCCAACTTCGCCATTCAGGGGCTGATCCAGGCGACCGCGAACCGCAAGGGCTGGGTCGACCTCTACTCGCGCTACCTCGACCCGAGCCAATATGTGGATTTCACGAACGAGAGCCAGGACGCGTTCTTCTACGGCATCGGCGCGCAGTTGGAATGGGCGCCGGTCCCGATGGACGAGAAGGCGCGGGCGGCGCTCAAAGAAGCCGGACTGCGGTATTGCCCCGTCTGTCAGGCCGACCTGCTCAGCCCGGACCTGCAAACGCGGCGGGTGCAGATCGCCAGTCCGTTGCCCGGCTATCCGGCGGCGACGGCGGGGGTGCAGCCGGGCGATGCCATCGTCGGCATTGACCCAGACGCCGACGGCCCGAAGCCGCGCGTCGACGCGCACGCGATGGGGATCGACGAGGCCATCAACCTGATCCGCGGCCCGGTTGAAACGCAAGTGCGGCTCGACCTGGAGCGCGGCGGGCAGACGAAGCCCATCACCCTCACCATCACCCGCAAGAAGATCAACATCGAGCCGGTGGAAGGCAAGATGCTCGACAATCAGACTTATTACATTCGGCTGTCGAGTTTCAGTCAGCCGGCCGAGGGGCAAATCCGCAGCGCGCTCGACGCCGCCGAGCAGCAGCACGCCAAGGGGATTGTGCTCGATATGCGCAGCAACCCGGGCGGCTTGCTGACCAGCGCCGTCGGCATCTCGCGTGACTTCGTGCCGCACGGCACGATCCTGTTCGTGCGCGAGCGGGGCGAAGACTTGCGTGAGTATCCGGTGCGCGAAGGGACCCGCGACTTCAAGTTGCCGCTGGTCGTGCTGGTCAACCGCGGGACGGCGAGCGGCGCGGAAATTGTCGCCGGCGCCCTGCAGCACCACAAGGTGGGCACCATCATCGGCGAGCGGACTTGGGGCAAGGGCCTGGTGCAGAGCATCCTGCGCCTCAGCGACGGTTCGGCGATGTTGCTGGTGACGGCGCGCTACTTCACCGCCGGCGGGGAAGACATCAACAAGCAGTTCGACGACAAGGGCAACATCGTCCCCGACACCGGCGGCATCGCGCCCGACATCAAGGTGGACCAGCCCACCGACTACCGCTATGTGCCGATCGACCAGGTGCCGGGGAAGAACGACCCGATCCTGGCCCGCGGCCTGGAAGTCTTGCGGGAACGCTACGCCAAGACGCCGAAGTAATCCCGCACGCGCGCGGGAGGCGTGACGGGCAGTTATGCGGTTCGGCGTCATTGCGGATATCCACGGCAACCTCGATGCGCTGATGGCGGTCCTCGCCGATATGGGGACCGTGGACCGCGTACTGTGCCTCGGCGACCTGGTCGGCTACGGCCCTGAGCCCAACGAGTGCTGCGCCCGCATCCGGCAACTGCCCGGCCTGGTGTGCGTTGTCGGCAACCACGACTTGGCGGCCATCGGGCGAGTCGAAACGGAGTCCTTCAACCCCTGGGCGCGGGCGGCCATCGAATGGACGGCGCGCACGCTGGCGCCGGAACACGCCACCTTTCTTGCCGGTCTGCCGCTGACCGCCCAAGTCAACGGCATCACGCTGGTGCACGGCCTGCTGCCGGAACCGATGGATTACCTGCTGAGCGCCGCCGACGCCGGCCGGATGTTCGACGCGATGACCACGCCAGTCGGCCTGGTGGGGCACACTCACCTGGCAGAGTATTTCTTGCGCGAGCCGAACGGGACCGAGTGCCGGCACATCCCCCTGTGGGAAGGCGGTGAGGTGATGTTCCGCGAGGGGTGCCGCTACATTGTCAATTGCGGCGGCGTCGGGCAACCACGCGACGGCAATCCGAAGGCCAGTTATGGCGTCGTGGACTCGGACCTGGGCGGCATTTTCGTGCGGCGCGTCGGCTACCCCATCGAGCGGGTGCAAGCGAAAATGCTGGCCGCGGCGCTGCCGGAGCCGCTCGCCCGCCGCTTGTCGGTCGGGCGCTAGCCCGGCGCGTTACTGCGAGCGCAGGGGGCCGCTCGCGTAGAGCGCGGTGGCGAAGGGCAAGTGACCGTTCGGCGAGAGCGGACGCAGCACCGGCACCACGCGCCCCCGCACCTCATCGACCGGCACCGGGCCGAAGTCGCGGCTGTCGTAGGAACCGGGGTTGCCGCCCATGACGAACACGGTGCCCGGGGGGACGATCAGGCGCTCGACGACTTCATTACCGCGCCGCCACGCCTTCTGACCCTGCGCAGTCGGCAGGACGGTGCGCACGATGTCGTTGCCGTCGCGGTCGAGGCCGTAGTACACCGTTTCGCCGGGGAGGGCCGCGACAAACTTCACCAAGTACTCGTGGTCAAACCGGATGAGGACCAAGTCGCCGTGCTGCGGCAGCCGGTCGGCGAACTCGTCGCGCAGAATCAGACAGGGCTGACGCGAGGAGATGTGGGGTTCGAGCGAATTGCCGACGATGAGGCCGAGCCGGACGGGGCAGAGGAGCGCCACCATCAGCACGGCGCCCAACACTGCCAGACGCCGCGCGGTCTCGTTGGGGACCGCCGCGAGGTGGTGAACGGTGGGGACGATGTCGCCGCGCCCAGTCATGGTCGGGAGATTGTTCCACAGGGGTTCGCGGCGGCTGTCTCGAATGGACGACACTATCGTTCGACGCCCTTTTCCGGCCTGTCGGAAGCGCCACCCATCCGTGGGTATCTACCTTGACTTGACGGCGGGGGCGTCGTAGAGTTTCTCCGGACTTTGTGAAAAAAAGTACAAGCCCCTCCGCCCTGTGATTGGCTCGATTCCGCCAGGGCGGACCGGGGGGGAGAGGGATGGCGAAGGCCATCGCAGTCGAACAAGGCGCCTTGCGCGAGCAGTTGCGCGAGGCCGAGACGGAACGCATCGTGGTGGCGTGGTTTTACTCGGCCACCTTCTGGCTGGTATTGGGGATGTCCGCCGGCGTCCTCACGGCCATCAAGTTCGTTTTTCCGGATTTCTGGGGCCACATCTCCTACCTGACGATGGGGCGCGCCCGCCCGGTGCATGTCAACGCGGTGGCGTTCGGGTTCCTGTCACAGGCCCAGGTCGGCGCCGCGCTCTACATCATCCCCCGTTTGGTGCGGCGACCGTTCTACAGTCCGGCGCTGGCGCGCTACGCGCTGTGGGTGTGGAACCTGGCGCTGATCATCGGGATCGGCGGGCTCTTCCTCGGCTACACCGAGGGACGCGAATACGCCGAATTGATCGCGCCCGCCGACTGGCTGCTGGTGGCGGCGCTCGGCATGTTGGTGGTCGGCTTCTTGTTCACTATCGCGTTGCGGCGCGAGAAGCAGTTGTATGTCTCGGTCTGGTACATCGTCGGCAGTCTCCTGTGGATGCCGATCGTGTTTATGGTCGGCAACCATACCTTCCTGCACCTGACCGGCCTCAACGACGCCATCGCCAACTGGTTTTACGGGCACAACATCCTCGGCCTGTGGTTCACGACGATGGGTGTTGGCGGCGCCTATTACCTGCTGCCCATCCTGGCGCGGCAGCCGCTCTGGTCGCACCGCCTGTCGCTGGTGGGGTTCTGGGCGCTGGCCATTTTCTATGCGCCGATCGGGGCGCACCACATCTTGCAGGCGCCGATCCCCGAATACCTGAAGACGATTTCGGTGTTCTTCTCCGGGATGCTGATGCTGCCGGTGCTGACGGTGTTGACGAATTTCTATATGACGCTGAACGGGCGCTGGCGGCTGATTGTGGACGATATGCCGACGCGCTTCCTGGTGGCGGGCGCGGTGCACTACCTGGTGACTTGCATCCAGGGGCCGATGCAAGCGGCGCGCTGGCTGAACCCCTACATCCACTTCACCAACTGGGTGGTCGCCCACGCGCATATGGCGCTGTTGGGGACTTTCGCCTTCTGGCTGTGGGCGGCGGCCTACTACATCCTGCCGCGCATCCTGAAGCGCGAGTGGCCGTCCCGCGGGATGATCGGCGCGCATTTCTGGCTGAGTTTCCTCGGGTTCTTCATTTTCTTCGCGGCGCTGATGGTGGCAGGGCTGGAACAATCGATGGGCTGGTGGATGGGCGAGCCGGTGCAGAAGATCATCCTCTACCTGCGGCCGATGTTCTTCCTGCGGCTGCTCGGCGGCACAATGTTGCTGCTCGGCAACATCATCTTCGCCTACCACATGTGGCTGATGGCGCGGCAGCCGGCGACGGCGGGCATCGCGCCGACGGACGGCGCCGCCGCGGCGCCGGCGGGGGCCTGAGCGATGGCCATCGTCATCGGCGGAGCGGTGCTGATGTTCGTCATCATCTTCGGATACATCGTGCAGCACTTGCTGAAGGTGCCCGGGCGCTCGCCCACTTTCCCACTGTTGGCCGTCGGTGCGCTGTGTTCGCTCCTGGCGGCGACCTTCATGATCGTGGGGATGCCGGCGTTCACCTTTGCGCCCAGGGCGACGGCGCGCACGAACACCTACGAGGGGCTGGCGGCGCAAGGCCGGAAGGTCTATTTGCGCGAGGGGTGCTGGTATTGCCACACGCAATTCGTCCGGCCGCAGGACCGCGATTTCGGCCCGGTTTCGGAAGCGCCGGACTTCGTCAATGACGACCCGCATGTCCTGGGCACCGAGCGTACCGGCCCCGACTTGAGCAACATCGGTTCCCGCGGATTCCCGGACAACTGGTTTTACGCCCGGCTCTATAACCCGCGCACAGTCTTCCCCGGCTCGCTGATGGCGCCGTTCCCGTTCCTCTTCGACGGCGCGCCCGACAAGCCGGGCGAGGACGCCAAGGCGCTCGTCGCCTACCTGCAGACTTTGGGGAAGAACCGGCAGAAGTTCCTCGAGGACGAGCAGTTGGGCGAGCGCTTCATGTCGATCCCGGTGTCGTTCCGGGAGAAACGGACGACGCTCGGCATCAGTTGGGGGTCGGTGGGCACGGGCGCCGGCATCTTCCAGCAGAACTGCCTGCCTTGCCACGGCCCGCTCGGCCGCGGCGACGGGCCGGCGGGGAAGATTTTCACCAAGCGCCCGGCGGACTTCCGCGACGGGCGGTTCGACTCCATCCCCGAGGATTACGCGAAGCCATACGGCTCGAAGAAACCTGAAGACCAGTTCAACGCCTTCGACCAATACCTCTTCTGGCGCATCAGCACCGGCGTGCCCGGGACGCAGATGCCCGAATGGGGGCGCGGCCTGAGCGAAGAGCAGCGCTGGAACCTGGTCAACTATGTGCGCTACCTCGCCGGGCGAGCGCCCGCCCGTTTACTGCCGGGGCCGCCGCCGCCGGCGATCCTGCGACAATTGCAGGAAGCCCAGAAGCTGTCGCCAACCTCGCCGGTGCCGCCACCGGTGACGACGCCGATGACGCCGCCGCCGGGCGCGCCGGGGAACCCGTAATGATTCTGGCGCTGCTGTGTCCGAGTTGCGCGATTCAGCCCGTGGTCGAACAGGGGCTGACCTCGGCGGGCTATACCGTGCACTTTTTCGCGGGCGGCACCTTCTTCCTCGGCGCGGCGTGCTTCCTGATTTGGGCGTGGAAGTCGGGACAATTCCGCAACGCGGAGGAGGCCTCGCGGCGGATGTTCGAACAGGAGTTGCGCGCCGAGTTCCCGTCGCTGAACCCGACCGAGGACGCGGAGCATTACGAGTGACGCCATGAGCGACGAACACCCGTCAGACCCATCACAGGACCACTTGCCGCTCGAAGACCGCATCTTCGAGGTCGGCGGGATGAAGGAAAAGATCGGCCGCGTGCCCTGGTGGCTGTGGGTGATCTGGGCGGTGATTTTTCTGATTGCGATTATGAACTGGAAGCCGTGGCCGGGGACGATGTTCCCGAAGGAACAGCCGGCGCCGGCGGGCGCGCACGGCCAGGCGCCGACGCCCGGGCACTGGGCGCGCGGGAGCGACCGCGGGCCGTCGCTCGCTGCGGAAGCACGGGACGGATGAAACGCCGGAAATTTCTCCTCACTGCCGTGAAGTGGCTGGCGGCGCTGCCGGTGTTGTCGCTGGCGGGCGCCATCGTGCCGTCGCTCATCCGGCTGTTCAAGCCGGATGCGCCGCCGATCCCGCTGGGACAGCGGGCGCTGTCGGTGACCCCGGGCGCGGAGCAAGTCGTGGGCAACATCAAAGACCCGGTGCTGGCCCAGGACTGGTCGGTGGCGGAATTCGTCTTCCAACAAAAGTCGGTCGAGTATTCGCCGCGCGCCATCAACATGACGCGGGTGCCGGGGTACATCGTCAAACTCCCGGAGTCGGCGCGCACCACGGACTTGGAGAAGAAAGACGGCATCGCCGTCTACGCGCGCATTTGTCCGCACCTGGGCTGCATCTTCAACTTCGAGACCGACAAGAAGTACATCACCACCCACTACAGCATTGACGAGGGAAAACTCCCCAACAACCCCGTCTTCGCCTGCCCGTGCCACTTCAGCACCTACGACCTAGCGCAGGCGGGGAAGGTCATCTTCGGGCCGGCGCCGCGGCCGCCGCGGCGGTTTTTCTACACCATCACGGCGAGCGGCGATGTCCGGGTGACCGGCTGGGAGGCGGGCGGCATTGCCTGAGGCGCAGACGAGCCGGCTGCGCCGTCTGATCGAGTACTGGCGCCCGGCCGCGGTGCGCGACCGCACCGCCCGCTGGTGGCGGGTGCGCCTCGAAAACCTCGACCTGTTCGACGAGCACGCCACCGACGACGAGAAGCGCCGCAATCCGCTGTTCCTGGCGGGCGGCGGGGCCTACTACTATCTGGTGCTGGTGTGGATTACCGGCTTCATCCTGATGTTCTGGTACATCCCCACCGACACCAAGGCATGGGACAGCATCAACCAGATTCAGAACGCCATCCCGCTCGGCTGGCTGATCCGCGGGGTGCACAAATACGGCGGCGACGCATTCATCATCCTGATCACGGTGCGCATCTTTCGGATGGTGTTTGCCGGCGAATACAAGCGGCCGGGCGAACTCAGTTACGCGATCGCCATCATCCTGTTGCTGTTCGGGATGTATTCGGGGCTGACCGGCTATCTGCTCATCTGGAACCAGCGGGCGTTCTGGGCGACCAAGGTGTTTGCCACCTTCCCCTCCTACATGGACGATATGCCGTATCTCGGGCTGACGCGCATCGGATTGCTGACGGCGCAACTGCTCCTGGGCGGCTCGGGCATCGGCCCGGCGACGATCACGCGGTTTTATATGCTGCACTACACCTTCTCGCTGCTGCTCATCATTCTGACGGAGGTGCACTTCTACAAGCGGCGTTATCCCGAACAGGGCAAGCCCTGGGTCAAGGTGAGCCGGATGAACCTGCCCTGGCCGGCCATTCTGACTTACACGCTGATGATTGTCATCGTCTCGGCGATGCTGCCGGCAACGATGGGGCCGCGCGCCGACCCGGACACGACGCCGGTGCCGGTTTTGTCCGACTGGTATTTCCTGGCTCTCTATCAGATGTTCAAGGAAATGAAGCCGGTGCCGGCGGTCATCGGCACGATGCTGCTGCCGGCGGTGGCGATTATGATTCCGTTCTTCGACACCATCCGCGAGCGAATGGCGAGGAAGCGGCCGCTGTACATGATTATCGGTGTGATGGCGCTCGTCTATTGGATCTCGTTCTCGTTCATGATCATCATCAGTTATGTGAACATTCAGAAGGACCCGTACATTTGGTATATGAGCATGTTCGTGGCGGTGCTGGCCGGGTGGGCGTGGCAGTATCCGCAGAAGCGCGTGACGAAGCCGGCGCTCGGCCTGTCGGCGCTGATTCTCTGGGTGCCGGTGGCGTTCATCATCTTCATCTACTGCATGGAAGGGATGATGCGCTCGAAGGCGATTCCGCCGGGGATGTTGACCGGGTCGTTCGGCCCGCTGATCAGCACGGTGCACAACTGGATCTTGCATGCGGGCGCGTGGAGTCACGACCACCTGTACTTCGGGCCCTGGCCGCAGGCCGTCGTCTCCGAGCGCGTGATCTATAACCTGGCCGTGGGCATCCCGGCGGCGCCGTTTCTGCTGGCGCTGTATTGGCATTTCCGCACCCTTCCCGATTCGGCGCGCAAGGGCACTGCCGTGGCCTGCGTCATCTATTTCATCATCTTCTCGGTGCTGATCTTCGGCGCGCAGGGCGTGCCGAAGGAAGTGGCCCCGCCCAATGGGATCGGGATCGGCATCGTCGTGGCGCGGCGGCTGGCATGGCTGTGGCCCGGGTGGGCGGTGACGATGCTGGTGGGCGGCGCCGCGGGATGGGTGCTGGGGGCGCTGCGGACGGCGCCGAAACCAGCGGCGCAGCCGGCGCCGGCAACGGCGGGAGCGCCGGCGCCATGAAGCGGGCGCTGTGGTGGACGCTGTTCCTGGCCGCCGTCCTCGGCCTGAGCTGGTTTTTCGCGTCGTGGCGGGCGCTGGGGGCCTCGCCATGGGCGCCCGTCGGGCTGGCCGGGTCGGCGGTGTTGGTGCTGGTGTGCGTGACGGGGGTGGCGTTCCTGGATTACGCGCGGTTCCGGGCGACCGGAAAACTGCAGCGGCGGTTGGCGCTGTTCGAGTGGTTGCTGGCGCGGCTGGCGCCGCGCCCGGCGGAGAAGCGCCGATGAAAGTGGCGCTGGCGGTGCTGGTGTTCGCGGCGACGGCGCTGGTGAGTTTCGCGCTGGGCGGCCTGGCGGTGACGGTGCAACTCACTAGCCCGCTGGACGACCCGAAGGTGCGCGAGCAGACGGTGGCGCTGGCCGGCAAGGCGCCGGACGAGCCGCAACCCATTCCGCCCGCGACCCAGACCGATCCTGAGCAAAACTACAACTACCGGGCGCAATTGTCGGCGCAAAGCCAGGCGAAACAGCAGATCGAAACCGACGCCAAACTGCGACCGCTGCGCGAGAAGATCGCGGAGGTGACGGCCCCGGCGACGACCGACGGGAAGGGCGTCTCCCGGAGTTACGAACAGATTGCGCTGCTGTTGGGCGCGATTCTGCTCCTGCTCTCGATCAGCGATTTGGTGTATCAGAATGTCTTCGTGCCGGCCGAAGAAGAGGCGGGGGCGGCCTGATGTACGAAGCATTCCTGAAGTCGGCGGGGTACTGGTGGATCCAACTGGATCGCCTGTTGAACAAGATTTTCGGCAGCCGGTTCAACTTCGTCTATTACCACTCGTCGTGGCCGAGTCTGGTGTTCTGGCTCGAGGTGCTGACCGGCATTTTCATCTTCATGTACTTCGTGCCGACGCTGGAAGGCGCCTACGCCAGCGTCACTTGGTTCACGCAGAGTGTGCCCTACGGCAGCATCGTGCGCAGTCTGCACCGCTACGGCGGCGACGCGTTCGTCATCTTCTCGCTCCTGCACCTGCTGCGGGTGTGGCTGACGGACCGCTACCGCGCGGCGCGCACCAACCAGTGGATTTCGGGCGTGGTGATGCTGGCGTTCGTCTTCTTCATCGGCATCAGCGGGTATGTGCTGGCGTGGGACCAGCGCGCCATCTTGATCACCCAGGTGACGGCGGACGCGTTCCGTCAGGTGCCGGGCGTCGGTGGATGGCTGGCGGGGTTCTTCCTTGGTGGTTCGGCGATCAACGACCTGACGCTGTCGCGGTTCCTGTTCTTCCACATCGGGTTGCCGTTCCTGTTCTTCTTCCTGATGTGGTGGCACTTCTATCGCATCAGCCGGGCGGTGGTCTATCCGCCGCGGGCGCTGCAATTGATGGCCTTCGGCGCCCTGCTGGTCATCGCCGCGCTCTATCCGGCGGTCAGCAGCCCGCTGCCGGGCAACCCGGTGGCGCCGCCGGCCACCTTCCAGGTGGACTGGTTCTTCCTGTTGCCGTATGTGACGACGGCGTCGCTGCCGGCGGTGTTGGTGATGGCGCTGCTGTTCTTCATCACAGTGGTGCTGTTCTTCCTGCCCTACTACACGCAGCGGCCGTATGAGAATGTCGCTGAAGTGATCGAGGAGAAGTGCGTCGGCTGCTACATCTGCGCCAAAGACTGCACGGCGAACGCCATCATCATGGTGCCGACGGCCACGCAGCGCGGGAAGAAACCGAAGTTCCTGGCCCAGGTGCTCGAGGCGCGGTGCGTCGAGTGCGGCATCTGTGTCGGTTCGTGTCAATTTGAGGCGATTGAACTGCCCGGCTACCGGGAGAAGGCGCTCGACGAGATGGTGGTAGCGCTGGCGAAGGGTGAGGGATAATGGGCGAGCCGCGAATTGTCGGGATGTGCTGCGAGTGGGCGGTGCGCCTGTGGGATGAGGGGCGGGTAGACGAGCGCGGCCGGCTGAAGGACCTGCCGAGCGTCGGCGTAATCAAGGTGCCGTGCTCGGGGATGATCAAGGCGGGCTGGGGGGACATGGCGCTGAAGAACGGCGCCTCGGGCTATTTCGCCCTCGGCTGCCCGATCGGCGACTGCCATTTCCGCGAGGGCAATCTGTTCTGCGAAGCCCGGCTCGAGGGGACAATGACGCCGAAACTGAAGGCGTGGGTGGACAAGGAGCGGGTGCGCACTTACTATTTCGCCGCCGGTGAATACGGCAATCTCCTCGGCGCGCTGAAGGATTTCACGGAGTATCTGCGCGCAAAGGACGCCGGCGGAAAAGCCGTTCCGGCGGCAGCGGAGACACCCGATGGCGAATGAGCCCGAGGAAGCGCCGAAAGCCCCGGCCGAGCGCGACTACACCGCGCTCTGGTATGTGCTGTTCTTCACCGGCTTTTTCGCCTCGCTCTGGCTCATCGCCGCCTTCGGGCTGATCGGTTAGGCGGGCGGCCGTGCGTCTGCGCCGCGAGTGGGTGCTGCCGGCTCTCCTGACGCTTACGGTCATGTTAGCCAGTTGCGGGGGCGGCCCCGCCAACAACACGCCAGCACCCGTGAACAACACCGTGGTGAACAACACTCCGGCGCCCGCCCCGCCGGCAGCGACCAAAGGCGATGCGGCAGCCGGCAAGACAGTGTACGAGAATGAGTGCGCCAAGTGTCACGATGTGGACGGCACCGGCAAAACGCGCTCCGGGCGGATGTTCAACACGCCCGACTTGCATGACCTCCTCGACCGCCGGACGGACGAGCAGCTGGTCAACAACATCACCAACGGCGTCGGGAAGATGGATGCGTTCGGGACGAAACTCTCGTCCGGCGATATTCAGAATGTCGTGGCCTACCTGCGGCAACTCATCACGCAGCACTGAAGCCACCTGCCCTCAGTAGCGCGCGCCGCCTTCCATCCCGTCGAGACATTCAATCGCAAATCGCGCCACCGGGCACTTCCCGACCGCCAGATACATCACTTCGCCGTGCTTCCAGCAGGCGAGATAGGTGTCGGCGACTGCGGCCACATAGACATCGCCGGCGTCGGTGCGCTGGCGGTCCCAGGGCGGGGCGGTCTGGCCGGCGCTGGGCATGGCGTAGAGGGCGACGAGGTCGTCGCCGCGCTGATAAACGGCGATGCCGACGGAGCGGCCGGCGGCGTCAGTCATCGTGCCCACTTGCACCAGCGTGAACCCGGCCCTCTGGGGCATCAGGTGGCAGGCGAAGGTGACCCGCTGCCGCAGCCACGATTCGGCGATGGCCGGATCCGTGACATCCACCTCACCGAGTTTGCGCGACGGCAGGCCCTGGACATAGTGGCGGCGGAAGGGCTCGGCGGCCATGGCGGGCGGCAGGCGGCGCGTGAGCAGCACCGCCGTGACGCCGATGACCGCCACGAGGACGACGCCGACGGGCACCCACAGCGGGGCGAACCGCGCCGGGTAATGCACCGGGGCTTCCGCTAGCCGCTGTTCGATGGCGGGCCACAAGCCGGCGGGGGGCGTCGGGGCCGGCTCAGCGGAGTCGATGACGGCGGTTTTGGTGGCCCGCAGTTGTTCTACGAGTTCGGCGCAGGGCGGACACTCTTTCATGTGTTTCAGGACAACCTGCGCCCACCAGCGACCCTTGATTTCGCCGTCCACCAGGGCGGCCAGCCAGGGCTTGGTCAGCGCGCAAATCAGGTGGGCCCGCCAGCGGCGCAGTGTCGTCATTCGGCCTCGGCTTCGGGACGCAGGGCGTCCATCACCAACTTGCGACCGCGGGCGATGCGCGAGCGGACGGTGCCGATGGGGATGGCGAGTTTGCGGCTGATTTCGTCATAAGTGAGGTCTTCGAGGTCGGCGAGTTGGACGGCGGCGCGAAAGGGCTCGGGGAGATTCCCAACAGCCCAGCGCAGGCGCTCGATCGGCGCCTTCGCCAAGTAGAGGGCTTCGGGGTTCACCTGTCCGTTGCCGGCAGCGGCGAGGCGATGCTCGTCGGGCAGGGAGAGGTATTGCCACGCGACTTGCGCTGGCGCGTGGCGTCGCTTGCGGTATGCGGCGATGTGCAAGTTCACCATAATTTTCGAGACCCAGGCGCGGAAGTTCGTCCCTTCTGCAAACTGATAAAACTTTTCAAACGCGCGGAGGAACGCTTCCTGCGTCAGGTCCGCCGCCCGGTCGGGGTCGCGCGTCATACGCAGCGCCGACCGGTACAGGTCCGCGTGGCAGGGCCGGGCGAGCGCCTCGAACTGCCGGCGCAGTTCCTGCTGCAGTTGCCGCTGGCGGTTGACGCTCATGCGCCCCCGCCGCGGCGGGCACGACCGCTGCCACTTGGAGGAACACCGGATCGGCGCGGTCGGTTCCGGCGGCCCAGTCGGGCCGCCGCCCGGGGGTCAGCGTTCGCCTTCGACCTCGGCGGTGTCGGGCGGGCGCGGGGGGAGGTCGAAGATGTCTTCATCTTCGGGGCGGAGCCAGTATTTGATGCCACGCTCACGGTCGGCTCGGAGGACCTCATCGCGGTATTTCTTGGCGACGGCCATCACGGCCTCGTGGGTGGGCCGGATGCCGCAACAGCGGTCGCCTTCGTCGCAGTAACCCCAGCGGATGCATTTTATCACCAGCAGTTTGGCCAGCAGGGGGAAGTCCTTCTCCATCAGCGCCTTTTTGCACAGGAGCATCACCTGCCGGATTTCCCACTGGGAGAGCACGCAGAGCCGCAGCGAGGAAATCTGCGCCAGATTCCGGAGATTTGTAGTCCAGAATAGATTCGTCTTGCCCGCATGCGGGAGAATGAAACGGGCGTCTTCGTAAATCTCCTCGCGGCGGCGGGCGGTCTGCTTGGTGCGCTCGGTGACATGGCGGTAATACGCCACCGCCTGCCCGATCAACTCCTCGAACCGCGGGTGGTCGCCCCAGGACTCGCCGGCCTCGAGTTCGACGAGCGACGGGGGCTTGACGAAGTAGTCGGCGTCGCCGACATCGGCGTAGCGCTGCGACTGCTGGCTGTAGGAGGCGATGCGGTGGCGGACGAGTTGGTGCGAGCAGACGCGCGAGATGCCCTCGATGCCGAAGGTGAAATTGACATGCTCGACGGCGCTCCAGTGACCGGCCTGGATGAGCCGCGCGACGAGGGTCTCCTGGCGCTTCTTGTTGGCGGCCTGTTCCCAGGCCTCATCGGGCGTCGCGCGCTGGTAGCAGAGGATGGCGGCGGCGGCGATGATGCGCTCCGGCTCGGGCGTCCAACTGACGAGGGTGACTTTCACGCGACCACTCCCGTCACATTGTACGGGGACGGGCAAACGCTATGCACATTCCTTTACACACCGGCGCGCACCGTGCTACCGTCGCGGCGACCGGGATGATGCACCGCGCGCTGCGCTGTCCGTCTCCGCATGCCGTCGCCGCGGTTGCGGCGGCGCTCTGCCCGCTCGCGGCCGGCCTCGCCTGCACTTCGGCGCCGCCCCCCACGACCACGCCGCCCCCTGTGGTAAACACTCCGCCGCCGCCCGCGACGGACAACACCCCCCCGGCGGCGATCGAGGTCGTGCCGAGCGGGCCGATCGTGGTGCGCGATTTGAAAGGGCAGCGGGCGTGGTCGGGCAGCGCCGCCACCGTGCATTGGCAGGGCGACAAGGGCGTCTTGGAACTGACCGGCGTGCGCTGCGTCTTCTTCGAGAACGACCGCGAGGTGCTGGACGCCACGGCGCCGCGGGCGCAGGTGGATGAGAAGCGCCGACTGGTGACGCTGAGCGGCGGTGTGCGCGCCGGCAGCCGGCTGGAGGAGGCGCAAATTCAGGCCGACACGCTGGTGTGGGACATCAAGACCCGCCGCCTGACCGCGACGGGGCACATCACGCTGACGCGGGGCGCAATGCGGATGACGGGCGGCGACCGCATGGAAGCGGACGCGCGCCTGAAGGATGTGCGCTTGAGCGGGGCGCTGCGCTTCGAGGGGACGGTGCAGCGATGAAGCGGCGCCTGCCTGGGATGGGACTCTTACTCGGCGCGGCACTGGCGTTGGCCGGCGCTGCTGCGGCGCCGCAGAGCGCGGTGTTCGACAATCTCAAGATTGACGGGATGACGAACTTCCAATACACGCCGGGTGCAGCAGTTTGCACCGGCAAAGCGATGTCGGCGCGGTTTCCGGGGCTGACCATTGTGACGCCAACCATCCGGCTGCAATTACGACAGAATCGCGTGACCGTTGCGCACGCCAGCGGCGGGGTCGTGATGGATCTCACCTTCAAGAGCGAGGACGGCGCCGAGATGACACTGCACGCGGAGGGCGAGTTGCTCGATTACGACGCCGCGCAGGAAACGGCGACGCTGCTCGGCAAGGCCGTGACGGTGACTCTGCGCGACGCGGCGGGGGGTGCGTTCACGGGGACGGGAGCGGCCTCGATGCGGGTGCGGTTGTCGAAGGGCACATTCGTCAGTTTCGAAGCGCAGGCCCCAGAGGGCCAAGTGATGCAGTGGAATTACACGGCGCCGCCGGCGAGCGCCGGAGGCGGGGCGGGTGCACCTCCGCGCTGAGGGGCTGGTCAAGTCCTACGGGAAGCGGCGGGTCGTCAATGAGGTGACGCTCGAGGTGGCGCCCGGCCAAGTGGTGGGCCTGCTCGGGCCGAACGGCGCCGGCAAGACCACGACCTTCTATGTGCTGGTCGGTCTGATCGGCGCTGAGCGCGGGCGGGTGTGTCTCGGCGAGACCGACATCACGCACTGGCCGCTGCACCGCCGCGCGCGCGCCGGCATCGGCTATCTGGCGCAAGACCCGTCGGTCTTCCGCAAGATGTCGGTGGAGGACAACCTGGCGGCCATTTTGGAGTTGCAGCCGCTGACGGCAGCCGAGCGGCGCGAGCGGCTGGAGACGCTGTTGGAGTCGTATCACCTGGCGGCGATGCGGCGCCAGACAGCGCAACTGTTGTCGGGCGGCGAGCGGCGGCGGGTCGAGGTGGCGCGGGCGATGGCGTCGTCGCCGAAGTTCCTGTTGCTCGACGAGCCGTTCACCGGCGTGGACCCGATTTCGATTTCCAACTTGCAGGATGTCATCCACGATTTACGCGGGCGGGGGCTGGGCATCCTGCTCACCGACCACAATGTGCGCGAGGCGCTCTCGGTCACCGACATCAGCCACATCATCCACAATGGCCAAATCCTGACTTCGGGGACGCCCGCGCAACTCGCCGACGATCCCAAGGCGCGGCAGTTCTATCTCGGCGAACGGTTCAGTATGTAGATGACCATCCTGGCGCGCTATGTGTTCAAAGAATTGCTGGCGCCGTTCGCCTTCGGCTTGTTCCTGTTCCTGACCGTGCTGGCAAGCGGGTTCGTGCTGACGCGGCTGACGCAACTGGTGTCGGAAACCGGGATGTCGGCGGGGGACGCGTTCCGGTTCTTCTGGCTGAGTCTGCCGCAGTATGTGACCTACTCGTTCCCGATGGCGCTGCTGGCGGCCATTTTGTGGGGCTTTGGGCGGCTCTCGGGAGAGCAGGAATTGACGGCGATGCGCGTCGGCGGCTTCGGGCTGAAGCGGGCGGCTGTGCCGGGGGTGCTGCTCGGGCTGGCGGTGTCCATCGCCGCCCTGTTGTTCAATGAATATGTCGTTCCGCCGGCCAACCGCGGGTTCCACGAACTGATGCAGCGGGCGCAGGCCGAAGACACGCACACGCTCGACCATTTGGTGTTCACGAAACTGCGCGGCGACACGCTCGACTGGATCATCTATTTGGAGCATTTCAGCCCGCGCGACGCCCGGCTCGATGGGCTGTACGCGGTGCATGCCCCCGATGCCGAACAGTTGATTGTGCGTGCCCGCACCGGCACTTGGCAGCACAATGACTGGCTGCTCGAAGACGGCAGCGTTTCGCGGGTCCCGGCGGCCAAGGACGCTTCGAGCGTCTTCCTGCCGTTCGCTCACATGGCGGCCAAGGACGCGCACCTCGACCTCGATCCGCCGGGCACCATCGTGCGCCGCGGCCTGCGACCGAACGATATGAGTTGGCACGAGTTGCGCGACTACCTGAAGACCCTGGAGCAAAGCAACAGCCAGTTCGGCCTGTTGGAATGGGAACTGCACACGAAGATCGCGGTGCCGTTCGCCTCGCTGGTCTTTGCGCTCATCGCCATCCCGCTCGCCATCCGGCCTGCGCGCGGCGGGTCGTGGGTTAAGGTCGGCCTCGCGGCGCCGATCATCATCGGCTATTATGTGCTCTGGCATCTGCTCGGGGTGGCGGCGGGGCGGTTGGTGATTCCGCCCCTGGCGGCGGCGTGGGCGCCGAATGTTCTCTTTGCCGCGGTGGGGTCGGTGATGTTGTTTCGGACGCGGTAGCGTTCGCAAGCCTGGCGAATGGGCGTGGTATCCTGGCGCCGGGTGAGGTGCCGTTGATGTTGCGGATGATGCAATGCCCCCACTGCGGCGTCGAGAACAGCGCCAAGCGCGTCGCCTGTTTTCAGTGTCAGGGCGACCTGAGTCCGGTCGTCGAGGCGCCGCGGACGCAAGTCCCAGCGGCGGCCGCCCGGCCCCAGCAGGAGCGCACGGGCCCGCGGGCCGCGCCGGCGCCGCAGCGACCGCTCGAAGCGCGCGCCAGCCGTCCCCCCTCCACCCCCTGGACCGAAGAGTCGGGAATGCTGGAGTGGCTGTTCTTCCCGAATTCCTCCCGAAAAGCGCGGCTCTTCCGACAGATCGAGCAGCAGTTGCGCGCCGGCATCAGCATCGGTGAGGCGTTTGACTACTTGGGCCAAGGAGGCGATTCGCGCTTTCAGAACCATTGTCAGCGCATCGGGCGCGAACTCTTCGCCGGTGGCACTTTGACAGACGCGGCCCGGCCCTACCACGACCTCTTCGCGCAGGAAGACCTGGGCCTGATCCGCGTCGGGGAACTGAGCGGCAACCTGGCAGGCGTCTTTGGCCAGATGGCACAGCGGCTGGAGCAGATGATCGAACTACGCTGGGGATTCGTCATCAGCCACTGGCATCTCTTCGTCATCTGGCTGCCCAGTGTGCTGACGGGCATTCCGCTGGTGATGGCAGCGAACGATGTCTTCGGCGTTGGCATCTTGCACATGAAGGAGACGAACTACGACGAGATCATCGCCGCGCTGACGACCGCGTTCTTCCGGCGTGCCGCGATGACGACCGTGCCGATCGTCGGCGGGTTGATCATTGTGCTGCTGGCGTGGCGGATGATCGGTGGCACACGCGAGGGGCAGCAATTCCAACACCGGCTGCTGGTGTCGTTGCCGCTGGTGGGCGGCGCCTTTCGGCGGGCGGCGATCGGGCGCTTCATCGGCAACCTGTCGGCGTTGTGGGGCGGCGGCGCGCCGCCAAGTATGGCCGTGGAAGCGGCGGCCGAAGCCAGCGGCAGCCGGACGCTCGAGGCGCGGGTCAAAGCCGTCGTGCCGCAGTTGCAGGGCGGCGCGTCGTTGGGCGATTCACTCGCGTCCACGGGCCTGTTCGACGGTGAGACGCTGTCAGTGATTCGCACCGGCGAGCGCTCCGGCGACCTGCCCGCGTCGCTTGAGCGTTTGGCGCGCGACTTTCACTTGCACGCCCGCCTGGGCCTGCGGCGTTTGCCGATGATTTCCTACCTCTTCATCTGGGGCATTCTGGCGCTGGGGATGTTCTGGGTCATGTACACGATCGTGAATGTCTGGTACATCAAGTTGCCCGGCGAACTCTGGAATCCGGAACCCTTCGGCGGTTGAGCACTGCACCCCATCTGCAAGCCTTCCTCGCTGACCTGGAACGCGCCGGCGAACTCCAGCGCGTCCGCGTGCCGGTGAATCCGGTGCTCGAGGTGACGGAGGTCTGCGACCGCGTCGTGCGGCGCAGCGGCCCGGCGCTGCTTTTCGAACAGCCGGTCGGCTCATCGATCCCGCTCGTCATCAATGTCTTCGGCACCGAGCGGCGGATGCAGATGGCGCTCGGCGTCGGCGACATCGAGGAAGTCGCCGCCGACATCGAGGACCTGTTGCGCCTACAGCCGCCGCGCGGCTTGCGTGAAATGCTCGGCGCGCTGCCGAAACTGGATGTGCTCCGCAAGGCGGCGCCGACCGAGGTGAAGCGCGGCGCCTGTCAGGAAGTGACCGCCGAGCCCGATGTCGGCGTGCTACCGATCTTGCAGTGCTGGCCCGACGATGCCGGGCGCTACATCACCTACCCGCTCGTCTTCACCAAAGACCCCGAGACCGGTCAGCGCAATGTCGGCACTTATCGCCTGCAGGTGGTGGACGGCCGCACGCTGCTGATGCACTGGCAGACGCACAAGGGCGGGGCGGAGCACTGGCGTGCCCACCAGCGCCTCGGCAAGCCGATGGAGGTCGCCATCGTCATCGGCGCCGACCCGGTGACGCTCTACGCCGGCACGGCGCCGCTGCCCGATCGGATGGATGAGTTGATGTTCGCCGGCTTCCTGCGGAAGCAGTCGGTGGAACTGGTGAAGTGCAAGACGATTGACCAGGAAGTGCCCGCCGAAGCGGAGATCGTGCTCGAGGGAGTCGTGCAGCCGGGTGAGTTGGCGACCGAGGGGCCGTTCGGCGACCACACCGGCTTCTACTCGATGCCGGAGCAATACCCGGTCTTTCATCTCAACACCATCACGCACCGGCGCAACCCGGTCTATCACACCATCGTCGTCGGCCCGCCGCCGAAAGAGGATTACTGGCTCGGCTACGCCAGCGTGCGCATCTTCCTGCCGATGCTGAAGATGCAGTTGCCGGAAATCGTGGATATGCATATGCCGCCCGAGGGTATCTTCAACAACCTGGCAGTTATCAGCATCAAGAAGAAGTATCCGGGACACGCGTTCAAGGTGATGCACGCACTGTGGGGGCTGGGGCAGATGATGTTCACTAAGATGCTGATCATCGTGGACGACTGGGTGAATGTGCACGATATGCAGGAGGTCATCTTCGTCCTCGGCAACCACATCGACCCGGCGCGCGATGTGCAGATCGTGAAGGGGCCGGTCGATTCGCTCAATCACGCCGCGCCGCTGCTCGACCTGGGGAGCAAAATCGGGTTCGACGCGACGGCGAAGTGGAAGTCCGAGGGCTTCGACCGCCCGTGGCCGCACTACATCAAGATGAGCCCTGCCGTGCAGGCGAAGGTGGACGTGCTGTGGGGGTCGCTCGGCCTGAAGTAGCCGGGCTCGGTCCGCGTGGTATCATTTTGCTACCGCGGAGGCGAACATGGCGAATCTGCATATTCGGAATGTGCCTGATACCGTCGTGCGCAAGTTGAAGAAGCGCGCCGAAGGTGCCGGACGATCCCTTCAAGAAGAAGTGCGGCAAATCCTCGACTTCTATGCGCGGTTTGACCAGGTTCAGTTCATCGAGGATTCGCGTCGCATTCGCGAACGCTTGAAGTCGCAGTCGGCTCAATGGCCCGACAGCACGACGCTCATCCGAAAGGCCCGCGAGGCGCGCACCCGGTGAGGCCATGCGTCGTGGACGCAAGCATCTGCGTCAAATGGTTCTTGCCGGAACCGGATGCGGCGGACGCGGCGCTCCTCCGTGACCGTGCTCTGCGCGACGAGCTGGCACTGGTCGCGCCCGATTTCGTGTTGGTCGAGGTCGGCAATGTCTTCTGGCTGGCCTGTCAGCGAGGGGGTCTGAAACCGACCGAGGCGGATGCGTTTCTCACACGCCTCGCCCAAGGGGCGGTGGGGCTTCTCTCGAGTCGCCGGCTGGTTCACCAGGCGCTGGGCTTGGCGACGCGCACAGGGCGGAGCGTTTACGACTGCCTGTACCTGGCTGCGGCCGAAGAATTGGATTCGCCCCTGGTAACGGCCGACGCTCGGTTCGCCCGAGGCGTTTCGGGTACTCCATATGCGTCCCGAGTCTCTCTGCTTTCGACATTCGTCAAGCGTCGGTAATCTCGAAATGGGCTTTGCGGCCCGAGGCGCCACAAAGACTCTTCCCGCCCGCCGCCGAATCCAGTTCCTATGAGCGATCTCATTCTGGCGATGACCGGCGGTTCGGGGGCGCGGTACGGCGTGCGGCTGCTGGAACGGGCCTTATGCGACTTCGACACCGTGCACCTGCTCGTCTCGAAGCACGGCGCGCTCGTCATCAAAGCAGAACTCGGCCTCGACATTGACCCGGCGCGCCCGAATGCCGATGTGCTGCTCGGCAAGAATGTCGCCACGGTGCATGGTTGGGGGCCGAGCGATTTCGACTCACCGGCCGCCTCTGGCTCGCGGCCCTGGTCGGCGATGGCCATCTGCCCGTGTTCGATGGGCACCGCCGGGCGTATCGCCGCCGGCGTCTCGAACGACCTGATCACCCGCGCCGCCGATGTGGCGCTGAAGGAGCGCCGCCGCCTGGTGCTCGTCGTGCGCGAAACCCCCTTCTCCACCATTCACCTGCGCAATCTGCTGACGCTCTCCGAAGCGGGCGCCATCGTCCTCCCCGCCGCGCCGGGGTTCTACCACCGGCCGGAACGCGTCGAGGACTTGGTGGATTTTGTCGTAGAAAGAGTTCTGGCGCATTTGCGCGAGTAGGCGCACCCGCATATGACGACTCCGCTTCATCCCGTGCGCCTCCTCGGACAGGCCATCAGGTTCGAACATACAGTTTTCGCCCTCCCTTTTGCCCTGATGGGGATGATGTTGGCGGCGGGCGGGTGGCCGGCGTGGCGCGTCGTCGGATGGATTCTGGTGGCGATGGTGGGCGCCCGGTCGGCGGCGATGGCCTTCAACCGCATCGCCGACCTGCCCTTCGACCGCCGCAACCCGCGCACGCAGCGCTGGGTGGTGCCGAGCGGGAAAGTCTCGGTGGCGGCGCTGTGGGCGGTGGTGATTGGCGGGTCGGGATTGCTCGTGCTGGCCGCGTGGCAACTGAACCCGCTGGCGCTGCGGCTGTCGCCGGTCGTGCTGTTCGTGCTGCTCACCTATTCGCTGTCGAAGCGCTTCACGGTGCTCTCGCACCTGTGGCTGGGCAGCGCGCTCGGCATCGCGCCGGCGGCGGCGTGGGTGGCGGTGCGGGGCGACCTGGCCTGGCCTCCCGTTGTCCTCGCCGCGGCGGTGACGCTCTGGACCGCCGGCTTCGACATCATCTATTCGTGCCAGGACATCGCCTTCGACCGCCAGGCCGGCCTCAAGTCGCTCCCTGCCCGGCTGGGGGCGGGGCCGGCGCTGTGGGCGTCACGGGCCTGCCACGCCGGCATGGTGGCGCTGCTGGTCGTGCTGGCGGTGCAGATGTCGTTGCAGATGTTTTACGCCGCCGGTGTCGCTGCGACCGGGGCACTGCTGTTGTGGGAGCACTCGCTGGTGAAGCCCAATGACTTCAGCCGGGTGAACGCCGCCTTCTTCACCGCCAACGGCCTGGTGTCGGCGCTCCTCTTCCTCTGCACCGCCGCGGACATTCTGTTTTAGCCGCTTCCCCTACGGCCCGTATTCGTCTGGGGCCGGCTTCTCGTTCACCTCGGTGACTTTCCACTCGGGCGGGATGGGCGTGTCAAAGAGGTGGGCGTCGAAGGGCTCGTTGTAGGCGACATCGAGCACCTCCCGCCGTTCCTTCCGCCCGTCTACGATGACATCAATGTGAGAACCCGGAGCGAGGCGGTAGGTGTCCGGAAAGAGCAAGATGAACAAGTGCATCTGGGGCTGCAGCGCCCCGCGCGACTTGGGGTAATCGATCGACAGCACGATCCTCTTGTTCCCCTTGTGCTTGTAGTCGGCCAATTGCGCGTGCAGGACAAAGTCGGTTCCCTTGGCGCGCGCATCGGCCTGGAAGCCACGGACGAAAGGTACGACATCGAACGCGGCGAGCCCCATGTCACTCGCTTCGGCATATTTGTCGGCGCGGTTGATGCGCAGGGTCAGCGTGGGGTAGTTGTAAGTGAATGCGCCAGAGCCGTTCCGAATCGTGACCATGCGCTCACCAGCCGCGGTGGTGGCTTCACTTCGGCGCGCGTCGAGCGTGATATGTTCCACGACTGTCCGCTCCGTCTCGTTCATATGCCTCTCGTTCGTCACGAGCCGCACCGTCTTCACCCCCTTCATCGCCCCCTCGGCGTTCTTCAACACCACATTGGGATCGAGCAGGTCCGGGTCAGACGACGACGCGGGGAAAATTACCGGCCGCAGCAGCACGGCCAGCACGGCCAGAATGACCACTGCCGGGGCGGCGGCGAGAGCGCGGCGGGTCAGTGCCGCGCGGCACCAGGGCAGGACGGCGACCGGTGCCGGCAGCGCGGCCTCGGCACGCAGGGTGCCGCGCAGGCGGTCATCGAGCCGCTGTAACTCGGCTAACTCCCGCGCGCAAGCGGCGCACGCCGCCAGGTGGGCGCGAGCATCGGTGTGGGCGGGATTGTCGAACAGCAGTTGCAGGTCGGGGTGTCGCATCAGCAGTCCTCCTTCAGGTCATCGCGTAACAGGGCACGGAGCCGGGCGCGGGCGCGGTGGACGCGTTGCCGCGCCGCGTCTTCCGACAGCCCCAGCACTTCACCCACTTCCCGGTACGAGAGATCACCGAGGTAACGCAGCACCAGCGGCTCGCGCAGTCGCAGCGGCAGTTCCAGCACCGCCGCCAGCACCAGCCCGTTCGGCTCCCGGTCGAGGGAGGCAGCGGGCGTCGCCGCCCGCCGCTCCCGTTGCAGCCGCCGGTGATGTTTCCGCCACCACGAGCGGCAGTGGTTAGCGACGATGCCCAGCAGCCAGGCGCGCGGGCCGGCGCGGCCATCGTAGCGCGCCGCGTGCTGGTGCGCGGTGAGCAGCGCCTCCTGCACGACATCCTCGGCGTCGTCGCGCGAGCCGAGCAGCCGCGCCGCAAACGCCGTCAGCAGCGGGCGGTGTTGCTCCAGCTCGCCGACGGCGACGCGCGGTCCTGTCAGAGCTTCGGTGCCGACCGGCATCTCTCGTGGGTGCGCCATTTGTTGCGCTCAATGCCTATTCGCTGCCGCTGCATGATTCGTGACAACAATACCCGTGTTGCCTGCGCCCTGGACGCGCCGTACACTAAACAGGAACCGGGCCGCACGGCACGGAAGGAAACGGCGGGTATGTACGACCTCCTGCAGCACACTGACATTGCTGACATCGGCGACAAAGTCCTCGCCGGCGAGCGCCTCGATTTCGACGACGGCGTGCGCCTGTTCCGCACCCCGTACATCAATGCCGTCGGCTGGCTGGCCCACCAGGTGCGCACCCGCCTGCACGACGACCGGGTCTATTTCGTCAGCAACCGCCAGATCAACCCGACCAATATGTGTGTCTATCACTGCACCTTTTGCGCCTTCGCCCGCGAAGCGCGCACGCAGGAGGGCGCCTATGAGATGACGCTCGACGAGGTCGTCGCCAAAGCCGAGGTGCTGCAGGACGCGCATGAACTACACATCGTCGGAGGGATGCACCCGGACTGGAAGTTCGAGCACTATCTGGACATCCTGCGCGTTTTGCACGAGCGCTTCCCGCAGATGCCGCTGAAGGCCTACACCGCCGTCGAAATCGCTTGGTGCGCCGACATTTCCGGGCTGACCGAGCGCCAGGTGCTGGAGCGGATGATTGAGGTGGGCTTGAGTTCGTTGCCGGGCGGAGGCGCGGAGGTCTTCCATCCCGAAGTGCGGCAGAAACTCTGCCCCGAGAAGGCCGACGCTGACCGCTGGCTGCGCATTCACCGCACCGCGCACGAACTCGGCCTGCGCAGCAACGCCACGCTGCTCTACGGCCACATCGAGACCGCCGAGCACCGGGTGGACCACATGCTGCGGCTGCGGGCGCTGCAGGACGAGACCGGCGGCTTCTTCGCCTTCATCCCGCTCGCCTATCACCGCGACGGCAACCCGCTCCAGAAAAAGGTCGAGGGGCTGGAGACGACCGGCTTCGAGGACCTGCGCACTATCGCCGTCGGCCGCCTGATGTTGGATAACTTCCCGCACATCAAGAGTTACTGGATTATGCTCGGCCTGCATATGGCGCAGACCGGCCTGCGCTACGGGGCCAGCGATATGGACGGCACCGTCATCGAGGAGCGCATCACGCACGCCGCCGGCGCCAAGACGCCCGAAGTGCTGTCGGTGGACGAACTGGTGCGCCTGATCCGCGAGGCGGGGATGCGGCCGATCCAGCGCGACGCGCTGTATAACATCGTGCGCGAGTGGGACGCGGCCCCCGCGGTCGCGCACGCCTGACCCTGCGCGCGACCCGATGATTGTCCGCCGCGCGCTCCTGAGCGTCTCCGATAAGCGCGGCATCGCCGAATTCGCCCGCGGCCTGCACGAACTCGGCGTCACGCTGTTGAGCACCGGCGGCACCGCCGCGCTCATCAAGAGCGAGGGCGTGCCCGTTACCGAGGTCTCCGACTACACCGGCTTTCCCGAGTTGCTCGACGGGCGGGTCAAGTCGCTGCACCCCAAAATTCACGGCGGCCTGCTCGCCCGCCGCGACCGGCAAGACGACATGGCCTCACTGGAAGCGCACGACATCGCACCGATCGACCTGGTTGCGGTGAACCTGTACCCCTTCGCCGACACCGCGCGGCGGCCGGGCGTCACGCTGGAAGAGTGCCTGGAGTTCATCGACATCGGCGGGCCGGCGCTCATCCGCGCCGCGGCGAAGAACTTTCTCGGCGTCATCGTCATCACCGACTCGGAGGAGTATCCGCGCGTGCTCGCCGAACTGCGCGAGCGCGGCGACATCTCGCTCACCGGCCGCGAGCGGCTGGCGCTGCGCGCGTTCTCGCACACCGCCCGCTACGACACCAGCATCGCCCACTATCTCTCCGGGATGCTCGGCGGCGACCGGCGCAAGTTCCCGCCCAGCATCACCCGCGGCTGGGACCTGGCGTTCACGCTGCGCTACGGTGAGAACCCGCACCAGGCCGCGGCGCTCTATCTCGACACGCTCGGCCCGTCCAGCGGCGCCGCCCACGCGCAACTGCTGCATGGCAAGGCGCCCTCGTACAACAATTATCTCGATTTGGACGCCGCCCTGTCGCTTGTCCTCGACTTGCCGGCGCCGGGCGCGTGCATCATCAAGCACAACACGCCCTGCGGCGCGGCGAGCGACGCGACGCTCGCCGCCGCCTTCCGCGCTGCCCACGCCGGCGACCCGCTCTCGGCCTACGGCGGCGTAGTCGCCTGCAATGCGCCGGTGGACGACGAGACCGCCGCGGCGATCGCGGCCGCCGGCTTTCTGGAAGTGATCGCCGCGCCCGGGTTTTCGGACGGCGCGCTGGCGACGCTGAAGCAGTCCGCGAACCTGCGACTGCTGACGGTCTCCCTGGAATCGCCGCCCGACGGCACCTATGATTGGCGGCGCATCGCCGGCGGAATGCTGATGCAGGAAATGGACACCGCGGTAGCCGAAGAGCCGCGAGTGGTGACGAAGAGGCAGCCCAGCGCCGCCGAGTGGGAAGGTTTGCGTTTCGCCGAGCGCGTCGCCAAGCACACGCGGTCGAACGCCATCGTGCTGGCACAGGGCACCCATGCAGTCGGCATCGGCGGCGGGCAAACCAGCCGCGTCGATTCCGTGAAGCAAGCGGTCGCCAAGGCGGGCGACCGCGCCCGCGGCGCCGCGCTCGCCTCGGACGGCTTCTTCCCGAAACGAGACGCGATTGATGCCGCGGCCGACGCGGGCGTCGCTGCCATCCTACAGCCGGGCGGCTCGAAGTCGGACGACGACATCGTCGCCGCCGCCGACGAGCGCGGCCTGGCGATGGTGATGACGGGCATGCGGCACTTCAAACACTAGGCCGACGCACGGGCCTATCTTCCACACCCTGCGCACAACGCGCGGGCGCGCCCGCGCTACACTTCGCCCAGTGGACTCACTGCTCTCTTCCCTCTCGGATCTGCTGGCGCGCCGGCTGGCTGAAGTCGACGACGAACTCGCGACCGCGTTGCGCCGCGAGCGCGAGCGGCAGCAGCACTGCATCAACCTGATCCCGTCCGAAAACTACGCCAGCCGCGCCGTCCTCGAGGCGAGCGGCTCGGTGATGAGCAACAAATACGCCGAGGGCTATCCCGGCCACCGCTATTACCCCGGCTGCACTTGGGTGGACGAAGTCGAGCGCCTCGCTGTCGAACGCTGCCGGGCGCTGTTCGGCGCCGCGCATGCCAATGTGCAGCCGCTCTCCGGCGCGCTCGCCAATATGGCCGCCTACTACGCGCTGCTCAAGCCCGGCGACACCATCCTGGCGCCGGCGCTCAATCACGGCGGCCACCTGACGCACGGCGCGCGGGTGAACTTCTCATCGCGCTATTACGGAGTCGTCTCCTACCAACTCGACCCCGAGGCCGAGCGGTTCACCGCGGCGAGCGTGCGCCCGCTGACGCACGCCTGGCAGCCGCGTCTGATCGTCGTCGGCTACAGCGCCTATCCGCGGCAGATCGACTGGGGCGAATGGCGCGACCTGGCGGATGAAATCGGCGCCTACCTCGTCGCCGATGTCGCGCACACCGCCGGCCTCATCGCGGCCGGGCTGCACCCGAACCCGGTGCCCTACGCCGATGTCGTCACCGCCACCACGCACAAAACGCTGCGCGGCCCGCGCGGCGCCTTCATTCTCTGCCGCCAGGAACTCGCCGAGGCCATTGACCGGGCCGTCTTCCCGGGCGTGCAGGCGGGGCCGTTCATGCACCAGGTGGCGGCGAAAGCCGTGTGCTTCGCCGAGGCGGCGCTGCCCGAATTCCGCGCCTATCAGGAGCAGGTGCTGGTCAACGCCCAGGTGTTGGCGCAGCGGCTGCTCGACGCCGGTTTCCGCCTCGTCACCGGCGGCACCGAGACGCACCTGATGCTGGTGGACCTGTGCGGCACGCCCTGGAACGGCGCCGATGCGCAGGCGGCGCTCGAAGAGGCGGGCATTTTCGTCAACAAGAACACGGTGCCCTTCGACCACAGCCCGCCCTATCGCCCGATGGGTCTGCGCCCGGGGACGCCGGCGGTCACTTCCCGCGGCTTCGGCGAGGCGGAGATGGACAAGGTCGGCGATTTGCTGCTGCGGGTCTTGCAGCATCCGGAGCGGCCGGAGTTCCGCGTTGAAGTGCGCGAAGAGGCCCGCGCCCTGTGCGACCAGCACCCGGTCTACGGCTGGGTGACGCCGTAGCGCATTGCCCCGCCGCCGGGCGCGGCCTACACTGACGACGATGCGTCCCCGAGACGCCGAACGACTGCAACGCCAACTCTACGCCTCACTGACCGGCGAGGAACGATCGCGCCTGGGCGCTGAATTGTATGAGATGGGCCGCCGCCTATTGGCAGACGGCATCCGGCAGCGGCATCCGGAGTACTCTGAGAGCGAGGTTCGAGAGGCGACGGCGCGCGCATTACTGCCACCGCGTCTCGCGGAGGCGGTCGTCCTCGCCACGCGAAGTGACTGACCAAGATTCAGTCATCGCCACGGTTGCTGAGGCGCTTGACCGCCTGAAGATTTCCTACATGTTCACCGGCAGCATCGCCGGGATTCACTATGGGGTGCCTAGATTCACACACGATCTCGATGTGGTCGTCAACCTTCAAGCCCAACACATTGCGGCGCTCAAGCATGACCTCGCCGGGGCGTTCTATTTTGATGAAGAAGCGGCTGTGGAGGCTGTAGCGCAACAGGAACAGTTCAACATCGTGCACTTGACCTCATTCTTCAAAGTGGACTTCTGGCCCCTGCAAGATTCGGAATTCGCCCGACTGAGTTTCGAGCGACGGCGCAAGGTCTCAATGCTGGGCACAGAAGTCTGGCTGATCAGCCCCGAAGATTTGGTGTTGAGCAAGTTGCTGTGGCACGAACAATCCGACTCCGAAGTGCAGTGGCGTGATGTCATCGCGCTTGTTCGGGCTCCCAGCCTGACCGTCGATCGGTCGTACCTGACGGAATGGGCCAAACGCCTGGGTCTGTCTCCGCTGCTCGAACGACTCCTCGCCGCCGCGCAGGAGTAGCGTCCCCCCGCAGCGAAACCAGTAGCACCCATGGATGACCAACACGCCACTGCCGCGCCCGCTGCTGCCGACACCGAACTCGACTCGCTGCTGGCGCGGGAAGCGGAGCGGCAGCGCCTGTGCTTCAACCTCATCGCCTCGGAGAACTATGTCAGCCCGGCGGTGCTGGCGGCGCAGGGCTCGGTCTTGACGAACAAGTACGCCGAGGGCTATCCCGGCCATCGTCACTACCCGGGCTGCGAAATCGTGGATGACATCGAGCGCCTCGCCGTCGCCCGGGCCTGCACACTCTTCAGGGCCGAGCACGCCAATGTCCAGCCCGCCACCGGCGCCGTCGCCAACCTGGTCTGCTTTTCCGCCCTGCTCAAGCCGGGCGACACTATCCTCACGCTGCAGCGCTTCCAGGGCGGGCACTACTCGCACGCGCTCGAAGGCAATCTGACCGCGCAGCTCTATCGCCGCGCCGAGTACGAGTTGCATCCCGAGACCTGGCTGCTCGACCTCAACGCCGCCCGTGCCGCCGCAGTGAAACACAAACCGAAGATCATCTGCATCGGCTACTCCTGGTATCCGCCCCGGTACGACCCGGCGCCGTGGAAGGCGCTGGCCGACGAAGTCGGCGCGCTCCTGCTCGGCGATGTCGCGCACCTGGGCGGCCTCATCTGCACCGGCCTGCATCCCGACCCCGTGCCGTATTGCGATGTCCTCACTTTCACCACGCACAAGACGCTGCGCGGCCCGCGCGGCGGCCTCATCCTCTGCCGGGGCCAGTTCGCCGAGCGCATCGACGCCGCCATGGCGCCGGGCATCCAAGGCGGTCCGCCGATGCATGTCATCGCCGCCAAAGCCGCCTGCTTCGGCGAGGCGATGACGATCGACTTCCGCACCTATATGGAGTGCGTCCTGGCCAATTGCCGCGCGCTCGCCGAAGCGCTGCAAACGAGCGGCATCCCGCTCGCCTGGGGCGGCACCGAGACGCACCTGCTGATGGGCGACCTGCGCTCGCTGAATGTTGATGCGATGACCGTCGAGCGGGCGCTCGCCCGCGCCGGCATCCTGTCGAACGGGCTGCCGCTGCCGAACGAATCGTGGGACATCCCGATGCACGCGCTGCGCCTTGGCCCCGCCGCCGTCACGACGCGCGGGATGGGAGTCGCCGAAATGCAGTGGGCCGCCGAGCGCATTGCCGCCATCTGCCGCGCCCCGCAGGACGCGGCGCTGATCAAGCGCGTCGGCGCCGAAGTCCGCGACTTGTGCGCGACCTACCCGTTGTTCGCCGCCTGATCTGCCCGCGGCTGGCTGCCCCGCTATAATGACGGCTCCCATGGCGGCCGAACTCCCGAAAGCGTATGACCCGCACGCCGTCGAGCAACGCTGGTACGGCGAATGGGAGGCGCGCGGCTACTTCTGGGGCGACGCCGACCCCAAGAATCCAAAGCGTTTCTGCATCACCGTGCCGCCCCCGAATGTCACCGCCGAGTTGCACATGGGGCACGCGGTCAATCACTTGGTCCACGATGTCCTGGCCCGCTGGCACCGGATGCAGGGCGCGGTCGTGCGCGTTGTCCCCGGCTGCGACCATGCCGGCATCGCCACCGAACGCCAGGTGGTGAAGTGGCTCGCCGCCGACGGCATCACCAAGGACGCCATCGGGCGCGAGGGGTTCATCGCCAAGTGCTGGGAGTGGACGCACAAATACGGCGGCGCCATTCACGGGCAATGGCGGGCGCTCGGCTGTTCGTATGACTGGCGCCCACAGCCCTTCGACAACACCATCAAGGGCACCCGCTTCACGATGGACTCGGGCTATGCGGTGGCAGTCAACATCGCTTTCAAGCGTCTGTACGAGGACGGTTTCATCTATCGCGGCGAGCGCGTCGGCAACTGGTGCCCCGGTTGCCGCAGCATTCTGTCCGACTTGGAAGTGCGGCACCGCGACGAGCCGAACGGGCGGCTGTATTTCATCCGTTACCCATTCGCCGACGGTGATGGCGCCATCACCGTGGCAACGACGCGCCCGGAGACGATGCTCGGCGACATTGCCGTCGCGGTGAATCCGAAGGACGAGCGCTACACGAAGGTCATCGGGCGTCGCGTGCGTTTGCCGCTGGTCACTTGGCGCGATGCCGACCTGCCCATCATCACCGACGCCGATGTCGACCCGGCTTTCGGCACCGGAGCGCTCAAGGTGACGCCGGTTCACGACGCCACCGACTACGAGATTGCGTCACGCCACGGTCTGTGGCCGTATCTGGGTGACGCTGCGCTCGTGAAGGGCGGCGAGCGCGACACGCCCTCCGTGCTACGCATCATCGGGCGCGACGGCGCAATGACAGAGCATGCCGGCCCATATGCCGGCCTCGACCGCTTTGACGCCCGGAAGCGCGTCGTAGCCGATCTGGAGGCGCAGGGGCTGCTGGAGAAGACGGAACCATATTCGGTCGGCCTCGGCCGTTGCGACCGCTGCGACACTGTCATCGAGCCGCTGCTGACGACCCAGTGGTACTGCCGGATGAAGGAAATGGCCGCCGCGGCGCGCGCGCCCATCGCGGATGGCCGCATCAAATACATTCCTGACCGGTACGCGGCGCAGACCCTCGACTGGCTCGACGGAATCCGCGACTGGCCGATCTCACGCCAACTGTGGTGGGGCTATCGCCTGCCCATCTTCCACTGCGCGCAAGGACACGAGTGGTGCCAGATCCAAAGCGACCCGCGCTGCCCGAAGTGCGCGGATGCTGCAGCGCAGGGCGTCATCGAGCAAGACCCCGATGTCCTCGACACCTGGTTTTCGTCGGCGCTCTGGCCGTTCGCGGTGCTCGGCTGGCCGGAGCGTACGCCCGACCTGGCGTACTTCTATCCGACCAATGTCCTGATCACCGACCGCCAAATTCTGTTCCTCTGGGTGGTGCGGATGGTGATGATGGGCCTGCACCTGCTGACCGACCGCGCCGAGGACGCCCGCCTGCCCTTCTGGCAGGTCATCGTGCACCCGACCATTCAGACCATCGAAGGGCGGCGGATGTCGAAGTCGCTCGGCACCGGCGTCGAGCCGATCGCGCTCGCCGGGCAATACGGCACCGACGGATTGCGCTTCGGTGTGGCGCTGCAAAGCGGGCCGGCGCAGGATGTCCGCTTCGACGAGGACAAGTGCGCTGAGGGTAAGCACTTCGCCAACAAACTCTGGAACGCGACGCGCTTCGCGCTGCCGCACCTGGGCGACGCACCGCCCGCGCGCCCGGGCGGCCCGCTGCCGCTGCACGACCGCTGGATGTTCAGCCGCCTGCGCACCGTGTGCGCCGAAGTGGACGCGGCGCTCGCCGAGTCGCGACTGTCGTCGGTGGCGCAACTGCTCTATCAGTTCGTGTGGAACGAGTTCTGCGATTGGTATGTCGAATTGAGCAAGGAGCCGCTGCGCGATCCGGCGACGGCCGACGCCACGCGCTGGACGCTTTATACCGCTCTCGACACTATCTTGCGTCTCCTGCATCCGCTGATGCCGTTCGTCACTGAGGAGTTATGGCAGCGCCTGCCGCGGGCGGCGGGCGCGCCGGCAAGCGTGATGATTGCCGACTGGCCACAGCCGCCCGCCGACTGGGACGACCCCGCTGCCGAGCAAGCGTTTCGTGACTTGATTGCAGTCGTGGCGGCCATTCGGCAACTGCGCGAGGGCGCTGCAGGCGCCAGTAAACCCTCGGCCTTGCTGGTGGGCGGCGACGGCGTGCTCAGCGACAGCGTGACCCGCTACCGCGACCCGCTGCGGCGCCTGGGCCAAATCGAGGACCTGCGCTGGGGGGGAGAGACCGACTTGGCTGCCGACGCGCCCGCGCAGGAGGTCGCCACCGCGGCGGGCGTAGTGCGCGTCGCGCTCGACCTGCGCCTGTCGCCCGAGGAGCGCGCCCGCGAGCGCGCCCGCCTGGAGAAGGCCGTCATCGAAGCGCAAGCGTGGCTCGACTCGCTGGTGGCGCGCCTGGCCGACCCGAAGTTTCGCGACAAGGCGCCCGAGGCCGTGCGCGTCAAGACCGAAGGGCAGCGAGCGGAAGCCGCAGCGCGGGTGGCGTCACTGCAGCGCCGCCTCGAACAACTCAACGCCGACTGACAATAAAAGACCCCGAGCGTGCGCCCGGGGTCTTCTTGCGGCTCTTGCTTTTCCGGCTACCTGTTACCCGCTACCAGTTCGTTACTGCCCCCGCGTCGGCGATTCGTAAATCGGCTTGCCGTCGGTGCCGAGGAGGCGCAGCATCGGCGTGCCGTCGTCACTGTACATCAAGGCACCGCGCCGATTCTCCTTGGCGTCGTAGATTTGCACGCCCGAGCCGGCCGACCCTGTGGACAGCGTGGCCTGGCGTTTGCCGTCGGCGCCATACAGGCCGAACCACTGGCTGCTCGCGCCCATGGCCATTTGTGCGCGGACTTCCCCGGCGGTGTCGCGGAAACTGAGGTCGGGGCCGGTGTCGTCCAGGTTCAGCATCAGGCGGGTTTTCCCATCGCCGTCGCGATACAGGATGTAAGGCCCGTCGTCGGCGAGTTGCACCTGCAGGCGCTCTTGCTTCTTCGTATCGCGCAGGGAGAGATGCGGGCCGCTCTTGGCGATTTCGACCTGGACGCGCTCGGTGCCGTCCGCATCGAACAGGCCCATCCACGGGTCATCGTCCATGCTCATTGAGGCGCGCACTTCGCCGCTGTCATCGGAGAGGTTCACCCAGGTGCCGCTGGGAGTCGTAGCCAGTTGCACGCGGATTTTCCCGTTCCGGTTGTAAAGGGTCATGTCGGGCCCGTCGTTATCCAGCCCCAGGCGCGCCCGCACCGTGCCGTCCGCGTCGCGCAGGTCGAGGATCGGTCCCCCCGTCGACGCGCCCAGGATGGCGCGCACATGATTGTCCGAGTCGCGCAACTGGAACTGCTGCGCTTCCACCAAATCGGGCACACTGCTCGAGGCCATGAAGATGGCTGCGGTCACAATCAGAAAGGCCGCCGCCCCCACCCGCTTCCATCGGCGGTTCTCCCGCTCCACACGCTCGAGACGCGCGGTCAGGGCTGTTGTCGATGCGTCGGTCATCGGTGTCCTTTCGAACAGAGATGCCCGCAGTATACCCAATACAAGGCGTTGTGGAGCAAGCGCTTGTCATCGCGGGTTGACAGGTGTGGAACCACTCCCTACACTCGGTTTGGCTGAGGCACGGCGAGGCGCTGGGCCTCGCGGATGCTGGGTGTTACCCCTATGCGGCGCACACTGACCACATCTCGAGTCAGTCGACTCGTCAGTGCTTTGCTCGTGCTCGCGGTCGCGTTGCCGGCGGGTGCGCCCCACGGATTCGGCACCGCCCCCGCCCTCGTCGCCGCCCGCGAGGACCCCGTCGCCGCTCGAATCGCCGCACTCAACTTGGGCGCCACCTCATCACTGGCCGACCAAGCAATTGCTGCCCAAGACCTTGGCGCCGTCGCCCGCGGACAGTTGGTGGCCGAGGCCTGGGGCTACCTGGGTGTCCGCTATCGCTATGGCGGGCTGACGCAGCGAGGGATTGACTGTTCCGGCCTGGTGCGGCGGGTTCTGGCTGCGCAGGACCTCGACGCGCCCCGGACGGTGCATGAGTTTTGGGCCATTTCCGAGCCGGTCGGCGCCGCCGACCGCAAACCGGGCGATCTCGTGTTCTTCCGCCTGCGCGGTGGCGCGGTCTCGCATGTCGGCATCTACCTCGGCGGCGACAGTTTCGTGCATGCCGCCATTCACCGCGGCGTGACGATCGACACGCTGCGTGACGCCTATTACGCCCGCTCGTTCGCCGGCGCCCGCCGCCTGCGCGCCGACGCCCTCACGCAGTAGCGCCGCCTTTCAGCGCCGCCAGCGCCTCGCCCACCACATACACCGACCCGGTCACGCACACCAGGTCATTTGGCTGTGCGTCACGCACTGCCGACCGCACCGCGTCGCGCACGCGCGGCACTGCGCGCCACGGCGTGCGATGTCGCGCCGCCAACGCCCCCAAGGATTCGGGCGGGAGTGCACGTGGCGTGTCCGCGGCGGTGCAAATGACCTCGTCGGCCAGCGGCGCCAGCGCGCGCAGGAACGCCGCCGCATCCTTCTCCGCCGACATCCCAACGACCAGAATCAGTCGCCGCCACCGGAACAGGCCCCGCAGCGATCGCGCCAGGATGCGCGCCGACAGCGCATCGTGCGCGGCATCGAGCACCACCGTCGGCCGTCGCTGCACGACTTGCAGGCGCCCCGGCCAGTGCACCATCGCCAGGCCGCAGCGCACGCTGTGGTCGGTCACCGGGTGTGCATCGCGGGTCGCCAGTTCCGTTAGGGCCACCGCCACCGCCGCGTTCACGGCCTGGTGCTCGCCGCCCAGCGCCACGCGCAGATTGCGGTAAGTGCGCAACAGGCCGCGGAGGTGGAAGCGAGCCGACCGCGCGTCGCTCCGCAGTGACTCGACGACGACGCTCCGCCCGCTTGGGGGGCCGCTCACGCGACCGCGGCGCACGGTGATCACCGGCGCCCCGCGCTCCTCTGCCTGCCGGCGCAATACCGCCCGCGCCGCCGGGTGCGGCGCCAGGACCACCGGCACGCCCGGCTTCATGACCCCGCCCTTCTCGGCCGCGATCTGCTCGATCGTGTCGCCGAGCAGATTGGTGTGGTCGAGCCCCAACGCCGTGATTGCGGTCGCCACCGGCGTCACCACATTGGTCGCGTCCAGCCGGCCGCCCAGCCCGACCTCCAGGACCACAAAGTCCGTCTTCGCTTCGAGGAAGTGGCAGAACGCCAGGAGTGTGTAGGCCTCGAAGAAGGTCGGCTTGCCCACCACGCTGTCGCGCAGACTCTCCAACCAGGGCCGGATGCGCGCCACCCAGCGCGCCACCGCGACCCGCGGGATCATTTCGCCGTTGATGCGGATGCGCTCACGGAAGTCCACCAAGTGCGGCGAGGTGTAGAGGCCGGTGCGAAAGCCCGCCGCGGTCAGGATGGCAGCGGTCATCGCCGCGGTCGAGCCCTTCCCCTTGGTGCCGGCGATGTGCAGCGCCCGCAAATGCCGGTGCGGATTGCCCGCCAGGTCGAGGAGTCGGCGCATCCGGTCGAGATTGAAATCGCGTCCTGGGACGGTCGGCGGACGTCGCTCGTAGTCCACCAGCGAGGCGAGGTACGCGGCGGCGTCGCGGTAAGTCATGGCAACCGGCGAGAGAGCGGCGAAGGCGGCGCTACCCGAGCACTTCCGGGTTCACCGAGTGCGGCGGGCGCTTGCCGTTGAGGACGGCGATGCAGTTCTCGGCGGCCAGCAGTGCCATCTTGCTGCGCGTCTCAATACTCGCCGAGCCGAGGTGCGGCAAGATGACCACATTGTCGAGATCGGCCAGGCCTGGCGCCATCGCCGGCTCGTTCTCGTAGACATCGAGCGCCGCGCCCGCAATGCGCTTGGCCCGCAGCGCGTCGACGAGCGCCGCCTCGTCAATCACCGGTCCGCGCGAGGTGTTGATGAGGTAGGCGGTCGGCTTCATCTGGTTGAGCGTCTCGCGGTTGATCAGGTGCCGGGTCTCCGGCAGCAGCGGCGTGTGGATGGAGATGAAGTCGCTCTCCTTGAGCAGCCGCTCGAGTGGAACAAACTCGGTGTGATATTCTTTCTCGGCGCGCGTATTGCGCACCGAGTCGTAGTAGAGGACACGCATCTCGAATCCCACCGCCCGTCGCGCCATCGCCGTGCCGATGCGGCCCATCCCGATAATGCCCAGCGTCTTGCCGTAGATGTCGCCGCCGAGCAACAGCATCGGCAGCCACTCTGTGTAACGGCCCCCGCGCATGAACCGGTCGCCTTCGACCACCCGCCGCGCCGTGGCCATCAACAGCGTCCAGGCCAGATCGGCGGTCGTTTCGGTCAGCACTCCCGGCGTGTTGCACACGGCGATGTTGCGTTTCGTCGCCGCCTTCACATCCACATTGTCGAACCCGACCGCCACATTGCTGACCACCTTCAAGTTGGGCGCGGCGGCGAACAGCGCGTCATCCACCTTGTCCGTCAGCAGACATACCAGCCCGGCCTTATCGGCCACCCGCCGCCGCAGTTCGTCCGGCGTCATCTTGTGGTCGTCGGCGTTTTCTTCCAGGTCGCACGCTTCGCGCAAACGAAGGACGCCGGCCTCGGGAATGTGGCGGGTGAGGAGCACCTTTGGCTTGGCCATCGGCTAAGCGGGCACCGCAGACCAACCAAGTTTGAGTTCGCTCATGCGCTGCGTCGCTTCCCGCAACCGCTCTTCCGGCTGCACCAGCGCAAACCGCACAAATCCTTCGCCGTGCACGCCGAAGCCGATACCCGGCACGACGACGACGCCCGACTTGGCAAGCAACTCATCCGCGAAATCGATCGACTTCCGCCCGGCCGGGATCGGCGCCCACACATACATGCTCCCCTTCGGCGCCTCCACCGGCCAGCCCATTGCGCGCATCCCGCTCACCAGGGCATCGCGCCGCGCCTGATAGACGCCGGCGTTCGCGCGGATCCAGTCGTCGGGCACCTGCGTCAGCGCCTCGATTGCCGCTTCCTGAATCGCATACCACGATTGGTAGTCGAGTTGTTGTTTCACCAGCGCCAGGGCGTCGATCAACTCCGGCGCGCCGACCGCATACCCGATGCGCCACCCCGCCATGCTGAAGGTCTTTGAGCACGAATTGAACTCGATCGCCTTCGCTTTGGCGCCGGGCACTTGCAGCAGACTCGGCGCCAGGTACCCGTCGAAGGTCAGTTCGCAATAGGCGAGGTCCGCGCACAACACCAAGTCGTGCTCGGTCGCGAGCCGGAAGGCGCGCTCGTAGTCGTCGAGCGTCGCCACCGCCGCCGTCGGGTTGTTCGGATAATTGAGAAACATCGCTTTGGCCGCGCGCAGCGTGTTCTTGGGGATGGCGTCGTAATCGGGCAGGTAGCCGTTCTCGGCAAGTAACGGCACATTGACAATCGTCCCATCGGCCAACTTCGTCCCCATCGCATACGCCGGATAAGCCGGGTTCGGGCACAGCACGCGCTCCCCCGCCCCGATGATGGCGAGCAGCAGATGCACGATGCCTTCCTTGGAACCCACCAGCGGCAACACCTCGCGGTCGGGGTCGAGTTCCACGCCGAACCGCCGCCGGTAATACGACGCGATCGCACGCCGCAACTCCGGCCGCCCGCGGTTCAGCGAGTAGCGGTGCGCTCCCGGATTGCGCGCCGCACGGCACAGCGCCTCGATCACTTGCCCGGGCGGCGCCAAATCGGGCGAGCCCTGCCCGAGGTCAATGACATCCACCCCCCGCGCCGCGGCGGCGAGTTTCTTGTCGTTCACCACGGCGAAGATGTTGGGTGGCAACCCTTGCAGGCGCGGGGCGACTTTCATGGCTCTATGCTACCGGAAACTTCGGCGCAGGTGAGTCCGTCGTTGCGCTGCTTCAACCTCACCCCGCCCACCGGGCACCCCTCTCCGTCAACGGAGAGGGGCTTGAGGTGAGGTCGCAAGCGGATCAGGGGGGGTCACTTCCCGCTTCCACCGCAGCACCGGTTTCCGCGCCGCCGCCGCCTCGTCCAGCCGCCGCACCGGCGTCGTCACCGGCGCCTGGTGCAGCAACTCTGGGTCGCTTTCCGCCCGCCGGGCAATGTCCCGCATCGCGGCGGCGAAGGCATCGAGGGTTTCTTTCGTTTCCGTCTCCGTCGGCTCGATCATCAGGCACTCATCCACCGTCAGCGGGAAGTAGATCGTCGGCGCGTAGAAGCCGTAGTCGAGCAGCGCCTTGGCGATGTCGAGCGCCCGCACGCCGAGCGCCTTCTGCCGCACCGCCGATAGCACGAACTCGTGCATGCAGTAGCCCGGGTACGGCGCCACATAGTCATCTTTCAGTTGCGACAACAGGTAGTTCGCATTCAGCACCGCGTCCTCGGCGATCCGCCGCAAGCCGTCCGGCCCGTGCGCCAGGATGTACACCAGTCCGCGCACCAGGTTGAGGAAGTGTCCGTGATACGCCTTCACTTTCCCGACCGTGTGCGGCAGGTTGTAATCCCAGCAGTAACTCCCGTCCTCGGCCTGCGCGGCGAGCGGCACCGGCAGGAAGTCGCGCAGCGGCGCCTTCACGCCCACCGGCCCCGCCCCCGGCCCGCCGCCGCCGTGCGGGATCGAGAAAGTCTTGTGCATGTTGAGGTGCACGATGTCGAACCCGAGCGCGCCGGGCGTCGTGATGCCAAGCAGCGCGTTGAGGTTGGCGCCGTCGTAGTAGAGCAGTCCGCCGGCGTCGTGCACCCGCCGCGTCACTTCGAGCACCTGCGAATCGAAAATGCCGAGCGTGTTCGGGTTCGTCAGCATCATGGCGGCAGTGTGGTCGGACAGGCGGGCGTCGAGCGCGTCGAGGTCCACGAACCCGCGCGCGTCCGACGGCACCGACTGCACTTGCAACCCCAGCATCGCCGCCGAGGCCGGGTTCGTCCCGTGCGCATTGTCGGGCACTAGCACCTGCGTACGGTTCTCTCCGCGCTCCTGGAAATAGCGCTTCACCATCATCAGTCCGGTCAGTTCGCCGTGTGCCCCCGCCGCCGGCTGCAGCGTGAAGGCGTCCATCCCGGCAATACGGCACAACACTTCCTGCAAGCGATACAGCATCTCGATTGCGCCCTGCACCGTGGAGGCGGGCTGCAGCGGGTGCGCCCACAGGAACCCGGGCAGGTGCCCGATTTCCTCATTGATCTTCGGGTTGTGCTTCATCGTGCACGAGCCGAGCGGGTAGAAGTTTGTGTCCACCGAGTAATTCATCCGCGACAGTCGGACAAAATGCCGCACCACCTGCGGTTGCGACACCTCCGGCAACTCGGGCCGGTCGCTGCGCACCCAGTCGGGGGGCAGCAGTTCCGTGACATCGGGGCCGGACGGCTCCGGCGGCAGCGCCCCCGTCCGCCCCGGCCGGCTCAGTTCCGAGAGCAGCGGCTCACTCATCCGGTCACTTCCTTCAGCGCGTCGTAGAGGCGTCGCCAGTCGTCGGGCGTGTTCGTTTCGGTCACGCACAACAACATGCAGTTGCGCAATTCGGGGAACTCGTCGCCGAGCGGCAGCCCGCCGATGATGCCGCGGTCGAGCAGGCGCTCATTCACTTCACTCGCGTCCTTCGGCAGGCGCAGCACGAACTCGTGGAAATACGGCGCCTCGAACATCAGGCCGACGCCGGGCAGGTTGCCCAGCAGGCGCGCCAACCGGTGCGCCCCCTGCACGCAATGCAACGCTACGCGCCGCAAGCCCTCCGGCCCCAGCGCTGCCAGGTACACCGCCGCGGCGATGGCGAGCAAGCCGTTGTTCGTGCAGATGTTGCTGGCGGCGCGGTCGCGGCGAATGTGCTGCTCTCGTGTCTGCAGCGTCAACACAAAGCCGCGCTGTCCCTCGATGTCCTTCGTCATTCCCACCAGCCGTCCGGGGATCCGCCGCACGAACCGCTCCTCGGTGGCGATGATGCCCAGGTGCGGCCCGCCGAAGCCCGGCGCCACGCCGAGCGACTGCCCTTCTGCCGCCACGATGTTCACCCCCCATGCTCCCGGCGGCTTCAGCGCGCCGAATACGGTCAAGTCCGTGCTGGTCTGCACCAGCAGCGCGCCGGCGTTGTGCGCCGCCTGCGCCAGCGCGCCGACATCCTCAACGCAGCCGAAGAAGTTCGGCTGCTGCACCACCACGCATGCGGTTCCGTCGCCGAGGCGCTCCGCCACCGCCGCGGTCGGTGTCACCCCTTCGCCCTCGATGCCACCGACCGGAATCAACTCCAGCCCGCGCGACCGCAGATAGGTCTGCACCACGCGCCGGTATTCGGGATGCACCGCGCCGGACAGGATGACTTGTGTGCGCCCTGTCAGGTCGGCCGCCATCAGGATGGCCTCGGCGAGCGCCGTCGAGCCGTCGTACATCGAAGCGTTCACCACATTCATCTCCAGCAGGTCGGCCAGCAGCGACTGGAATTCGAAAGTCGCTTGCAGCGTCCCCTGGCTTGCCTCGGGTTGATAGGGCGTGTAGGCGGTATAGAACTCGTTGCGAAAGATGAGCGGGTCCACCACCGCCGGGATGAAATGCCGATAGACGCCGGCGCCGAGAAACGACGGCCCCGACTGCAGCGTCCGGTTGCGAGCCGCCATCGCCCCAAAATCGCGCCGCAACTCTTCTTCCCAGGCGGCCGGCGGGAGATTGAGCGGGTCGGTCAACCGGGCGGCGTCAGGGATGTCGGCGAAGAGGTCGTCAATGCTGTCCGCGCCGATGGCGCGCAGCATCTCCTCGCGTTCAGCATCCGTGTTGGCGAAATAGGGCATCTGCGGGCGCGCAGCCCCGCTCAGTGGCACCGCTGGGGGCTTCAGGGCCATTGTACTCGGCGGGGCAAGTTGCAGCCCGGCGCGCGAAGAGGCATGATTCATCTGGCGCTCGGCGGAGGCCGCGATGGTGAAACGCCGAGGTCTCGGAAGATTCTTGCTGGTCGGGGCTGTCCCGATTCTTGCGGTGACGCTGCCCCCTGAGCCGCGCGAAACAGAACCCCCGCCGAAGTATGCGTATGTCAGCGTCTCCAAGTTCGTGGACTGGCTTGGTGCGCAGCAGGATCGCGAATTGGCGACCGCCCCCTGGTATCGGGATCGCGCGCTCGCGGTCTTCGGCGCCGAGCGGGCTGACCCCGCCGCGCTGCGCGAGGTGGTGGCCTGGTGCCTGCGCGGGCAATGGACGACGGCGCTGACCGGCCAAGAAATGCTCGCGCCGTGGCCCGTTACGGTGCGCGAACTACAGGAAGTGCGAGCACTACTCGACCCGGCGAAGGACCCTCGGCGTCAGGATGCGGAGCGGGCCGTCGCTGACCTCGAGCCCTTCGTTGCTGACAGGCATGTGCGCGAGGCCAAGGACCTCCTGGCTATATCCCGGCCGTTTTCGAACGACGATTACTGGGGCCTGGACCGCGGCGGGCGGGCGCTGGGCCGGCTGGTGTTGTCCGAAATCGGGAGCGAGGGCCGTGCCGCGCTGACCGCCGGCTTGCGGAAATATGCCGCCACGGGCGACCTGCACTTCAAGTACCTCTTCAACTCTCCGTATGAGCGGCTGTCCGCATCCACTCAAGAGGCCCTCGACGAACTCTGCCTCGTACGCCTTGCTTCCGAAATGTGGGATGAGCAGGAATTGGATGCGTACCTCAGCACGCTCAAGCCCGAAGAACGCGAACGGGAGCAACGCGATTACGACCGTCTGCGCTGTGCCCGTGCCGCGTTCCAAACGCACGCGGCCCGCGCACTGCTCATCTACTGCACTTCAGGGCAAGTGCTTGCAGAGGTGGTCGTCGCACCCGGAGAAAGGACACACTGGACGTTGTCGATGCACGATCTACGCTCGCGCGAGGACTTGCGGACAGAACCCTCCAACGAAGAACTGTGGGGCTCTCCGCCGGCTGAGGGGACGCTGCCAGAGACGCTGGAGCCGGGCGTCGTCTCCTGGGAGGGTGACAACCCACGCGTCACCTTGCGCGTCCACTATACACGGCTGCGCGAGTTTCTCGCCGATCTGGCTGCCACCCTGAAGGTGACAGTGGTCGCCGAGGCCTATCCGGAAACGCCTGATGTGAACTTGAATGCGCAAGACGAGCCGGTGCGCGATGTTTTGCAATCCGTGGCCGAGCCCATCCGCGTGCAGATTTCCAGACAGGGCGACATCATTCGCGTTCGAAGTGTGGATTGGACGGCTCACGCCGCAGTCCTAGTCCCTCCTGACCTGCTAAATGGGTTGCTGAACCGGAAGTTCACCGCGCCCGGCCAGCGGTTGCCCATCGAGGATCTCGTCACGCTGGCAGGGCTGGGCGAGTTCCAACTCGACCGGGCCGGGGCGTTCGGGTGGAGGAGAGTCAGTCTCGGCCGTGATGTCGCGGTGGTCACACAGCTCGGGTTCCTCCTGCGAACACTTCCGAGTTTGTCGTCAAAGCAACGGAAGGCGATGTTCAAGGGGGAACCAGTGGAAGTGAAAACCCTGCCCGCAGCGGTGCGCGATGACATCATGGGCTACCTGATGGCGCGCGCCTACGGCGTGCTGCACCCCATGGAGAATCTCTCCGTGCGCCTGCTGGTCACCGACGGCGGCCTCAGTGGATATGAATTGAAGTTTCGCGAAGCCGGCGAGGAATACTCGGTCGGTTTCCACTGGTAAGCGCGTCGAGCGCTACGGTCGCCCCGCCTTCACGCTCCCCCGATAGAACGGCATCCGCACCGTGTGCGCCCGCACCGCGCGGCCGCGGATGTCCACCGCCACTTCCGTGTCGCGCTTCCAGTAGGGCGTGTCCAACATCGCCAGCGCGATGGCGCGCCGCAGCGTCGGCGAGTGCCCGCCGCTGGTGATGTGCCCCACTTTCGCATCACCAACCCGCACCGCATACCCGTGCCGCGGCACGCCCGGCTCGTCCAGCAGCAGCGCCGCCAGCCGCCGCGTCAGCCCGCGTGCCTTGCCCTCCTCCAGCGCGGCACGGCCGATGAAGTCCCCCTTCTCCCAGTCCACCACGAAGGCAATCGCCGCCTCGAGCGGGTTCACCGTCTCGTCCATGTCGTGTCCGTACAGGGGATAGCACGCCTCCAGCCGCAGCGAGTCCCGCGCCCCCAGGCCGCAGGGCGTCGCCCCGGCGTCGAGCAGCGCCTGCCAGGCGCGCTCGGCGTCGTCCGGGCGACTCCAGATTTCAAAGCCGTCCTCGGCGGTGTAGCCGGTGCGTGTCACAATCGCCTCGCCGCCCGCCACCAGCACGCCCTCAGCAAATCCCAGATAGGGCATCGCCGCCAGGTCGGCGTCGCAGAGCGGCCGCAACATCGCCTCCGCCTGCGGCCCCTGCAGACCGACGAGCGCCCACTCCTCCGAAATGTCGCACACGGTCGCCGGGTCGTCCGCGTGCGCCAGGAGCCACTCGCGTACCGTGTCGCGATTGCCGGCATTGCACACCACCAGGAATCCCTCGCGCCCGCGGCCGACAATCAGGTCGTCGAGCACCCCGCCGTCCTCGCGGCACAGCGCCGTGTACGCCATCTCGCCCAGCTCCAACCGCCGGACATCGCGCGTCACCGTCCGCTGCAGCAGCGCTGAGCCTGCGTCGCCGCGCAGCAGCAACCGCCCCATGTGCGAGACATCGAACAGTCCCGCCGCCTGCCGCACCGCCAAGTGTTCCTCGATGATGCCGCGGTATTGCACCGGCATCTCCCAGCCGGCGAAGTCCACCAGCCGGGCGCCCAGCGCTCGGTGCGCCGCGGTCAGCGGCGTCTGTCGCAGGGCGGGTTCCAGCAGCGTGCGCATCCTGCCGCAATCTTAGCGGGGATTCGCCGGCGCGTCTGCGCGGCGCAGTGGATGACGCAGCGCATGGTGAAATGCCGCCCGTCCGTGCGGAACAATCGCATGGAGGCACCCCCATGCGACTGACCCTGTCGGCACTCATCCTCGCCCTGCTCCTGCCCGTCGCGGTGGCCCCGGTGGCCGGCGCCAAGGACTCGGCCTCGTCCGGTCAGGCCATCGAATTGCAACTCTCCGGCCTGAAGACCGAGCGCGGCGACGGGATGGAAGAGTGGTTCACTGCCTATGACTTCGACCGCATCATGCTGACCGAGAAGAAGACTGCCTCCGGTGAATTGCACGGGCGCGCGGCGGGCGACAACAAGGTGGTCACCGCAGACTACAGTCTGATGGTCTGGTTCCAGATGGACGGCGGCCTGGCGGTGCAGGGCACCATCAAACTCGATGACGGCGACCAGCGGGTCTCGATCGGCATCACCGGCCGGGTGCCGTCCGAAGGCGCCAAGCGCGTCATCGGCCGCGCCACTAAAGCGGGCGGGATGTCCTACAAAGTGCAGGCCAGTTTCCGCGCCCGCTGACGCCCCGTCGGCACATTTCTGTCGTTTGCGCGATGAACTGTCATCCCAGAACTTCGCCTGTCCTAACGACCGCAGGGGTCACCACGCTCCAGCGAGGATGAACCCGGCCCAGTACTTGGGATGTCCGCATCCCGGGAACTTAGACATCGAACGAGCGGCTTCTTGCAGCGCCTTGTCCTTGTGCATGCCGGCGCGCAGATTCGCATAGAAGATGTCCATGAACGCCGCGGTCGCCCAGTCATCCACCTTCCACTGGGAGAGCACGACGGAATGGGCACCGGCCGCAAAGGCAGCCCACTCCAGTCCCACAATCCCTTCGCCCAGCTTAGCCTGCCCGGCTCCCGTCTCACAGGCCGACAGGACGAGCAACTCCGTGTCAATCTGCATCGTTGCCAGTTCCCACGCCTCCAGAACGCCATCGGAGTCCTGCGTTCCGGCGACCGGGGTGGCCAACTGGATGCCGCTGTACATCGGGCTGGCGGGACTAAGAAACGCATGCGCCGCCACATGAATGACCCGAGCGTCTCGGGCAAGGTCGGTAACAGTGGATTCGGTGGCTGCTGGTCCGGAAAGCACTCGCGGAGCGCCACCGAGGTGTTGAGCAACGAACGCCGCCTCACGGTCCGCCCAAGGCAATGGCCGCAACTGGCCTTCTCCCGGAAACGACAGTGCGGAGGCGTCAGATCGCACCGTGGGATTGGCGACAATCAAGGCGGGCCCGCGCAGCGTCCGTGTAGTGCCGCTCCCTCCTGATGCGCGAGCCGCTTTCGGCAGCATCGAGACTGTCGGAAGGTAAACGATGCTGAATTCATCGTTCAGGGAATGACTGCTGTTTTCCAAGACTTGGAACGGGAGCCCACTCAGCGGGCCCGACGACGAGATGAACAGGCGGTCCTTGCCCTTTAGTTGCTGTGCAAATTGTCGAATCAACATGTCGTAGAGGACTTGTGCGGGACGGTGGTATCCGTTGTCGCCGCGCTGGCACGCGTCGCGAAGGGCGCCGACACGCGCTTCCAAATCCCGCGCTGACACCTTGATGACTCGGGCCTGGATATCCAATTCACTGGTGCTCGGCGCGTGGGTCAAGCAGAAGGCGAACAACTCTTGTGAGGAATCGAAGAAGTCCAGAATGGCCGACCGAGCCGGCAGCGCCCGCAGCAACTGAACAGAGTCGACCGGCTCGACAGGCGTAGGATTGTCGCCGCCCCTCTCGTGCCAGATCGTTCGCCAGAATCCTTCCAGGTCTGAGGTGGCTCGTTCCACTTCAGTGGAGGACGAGCCATCCGAGCCATCTTGGTGCTCAAGACCGTCTCCTTCGGCCGATGGACTCTGCACATGCTGTCTCGCTGTTGAAAGTCGCACCTGCAATGATGCCAATTCCTCCCGCTGCACCGGTGTCAACGCCCCCATTCGCCAGTCGCCGGAGGTAATCCATGTCAACTCACCGCTCTTGGCGGTTTGCAGACGCTCGAATGCCTCTTTTGCCCGTTTCGGCCCCTGCCTCAGGAGTATTCGAAGCGGACCAGCAAACAGCGCATCTGGCGGCTCCGCAATCGAGACCGCCGCACCGACAGCTGTATTGCCGCGTTGGACTTCGCTCCATAACCGCTGCGCCTCGTCATAATGTCGAAGGGCTTCTTGGTCCTTTCCCACAGATTCGTCGCACTGTGCGATCCCCGCGAGATCGAGCGCCTCAAAGTCGCGTGCGCTAAGTGCTCTATCCCTGCTCAGGGCTTCGCGCAGGTAGGGCCGTGCCTGTTCCGGCGATCCCCGCTCGAGCCAAAGTCCTCCCAACTCCCTCAAGCAATAGATCTCAAGCGACGCATCTCGCGTTTCCACTGCAGCGGCCCGTGTTCCCAAGTACAGGGACTCGGCTCGGCCTGGATTCCCCTCTAACCGCGCCTCTTCAGCCCTGCGCAATCTCGCTATCGTGCGACTGAAAGTATCGGGCAAAGATTCAAGAGAAACGGCCGTCGCCTCCATCGCCTGAGCCGCTTCGTCCGTGCGTCCCTGTCGTTTTAGGATTGTCGCCTTGGTTTCGAAGCAACCGGAGACCCATTCCAGCTGCCGCTGTCTCCCCAATTCAACGGTTGTGGCTGGATCTTGCAGCCGCTTGAGGGCGTCTTCGACAAGTTGCGCGGCGAGCGCAAGCTCTCCCATCTTCTCATAGACCAGGGCCTTCTCTCGCAGCGTATACGCGTACCATGCGCCCTGTTTCGCCTGGAGGTAAAGCGATGCGGCCCTGTCCAAGCTGGAGAGGGCCAGGCCATAGTTGCCCATCTGCCCGCAACTGACACCGCGTGACCGCAGTGCATTCGCGCCTTGGGCCGAATCGCTCGTGCGGTCGAAGAACTGAGCCGCCTCCGTGAAAGCCGGAATGCTCAACGCATAGAGTTCCAGCGCGACCAGATGCTCGCCGTATGAGGAGAGCGCCTTGCCCGCTTCATCGAGCACTTCCGGTGTCGGCCTCAGTCGTGCGCAAGTGCGTATGCAGCCCAACCAGCGCCTAAGTGAGTCCGCATTACCTTCCCGCCACGCGTTCTCGAGTTCCGCCGCCGCCGCTGCTACCACCGGGCGGTTGATCTGCGATGCATGCGCTTCCAAAACGAGGCGCTGTGATTCAGGAGTGTCGGCGCGGCGAATCTGTTCGAAGATCCGCTTCTGCTGAGCTGTCCTCAGCCATGGAGAAGCGACCCACCAGGTAATGCCGAACCCGGCTAAACAGCCAAGAATGAAGAACAAGATGACTTTCAGAGTCATTCGCTGGGGCTGACTCCCCGTTGGTCGTGTAGACCCTTCGCAGTCCGTCGGCCCCCGATTCATGACTGTGCCAAGATTCTCCTATAGCGAGCGCCTGCCTCTTTGGGCGCCAAAGGCTCCGCGAGAGGAGATTGCTGTGAATGACAAGAACTGATACTTTGAGCCCGCTGGGGGATCGAAAGGACGCGTGTAGGGCCACCCAAAGGAGGGTCTCGATGCCCGGAAGACTTGCCAAGACGTACACGCGTACGGAGCCCGAGGAAGCACAAGTCTGGGAGTTACAATTCGACTCCCCACAGGAACTCGCTGCGGCTCGAAGCAACCCGGAGCAATTCATCAGGCCGCTCCTGACGGGTTTGCCCGCCGTCTCAAGAGTCACGGTGGCCCCGGCGGACCCCGCTGATTCCCTCGTCACTACCCTCGGCTGCTACCACACGCTGGACTGCTCCACCCACTGAAGCTAATCGCCGGGTGTCCGGCGCGGCCCCGGTCGGGGCCGCACGCGAAAAACAGCGCATGATTCTCTTGTCCCTCGGCAGACGGACTGGGACCCGTCCGGCGAAGGCGGTCATATGCTTGCTGCTGTCCCCACCAAATGCCCTGGCGGCAGGCAGTCCATTGCAGGCGAGGGAATGCTCGCGTCGAAATCGTGAGGCATGGGGCGGCCGACCGTTCCCCACGAAGGGGACTTTAAGTTCGTCCAGGACGCACTCGGAGGAAAGCGGAGCGCGCGCCTCAGATTTTGGCAGCGCTACTACCCAGGCGTTCTCCGCTGCGCCAAATTGTGGACTCGCTGGCACCCCGCTCACTGTGGAGACAATGCGCCGCGTTGTCGCCCACAGCCCGGCACAGGTCTCATACCGCAGGCCTGCGACTGCTGTCGCGAAGCAATCGTGTTCGTATTTGAAACGCTGCTCGGAAAGCTGACGAACACGGGCTTCGCGACGGGGAAACTGCGCTGGTATCGCGGCGAATGCGCGTTGGACCTGTGGATGGACTATCTCCTTCGTCGCCCCGTCGCTGCCCGGCCTCAATCCAATCGTGGGTATGGGTGCTTCGCCCTCTACACCGATTACTTACGCCGCTACCGTGGTGGGAGAGTGAAGGTCCCGACTCCTCTGCAGGCGCATTCCGAGTTTGACCGCCGGGTCTTTTTGCAACTCACGCGCAGTGGCTGGGACATCGAGAGGATTGCCTCGAAACTCTCCGCAGACAGCAAGGCCGTTTCGACGGCCATCAATCGTCTCCGGAAGTCCCTATTGGCGGAGGGCTGGGACTTCTACTGGCACTGGATGGGGTCCTCGCAACACTTGACAAGTCACGACCCCAATTCCCGGCTCGCGCAGGAAAATTCGGATGAGGCGAAGAGTGACTTGCACGGAAATGTTCATGCTGGCGGCAGCGACCAGGACATCGCTGATACCGTCTCTGGGTATGCCGCACTCGAACTCCTTCGGCAGGCGATGCAATGCTTGCCGCCCAGGCGTCAGCTTGTTTTGCTGCTCTTCTTTCAGCACGGATTGTCGGCCGTGACATCCTGCGCACTCTGAACGCCTCGGGAACTGATCCGTTCCCCTCGATTCGTCAGGTATTCTATGAAGTCGAGCAAGGCCTCTCCCAGATTCGCCGCCAAATTGAATCGGGTTCTGGACAAATGCCGACGAATGACGATCTGCGCAGCCTCCTGGTGGACTGGGATCTGCGCGACATGCTCGACGGAGCCGCGTCCCAGGTTGGCATCGGTGATTTCCTCTCGCCGCCGCTCGTGGTCCCGGCTTCGGAATCCCCCCGCACAGATGCGTCTGCAGTATCAGATGACTTGACCCTGAACAAAACTAAAGACACGGATGCTGACGATGAACACATGCCCTGATCTCTCCCGCTTGCTCGCGTTCGCCGCCGGCGATTTGCGCGCGGCCGCCGCCCGGCAGACGGCGGAACACATCGGGCGCTGCCCCGCCTGTCATCGACGACTGCAAGATGCGGCCGGTATTGGGGGTCTCCTGCAGATTTCGCGCTGGGTGTGGCCGATGGAGTCGCGACCGGACTGCCCGGCAGAGGAACACTTGCTGGCCTTCGTTGACGGTTCCCTGACACTCGAAGACCGGCGTGGCCTCGAAGAGCACTTGAGTCGATGCGCCTCCTGTGTCAGTCAGATCTCTGAAATGTTCGCTGCCGTTACCGAGCGCCTGAACGGCGACGCGTCTCCGGAACTCGCCGGGCGCAAGGCCTTTGTCGAGGCGCTATTCGAACTGTTCGAGCCGCCGTCGCCAAAACCCTCGCTTTCGCCTCACCGGCAAGTGGGCTCTCGTCTTCGCCCGATCCTCATTGCCCTTGGCGGGGTCGCTGTGACCCTCTTGGTCACACTCCCCATCATTTTCTGGCAAGTGCGCTCGAAGTCCAGCGCCAGTGCATTGAACGCCTTCAAGGAGCGGGTGTCGCAGCAAGATGCGCACATTGCGGACATTGAACGCCGGTTCGCTCGACTCCAGACATTCACCGCGAATCTCGGCACGATTCAGCGTTACGCGACAGCGCGCGCGTCGACGGCCACTGGTTTCGCCCGCACTGCGTGGAACAGCGGAGTTGAGTATCTCACCACTGGCCCTCTCACAGAATCGGCAACACGCGGCTCCTCCGATACACCTGACGACGCGCAGCGCGCACAAGCGGTTGAGTCCATCGCTGCGACCCTCGCCTCGTATGCGGCCGGCCGACTTGCCGAAGCGAAGGGTTTGGCTCTGAAAGCGACCGAAACCGATCCGAACGATCCCGTCGCCTGGCTCGTGCTTGCCGACATCCTTCGGGATCTGGGTGACCGTCCCGGCGCTGACTTGGCGCTTCGACGGGCTCAGTCCGCAAACATTTCCCCCAAGTAGCCGCCCCGGCCTTCGGAATCTCCCTGCCGCGCGGCGTCAGTAGTAGCAACTGACAGTTGCCGTCAGTTGCTTCCGCATGACGGAGAACTCCACCACGGATACTCCGACGGCGGACACACCCTGTCCCATAGTGGTGGTCGGTGCGGGGCGATCGGAGGACATGCGGCAAGTATGCGCACTCCTCGGATTCGCAACGCAGCAGCCCTCCGGTCGACATTCAGGCGGTCGTGCACCTGAGGCCGGAGGGCGTGTCTTTCGTTGCCGGGGATTTGCAGGAAGTCTGGCCATCCGGGGCTTCGATGAGTGAGGTTTCAGGCATCACAGTGCCAGCCCGTTGGATCGGCTCGCCTAGCCGACGCGAAGCCTTCTCAACCGCTCAGCGCGCGGGCTGAATGACAGTAAGGGTCAGGTTGCCGGTCTTTGGCGCGAACGGGAGCGTGCCGATGACGGCGCCGCCTGATGCCTTGCCGAGTGCAGCACCCGCCGCGAAGAGGTAGCCGCGCTCCTTCTCGGGCAGGCGGTCGGGGTGAAGGATGGTGAGGCGCTTGGTGCCGGCGTCCACGCCGGTGACGAGGGTGGAGACACGGGCCTGACAGCGGTAGGCGGCGTCGGCGCTCTGGACGCTCTCGGGGCACGCGGCGAGGGTGACAATGACCGCGGCGCCGGCGGCGAGTGCGTGCTGGACTTCGGTGAAGGTGATGCGCTCCTTGGCTTGCGCGCTCTTCACGACGCCGGAGCGCACTTCCAACTTCATGTCATTCAGCGCCGCCCAAGTGCGCAGACCCTTGGCCAGGTCCCAGTAGTAGATAGGCTTGGGGCAGGCGCAGGAATACATCTGGCCTTCCAGGTCGGCGATCAGCGCGGAGGGCGGGCGGTCCGGGGCGAGGCCGAGCGAGCGCACTGCCATGGCGGCCACCGTGGCGTGGGAGGAGCGCTCGTAAGCGAGCGGCCGAGGCGCCGAGGCTGCGCTGGCCGCCATGCTGCAGAGCACCAACAGCGCCACCGCGCTTGGCCGTCCCGGCCGCCACCTTCGCATGAGACGCGCTTCCTCTTGTCCTTCCTGCATCCCTGCTCCACGCCGACCCAGGCAGAAAGGAAGTGCTCGCCTGCTTCTTCACAGAAAGACCATAGACGCGGTGGCAGGAGTTTCGGGCAAACTGTACGAAACCACATAGCGAGCCGCTCGCACACGACAGCGGCACCGCGGCTCGTGGGTGGACATGCCCGGCAGCGGCTCCGCTGCGAGGCGGAGAAACGGGAAGCGAAGGAAGGTTGTCGCCACAGGACTCACCGCAGCCCTGGGTGTTGGCGCGTCCTTCGTGTTGCTTGCTTCCCTGCCCCACGCCCGCACGCAGCCGCCCTCGCTCCTCCCGCCCACTCCCGCGCAACTTGCAGAAGCCAAGTCCCACTTCGACGCCGGCTATCAGGTCGCCGGGACAAAGGACTTCAAGGCCGCCGCCCAAGAATTCGCCCAGGCCGCCGAGTTGGCGAAGGGCGGCGACCGCACCGACGCCGACAACCTGGAAGTCTGCGCCCGCTTCCAAGAGGCGATTGCGGTGCAGGCAGCGGGCGACACGCAGCGCGCCGAGCGGATGTTCCGGAAGTTTGCCAAGGACTACCCCGACCACTACCTCGCCGCCCGCGCCCTCGAACGCGCCGACGAGATTGCCGCAACCGCCCACCCGGTAGCAGTTGCAGTTCCTACGCACGACGCACTACGAACCACGGACCTGAAATCTCAATGCGGTCCCCAATCCCTCGCCCACGCGCTGAAGCGCCTCGGCATCGAGGTGACACCCGGGGCCATTGCGCTAGCGGCCGGGACGGACGCCGAGCGTGGCACCACTTTCGAGGGACTCGCCAAGGCGGCAAAGCAATTCGGCGCCGAAGCGAAGGGGCTGCTGGTGGACGATGCCGGGCTGAAACAGGCGTCACTGCCGGCGATTGCCTGGGTGGACAGCGACCACTTCGTGGTGATCGAGACGGCGGGCGCCTTGAGCGTGCGATTTTGGGACCCCCTCGACCAACGGGCGCACCGCCTCAAGTACGCGGACTTCCACAAGCGCTGGCAGGGCTATCTGCTGACTTTGCAACGGGAGAACAGGAGAACCGGGGAACCGGGGAACGGGAGAGACCGACCATGAGACGCATTGCCATCGTGACCATCCTCGGCGGCGTGTTGGCAACAATCGCCTGGGCGCAGACGCCGACGGATGTGCGCGCCGCCATCGACGCGGGCAACAAAGCCCGGGCGGCTTTCAACTACGACCTCGCCCTGAGTACGCATTCGGATGTCTTCGCGTACTGCGCGGCGCAGACTGATCCCGCCTTCGCCGAACTGGGCGCCTGGGCGCGTACCGAGATGGCGAACGACCTCTTCGCTGCGCATCGGTACGCGCAAGCGGTCACCGAGTTCGAAGGTGCGGCCGCGCAGGCCCGGCCCTGGCCGAAGCGCCAGTATGACGCCCTGATGGGGCTGGCGAAGGCCTACGAACGGACTGGGCGCCGGGCGGATGCCATCAGTGCACTCGATGCTGCGGCCGGGCTCACCGGGCAGACGGGCGTTGGGCCGTCAGAACTAGCCGCCGCTCAGTCAAGCGCTGGGAAGGCCCGGGTACACGCGGCCGTTGCGCAGGCGCTCGCCGGCGACACGAGCGGCGCCAAGGCCGCGCTCACCGCCCTGACGACCACCTATGCGACCTACGAAGGCGTGACGGCGAAGGCGCGCTTCCAATACGCCTGCTGCTTGGTGAAGGAAGGGCGGCCGTTCGATGCCATGGCCGCATTCCGGGCGGTGGTGGCATTGCACCCGGACTCCTACCTGGCGGCGCGGGCGCTGGAGCGGCTCGAGGAACTGCGGGCGCAGTACGGTGCGCAGCCGACTTCGTTCGCGCTGATCAAGGAAGTGCGCGGCGGCCTGTTGTTCATCAGTGAGTTGAACTAGGGAGGCCGGAAGGCAGGGAGGCAGGGAAAATGACGCTGAACCCATTCACCCCTCAACTTCGCTCGGGGCGAGCCATTCTCGAATCACCCCTCGACTTCCCTCGGCTCCGCTCCCTTCGACGTAGCTCAGGGCAAGCGGGACGAGTCGCTAGGGGCAGGTCAATCCTGCGCCGCAGTTGGCGGCCGGTTCGCCGCCTGGCGCTCCACGCGCCGACGCGGCAGCGCTGGGTCTCCGTGGTGGTCTTCGTCACCTTCCTCCCGAACATGACCGGGCTTGCTTCCATGCTCTCCGTGCGAGCAGCAGCCAAGGACGCCGCGCCCGTCGTGGAACACAGCCGGGCGCTGACCACCCAGGAAATGCAGATGATCGCGGGCACCGTGACGGTCGCACAGCCCCCGCGCGTCGGGAGCGGCAAGCCGTGGGAACTGACGATTGAAGAGATCTATGAAGTCGGCGGGACGAAGCCTGCCGATGCGGGAGTCGGCCTCGGCTGCGGCACCTGCGGCAGCAACGGCGGGACCGGCGGCAGCGTGTCGATGAAGACAAAGAACGGCAATTTCAGCAAGACGGTTGTCAGCGTCCCCGCCCTGGGGATGCCGCTGGCCTTTACCGTGTTCCAGAACTCCTTCGAGAACTATTACAGCCCGGTTGGCTGGACCTGGGAACACACGTATGACATGTGGCTGGAAGAAGATGTAGAAATGGGGGAAGGCTGGGTCAATCTGCGCGAGGCGGACGGCACCCGGCACCACTGGGACAAGAACGCCGACGGTTCCTATACCGCCGAGGCGGGCTTGTTCGATACGCTGGTTAAGGAGTCGAATGCGGAATTCACGGTCACCCGCGCCGGCAACCGCGACCGACTGCACTTTTCCGACACGGGACCCATCCGGCGCCTCTACCGCTGGGAAGACCGGCACAGCAAGGGATTGAATTTTGGCTATGACTCGAACGGCAGTCTCAGCACCATTACCGACCAAGCCAGCCGCACCATCACGCTCGCGTACGACAGCAGCAAGCGAGTCACCACCATCACCGATCCGGCATCGCACTCGGCCTCGCTCACCTACGACTCGACGGGGCGGCATCACCTTGAACGGCCTGCACTATGAAGCAGATGTTTTGGTCTTCCATGAAAGCCGCACTGTGCAGGTGTGGTGGGATCCACTAGATCTGAATGAAGTGATCGTGTTCCACACTGACGGTCGCGAACTCTGCCGGGCTGAACTGGTCACGCCGTTTGTACTGGGCGATGCGGAGAGCATGGCAATGTGGACGACGCGACGGGAGCGACGGAGCGCGCTGCGACGAGCGACTAAGCAGTTTGTTCATGTCCTTGGGCACGCGCAGCCGGAGGACCAGGCCCGAGTTCTGGCCCGTATCGAAGGGATTGCGAAATCGCCGCGTCCTTCCCGCGAGGCTTCTCCCGTCAAATCCGACGAAGGGACGGCACTTGCAGGAGAGGTGCTCTTAGAGACGCTTCATCGGGTCATTGATGCAGGCCGGCCGCACGGAAGGGCCCAGAGTGAAGTGACCCAAAGCGGTCACCGAGCGGGTCTTTGCATTTTCGGTGTACCAGGCGATCTCCTCGCGAAGCGGGGCGACTGATGTCGCAACGCGAGGGCTCAGTGCCGGTTCGGGTTCACAACGGCTATGACCTCTACTTCCTGGATCCATTCCGGTACGCCTTGGAACTACTGCAACACGCCGCGGAGGTGGTGGGAAGCCGCGGGCCGCGGGTCTTCCTGATCATCGGTGATGCCGGGACTGGCAAGACAACGGTGGCACAATATTTCTGTGAGCACTGGGAACCACGGAATGGGGCGCCCCGCGGGGTGTATGTGGAAGCAGTTTCCCCCGGGGCAGCCGGCAGCCCTTACGCTATGCTCGTGAAGATCTGCCGCACCCTGACCGCCGGCTCTGCGCCGCAGATGCCGTGGGACACCTTGGAGGAAATCCAGACTCAACTGGCTGAGACCAACCGGTTTCTGGTGATCGATAATGCCCATCACATCGCGAAGTACCGCGGTGGTGCTTACCGGGCGCTAGATACTGTTCGTGCTATCCACGATCACTCCTTGATGCCACTTGTACTCCTGGGGCTGCCCGATCTGGAAAGCCGGTGGAATAAGGAGCCTGAATTCCGCGACAGGCGACTCCTCACATATCACATGCCCATTCCGAGTCGCGACCAGGTGGCCGAGATTCTGCCCTTCAACCGGGCGGTGGCTGATCTAATCTACGATCGTGCGGAGGGAAACCTGCGTCGGATCACTTTGGCTACCACACTCCTCGAAAGCGCGTGTAACGATCACACTGATCTCTCTCCAGGCGACCTCACCCCAGAACAAGCCGCTAGGCTCCTCGGCCCCCTTGCTTCAGCGCGATGAGCACGCGGCGGTTCTTCTGCCTGAAGGTTCGTGACTTTCTCGGTGAATGTGGAGGGCGCTGCGAGCGCTGCCCTTTCTACGCCCCGTGGTCAGTATCAAACAAACCGCGCGATTCCAACGAATTAGGTCGCCGCTTTGCGGAAGCGCGACGCGCGGTTGGACTCTCCCAGCGGCAGCTCGCAAAGCGTCTCGGCGTTCACTATTCCACGGTCGAGCATTGGGAAGTCGGCGGTTGCATTCCCTCGCAGCGGTACTTCCCAAGCATCGCCACCGTGCTCAGCGTGGACCTTCTCCCGGAGCTTTATCGGGCTGAGCAATTCCAAGGGAGTCGTTTCGAGGACGCCCGGCGACGCCACTCATTTCTCGTGCAGGAGGCAGAGAAACCCAGTATGTACCGGGCAAATGCCGCTCGGGTTCGAACTTGCCGCCACGCGATAAGCAGTTACAGCCCCGACCACATCGGCGCTATCGGTGCGGCTCTCGGACCAGCGAGAAAACCAAGCCTAACGAGCTGAGCCGCCACCTCAAGGAGCCCGCCTTTCAGTTCCCGTTTTCTGCGCTCACTCTTTTGCTGACCACGCACTGGCCGAAACACTTGGTCGGTTTCTCGCGACCGAAACTGTCACTTCTTCGCGCTCCACAAGCAGGCTTTCTGACACCATTTAGTCGATAAACCGCCACTGACTGCCACCTCATCTCACTCACCACAACCCACAGCCCTCCTCTGGGAATCCTGGTACTCTTGAGCCCACCCCGAGGAGGTGCATCATGAGATTTGGATTGTTCACCATTTCCCTGGTCCTGTTGGCGTCGAGTGCCATCGCTTCGCCCACAGCCCCCGCGGCGCCTGCGGCCCCGCTGCGCGATGTCGAAGTGCGCTTCACCGCGCTGAAGACCGAGCGCGCCCAGGGGATGCAAGAGTGGTTCGCTTTCTACGACCTCGACCGCGTCACCCTGTCCGAGAAGAAGCCCGCTAAAGGCGAACTCAGCGGCATGATTACCTCCGGCGAAGGCAGCCCCGTCACCGCCAAGTACGACTTGACGGCTTGGTTCCTGCAGGACGGCACGCTCGCGCTGCAGGGCACCATCGACTTGCCCGACGGCGACAGCACGGTCACCGTGAACATCGTCGGCCGCATCCCCGATGAGGCGTCGCCCCGCGTCGTCGGCCGCGTGACCAAGCCCAAAGGCGCCAGTTACAAGATTCAGGCGTCTTTCCACACACTCACCCGCCCCGCCGAGACCTTCTCGCTGCAGGACATGAGCGGCGCCACTGTTTCCCTCGCCGACCTGAAGGGCAAATGGGTCTACCTCGACTTCTGGGCCACCTGGTGCGGCCCGTGCAAGGTCAGTCTCCCGCACACGCAGGAATTGGCGAAGCGGAAAGACCTCGTAGTCCTCGCCGTCAATGTCTGGGAGCGCAAGCCGCACGACGAATTGCTGACGCTGGTGAAGGATTTCCTCACCACCAACAAGTATGACTTCCATGTCATCCTCGACGAGAGCGGCGATGTCGCCAAGGCCTACAAGGTCGAGGGCATCCCCACCTTCGTGCTCATCGACCCGAACGGCTGGGTGCGCCGCGTCTGGGTCGGCTCCGGCCAGAATGAGGACATCACCAAGGTGATCGACGCGCTGGTCGCCGGCAAGTAGGGCGGCGCGATGACGCGGCTCCTGCGCACAGCACTCCTCGCCGCCGGGCTCGGCGCGCTCCTCCTCGGGCGCCCCGCCGGGGCCGCTGCGGCGAGCCAGACCATCGGCTTCACGGTGGCCCTGCGCTTCCTGGCGGTGGACAACGCCGCGCAGAGCACCGGCTTTCAGGTCGTCGTCTATGACCCCGTCTGGGTCAGCCAGGCGGGGAGCGAGGGCACCACGCAAGGCCATCACATAGACGGCGGCGACCCCATCGCCCTCAACTACAAGTTCACCATCAGCAAGACCACCGACGGCGTGAAATTGACGGGCACTATCCACACGCCGGGCCACACGCCCGCGCCCGCGCCCGTCGAAGGCACCCTGCAACTCGGCAAGCCGGGCGTGATTCTCCGGCGGACCTTCGGCGACACCTCGATTATGATGCAGGCGACGGTGTTCTTCGATTTCTCGCTGCCCGACCTCGATGGGAAGACCGTCCGCCTGTCGCAGTTCCGCGGCGAGCCGGTGCTGCTCGACTTCTGGGCCACTTGGTGCGTGCCGTGCAAAGAGACCCTGCCGCACACGCAGAAACTGGCGAGCGCGGGCTACAAGGTGCTCACCGTCAACGCCGGCGAGACGCGGGAAAAGGCGTCGCGCTTCCTGCAAGACAACGGCTACGCCTTCCCCGTCGTCCTCGATGGACAGCTGGAGGTGGCGAACCTGCTGGGCGTGACGGCCATCCCGACCTTCGTCCTCATTGGCCGCGACGGCGGCGTGGTGAAGCAGTGGACCGGCGCCGGCCACGACCAGGAAATCGAAGACGCCCTGAAGGCGGCGAAGGGCGGGACTTAGTCACGGGAGCGCTGTCATGACGCGGCGGGGCCGCGGCTTCACCATGGTCGAAATCCTGGTCGTCATCGCCATTATCCTCATCCTGGTGGCGATCCTGTTCCCGGTCCTCGGCGCCGCCCGCCGCCGCGCCCACCTCACCAACTGCATCAGCAATCTGCGCCAGATCGGCATGGCGCTGACGATGTACAAAGACGACGCCGGCGGGATGGACGCCCCGCACATCTCCACCACCTATCCGGTTTTTGTCACCAAGGCCGCCATCTTTCACTGCCCGTCCGACCGCTTACAAGGACAGTTCCCCGGCAACGACCGCGTCGAGGGCAACCTCTATTTCCCCGGTGGCGTCAGTTACGGCTACATCCCCCGCTGGGACCGGGCTGTCGCCCTGGGCTGGTGGGCGAAGAACGGCCCGCCGTTCGGGTTCGGGAAATACGGCAGCGTGACGCCCCTGGTCGAATGTCACTGGCACTGGGCCAGCCGCTTCGACCCGGTGAAGGAATACGACGAGCCGGCGAAGGAAGGCGGCCAGGCGCTCATCTTGCAACTCGACAACGCCGTCATCCGTGTCCCCATCGCCGACTGGCCCGACCGCTACGACCAAAAACTGAAATCCCGGGCGGGGTAGAGTGGTCTCCGGGTTTCATGCGCAGGCCTTCGCGTGTTAGGCCCCTCTCCTGACAGGAGAGGGGTGGCGAAGCCGGGGTGAGGCCGCCGCTCGTCTTGAGACATTACCCGAGACGAACTATTCCGGCTCCTGCCCCGTCTCCTGCGCCTGGCGCTCACGCCGCTTCTGCTCCCGTCGCGCGCGCTTGCGCAGCGCCTCGGGCGACGGCTGTTGCGCCCCTGCCTTCCGAAAATGCGCCCGCCGCGCATTCTCACTGCGCGGCACCGCCGGCTTTGCCTTCGCTCGTTTCCTCATGCCCTTGCTGTGACTGCCGCCTCAATCCCCAAATACTCCTGCAGCGTCTTCACGCCCATCTCCCCGTCGCCGCGCCCTTGCAGCGCCGTCAGCAAGGCCCGCACCGTGTCGAGCGAGGTCAGGCACGGCACCCCATGCTCGACCGACGCCCGCCGGATGCGCGCCCCGTCGCGGTCGGGCCGTCGCCCGAGCGAGGTGGTGTTGATGACGACATCGACGCCCTCGCTGGCAATCAGGTCCACCACATTCGGCGTGCCCTCGCTCAACTTCTTCACCGGCGTCGCCGGGATGCGCTGGCCCGCCAGCAGCCGCGCCGTCCCCGTCGTGGCGTAAAGGCGATAGCCCGCCTCGTGGAACCCCGCCAGCAGCGGCAGCGCCTCGTCCTTGTCGCGGTCGGCGATGGTGGCCAGCAGCGCCCGCCCGTCTCGCACGCCGATGTCCGCCGCCAGCAGCGCCTTGTAGAGCGCCCGCGGATACGACGGGTCGATCGCCATAATCTCGCCGGTGGACTTCATCTCCGGCCCCAGCGCGATGTCCACCGCCGCCAACTTGCTGAACGAGAACACCGGCGCCTTCACCGCGTAATACGGCCGCGGCGCGACCAGCCCCTCCGGCAAGCCGAGGTCGCGCAACGACTTGCCCAGTATCATTTGCGTCGCCGCATGCACCATCGGAATGCCGGTTGCCTTGGACAGGAACGGAACCGTCCGGCTCGCCCGCGGGTTCACTTCGAGAATCAGCACCTGCCCGTCGGCGACGACCGCCTGCAAGTTCATCACCCCGCGCACATGCAGCGCCCGCGCGATGCGCGTCGCATACTCGGCGAGCGTGGCGATCGTCTCCTGGCTCAGCGTCACCGGCGGATACACCGCCATGCTGTCACCCGAGTGCACGCCCGACCGCTCGATGTGCTCCATCACTCCCGGGATACACACCCGCTCGCCGTCGCAGAGCAAGTCCACTTCCACTTCGATGCCGGTCACATACCGGTCCACCAGCACCGGGTGCGCCGGGCTGACCAGCGCCGCCTCGGCGAGGAAATCGGCCAGTTGCTCCTCGCTGTACACGATGACCATCGCCGCCCCGCCCAGCACATACGAAGGTCGCACCACCACCGGCAGCCCCAGCCCCCGTGCCGCCTCTAGCCCCTCCGCTACCGACCGCACCCCCACGCCCTGTGGCCGCGGGATGCCGAGATTGTGGAGCAGGTCGTCGAACCGGGCGCGGTTTTCGGCGCGGTCGATGTCCTCGAACGCGGTGCCGAGGATCAGGACGCCCGCCGCCTGCAGCGCCTCGGCGAGGTTGAGCGCCGTCTGCCCGCCGAACTGCACGATGACGCCCTCCGGCCGCTCGCGCTCGATGACCTCGAGGACATCCTCGGCGGTGAGCGGTTCGAAATACAGCCGGTCGGAGGTGTCGAAGTCGGTGCTCACCGTCTCCGGGTTGCTGTTGATGAGGATGGCCTCGTAGCCCGCCTCACGCAGTGCCCACGCCGAGTGCACGCAGCAGTAATCGAATTCGATGCCCTGCCCGATGCGGATCGGCCCCGACCCGATGACGATCGCCTTCCGGCGCGCCGTCGGGGCCGCTTCGCTCTCCGTCGCCGTCCCCGGCGGCGGATAGGCGGAGTAGAAGTACGGCGTGCGCGCGTCGAACTCGGCCGCGCAGGTGTCCACCATCTTGAACACCGGCCGCACCACGGCTGCCTGCCGCGCGGCGCGCACCTGCTCCTCGTCCGCATCGGCCAGCCGCGCGCCTTCGGCGTCCGAAAACCCCAGCGCCTTCAGGCCGGCGCTGTGCGGCGCCTCCAGCCCTTCGCGCACCACTTCTTCCTGCCGCACCAGGTTGCGCACCCGCGTCAGGAACCACGGGTCGATGTGCGTGTGCCGCTGCACTTCGGCGACGCCCTGCCCGCGGCGGAATGCCTCGGCGATCGCCCACAGCCGCTGGTCGGTCGGTCGCCGCAGCAAGTCCTCAATCTGGTCGTCCGCCAGGCCGGCGACCGCCCGGTCGAAGAGCCCCATCTGCCCCGTCTCCAGCGAGCGCACCGCTTTCTGCAGCGCCTGCTCGAAGGTGGGCGCAATCGCCATCACCTCGCCGGTCGCTTTCATCTGCGTGCCGATGGTGCGGTCGCCGGAGCGGAACTTGTCGAACGGCCAGCGCGGGATTTTCACTACGCAGTAATCTAGCGCCGGCTCGAAGCACGCCAGCGTTTCGCCCGTCACCGCATTGGGGATTTCGTCGAGCCGCAGCCCGACGGCAATCTTCGCCGCCACCCGCGCGATCGGATAGCCGGTCGCCTTCGACGCCAGCGCGCTCGACCTACTGACGCGGGGGTTCACCTCGATGACGAAATACTGCTCGCTGTGCGGGTCGAGCGCCAGTTGCACATTGCACCCGCCCTCGACGCCCAGTGCCCGGATGATGTTCAGCGACGCCCGCCGCAGCAGGTGGTATTCGCGGTCGGAGAGCGTCTGGCTCGGCGCGATGACGATGCTGTCGCCTGTGTGGATTCCCATCGGGTCGAAGTTCTCCATATTGCAGACGACAATGCCGGTGCCCGCCGCGTCGCGGATGACCTCGTACTCGATTTCCTTCCAGCCCGTCAGGCACTGCTCGATGAGCACCTGCCCGATCATGCTCACCTCGAGCCCGCGCTGCACGATCGTTCGCAGCGTGCGCGCATCCCGGGCGATGCCGCCGCCCGTCCCTCCCAGCGTGTACGCCGGCCGCACGATGACCGGGTATCCGATGTCCTGCGCAACGCGGTCCGCTTCGGCGACGGACACCACCGTCTCGCTCGGCGGCACCGGCTCGCCGATGTCGCGCATCAGCGCCTTGAAGCGTGCCCGGTCTTCCGCGTCCTGGATGGCGTGCAGCGGCGTCCCCAGCATCCGCACGCCGTGCGCATCGAGCACGCCCATCTCCGCCAGTTGCGCGGCGAGGTTGAGGCCGGTCTGCCCGCCGAGCGTCGGCAGCAGACCGTCTGGCCGCTCCCGCTCGATGACTTTGGCGCAGAACTCGGGCGTCAGCGGCTCCAGATAAATGCGGTCGGCTAGTTCCGGGTCGGTCATAATCGTCGCCGGGTTTGAGTTGATGAGCACGATGCGCACGCCCTCTTCCCGCAGCGCCCGGCACGCTTGCGTCCCGGCGTAGTCAAACTCCGCCGCCTGGCCGATGACGATCGGCCCCGACCCGATCACCATCACCGTCCGCAGCGACGCGTCACGCGGCATCGCGGTCTCCAAACTGCCCGCCCTGCACCACCCCCGACAACTCCAGGTGCATCAGGTGCCGCCGCACATCCACCCACACCCGCCGCTTGCCCAGGTGCTCGTGCTCCCACTGCGGGTACACCCGGTCGAACCCCGGCAGCGCCAGCGCCGCCTTCGGCTCGAGTGCCTCGCCCAGCAAGTACCCCTGCGCGTGCGGGAAGACGCTACGCACCCCCGCCGCCGCCTGCCCCAGCGCCGCCAGGTCGACCGGCTCGTCCGCCGGCGCCAGCAGCGCATACACCAGCGGCACCGGGCACGACACGCCCGCCAGGGTCACTTCGCCCGGCGCATGCACGACAATCTCCACCGGCGCCGTATCCACCCGCCATTCCCAGCCGCCGCCTGCCGCCACACAGCGCACCGCTACCGGCAGGTGCACGCCCGCCGTCACCCGCACTGCCGCGCCGAACTCCCGCGCCAGCAGCCCGCCCAGGTGTCCCGCCACCGCCTCGGCGAACTCGTGGCGCGTCATCGCCCGGCGCTCCCCGCCATCTCGGCGATCGTGTGGAACAGCCCGCGGCTGTCCGTCGGCCCCGGGCTCGCCTCGGGGTGGTATTGCACCGACCACACCGGCTTGCCCGCGTGGCGCAGCCCCTCGACGGTACCGTCGTTCAGGTTGCGCTGCGTCACTTCGAAGCCGCTGCCCGCCAGAGTGTCGGCGTCGACCGCGTAGCCGTGGTTCTGGCTGGTGATGCGCACTGCGCCGGTCGCGAGTTCTTGCACCGGGTGGTTGGCGCCGCGGTGCCCAAACTTCAGCTTCACCGTGTTGCCGCCGACCGCATGCGCGAGCAACTGATGCCCGAGACAGATGCCGACCAGCGGCACGCCCGTTTCCAGCAGGTCGCGCACCGTCGCAATCGCGTAGTCGAGTTGCGCCGGATTGCCCGGCCCGGGCGAGAGCACCACCACATCCGGCTTCGGGCGCATGACCTCGGCCGCCGTCGCCTGCGCCGGGAAGACGAACACCTCGCAGCCCTCCGCCGCCAGATAGCGCAGGATGTTGCGCTTCACGCCGTAATCCACCACGCACACGGCAGGCCCCTCGCCAAAGCGCAATTCCGACTGGCCGTGCGCGCCCTCGCGCCACTGATACGGGCCCTTCGCCGTCACCTCGGCGACGAAATCGATGTCGCCATAGTCCTTCGCCGCCTTCAGCCGTGACAGCGCCCGCTTTGTCGACAATTCAGTGGTAATGACGCCCATCATCACACCGGCGGTGCGCAGCCGCCGCGTCAGCGCCCGCGTGTCGATGCCCGCCAGCGCCACGACACCCTCGCGCAGGAGGTATTCGCGCAGCCCTTCGTCGGCGCGCCACGAACTCGGCTCCGGCGAGAGTTCCCGGATGATGAGTCCCGCCACCTGCACGCGGTCGGATTGCGCGTCCTGCGCGGTCGTGCCGTAGTTGCCGATGAGCGGGAAGGTGAGCGTCAGGATTTGGCCGCGGAATGACGGGTCGGTGAGCATCTCCTGATAGCCCGTCATCGCCGTCGAGAACACCACCTCGCCGACGGCCGTGCCCGGCGCGCCGATGGACTGGCCGACGAAGACCGTGCCATCGCTCAACATCAGGCAGGCCTCGTGCGTGCGGCGCGTTGTCATCAGGCGACGCCCTCGGCGAACGGATACACGACCTGGCCGTTCACCACCGTCATCTCGACCAGACCCCGCAGTCGCCAGCCGGTGAATGGCGTGTTGCGGCACTTCGACTCGAACTGCGCCGGGTCCACCGTCCACTCGGCGGCGGGATTGATCAGCGTCAGGTGCCGGACCGGATAGCGCTGCGCGATCCCTTCGGCGGTCAGCACCTGCCCCGCGCAGCCGTCGCGCAGCAATACGCGTAGCGGCGCGTACGACAGCGCTTCGATAGCGCGCTCGAGAGTGATCACACCCTCACCCACTAATCGCGTCAGGACCACGCCGACCGTCGTCTCCATCCCGATGCAGCCGAACGGCGCCGCTTCCCAGCCGGCGGCCTTCTCGGCGGGCGTGTGCGGCGCGTGGTCGCTTGCGATGCAGTCGATCACGCCCTCGCGCAGCGCCGCCTGCAGCGCCGCGACATCGGCGCGGCTCCGCAGCGGCGGGTTCATCTTCCAGTTCGGGTCGCGGTCGGGAATGTCGTCGGCGCACAGCGTCAGGTGGTGCGGCGTCGCTTCGGCGGTCACGGGCAGCCCGTGCGCCTTCGCTCCCCGGATGTGTTCCACCGACTCTGCCAGCGTGACATGCGAGAAGTGTACGAACGGCCGCGGCTTCGGCGTTGCCTTGAGTAACACCAGGTCACGCGCAATCAGCCGCGCCTCGTAGGCGTATGGCTCGCAGTCGCCCAATTCCGCCGCCAACGCGCCGAGCGAGCCGGGCGTTGCCTCTTCGTGCAACAGGAAGAGCGGCAGATAATCGGCCATCTTCGGCGCCACTCGCGGCAGGGCCGACTTGCGCAATCCCTCGTCCATTTCCCACACAGTCTGGTCCGCCTGCCACGCCGCCATCGTCTCGTGCGCCCGCTGGAACGCCGCCGCCATCACTGCCCGCTGCGCCACCGGGTCGCCGTCGTCGCTGTGCCCGACCACCACCTCGTTGTGCGTCACCATCGCCGGCACGCGTCCCGCCCGCTGCTCCGTGATCGCCGACTTCGCGTACACCTCCACGCATGCCGACGCTCGCAGCGCGTTGCGGAACGCGCCGATCGTCGCTGCGTCCGCCAGCGGCGGCGTCGTGTTCGGCTCGCACACTACTGCCGCGAACCCGCCCTTCGCCGCCGCCCGCGTGCCCGAGCAGATGTCCTCTTTGTGCGTCTGCCCCGGCTCCCGTAGGTGCACATGCAAGTCAATCAGCCCCGGCGCCGCAATCCATCCCTCCCCATTCACCTGCCGCCCGTCGGCGCGCCCAGCATCGCCGAAGGTCACCGCGCCGTCGCCGACCGCCACATCCGTCACCTCGTCCGGCATTCCCGGAATCATCAGCCGCACCCGGCGCACCACCACGCGCCGCCCGCCCGCCATCAGGCGCCGCCCAGCGCATGCTCGCAGTAGGCGCACACTGGGCCGCTCTCGTACACCAGCGCGTCGGCGGGCAAATTGGGTTCGTTTCGCAAAATACACTTCTCGTTGCCGCACGGTTGCGGCGCCGGCTGGGCCGCCGGCGCGGTCGTCCGCCATGCAAAGTCGGTCAGCCCCAGCATCGCCGCCAGCACGGCCATCCGCACCGGCACGCCGTACGCCGCCTGCCGGAAGTAGGCGGCCCGCGGGTCGGCATCCACTGCCGGGTCGAGCTCCCCGGCCCGCGGCAGCGGGTGCAGGACGACGCAGTCCTTCCGTGCCGCGGCCAGCGTCTGCGGCGTGATGCGGTACGCATTGCGCGCCCGCTCGTACTCCTCCGCGCTGGCAAAGCGCTCGCGCTGCACGCGCATTACATACACTGCGTCCGCCTGCGCGATGACCGGCGTGCCCTCCCACGGCTCTTCGAGGCGCTCGTGCAACACCGGCGCCGCGCCCAGTTCTTGCAGGCGCGCCAGCAGTGTCCCCGGCAATTGCAGCCCGCGCGGCGCCACGCAGTGGAGGCGCGCCTTGAACCGCGCCAGCAGCAGCGCCAGACTGTGCGCCGTGCGCGCGCGCCGCAGATCGCCGACCAGCGCCACCGCCCAGCCGCGCACGCGCTTCGTCTCGCGCCGCAGCGTGAAGAGGTCGAGGAGCGCCTGGGTCGGGTGCTCGCGGGCGCCGTCACCCCCGTTCACCAGCGGGATGCGCGCCCCGCGCTGCGCGGCCCGCGCCGACCCCGGGGACGGGTGCCGCAGCACCACCGCATCCGCGTAGCCCGACACCATCTGCATCGTGTCGTGCAGCGTCTCGCCCTTCGCCGCCGAACTGCTGCTCATCTCAGCGGCGCTCAACACCCCGCCCCCGAGCCGCTGCATCGCCGCCTCGAATGACAGCCGCGTGCGCGTGCTGGGCTCGTAAAAGAGCGTCGCCAGCAGTTTGCCGCGCGCCAGATCGCGCGCGCCGCGCCCGTCCGCGAATGCGCCGGCGAGATCGAGCACCTGCTCGACCGACTCCACTGCTATATCGCCGACGCTGATCAGATCGCGGTCGGTCATTCCGCCGGCCGCTCCACATAGACGCCGTCTTCGCCGTCGAGTTCGCGCAGCCGCACCGTGATGCGCTCGCGCTCGGCGGTCGGGATGTTCTTGCCGACGAAGTCGGGCCGGATCGGCACCTCGCGGTGCCCGCGGTCCACCAGCACCGCCAGTTGGATAGCCCGCGGCCGCCCGAATTCGATCAGCGCATCCATCGCGGCCCGCACGGTGCGCCCGGTGAAGAGCACATCGTCGGCGAGCACCACTTGCTTGCCCTCGACCGAGAAGTCCACCTGACTGCCCCCGTTGTCCCGCGTCGCGGCGCCGCCTTCGGGCAAGTCATCGCGGAACGGGGTGATGTCGAGAATGCCGACCGGCACTTGCACGCCCTCGATCTCCGACAGCAAGTGCGCCAGCCGGTGCGCCAGGGGCGCCCCGCGCGTGCGCACGCCGACCAGCGCCAGGTCTTTGGCGCCGCGGTTGCGCTCCAGGATTTCGTGGGCGATGCGCGTCACCGCGCGGCGGATGTCGCCCTCATCCATCACCAGCGTTTTCGATGTCATGCGGTCACCTCCAAGTCCTCCTCACCCCCTGCCCCCTCTCCCGCGTGTCGGAGAGGGGGAATGATCAAGTCCCAACCGGGGGAGAGGGGCGCGCCGAGCGCAGCGAGGCGCGGGGTGAGGACCGTCGTACGCCACATACAAAACGACCCCCTCGCGCTCGGCGAGCGGGTCGTCGAATGTGCCACATCCGATGATGTACGGTTTCGCATCGTCGCCTTCCCTGCCTCTCGGGACAGGATTAAAGGACAATTGAGACTAGCAGGTGGCGCCCTGCCCGGTCAAGCCGGCTTCGGGCGCGCTGCTCCTTTCACCGCAGCAATGTCTTCCACATTCTGCCGCACCAACGCCTCAAGCAGTTCGCGCGCGATACGCGCCGCGGCCAACGGGTCAAGCAGCCCCGCTGTCCCCACCTGCACCGCTGCCGCCCCCGCCAGCAGGAACTCCAGCGCGTCGCGGCCGCTGCTGATGCCGCCCACCCCGATGACCGGAATGCCGACCGCCTGTGCCCCCTGGTGGACGCACCACACCGCCAGGGGCCGGATGGCAGGCCCCGACAGCCCGCCCGCTCCTGCCGACACCGCCGGCTGCCGCGTGTCGGTGTCGATGACCATCCCGCGGAAGGTGTTCACCGCGGTGAGGGCGTCGGCGCCCGCCTCCTCGCAGGCCTTGGCCACGGCGGCGATGTTCGTGACTGGCCCCAGTTTGACGAGCAGCGGCCGCTGCCAGACCGGGCGCACGGCGCGCACGACCGCCGCGCTCGCCGCCGGGTCGCAGGTGAACTCCAGCCCGCCGCTGTCGGTGTTCGGACACGAAATGTTGAGTTCGAGTGCCACCGGCACCGGACTCTCCGCGGCTCGCCGCGCCAACTGCGCGTACTCGTCCACCGTCTCGCCCGCGATGCTCAAGATGACCGGCACCGGGAAGTCGCGCAGCGCCGGCAGTTTCTCCCGCACCACGGCCTCGATGCCCGGGTTTTCCAGCCCGATGGCATTGAGCATCCCCGACGGCGTCTCCACCATCCGCGGCGGCGGGAAGCCGGCCCGCGGCTTCAGCGTCGTCGTTTTCACCACGAGAGCGCCGACGCCCGCGTAGACCGCCGGGTCGCGGTTCTCGCCGTAGCCCCAGCACCCGGCAGCCAACAGCACCGGACTGGGCAGTGTCAGCGCGCCGAGACGCACGGTCAGGTCGGGGGTGCCCGCCATCTATGAAAAAGCCCACCCCGATGGGGCGGGCTTCCTCTCGGTCGCGGGGCGGCCGCTCATCCGGCGGTCACGCTCCTCATTGCACGGTCACCGTGACGGTCTGCGTCACCATCGGCTTGAAGCCGACGAAGTCGTCGACCACCGCCGTCACCGTGTAGGTGCCCGGCTGCGTGTAGACATTGCTGACACTCGTCCCCTCGGCCTGCGCGGTCACGCCGTCGCGGGCGTCGAAATCCCAGCGCACGCGCGCCCGCGACAACCCCTTGTCCACCGTGGCGCGCAGCCGCACCGCGGTGCCCACTCGCACCACCGACGGCTCGCTCGCCAGCGTCACCGCCAGCGGCTGCAAGTCGCGCGTGACGCGGATCTGCCCGATGTGGAAGAGTTGCGGCCGGTCGGTCGAAATCTCCATTGCGAACACGCGGCCATCCACGCTGCTGCCAATGGTCTGGAAATCCGCCAGCGGGAACGCCACATGCACCCACCCGCGCGCCGTCACTTCCCCCGGCGAGTCGATGGACACCCGCGGCGCCAGCATCGGGCCGCTCGGCGTGTCGAGTTGGATGCGCAGGAAGCGCATCGCCGGAAAAGTGGGGATGGTGACATTCTCCAGCGCCGGGTGCTCGCCCGCCGGGCGCCGCGGCGCCCGTCCCGCGGCCGCGCCCGCTTCGCCGCCGGTGGTCGGGAGACTCGCCGGCGTCGTCGTCGGCGGCGTCACCAGGTGGATGCGCATCTCCAGCATCCACCCCTTCTCCGCGAACGCCTGGCGCAAGTCGAGCAGATTGCCGAACTTCAGAATGCCGCCGCTGTGATAACCCTGCGACACCACTTGAATGACACGCGGCCCGACGAAGTACAGGTCCGGTCCCCAGGTCTCGCCGGCGAACCCGCTGCCCCACGAGTCGAACGACATCGGCTCCCACGCCCGCCGGGCATCGCCCTCATAGACGCGCAGACTGCCCAGCGCCAGCCAGGCGCCCTCTGCCGAAATGGGCGCCGTCGTGACCGGCGCGGCTGGGGGCTGCGCCGCCGGGGGCGGCGTCGGCGCCGGTTCCGGGGCCGGCTCCGCCGCGAAGGTCAGGGCCGTCAGGGCCACCAGGAGCGTTCTCGCCAGGGTCATCGCTCGCATCCGCGTCCTCCGTGAGACGGTATTCTACCAGCCCTGGTTCCCCGCCTGCCGTTCAGTTGTTTTGATCCCTCCCCGTGAACGGAGAGGGGTTGGGGGTGGGATGGTCAATCGCCATCAGTTCGGTCGTCCCGGCACTGAAGTGCCGGGCTGAATCACACAGCCACCGCGAGCGGTATTGCGCCTCGGACTGAAGTCCGGGCGCCCTCATTCCCCCACCCGCAACACTTCCAAGAAGGCCTCCTGCGGCAATTCCACCTTGCCCAATTGCCGCATCTTCGACTTGCCCTCGCGCTGCTTCTCCAGCAATTTGCGCTTGCGCGTGATGTCGCCGCCGGAACACTTCGACAACACTTCTTTGCGGAACGGCGCGATGCGTTCCGAGGCGATAATCTTGCCGCCGATCGCCGCCTGGATGCGCACCTCGAACTGCTGCCGCGGCACCATCTTGCGCAGCCGTTCCACCAGCGCCTTGCCGCGCTTATAAGAGCGGTCGCGCGGGCAGATGAACGACAGCGCTTCGGTTACTTCGCCGTTGAGCATCACCGAGACCTTCACCAGTTTGCCTTCGCGGAAGCCGGCGAACTCGTAGTCGAGCGAGGCATAGCCCCGCGTGCGCGACTTCAACTGGTCGAAGAAATCGAGCAGCACCTCCGCGAGCGGCAGCTCGTAAGTCAGCACCACGCGCTGCGGCGAGACATAGTCGAGCGCAATCTGAATCCCGCGCCGTTCCTCGCAGAGTTCGATGCAGGGCCCGACAAAGTTGGCGGGCGAAATCAGCGTGGCGCGCAAGTACGGCTCCTCGACGCGCTCCAACTGGCCCGGGTCAGGCATCTCCGACGGGTTTTCGATTTCCAGTACTTCACCGCTCCGCAGCGTCACGCGGTACACCACGCTCGGCGCCGTCGCGAGCAGTTCCAGATTCTCTTCCCGCGACAAGCGCTCCTGGACGATGTCCATGTGCAGCAGTCCGAGGAACCCGCAGCGCATCCCCAGGCCGAGCGCCGACTTCTCCGGCTCGAAGCGCAGCGCCGCGTCGTTGAGTTGCAAGCGCTCCAGCGACTCGCGCAGGACATTGAAATCGGCGCCCTGCGTCGGATAGAACCCGCAGAACACCATCGGCTTCACATCGCGGTAGCCGGGCAGCGGTTTCTCCGCCGGGCGGCGCGCATCGGTGATGGTGTCGCCGACGCGGGCATCGCCGATGGACTTGATGTTGGCGGTGACATACCCGACCTCGCCCGCCGACAACGCCTCCGTCCCTCGCGGCTGCAACTCGAAGATGCCCACCTCACTCACTTCGAATTCGCGGCCGGTGATGTGGAACTTGATGCGCTGCCCGGGCGTCAGCGTGCCTTCGACGACGCGCACATAGCACACGATGCCGCGGTACGAGTCATAGTGCGAATCGAAGATCAGCGCTCGGAGCGGCGCTTCCGGGTCGCCGCTCGGCGGCGGGATGCGCTGCACGATCGCTTCGAGCAACTGCTCGACATTCGTGCCCTCTTTCGCGCTCACCGCGATGGCGTCGTCGGCGCTGATGCCGATGACCTGCTCCAACTCCTGCCCCACCCGCGCCACATCCGCCGTCGGCAGGTCGGTCTTGTTGATGACCGGCACGATTTCGAGATTGGCGCCGATGGCCAGGTGCGCGTTCGCCACCGTCTGCGCCTCGACGCCCTGCACCGCATCCACTACCAGCAGCGCCCCCTCGCAGGCCGCCAGCGCCCGCGACACCTCGTAACTGAAGTCCACATGCCCGGGCGTGTCGATCAGATTGAGTTGGTAAGTGTGGCCGTCCTGCGCCAGATACTTGAGTTGCACCGCGCTCGCCTTGATGGTGATGCCCCGCTCGCGCTCCAGGTCCATCGAATCGAGCACTTGCTCGCGCTGCGTGCGCTCGACGAGGCCGGTCTTTTCAAGCAACCGGTCGGCGAGCGTGGATTTGCCGTGGTCAATGTGCGCCACGATGCAGAAATTACGGATGAAGTTGCGGTCGGTCATGGGTTGGTGCCTCAGTGTAACGAAAAACTGAGATGTTCGTGGGACGGGTCAGCGTGCCGCAGCACAAAGGGATTCGCTGTCTGTTTGTTGGGCGCATCATGAATCGCCCTCACACGACGCCCGCCTTTTCTTTCAATCTTCATTCATCAATCATTATTCATCATTCATTTCCGCCGCCCGATCGCATGGCGGATCAACCGCACCTCCTCCGCCCCAATCAGCCACAAAGCCATCGCATAGACGGCCGCCCCTACCGCGATGCTCGCCGCCACGACGATCACGGCGCCCATCCGCGAGACCGGCGCCAACTCGGCGCGCGGATCGGGCGCGATCACTCCGAATTGTGTCATCGGCACGCCGTAGTGCCCGCACAGCGCATTCGCGGTGAAGTAGACTGCAATGCCCATTGCAGCGGCGGCGACGAGACTGCGCAGCGCCGTCGCCAGAATCGCGCGGCCGCCCAGCCGTCCGATCCGCCGTCGCAGCAGCGTCAGCGCATAGGCGTAGACAAACACGCCACCCACGGAGGTCGCCGCCGCCAGGGCCCCGTACTTCATCGGGGTGCGCACGAACAGCAGCGTCAGACCCGCTGTCACGGCGAGATACAAGCCGGCCGTCGTCGCCGGCGTCCAGACATCCTTGATGGCGTAAAAGCCGCGCCACACCAGCTGGTTCAGCGACAGCGTAATGAGCGCCACGGTGTACCACGCCAGCGCGAACGCGGTCGCCAGCGCCGCGCCGGCGCCGAACTCCCCCCCCTGCCAAAGGGCGATGTTGATGGGCACCGCCAGGATCGCCAGACCGACGGCCGAGGGAATGATGAGCAGCGCGATCCCCCGCTTGCTGCGCGAGAAGACGCCGGCAAAGTCATGCGCGCCGCCCTTCAGGGCTTCGGCCGAGAGCGCCGGGAATGCCGCGGTGGCGATGCTCACCGAGAACAGACTGAACGGCAGAAAGAACAAGCGCATCGAGTACCGCAGTGTGGTGACGCTCCCGGGGAAATACGACCCGAACACCGACGGCAGCCAGAACAGCACGGCATACGGCAATGCCGTCCCGAGCACGACCGTCCCGAACCGGGCGAAGTAGATTTTCACCTTCGGCGCCTGCGGCGCGAAATGCACCCGCCAATGCATGCCGGCTCGGATCAGCCCTGGGATTTGCACGGCCACCATCAACGCCGCGCCCGCCACCACGCCGATCGCGGCCGCCTGCAGCCCCCGCTCTTTGCCCAGGTACCAATAGCCCAGCCAAGTCGCCGCCAGAATGGCGATGTTATACAACTGCCACGCCACTGCCGGCACGATGAATTGGCGGAACGAGTTGTAGATGCTGGTCGTCAGGGCTGAAATGGCCAGCAGCAGCGGCTGCACCGCGATCAGCCGCGTGAACAACACGCACATCTGATATTTGTCCGACCCCGTCTCCCATTTCGGCACCAGCGCGTGCACGACCAGCGGCGCGGCCAGCATGATGCCCAGTGACAGCAGCGCGACGATGGCACCCAGCGTGCCCATCAATGCCCCGACGAGCTGCCAGCCCGCCTCCTCGCCCTCCTTCTCGCGGGTCTCGAGAAACAAAGGCAGAAAGGCAGCCGACAGCGCCCCGCCCGCCACGATGATGTACAGCATGTCCGGCCCGGTGAACGCCGCCCAGAACGCATCGGCGGCGTCGCTGTTGCCGTAGAGATGGGCGATGCTCATCTCGCGCGCCAGACCCAGGATGCGACTGACCAGCCCCGCCACCATCAGCACCGTCGCACCCTTGGCGATTGATTGCGCCCGCACGGCGGCGATTATACCGTCCGGCCTTGAGCGCCCCGGCGCCCCGTGCTACACTGCCCCGCCGATGCCCAACACTGAAGCCGCCAAGAAGGCCCTGCGCCAGTCGCTCGAACACCGCGCCCACAATCGTGCGGCGCGCACGCGTGTCCGCAATGCCGTGAAGCGGGCCAAGCAGGCGATCGAAGCCGGCGATGCCGGCGCCGCCAAACTGACCCAAGAGGCCGCCTCGCTCCTCGACTGGTCCGTCGGCAAGGGCGCCTTCAAGCGCGGCGCCGCCGACCGCCGCAAGAGCCGCCTCGCCCGCCGCCTCAACGCCACCCGCCCCACTTCCTGAAACACGAAGCGCCCGTCTCCGGGCGCTGTTGTTCCTGCCTCCCTGCCTCCCCGCCTCCCTAAACTACTGGCAGTGCCCGCGGCTTCTTCGCTTTCGACAGCACCCGGCACCCCGTCTTCGTGACCCGACACAAGTCCTCAATCCGCACGCCGCCTTGGCCCGCCACATACACCCCCGGCTCGATGGTGACCACCGAGCCGACCGGCAGCCGTCCCGTCGAGAACCGCCCCAGCCCCGGCATCTCGTGCACATCCAGCCCGACGCCGTGCCCGGTCCCGTGTCCGAAGAAGTCGAGCCCGTACCCGCAGCGCTCGAGATACGCCCGCGCCGCCGCATCCACTGCCTTGCCCGGCTGGCCGCCGCGCAGCGCCTTGAGCGCCCTCCGCTGCGCCTCGTAGACGGCGGCGTAGACCTGCCGCTGCCACGCCGACGCCTTGCCGACGCAGACCGTCCGCGTCAAGTCGGCGCAATAGCCGCGCACGCGGGCGCCGAGGTCGAAAGTCACCAGGTCGCCGCGGCGGATGCGCCGCTCCGTCGGCCGCGCATGGGGCAGCGCCGACCGCGGCCCGGAGGCGACGATGGGCGGAAAGGCCAACCCGTCCGACCCCTGCCGGAACATAAACGCCTCGATCTCGAAGCCCAGCGCCCGCTCGGTGACGCCCGGCTTCAGCCGCCGCAGCGCATAGGCGAACGCGGCGTCGGTAATGCGCGCCGCCTCGCGGATGGCCACCAGTTCCTGCGCGTTTTTCACTTGGCGCAGTCTCTCGACTTCCTGCGTCGTCGCCGACAGCGCCACGCGCCCGACGCGTTTCCGCAAGTCCTCGAACTGCGCCTGTGTCAGGTGCGCCCCCTCGACGGCCACGCCCCGCGCCTTCTCCGCCTTGACGACGGCCGCGGCGCCGGCGATCAGCCCGCGCGGGCTTTCGAAATACTCGAACCCCGGACACTGTTCGGCGATCTGCGTGCGGTAGCGGAAGTCGCTGATGATGACAGCGCGGTCGCGCGTGATGAACAGCGCCCCCGCCGACCCCGTGTAACCCGACAGCCAACGCACATTCGACGGCCCCGTCACCACCATCCCCGCCGCCTTCAGCCGCGGCAGCCGGGCGCGCACCGCGTCGACGCGCTGCCGGAACGGCGGCTGCGGTCCGCCGGCCATCACACCATCTCTCCGTGCAAGTGGTTGACCAATCCTTGCAAGCCCAACAGATACGAATCGACGCCCAGCCCCGCCACCACCGCCAGCACCGCCGACGCCGTCACCGACTGTCGCCGGAACGACTCGCGCGCCGCCGGATTGCTCAAGTGCACTTCCACGGTCGGCAGCCGGACGCTGGTGATGGCGTCGCGCAACGCGATGCTGTAGTGCGTCAGCCCGCCGGGGTTGATGAGGATGCCGTCCGCCCAGCCGAGCGCCTGATGGATAGCGTCAATCAGCGCGCCCTCGTGGTTCGACTGCAGGATGCGCACTTCGCAGCCGAGCCGCTGCGCTTCGTCGGTGAGGCGCCGATTGAGGGCGTCGAGGGTGCCGGTGCCGTAGACTTCCGGCTCGCGGGTGCCGAGCAGGTTCAGGTTGGGGCCGTGCAGGATGAGGATGCGGGGCATCAGCGGTTCCGGCGGGCGATTGTAGCACGGGGCTCACAAAAAGCCCGTGAGCGCCCGGCTGGGCGCCCACGGGTGGTCAGGAACTGCTCGTTGTCGTTCGCGTGTTGCGGGAGGGAGGAGGGCTACTGCGCCCGCCGCCACGAAATCGATGCATATTGCGCTCGGACGAAGCCGGGGAAGTGCGCCGCGTCCCACACCGACGCATAGGTGATCGTGAAGGACCCGTTCACCGCCTCCAGGTTCTCGGCGATGACGGCGCCCGTCACCTCGGCGTTACCGGTGACATGCACCGTGCCCTGCGAATAGATGAGCGCCGTGGACACATTCGAGTTGCCGGCGAGGGTGACATCACCCGTCGCCAGGATGGCGAGTTTGTCCACGCTCGGGTCGGTCAGCGACACGCCACCGGTGATGCGCACCGCGCCGTTCACCACGAAGGTGTAGGAGCCGCAATACTGGCCCGAGATGTCCAGGTCGCCGTTCACATAGATGATGCCGCTGGAGACGGGCAACTGGAAACCACCCCCACCGCCACCACCGCCGCCGCCACCGCCGCCACCGTCAACCGGCGGTGGAGCGGGATCGGGAGGTGGCGCCGGATCGGGGGGCGGCGGAGGAGGAGGCGGAGGAGCGCCGCCGTTGCCGTTCCCGTTCCCGTTGCCGGGAATGCCGGGACCGCCTGGCGCGTTCCCTCCGCTGCCGCCCGACCCCCAGCCCCCCCCAGCGTTCCCGCCTCTGACAGCCAATTGAAAGCCCCAGGGCACCTGTCCCGACCCGGTCGTGACCGGGCCGAAGCCATTCACCCATTGTGGTTGGAACAACCCGCGTGCCGTCAACATCTGCGGGCCGGGCAGCGTCGCCACTGTCATGCCCGAGGCCGATGCCAGCCGCGGCGAGGTGGGGTCGCTGACCGGGTTAAGGGCGACCGCGCCGCACTGGCCGGTCATATGCAAATCGCCGTTGTAGACATAGTCGGCGTGGGCCTGGTACCAGCTCGGGTCAATCACCGGCATGCTCATCCGGGCGACATCCTCGAACATGTGGTCGCCCGCGATGTTGCCCGGGGAGTTGGTGATCTGCCCCGTCGCGTAGAGGTGCGCCGTTGCCTCGAAATCCGCCGAGTTGCCGTTGAAGTTGATGTTGCCGTTGGAGTAGGCCGAGTCGCCCTTGCCGTTGGCGTCCGGGTTCATCGTCACGCCGCCGTTGAAGGTGAGGGTGTTGTTCGACCACATCGCGCCTTCCCAGAGGTTGTCGACATTCACCAGCACCTTGGCGACGACATAGACATGTCCGCGCTTGGCCGTCTCCGGCGCCGAGGCGTAGGCGGGCGTCATCAACCCCCAATTGCTCGGGTTGAACCAGGTCAGCGTCCCGCCCGGCAGCGCATTGTCATCGTGCGGCGAGACATACGACCGGGCGTCAATCATCACGCCATACTGGACGCCGAGGTAGGGATGCGAGGCCTGCACCCAAATGCGGCCCCATCCGGTGTCCATGTTGAACGGCCCCGCCGAGCCGTTGTCGATCAGGGTGCCGGCCGCGTTGTAGTAATCGTCGTAGAGCAGGTCGAGCATCAACTCGGCCCCGCCCTCCGCCAACGCCAACGACTCCACCTCGTTGCGATAGCGGGTGGCGTCGAGCAAACTCGTCGCCGCGCTTTGCAAGTACGACATGCCGAGCGTCAGCAGCACGAAGGTCGCCACCAACGCGAACGGCAGTACGAATCCTCGCTGCCTGCGGCGCGCGCGCCGCGGGCGGTCGCCCACCGGTGCAGTACCCCTCCGAGTCAACATGTCAGGACTCCTTTGTGTGCGGTCCACCAGGCGGCCCCCGCTGGGGCCCAATTCATTGAAGAGTTCACACGAGATTGTTCCATTCGCCGGTGCGCGGCCTGAGATGCCCGCCGCACATCGGTGTCGGATACTTCAGATGAAATGCCGAGACGCCGCGCGCCGGGTGCGGACGAACCGCGAAGAACCGCAAATCGGGCGGCACGCAGAATCGTCGGACTGAGTGTCCGGCAGGCCGTGCCGCGGCCGGCGATTTCCTCTCTCGCCGCATCCCTCCCGATCGGATGACCGAAAGGCATGCGTGTCGCTCCCTGTGCGGACCGCGTGCGTTCAGCGGTTCCGCAGCATAAACCAGTCTGACACCGTCACCGTCGAAGTGTTCGGCCCCACCTTGGCCGTCACCGTCAGCGTCATTTCGATGGCGCGGCCGGTCTCGAACACCGGCCAGTACTTGATGAAGGGCTTCGGATCGCCCGTCGCCGGGTCGTCGGGGTTCGGCAACACTCCGTCCGTCAGCTGCCGCGTCTCGATGACATTGCCGTCGCTGTCGAGCGTTTGCCGCCAGACATAGGTGCCGCTGTCGTCCGGATTGCCGTTGGCGTCGCCGAGGAAATACGAGACATAGCCGCCCTTGACCAGGTAGAGTTCACCGCTCTGGTCCACTTGCACCACATTCATCCGGGTGTCGAGGTCGCCGTCCCAGTCCACTTCCGGCAGCCGTGCCTTCACCCAGGTGTCGCTGAAGTCCGAGACTTGCAGCGTCTCGCGGAAGTCGTCGGTGGCCCGCGTCAGCACCCACGCCGCCTTCTGCTTGGCGAGGTCCTCCGCCGAGCCCTTGGTCCAGAGTTTCAGCGTCGCCACATACAACGAGCCGATGGCGCCGATGACCAGCGCAATGATCGCCGAAGCCACCAGCATTTCGACCAGCGTGATGCCGCGGCGGCGCAGCCGGAGATGGCGGCGGGCGGTCATGGCCGGTTCGCCACCAGCGTCGCCAGCTCGACATGCCCGCGCGTTTGGCTGGAGCCGCCCCAGTCCACCGCAATCACCGCGGTCTTCAGGTTGGGGAAGATGCCGATCGGGCTGTCGTAATAGTTGATCTCAATGGTTCCTACGCCCTCGGGCAGGTCGGACACCGCAAATTGCACCGTGCCGGTCTTGTTGTCGTTGGCGTGCAGGATGGTGTAATCCGCGTCCGGGAAGTGGGTCGTGTCCACGGTGGCGCCGACATACCCCAGCGCCCGGATGCGCTCCAACTGCCGTTCGGCCGCCGCGGTGGCCAGCGTCATCCGTTCCGCTTTGCGGCTGGTCACCAGCCCGGTGATCACCAGGGCGCTGACCCCGACCAGGCCAATGCCCAGCACAAGCGCCGCGACGAGGATCTCCACCAGGGAGATGCCCCGTCGGTTTCGTACCCTGTGCAAAATGTTGCTGCGGTTGCCGATCATCACGCTTTGACCTCTCTGCCCTCGCGCCCCGCTGCGTGCGGCCTTCACTCGGTGGGTGCGCAGTGGGGACAGCGCCCTGCGGGCGCTGTCCCCCCGCACATCGTTAGTCGCTTACCAGGTGGTGTAGTCGGTGCCGTCGAGACCCGTGAGGGTCGAGGCACTGTGAACATCACCGGTGGCGTTGTCATAGGTCCAGTCCGCGGCGGCTGTGAACGGGTCGTTCGGCAAGAGGTTGGTCGCCGTACGCAGGTACGGACCCTGGTAGCCGTTGCGGTCGACTGAGAAGCCACGACCGTCCGCGTCGGCGCTGATTGACGCGCCGTCGGCGGCCATGATGTCGGTCAGGTCGGGCGGATACGCGCCCGTGTCGGCCTCGAAGTGCTGAATCGAGGTGCGGAGCTGGCGCAGGTCGGCGCGCAACGAAGACTCACGCGCCTTGCGGCCAGCACCCAGCAGTCTCGGAATCACGATGAGCGCCAGGATCGCGATCACGACGATCACGATCAGCATTTCGATCAAGGTGAAACCGTGACGGCGGCGTGCACACCGTGCCATCAACATTGGTTCGCTACCTCCATTTCAGGGTCACTTGCAGTTTGCCGCGCGCTCGCGCGGCAATTCGTTGTTCCACACCCCACAGCGAGCCTTCACCATCGATTTTCGGCCTACCAGTCCGCATAAAAGGTGCCGTCGGTGGCGTGCAGCGGGCTGGCGCTGCGCACCATCCCTGTTACATTGTTGTAATCCCAGTCGGCGGCTTTCGTAATGGCGTCCTTCGGCAGCAGGTCGTCGCCGGTGGTCAGGTAGGGGCCGTGATAGCCGGCCTTATCCACGCTGATGCCCCGGCCGTCGGTGTCGGCGCTGATGGCATCGCCGGTCGGCGCCATGACATCGCCCACCGCCGGCGGAAAGGCGCCGGTGTCGGCCTCGAAGCGCTGGATGGCCGTCCGCAATTCGTGCAGGTCGCCCTGGAGTGCGGTCTCTCGCGATTTGGCCTTCGCGCCGATGAGTCGTGGAATCAGGACGAATGCGACGACGAGGATGACGATCAGGAGGACGAGCAAGGACTCTAACGCCGTGTAGCCCCGCCGGTCTCGACGCCGAATTCCCCGGCCGGAAAGTGTCCGCATAGCTGGCATATCAGTCCTCGCCTCGTGCGCTCGTTCTGCAGAGGGGTCTTTCCATACCGCGGCACCAGTTTGAAGCCAGGGGCCGACGCGCCCCGGAAGGAGCAACTGACTGTCGTGGCGCCGAGGCGCTAGTGCGCCCGGCGGTCGGAAGCGCGCCGAGCGGGCTTCACCGCGGCGGCGTCCGCGACGGCGTCAATCGCCGCCCGCGCCGCCTGGAGCAGCCCCTGCGCGCTCCGGTTGTCGTAGGGGAACACGGCGAAGCCGATCCGCACTTTGAAGCGCCCGGGGAAGAGCCGCTCCGACCGGTCGGCGATGCGCTCGCTCAGCACCCGCGCTTCGCGGCCCGTGTGCGGCAGGAGCAGGGCGAAGTCGCCCCCCTCCAGGCGGGCGATGATGTCGGGCTGACGAATTTGGCGGCGCAACGACTGCGCGATGAGGCGCAATTCGTCATCGTTTGGTTCTCCGCCCGCCGGTGGCGTGAACTGCGCCACCAGCACCGCGAAGTGTTGCGGGTAGCGGGTGGCGCGCTCCACTTCCTCTTCCAGACGCGCCGAGAAATAGGCCGCGGTCGGCAGCGCGGTCACCGAGTCGGGTTCAAGCGTGTCGTCGGTGACATGCCGAGTCAGTTCCGCCGGCTCCGGCGGCGCCGCCAGGAAGTGTTGCCGCAGTTTCGCCAGCGCCCCGCGCAAGAGGTAGGAGGCGTAGTTGACCGAAATGCCGAGCCGCCGGGCGATTTCCGATTGGTTCAAATCGAGGAAGAAGAAGTATTGCAAGACCTGGCGCTCGAGGTCCTTCAACTTCGTCATTGTGTGCTCGAGCATCATCCGGTCTTCCAGCGGCAGGCGGAATTCCTTCAGCGCCCGGTCGAAAACTTTGTCTTCATCAATGTGGTGGCTGTCGTCGTCCCCTTCCACCGCTTCCAGCGGCACCACCCAACTCAACTCCTGCGCCCGCAGGATGTCGGCGACAGTGCTCTCGGGCAGTTTGGCGGCCTTCGCCAGTTCGCTCACCAGCGGTTCGCGGCCCAGGTGTTGCGTCAGGCGCTCGTGCGCCTTGCGGAGTTTACTGGTCGCCTCCTGCACCCAGGCGGGCTGCCGGATGAGCCGGCCCTTGTCGCGCAGGTAATGCTGGATGTGGCCGGAGATCAGGTGCGTGGCGTAGGTGGTAAATTTGACGCCGCGCTTCGGATCGAACATGTCCACGGCGTTGATCAGGCCGATGGTGCCCTCTTGGACGAGGTCTTCCACCGGCTCGCCGACGCTGACATAGCGGCGCGCCACCGAGCGCACCAGGTCGCGGTGCCGCGCGATCAATTCGTCGCGCAACGCCGGCGACCGCTCCCGCACATAGCGCTCGAACAGCGGGACGGACTCTTCGCCGCTGGTCGGCCGTGGCTGCAACATCCCCATCGCTGCCCTCCCGCCCCCGGACGGGTCCCGCCGGCGCCGCGTTACCCTTCGGTGCCGATCGAGCCCACCAGGGAGTAAATCGGGCTGATCACGGAAATCGCCACAAACGCCACGATGGCGCCGACCCCGATGATCATCAACGGCTCGATCAGGGAGGTCAACCCTTTGAGCGTGGCGTCTACCTCTCGCTCGTAAAAGTCCGACACTTTGCTCAGCATGAAGTCGAGCCGGCCCGTCTCCTCGCCAACGGCCATCATCTGCGTCACCATCGGCGGGAAAATGCCGGAGTTCATCAGCGGCGTACTGAGCCGGTCGCCTTCCTTAACGCTGCGCAGCGCCCCCTGCACCGCCTTGGCCACGACGCGGTTGCCCAGCGTTTCCATCACGATCTCCATCGAGCGCAGGATCGGCACGCCGCTGCTGATGAGCGTGCTGAAGGTGCGCGAAAACCGCGAGATAGAGAGCTTCAGCATCATCTCGCCGAAGACGGGAACCTTCAACTTCAGCCCGTCAATCGTGTCGGCGCCCTTTTCCGTGCGCGAGAAAATGACATACCCCGTCACGAACACCGCCATCAGAAAGAGGGGCGCATACCAGTGGTCGCGCGTCCAGGTGGACCCGTCGATGAGAATCCGGGTGCTGAGCGGGAGCTTCAGGTTCATCGAATCGAAGATGAACTTGAAGTTCGGCAGGATGAACAGCACCAATCCCGCCAACACCAGCATCGCAAACCCGAAGACCAGCACCGGGTACATCATCGCCGACTTCACCTTCGACTTCAGCTCATGCTCGGCCTCGAGGTAATTGGACAGTCGGTCCATCACCTCGTCGAGCACCCCGCCGGCTTCGGCGGCGCGGATCATGCTCAGATACAGGCCGCTGAACACCTTGGGGTGGCGCGACATCCCGTCGCCGAGGCTGAGCCCGGACGAGACATCCGACTTGATCTCGGTCACGACCTCGCGCATCGTGGCGTCGCGCATCTGCTGGCGCAGAATGTCGAGCGCCTTGCCCACGCTCAGGCCGGCGTTGATCATCGCCGAGAATTGGCGCGAGAAGAGCGCCAGTTCCTTCAGCTTGACGCGGCGGAACCGCTGGAAGAAGTTGAACGCGTTCGAGGGGCGCGTCTCCTTGATGTCCACCACGACATAGTGGAGCGAGGCGAGCCGGGTGCGGATCGCTTCGACGCTCTCCGCCTCCAGCCGCCCGCGGATCGATGCGCCCGCGGCATCCAAGGCCTCATATTGAAAGAAGGGCATGGGCGTCCGTCCTCTCCCTAGTTCCGTCGTGACAAGCGTTTGAAGTAGTCGGGGTCGAGCGCGTGGTGCATGGCATCGTCGTAGGAGACGGCGCCGCGGGCCTGCAATTCCGCCAGCGTCACATCCATCAGCACCATCCCCTCCTGCGCGCTCGTCTCGATCACCGAATAGATCTGCCGGGTCTTGCCTTCCCGGATCAGGTTCCGTACCGCCGAGTTGCAAATCATAATTTCGTAAGCGGGCACGCGCCCGGGCGTCCCATAGCGCGGCAGCAATTGTTGCGACACCACCGCCTCGAGCGTGGACGCCAGTTGGATGCGAATCTGCTCCTGCTGGTGCGGCGGGAAGACATCGATGATGCGGTCGATGGACTGCGGCGCGCTGCGCGTGTGCAGCGTGGCGAAGACCAGGTGGCCTGTTTCCGCCACCGTCAGCGCCGCCTGGATGGTCTCCAGGTCGCGCATCTCACCCACCAGGATGACATCCGGGTCTTCGCGCAACACCGCCCGCAGCGCCGCCGCGAAGGCGAAAGTGTCGCTCCCCAATTCGCGCTGGTTCACCATGCTCTGCTTGTGCATGTGCAGGTATTCGATCGGGTCCTCGATAGTCATGATGTGGCAGCGCCGCGTCGAGTTGACCACATCGACCATGCTCGCCAGCGTCGTAGACTTGCCGGCGCCCGTCGGCCCCGTCACCAGGATCAACCCCGACCCGCGTGTGCACATCCGCCGCAGCGTCGCCGCCGGCATCCCCAAGTCCTCCAGCGTCGGAATCTTGCTCGGGATGACGCGGAACGCGATCCCGATGGCGCCGCGCTGAATGTAGGCGTTCACGCGGAATCGCCCGACGCCGCGCACGCCGTACGAAAAATCCAATTCGTGGTCCGACTCGAACCGCGTGATCTGCCGGTCCGACAGGATCTGGTACAGCATTGTCTGCGTGTCCATCGGGTCGAGGACCGCATACTGATCGAGAGGCCGCAGCGTCCCGTCCACCCGAATCATCGGGGGCAGGCCCGCGGTCAGGTGCAGGTCCGACGACTTCCGCTCCACCGAGTGGATGAGCAACTCGTCGGTGGCGTGGTCGAAGGGGGCCTTGCCCGCCTTGGTGCGGGCGCCGTCGTCACTCACCGGTGTGAATGACACGCAGCGCCTCCTCCATCGTGGTCACGCCTTCAAGCACCTTGTGCATGGCGTCGTTGCGCAGGGGCATCATCCCGTCCATGCGCGCCGCCTCGGCGATTTCGTGCGACGGCGCCCGCTGCAAGATCAACTGCCGAATGGTGTCGGTCGCCGTCATCAATTCGAACACGCCGATGCGCCCCTTGTAGCCGGTCTGTCCGCAGTTCTTGCAGCCCTTCCCGCGGTAAAAGCGCACACTGTCGCCCCCCACCGCGATCCCGAGCCGCTCGTAGGCCTCGCGCGGCGGCTCATACTCTTCCTTACACTCCGGGCAGATGACGCGCACCAGCCGCTGCGCCAGGACGCCGGCCAGCGTGGACGCCACCAGGAACGGCTCGATGCCCATTTCCATCAGGCGCGTTGCCGCCGACGGGGCGTCGTTGGTGTGCAGCGTCGAAAACACCAAGTGCCCGGTCAGTGCGGCCTCGATCGCGATTTTCGCCGTCTCGTGGTCACGCATCTCGCCGACCAGAATGATATTGGGGTCCTGCCGCAGCATCGTGCGCAGCGCCGAGGCAAATGTGACATTGGCGCGCGGGTTCACCTGCCCTTGCGTCAGTCCCGGTAGTTGATATTCCACCGGATCCTCAATTGTGAGTATGTTTTTTTCCGGGCTGTTAATCTGCCGTAGCACCGAATAGAGCGTCGTGGTCTTCCCCGACCCAGTCGGGCCGGTGACCAGAATGATGCCGTGCGGCCGGTGATAGAGCCGTTCGAACTCCTCGGAAATCGCGCCGGTCAGGCCCACCTGGTGCAGCCCGCGGTTCAAGCCGCGTTTGTCGAGGACGCGCAGGACGATCTTCTCGCCGTTCGACCCCGGATACGACGACACCCGGAAGTCATACTCGCGCCCGCGGAAGCGCAGACTGATGCGCCCGTCCTGTGGCGCCCGCTTTTCCGAAATGTCCATGTCCGACATCAGTTTCACGCGGGAGAGCAGCGCCGATTGCACCTGTTTCGGCACCGTCATCTTGTCGTGCAGAATGCCGTCCACGCGCATGCGCACCCGCAATTGTTTCTCTTCCGGCTGCAGGTGGATGTCGCTGGCGCTCTCCTGAATCGCCTGCTGGACAATCAGGTTGACCAGTTTGATGACCGGCGCCTGGTCCATCATCTCGCGCAGCGCGTCGAGGTCGGTCTCGTCCTCAGTGTTCGCGCTGACCATAAAGTCCTGGTCGCCGATTTCCATCTGGTCTGTCACCTGCTTCAGCGTCTTGCTGATTTCCTCGCCGCCGTAGAGCAGGGCCGGGATGGCCTGGTTCAGGTCGTCCTCGCTCGCCATTGCCGGCTCGATGTCGCAGCCGGTCACCAGCCGCAATTGGTCGATGGCGAAGATGTCCAGGGGGTTGCTCATCGCCACGCTCAGGCGCTTGCCGTCCCGACTCAGGGGCACGACGCGCAGGCGCTGAATCAAGTCCGGCGGGATTAGCCGCACCACCTCCGGTGCAATCTCCGTCACATCGATGCGCACGAAGGTGACACCCCAGTGCCGGGCGAGGCACTGGGCCCGCTGTTCCTGCGTGAGCACGCCCATATTGACCAGCACTTCGGGCAGCGGCTCATGCGTACTGCGGTGCACCTCAAGCGCGTGCTCGAGGTCGCGGTCTTTGATCTCCGCGACCTCGCGCAGCGTCTCAATCAGTGATTGCGAGTGGGCCGCTGTGGCCATCTCCGCCCTCGGACTCGCCCGTCCGCTCGACTGTCGTTACTTCCCGCCGGACGATGACATGGCCGGCACCGGAGGCGGCACCGGGGCCACGCCCTTCCGGTCGGCGGCCTTGACGATCTGCACCGAGATGAAAATCGTCACCTCGGTGTTGCTCTTCGTCTTCGCCTTGTGGGAGAAGAGCAGGTCGCCGATCAGGGGCAGGTCGCCCAGCAACGGCACGCTCCGTCGGACATTTTGAATGTCCTCACGGCGCAAGCCGCCGAGCACGATCGTGTCGCCGCTGCGCACGCGCACTGTCGTCAGCGCCCGGCGCTCGCGGATGGACGGGAATTGCGACGAGAAGGCCGACGGCGACGCGCTGCTCACGACGGGCTGCAGCGTCATCGTCACTTCGTCGTCGCCGGTGATCTTGCCGTTCACCAGGAGCGTCACGCCGATCGGGAACGCCACTGCCTGTTGGAAGACGGCCGTCTGTGTCGACGCCACCAAGGTGAAGAACTCTGTCGCCCCGGCGTGGATGATCGCCTCGCGACCGTCCAGCGTCAGGATCGTCGGGTCCGCCAGAATCTGCGAGTCGGTCCGCGCTAACATTGCGCTCAGGCTCACCGGCGTGCTGGCACTGGTGCGGCCGATGACGCCGACCGACAAGTTCGGGCGTGATGGGAAGGACGCCGCCGGGTCCGCCGGGTCCGACACGCTGCCGCCCGTCCCTTCGACCGGCAGCAATTCGCCGATAATGGTACCGACGGCATCGAGGTTCCAGTCGATACCTTCGCGGCTATTGTTGCCGATGTTCGTTTCGACGACCGTGGCTTTATAGAGCAACAGTTGCGGCGCCACATCCAACTGCTTGCAGAGGGCCAGCGCCCGCGCCACCGTTGGGGTCGGCCCGGACAGGATCAGGCCCATAATCGGCGCCGACTCGTATTCCGGGGCCTTGTCGCCGATCTGGTGGCCTTCCGTCGCTGGGCTCTTCAGGAAGTTGCCCAGGCCCGGGACACCACCACCACCGCCGCCACCGGCCCCGCCGACCGCGCCACCGCCGCCGCCACCCTTGCCCGGCGACAACAATTGCGGGGTCAGGGAACGCGGACCGAGCGTGACCTTTAGGTCATCGCCGAACATGGCTGCGAGCGTCGCCTGCAACTCATACGGGTCGAGGTATTGCTGCTCGTAAAAGGCCACTTTCGCCGCGCCGGCCGTCGGCGCCGCGTCGGCCACCTTGATGAACGCCAGCGCCCGTGTCACCACGGCCGGGTCGCCGCGCAACACCAGTCCGGCGCCCGTCGAGGTCACTTCCGTGTGCAGGCCCGGGAAGTTCTCCTGCAGCGACTGCGCCAGTTCGTCCGGCGAGGAGTAGGCCAGGTTCACCACCTCCACCGCCACCTTGGACACGATCGCCTGCACCTCTTGCGGCGTGCCGACGACATACACATTCTGATAGAGCGCGTAGTCGAAGCCCCGGAAGCGCACGATCATATCGAGCGCCTGTTCGAGACTGACCTGCCGCAATCGCAGGGTCACCGTGCCGGTCACGCTGTTGCTGACGGCAATATCCACGCCCGTCTGCGTCGCCAGCGCTTGCAGCACATCCACGATGTTGGCTTCGACGAAATCCAGCGTCACGCGACTCGCCGGCGCCGCCGGGGCTGTGCCCACGACGGTGACGAGCGCGCACGCCACCAAGCCCGCGCGCAGCAGCACGCGGGCGCGGGTCGTCAGCGACAAGACCCGTCCGATTTTCATTTGGCTCCTCCTCCCAGGGTGAGGGCAATCTGCTCCGAGCCGTCGGCCAACACGGCCTGGCCCGAATCAATGGACACCACCAAGTACTGGCCCCCGATCCAATCCCCGCGCTGCACAATCAGGCGCTGGCCACCGTACTCAATCAGCGCCAACGGCGGGTCGCCCATCAAGGTGCCGGTCAAGACCGGCTTGGCGGGCGCCTTCGAGGGTTTCGAATTCGTTGTCAATGACGGGGTCGCGCCGGACGGGGTCGTCCCCCACGGCGTCACCGGCGGGAACTCCCATGCCGGCGTCGGTCCCGAAGTGGACGACTTTGTCGGCCCCGACGACCCGTGACTGGAGGCCAGCCGCAGCGGGATCGTCACCGCAAACGGGTCGCGCGCCACCGGCGGCTGCGGCCCGGCGGTCATCCAGTCAAACTTCGGTCCGGTCGCGGCCCCCGTGTCGTCCGGCTGCGCGCCGGCCTTCACGGTCTTCCCGGTCTTGGCCGGCGCCTTCTTGGCGTGGTGGAAGAGCGAGGGCCCCAGGGTCATCGCTCCGATGGCGCCCAGGCCCACGACCACGACGGACAAGATGATGAGTTGGCGCTTGTTCTTGGCCATGTCAGGAACCTCCCTGCGCGTCCGTCTTGCGGCTGGCGGGGCGGCGCGTCTGCGCGCCGCCGGGCGCAACCTTAGCGGCGGCCCCGGCGGGCCGGGGCGCTGGGTCGCTGGTGGTGTCGAGGTCGGGGATCGGCTTGAGGACCAGCGCCACCGCGTCGAGCGTCACCAGCAACTGCGGCTTCTCGCCGTATTCCACCGCCACCGGCGGACGGGCCGCAATCTCATTGATCGCGATCATCTTCGGAAATTGGGTCAGCCGGTCGAGGAACTTCTGAATGGTGTGGAAGTCGCCCAGGACGCTGATCTGCAGCGCCAGGACATCGTAGTACTTGCGCGCCTTGTCCAGCGACTGTTGCTCCGTCTCGGACACCGGCGTCGCGCCGTTCGGCGTGTCCAGGCCCTTCGCGTCGGCGCCCTCACTGCTCGCGGCCGCCTTCGGCTTCATCGTCACCGCGCGTGCCGGGCGCGGCCGGATGCCGTCAATCACATTGCCGGTCTCGATCGCCATCTTCTCGATCTGCTGCAAGAAGGTCGGCACATACTCCGCCGTCGGCAGCGCCGGCTCGAGGATGGCCAGCCGCGACTTCAGTTGCCCGAAGTCTTCCGTCATCTTGGGCAGCTGCGCCACTTTGTCTTGCAGCGTCTGCAGTTCGTCCGTCTTGGTGGCGAGTTCGGTGTTCAGCCCGGTCAACTCATGCGACTTCGACTGATACACCCACCAGCCGACGCCCGAGATCGCCAGGAACGCCCCGACCGCGGCCAGATAGAAGACCGATTGCGTGCGATGGCTGCTCATTCCAGGAAGCTCCCAACCGGGGCGGCCAGCGAGAGGTTGATTTCGTACTCCATCACCTCCGTGCCCCCGAGTGTCTTGCGGCGGGTGAAGGACAAGTTCGGCATCTTCACCCAGGGCTGGTCGGCGAGCGACAACATGTAGTCGCCGACACTGCGCTGGGTGAGCGCCACGCCCGCCACCGTCACCGTGTGGTCTTTATCGCGGCGCTTCGAGGCAAACCGGGTCAGCCAGGCGTCGCTCGGAATCACCTGCCCGAGGTCATGCGTCACCAGCAGCCAGGCGAACTCGCTGCTGTGCACCCGCTCCAGCAACTCCACGCGCGGACGCAGGTTCTTCAGGTTCGAGTCCAGCGTGTAGTAGTGGTCCAATTGCTGGCGCAGTTCCGGGTTGTCCAGTTCGGCGTCCACCTCGGCGATGCGACCGCGCAACATCAGCGCGTTCACCGTCATCGTCCCGAACATGGCGCCGACGCCCACGGTCAGCGTCAGCAGCCCGTAGATCGTCACCCGGCGCATTCGCCGACCGCGCAACTTGCGTGCGCGCTGGTCGGCGATCAGGTTGATGTCGAACATCAGTGGGCTCCCTTCCCGCGGCGGCCGTGGCCGTTGGCCAGGTACTCCCGCAGCGCCAAGCCGGTCACCGTCGCCCAGGTGGGCCCGTGACTGGCGAAGTAGGCCGCCTCTTCCGAGTCCGGCTGCGTCCCTTCCGGGACGGCGAACAACTGTGCCGTCTCCGTCGGCAAGTTCAGGGCGTGCTCGAAGTACGCCGCCAGCCCGGGCAGGCGCGCCGTGCCGCCATAGAGAATGATGCGGCCCGAAGTCGGGGCGTCGTCCGGGGTCTCCGTCGCCGGCTGCTGGAAGTCGTAATACGCCAGCGAACGGCGCAGTTCGCGGGCCAATTCCTCGAGGAAGGGCTCAATCGCCCGGCTGGCCTGCTGGGCGTCGGGGGTCAGCAGCGACCGCTGCTCCTCCGAGTGCACCACCTGCAAGCCGCTTTCCTTCAATTGCTGGGCCGCTTGGTCGTCAATCGACAGGGTCGAGGCGATGGCCTCGGTCAGGTGGTTGCCGGCCAGCGGCAGCGACCGGGTCAGGATGAACTCCTCGCCTCGCAAAATCGTAATGTCGGTCCACGACGCCCCGATGCCGACGAACGCCAGCAGCGGTTGCTCCCCGTGGCCGTTGCCGTTCCGATAGCCGTGCAGGTCCGCCAGCGCCCGCAGCGCGGCGAAGGGGTCAATCTCCACCGCGATCGGCTCCAGGCCGCAGTGGTCGAGCACCAGCATCCGATGGTTGACCATGTCGCGCGGACATGCCACCACCATCACTTCCGCCTGCTCGTTGGCCGAACCCGGGTTCAGCACGGAGAACTCGGTGACCGCGTCTTCGACCGGGAAGGAGATGTAATTGCGGATTTCCCAGCGGATGGTCTTACGCAGTTGCGCTTCCGGCATCGCCGGCAGCTGCAGCGTGCGCGCCACGACACTGAGCCCGGCGACGCCGCACACGGCGTGCCCGGCGCGCAGGTCGAGCGCGCGCAGCAATTCGTTCAACGCCTGGGCGATCGGGAGGGGGTCGTCAATCACGCCGCCCTTCAGCGCGCTGCCCGGCGTCGGCGTCATGCCCGCGCGCTTGGGCGCCCAGCCGTCGCGCTGGCGCTCCATTTGCATCACCTTAATGGTATGGGTGCCGATGTCGACGCCGATGACATCGTTCCCCCACGGACCTTGTCGGAGAAAGTTCACGTGTCCCCCTCTCTCGGGCTTACACGCGGCCAAAAACCGCTGTCGAGTGAGTTCCTACCGCTCCACTTCTTCCATACAGGGTAGGCGGTATGCTATAGATTTACCGCTCGCTTTTCAAGGGCTGGATATGCAGCCGAGCAATCGATTTCTCGCTTTGGGGCGACCCGCCGTCCGCCGCCACATGAATGGGCCCGCCCCCGTTGGAGGGCATCGCCGGCTCGGAACACCGCTCCACCACCCCCGAGGCTACCAATTCCGTCACCGCCATCAGTGCCTTCACCGGATCGAGGCCGCTCATCTTGACGATTTGCACGATGCTCCGTTTGCCGTCCACCAACCGCAGCAATTCTTTCGGGCCCGCCGGCAAGGTATCCATCCGCGCCTCGATGTCCGAGGCCGCGATGCGCAGCGGCACATTGGCGCCGATGGTGCGGTCCAGTTCCTGCCACTCGTCCATCCGCTTCATCCCCTCGAGCAGCAGTGAGTCTGTCGAACTCGTGATGGTTCGTTTCACCTGCGCGCAGACGGTGTCGAATTCGAATTCCCCGAGCGTGGCGCCGAGCAATTGGAAAATCGCCTGCTCCGGCGTCGGCGTCCCCTTGACGGTCGCGTGCACGACCTCGCCGTCCACCATGTGCACGGTGCCGGAGAACTCGCCGAAGCGCACCTGCAGCGTCCCGCTCTTCCGCCCCAGGTTCAGCATCTGGAGCAGTTCCGCGAAACTCAGGTCCGAGAGATCGCCGTGCAGGCCCATCACTCAGTCCGCCCGTGCTTGTGGCGCAGGTTCGCCAGCACGCGTTCACTGATGCAATTCAGCGTGTCGAGCACTCCGTCGCCTTCGACCGCCACGGTCTCGAAACTCGGCACGCCGTATTCGTTCAGCAGGAACTGCAAATACTCGGTCGGCGCCACCTCATCCAGGTCGCGCTTGTTGAACTGGATGACGAACGGCACTTGCGCCAGCGAAGTCCCGTAGGTCGCCAAGTTTTCTTGCAAATTGCGGAAACTCTGCACGGTCTCCGGCAGTTTGTCCCACTGGCTGTCGCAGACGAACACCACCCCGTCCACCCCGCGCAGCACCAGCCGCCGCGTGGCGTTGTAATTTTGCTGCCCGGGCACCGTGTACAACTGGAACTTAGTCGTGAAGCCGTGCACACGCGGCGCGTCGATCGGCAGGAAGTCGAAAAACAGCGTCCGTTCGCCCGGTGTCGCCAACGAAATCAGGTTGCCCTTCTGATCCGCCGCCACCAGGTCGTGGATCTTCTTCAGATTCGTCGTCTTGCCGCCGAGGCCCGGCCCGTAATAGACAATCTTGCAGCCAATCTCTTTGAGCGTGTAATTGATCGCCGCCATCGCGCCCCCCTAGACCTGCGTCCGCACCGGCACCGCGGCGGGCGCCGCGCGCACCGTGCCATTGGTCGGCGCGAACAACGGCGCCGTCGTCTCCGCTTCCATCTTCGCCCACGGCAGCGGCGCGCGGCGGCCGAGCGCGAACAGTTCGCTCGGCAACTGCGGCACCACCACCTGCAACGGCACTGCCAAGTCCGTCACCGCCTGGCCGTTGCGCCCCACCGCCGGAATGCTCACCAGCCCATTCGGGAGATACGGCTGCAAGTCCGACAGCGGAATCCGCAACTGCCCCTCGCGGAGTTCCGGCCACAACACCGCCAACGGAATGCGCACCACTTCGGTCTGTCGCCGCGTTTCGTTCGGGTCGTTCACCCACTCGGGCGGCAGTTGGTTCACCAGCGCCGCCGCCGGAATCTCGATCGGCCGGTCGGCATACTCCTCGGGCAACGGCGGTGGAATCAGCGGCGAGACGAGTTCCGCCGCGGGCGCCGGTTCTGTCGTCGCCGGTTTGGGCGCCATCTCCACTGCGGTCGCCGAACCGGACTCCGCCGTGGTCAGGAAACGGAACGACACCCGCTCCAACCGCGGCGCCGGCGCGCTGCGTCCGCCCGACTTGGCAGGCGCCGACCGCAGCACCAATTCCGGCCGCACGCCGTCCAGCGCCAGCAGCACTTCCTTCGACGCCAGTCCCGCCGCCAGCGCAAACACCGCCAGCAGCCCCCGCAATTCCATCCCGCCCGGGTGGCCGCTGTGCATTTGTGCCACGCCCCACGACATCCCCAGCCGCAGCCCCACCATCAGTCCGAATACCATCACCATCTGCGACAGGCGCAGCGACCGCGAGGCCAGCGCCACGCCGATGACATAGAGTCCCGCCTCCGCCGCCCAGGCCACCTCATTGGAGACCTGCAGCGTCGCCGGCAGCGCATCGTGCAACTGGTGCGCCAGCCCGACGCCGAGCGCGATGAGCACCGCGCCCATGAACAGTGGGAGGATCAATCGCTGTCCCGCCATCGCGTTTCCGCCCTCGTGCCTCCGCTTAATGCCGACCGCCGGCGCCTCCGCCCCAAAGGCACGATTGAGCCTCTGTGGCGGCCTGGCGATCCGGTGTGGTGATCGGACCCATGGCTTTGCGTCCCCACATTGCTGCGGGTTTGCCTTTCTCAACAGGCTTCCGTGCGCATCGCGTCGTTTTGCAAGCGATCGGCCGAGCGACTGCACGCAAGGGTCTATTCCACACCCACTCTGCCCCTCACCATGTGCGGAATCGCCCCCCGGATGTGCGGAATCGGGTCCAAATCAGCGGGAATCGGGGAGGCGGGCACCAGGAAGATTGAGGGGAGCCCCGGCGTGCCGGGGTCAGAATCGCTGAGGAGTACACAGTCACCGCGGGCGTCCCGCCGGGGGTCAATCGATGTAGCTGAAATCCAGTGGGTCCGCTGGCCCCTTGGCTGTGCGCCCCAGGATCAGAATCCCGATCTCGGCGACGCCGTCCACCTTCGGCTCCAGCAGCCGGGCGTGCGCGTAGATGTGCCCTTCGCGCAGTTCATCCTGGCGATGGATGTGGATGTGATAGCGGCCCGCCGCCAGCGCCGGCTTCACTTCGAGCACGGCGCCCAGCGGCTCCTGGTCTTGCGGCAGCGGGTCGAGCACGAACCCGATGGCGCCCTCGAAGTCATGCGCCCGCGCCGCCGCTTCGGCGGTCAAATCCAGGATGAGATGTCCGCCCCGGCGCAAGTAATCGCGGAAATAGCGGCGGGAAACGGGCTCCTTCGGCAGTTCCGGCATCCGCCGGGAATCTACCCCCCGCTGCGCTCCTCGTCGAGGCCGACGCCGACCTCGCGCCGCGGCCCGGCGCTCCCGCTATGGCGCCACGCTTTGTTGTTGCCGACATCGGCGACGCCCGCCGGGTAGGTGTCCGTCCCGCCCTGATCGAGGAAGACGCCGATGGTGCGGCTGCTGTGCCGAAAGTTCGCTTCCTTCAATTCATTGGCGTGGCTCGCCGAGCCGAGCGTCGTCCCCGATGACTGATAGGTGTCGTTGCCGCTGACATCCCAGAAGTAGCCCGCCCCGTTCGCGTTGCCGGCGCCGAGACTGAGATTGGGCGCTTTGTAGGTGTCGTTGCCCGCCGCGTTATAGAGGAAGCCGGACGAGAAGTCGTGCCCCGCCCCCTGCGCCATATTCATCGTCGCCTCGATGGTGTCGTCGCCTTCGCCCGCGTCATAGAGCACGCCGACCGCAAAGTGCGCGCACGCCCCCTGCACATACCAAATGCCGTGATAGGAGTCCTTGCCCTGCAGGTCGGCCAGGATGCCGACGCCGTACCAATAGCCCCCGCCCTCGCCGAAGACGCCGCAGGAGTAGAAGTCGTCGCCCGCCGCGTCCACCAGCACGCCGATGCCGCCCGCCAGCGAGTGGCCATCAGTGTAGTCAGCGCGCACGCCGAACCCGAACCCCTGGCTCAACGAACCGTTGTGCTTGTCGCTCTGCGGCGACGGATACTTGATGTCCGTGTCGTTCGCCACATAGCGGTCGTTGCCCAGGTGGTCCACCAGGAAGCCGACGCCGAGCGTGAACCCGAATCCCTGCCCGTATTCGTACACATTGTAGGAATCGCTGCCGTCCTTGTCCCAGAGCAACCCAAGCCCGAACGAGCCCGCCCCCTGCCCGTGTTCGACGAGCGTGTAACGGTCGTTGCCGGCGGTGTCGAGCAGCGCCCCGACGCCGCCGGAGCCCGACCCCTGCGAGTTCTTCGTCGCCGTGTATTCATCGTTGCCCTCGTCGTCAATCAGGTAGCCGTAGCCGAGCCGCGCGGCGCCGAAGGTCGGGTGCTTGTCGTCGGCGGCGGTGTATTTGTCGTTGCCGCCCAGGTCAATCAGGATGCCGACCGGGTGTTGCGGCCCGTCCGCCGCGCCGCCGGCCGTGTACTTGTCGTCGCCGTTGCCGTCAATGATGAGGAAGGCGCCGGCGTCGGGCGTGTGGTCGTTCGCCCCCGGCCCGGACAACACCAGCGGCCCCAGCGGTGTGTCGAAGGTCACGCCCTTCGTCAACTCCGGTCGCGCCGTGTGCAGCATCGGCAGCGCCTGGTCGAGCGCATCGGCTAAGTCCTGCGCGCCCGCGTAGAGGTAGGCGAAATCGAGCGCGTCGAGCACTTGCATCAATTCCGGCTTCACCGTGTCGCCGACATAATCATCAGGAAACCCGGCGAGCAGTTTGTCGGCGTTCGGCAGCCGCCGTACCGGCGCCAGCGCCTGGTCGTACCACTTCAGCGACAAGATGGTGCCGTAGAGGATGAGCGCCACCGGTTTCTGGATGGACAGCGGCACGCCCGCCGCTTTCTGCTGCAGGGCAGTCTTCTCCGCCGCCGTGGGTGCCTTGCCTCCCCGCGCCGTCCGCAGCGCCAGCAGCGCTGTCGCCAGCGGATCGGCCTCGCCGATCTTCTTCTTGGCATCGTCGAGCGGCTGCTCCAGCCACGACCGCCGCGAGCCAGCGGGGGTGAGCAGACTCATCGCCGAAATCTGCCGCACCAAGGTCGTGCGCTCGATGGCGCCGTGGGCGATGGCGTCCGACAGCGCCGGGATGCGCCAAGGGTCGTGCTGCATCGTCCAGTACAGAGGCAGCGCGAACTCGTCGCCGCCGTACAGGCGCATATAGTTGAGGTCCACGGTCAGGTCGGCGCGCGTCAGCCCCGCCGCCGCCGCGGCGCGGTCGAACCCGCTGGTGTCCTCATATGACGCGTCCGCGGCGACCACCGACATCAGTGACACGAGCAACACCCACCGAAACCGGCGCATGGGCAATCCTCCGTTGGTGCCCTTCGGCGCGCACGACCGGCAATCCTGTGGAGCGGCGCGGTGGCGTCATCCGGTGCGGTCAGGTAGATTGGCGGTGTCGCCGTGAGGATGTCGCACTCCACCATCCGCCAGTGCGCCGCGTTCGCTGCGGCATGTGTGGGCCTGCTGCTCGCCGCGCGGCCCGCCGCCGCCGTCAGTACCCTCCGCTTCACCACTCGATACGAGTCGTCGGGGGGAGTCGTCTTCGCCAACGACACGCCGATTCTCCGCACTTGGGACAAGAGCAAGGCCGCCGCCGTGATTGCCGACCGCCTGCGCGAGGCGGCCGACCGCGGCGCCAAGCCCACCGACTTCCGCGCCGAATCGCGCCGCCGCGAGTGGCTGCTGCTCTATCACGACACCACCATCGCCACCGCCACGACCACGCGCGCCAAGAAGGCGAAGATGAAGCCCGCAGCGCTGGCCCGCGCCTGGCTCGCCGGCGTCCATTCCGCCTTCGCGCAGCAGTACATCTCCGTCGCGCAAAGTCTGGTCCGCACGCCCCTCGGCGATGAACTGCGGATCCCCGTCCTCGGCAACTTGCCGCCGACCCTGCACGCCAGCGGCTACGACGGGACGCTCGTCACCGCCACCGCGTCGCCCGACGGCCGCGAACTCATCCTTTTCGGCCAGCGCCTCGGCCAGACGCCGCTCCGCATTGCCGGTGGCGACATCGGCCTCACTTTGACGGTGCATGTGATGGAAGGCGCGGCGCTGATCCCCAATCGCGTCACCGCCATCGTCACCGGCGCCGAAGTGCCGGCCGAGACCGTGCGCGATGCCGTGGCGCGCGCGCTGTCAGCGCAAATTGCGCCGCGGGACGGGGTCACCGTCTCCTTCGCGCCGCCCGCCGGCGTCACGCCCATGACACCGCCCGCGGTGCGCGTCTATCAGGTGCCCGTCACGGCGGCCGGCGAAGCGTACCTGACCATCGAGAAGACCGTGCAAGTCATCCTCGAACACCGCCCCACCACCCTCAACGACGCCGACGCGCTCTACTTCAGCAACGACCCTGAACGCCTCACCGCGCCCGGGACTTGGTTCGAGGCCGACCTCGACCCCGGCAAAGTGACGCGCTTTTTCTTCCACCACCTCAACGACACCAAGCAGCGGATGCGCCTGGTGGTGCAACTCATCAATCCGAATGGCACACCGCTCTCCGTCCAGGTCACTGACGCCGTCTCCGGCCCCTCGACCGACGAACTCGCCGTTGGCCACGCCGCGGTGCGCGCTTTCCTCTTGCGGCAGCGCGGCGGCGTCAGCGCCGTCTTCGACATCCCGTCCGAGCGGGCGCTGCCGCTGGTCAGTCTGCCGCTGCTGCCCGGGCGCATTGCGACCGGCATCTGGGATGTACGCCTGCTCGGCACAGGCGGCGCCCGGCTGCGTTTGGGAATGGTGCCCGACCGCGGCTCGCGGCTCGATGACATCCTGCCGCCGGCGCCGCCCGAACGCCGTGGCACTTCGTTCGCCGCCGCAGTGCGGCGACAGGCGCGCTATGAGATCGGGGGCCACTGGGCATTCGTCCGCATCGGCGACGGCGAGCGCGACGGCACCCCGCTACCGCGCGGCGGCTACGGCGTCATCCACGATGTGAGCATCGAGGCATTCAATCCGCTCTCGCGCCGCGCCCGCGTCGAGATTGATTTCGCCGCGCTCGGCGGCGCCGCCCGCGGCGTCATCATCCTCGGCACGCAGATGATCGAGACACCGCTGGTGCGCGGCGGCCAGTCGGTGACCGTGTACGAATTCGATCTGGAACCGGGCGAGACGCGCACGGTCAACCTGCGCCTGATGCCCCAGGGCGGCTCGAACTATCCGATCAACATCGTGGTCAAGGACTCGGGGCGATGAGCGCGCCACTGCGCGTCGGTGTCCTCGCCTCCGGCCGCGGTTCGAATCTGCAGGCGCTGCTCGAGGCCGCGCTGGCGCACGCCATTCCGGCGGAAGTGGTCGTCGTCATTTCCGATGCGCCGAACTGCCGCGCGCTCGAGCGCGCCCGCGACGCCGGCGTTCCCGCGGTCGCGCTGCGCCCTGCCGACTTCCCCAACGCGACCGCGTTCGATGAGGCCGTGCGCGCGCACCTGAGCGAGCACGAAGTCGGCCTCGTCTGCCTCGCTGGCTTTCGCCGCATCGTCGGCCCGACGCTGCTGCCGCCGTTCGCCGGGCTGATGCTGAACATCCACCCGTCGCTGCTGCCCGCCTTCCGCGGCGTGGAAGGCCTCGCCGTCCACCGCGCCGCGCTGGCGCACGGCGTCAAAGTCTCCGGTTGCACCGTCCACTTCGTCACCGACGAAGTGGACAATGGGCCCATCGTCATTCAGCGCTGCGTGCCCGTCCTGCCCGGCGACACGCCCGAGGCGCTCGCCGCCCGCGTCCTCGCCGAAGAGCACCGCGCCTATCCCGACGCCGTCCGCCTGTTCGCCGAAAGCCGCCTCGAGATTCGCGGTCGCCAGGTCGTCATCCGCCCGGAGGAGAAGAAAGCCCCATGACCACCAGACTCCGTTTCACTTTTCTCCTTTTCTCCATTGCACTCTTCTTCGGTGCCGCGCCCGCGCAACCCGAGACCGTCGTCCTTTTCGTCATTGACGGCGTCCGCTGGTCCGAGGGCTGCGGCGATCCGCAGGCGCGCTATTCCCCGCACCTGATCAACGAACTGAAGCCGCTGGGCGAGTTTTACTCCAACTTCCGCAACAACGGCCCGACGCTCACCACTCCCGGCCACGCCGCCCTCCTCACCGGCGTCCACGCCAACCTCGACAACTCCGGCAAAGAGCGCCCGCATGTCCCGACGATCTTCGAGCGCTTCCGCAAGGTCACCGGCGCCGCATCGGACACCTGTTGGGTCGTCGCCCACAAAGCCAAATTGAATGTCCTCACTTACAGTACCGACACCAGTTTCGGCGCTTCGTACGCCGCCCAATTCCGTGGCGGCAAGGACACCGCCACCGATGAACTCGTCGTCACGACGGCGCTGCGCATCCTGGAGCGCAACCCCGTCCGGCTGATGCTCATTGCCGTCGCCGAGCCCGACCTTGAAGGCCACGCCAATCACTGGCAGGGCTATCTGCGCGCCATTCAGCGCACCGATGCGCTCGCCGCCAAAGTATGGACATGGCTGCAGGCCAGCCCCCAATACCGCGGTCACACGACGATGATCATCACCAACGACCACGGCCGCCACCTGCAGGGCATCAAGTCCGAATGGCGCAGCCACGGCGACGACTGTGAGGGCTGCCGCCACATTTGCTGCCTCATCCTCGGCCCCGCCGCCACCCCTGGCCGCGTCGTCACCGACGAACACGACCAGCGCGATGTCTTCAGGTGGATGGCCGCGCGCCTGGGCGTCCCGACCGCGCCCTAGTCTGTCTCCCCTCTCCGCTTGTCGGAGAGGGGTCGGGGGGTGGGGTCGTTGGGCTTTTGGTCACGCGGTCGGGGAACCATCGCTCCGCTGGTGCCGTCCTTCGGTATGCGGCAGTCGATGTCGGAGGCTCGAATGATTCGAACAGTGTTGGGGTTCATGCTCGTCACAGTGGTGTGCATCGCGCTGTCGGGCTGCGCGGGTAGCACGGCCAAGTCAGTCACCGCTACGACCGTCGCCAACGCGACTCTCTGCTCGCTCTGCCAGAAACCCATCACCGTTGACACCGCGGTCAAAGTCGCCATCGGCACCGCGGCGCCAAAGGCCTACCGCTGCATTCACTGCGCCTTGACGGCGGTGCGCGAGGAACCCGCGGATCTCATCATCAGCGCGCGCACGAGGACCAGCGGAACTGAGGTCCGTCTGCGCCGTTCACACGGCGCCTGGACTGCCGATCCCCCGACCACCGTCTTTCTCATCCTGCCCGAGCGGGCGAACGAGTGCCTCGACCTGCATCAGCCCTTCACCGATCGTGCCGCGTTCGATGCCTATCTTGCCGCGCACCCCGACATCGCGGCGCAGCATCCCCGCGCCTTTCGCATCGACGAGTACGAGGCCTTGCTGAAAGCCGGCTCCCCGAGTCCTTCTTAGAACTGGCCCCTCTTCGTTTGACGGAGAGGGTTTGGGGGCGAGGGCTCATTCCCCCCTCTCTCAATCGGGAGAGGGGGGCAGGGGGGTGAGGGAAACCCACGCGCCCGCGTTGCTATACTCGCCTTCAGCATGCCCACCGACCCCCTCCGCGGCCTACCGAAAGACCCCGCCGCGCGCGTGAAGAAACTGCGCGCGCTGATCGAGCACCACAACTACCGCTACCATGTCCTCGATGCCCCGGAAATCTCCGACGCCGATTACGACGCGCTGCTGCGCGAGTTGCAGCGCCTCGAAGCCGCGCATCCGAAACTCGTCACCCCCGATTCGCCGACGCAGCGCGTCGGCGCCGCCCCGATGGCCGCCTTCAAGTCTGTGCCGCACCTTGTCCCCCTCCTCTCGCTCGACAACGCCTTCAGCGACGACGAATTGCGCGCCTTCGACAAGCGCGTCAAGCGCTTCCTCGGCCTCGCCGAGGAGACGGCGCTCGACTATGTCGCCGAACTGAAACTCGACGGCCTCGCCGTCAACCTGACCTATGAGCGCGGGCGATTTGTCCGCGGCGCCACCCGCGGCGACGGCGCCACCGGCGAGGAGGTCACGCCCAACCTGCGCACCATCCGCTCGCTGCCGCTGCGCCTGCGCGATGAGCGCCCGCCGCGCCTCGTCGAAATCCGCGGTGAGGTGCTGCTCCCCATCGAAGAGTTCAACCGCATCAACCGCGACCGCGCCGAGCGCGGCGAGGAGCAGTTCGCCAACCCGCGCAATTGCGCCGCCGGCTCGGTGCGCCAACTCGATCCGTCCGTCACCGGCGCCCGCCGCCTCGAATTGATCCCCCACGGCCTCGGCGCCTGCGAGGGCCGCACCTTCAAGACCTACTACGACACCATCACCGCCGTACGCGGCTGGCGCTTCATGGCCAATCCCGGCGATGCCCGTTGCCGCGGTATCGACGAGGTCCTCGCCTTCTGCGCCGCTTGGGCGGAACGCAAGAACGCCTTGCCCTATCAGATTGACGGCGTCGTCGTGAAGGTGAACCACCTGGCGCTGCAAGTGCGCCTCGGCCAGGTCAGTCGCGCCCCGCGCTGGGCGATCGCCTACAAGTATCCCGCCGAAGAAGCGAACACGGTGGTCAATGACATCCTCGTCTTCGTCGGTCGCACCGGCGCGCTGACGCCGGTCGCCGACCTCGAACCGGTCAACATCAGCGGTGTCACCGTCCGCCACGCTTCGCTGCACAATCAGGACGAGATCGCCCGCAAGGATGTGCGCATCGGCGACACCGTCGTCGTCCGCCGCGCCGGCGAGGTCATCCCCGAAGTCGTCGCCGTCGTGAAGAGCAAGCGCAAGCGCGGCGCTCGCCCATTCAAATTCCCGACGAAATGCCCCGTCTGCGGCGCCAAAGCGGTGCGCATCGAGGGCGAGGCCGTCACGCGCTGCCCCAACCCCGCCTGCCCGGCGCAGGCCTATCAGCGCGTCGGCTATTTCTGCTCGAAGAGCGCGATGGACATCGAGGGCTTCGGCCCCGCCATCATCGAGCAACTCCTTGACACCGGATTGGTGAAAGACGCCGCCGATCTTTACAAACTGAAACTGGACGACCTGCTGCCGCTGGAACGCATGGGCGAGACGCTGGCGACCAAACTCCTCGGTCGCATCGAGGAGAGCAAACGCCGGCCGCTCGACCGTTTCATCACCGCGCTCGGCATCCCCAATGTCGGCGAGACCGTCGCGCGTCTCTTGGCGGCGCACCTCGGCACGCTTGACGCGCTGATGCGCGCTGACGCAGACGCCTTGCAAGAGATCGAGGGCATCGGCCCCGAAATCGCCCGCAGCGTGAGCGAGTTGTTTGCGCAACCGGAGACGAAGGACTTCATCGCCCGCCTGCGCGCCGCCGGCGTCCGCCCCATCGAAACCAAACCAGCACCGCCAAGCGGCGGCGCGCTCGCCGGCAAGACCTTCGTCTTCACCGGCGAGTTGAAGAAATTCACGCGCGATGAAGCCGAAGCGCTGGTGCGCTCACTCGGCGGCAAGACCACCGGCTCCGTGAGCACGAAGACCGATTATGTCGTCGTCGGCGCCGATCCGGGCTCCAAAGCCCGCAAAGCCGCCGAACTGGACATTACCGTCCTCGACGAAGGCGGGTTCGCAAAACTGATTCGCACCGTCTCAAAGTAGCGCGCAAGGATTTCGTTCCAGGCCCCTCTCCGTGAGACGGAGAGGGGTGCCGAAGGCGGGGTGAGGTCGAACAACGGGTCGCGCCCGCGTCCCGCCCTCGAATTAGTCGCCGTCCAATACCCCGCGCGAGCCCACAACAAAGGAAGGGCAGGCATTTCGCCTGCCCTTCCGAAAAACATCGAGCGGTTTCGCAGTTACAGCGACTTGAGGAACTCCACCAAGTCGCCCTTCTCCTTGTCGCTCAAGCCCAGGCGCAAGAATGAATTGTAGTGATCCACGACCGCGCCGTAGGTAGCAAAGCGGCCGTCATGGTAGAACCCGCCCTTCTGATGCGCGAACAGCCCCTTCAGCGGGGTCGTGCGGTATCGCTTGTCAGGCGACCGGTCCGCCTGAAACGCGTCGATTCCGATTTCCGCCGGTGTGTGCATATTCCAGCCGGGTTCCGTGTAGAGCGGCGGCACATGGCAGGTCGCGCATTTGGCTTTCCCCTCGAACAGCATCTTGCCGCGGCGCGCGGCCGCTCCATTAAAGCTGGCCCGGGATGGAGTCGGCGCGGGAATGGCCAGCTGATAGAAGTGCAGCGCGGCCAGTTTCGAGGTCACCAGATCCGGCGTGCTCCGCACATTGCCGAATCCCGCCTTCGCGGCCACCGGAAACTGCGACGCATCACTCAGCCGCGGATCATAGAACACGCCCCGGCCGTGCATTTCCAGGTTCGCCACGAACGCATTCCAGTAGGTCACGGACCCCCAGCCCTCGAAAGTGTGCAGGTTCACCCCGGCCAGCCCGAAGGCGGGCGGAATCAGTGTCGCTGCCGTCTTGCCGTCCGGCCGAAATGCCTTGCCATCCAGGAACACCTCGGCGTCGAACTTCCCCGGTCCCCAACTGGCGAGCACCTTCTTCAGCGTCGTCTCGTCGACGCCGAGGAGTTTTGTGACGACCGACAGGTCCGGCGCCAGCGACGCAATCGCGCCGACATTCAAGTCCCGGTTCGGCCAGCCATCGAGCCGCCGGCCAATGCCGGGAGCAAACGAGTCGTCCACTGTCGAGTGGCAGAGCGCGCACTCGATGCCAACGGACTTGAACTTGCCGGCGCGGTCGAAATTGCCCTTCACCCCGACGACCGCGTTGAGTTTCAGCAGCGCCAGCGTCGTGGCGGGGTCATCGAGATCAACTTTGCCGGCTTGGATCAGCGCCACCAGACTCGCCGGTAATGCCTCGGCATCGACTTTCAGTCCTACGGCGAGCGCAGTCTTCGGACTCACCCCGGGGCCGACGCCGCCGTTCTTCGCGCCGGCGATGGCCTGATGCAGTTTCAGGGTGTCGCCCCAAAATGCCTCACTGCCGAAGGTGTCATACCGGAAGGTTTGCCGGCCTTCGGCTAGCATTCGTTGCGCGTTTTGGCCGATCAGGTCGCCGGTCGCGGCCTGCGCGAAACGGGCCCAAGCGACCGCCATCCCCATCGCGCCCATTACAAGAACCAAACTAGGCAGCCACTGGCTGCGCACCCTGGTGGCGAATCGACTTTGTCCTCGCATCTACCACCTCCCGCAATTTGCAGTCGCCCGCCCGACGTCAAGGCATCCCGGCAAATCAACACCGGCCGGTTGCCCTACGGCCCTCACGAACGCCGTTTCCACGAGTGTGGTCGCCTTCCTTTTCCTTCCAGCAAGGCCCGCCGGCGAAACATCGCGGGCCAGCGGCCCGCGCTACCAGATGATTGGGAAACGCGGCCACCCCTCCGGCGAATTCGCTTCTGCGCTCCTCAAGTGGTTCACTCACCCACTCTGTTTGTTGGGGCGATTCACGAATCGCCCCAACGAATCACCCCCTTTTCTTCATCAATCCCTAATCCTCTCCCCGCGGCCGCCGAAACCTCTCCGCCCCTACCCCGTCTAATCAGTACAGGTGAAAGGAGCAGACGATGACACTGCTCGGAACAGCGCACGGAGCGAGAGCGATTGCGGTGGCGGGCCTGGTCGGCCTTGTCGGATTGCTGCCGGCGACATCAGCCGTGAGCGCGGCCCCGCCGATCTATCGCCCGGACTCGCACTATGACCGCGCCTACCGCTACCAGGTCGACCAAGTCCAGCGGGACGCGCATCGGCTCGACAACCAACTCGACGATCTGCGCGACGCGGTGTTGCGAACCGCCCATCACGAGGGCGACCCTTACGGCGGCGCACAAGAGATGCGCTTCATTATGAGCGTCTCGGCGCTGCGCGGGCAGGCCGACTCATTGCACTACCTGCTCGACAACCGCGAGCCGGCCGATGTCCAGGTCGCCTTCCGCGAAATGGCCAACCTGGGCGCCCAGATCGACCGCGACATCCGGTCCGCGCATGTGACGCGCACCGTGGCCGAACTCTGGAGCCGCGCCCGCAACACGCTCAATCAACTCGGGCGCGATATGTACGGCAACCCGCGCTGGGACATCTCCCAGGGAGGGATTGACATCTTCCTCCCCTTCCCCGGCGGCAACTCACCGTGGGGCAATGACCACGGCCTCGACGATCGGAACCGCGACCGTGACCAGGGCGGGCACCGCTAACTCCCGTCGCTGATCGGCACCACCGGCGCCACCCGGGCGCCGGCCCCGATATGGACTGACGCGGCAATCCAGGCGGTGATGCGTTCCTTCGCCGCCTGGAGCGCGTTCGGGGTGTTCATTCCCAATGCGAGGTGCGCCGCAATCGCCGACGCGAACAAGCAGCCGGTGCCGTGTACCGGCTCCGTGATGACGCGGTTGGCGGTCAGCGTCGTCACATCGGTCCCGTCATACACCACATCCACGGACTGCTCGTTCCACGACCCGCCGGTGACCACCACCGTGCGCGGGCCGAGCGCGCGCAGTGTCCGCGCCGCTTCCGCGGCTTCCGTTTCGTTCGTGATGTGCATCCCCGTCAGCGATTCTGCTTCGGCGCAGTTGGGCGTGATGACTTCCGCCAGCGGGAACAGCGTCTGACGCAGCGCATCGACCGCGTCCGCCGACAGTAGTCGTTCGCCCCCCTTCGCCTGCAACACCGGGTCCACCACCAACGGCCCCACCCAGCGCGCGGTCAGCGTCTCGGCCAGCGCTTCGATCGTTTCGCGCGACCACAGCATTCCCGTCTTGATGGCGCGCGGGCTCATGCTCTCAATCATCGCTTCGACTTGCGCGGCGACCGTCGCCGCGTCGACGGGAATGATTTGCGAGACGCCGCCGGGCGTCTGCACCGTCAGCGCGGTGATTGCGGAGACGCCATACACCCCGCAGGCGTTGAACGCGCGCAGGTCCGCTTGTATGCCGGCACCGCCGCTCGGGTCCGACCCGGCCACCGTCAGCGCGACCGGAATCACGCGGGTGTTTCCAACGCAGGCACCAGCAGCGCGGGCAAGTCGGCGAGCGACTCGAGAATCAGATCGGGCGTATCGCACGCGCCGTCTGCCGCTGCGCGATCGGAAATGCCGGTGAGGACCAGACAACTGCGCACGCCCGCCTCCTTCGCCATCCGAATGTCCGTCTCGAGGCGGTCCCCGACCATCAGCGTCTCGGGCAGCGACGCGCCGAGTTGTTCGAGCAGATCGAACAGCATCTGCGGCTTCGGCTTGCCGATGACTTCGGCGGTTACGCCGGTCGCGCGCTCGAGCGCCGCGACGATGACGCCGGCGCCCGGTTCCAGGCCGCGCTCGGTCGGAAAGGTGCTGTCGGCGTTCGACGCGATCAATCGGGCGCCGTTGAGCACGGCGCGCTGCGCGGCGGCGAGTTTCCAGTAAGTCAGGTCGCGATCGAGGCCCACCGCGACTGCGGCAACCGGCCCGGCATCCATTTCCGGCGCCACGACCAGCAGGCCGGCGTCGCGAAGCAGCGATTCGAATGACTCGCCGCCCACCACCATCACCCGCCCGCCCGGAAATCGCTTGGCAAGCGCCCGTGCGGTGGCCAGACCGGAAGTCATCACTTGCTCGACGCGGCAATTAATCCCCAGTTGGTGGAACCAGTCGGCGTACTCCGCCGGCGTCTTCGTGGAATTGTTGGTCAGGAAACCGATGGCCTTGCCAGCGGCACGAAGGCGTTCCAGGGCCGCCGCGGCCCCCGGAATCGACGTCGCACCGCGCACGACGACGCCGTCAATGTCGCAAATGACCGCCCGCACCGCCGCCAATGCCGTATCGGGCGCCGCTGTCATTGCGGCGCACCGTAGCAAACGCCCCTGGGGGCGTCAACCAAGCGCTTGTGTGGATGAAACCTGCCGTTCCCCATCGGAGTCCACTATAATGTACGCAGTCTCGGTTGGCGGCTCGCCGGGAATCGGCCAGGCGAGCCGGCGCTGTGTTGTCGAGGAGGAACGGCAATGCCAGGGGCGTGCTGCGAGTCCCAAACACGGAAGGACCGCACCGTGCTGCCGGATCACAGCATCAGTCCGACCCCCCGGCCCGCCGGTCCAGCTCAGAATTCCACGCGTGCCGCCGTCCGACAGCGCGAGACGGCCGCCGAGCGCAAGGCCCGTTTCAAGTCGCTCGCCGAGCCGCTGTATACCTCGCTTTATCACGCCGCGGTGCGCATCAGCCGCGACCAGGATTTGGCCGCCGATTTGACCCAGGACACGCTTCTCCGGGCGTTTGAGAAATTCCACCAGTTCCGCGACGGGACGAATTTTAAGGCCTGGGTGATGCGGATTTTGATGAATGGGTACATCAATCGTTACAGAAAAGTAAAGAGAACGCCGGAACAGGTTGCCTGGGAGGATGTCACGGTCGGTGAGGAGCGGGATCTGTCAGAGCGCCCAGATGGGCCGGTTGATGTCCAAATTGAGGTGATTCAGGGGATTTCCGCACGAATTGTTCGGAAGGCGGTGGACGGATTGCCAGAACCATTCAGAACGGCGGTTGTATTGGCCGATTTGCAAGGACTGAGTTACGACGAGGTCAAGGATGTGCTCGGCATCCCGCTCGGGACCGTGCGGTCACGCATCTTCCGCGGCCGAAAATTGCTTATTACTGCACTTGATCCCTATCGAAGGGCAGGAGCGCTGTGATTTCCGGAACATGACGCCCGTGAGTCAATTGAATTCTCCGACTATAATAAGTATATAATTATAGTAGTGTCGGTCATGCTTGGCGTCGGCTTAAAAATGTCTGTTTCACGTGAAAACTGGCTGAATAGTTAAGTTTTATCCCTGTAAGTGAAGTTTTGGAGGGATGCGCTCGCAGGAGGGGAAAATGGAAACGGGCAGCGAGCGTGATTCCAGCCACACTGGTTGGCTAAAGCGGCAGACCGAGGCCTGGCTGGCGACTGGACTGATTTCCGCAGAGCAAGCGGCAGCCATTCTGAGCCGCTACCCAAGCGAAGATGCGCCTCGGCGGCGGATCGTTATCATCGTGTCGCTACTGGCAGTTGTCCTGATTGCCGCCGGCATCCTCTCTTTCATTGCCGCCAATTGGGCTGGTATGGAGCATTCGACCAGAATCGCCCTGATTCTGGTCGGAATGGCCCTGTTTTACGGGCTTGGAAATTGGTTCCGGTGGCGCCGAGACCTGCCGATCCTGGGGAATTCGTTGTTGCTCCTCGGCGGCGTGACTTTCGGCGCCGGCGTTTGGCTGATTGGTCAGACTTATCACTTGAATCCTGAGGACCGACAGTTCGCGCCTCGCCAGCGCGCTGGTGGACCCGTCGGTGAACGCGTTGCGTGGTGGGCAGTTGCTGTTCATCACCGTTCGAGAGGGCAAGAATGGTTTCTTGCACGCGACGAGGATGACATTGCAGCGGCCAGCGCCCGCGGCAGGAGAGGTCATTCTCCAAGGCCATACAATTTCCTGGTGGAACCGCGAAGAGCAGTGTCCTTCCATTCCAGGAATAGGCGTGATGGGACTCTCGACGATCCGAATTGAGTACTGCCTCGAGGCGTTTTATGTGCCGCAGGGGGAGAGCGCACACTTGCAGCCGCGACCGGGGCAGGAGGAGACACTCGTCGTCGAGGCGGCTGTCAGCCGGAGCGGCTGGGCGGCGATCAAGAGGGTGATGTTGCAGGGGAAGGAGGTGAAGTTTCGGTAGGGCGTGATGGTGCGACTGCGAGAAGACGAGGTGACGAGGGGTGAGGATAAACTGCGAACATCAGTTTGCTATAAGGGCGGACTGTGTGGAGATTAGTCCGCAAAGGTTGTCCAGTCTGAACTCAGTAGGCGTGGGCAAGTTGCAGGTGGAACGAGAATGAACCGGAGTGGTGGAGTGGAACTCCTAGGGCGTAAGCGAGTCTGAAGGAGGTTGGACAAGGGAGAGCACTTGAGGAAAGGTACCAGTCTCTGCCTGCTCGCCGTGTTGGCGGCGCCGCTGCCTGCCTCCGGCGTTGCAGAGAGCGGTCCGCGGGCTGGGGAGGACACACCTCTCTCGCCGTTGGCCGCATTTATCGTCGAGTGTGACGGTACCGACCTGCGGCTGAAGGACTTGGCAATCGCCCTCGCGCGGCGGGGGACGACGCGAGAGGCGTCGGCGGTCTTCGATCGGATTTCGCCGCGCGAGCAGGGGTGGTATGGGATGGAAGTGGGGCAGTGCATTGCCGCCGGCGATCTGGCATCGGCGCGTGAAATCGTCAGGGCGCATCCCCCTCCGGAACCGCAGGGGGTCGTCCGCGCGCTGCTGTCACTCGTTAAGCCCGCTTTTTGGGCGAACCCGACCGGGGCCCGGGCGGTGCTATTTGAAGCGGCCGACGCGGCGCGTGCGCTCGACAATGCGAGTGCTCGTGCGATAGGGCTGCGCATGGTGAGTGACGCGTTCTTCGAGGAGAGTCGGCGGGGACGTGCGAAAGAGCTGTTGTTCGAAGCCACGCGGCTCGCGCTCACAATTCCCGATCTTGATGAGCGCGATGGAGTATTTACCATTCTTGTCGATTCGTTTCCGTTGATCCTCTTTGAACAGCGGCTAGCCATCGCTCGACGAATCCATGAGCCCAACAGGCACTACCAAGCTTTGCTCATGCTTGCGGGCCGTCATTATGGCCTGAACGCGGCCACGCGGGGCCGAGAGCTGGCTCGAGAAGCGCTGCTGGCCGCGGAACTAATCGAAAATGGGAGCGTCCGGGACCGAGGGCTGTACGAGGCATGGAGCGGGTTCTGGTTGATTGACCGCTGGATGGCATGGGAGTTTGCGACTCGCATTGGGGATCAGTCGTCCTTCCACGCAGCGCTCCGCGAAGCGGCGATGAGACTCACTGCGCAAGTGCCGGAAGGCGATGTTCCACGGAGGGTTGCTGAAGAATTGGCGTCACACCTCCCCGGTGATGCGGCGACTCAAGCGGTGCAAGCGGGGGTGAAAGTGTGCGGGGCGCTCAAGGAAATGGGCATCTGGCCCGGCCTCAGCCGGTTGGTGAGAGAAACGGAGGCCAAGGCGCATGCACTTCCAGGTGGGGCAGTGCGCGACAAAGCGCTAGCGGCGCTGTCGCCGGTTCAAATGTGGATGCAAAGCCCCGCGTTCAGCGAGGTTTGCGAAGCGCACCCGCCGAAAGAACCGGAGCAGCCGACGAGTCCCGAATACCGGACGAGTGTCTTGCTCAACGAACACCAGGGCGACATCGAAGAGACCGCCCGAGCGATTCAGGCGGAACCGAACGAGGACGACCGGCGTCGGGGGATGATGTATCTCTTTGAGATTGCCCTGGGCAGCGCGGATTGGGACGAAGCGGAGCGGCGGGCGCTTGACATTACTTTTCCTGGTGACCGACGGCAAGCGTTCACCAAATTGGCGGAGGCTCTCGCCGCGCGAAAGCAATGGGATCGCGCGTTCGAGTATGTCTGTGAACTACCCGTGTGGGACCGACGGGGCGGCGTGATAGAAATCGCGATGGCGATGATTCGGTTCGGAGAGGGGACACTTGACGAAGCAATGTGGGCGGCGCGGCTGCGGGAGGCGGCGGGGATACCGAAATGAGTGAGGAGTGGTGAATGGTGAGGGCGGGTGAGGATTTGAGCCGCATGGTGCGAGGATTGGTTTTCTTGGCACTGTGCCTGGCGGCTGTCGCGATGCTGCCGGCACGGGGCGTAGAGGCGACCGACCCGCTGGGGCCGGCGCTGTCGCCGCTGGCGGATGCGGTCTCGCAGATTGCGACGGCTCCCGGGGGCAAGTCAGGCACGGTGCACGGCCCGCTTGTTGAGGCAGGGCTGGCGCTAAGCGCGGGGCACGGGGAGCCACAGCTCAGCATGCGGGCGATCGGCGAGCTGATCCAGGCGCTCGTCGTGGCGGAACAAATGGATGCGGCTTGGGCGATCGTCCGCCAGTTCGGGTGGAATTATGCCACCAGCATTGGCGAGGGGCACATTCGACGCGGGGCGTACGACGAAGCGGTGGCGCTTGCGCGCATCTTGGACGATGCGCAGTCGCGGAACGGGGTCTTGTACTCCGTACTATATGCCCGGGTCGAGCGGAAGGAGCTGAATGCGGCTCGCGCGGTGCTGCGCGAGTTCGCGCCGGCGCCGGCGCAGGTGACAGCGACACTCGATGTGGCACGGGCGCTGCGTGCGGCCGGCGCCACGGGCGGCGCCGACGAGGTGCTCACGGAAGCGCTCACGGCGGCGCGTGCGCTGTCAGATGCGACCGCGCGCAGCACCGCGCTGCACGAGGTAGCAAGTGCGTACCTGTATGCGGGTCGGCAGGAACAAGCGACGGCGATGGTTCGGGAGTTGGGCGAAGAAGGCAGCATGTGGCAGCTGACGATGCTGGTGGGCGGCGGGCGCGGACCGAAAGACCTCGACAGTCTGGAAGCGCTTCTGCGCGCTGCGCAGCAACGGCCCGACTTGGTGGAACGCCCCCAGGCCGTGAGTATGGTGGCATCGGCCATGGCGAAGGCGGGATTCGTGGAACGGGCGATCACAGTGAGCCGGACACTGCCCGCCGACAACGCCATCTGGGTGTTCACGAATCTGGCGGGGGACGCCGGCCGTCGCGGTGATCGCGAGGGGGCGCTGGAGGCGGTGCGCGAGGCGCTGGCGTTGTTCCCGCAACTATCCAGCGAATTCACGAAGGGCACGGCAATCATCAATCTCGTCCCTTGGCTGGCTCGGGTCGGAGAGGTCGATCGGGGCTTCGAGATTGCCGCGATGGCGCCGAGCGCCTCCGATAAGCGCACTGCGTACTTTCAGATGTATGCAATGTCGCGCAAGCAACTGCCCGCGGATCAGGCGCGCGCCCTCCTGCGCGAGGTGTTGCGCCGCTGCCAGGGCTTGGACGACAACACCTCCGGGACCACGCTGCGTGACCAAGTCGGGTGGTTGCTCCTCGATGGTCAAGTGGAAGAAGCCATGCTCGCTATCGAGGTTGCCGATTCGCCGGAGTCTCGCGGAGAGATGATGGGGATGCTCGCCCGGCACTTCGCCGAACAGCATCAGTTCGACCGCGCGCGGGATGCGCTCGGCCGCATGCCGGCCGAACCGCCGTGGGTGCGTGATTGGGCGGCGAAGGAGATTGCGGATCAGTTAACTGCGACAGGGCGGCTGGACGAAGCGATCGACACGGCGTCGGGGATTGCGTCCCGGGCGCCACGCGCCCTCGCGCTGTTTACGGTATGCGTCAAACTGATCGAGAAGAAACTGCCCGCGGCGGAGCAAGCGAAGTGGGCGGAACGATTGTTGGCCGTTGCGCGCCTGGATCAGGAAGAGGATGGATGGTCAAGCAGACGGTGGTTGCCCAGGTGGACGGAGAGGGCGGGTCAGACGCGGTATAGCCACGCCCCCGCCGCGAACGCCTGCGTCACTGTTCCGAGGTCTATGCACTAGTCGTCACCACTCACTGCCGACGAAGCGGGCAGAGACCAGTCTGGTGCGCTGTCGCGGCGGCGTGACCTCTCCTCTATAATCGGTGCGGGAGAGATTCTCGGTGCCTTTGGATCGAATTCCCCTCACCCCCGCTGCGCGTACCCCTCTCCCTGAAGAGGAGAGGGGACTACAATCAGCCCTCCCCGCTCGTCGATTGTCTGCCTTGTCTCCTCGTTTCCTCATTTCCTCTCCTCTATAATCGGTGTGGGAGAGATTCTCGGTGCCCTTGGATCGCATCATTGTTCGCGGTGCCCGCGAACACAATCTGAAGAATGTCACCGTCGAAATCCCGCGCGACCGGCTCGTGGTGATTACGGGCTTGTCGGGGTCGGGGAAGTCGTCGCTGGCGTTCGACACCATCTATGCGGAGGGGCAGCGGCGGTATGTGGAGTCGCTGTCGGCGTATGCGCGGCAGTTCCTCGGGCAGATGGACAAGCCCGATGTGGATTTGATCGAGGGGCTGTCGCCGGCGGTGGCGATCGACGCCAAGTCCACTTCGCGCAACCCGCGCTCGACGGTCGGCACGGTCACCGAAATCTACGACCACCTGCGGCTGTTGTATGCGCGCATCGGCGTGCCGCACTGTCCGGACGACGGCATCGCCATCAAGCGGCAGACCATCAGCGAAATCGTGGACCGGGTGCTGGCGCTGCCGAATGGGACGAAGGTGCTGATTCTCGGGCCGATGGTGAGCGGGCGGAAGGGGCACTACCGCCAGATTTTCGAGGACATCCGCAAGCAGGGGTTCGCGCGGGTGCGGGTGGACGGCGACCTGCGCGATTTGAGCGAGAAGATCACGCTGGAGCGGTACAAGCAGCACACCATCGAGGTGGTGGTGGACCGGCTGGTCATCAAGCCGGAGGTGCGCAATCGGCTGGCGGACTCGATGGAGACGGCGCTGAAGGCGGGGCAGGGGCAGGCGCGCGTGCAAATCGTCGACGGCGAGGAACTGATCTTCAACGAGGCGCTGGCGTGTCCGAAGTGTGGGCGGTCGTTCACGGAGTTGGAGCCGCGGGCGTTCTCGTTCAACAGCCCCTACGGCGCCTGCCCGACTTGCCACGGCCTCGGGACGCACTGGGAACTCGATGAGGCGCTGCTGATGCCGGACGAAACGCTGGCGCTCGGCGACGGCGCCATCCTGCCGTGGCGGCGGCTGAACAGCCGCTATCACCACGCGCTGCTGGCGGCAGTGTGCGAGGCGAACGGCATTCCGTATGACAAGCCGGTGGCGAAACTGACGGCGAAGCAGCGCGATGTGTTGTTGCACGGCAACGGCGAGATCGTGCGGGTGCGGTTCCGCGGACAGGGCGGGCGACTGCGGGTTTACGATGTGCGGTTCCGCGGCGTAGTGCACAGTTTGCAGCGGGAATTCGAGGAGGGGAGCGGGGCGTCGCCGTTTCACGAGGAACTGCGCGAGTACATGACGCCGCGGCCGTGCGCGGACTGCGAGGGAACGCGGCTGAAGCCGGAGAGCCGGGCAGTGCAGGTGCATGGGCGCGGCATCGCGGAAGTGACGGCGTCAACGATCGCGGAGGCGATGGCGTGGTTCGAGGGCCTGCGGCTGACGAAGCGCGAGACGCTGATCGGGCGGCAAATCCTGAAGGAGATCCGCGAACGCATCAAGTTTCTGCTCGATGTCGGGCTGGATTACTTGACGCTCGACCGGGCGGCGAACACGCTGGCGGGGGGCGAGGCGCAGCGCATCCGGCTGGCGACGCAGATCGGGTCGGGGCTGATGGGCGTGCTGTATGTGCTCGATGAGCCGACGGTCGGCCTGCACCAGCGCGACAACTCGCGCCTGCTGGCGACGCTGAAGCGGCTGCGCGACCTCGGCAACACGGTGCTGGTCGTCGAGCACGACGAGCAGACCATCCGCGAGGCCGATTGGGTGATTGACATCGGGCCCGGCGCAGGCGAGCACGGCGGAGAGATCGTGGTCACGGACACGCCGGCGCGGGTGGCGAAGTGCGCGCAGTCGCTGACCGGGCAATATCTCGGGCACCAGCGCGTGATCCCGGTGCCGAAAGAACGGCGCGCCGGAAACGGACACGCTATCACCGTGAAGGGCGCGCGCGAGCACAACCTGAAGAAACTCGATGTGCGGTTTCCGCTCGGGAAGTTCATCGCGCTGACGGGGGTGTCGGGGTCGGGGAAGTCGACGCTGCTCGAAGAGATTCTGCATCGGCGGCTGGCGCACAAACTGCACGGCGCCCGCTTCACCTGGGGTGCGCACGACGACATCCTCGGCGTCGAGCACATCGACAAGGTCATCAACATCGACCAGTCGCCGATCGGGCGCACGCCGCGGTCCAACCCGGCGACTTACACCGGCGTCTTCGACGATATCCGCAATCTCTTCGCGCTGACGCCCGAGGCGCGGCGGCGCGGCTACAAGCCCGGGCGGTTCTCGTTCAATGTCAAGGGCGGGCGGTGCGAGGCGTGTAAGGGCGACGGGCTGCTCAAGGTCGAGATGCAATTCCTGCCCGATGTCTATGTGCCGTGCGAGATTTGCCACGGCGAGCGCTACAACCGCGAGACGCTCGAGGTGCGCTACAAGGACAAGACGATTTCCGAGGTGCTGAATGTGTCGGTCGAGCAGGCGCTGGAGTTCTTCGCGCCGATCCCGAGCATCCGCAGCCGGATGCAGACGCTGAACGATGTCGGCCTCGGCTACATCCGCCTCGGGCAGCCGGCGACGACGCTCTCCGGCGGCGAGGCGCAGCGGGTGAAATTGGCGACGGAACTCTCGCGCCGGGCGACCGGGCGCACCCTCTATCTGCTCGACGAGCCGACGACGGGCTTGCACTTCGCCGATGTCGAGAAACTGCTCGGGGTGCTGCACCGGCTGGTGGACCTGGGCAACACGGTGCTGGTGATCGAGCACAACCTGGAAGTCATCAAGACGGCGGACTGGGTGATCGACCTGGGGCCGGAGGGCGGCGAGGCGGGCGGGCGCATCGTCGCCGAGGGGCCGCCGGAGGCGATTGCGAAAGCGCGGCGCAGTTACACCGGGCGCTACCTGAAGCCGCTGCTGGCGGGCAAGCCGCTGTTCGGGGTGGATGGGAAGGTGGCCCTTTCCCGTCTCGATGGAAAGACGCGAACACGAAAGCGAGTTGTGGTCTGAGGATTCTCGATGAGAGACGAAATCCTTTCCTATTGGGAAATGTGTGCAAGGGAGCGAAAGGGACTCCAGAGAGGAATGTATTTCGGCCCTTCACCTAGCCACTCAATCGTACTCATGTCTCGAAGGAAGGATGCGATTTACGAGGACCAGCTCAGTGACGACGGCCTGTCGCTTACCTACGAGGGACACGATGTCTTGAGATCGTCGGGTTTCGATCCAAAGGAGGTCGATCAATCCTGGGTGAATTCAAACGGCAAACCGACTGAGAACGCGCGATTTGCGGGTGCGGCGAGGGAAGTTGAGCAGGGAAACGAACAACCTTCGAAAGTACGAGTATATGAAAAGCTAAGGGATGGTGTGTGGTCCGATCGAGGGTTGTTTGAGCTGCTTTCGTTTCAATACAAGAGGGTAGGGAAGAGAAAGGTCTTCCGTTTTCAAATGCGGCTGACTTCTGAGGAGAGCACGGGAGCAACTCCGGCAAGTCTGGAGCAATTGCGCGTCATTCCTTCGTGGGTGAAGCAGGAGGTATTCAAGCGAGACAAAGGACGGTGCGTCTTATGTGGAGCTGTTGACCAGTTGCACTTCGATCACGAACTCCCTTTCTCCAAAGGTGGGTCAAGCATTACGCCCAAGAATGTTCGAATTCTTTGCGCTCGCCACAACCTCAAGAAGGGCCCGAAGATTGAATGAGGGCGGCAATGGGAATTGCCGCGCTACCTTCTATTACTATTACGAGGCAGGCCCGGAATTCCCATTCCGGGTGCTCACTTCCTCTCGAGGTGCACTTTCCCGTTGGTGGCGGTGGTGAAGGCGATGGAGCGGAGGTAGGCGAGGGCCATCGGGTCGGTTTTCAGGTAGGCGTCCCAGAAGCAGAGCGAGGCGCTCTTGATGTCGGCGAAGATGGCGTCCTCGGCGCTCGACTGCATCAGCGTGCGGCCGGTGAACGACATATGCGTGGCGCCGTCGATGAGGATGTGAAACTTGTCGCCGGGCGGGGCGCCGGTGAAGGGTTCCTTGCGCCACTCGGGACCGCGGGTGGGCGACCAGAAATCGCGGGTGCCGGTCATCGTCAGCATCGGGCGGGTGAGGCCCCGCCAGGAGCTTCCCGTGAACCCCATCTGGCCGCTGCCTTCGGGCGAAAGGACGAGAATCGCCCGCGGCCGCGGGTCGGCGAAGGATTCCCCCATCTTGCCGCCGGGGAGGTCAATGGTGGCGCCGCCGATGAGGAGCGCGGTCTGGGCGCCGAAGGAGTGGCCGCCGACGCCGATGCGGCGGGTTCCCGCCTTGCCCTTCAGGTCGGGGATCAGGCGTTCGAGTTCATCCAGAGAGTCGAGCAGGAAGGAGATGTCGCGCGGGCGCTCCTGCCAGGCCGTCGAGTCGTGGAGGGCGGTATCGAGGGCGTTGAGCATGCCGCGCGCCGGCTGGCCGGGTGAAGTCAGGGAAACGGAGTCGGTGTGCGTCGGCTGAATGACGACATAGCCGTGCGTGGCCCAATATCGAGTGAGCGGGGCGTAGGTGTCGCCGGAGCCGCCGGCGCCGTGCGAGAAGACGATGGTGGGATAGCGGCCCTGCTCGCTGGGGTAAGTGACGGTGACACGCAGGTCCTTATTGCGCTTGGGGTCGTGGAGGATGACGCCCGATTTGGTGACCGGATGGAAGGGCCCGTCGCCGGGCTCATAGAGGGCGGTGGCGTCGGGGGTTGCGGAGATGGGCGCCGCGGCGCGGAAGTTGCCGCCCTGGGTGACGGCAGCGATGGCGACGGCGGTGGCGCCGGCCCCGAGCAGCAGGAGCGGGCCGAAGCCAAAGACGCGGAACAGGCGACGCCGACGGATAACCATCGTCCATGTATTTGACGGTGCAAGGAGCGAAGTTGTGTCAACGGCAGCGGCTCAATCCGGGCATGAGATGCTCGGACTCATCGTGAGTGCCCCATGCATGGGGCGCGACGGGGAGGGAGTTCGGGCCCGGTTCGCCGGGCGTCGATGATGAGTCCGGGGATATCATCCCCGGGCGAGAGAAGCGAGGCCTTCCCTGGCAGGCAAAGTGCCTGCCCCCCGAAGATGGTCTCCCCTGGCGCGAAACGGTGGGATTGGGGAAAATGAGGATGCGGGAAGGGATATGGACAAGTCAGTTACGAGCGGGCGCGCTGAAACGCCAGCCGATCTGGAATTGCGGCGGGCGCGGGAGCGCGCGAAATATGAGGCGCTGACCGCCACCGGCTACGGGGGGACGAACCACGGGCGGTTCGCCACCCGGCTGGTGCGGAGTTTGCGGCCGCAGTTCGTGGCGGATTTCGGGTGCGGGAAGAACCTCTTCATGCAGCACCTGCGGCGGTTCGGCATTGACGGGGTCGGGATCGACTTTGCGATGCCCGAGGCGGATGTGCAGGCGCCGATGCATGCGGTGCCGGTGGAGTCGGGCATCGCCGATGTGGTGACGGCGTTCGATTCGCTGGAACACTTGCTGCCGGAGGAAGTGAACGAGGTGCTCGACGAGATGCGGCGAGTGGCGAAGCCGGGCGCGCATTTCGTGTTCAGCATTGCGACGAAACAAAGTCACATCACGGCGTGCGGCGAGCATCTGCACCCGACGGTGCAGCCGCTCGCCTGGTGGCGGGAAAAGATCGCGCGCGTGGGGACGGTGCGGAAGCGGTTGTTCTTGTTGAGATACATCGTGGGGGATTTTAGGACGGGGAAGTAGGGAAGGCGGGCGTCGATGACTGCATGAATTGTAGGGGCCGGACTCCTGTCCGGCCCGTTTCCGTTTCGGGCGGCACCGGAGTGCCGCCCCTACATTCAAGGCAGCAGGTGACGCAGGGCCGGTTCGAGTTCCGCGTACTGGAACCGGAAGCCGGCCGCGGAGAGGCGGGCGGGTTCGACGCGCTGGCTGCCGAGCAGGACGCTGCGGCCCATTTCGCCGAAGAGCAGGCCGATCACAAGGGCGGGGACGGGGAAAATGGTTGGGCGGCGCAGGACACGGCCGAGGGTCTTGGTGAAGTTGCGATTGGTGACGGGGTTCGGGGCGACGGCGTTGACGGGGCCGGCGAGCGTATCATTCGTGAGCGCAAACTGATAGGCGGCGAGCAGGTCGTCGAGCGCAATCCACGACATCCACTGCCGGCCGCTGCCGAGGACGCCGCCGACACCAAGGCGGAACGGCGGCAGCATTTTCGGCAGCGCGCCGCCCTTCGTGCTCAGGACGATGCCGGTGCGGAGGTTGATGACGCGAATGCCCGCCTGCGCGGCGGGCGCGCAGGCCGCTTCCCATTCCCGGCAGACACCGGCGAGGAAGTCCGTGCCGGGCGCGCTTTCTTCGCGCAAGAGTTCGTCTCCGCGGTCGCCGTAGTAGCCGATGGCGGAGGCACAGACGAGGACGCGCGGGCGCGGGGCGAGTCTTGCCAGGGCCCCGGCGAGCAGACGCGTGCTCTGCACTCGACTTTCAAGTATGTGCTGCTTGCGGTCGGCGGTCCAGCGGGCGGCGATGGGCTCGCCGGCGAGGTGAATGGCGGCGTCGTGTCCGGCGAGCGCGACCGCGTCAATCTCGCCGCGCTGCGGGTCCCATGAGACCGCGCCCGCCGGCGCGGGCTGTGCTCGCACCAGGGGCGTGACCTGATGCCCGGCGGCGCGCAGCGCGGCACCGAGCGCGGTGCCGATAAAGCCCGAGGCGCCGGAGAGGAGGACTTTCAAACGCGCGGTTCCTTGCTGGCGAAGAGCCCGTGGCGGTGGCGGGCGATCCAGCGATAGATGAAGTGGGCGCAGAGTCTGGACCGCGGGAGGCGTCCGTAGTACCACCACAGCGGACGCATCCACGGAATGGCGCGCGCAGCGTAGAGGATGGCGTCAGCGCCACGGAGGAAATCGCCGTCTGTCGTGCGGACATACATCTCGGTCGGTGGGGCACCCGGCATGAGGTTGAGGGCGCGGGCCACTTCCGGGTCTTGCAGCGTCTTGAGGTCGAAGCCGGCTTCGTCGAGGGTCTGCTGGTAGCGGTGAACCAAACCTGCGCAGAAACCGCAGTCGCCGTCGTAGCAGAACCAGCCGCGGGGCTTGTGGGTTTCTGTGCGCTTTCCTTTTGTTGCCGCCACGCGCACATTCTACTGCGGTCGGCGACCGTCGCACGCCCTCTCCCCCTATCCCCCTCTCCTGTAAGGAGAGGGGGGAGATTGGGGTCACTCGGCGCGGAGCGATTCGATGGGATCCAGGAGGGCGGCACGGCGGGCGGGGAGGACGCCGGCGACGATGCCGGTGACGACGCTGACGGCGACGGCGGCCGCGACATAGACGAGTGGGGTCTGGATGGGCAGGCCGGGGACGAACAGCCGGATGAGGGCGCCGAAGCCGAGCCCCACGGCGATGCCGGCGGCGCCGCCGCCGAAGGCGAGCAGCACCGCTTCGACGAGGAAGACGCTGAACACCTGGCGGGTGGTGGCGCCGACCGCGCGGATGAGACCGATCTCACCGGTGCGTTCGCCGACGCCGATCCACATCATCGTCAGGATGCCGATGGCGCCGACCAGGAGCGAGATGCCGGCGATGCCGCCGACGGAGATGGTGATGATGTTCATGACATTGCCGAAAACGCGCAGCATCTCGGCTTGGGTGGTGACGGTGAAGTCTTCCCGGCCGTGGCGTTCGGTGAGCAGCCCGCGGATGCCGGCGGCGACGGCGTCGGTCACTGAAGCGTTGGTGAAGAGGATGTCGATTTCCTGCACTTCATCGAGATTGAACATCCGCATCGCGGTGGCGACGGGGATGTACACGCAGTCGTCAATGTCGATGCCGAGCATCTGCCCCTTTGGCACCATGACGCCGATGACACGCAGGCGCTGGCCGGCGATGCGGACGAACTGACCGAGCGCGGTCGCTTCACCGAAGAGTTCGCGCTTGAGCGTCGGCCCGAGGACGGCGACGGCGGCGCCGCGGCGCGGGTCGCCGGGCGGAAGAAAGGACCCCTGGCGGACAGCGAATTTCCAGACTTGCGGCACCTTGTCGGTGACGCCGTATACGAACACGCTGCGGCCGCGGTTGTTGCCCTCGACGCGAGCGAGGCCGAAGGCCACGGGCACGACCTCTTCGACGCCGGGGACGCGCCGGACGGCTTCGACGTCGTCGAGGGTGAGTTTCTTGGTGGAGCCGCCGAGGACGCCGGGGATGCCGACGGTTTCGGTCTTGCCCGGGTTCACTTGCAACAGGTTGGTCCCGAATTGCGTGAACTGATCGAGGAGATAGCGGCGGGTGCCTTCGCCGATGGAGGTGAGCAACATCACGGCGGCGATCCCGATAGCGATGCCGAGCATGGAGAGGACGGAACGCATCCGGTGGGCGCGGAGCGTTGCGAAACCGAGACCGAGGAGTTGGGAGAGTTCCATCTCAGCGGCGGCTGAGCGCGGCGACCGGATCGAGCGCGGCGGCGCGGCGCGCCGGCAGGACGCCGAAGATGGTGCCGACGACTACCGAGACGCCGAGCGCGGCGGCGACCGCCCACGCCGGCGGGCTGGCGGGCAATTGCGGAACGAACCCAACCAGAATGCGCACCGCGATCCAACCGATGAGTAGTCCGAGCAGGCCGCCGGCGCTGCCGAGCAGCGCGGCCTCGACCAGGAAGACGCGCAGGATCTGCCCGCGGTGGACTCCGACGGCTTTGAGCAGCCCGACTTCGCCGGTGCGTTCCGAGACCGAGACCAGCATCACATTCATGATGCCCAGCCCGGCGACGGTGAGCGAAATGGCGGCGATGCCGGTGAGGGCGAGCGTCAGGACACCGAAGATGGCGGTGAAGGCGGAGAGGACGGCGTCCTGCGTGATGACGGTGAAGTCTTCCTCGCCGTGGCGGGCGGTGAGGAGCGAGACGGCCTGAGTGCGGACGGCGTTCATATCCGCGGCGGCGTGCAGTTGCACGAAGATACGGAAGAGGGAAGTGCGGTTGAACATCCGCATCCCGGTCTCCACCGGAACGATGGCCACCTCGTCCATATTCAAGCCGAGGTTGACGCCTTGCGGCGCCAGGACGCCGATGACGCGCATCCGCCAGTCGCCGACGCGCAGCACCTGCCCGACCGGGTTGAGGCCGGGGAAGAGTTCGGCGGCGACTTTGTGCCCGAGCACGACGATGGGCGCACCGCGTGTGTCCTCGCCGGCGGGGAGGAAGTCACCGCTCGCCATTTGCATTTTTCGGACGGTCATCATTTCGCGCGTGGTGCCGGTGACGGCGACATCGCGCCGGCGGTCGCCGAAGGCGACGGTGCCGCTCCCGACGACGAGCGGCACGACCCGCTCGGCGCCGCGCAACTGCTGGCGCAACGCGGCGAGGTCGTCGAGGGTGAGGTCATTGGGGACGCCGGAAAAACCGGGATAGAAGCCGGTGGTCTCGGTCTTGCCGGGTAGGACGAGCAGCAGGTTCGAACCGATGGCGGAAAACTGCTCCACGACATAGCGGCGGGCACCTTCGCCGAGCGCGGTGAGCGCGACGACGGCGGCGACACCGACCGCGACGCCGAGCAGCGAGAGGACGGTGCGCAGTCGGTGGCGCTGCAGCGCGGTGAGGCAGAATTCCATCAGGTCGCGGGCGGTCATACGGCTTCGCGTGCGGCGAGCAGGTCGCCGGCGCTGAGGTCGCGGCCGGCGACGCGGCGAACGATGCGGCCGTCGCGCAGGACGAGGACGCGCTGGGCGCGGCGGGCCAGTTCGGGGTTGTGGGTGACGACGAGGAGCGTCAGGCCGGCGGCGTTCATCGCTTCGAGGAGCGCCAGCACCTGCTCGCCGGCGGCGGTGTCGAGGTTGCCGGTGGGCTCGTCCACCAGCAGGATGCGCGGCTCCATAATCGTGGCGCGGGCGATGGCGACGCGCTGGCGTTCGCCGCCGGAGAGTTGGTCGGGGCGGTGGTGCGTGCGGCCGGCGAGGCCGACTGCGGTCAGCGCGGCGGCGACACGGCGGCGGCGTTCCGCCTTCGGGACGCCGGCGAAGAGCATTGGCAGTTCGACATTGCCGGCGGCGGTCAGGCGCGGGACGAGGTGGAAGAACTGGAAGACGAAGCCGATTTTGTGGCGGCGGACTTCGGAGAGTTCCCCCTCGCTCAATTCACTGACTAGGTGGTCGTCGAGCCAATACGAGCCGGCGCTCGGGCGGTCGAGACAGCCGATGATGTTGAGCAGCGTGGACTTGCCGGAACCGGAGGGGCCGATGATGGCGATGTACTCGCCGGCTTCAACCGTCTCGGTGACCTCCACCAGCGCGTACACCGGCTGGCCGCCCACCTGGTAAGTCCGGCAGACGCCCTCCAGGCGAATCACGGCGCGGCCTTCGCCTCCGTCACCGTGACGCGGGCACCGGCTTTGATGTCGGTGCGGTCGAGCGTCGTCACCACCTGGTCGCCCTCGGCGAGGCCGTCGGTGATTTCGGTGAACTCCCAGTTGCGCAGGCCGGTCTTCACGATGCGCTCTTCGATGCGGCCGTCGCGCACGACGAACACCTTGCCGCCTTCGAGCAGCGCCGCGGTCGGGACGCGCAGGACGCCGTCGCGCTCGCTCAACACGATCTCAACATCAGCGGAGGAGCCCGGGAGCAACGCATCGCCGCCAGGCCGGTCATCGAGTTCAACCTCGACATCCACAGTGCGGTTCTGCTCGAGGACATCGAGGACGAACGGGGCGACGCGCACCACATGGCCGGCGAATTTGCGGTCGGGGAAGGGGTCGAGCGTGACGCGCGCCGCTTGGCCGGAACGGATGCGCGCCGAATCGACTTCGTTGATCGGGGCTTTGATGTAGATGCTGGAGGGGTCGAGCAGGTCCACCACCGGCGGGATGGGCACGCCGGGCGGCGCGGGGGTGATGAACTCGCCGACCTCGACGGTGAGGCGCGCCACGATGCCGCTGAACGGGGCCCGGATGACAGTCTTGGCGAGTTCCTTCTGAATCGAGTCGATGCGGGAGGCGGCGGCGCTGACGCCGGCCCGCGACGCGCGGCAACCGGCCGCGGCGGCTTGCGCGGCGACCTGCAACTGGTCGATGAAACTGGCGGAGACATACTGGCGCAAGGCGGGGTCCTGGTAGCGCACCAGTTCGCGGGCAGCGCGGTCGGCTTCGAGGCAGGCCTGGGATTGCCGGTCGCGGGCGGCAGCGAGGTCGTGCTGCGACTGGTCGAGTTGCGTGCGTTGCAGGGAATCATCGAGCCGCAGGATGACTTGGCCGGCGATGACCGACTGCCCCTCGCGGCGCTCGAGGGCGACAACGCGGCCGCCGATGTCGGGCGAGAGTTGCGCGCGGCGACGTGCCGTCACCGTGCCCGACTTCGAGTTGGTGACCGTCTCTTCGACGCGCCCGCGGGAGGCGGCGATGACGCGCACCGGGATCGGCTTCGGCGCGAAGACGGTGAGTCGCAGCACCACGATGGCGCCCACCACCGCACCGAGAATGAGTAGGCGGATGAGCCATTTGCGCACGCCTAGAGGGTATCAGGGAGGAGGGCGGAACGGCAGTCCGTTGGGCGTCGTAAGAGGTACGTCGCAAACAAAGAACGGTAGCCCCGGAATTCCCATTCCGGGGGCCGCGCGGTGAACACCGACCTCACCCCGCCCTGCGGGCACCCCTCTCCGTCTCACGGAGAGGGGCCAGGGGTGAGGTTGAGTGAAGGAACAGGCGGGACTCCTGCGGTGACTGACATCACTCCCCCTCTCCTCACAGGAGAGGGGGACGGGGGGTGAGGCCGTCAGCCAGTCGCCGCAGGAATGCGGCTCCTACAGGTTCTGTATCGCCGTTTCTCCGTTTCCCCTAGAATCACCCCCCATGCCCGCCGGCTTCAAACTCCACTCCCCCTTTGCGCCGCGCGGCGACCAGCCGCAGGCGATCGCGCGGCTGACGGAAGGCGTGCAAGAGGGGCGGAAGTTCCAGACGCTGCTCGGCGTCACCGGCTCAGGCAAGACCTTCACGATGGCGAATGTCATCGCGCAGGTACAGCAGCCGACGCTGGTCATCGCGCACAACAAGACGCTCGCCGCGCAACTGTGCAGCGAGTTCCGTGAATTCTTCCCCGAGAACGCGGTCGAATACTTCGTCTCCTATTACGACTTCTATCAGCCGGAAGCGTATGTCCCGCAGACCGACACCTACATCGAAAAGGACACCAGCATCAACGAGGAGATCGACCGCCTGCGGCACGCGGCGACGAAGGCGGTGATGGAACGGCGTGATGTCATCGTGGTGGCATCGGTGTCGTGCATTTACGGGCTGGGTTCGCCGCAGGATTACCTCGAAGGGACGGTGACGCTCGAAGTCGGGAAGTCCTACAACCGCGACCAGGTGACGAAGCGGCTGATCGAGACGCAGTATCAGCGCAACGACAGCAACCTGGTGCGCGGGCGGTTCCGGGTGCGCGGCGATGTGCTCGAAGTGGCGCCGTCGGACAGCGAGCAGGTGGTGCGCATCGAATTCTTCGGCGACGAGGTGGAGCGCATCACGGAATTGAGCCCGGTGACGGGCGAAGTGCTGACGGAGAAGGAGCGGGCGGTCATTTTCCCGTCCACGCACTGGGTGGCGCCGTGGGACAAAGTCGAGAACGCGCTGGTGGCGATCGAGCAGGAACTCGACGAGCGCCTGGCGTGGTTCAAGGAGCGCGACAAGTTACTCGAAGCGCAGCGCCTGCAGCAGCGGACGCTCTTCGATATGGAGATGATCCGCGAGGTCGGTTACTGCTCAGGGATCGAGAACTACTCGCGGCACCTCGATTCGCGGGCGCCGGGCTCGCACCCGTTCACGCTCGTGCAGTATTTCCCGCAGGACTACTTGCTCATCCTCGACGAGAGCCACCAGACGGTGCCGCAGATCGGGGCGATGTATGAAGGCGACCGGGTGCGCAAGCAGACGCTGGTGGACTTCGGCTTCCGGCTGCCGTCGGCGATGGATAACCGGCCGCTGAAGTGGGACGAGTTCCTCACTTACTTGAACCAAGTGGTGTTCGTGTCGGCGACACCTGGGCGCTACGAGCATCAGGTGAGCGAGCAGGTCGTGGAACAGATTGTGCGCCCGACCGGGCTGGTGGACCCGCAGGTCATCATCCGGCCGACCGAGGGCCAGGTGGACGACCTGATCGGCGAAATCCGGACGCGGACGGAGCGCGGCGAGCGGGTGCTGGTGACGACGCTCACCAAGAAGATGGCGGAAGACCTGACCGAATACCTCGCCGACCTGGGCATCAAGGTGCATTACCTGCACTCGGAAATCGAAACGCTGGTGCGCAGCGAAATCCTGCGCGACCTGCGGCAGGGGACTTACGATGTCGTCGTCGGCATCAACCTGCTGCGCGAGGGGCTGGACCTGCCGGAGGTGTCGCTCGTGGCCATCCTCGACGCCGACAAGGAGGGCTTCCTGCGGTCGGAGACCTCGCTCATCCAGACGATGGGGCGGGCGGCGCGGCATGTGGCCGGGCAGGTGGTGATGTACGCCGACAATATGACGCGTTCGATGCGGGCGGCGATTGACGAGACCAACCGGCGGCGGCAGAGGCAACTCGAATACAATGTGGAGCACGGCATCCGGCCCGAATCTGTGCGCAAGGAAATCCGGGCGCTGCTGGTGCAAAGCACGGTCGTCGCCGAGGAGCGGGGCGAATATCTGGTGGAACAGGTGGACGACGACCACCTGCCGGTGTTGATTCAGGCGCTGGAGGACGAGATGCGGGCGGCGGCGTCGGAGTTGCGCTTCGAGGAGGCGGCGCTGCTGCGCGACCGCATCGCCTTGGTGAAGGGGCGGCGGATCGCGCCGCTTGTCGATGCGACCGTGGCCGCCGCGACCGAAACAGGCGAGGACGATGCCGCCGGCGCCGTCGGCGGGCGCCGCCCGCGCCCGCCGCGGATGTGGAAGCGACCGCCGGATGTGATGACCGAGCGGGTGAAGGGGAAGGGGAGCACGCGGAGGAGACGATAGTGCGTCGTGCGTAGTGAGTAGTGCGTCGGACCATTTTCATCACAGGCCCCTCTCCGCGAGACGGAGAGGGGTGGCGAAGCCGGGGTGAGGTCGTTGCGACCGACGATATCGGGAAGGGAAGCATGTTGAGGCGCTTGATCATGGTCTTGCTCGCCGCGGCGGGGGTGGCCGCGCTCCTCGGCGCGCTGCTCTGGGCGTGGGGGTGGGACGACTGGCGGGGGTATTTCGGGCATCCGGCGCGCAGCGCCGTGGTGGTGGTCTTCATCGTGGGCTGGGTGGCGCTGGCGGTGGCGACCCTCTTCGAGCATGGGGTGGGCAAGGTGTTGCAGCGGCCGAAGCAGCGGCGTGCCGACCCGTGGTGGTTTTGGGCGGTGCTGGCGGGGGCGGTGGCGACGCTGTTCTGGTTGGGGCCATATGGGGACCGCCGCGGGGTGGCTGTGTTGCCGGATGGCGACGCCCTTCGCTACGCCGGGCTGGTGCTGTTTCTGGTCGGCGCCGCCGTTCGATTGACGGCGCGGGTCACGCTCGGCGCCCGGCACTTGCCGGTCGTCGGGGAAATCGAGGGGCACCAATTGCAGACGCAGGGCATCTATCGGTTCGTGCGCAATCCCTCGTACCTGGGCGGCATCGTGGCGACGCTGGGAATGGCGCTCATCCTTCGTAGTTGGGCGGGCGTCATCGCGGCGGGGGCAGTGGCGGCGGCGCTGCGGGCGCGGCTGGTACGCGAGGAGTCCTTCCTGGCCGAGCGGTTCGGCGACGAGTGGCGCGCCTATGCGGCGCGGGTGCCGCGGTTCCTGCCGCGCTTCAGGCCTTGACTGACGGGTTTCACAAGGGAGCGGGAGAAGGCGAAGGGAAGCAAGCGGCCGCGGAGGAGGTAGGGATGGTGGGATGTAAGTGGAGTCGAACTCGAGTGTGTCTAGTGTTAGGTTTTCGGTGTGTGTTCGTCAGCCACGACGGGAAAGATGCTTCGCCACAGTGGGGCACCGCCTGTTGCATCGAGGCCTAGAGCGCCCCAGTGTGAAGCCTTGTGTTCGTCTTCGTAGGCAAGAATGACCGCTGTGACTCCCCCTGCCGTCGCGATCCGAGGGATGCCATTGTCCCGACAGCGAAGGGGAGCGCCTAGCCACTTGGCGACAGAATCGACGCGCCACCGTTCGGTGCCTGCGGGACTGAGCGCGACAACTTGCGTGTCCTGTTCGAGAAACGCGCCGTCGGCCAACCAGATTGTCGGTATCGCGAAGAAGACTGCATCGTCCTCGGAGAATGTGAGTGTGGGCGAAGCGGATAGGTGATGTGCAGGAGTCAACTGGTGATGCCAGAGGAGTTTCCCGGTTCGGGCGTCAAAGCCGCTGAGGACAATTGGTGCTATGGGCCTATCAAGTTCGACCCACACCGGCGGGTATTCACCGGCAACGAGAGCAATGCAGCGCCCTGACGGACTGACGAGAAAGTGGTGCACCCTGTCCTCTGGAGTCTCGGGCATCGGGACGCGCTGTCGCCAGAAGAGATACCCCTCTGCGGCGTCATAGGCGGTGAGGTAAGTTTCAGTGGGCTCAACAACATTGGTGTTGTCGACTCGGTAGAAACTGCGTCCGTCGGGACTTGCCACAATCCAAGGCCATGCGTCGTTTGACAGATCGTCGAGGTGTAGCCGCCAGCGCACGCTCCCATCGCTCAGGGAAAGTGCAACCAGCAGATTCGATGGTGAGCTCCCTTCAGACACCGTCATTTCGGCAAAGATGACTGCCAGGCCGCCCACTTTCACTGGTTTACCGACATGCGGGCCTTCTCCGGGCGAAGTGAAGTCAGCGAACTCAGGAAGTTCAACATGGCGCGCCCAGGCCAGATCGCCGGTCCGTACATCGATTGCGCGAACGAACAGGGACCACTGCGCGATAGACTCATGGTCATCAGAATCGAGCGCGAAACAGTGGGCGACGGTGATGGACTCAGGATCGAATTTTGCGGGGGCTTCTCTCGCCTCAGTGCCTTCCCAGTAGGGCATCATCCACAACAGGTCGCCGCTTGACGGGTCACGGGCAACTGGCGAGTTGGTGTTGGTCTGAGTCAGCAGGCGTTCCGGGTTTGCAGTCAATTGAAGACGATATGGGTGTCCCCAAAATCCTGGCGACGGATCAGATGCCGACCAGGCTACCTGCCCGGTTTCCAAATCGAGGGCGACCAGTTCATGCTCTGTGTCCTGCGTCGGATAACCTCCGGCTGTAACGGTGTGGGATCCGGTAAAGATGACGAGACCAGTCTCGGGGGAAACGACGATGTCGGTCAGTTGACGCCAGCACCCATCGCGTACAGGACGGCTTGCTCCGCAGCCCGAACAGGTCGGCCTGGGCCGAGCAGTAGGAGTGTCGGCGGAGAGGGAGCCGCTCGTCGTCGCCAAAGCCGCCAACAAGGACAGATTCCGCAGCGCGAATGCAGATCGAGGCGTCAGCATTGCCTTTGTCATCGCCTCTTGGACGGTGCTTCAGCTGGGGAAGTTCCCCAAAACGCTGGGAAGAATGGGCGCGTTGCCGCGTCATCGGGCTATCAAGGAAGCAGGCGTGTAGCCCGAGGTGGCTGAATAAACAGGAAACCACGAAACGAGGGTTCCAATGAATCGTTGCCGAACTGTTGCTCGATTCCTTATCGTCGCACTGTTCGCCACAGCTGCCACGGCCGCCTCGCCGGCGATGCCCATCAGGTTGGAGCCGGTGGCGCGGGTGGTGCATCTGCCGATCGCGGAGCAGAGCGGGATCGTGATGAGCCACACCTATCCCGGCGTCTTCTGGGTGCACAACGACAGCGGCGACAGCGCCCGCCTGTTCGCCCTCACCGCCGACGGCAAGGTCATCATGCCCCAGTGGCTGAGCGATGAATACATTCCGGACGCGCCGAACGGTCCGGTCGGGACCAAGCAGCCCTACCCGGGGCTGGTCATCGAGAGCGCGTCAAACATTGATTGGGAAGACATCGCGCTCGACGGCGACACGCTCTACATCGCCGACACCGGCAACAATGGCAACGCCCGCCGCGACCTGGGCGTCTATGTCCTGCCCGAGCCAAACCCGCGGGCGACCGACCGGCAGCGGGCGCTGAAGTTTCTGCCCGTCGCCTATCCGAGCCAGAAGACCTATCCGGGCGAACAGTGGCATTACGATTGCGAGGCGCTGTTCGTGTTTCACGGGAAACTGTATTTCGTGACCAAGCACCGGGCACCCGGGCAAATCAATGTGCCGGAGATTTCCGCCGACCTCTACCGCCTCGACACCGCCTACACCGACCGAGTGAACGCGCTGGCGCTGGTGGACAGTAAGAGCAATTTTGGCGGGTGGGTGACGGCGGCGGACCTGTCGCCCGACGGCAAGCGGCTGGCGGTGCTGACCGACTTTCCGGTGGCGAGCGTCTGGCTGTTCGACACGCCGGCGAGCGGCGACAAGTTCCTATCGAGCCCGGCGCGGCAAATCACCATCACGAATGTGAAGCAGGCGGAGGGCATCTGCTGGCTCGACGGAAAGACGGTGCTGATTACGAATGAGCAGCGGGAGTGGTTTCGGTTGCCGACGGATTAGTGCGTAGTAAGTCGTGCGTAGTGCGTCGGAACTGAAATCTCTCTGCCGATAGCCCCCTCTCCCCCCAGCCCCCTCTCCGACGAGCGGAGAGGGGGAGTCCAGGAAGTCAGATTTTCAGCACTTGCACATAGGAGAACTTGTAGGCGGGGGCGCCGGACTGCTTGCTCACCAGCGAGAAGGAGACGCGGCCGGGGGGCGCGTCGACCAGGGCAATGAGGCCCTTGCCGTCGGGGAGGTCACCCAGGGGGACGGCGACGGTCTTGTCGCCAGCGGTGGCGTTGAGCGTGAAGTCGGCAGCGCTCAGGTGGTCGGCAGTGACAGTGGGGACGATGCCGATGGTGATGCTGTAGGGGCTGGGCGTGGCGCCGGCGCCGGGAAATTCGACGACGAGGTGGATGAAGTCGGCGTCCTCACCGGAGCGATAGAGCGTGACCACGCCGGTGGCGCGGATGAGGTCAAGTTGGCCGCTCGAAGCCTCGAGCAGGACGCTATAGAGCGCCATGCGCGCCGACCAGCCGGGGCCGGTGGCGACCGGTTCGACGGGCGTGAGCGTGACGCCGGCGACGAAGGCGGCTTGCGGCGAAGTGAAGTCCGTCACCGCGCGCAAATTGAGGTAGTCGCGCGTCCCGCCGGGCTCGGCACTGCGGGCGTCGAGGGCCGCTTTGACTTGCGCGTTGGCCGTGACGGATTTCAACAAATCGGCGCGGGCCGGCGGTTTGTTGGGCCGCTGCGCGGGCGTGAGGGTGATCGGCCCGCGCCCGATCGGCGCGACGCGGACCGGAGGCGCCGGTTCAGAGGCGACGCGCGTCAGGACGGGCGGAATCGGGCCGGGCGTGGGGAGTTGAAAGGACGCCGCGGGCGGCGCCGCGGCCAGCGGGGTGGCGAGCGCCAGCAGCAGCGCGGCACGGAGGAGTGGGAATGACAGTCGAGTTCGCATCGCGAGCCTCCTAAATCGAATCTGTTCATCCAAGCGCGGACTTCAACCCCACCCCTTGACCCTCTCCCCGTTTACGGAGAGGGGGAGTCCGTGGAATCAGATTCGCATAATCTGCACATAAGTGAAGCGCATCATCAGGTCGGGGCGGCGGGCGCGCAGGAACATCCAGCCCTCGCCGGGCGGGGCGTCGATGATCGCGACGAAGCCGCGGTCGTCGGGCAGTTCGCCGAGGGGAATGGTGATGGTCTCCTGCTCGGCCTGGAATTCGAGCGTGAAGTCACTCGCTTGCAGCGGTTTGCTGATGTCGGAGACGAGGCCGAAGCAGACGGCGTACGGACTTGGCCCCGCGGCAGGGCCGGGGAAGACAACATGCACGCTGAGCAGCCAGTCGCGGGCTTGCGTGGCGCGCAGCGGGATGACGCCGGCGTCGAGGGCGGCGCGGAGTTTCGCCGCGTCCTCTTCCATCGCCATGCTGAACACCTGGAGGGACGCCAGCCAGCCGGCGCCGCCGGCGGTGGGCGCGGCGGGGGTCAAGAGGACGCCGGACAGCAGGCCGGGCTGCGTCACTTGGGCGGCCGGCAGCGGCCGCATGAATTCGGGATTGCCGCCGGGGCGGGTGCTGCGGGCGAGCAGGGCGGTGCGTGTGCCCGCATAGGCCGTGAGCGCGACGAGCAACTGCCGACGGGTGAAGGGCTGGGCGGGCGGAGTCTTGTTGGTGAAGTCGGTGAGCGGCGGGGCAGTCGGCCGCGGCATTCCGGGCGCGGTGACGACGCGGGTGAGGATGGGCGGCGTCAGCACGCGCGCGGGCGGGCGGGAGGGCGCGGCGGCGAAGGCGGCGCCGAGGATGATGCAGAGGAGGGTAGCGGCGAGGCGGCGGGTCATTAGCGGGCTCCGGTGTCAGGTGTGGGAGTGATTGTAGGCAGCCGAACGGGAGGAAACAAGGAAAGGCTGCGACGGCCTCACCCCGTCTTCCCCCTTCGCCCTGCAGGCTACCGGGGACAAGTCGGCACCCCTCTCCTGTGAGGAGAGGGGAATGTAGTGGAGCGCTCTGCCACTGATGTTAGCGTGGGGCTCGCGTGACTTCTGCCGGAAACTCGCCGTCACTAACGCGGACGCGGAGGGGGTCGCCGGGGGCAACTTGTTTGACGCGGCGGACCAGCGCGCCGTCGCGGTAGACAAGGGCGTAGCCGCGGGCGAGGGCGGCGCGGGGGTCGCGGCCCGCCACCTGTTCGGCGAGCAGGGCGAGGCGGGCGGCGTGGTCGCGCAGGCGACGGTCGAGCGACAGGTGGGCGCGGGCGCCGAGTTCGTCCACTTGCTGGCGGGCGTCAGCAAGAAGGCGCGCTGGCGAGGTGAGGACGGCGCGCTGGGTCAGCGCATGGAAGAGGCGCTCATAACGCGCCCAGCGGGCGGCGAGCAGATGGCCGGCGCGCTCGGCGAGGTGTGTCACCTGCCGCGCCACGGCGGCGGCGTCGGGAAAGACGAGTTCGGCGGCTGCGGAGGGCGTCGGGGCGCGGACATCGGCAGCGAAATCGGCGAGCGTGAAATCGGTCTCATGGCCGACGGCGGAGACAATGGGGATCGGGCAGGCCACAATGGCGCGCACGACCGGCTCTTCGTTGAAGGCCCACAGTTCTTCGAGTGAGCCGCCGCCGCGGGCGACGACGACGACATCCAGGTCGGTGCGCGCGCCGCAACGCTGTAATGCATCCACCAATTGCGGCGCGGCGGCGGCGCCTTGCACGGCGGAGGGGATGACATCAATCTGTGCGAACGGCCAGCGGCGCTGCCCAATGGTGAGGAAGTCGCGGACGACGGCGCCGTCGGGCGAGGTGATGATGGCGACGCGGCGCGGGAAGCGCGGGAGCGGCCGCTTGCGCTCCGGCGCGAACAGCCCTTCGGCGTCGAGCCGCTTTTTCAGTTGTTCGAAGGCGGCGTACAGAGCGCCGGCGCCTTCACCCTCCACCCAATCCACGACCAGCTGGTATTGGCCGCGCGACTCATACACGGTGAGGCCGCCGTGGCAGACGACCGCCATCCCGTTTTCCGGCAGCACGGACACGCGGCGGGCCTCTTCGCGGAACAGGGCACAGCGCAGTTCGCTGTTCGCATCTTTGAGGGTGAAGTAGGTGTGGCCGGAGGAATGGTGGGTACAGTTGCTGACTTCGCCGCGCACCCAGAGGTCGCCGAGGGCCGGGTCACGCCGGATGAGCGTGCTCAAGTAGCGCGTGACCTGGTGGACGGTGAGGATGTGACGAGGGTCGGCGGGCGCGCCGGTCGGCATCGGGGCCGATGGTATCATTCCGGCGTGGTGGGTTGCCGCGTGTCCTGTGGAATCGCTCGCGTCGTGTGGTGCACGCTCTTTGTGCTCGTATCCGGCTGCACGCGCGCGCCGCAGTCGCCGGCGCCGCCGCAGGCGGCACTGCCGGCATCGGCTGACGCGCCGCGGTTTGTGAATGCGGCGGCGCCGCTCGGCATCGCGTTCACACACGAGAACGGAGCCACGGGCAAGAAGTACATGCCGGAGACGGTCGGTTCTGGCTGCGCGATCTTCGACTATGACAACGACGGATGGTTGGATGTGCTGTTCGTCAGCGGCCGCGGGTGGACTGGCGACATCCCAAGCAAGCCCAAATTGCCGCCGAGTTTGGACTTGTTCAAGAATCACGAGGGAAAACGTTTTGAGAATGTCACCCGCGCCGCCGGGCTGTGGGTGTCGCTGTACGGGATGGGGGCAGCGGTCGGCGACTACGACAATGACGGGTTTGAGGATGTGTATGTCACCGGCGTCGGCGACAGCCGACTGTTTCACAACAATGGCAACGGGACTTTCACCGATGTCACGAAGCCGGCGGGCGTGCGCATAACCGCGTGGGGGATGAGCGCGGTGTGGTTCGATATGGACGGCGACGGCGACCTTGATTTATTCGTGCCCACCTATGTGGATTGGTCGATCGCGCACGACCAGTACTGCAAGAATACGCTTGGTCAGAAGACTTACTGCGGTCCGGACGCTTACCCGGGCAGCCCGCATGTTCTGTTCCGCAATGACGGCGGCGGGAAGTTCACCGATGTGACGGCGACGGCGGGCGTCGGGACGCCGACGGCGAAGGGGATGGGGGCGGTGGCGCTCGACCTGAACGGCGACGGGGCGCTCGATTTGCTGGTGGCGAATGACCGCGTGCCGGCGAATGTCTTTCTCAATGACGGTCACGGGGTGTTCACCGATGTCGGGCCGGAGTCGGGTCTGCTTTACGGCGAAGTGATGGGCCAATCGGTCGCCGGCATGGGCGTTGATGTGGCGGATTTCCGCAATGACGGGTCGTTGGGGGTGTTGCTGACGAATTTCGCCGGTGAGGGGCTGGCGTTCTTCGAGCAGCAGGAGCCGGCGCGCTTCACGCAGCGCTCGCGGCAGGCGGGGTTTTTCCAGGCCTCGATTAACACGCTCGGGTTTGGGGTGGTGTTTGCCGACCTGAACAATGACGGCTGGCCGGACGCGTTCATCGCCAACGGGCACATTCAGGACGACATCGAGCAGTTCGTGGCGACGACCAGTTTTCGGCAGCGCCCGCTGCTGTTTCTCAATGATGGGAAAGGCGGCTTCACAGACCAGACTTCCGCGGCGAGCGCGGATGTGCAGTCGGCGGTGGTCGGGCGCGGGCTGGCGGTCGGCGACCTGAACAATGACGGCTGGCTGGATTTGGTGGTGAACACCAACGCCGGGCCGGCGCAGGTGTTTCTCAATCAGCCGCCGGCCGGGCGGCACTGGCTGAGCGTGCGCCTCGAAGGGACGAAGAGCGGTCACGACCCATTCGGCGCCCGCGTGGAAGTAACAACCGGCGGCGTAACGCAGCGCGGCTGGATGTTGAGCGGCGGCTCCTATCTCTCTTCGCGCGATCCGCGGGTACACTTCGGGTTGGGAATGCACGCGACGGCCGAACGACTGCGTGTCGTGTGGCCGAGCGGCGCGACCGAGGAGTTCACGAATGTGGAGGCCGACCACATGCTGTTGATCCGCGAGGGACAGGGCATCACGGCCCGCGCGCCGGCGGGCGCGGCGTCGCCGCACAACGCGGCGTCGCCGAAGGACTGAGGGATGTCGCAACGCACACTCCGGCTCGCGCTAATCGTCCTCGCGGTTCTGGTGGTGGCGGGCGGCGCCGTGTTGCTGAAGCTACGCCTGTTTTCGGCGACGCCGGCGGCGCAACAGACGCCCGACACCGACCCGGCGGCGGTGGAGCAGGCGCGGGTCAAACAGCAACTCGACGCCATGATCGCGGAAACGAAAAGCGGGGTCGCGGCGGACCCGAAGAACCCAGACGCCCATTTTCGCCTGGCGCAGGCATACGCGGCGGCGAACAACCTGGAAGAAGCCATCGCCAGTCTCAAGCGCTGCCTGGACTTGGATCCGAAGTACATTGATGCGCACCTGGCGCTCGGGCAGATGTATCAGGAACTGGGCTATTTCGACCGGGCGCACGACCACCTGCAAGCGGCGCTCGACCTGCAGCCGAACAATGTCGGCGCGCTGGTGGCGATGGGGGAGTTGTTCTTCCGGTTCGCCGACGGCTATGCGCCGATGCCGTACTTGTTGCACGCCGAGCAGCTGGCGTCGCAGGCGTCGGCGGACAACCAGGTGACCATTCAGATGGATTTGACGATGGCCTACTACCTGCAGACGGACTTCAAGTCGGCGCAGGCGCACATCGAGAAGGCGGTGCAATTGGCGCCGGACAATGCGTTGGCGATGCAACGACTGGGCGTGCTGTATTACAGCACGAACCAATTTGCCCAGGCGCGCGACGCGCTGCAACGCGTGCTTACCATGAGCCAAGACTCGGAGCAGCAGATCGAGGCGCGCAAGTCGCTGGCGAAGGTGGAACTACGCGACCCGAAGGGCAGCCCGCAAGAAGCGATGACCTGGCTGCAGCAACTGTCGAGCGCGGGCTATTCCGACGCCGAGATGGAGTTCTTGGTGGGCGAGGCCTATCGCCGGCAGAACCAGCCGCAGGAGGCCATCAAGCACTACGAGATTGCGGTCGGCGGCAAGACGCCGTATCCGGACGCCTATCGGCCGCTGGCGGAACTCTATCGGCAGATGGGGCGCAAAGCGGACGCCGACCAGTTAGCGAGCCGGGTGTCGTCAAGCGAAACGGCGTCCACGGCGCTGCGCGATCTGAGCGCGCGCATTGCGCGCAACCCGAAGCAGCCGGAATTGTGGCTGCGCCTGGCCGACGCCTTGCACCAACAGGGATTGGACGGCTACAGCATTTTCTATTTGCGGCGGGGGTTGGCGTTCAATCCCGGCGACAAGCGACTGCACCGGGCGCTCGCCGACCGGTATACGAGCGTCGGGCGCGGCGCCGACGCGGAACGCGAGCGCGCCGCGGCGCAATAGCGATGCGCGCAGGGCTCCGGGTGGGCGGGGCGTGCGTCCTGGTGGCGCTGGCGGCGGGGTGTGTGCGCCCAGGCGCTCCCGCAGTGGCGCCGAAGTCGGCGTTGCCGCCTGCGACGCAACCGGTGACTTTCACCGATCGTGCCCGCGAGATGGGCATCGACTTCATGCACTTTACCGGCGCCCATGGCCGCCACTGGTATCCGGAGATTATCGGGGCGGGCGTGTGCGTGTTCGACTACGACCAGGACGGGTGGATGGACATTCTGTTCCTGAACGGCGCGCCGCTGCCGGGCACGCCGAGAGCGAAGGCGGCGCCGGCGCTCCGGCTCTATCACAATGAGGGCGGCGTGCGGTTCACGGAAGTCACGGCGAAGGCGGGACTGAATGTGACGCTGTACGCGATGGGCGCGGCGGCGGCGGATGTGGACGGCGACGGCTACCCGGAGTTGTATGTGACGGCGATGGGGAAGAACCGGCTGTTTCGCAATGTGGAGGGGACGCACTTCGAGGAAGTGACGGACCGCGCCGGTGTGGGCGATGGGCACTGGGGGATGGGAGCGGTGTGGTTCGATATGGACGGCGACGGCGACTTGGACTTGTTCGTCGCCAACTATGTGGCGTGGAGTGCCGCGAATGACCCCGGCTGCGGGACGCCGCGCGGAACCGCCTACTGCGGCCCCGATTCGTATCCGAACAGCCACAATGTCCTCTATCGCAACGACGGCCATCTACACTTCACCGATGTGTCGGCCGCCTGGGGCGTGACCGGCCCGTGCCGCGGGATGGGCGCAGCGGCGGCCGACCTGGATGAGGACGGGCGGCCCGACCTGATTGTGGCAAACGACCGCGTCCCGACGCAGGTCTATCACAACCTGGGCACACGGTTTGAAGAAGTGGGCGTGGTGTCCGGTCTGACGCATGGCGCCACGATGAATGTGATGGCAGGGATGGGGGTAGCGGTGCTCGACCACCGCAACGACGGCTCGCTTGCAGTGGCGGTGAGCAACTTCTCGCAGGATGGCCTGGGGTTCTTCGAGCGGACGGACGCCCACCGGCTGCTGTTCAAACAGGCGGCGCGGGAGGCGGGCGTGTTCCTGTCGTCGGCGCCCTTGCTTGGGTTCGGGACGGTGGCAATCGAGTCGAACAACGACGGCTGGCGCGACCTGTTTATCACGAACGGGCATGTCTTCGACAATATCGAGCAGACCGACCCGACCACAAAGTTCCGCGAGCCGCCGCTGCTGTTCCTGAATGCGGGCGGCGGGAAGTTCACCGATGTCTCGGCGCAGTCGGGGGCGGTGTTCGCGGAGCCGGTGCTCGGCCGCGGCGCCGCGACCGGCGACTTCAACAATGACGGCTGGCCCGACCTGGTGGTGAACACGAACGGCGGGCACGCGCAGTTACTGATGAACAGTGGCCGGCCCGATGCGCATTGGCTGACGGTGATCGTGGGGGGCGACGCGTTGAACCGCGACGCAATCGGCGCACAAGTGGAAGTGGTGGCAGGGGGCATGACGCAGCGCGAGTGGATCCAGGCGGGCAACAGTTACCTGTCGCAGTCGGAACTGCGAGCACACTTCGGGCTGGGGAGTCTGACGAAGGTGGACGAAGTGCGTGTGCGATGGCCGGACGGGGCAACGAGGACTGTACAAGGCGTTTCGGCGAATCAGTGCGTTGTCATTCAGCACTCCAACGAGAAGGAAGCCACACTCGAGTCAGGACGGTCGTGGATGAACCGGCCCCCCACTTTCGATCTCTAGCGCCGGGTAGAATGTGCAGACCCATGCCGGACACCGCGAAGCCCGTCGCCGCCCCCAAGCGCAAACCGAAACCGAAGTCGGTGCAGCGGCAATTGCTCATCGGCAGCGTCGCGGTCGTGCTCACCGCCGGGGCGGCGTGGGGAATTCGGATGTGGGCGGTCAGCGGGTCGCCGGCCCCGCAAGCGCCCGCGCCGCCGCAGTCCAGCGACCCGACGCTGCTGGCGATGGCGTCGCGCCTCGAGTCGCAAGTCAAGGACGACCCAGGCAACGCCGAGTTGTATGTGAACCTGGCGGTCATCTACGAACGCCTGGACCGTTCGGGCGATATGCAGCAGGCGTTGCGCACCGCGTTGCGCCTCGACCCGAAGAACGCGACCGCCAACCTGCGGATGGGCTATTGGCATTGGCAGCGCCGCGAATACGACCTGGCGGTGCAGTTCTTGCAGCGCGCCGCCGAAGCGTCGCCGAATGAGGCGAACCCGCACATCGCGCTGGGGCAGGTGTTCCTCGAAGTGCAGGACGGTTACAACGCGGCGCCGGCCTTCGAACGGGCGCGGGCGCTGGAACCGACGAATGTCGGCGCGCTGTTGGGTCTGTCGGCGGCGTACTTTCTGCAGAGCGACCTGCGCCGGGCGCAGGCGGCGCTGGACGCCGCCGCCACAGAGGCGGGCGACCACCCGGCCGTGTTGAGTCAATTGGCGCGGCTGCATTTGGCGAACCGCCGATATGACGAGGCGCGGCTCGCCGCGCAGCGGGCGCGGCAGGTGGGTGCGGCGCCGCAGGACGTGATTCCGGTGCAGATGCAGATCGAATTGGAGGCGCCGGGCGGAGACCCGGCGCGCATTGCGCCGGCGCTGGCGCAAGTCATTCAAGGCGGCTTTCACGAACCGCACGCGCTGGCGCTGCTCGCCGACGCGTATACGCGGATGAACCAGCTCGATGACGCCATCGCGCTCTTCGAGCAGGCGGTGACGGCGCCGCAGCCGTGGCTGCCGGCGCTGCCGCGGTTGGCGGAAGTGTATCGGCAGCGCGGCCATCCGGAGGATTTGACGCGCGCGGCAGAATTACTGAAGAGCAGCGGGCAGATCGAGGCGCAACAGCAGGCCCTGCGCGAACTGAGCAACAAAATTGCCGCCAACCCGGGGCGCAGTGATCTCTGGCTGACGCTGAGTCGAAAACTGATCAGCGCCGGCGCCGGCGCGGAAGCGGCACTGACTTTGCAGCGCGCGGTCGGCATCATCCGCGATGACCCGCGCTTGTATGACGCGCTGGCGGAGGTGTATCGTTCGCTCGGCCGCACCTCCGACGCGGAGGCCGCGGCGGCACAGGCCGCCGCGCTGCGGCGCTAGCGACGCGGGCCGCCCCACTGCCGGCGGGGCCGGTCTCCAGCCCGATCCGAGAGGGTGCATGAACGCGACGACTGAGGAAGCCTTCGTCTTTCCCGCGCCCCCGGCGCCGGACATCGAAGAATGGCCGGGCAACCCGATTGGGGCCTCCAACACCATTACCCGCACCAAAACCCGCACCGCCGTCCACAACAAGGCCCTCGATGAGACTCCCGCGCGCCGCGATGCGCTGATCGACACCGCGCGGCAGCACGCCGCATCCAGTGGCCGCATCTACCAGCACGATGTCGTCATTCACGGCCTCAAGGCGCGGGCCATCACCAACCGGGCGCACCTCTACGATTATTGGGTGGACAATTGGTTCAGTCTCGCCGATTGGAAGGAGCGCACCGGCCTCGAAGTCTCCGGCGAGCCTGACATCACCGTGTATGCGCTCGGCGGCGTGACGGAGGAAGAAGAGGCGGCGTATTACAGCCGCGCCAAGAACACCATCGTCTTTTTCAACACCTCGTATTACGGGCAATTGAAGAGTTGGACGCTGGGCGCCGTCGGGCGGATCCTCGCCGCCGATCACGGCATTCATTCCATCCACGGCGCCTGCATCGAGCGCGAAGGGCGCGGCGTTTTGTATATCGCGCCCACGGGGACGGGGAAATCCACCAGTTCCTACGGCTTGATGGGCCTGCCCGAGACGCGCTTTCACTCCGACGACTGGGTGTATGTTCGCTATTGCTACCGCCACCGCCACGGCGACTGGGTGCAGCCGCTGTCGGTGACGCCCGCGGCGGGCGCGCCGGTGAAGGGCTACCGCATCTATCGCTGGCTGGATGCGCACCCGGATGACGCGACCGCGACGCTGCGCGGGCGGACGCTCGACGACCGGCTGGTGAGTTTCCCGCTCGCCGAACTCGACCGCAGCACGCTGCCGCGCGGGTTCGCCTACACTTCGGAGAAGGTGTTCTATCTGCGGTCGAACCTCGTCGAGAACTTTCCGGAAATCGTCAGCGAGATGCTCGCGTCGAAGTTCGAGAATTGCCCAGAGGTGACCGAGCGGTTCCTGCGGGAACAAGCGCGCATCCTCGACGACCTGGAAGCGGGCGCGGTCGGGGAGTCGCATCTCGATCACGCCGACCACTTCCGCCAACTCGACCGCGACGCCCGACGCCGGCTCTTGGCGCGGATGTATGCCTTCGACAACACGCGGGCAATGCTGGACATCGTGCCCGTCTTCGGCGCGGACCATGTCTTCACCAACCCGCTCGAGCCGGTCGAACTGTCGCGCATCATCCTCTTGCAGCGCAGCCCGGAGCGCGAAGAGGTCGTCGCGCGGCTGCCGCTGCCCCGCTTCATCGAGCGCCTGCTGCTCGGCATCACGCCGGAACAGAAGCGTGAGATCGCCTACAACGCCTATCGCGCCGTGGACGACGAACGCGAGAAAGTGTTCATCAAGGGGCTGGAGGCGGAGGCGAAGCAGTACAACACGGGCCTGTACGATGCCTATCTCGCCCACGCCGGCCGCGACCTGCCGGAAACGCTGTACGAAGAATTCGAACTCTTCCATATGATGCACCGCGTCTGCGCCTGCTATGAAATGAATACCATCCTGCAGCGCGACCCGCAGGTGAAGACGAAGCGCCAGGCCGTCGAGCGCACCATGGGCCTGCTCGACCTGCTGACCGCCGCCGAGCCGCCGACGCTGTCGCTCACCCTGCAAAACTACGCACAGTACCTGCCTCAGGCGGTCGCTGGCGCACTGTAGGGGCGGCACTCCCGTGCCGCCCGCCGGTTCTCCTTCGGGCGCCGGGCTTTAGCCCATGGCGCAATTCCTCTCGTAGTGGCTGTTCTGATTCAGCCCGGCCCTTCAGGGCCGGGGAAGCGGGAGAGGGTTTGAAGGCGCCCAGGCGAGAGTCGACGAGGGGGGAGGGGTTGAATTGGCCACCGCCCGGTCGCGACCGGGGTTCCGTTTGTGGAATGTAGGGGCCGACCCCCCGGTCGGCCCGCACTCTCTGCCCGCGCCTCGCTGCCTCCCCGCACCGCGCCTCCGTAAATTTCCGTAGGCCGCCCGACAGGAACTTCTCACTCCGCCGGGTAAAGTACGGGTGGGATCGCTTGGTGCGCACCGGGTCCGACCTGCAGACAGGGGCTGCGTGCCCGCTCGGGCGCGCCTGCTTCGCACGACTCCCCGGCCGTCTGTGAAACCGCCCGCCGCGCCCGAAGATCAGCTGGCCCGACTGACGGAGCGGGAACGCCAGGTCCTCGAACTCCTCGCCGACCTCGGACACGCCAAGGGCGTGGCGCGCCGGATGGGCATCTCCGTCCGCACCGTCGAGACGCACCTGCAGAATATCCGGCGCAAACTCGATGTCGAAACCACGCTGCAAGCCATCGCCGCGCTGCACCGCAACGGCGATGGGGCGGCGCCGACCGCGGGCGCCGACGGCGCGCCGGCCGCACGCGCCGGGCGGAACGGCGCCGTGTCGCGCAACGGCGCGGCGGACGACTTGCTGGAAGAAGCCGCGCTGGCCAAGCGCCACCGGCTGGGCGGGCAGCACCGCTGGCTGGGGCCGGTCATCATTTTGTTTATGGTCAGCACACTCGGCACGGTGCTGTATCTCAAGTGGGGCGGCGACATTCGTTTGCGGGGCGTCGCGACCTGGGAACGCTGGCACGGCCGGGTCATCTTGGGCGAATATCCACGCGGATTCCTGTTCATCGGTGGCCGCATCTGGACCACGGAGAACGAGGGGTTCAAGGAAACCTTGCTGGGAATCGATCCGCAAACGCTGCGCGTGACGGCCCGCGTGCCCATCGGGGTCAACCTCAACGAAGTGGTGCCGTGGCGCGATGAACTGCTCGTCTCTGGCGGCGGCAAGGGAGTCATCGTGCGCATCGACCCGGTATCCGGCCGGGATGTGGGGCGCATCACCGTCGGTTCGGTGTCGCGCGATGCCCGAGGAACGCCCGTCGGCGCCGGCGCTAGTCCCAATGCGTTCAGTCCCACTTTCATGGCGGTGGACGGCGACACCGTATGGGTCGTGAATGCCGGAGACAACACGCTGTCGCAACTGCGGCTGCCCGGCGGCGAGTGGTTGCGACGCGTCGATCTGAAGGACACGGCGTCCTGCATTCTGCTCACGCCGGAGGGCGTCTGGGTGGCGCTCCCCGACAGCGGCGCCGTGGCGCTGTTCGACCGGCAGACCGGCCAGGAAATCACCCGCGTCCCAACGGGCGCGGGCGCCAACGGCTTACTCCTTGTAAACGGCGAACTCTGGGTCGCCAACACCGACGCCGACACTATCACGCGCATCGACCCGAAGTCGGGCGGCGTCATCGGCGACCCAATCGCCGTCGGCGACGGCCCCACGCGCCCGATCTTGGCGAACGATTATGTCTGGGTTCCCCTGCAATACGAAGGCGCCGTCGCCCGCATCAACCCGGCGACGCTCGAACAACAGAACTACCGCTGCGACGGCGAGCCCTACTGGGTCGGCGTCGCCGACGGGGCCGTTTGGGCCATCGCCCACCGCAGCGGCCGCCTGGTGCGCGTCACCGCCCTGCCGCCGAGGCCTTAACTCGGCCGCTCCGTTCCGGGAGTTTTCGCAGCGGTTCAGACCACGCGGCCGCATCTCGTACGTAGATTTACCAGTAGGAACAGTTCTCTCCGGGGCAGCAATACGCTTGAGATGCCATCCACCGGAGGGATCACATGTCTGAAATCGTGAAGCGGCGAGCCGTCGCGATCAGGAGACTTTTGGCTTTGAGTTGCGCTGGCGCCATTTTCATCGTTTCGACCTTCCGGTCTTCTGCCATTACAAGCGATCACGACTTCACTGTCATTCATGAAGTTCATGGTGAAAGCGCGGGGGACATCTTCGGCTTGGGCGACGGCATCGGAGATGTCGACGGAGATGGAATCCCTGATTTCGTCGTCGGCGCTCCTGCAGGCAACGATGGCAGTCCGCGAACAGGCGCGGCGTATGTGTACTCCGGCAGGACCGGCGGAGTGTTGCATGTCTTGTTCGGACAGCAAACGGACTGGCGATTCGCTGCGTTTTCGCGCGGAACCGGCGACCTAAACGGCGATGGTGTTCCGGACTTCATGGTGGGCGCACCGCATGCGGACATCAGGACTGAGCACTCTGGCGCTTTGTATGTGTACTCGGGTGCCACTTTTGCGCCGCTCTATCCACCCTTGGTAGGTCTGCAGGGCAGCCACCTTGGCGAAACCCTCGAGGTGCTCGAGGATATGAACGGCGACGGAGTCCCCGAACTCGCCGGTTCCGGGGCTTTGGTGAACGCCGTCGACATTTTCTCGGGGCGCACGGGCGCGCTGTTGCAGGAAGTGACGATCCCGGGGACTGGGCGACTCGGTGTCGCACTGGCGTCGCTGGATGATGTCGACGGTGACACGGTGCCGGACTTTGCAGCCAGTGGAGGCGAGAGCGGGCCGGTGTTCATCGTGTCGGGAACCGGCGGCATCATCCGGACGCTCAGCATGCCCGCCAGCGGGCTGGAAGCGATCGGCGATGTGGACGGCGATGGGCACCGAGACCTGCTCGTTGGCAGCCTCGGCTTAGGGCGTGTTGTTGTGCTGTCCTCCTCCAGTTGGACTGCATTGCGGACTCATTTCGCCCCCGGCGGTGCCGCTGGCTTTGGCGATTTTGAGGAGACTCTTGGAGCGCTCGGCGATATCGACGGTGATGGCGTTCGAGACTATGCGATCGGTGCATGGAGTTCAGGGAAAGTGTTCATCTTTTCCGGAGCCACCGGGGACCAAGTCGCGGTGCTGTCAGATGAAAGGCCGGGCTCATTGTTCGGTTTCCCGACTGACATCGGGGATCTCGACCATGACGGAGTTGATGAGTTGCTCATCGGAGCTCCCGGAGACGATGTCGGCGGGCGCGTGGACACCGGAACCGCATGGGTCGTCTCACTGACCTCGATTCCCTTGCCTGTTGCCAATGCGGGTGATGACCAAATCGTCGAATGCGAGTCAACGGATGGTGCAACGGTAACTTTGGACGGGAGCGAGTCGCTTGATCCTCGGGGTGAAGGCCTGAGCTACATTTGGACCGGTCCGTTCA
>Ga0334722_10000033_pt1 | contig 204786 bp, 194 predicted proteins | sample C3_bottom_MG_FD_207210 | JGI IMG/M metagenome (GOLD analysis project Ga0334722, IMG submission 207210) | Sediment microbial communities from Yellowstone Lake, YNP, Wyoming, USA - C3_bottom | ecosystem: Environmental > Aquatic > Freshwater > Lake > Sediment | place: USA: Wyoming | collected... | reverse complement strand
CGTCGCCTGTATGCGAAAGCTACTGACCATCATGAATGCCATGGTGAAAAATAATGCCCAATGGGCTCCAAAAACAGCTTGACTACGAACACGGTTGCTCGTGCTCCCTTGAATCGGGCCGTAGCAAAATGACTTTTGCTACGGGTTCCAAGTATCAAGTCTGCGCTGCGGCGAGACCGTCCGTCATGGTAGCGAGGCGATCGGTCGTTCGCAAACTTTTCCGAGGCGACCCTCGAATCGCTCCAGATTACGACCCGCGTCGTCGGCCGACTCTCGTTTATGTCGGCTCTCGTTTCTTGTCAGTGACTATGCAATGAGTCATACTGACCGCGGTCGCTGTGGCTCGATCGCGCGTCTGGTCGAACGAACATCGGGGAGGGATGCATTTGTCGCTTAGCCAGGTAATAGGAACGGATCACGCGGTGGTCGCCGTGCGCGATCTCGATGCCGCCGCCGAACGCTGGCGTCGCCTCGGCTTCACCGTCTCGCCGCGCGGCACCCACAGCCCCCACCTCGGCTCCGGCAACTACACGATAGTCTTCGCTATCGACTACATCGAGCTCCTCGGCATTCTGGCCGAGACGCCCCACAACGCGGCAACCCGAGCATTTCTCGCCCAACGCGAGGGCCTCGAGCGCGTCGCGTTCACGGCGCTCGACTCGGCAGCCGGCGTGGCGGAGCTCCAGGCCCGCGGTATCGCCGCGACCGGTCCGGTCAGCTTCGGCCGGCCCGTCGACCTGCCCGACGGCGGCAAGACGGAGGCGAAATTCTGTGTGATGCATTGGCCGGTCGACGAGAAACCGGGAGGCTTGCGCATTTTCGCCTGCCAGCACCTGACGCGCGAAGCGGTGTGGATCAAATCGCTGCAGACCCACGCGAACACCGCCCGCCGGCTGATGGAAGTCGAAATGCTGACGCTCGACCCGAAGGCCGCGGGGGCGCAGATGACGCGCCTGATCGATCAACCGGCCGAGGCGCTTGCCGACGGCGCCGTGCGCGTGCGCTCCGGCGCCAGCCGCGCGGATTTCATTTTTCTCGACCGCGCAACGCTGGCAAGGCGGCATGCCGGCGTCGATCTCGCCGGATTGCCGGCGGCGGGCGCCGTCGGCCTCAGGATAGCCGTTGCCGATGCCGCCGCGGCCGCGAAGGCAGTCGGAGCGGCGGGGATAATCGGCGCAGGCACCGTGACCGTTCCGGCCTCCGCCGCGACCGGCGTGATGATTACCTTCGACGCGACGTGAGGCCCCGCTGCATCGGCGCCCCGCCGGCGTTCGTCTTTTCCCACAAATGTCCTGAGGTGTTCCCATGCTCTCCAGCGCCCGCCCTTGCACGACCCGCCGTTTGATCCGTCAGTGCCTCGGCGTGCTCGCGCTCGCTGCGGCAATGCCGGGCGTACTCGGCGCCGCCGAGCCGCAGCGCGGCGGCGTGGTCAACGTACTGATGAATTCGGAACAGCGCATCCTCAATCCGGCGCTGCGGGCCTCCACCGGCGTCTACCTCGTCGCCGCCAAAATCATGGAGCCCCTGGTCGACCTCGATACCCATGGCAAGCCCGAACCGATGCTGGCGACGAGCTGGTCGACCAGCGCCGACGGGAAAACGATCACGTTCAAACTGAGGCAGGGCGTGAGCTGGCACGACGGCCGCCCATTCACCTCGGCCGATGTGCAGTTCACCGCGATGCAGATGTGGAAGAAGCACCTCAATTACGGCTCGACGCTGCAGCTCTACCTCGATGCGGTGGACACGCCCGACGCGCACACGGCGGTGTTCCGCTACTCGCGCCCGATGCCGCTTGATCTCTTGCTGCGCGCGCTGCCGGACTTGGGCTACATCGCGCCGCGCCACGTGTTCGAAGGCACCGACGTACTGACCAACCCGGCCAACACCGCGCCGATCGGCACCGGCCCGTTCAAATTCGTACAGTACGAGCGCGGACAGTTCATCATCGCCGAGCGCAATCCCAACTACTGGAAGAAAGGGCTGCCCTATCTCGACCGCATCGTCTGGCGCATCATCACCGATAAGTCGGCGGCGAGCGCGGCGGTCGAAGCGGGCCAGCTGCAGGTCTCGCCCTACTCGTCGCTGCCGCTCGCGGACCTCGACCGGTTCAAGAAGGATGCGCGCTTCGACGTGACCACGCGCGGCAACGAGGGCAACGGCGTCAACAACACGATCGAGTTCAACCACCGCCGCAAAGAACTCGCCGACCTGCGCGTGCGCCGCGCCATCGCGCACGCGATCGACGTCGACTTCTTCTGCAAGAATTTCCTGTATGGCTTCGGCAAGCGCGGCACCGGGCCGATCCCGACCTCGTCGCCCGAGTTCTACCCGCAGGGAACGCCGCAATACCCGTTCGACAAGGCCAAGGCCGAGGCCTTGCTCGACGCGGCGGGCTACAAGAAGGGCGCCGACGGCAAGCGCTTCGCGCTGCGCCTCGTCCCCGCGCCCTGGGGCGAGGACGTCAGCCTGTGGGCCACGTTCGTGCAGCAATCGCTCGGTGCCCTCGGCATCGGCGTCGAGATCGTGCGCTACGACGCGGCCGGTTTCCTCTCCAACGTCTACAAGGAATGGAACTTCGACCTCGCCACCGGATGGCACCAGTACCGCAACGATCCGGCTGTCTCCACCACGGTCTGGTACCGCTCGGGCAGCCCCAAGGGCTCGCCTTGGACCAACCAATGGGGCTGGGAGTCGGCGGCGATAGACAAGATCATCGACGATGCCGCGAGCGAGCTCAATCCGAAAAAGCGCAAGGCGCTGTATGCCGAATTCGTCACTGCGGTGAACACCGAGTTGCCGATCTGGATGGCGATCGAGCGCCAGTTCGTCACCGTCGCCAACAAGTCGCTGCACAACCACTCGAACACGCCCCGCTGGCCGTCGAGCCACTGGGCGGATCTCTGGATCGCGAGGTGAGCTATGCGTGTGCTGGCGCTGGCCGGGCGACGGCTGCTGTCGAGCTTGCCGACGCTGCTCATCATCCTCGTCGGGCTGTTCCTGCTGCTGCAGCTTGCGCCCGGCGACACGGTCGATGCGCTGGTCGCGCAAATGGGCGGCGGCGATCAGAAACTGACCGAGGAACTGCGCCGCTTCTACGGCCTTGATGCACCGGTCGCGGTGCAGCTCGGCCGCTACCTGTGGCGGCTGGTCCAGCTCGACCTGGGCTACTCGGCGATCTACGGCAAGCCGGTCGCGAGCGTGATCCTGGAACGGCTGCCGGCGACGCTGCTGCTGATGGGCTCGGCGCTGTCGCTGGCGTTCTTTGCCGGCATCGCCCTCGGCATCCTCGCCGCGCGCCGCGTCAATCAGTGGCCCGATACCCTGATCTCCACGCTCGGCCTCGTGTTTTATGCGACGCCCTCGTTCTGGTTCGGCCTCATGGGCATCGTCGTCTTCGCGATCAAGCTCGCCTGGCTGCCGCCGGGGGGATTCGAGACCGTGGGCGCCGGCTATGCGGGCCTGGCGCGCGTGCTCGACATCGCGCGCTACCTGGTATTGCCGACGCTGACGCTGGCGCTCATCTTCCTCGCCATCTATCTGCGCATCATGCGCGCCTCCATGCTGGAGGTGCTCACGCTCGACTTCGTGCGCACGGCGCGCGCCAAGGGGGTGGCCGAGCAGGCCGTCATCGTGCGCCACGTGCTGCGCAACGCGCTGCTGCCGGTGGTGACGCTGATCGGGCTGCAGGCGGGCACCATGCTCGGCGGCTCGGTGGTGGTGGAGAGCGTGTTCGCGCTCCCGGGTCTGGGCCGGCTCGCCTACGAGAGCGTGGTGCAGCGCGACCTCAATACGCTGCTCGGCATCGTGTTCGTGTCGGCGCTGCTGGTGATCGCGGTGAACTTCATCGTCGACCTCCTCTACGCGCGGCTCGATCCGCGCATCGCCTGAGAGGCGCGGGCGTGATCGGCTTCTGGCGCCTGTACGCGCGCAGCCCGGCGGCGGTGGTCGGCCTCGCCCTGCTGCTGCTGGTGATCGGCATGGCGCTGACGGCCGGGATGTTCTTTCCGAACAATCCGCTGGCGCTCGCCGGGCCGCCGCTCCTGTGGCCGTTCCAGGACGCGCAGCTTTGGCTCGGCACCGACAACTCCGGACGCGACATCGCCGCGCAGATTTTCCACGGCGCGCGCATTTCGCTCTTGATCGGCCTCGCCGCGATGGCGCTAGCGATCGCGATCGGCGTCATCCTGGGCGCGCTCGCCGGATTCTACGGCGGCATCGCCGACGACATCCTGATGCGCATCACCGAAGCGTTCCAGACGCTGCCCAACTTTCTGTTGCTGCTGATGCTGGTGGCCGTGTTCGGCTCGACCCTGACCACGGTGACCATCGCCATCGGGCTGGTATCGTGGCAGGCGCCGGCGCGGCTGACGCGCGCCGAGTTCCTGTCGCTGCGCACGCGCGAGTTCGTCCAGGCCGGCCGCACCATCGGGCTCGGTGACGCGACGCTGATCTTTCGCGAGATCCTGCCCAACGCGCTGCCGCCGGTGATCGTCTATGCGAGCGTAGTGATGGCCGTGGCCATCCTGCTCGAGAGCGCCCTCGCCTTTCTCAACCTCTCCGATCCCAACGTCGCCTCCTGGGGCAACTTGATCGGCCTCGGCCGCGGCGTGCTGCGTACGGCGTGGTACGTCTCCGCCATCCCGGGGATTGCCATCCTCATCACCGTGCTCGCCGTGTCGCTGGTCGGTCAGGGCCTCAACGATGCCCTGAACCCGAGGCTGCGCGGGCGATGAGCCCTATCCTCGAGATCGATAATCTGTCGGTGGCGCTGCCGCGCGGCGCCGACCGCGCGCTCGCGCTCGAAGGCGTGTCGCTCGCGCTGGAGGCCGGTGAAATCCTGTGCGTGGTCGGCGAAAGCGGTTCGGGCAAGTCGATGACCGCCAACGCCACCATGCGGCTGCTGCCGGTCGGCGTCGGCGTCGCCGGCGGCGCGATCCGGTTCGAAGGCCGCGACCTGCTTCGCCTGCCCGAGGCCGAGATGCGCCAGCTGCGGGGCAGCCGTATCGCCATGGTGTTCCAGGAGCCGATGACCGCACTCAACCCGCTGCGCTCCATCGGCGACCAGATCGGCGAGGCGTTTCGCACCCACACCGCCCTCGGCCGCGCAGAGATCGAGCGGCGCGTCCTCGGGCATCTGGAGGAGGTGCGCCTTCCCGATCCGCGCACTGCCGCCCGCGCCTATCCGCACGAGCTCTCGGGAGGTCAGCGCCAACGCGCGATGATCGCGATGGCGCTCGCGCTCGAGCCGACGGTGTTGATCGCGGACGAACCCACCACCGCGCTCGATGTGACGACGCAGGCGCAGATCCTGCACCTGATCCGCGAGTTGCAGCGCAAGAAAGGCACTGCGGTGCTGTTCATCACCCACGACTTCGGCGTCGTCGGCGAGATCGCCGACCGGGTGACGGTGATGCAATCGGGCCGCGTGGTCGAGTCGGGTTCGGTGGCCGACGTCCTCGACCGGCCGCAGCACGCGTATACGCGGATGCTGCTCGCCGCCGTGCCGCCGCTCACCGCAGCGCCCGCCAGAGCGGTTTCCGCCGAGGTCGCGCTCAGCATCGACCGCGTGTCGAAAACCTTCGTCACGCGCGGCTCGGGGCTGCGCCGGCGCTCGACGCGCGCCCTGCACGAGGTCACGCTGTCCTTGCCCAAGGGGGCGACGCTGGGCGTGGTGGGCGAGAGCGGCTCAGGCAAATCGACGCTGGCGAAATGCCTGGTGCGGCTGCTCGCGCCCGACACCGGCGCCATCCGCCTCGCCGACGTCGATCTCGCCCAGCTCTCGCGCCGCGAAGCCCGGCGCGCCACGGCACGCATCCAGATGGTGTTCCAGGATCCCTACGGATCGCTCAACCCGCGCCGGCGCGCGGGCGAGCTGGTGGCGCAGGGTCCGATCGCCCACGGCGTCGCCAGGCCGGAAGCGCTGGCGCGTGCCAAGGCACTGTTCGCGCTGGTCGGCCTCGACCCCGCGGCGACCGACCGCTATCCGCACGAATTCTCCGGTGGGCAGCGCCAGCGCATCGGCCTGGCGCGCGCGCTGGCGCTGGAGCCGGAGATTCTGGTTGCCGACGAGCCGGTGTCTTCGCTCGACGTGTCGGTGCAGGCGCAAGTGCTCAAGCTGCTGGCGGAACTGCGCGCGCGGCTCGGCCTGTCCATGGTGTTCATCACGCACGACTTGCGGGTGGCCGCGCAGATCTGCGATCGCGTGGCGGTGATGAAGGACGGCAGCGTGGTGGAACAGGGCTTGGCCAGCGAGGTGTTCGGCGCGCCGCGCCACCCCTACACCCAGGCATTGATCGAGGCGATCCCGCGGCGGCGCTAGCGCGCAGGCCGCGACCCTGCCCCGCAGACGCGGCGCGGCGCAGGTCTGCGCTGGCTACTGAAACGGCTCGGCGCGCTTTTGCAGTTCTTCCAGGCCCGGCTCTTTCGGATTGCGCGGCTTGCCCGGGTGGATGATGGACACCTGGCAGTTCTCGGCCGCCTCCACCAGCTGCGCGTAACTGCCGGCGTTGATGTCGGCAATGTAGGCCTGCTTGTTGCCGTCGTAGGCGAACATCTTCGGATTGAGCGTGGTGCACTCGTTGCAAGTCGAGCAGCGCGGCGTTTCGATGTAAGCCTCGTCGGGCGAGCGTTGCGGCTCTTCCTCCACCGCCGGCGCGGCAGCTGTCGATGCCGTTGCAGACGCCGTCGTTGCCGCCGCGGCAGGTGCCGTCGCCGCAAGCGCTTCGGCTTCCTGCTGCATGCGCTCTTCCCAGGCTTTCTTCTCGCGCGCAAGCAGCTTTTCCGCGTGCGAATTATGCACGCCGCCCAGTTCCTGCAGGCTGTGCCACATCTCGCGGCAGCGGCGCGCCTCGCGGATCAGCTTTTCATCGACGATCACTTTCTGCAGCACGTTGTCGGCGTCGACCATCAGCAGGCTCGGCACTTTGTCCGGCAGGCCTTTGCGTTCGCGCGACAGCGACTCGTCGACCGCGATCATGCTGCCGTTCCACTTGGCGCGCGGTACGCGCGCGAGGTGGCGGGCGTAGCGGCGGTCGCTGGCGAAGAAATCGACCAGCGTGAACGCCAGATCCTCCGCTACCCTCTGGTGCGTTTCGTCCTCGTAGGCAAAGCCCTGGATCGGCCAATCGAGATCCACCTGCGAATTGGCCTCCAGATAGAAGCGCGAGGCCCAGTTTGCGCCCGCGGAAGGATCGTAGGTGAATGCGGGGAAGGCGCGCGATTCCATCGCCGCCGCTGCCATCAGATACGGCGGCAGGTCGGAGGCCTTGGCGCTGGCGCCGGAAAACACGCTGAACAGCGCCGGTCCGCGATAGGCGAGGCCGCGCAGCATGCGCTCGCGGAACTGGAACAGGTTGGAGGCGGCGGACTGCAGCACATAGACCTCGTTCAAGCCGATCGCCATGTTGGCGATCTGGCGGCTGCGCATGCCCGCGGTGAGGCTGCCTTCGCCGCCGGCAGACTCTTCGAGGATGTCGTCGATCTGCAGCAACACCTTGATCGGCAGGCTCGAGGACAGGATCTCCATCAGCTGCGCATGCTCGAGCGCATGCATCTTTCCGGCATTGACGCAGACCAGGTAGTCGGGGAACGGCGCCAGGTCCTGCGGATCGAGCCCGTTCGCGCCGAATTGCTCGAACAGGGCGTCGTGCTTCGATTCGCTGTACTGTCCGTCGATCTCAAGTTCGGCGATGGCGATCGCCTTGGCGAGCTCAACCAGCTTGGGCATGCGCTCGCGGAACGCAGCCAGCGCCTCGCCGCAACTGTCGAACAGGAACGAGTAGGATTTTGCGGCAGCGGCCTTTTTCGCCGGCGCGGTGGCGGCGGGAAAGAACTGCTGCGCGGCGAGCACGTCGAGCAGAGCGCGGATGCGTTTGCGCCGGCTCTCGGGAAACTCGTCCTTCGGCAGGGCCTTGGAGAGCAGGCGCGACATCGCGTCGAAGTCGAATGCGGCACCGAAGCCGTTGCCTACCGCGGCCTTCAGGTGCTTGGCGCTGCGCCCGGCTTCGGAGCGCTCATAATCGGCCTTGAGAATGTCCGACAGCTTCAGCACCAAGCGGTCCAGATCCTTGCGGAAGTCTGCGGCTTTCTGCTGTTGTACCGCGGTCCAGGCATGCTGCAGCAGGCGCGCGGGCAGGGCCGCGTCGCAATCTGCGAGCGCGCCGTCGACCTTGATTGCGGCGCGCGTGCGGCGCAGGCTGTCTTCGAACGATTTGTCCGCACCCGATTTGTCCGTACCCCGGCCGAGGCGGCCTGCCGCCTTGTCCCACAGCACGGAGAACGAGCCGGCAGCGCCGCCGGCGACGAGTACGCGTATCTCCTGCTCCAGGCGCAGCGCGTGCTTGCGGATGCGCTCGGCGTCGCTGCCGCGCGCGATGCTGGCAAGCGCGCTGTCGAACAGGCCCGACAGCGACTGTGCGCACAGCTTATCGGTGCGTCCGGCGACCAGCAGCAGCGGAAAATCGTAGCGCAGCTGGGTGAGTTCCCGGTATCCGGCAAACAGGGCCGGGCGCAGGCCCAGTCCATCGACCGCGTCCAGGTGTTCGCTCGGCCGCCTGCCGGTCAAGAAAAAAGCTACGTGTGCTTGAGTGTCCGCTTCCATGTCTTTATCAACCTGCCTTGGTGTGCTATCGATGACGGCGTGCGCTGTGCTTTCGCTATCGGCGCGCGCCGGCCCTTTACGCTATTGTGTTTGCGCTACCCGCCTTAAGCCACTTTTTGTTCCGCGCCCTGCGGCCAGACCGTGTACTTGTCCAGTTCCGCATTGAGCCCCGCGCGCGTCAGATCGGGCGTGCGCAGCTTGTTCGAGAGCCGCAGGTCCTCGTAGCAGGGAACGTCCGGATTGCGGTACAGGATTCCGACCGGGATCGTGTCGTGGCCGGAGGCGATTTCGCGCGCGCGGTTCATGTCGGACGGGTCGTGCTCCAACTGGTTCTTGTACACCTTCGACAGGCCGGCGCTGAACTGCAGGCCGTCGGCATGATTCAGCAACTGCACTTTGTTGGGGTCGTGCATCCACGGGTCCAGCGCCTTCGGCAGCCATTCGGGGCAGCGCTGGATGATGCGCACGAACGACAGCCCGCGGTGATGGTAGGCAGCCTTGACGATATCGAACAGTACTTCCGGAATCCAGTCGGCCGCCTGGGCGACGAAGGACACGTTCTGCACGCCGAGGGTCACCGTCAGCGGATTCAGGGCTTCGAGGTAGCTGCCGCGCGGGGTGGTGTTGCTCTTGGTGCCGATCGGCGACGTCGGCGACGCCTGTTTCTTGGTCAGGCCGTAGATCTGGTTGTCGTGCAGGAACACAGTGAGGTTCATGTTGTAGCGGATGGCGTGGATCCAGTGCGCCGCGCCGATGCTGGTGCAGTCGCCGTCGCCGGTGTTCACGAACACGGTCAGGTCTGGGCGCGACATTTTCACGCCTTCGGCCACCGGCAGCGCGCGCCCGTGGATGCCGTGGAAACCGTAGGTCTTCATGTAATGCGGAAAGCGGCTGGAGCAGCCGATCCCGGACACGAACACGGTCTTCTCCAGCCGCAAGGCTTCGTCCCGGCACAGGCGCTGCACCGCCGCGAGGATGGCGTTGTCGCCGCAGCCGGTGCACCAGCGCGGCACGCCGCTCTGATAGTCTTCCAATTCGAAGTGCTCGTCGGTCATCTGCAGCAAGCACTCGGTAGCGGACATCATGTTCATCGCATTTTCACCTTTTCCATGTCAGGGGCTGATTCGGTCGTCCCGAATCGGCCGGTTACTTTTTTAGTCTTTCCAGGATCACGCGGCGGATGGTGCCGGGCTTGATCGGCTGGCCCTTCACCTCGCTCCAGCAGTCGATATCGATCAGGAAGCGCGAGCGCAGCAGGATCGCCATCGACGAATAGCGGCGGTTGGAGTCGTCGATGATCTTGTCGTCGGGGCGGTCGCTCCAGTTGCTCTCTATGGTCATGACCTTCTTGAAGCCCTGCATGATCTCCTTGATTCCCGGCGCCATCGGCTGCAGGAACTGCAGGTGCAGCGAGGACACCTTCTTGCCTTCGGCGCGCAGCATCTCGACCGCTTCCTCGATCGCGCCCTTGGTGCTGCCCCAGCCGACCACCAGCAGCTCGCCCTTGGGATCGCCGAACACCGTCGGCGCCTTCAGCGTCTTTTGCAGCGCTGCGAGTTTCAGGCTGCGAAAGCGCAGGGTCTGTTCATTGATTTCGGCATCGTAGGCGACATGGCTATCGCGGTCGTGCGCGAGGCCGGTGAGGGTGTGCATGCCGCCCGGCTGGCCCGGAATGAAGCGGCGCGCGAGGCCGGTGGTCTCGTCCCAATCGTAGGGCTTCGCGCCTTCGGGCACCGGGCTCTGGTCGATCGGCGGCGCCATCCAGCTTTCGTTGAACACCGGGCGCGGGAACGGTTGCTGCGATGTGGCGAGGCCGGCGTCGGTCAGCACCACCACCACCATGTTGAAGGTTTCCGCGATCTTGCGCGCGGTGATGATGGAGTAGAAGCATTCTTCGATCGTGCCCGGCGCCAACACCACCTTGGGCGCATCGCCGTGGCTGCCGAAAATCGCGGTCATCAGATCGCCCTGCTCCATCTTGGTCGGCTGGCCGGTGCTCGGGCCGCCGCGCTGGACGTTCACCACGACCAGCGGAATTTCGCCCATGACCGCGAGCCCGATCCCCTCCTGCTTCAGCGAGTAGCCGGGGCCGGAGGTGATGGTGACCGCGCACTTGCCGGCGTAGGAGGCGCCGATGGCGAAAGCGCAGGCCGCGATCTCGTCCTCAGCCTGGTGCACCATGCCGCCGACATGCTCGAACACTTCGGACAGGTAGTGCGACGCCGAAGTCGCGGGCGTGATCGGGTACATGGCGCAGATCTCCATGCCCGAGGACAGCACGCCCAGTGCCAGCGCCGTATTGCCGTTGACCACGATCTGCGGTTCGGTCGCGCGCGTCGCCGGGATGCTGTAGCAAAAATCGAGATTGGCCTCGGCCCACTTTTTGCCCGCTTCCAGCAGCATGATGTTCTGATCGACCACGCTTTTGTCTTTCTTGCCGAACGCGAGGATGATCTGGTCCACCGCCAGCTTCAGGTCCAGGCTGTAGATGTAGCACAGCATGCCGAGCGCATACATGTTCTTGCCGCGCCGCGGATCCGCGACCATGGTGCGGCATTCCCGCTCCATCGGAATTTCATACACCCGGTAGCCGGCGGCCACGAGCTTGTCATGCGTCTCGATGTAAGAGGCGACGATCTTCGGATCGGCGTGGGTGCGCCACATGTCCTCGAGCAGGATGATGCAGTTGGGTTTGAGCTCTTTCGCCCGCACCCGTCCGAGCAGCACCTGCTCGTTGAACGCCACCACCAGGTCGGTCTCGTCGCCGCCGTTGGTGATGTAGCCCGAGCCGATGCGGATGCGATTGCCGCTGGCGCCGGCGACGCTGCGCGCCGGCGGGCGGATTTCGGCAGGAATGATTTCCGTGGTCCAGATGCCGTTGCCCATCTGCGCCGCGATCGAGCCCAGGGACTGGCCGCACTTTTGCGCGCCTTCGCCGGAATCGCTGATGATTTCGACGATGTGTTCCTTCAACTTGACGACCGCCTTCCTGCCTGCGGGTGCCTGCGTCTTCTTGCCGGGTTTCTTAACCGACTTCTCTATGGTCATGTCGTTCATATTTTTTCCGTAGTCGCTGTTGATCGTTGGCGCCGCAAGTTCGAGGATCGATATGCCTCAAGCTACGCGCACGCGCGCGAAATTGCGCTCCCTGGTGTCGATGCCGAAAAGCGTGCCGGCGTCGCCGCCGATATAAGGCAATTCGGCATCGCGGATGCCCAGATAGGCTTTCATGCCGCGCGCCGCCTTACGGCCCGCGCCCATGGCCTGGATCACGGTCGCCGCGCCGGTGACGATGTCGCCGCCGGCAAACACGCCCGCCACCGATGTCGCAAGGCTCGCATCGGCGTCGATATAGCCCCATTTGTTCAGCTTCAGCTTCGACGTCTGTCCCATGATCGGGTTGGCGTTGGTGCCGATCGCATACACGATCAGATCGGCCTCGAAATCGAATTCGCTGCCCGCGACCGGGACCGGACGGCGCCGGCCCGAATCGTCGGGCTCGCCCAGTTCCATGCGCACGCAGCGCATGCCGCGCACGCTGCCTTTGCCGTCGTCCAGGACTGCCACCGGGGCGGTGAGCCAGTGGAATTCGACGCCTTCCTGCTCGGCGTGGTGCACTTCCTCCGCCCGTGCCGGCGCCTCGGTGCGCGAGCGGCGGTAGACGCAGTACACCTTCTCCGCGCCCAGCCGTATCGAGACGCGCGTCGCATCCATGGCGGTATTGCCCGCGCCGACCACGGCGACGCGCTTGCCTATGGGTTGCGGCGTGTCGAAGTTCGGGAAATCGCGCGCGCGCATCAGGTTGCAGCGGGTCAGCATTTCATTCGCCGAAAGCACGCCGTTCAAGGAATCCCCGGGAACGTTGAGCATGGTCGGATAGCCGGCGCCGACGCCGATGAAGACCGCGTGAAAGCCCATTTCGTTGATCATCTGCTCGATGGTGAACAGCCGCCCGACCAGGGTGTTGCATTCGAACTTGACCCCGAATTTCTTCAGGTTGTTGATCTCGGCGTCGATCACCTCGTTCGGCAGGCGGAAATCGGGGATGCCGTATTTCAGCACGCCGCCCGCCTGGTGAAAGGCTTCATACACAGTGACGTCGCAACCCGCCTTGGCCATGTCCGCGGCGCAGGCCATGCCCGCGGGGCCGGAGCCGACGATCCCGACCTTGAAGCGGTTCGGTTCGATATAGGGAATGTTGACCCAGCCTTCTTTGATGGCGGTATCGCCGACAAAGCGCTCCAGGCGCCCAATCGCGACTGCTTCGAGCGTATCGCCGACCGTGCACACGCCTTCGCATTGGTTCTCCTGTGGACACACGCGGCCGCAGATGGACGGCAGCAGATTGGTGTCGGTTAAGATATCGTAGGCCCCGCGGAAATTCTTCTCGTTGATCTTCTGGATGAAGCCGGGGATGTTGATTCCCACCGGGCAGCCGGAAATGCAGGGCTCGTCCGGGCACATCAGGCAGCGCTCGGATTCGCGCGCCGCGTCTTCGAGGCTGTAGCCGCAGGCGACCTCCTCGAAATTCTTCGCCCGCAGCTGCGGATCCTGCTCGCGCATCGGCGTGCGTTCTTGCGGAATGCTGCGTATCGTTTTCTTCTTTGCCATATCTTTGTCCTCTAGCCACTAGCCGGCTGTTCGGGGAACAGCCCCTTGGCGCCGTGCCGGCGCAAACTCAACCATCAAACCGTGTTAACCCCCGGGCGCGTCCTCGAACGGGTCCGGCAATTCCAGCAACTCGCTTTGGCCGCCGCGCTTCAGCGCATGCAGCGCGCTCGGGCCAACCTGTTTGGTCATGCGGCAGGACTCAGACCAGCGTTCGTGCGCTTCCTTCTCGACCTTGGTGTAGCGCGAAAGGCGCATCATCAGGTCGTCGAAATCGACCAGATGGCCGTCGAAATCCGGCCCGTCGACGCAGGCGAATTTCACCTCTTTGCCGACCTTCACCCGGCAGCCACCGCACATCCCGGTGCCGTCGACCATGATCGGATTGACGCTCACCATGGTCTTGATCTTGGCCGCGCGCGTCGCGTCGGCGCAAGCCTTCATCATCACCGGCGGGCCGATCGCGACGACCTCGTCGATGTCGGAGTGACCTTCGAGGGCGACCTTGATGCCGTCGGTGACAAAACCCTTCATGCCGGCCGAACCGTCGTTCGTGCACAAGATGAGTTCATCGCAGACGGAGCGGAACTTGTCTTCCCAGAAGACGAGATCCTGGTTGCGGAAACCGAGGACCCCGATCACGTACGCACCGGCCTCTTTGTAGCCGCGCGCCTGCGGAAACACCGGCGCCACGCCCAGGCCGCCGCCCACGCACACGACCTTTTTCGCCTTGGCGATATGCGTCGGGATCCCCATCGGGCCGACCATGCCGTAAAGCCTGGTGCCGACCTTGCATTCCTGCTGCATCTGCTTCGTCGTCTTGCCGACCGCCTGGATCACCAGGGTGATGGTGCCCTTCTTCTTGTCGAAGTCGGCGATGGTGAGCGGGATGCGCTCGCCGTGCTCGTTCAGCATGACGATCACGAATTGCCCCGGCCTGGCGGCCTTCGCCATCAGCGGATGGCGCACCTCGAGCAGGTAAGTGACATCGGAGAAATCCTCTCGTGTCACGATCTCAAAATTGGACGTTTCCATCGCTTTTTTTCCGCTTATGCCAGTGTTGGTATTTCGGGTATCCAGTAGTACCGGGCGGCCTATCGTGTTACGCCGCCGATACGCATTCCGAATGGGATTTGCAGCTTGCAAGATCTAGTTCGGAGAAACCCCGAAAAAATCTCTGCGCGGACAGCTTGATGACCTCGTTTCCCAGTGGCTTTATCCCGATCATGTGCCTGCGGGGCGTGACCTGCCCGCCAGGCCCGGCAAGTATCTTCCGGGCGGTCCCGGCGTGTCTTGACCTAGATCAAACCCGGCGGCAGAGGGGAAAAAATACCTATATTAAGGGGCCATTTCAGAATTCCCGAAATGGCCCCTGATATAGGAGAATTTGAAGGGATCAAGGTGGGAACGGAAAGACCCCACCACTTCCTCAGGCACTCATGCTGTGACTGCTCTAAGGACCCTCGCGCTCAGTCCACTCTGGCTCCCGACGAACGCACGATCGGGATCCACTTGGCAAGTTCGGACTGGATCAACGCGCCGAATTCTGCCGGCGGCATCTGCGGCATCAGTTCGAACCCCTGATTGGTGAGTTTGTCGCGTACCGCCGGATCCTTCATTATTTTCACGATCTCACCGTAGAGGCGATCGAGAACCGGTGCCGGCAGGCCTGCGGGGCCAACGAATCCGAACCATGCCGTCACCTCGTAGCCTTTAAGGGCTGATTCGTGGAGCGTGGGTACGGCGGGAAAATAGGGCGTGCGGGTCTTGCTGGTCACGGCGAGCGCCTTCAGCCGTCCGTCGCGTATCTGGGAAATGACGGTCGGGGTGTTGAAAAACCCCATGTTCACTTCGTTCGCCATCACCGCCGTAATCCCCTGCGGCGCGCCCCGGTAGGGAACGTGCACGGTGTTGATCCCAGCCATGGAAGAGAACAACACGCCGGAAAGATGGTGGCTGGTGCCGTTGCCGCCAGAGGAAAAAGTTAGTTCGCCCGGCTTTGCCTTCGCCTGCGCGATCACGTCTTGAGCAGTCTTCGCAGGATTGCTGGGGTGGACGATCATGATGTTCGACACCTCACCGATTGCGGTAATCGGGGTGAAATCCTTTACCGGGTCGTAACCCGGCTTGGCGTAGAGCGCGATGTTGATCGCGTGCGTACCGTTGGAGGCGAAGGCGATGGTGTAACCGTCGGGCGCAGCCCGCGCGACCTGCTGCATGGCGATGGTGCCGCCGGCCCCTGGCCGGTTGTCCACGATGACAGGCTGGCCCAGGTTCTTGGAAAGTTCGGCACCGACGGTGCGCGAAACGATGTCCGCCGTGCTGCCGATCGCGAGCGGCACGACCAGCGTGATCGGCTTGGAAGGGTAGGTTTGGGCCACCGCACCACCTGCGATGAGCGCGGCGGCAAGGAATCCTGCTACTCGTTTCATGGTTTACTCCGAATTGGAAATCAGCGAAACAGATAGATCGGGCTCGACCATATCAGGTGGCCGTCTTCCTGGGTCACGCAGACGTAAAGCGCGTTGTCGCCCGTGTCCCCGAGGCGTATGCGGCGCGTCAGCCGCAGCCGCGTCGCAGGATTTTCGTCTGGCAGCCTGAACAACCGCATCCTGCGTTTAATCCCGCCGTTCGAGTCGAACACCAGGTCTTCGCGTCCGATATCGGCAACGCGCACCTCGGCCTTAACGAGCGCCGTGTCGATGCAAAGCGTGCCCGCCTTCGCATCGCCAAGCAGGATGTCCGCCCCGCCGAAGCCCCCGGTGGTGAGCGCGGTCCAGGTCAGCGTATCCGGCGCAACGCGTTGGATTTTCTTGTCCAGGTTCCACATGTTGATCGGCAGCACGCGATCGAAGGTATTGCCGCCGAGCTTGGCCCCGCCGTCCCAGGCCGACTGCCTTCCCCGCCCGCGGTATTCGGACCCTTCCCAGATCAGGCGGATGCGCCGGCCGAGGTCCTCTTGCTTGAAGGGACGCACCGTTTCCAGCACCTCGAGCCGGTTTCGTATTTCCACGCGCTCGATAGGCGCCGAGCCCAGGATGTCGATTTCCAGGCTTACTTCTCTGTCGGCGGTGCGCAGGATGTCGCCCATCATCGCCGAACCGACGCGGCGCGAATCGGTCGCGCCGAGATTGGGATCCTGGTCGAACAGCTCTGCCTCATGGTCGAAGACGGCATGAACATCGAGAACCATGCGGCAACCGGTGGTGGCATAGTGATGCCGGCTGCGTATCGCTTCGAACAAGCCCTTGCGCGTGAGCTCCGGTGCGAGCAGGCAGGTCAGTCCGCCATAGGCGCCGAATAGCGATGCGCCCGGATGGCTCGCGCCATGGCGGCCCTTGTGGCCGTCAGAGTTGGCGACGATGCCGATGCGATAGCCCTGCTGCAGTGCGTCCTCGACCAACCATTCGAATGTGCCCCAGTCCGAGTGCACTTCGACGCTGCGCTCGATGCGCGCATCGTGGCTCATCTTGACATCGGCATAGCGCCCGCCGATATGCGCGAACACGACGCAGTCCTCGCCCTTCAGCGCGCGAAACAGGTCGTCGGCGTTGTTCGCGTCGGTGGCGAGGTCGGATAGGTCTTCCACCAGCGCGTGGTGCGAGCGGTGGATCTGCCGGCCCTCGTGCATGAACAACACATTACGATCCCCGCCCAGTCCGGTATTCCCCGACCATTCGTATCCCGGAAAAATGATGAAGCTGCCGTCGCGATTGTATTCTGCGGTGAGCCGGTTCAACTCTTGCCAGAACGGCGTCGTGATCTGGAAGTCGTTGCCCTGGTGGCTCATGGCGTCGAGAAAAGCCCGGTCGCGGGCGAATTCGATAAATTCGCGCGCCGAATTGGTGCCTATCGTTTCCTCGGATTGGCCGTGCAGGTCGGCCCAGTATGGCAGCAGCGCCGACGCGGCGACGATACGCAGCGGATTTGAACTGCACATTGCGCGCCCGCCGGCATCGAGCACCTCGACCTGCAGCTCACCCGGGGCGTTCACCGTCAGCCCGCCGATGCGCTGCGCGTAGGTGCCGCGGCGGACCTCGATGCGGGCCGGCAGCCCCGTGACCGGCACATTCGCCCGGAGCGTGAACCCGCCTTCGACCAGATGGCTGGGGTTCCCCCACTGGTCCTCGCCCTTGAATCCGAGCGAGAACACTTCACCCACACGACGCACCGTCGGCAGGATGGCTTTGTAGAGAACCGGCGGACCGGCGACGATGGCGATCTCGGGCTGCGCCGGTAGTTCGACGTAATTGTAGGTGGCGAACGCGTCCACCAGCACTTTGAACTCGAAGTCGGATTCCTGGAACGTCTGCATGCGCAGTCCGGGCGAGCCGCCCCTTGTGTCGCCCAGGCGGACGGTGATGCAGTCGCCTTCGCGCAGGAATCCGCGCTGCACGCGGATGAGAATAGTCTTGTCCCAGGGGCGTATGTTTCCCTTCTGATCATAGCGCAGTTCAAGCACAGCGCCATTCGAGGCCTCGGCCGTAACGTAATTCCACCCCTTGGGATCGGTGAACTGCGGTTTGCCCATGTCGGAGGCGAACCGATGCACGATTTTCAGGGAACCGGTGTCGTCGATGCCGAAATAGCCCGCAGTATAGGTGAGGTTGAACGACGCGAACGCGCCGGCTTCGAACTCTCCGGTCGGCGTCACGGTTGCGCGACCGATGCGGTCCGCGAGGTAGGTCGAATGAAAGGCGTTGTTGCGCACGGCGCTATTCCTGGAAAGATAAGAAAGAAACTGAAGTTGGGGTTGATTCTTACGACATCAAAGACGATCTCGTTTTTTTGGAGGCAAAAGCCGGCTGCGTTAGAGGAAATCAGGGCACATCGCTTGCTGGTATCGCCGACTTTGAAATGCGTTGCAATATTACAGCTTTGTTGCCGCCGCCGTGTGGACGCCGGACTGTTTCAATCGCGAGCACCTATTGCTCCGGCAATGCGCCGGGGGCGCAGCCTTCGGTTCCCCGCGTTGATCATGACAATAGCGTGGTTTATTGTGCTGGCTTCTATCGGGAGAGGAAGATCATGCAAATGTCGCCCTCAACGTCGATCGAAATCGTCGAGCGCCCGATCGGTCTTAAGATTTTTGCGATCGCCGTCTCGCTTCTGGTGCTGATGATCGTAGTCGCGCTGTCGTCGTCGATCAACCTGAAACTGGTGCGGCAGGAACTGCCCTTGCTCTCCGACTACTACATCCGGCTTGACCAGATGGTAGGCGACATACGCGTCCAGATCCGGCGCGAGGTGATTCAGATTGAGAGGATTGTCGAACTTAAGAACAAGGACGCCTGCCGTAGGCAGCGATCAGACGAGTCCCGACAAGATCGCTGCACTGTTCAAGGCGGCTGGGGACTGCGAACCCGACTCGCTTGGCAAGGCGCTCCGAAGCGAGTGCAAAGAAAATCCCGACTTGAACCGCGGTGAGCAGCAGATGATGTCCTACAGCGTGCGCCGACTCTGCACCAATGCCCGACTGGAGCACGCAGCCGCACTGGTCGGCGAAGCACTGGCATTGAAGCAGGAACTGGCTGGGGAGCGGCTGGCCGCTTGATCGTAGCGCGCCAAATCGAGACGGGACTCACCGCGCGCTTACCCGGGGTCCGAACCATTTGTGCCTCGTCCGGATCTTACCTGCGAAAGAAAAAGAGCCGGGATTTTGGCCCCGGCTCTGAATGTGTTACAGGAGAAGACAAATAAGAAAACGCAAAAACTCAAAACCACCAATTGCACCCACGGAACGAAGATTATCAATTACCTGTCCGAGGGGATATCAGGAAAAACCCGCAAATCGCGTGGGGTAATCTGCGCAATAAAATTCCGGGACGAGACGAATTACCACGAATCGAGTGCTTACGTAGCTTATTGAGCTACTGGTGGGGCGTGTAGGGATCGAACCTACGACCTACTGATTAAGAGTCAGCTGCTCTACCAACTGAGCTAACGCCCCTGAACGCGAATGTGGCTGAACAGCACCAACCCGCTTGAATTATTGGTAGGCCGTGCCAGATTCGAACTGGCGACCAACGGATTAAAAGTCCGCTGCTCTACCGGCTGAGCTAACGACCCGAAAAGAGGCGCGATTTTAAGTTGCCGGGGGTACTTGTGTCAATGAAATCCGCCCCTTTACCTGGGAATCCGCCTCAATTCGAGCGATATCGGGTCGGGTCATGCACGCCGACCGTCTCAAAGCCGGCGCGGCGCAATCGGCATGCGTCGCATTCCCCGCACGCGCGCGCTTCACTATCGGCCTGGTAACAGGAAACGGTGAGGCCATAATCGACGCCCAGCGCCAAGCCCTGTTCGATGATCTTTGCCTTGCTCATGGCGATGATCGGCGTGTGCAGGGTGAGTCGATGCCCTTCGACCGCGGCCTTGGTGGCCAGATTGGCCATGCGTTCGAACGCGCGCATGTACTCCGGCCGGCAGTCGGGATAGCCGGAGTAATCGACCGCGTTGGCGCCGAAGAACACATCCCGAGCTTCCAGCACCTCGGCCCAGGCGAGCGCGAGCGAGAGCATGATGGTGTTGCGCGCCGGCACGTAGGTGACCGGGATCGCGTCCTTCTGCACGCCTCGCGTCGGCACCGCAATGCGCGCGTCGGTGAGCGCCGAGCCACCGAAGGCGGCAAGATCGATGCTCACGGTTTTTTGCTCCACCGCGCCCAGCGCAAGCGCAACCCGCACCGCCGCCTCGAGTTCCACGCGGTGGCGCTGACCGTAGTCGATCGACAGTGCGTGGCAGGCGAATCCCTGTTGCCTGGCGATGGCGAGCACGGTGGCGGAATCGAGGCCGCCTGAGAGCAGGACTACGGCTTTGCGCATGAAAGGAACTTTGCCGGGGAGCGATAGTACTCGCGAGTCCCCAAAGGGGATTTCCTCCGGGGCACTCGACCGCCCCCGCCGGAAACTTCCACGAGCGCTTAGCGCTTGCCGGCGAGGCGCTGCTTCGCCTGCTCCGCCGCCGGCGTGCCGGGATATTTCTTCAGCAGCCCCTGCAGGGTCTCGCGCGCCGCCTTGCCCTCGCCCAGTTCGGCCTGGCAGCTGGCGATATTGAGCAGGGCATCCGGTGCCTTGGCGCTATCGGGCCAGGATGCAAGCACTTTCTGCTGCGCGGCGATCGCGGTCTTGAAATCGCGCAGCGCGTAGTAGGCGTTGCCGATCCAGTATTGCGCGCTCGACACCTGCTGGCTGTTGGGATAGCTGGCAAGAAAATTCTGGAATGCCGCCACCGAAGACTGGTAGTTGCCGAGTTTGAACTGGTTGAGCGCGGCCTCGTAGACCTTCGCCTCCGCAGCCGGGTCGGGCGCGGCGGCGGCCTGTTTCTCCTGCGCCTGGGCGCTCGCCTCGAGTTTTCGCAGGCGCGCGTCGAGATCGACGTACAGGTCCTTCTGCCTGCGATCCAGCGTGTCTATCTGGTTGGTCTGCACTTCGATCTGGCCGCGCATGCGCGCCAAATCCTGTTTCAGCTCGTCGATCAGCTTGGCCAACTCGATCGATCGGTCCTGCAGCAGGGTTTCGATCCGCGCCAGCCGGTCTTCCACCGTCTTCTGGTTCGCGCCGACCTGAACCCGGAGCGCAGCGATATCCCGCCTTGCCTCGTCGTCATCGAACATGCCGGCGCGGGCCGCGCCGGCCATGAGGCATAAACCGAGCAACAGGGCGACCTGCCTTTTCATCGATCAGAACTCGCCGCCGTAGAGCATGTCGCTGCGCCGGTTCTGGCTATAGCAAGGTTCGGTGGCGTCCGTGCAGCGCGGCTTTTCCTCGCCCAGGCTCACCGATTCGATTTGGCTTTCCTGCGCCCCCATCAGCAACAGCATTTTCTTCACGCCATCGGCCCGCTTTTGACCCAGGGCGATGTTGTACTCGCGGCTGCCGCGCTCGTCGCAATTTCCCTGGATCAGCATTTTGGCATTGCGATTCTGCGAAAGATAACGGGCGTGCGCCTGCAGCAGCGGCTTGTATTCGTCCTTGACGTCGTACTTGTCGTAGTCGTAGTAAAGGCTGCGCTTGGACAGAATATTGTTCGGGTCCTTGAGAACATTGGGCACCTGATCCGCTCTGGGGGCGGTCGGCGTAACCGTGGTCACGCCCGGCTGGCTCGGGACCGCCGTCGAAGGCGTGCGATCTTCCACCGCCGCCTTCGGCTCTTCCTTGGGCGTGCTCGCGCAGCCCGCCATCAGCGCCACTATCGAAGCGGCCGCAAGCAAATTTTTCATTCCCATCTCCTCCTTCTGTACATTCAGTTATTGATAAACGGTCCCCAGGCGGGTTCGCGCACATCGGCGGCCTGCACCGACAACCGCTGTTTCACCGCGCCATCACTGGAAACCGCCGCGAGCGATCCGCGGTTGCCTACTTGCGTAGCATACAGAATCATCCTGCCGTTCGGGGCAAAACTGGGCGATTCGTCATGCTGCCCGTCGGTGAGCACCTGCCCCTGTTTGCTCGCCAAGTCTAAGGACTTCAGCTGAAAGCGCCCGCCGTCGCGGGCGATATAGATCAGCGTCTTGCCGTCCTTGGAGACGCGCGGCGATACGTTGTAACTGCCATCGAAACTCACGCGCACAACTTCACCGCCGCCTATGTCCATGCGGTATATCTGGGGGCTGCCGCCGCGATCGGAAGTAAAGTAAATCGATTGACCGTCCGGCGCGAAAAAAGGTTCCGTGTCGATCGAGCCGGTGTTGGTGAGGCGCCGCGGATTGCTGCCGTCGGCGCCGATGAGATATATCTGCGAGCCGCCGTCCTTGGACAACACCACCGCCAGCTGCCTGCCGTCGGCGGACCAGGCGGGCGCGCTGTTGGAACCCTTGAAATTCGCCACCACCTGGCGCTGCCCGGAAACGAGCGAATGCACGTACACCACCGGTTTCTTGTTCTCGAACGAGACGTACGCGAGGCGTGTGCCATCGGGCGACCAGGCCGGCGACATGATCGGCTCGCGCGACGCGAGCGCGGTCTGCGCTCCGACCCCGTCGGCATCGGCAATCTGCAGTTCGAAGCGGGTGCCCTGCTTCACCACGTAGGCGATACGCGTGGAAAATACGCCGCGGTCGCCGGTCAGCTTCTCGTAGATGAAGTCCGCGATGCGGTGCGCCGTCGTTCGCACCTGCTGCGCGCTCAGGGTAAAGGCGACGCCGCCGATCTGCGTCTGCTTGGGCACATCCAGCAGGCGGAAACGCGCTTCGAACCTGCCGTCGGCGAGGCGCGCAACGCTGCCGATGACCAGCGCATCGGCATTGCGGTTCTTCCAGTCGCCGAAATTGACCTGCGCCACCTCCGTCGGCAGCGGCTCGACGTTGCCGGCAAACAACATGCGGAAGCGACCGCTGCGTTGCAGGTCGGCTTCGACGATGTCGCTGATCCGTTGCGACAAGGCCTCCTCGCCGACGAAGCGCAGCACGCCGATCGGAATCTGGTTGGCGCCGCCGCCGGTGATCTCGATCGAAAGTTGCGCCTGCGCATTCGCGCACAGCAGTGCAAGCAACAGTCCTATCGAAGCCAGAAAATATCGCATCAAGTTCCCTGAGACTGCAGTTGGCGAATTATACATTCAGACTCGCTACTTTAAGTCCTGCGGACGGTATTTGATTTCGAGGCTGCGCTGGAACTGCTCCGGCCGATCCGGCCGCGGCAGAGGCGAGGACTTATTTATTGCGCGATCCACCGCATCGTCAAACGCCTTGTGGCCGCTCGATTTGCGCAATTTTACCGAAAGTACATCGCCGTTCGGCAGCTGCACTACATCGAAGATCACCTCCGGGTTACCAGGGATATCCGGCGGCAGCACGACGTTGCCCCTGATCTTCGCTTTCAGCTTGCCGATGTAGGCCGCATCGGCCTTGGCCGCCGACGCCGCGCCTTCGCGTTTGAGCTGATCTAGAATTCTGTCCTTTTCCAATTGCGTGTTCAATTCAGCCATCTCGCGATCGGCCTGCGCGCGGATGTCCTTGCTGCGGTCGAGATTGAGCTTGGGCGGTTCCTTCTTCTCTATTTCCTTCTTCGGCGGCTCCTTCTTCGGTTCCTTCTTCTTCTCCAGCGCGATATCCGGTTTCGGCGCCTCGACGACAGGCGCCGGCTTCACTTCCGCTTTGGGTTCGGGCTTGATCTCGGGCTTGGGCGGCGCGGGTTCCGCCACGATTTTTTCCACGACCGGTGCGGGCGGGCTGTTCCACAGCTCGACCATCACCGCCTCGGGCTCCTTGTTCTGCCAGCGCACACCGAAGAACAGGAACACCGCCAGCAGCAGGTGCACCACCACCGCGAGCAGGACCGAAGGAAGCTTGCCCGGCTCCTGGTAGGGCAGCGCGACCGCCGCCACGTTCATCGTGGCGCGGGCCTCACCATCAGCCCGACCTTGCGCACGTTCTGTTTCTGCAGCTCGTCCATAACTTTGAGTACCTCTTCATAGCGCACGTTCTTGTCGGCCGCGATTACCACTGCCTGATCCGGACGCGTCTTCTGCTTTTGCTGCAACGCTGCCACCAGTTCGGCGGTTGACACCGCGCGCTCGCTCGCCGCGGTCTTGCTGCGCTCGCGCAGCAACAGCGTCGCATCGGCTTTGATCACCACTTCCAGCGGCAGTTCGGGCGGCTGCGACGACTTGCCCACCGCGGGCAGATCGATCACGCCCGGATTCACGAGCGGCGCGGTGATCATGAAGATCACCAGCAACACCAGCATCACGTCGATATAAGGCACGACGTTGATTTCGCTCATGGCGCGGCGCGGACGCGGCATAGTCCGGTTCCCTATTTGCCGATGCCGGCCTGGCGCTGCAGGATGTTGGAAAACTCTTCGATGAAACTCTCGAAGCGGATCGCGAGGCGGTCGATGTCGTGCGCGTAGCGATTGTAGGCGATCACCGCGGGAATCGCGGCGAACAGGCCGATCGCCGTAGCGATCAGCGCCTCGGCAATGCCGGGTGCGACATGCGCCAGCGTCGCCTGGTTGACGTTGGCCAGACCGCGAAACGAATTCATGATGCCCCATACCGTGCCGAACAGGCCGACATAGGGGCTGACCGAGCCGACCGAGGCAAGAAATGCGAGGTGCCGCTCCAGATTGTCCATCTCGCGCTGATAAGTCGCGCGCATGGCGCGGCGCGCTCCCTCCACCGGGATGCTCGGGTCGGCGCCGCGCTGCGCGCGCAGTTTGGCGAATTCGCGAAAGCCGGCCTCGAAAATGCGCTCCAGCGAACCGGCGCGGTGCCGGTCATTCACCGCGCTCTGATACAAACCATTCATGTCGCTGCCGCTCCAGAAGTCGCGCTCGAACTTATCCGTCTGGACCACCGCCTGGCGAATGGCGAACAATTTGCGGAATATGAACAGCCAGCTCATGAACGAAACCAGCAACAACAGCGCCATCACGATCTGCACCAGCACGCTGGCGTTGGTGATCAAGGAAAGTATCGACAAGTCCTGGGTTACGTTCATTGTTGTATCGACTCGCGTAGCTGTTTGGAAAAAGGGGGCAAGCCCCCTTTTAGAGCCCCCAAATCAGAGGCTATCCCTTATGAATTTCGGTATAGCGACAGGCTTAAAACTTCGCAGGTCCAGGCAGGCCACCTTGATTTCGGCCTTGGCAAGCCCCTCGCCGCCGCGCCGCGCCTCCTGAGCCAACTGCAGGTAGACATGCGCCAGTTTCAGCGGTTCAACCGTGACGTCGATCAGGTCGTCGAGGCGGGCCGGCCTGGCAAAATCCAGCGTTGCCCTGCGCACCACGAAGATCAACCCCTGCTCCTGCGCCAGTTTATCCTGATTCAGCCCGCAGCTGCGCAGCCATTCGGTGCGCGCGCGCTCGAAGAACTTCAGGTAGTTCGCATAATAGACCACGCCACCGGCGTCCGTGTCCTCGTAGTAGACGCGCAGCTGCCAGGAAAAAGGTTTGAAGCTCATTTGAAAATGAGGGAATACCTCCCCTCATGCTCCCCCAGATCAGAGGCCATTTCTGAAATTCTGAAAGGTCCCTGGATTATTTTCAGCCTCAGGATTCGCCCGGACCGTTCCACAGATCGTCGCTGGCGCTCGTGTTCGGCGCCGCCAGGCCGAAATGGCGATACGCCGATACCGTGGCCACGCGCCCGCGCGGCGTGCGCTGCAAATAGCCCTGCATGATGAGGTAAGGCTCGATCACGTCCTCGATGGTGTCGCGCTCCTCGCCGATCGCATGCGCGAGGTTTTCCACGCCCACCGGTCCGCCTGCGAACTTCTCGATCACCGCCAGCAACAGTTTCCGGTCCATCATGTCCAGGCCGAGCGTGTCGACGTCCAGCATGCGCAGCGCGGCGTCGGCGACCTCGCGGCTCACACCGCTTCGCGCCCTGACCTCGGCGTAGTCGCGTACGCGCCGCAGCAGCCGGTTGGCGATGCGCGGCGTCCCGCGCGAGCGACGCGCGATCTCGAGCGAACCTTCGGCGGCGACCTCGACGTTCAGCAGTCCCGCAGAGCGGTCCACGATTCTCTGCAGTTCCAGCGCGCTGTAGAACTCCAGACGCGCGACGATGCCGAAACGATCGCGCAGCGGATTGGTGAGCATGCCGGCGCGGGTGGTCGCGCCCACCAGGGTGAACGGCGGCAGCTCGAGCTTGACCGAGCGCGCCGCCGGCCCCTCGCCGATCATGATGTCGAGTTGAAAATCTTCCAGCGCCGGATACAGAATTTCTTCCACGATCGGCGACAGGCGATGAATTTCGTCGATGAACAGCACGTCCTTCGGTTCGAGATTGGTGAGCAGCGCCGCGAGGTCGCCGGGGCGCTCCAGCACCGGACCCGAGGTATGGCGCAGATTGACGCCCATCTCGCGCGCGATGATATGGGCGAGCGTGGTCTTCCCCAGACCCGGCGGGCCAAACAACAGCACGTGATCGAGCGACTCTTGGCGCTGCCGCGCCGCTTCGATGAAAATCGAGAGTTGATCGCGGATCTTCTCCTGGCCGACGTATTCGGCCAGGGCTTTGGGCCGCAGCGCGCGCTCCAGCACCTCTTCCTGCGGGGAAGCGGGTTCAGCGGCGATCAGGCGATCGGTTTCAATGGCCATGCGCTACCTCAGCCGCGGACCAATCCGCGCTTGCCGCGATCCCGGATTGCGCGCCCATTTCGCTTCAATATGCAAGCGCGCGATCCGGGTGCGCGGAGTGGGAGACATCCGCGAAAAATACGATGTAATGCGTCACGCTCCCGGCCGCATCCCGGATCGCCGAAATGTTCCGCCACTCGCGGTAGATGCTGGAGTCTTTGCGCCGGCACCATGAGGTACCGCTCCAGTAACCTTCACGTTTCAAGGCGTTGTCAATCTCATCGTAGAATTCCTGCGGCTGCAGCGCGGTGCGAAACTCGGTTTCGGATTTCCCGCACACTTCCTCGGCGCCGTAGCCGGTAATCGTCGTGAACGTCCGGTTGACCGACAGCACGGTGCCGTCGGCCGCGATGATCATCATCGCATCGGCCATGTTTTCGAACACGTCCGCCTGAATCGCGAGCTTCTTATCGCGCTGCCGCAGCTCGGTAATGTCGGTGGAAACGACCACGGTCCTGATGCTGCCCGCCTGCGAAAAGGATTTTGCCTTGGCCTGAAACTCATGCTCCTTGCCGTCCATTGCGATCAGGCGGTAGAGAAATCCCTGCGACTCACCGCTATGGACCGCCGTTTCGAGTACCGCGCGCGCTGCGTCTCTATCCTCCGGATGCAGTTGCGCCAGGGCATCGGCGCCGATTTCCAGCGCCGCTTCCGCTAGCAGTCGCCGGTACGCCGGATTCGCGTAGACCCAACGCCCCGCGGCGTCCAGCATGGCGATCAAGTCTCCCGCATTCTCGGTGATAATCCGATAGTGCTCCTCGCTCTGGCGCAGCGCGTTGCGCGCAGTTTGCGATACTGGGCAAACACGATGTTGCCGACGCCGGTCACGTACACCGACAAACCTAACATGCACAATGCGGCGGCCCAGAAATTGGTATCTGGCGAAACCTTGAAACCGGCGACCAGCCCCCACCCGAGCGCGCCTAGAGAAAACGCGAGCAGCGCGCCCAGCCCGCCGCGCACGCCGCGGTACATCACGTTATTGAGCAAGGTCCCCAGAAACAGCGTAAACGCGATCCAGGCCGGAAACTCGAGCGCGCAAGCCCAGATCCCGAGCAACAGTGAGTCGAGCAACAAATTGCCCTGTTCGGCCTTGAGCGAGTGCGCAGCCCTGCGGGCGCGCCAGAACAGCAGGTGCGGATAGACGAGGAACTGCAGCGCGAGCAGCGCCCAGGCGAGCCCGCTGTAGTCCCGCGACCAGACGTGCACGCCGATGGTGACGAACAGCGCGGCGAACGAAGCGGCGCGAACCTGATAATCGATTCGGACCAGCCGGTGGATCTTCTGGGTCACGCTTTAGCCTGTAAATTCAATGGCCGTTATCCGCAACGGCAACAGTCGGATTTTATCAGGGATCGGGACTTGAGCCCTTCGGCGCGCTGCGCGGCGCCAGCCGCGAACGGATCTGCCCGGTGTTGCCGCACGCGAATCCGATCAGCCCTTGGCCAGCGACTTGAGCGCCTGGCGGATCCCGTCCGACACGCTCAGGCCTTCGGGCAGCTTCTTCAGCGCATAGAGCGCCTCCTTTTCGTTATACCCGAGCGAAAGCAGCGCATTGAGCACATCGCCGGACACCGGCGCGGCGCGATTGACTTCCACGCCTGCGCCGAGTTCAGCACCCAGCTTGCCCTTCAATTCCAGCAACAGCCGCTCGGCGGTCTTTTTGCCGATGCCCGGCACCCTGGTCAGGCGCCCCGCTTCCTGTGCCACCACCGCCTGCACCAGCTCGGCGACGCTCATGCCGGAGAGCAGGGACAGCGCCGTGCGCGCGCCGACGCCGCTGATCTTCAGCAACTGGCGAAACGCCTTGCGCTCTGCTTCGAGAGCAAACCCGTACAGCAGATGCGCGTCGTCGCGCACCAGCAGGTGCGTGAACAGCGTCACCCGCTCGCCCACGTTGGGCAGGTTGTAGAAAGTGCTCATGGGCACGTCGATCTCGTAGCCCACGCCCTGCACCTCCAGCGTCACCTGCGGCGGGTTCTTTTCCAGCAACACGCCGCTCAGGCGTCCTATCATACGAGTCTTCCCTTCCTGACACGGTAGCCCGCCGTCGCGATCGCCCCCAGCCCCTGGCCGCCGTGCGCGTGGCAAATAGCGCAGGCCAGCGCATCCGCCGCATCCGGGCTCGGATTGCCTGTCAGGCGCAGCAGGCGCCGCACCATTTCCTGCACCTGTTCCTTGTTCGCGTGGCCGTTGCCCACCACCGCCTGCTTCACCTGCAGCGCCGTGTATTCGGCCACCGGCAGATCCTCCAGCACCGCGGCGCAAATGGCCGTGCCGCGCGCTTGGCCGAGGAGCAGCGTCGATTGCGGATTGACGTTGACGAACACCTTTTCGATCGCGGCCTGCTGCGGCCGGTGGGTCCGGATCACCTCGCGCAGGCTCTCCAATATGGTCTTGAGCCGCCCTGGCAGATCCGATTCCGGCGCCTTGATACAGCCGCTGGTGACATAAGCGAGCTTGCTGCCGCTTTTGCAAATTATTCCGAAGCCGGTAATGCGCAAGCCGGGATCGATGCCGAGTATGGTTATAGCGGTATCGGCCATCGGCTGATTATAGCCTTGTGCGCCGCACTCATTCGTCGATCATCGCCGTGGTATAGACTTCCTGCACGTCGTCGAGCGCCTCCAGCGCATCGAGCAGCTTCTGCATGCGCGCCGCGTCGTCGCCGTTCATGACGGTTTCGCTCAAGGGCTTCATCGTGATCTCGGCCAATTCTGCCTTCAGGCCCGCTTGTTCCAGGCCCTGCTTCACCGCGGAAAAATCGTAAGGTCCGCAAATCACTTCCACCGAGCCGTCTTCGTTGGTGAGCACGTCCTCGGCGCCCGCATCCAGCGCCGCTTCCATCACCTTGTCCTCGCTGGTGCCGGGGGCAAAAATGAACTGGCCGCAGTGCTTGAACAAGAACGCCACCGAGCCGTCGGTGCCGAGGTTGCCGCCGTTCTTGACGAAGGCGTGGCGCACGTCGGCCACGGTGCGGGTGCGGTTGTCGGTCAGGCAATCGACCATCACCGCGGCACCGGCGATGCCGTAGCCTTCGTAGCGCACCTCGTCGTAGTTTGCGCCATCGAGCGCCCCCGCGCCGCGCTTGATCGCGTTCTCGATATTGTCCTTGGACATATTCACATCGCGCGCTTTTTCCGCAGCCAAACGCAGGCGCGGGTTCATATTGGGATCGGCGCCTCCCATGCGCGCCGCCACCGTGATTTCCCGGATCAGGCGGGTGAAAACCTTACCCCTCTTGGCATCCGTGACGGCTTTCTTGTGCTTGATGTTGGCCCACTTGGAATGTCCCGCCATGATCGCTGCCTCAAATGCCTTCCGAAGTCTATAATTTTAGCATTGCACCCGCGCCAGTGGCCCCGATAACGCGCGAGTGGCCCCAATAACCGAGAATTTCCATGCCCGAACCACTGCTCGTCGCCAAAGCCGGCAACACCGAACTGGCGCTGCTGCCCGCCCTCGCCAACCGCCATGGACTCATCGCCGGCGCGACCGGAACCGGAAAATCGGTGACGCTGCAGACGCTGGCGCAGGGCTTTTCCGCGATCGGCGTGCCGGTGTTCATGGCCGACGTCAAAGGCGATCTCGCGGGCCTGTCGCAGCCGGGGACGATGTCGCCGCGGCTGAAGGAGCGGCTCGAGGCTCTCGCCATCAAGGACTTCGCCTTCACCGCCTATCCGGTGACGTTCTGGGACGTTCTCGGCAAGGCCGGGCATCCAGTGCGCGCGACGGTGTCCGACATGGGCCCGCTGCTGCTCGCGCGCATGCTCAATCTCAACGAAACGCAGGAGGGCGTACTTGCACTCGCCTTCAAAATCGCCGACGACAACGGCCTGCTGCTGCTCGACATGAAGGACCTGCGCGCCATGTTGCAGCACGTCGGCGACAGCGCCCGCGATTTCACCACCGAGTACGGCAACATTTCGGCGGCGTCGATCGGCACCATCCAGCGTGCCCTGATGCAGATCGAGCAGCAGGGGGCGGACCGTTTCTTCGGCGAGCCCGCGCTCAACATCGACGATCTGATGCAGACGGACGGAAACGGGCGCGGCGTGGTCAACATACTCGCAGCCGACAGCCTCATGGGCTCGCCCAAGTTGTATTCGACTTTCCTGTTATGGATGCTGTCCGAACTGTTCGAGCACCTGCCCGAGGTGGGTGACCCGGAGAAACCGAAGCTCGTGTTCTTCTTCGATGAAGCGCACCTGCTGTTCAACGAGGCGCCCAAGGCCCTGCTGGAGAAGATCGAGCAAATGGTGCGCCTGATCCGCAGCAAGGGCGTGGGCGTGTATTTCGTCACCCAGAACCCGCTCGACATTCCGGACAGTGTGCTCGGGCAACTGGGCAACCGCGTACAGCACGCGCTGCGCGCATTCACCCCGCGCGACCAGAAGGCGGTGAAAGCCGCGGCGGAAACCATGCGCGCCAATCCCAAGCTCAAAGTGGAATCTGCGATTGCCGAACTCGGCGTCGGCGAGGCGCTGGTGTCCCTGTTGGACGAGAAAGGCCGGCCGTGCATGGTCGAGCGCGCCCTCGTCCTGCCGCCGGCAAGCAGGATCGGCCCGATCACCGAAGAAGAACGGCAGACCGTGATCCGGCGCTCGGTCATCTACGGTCATTACGAGCAGACGGTGGACCGCGAGTCGGCCTATGAGAAGCTCAAGAACCGGGCGCAGGCGCGCCAGGGCGGGACTGCGGTTGGCGGGCGGGAAACCACCACCCCGCAGCAGACCGCGGGCGGGGGCATCCTGGACGCGCTCGGCGGCATCTTAGGGGGGACGACCGGTCCGCGCGGCGGCCACCGCGAGGGTGCGCTGGAATCGGCGGCGAAAAGCGCCGCGCGCGCCATCGGTTCGCAGGTGGGGCGCGAAATCGTGCGCGGCGTTCTGGGTTCCATTTTCGGCGGGGCGAAACGCCGATGAAGCGCTTTTGCGCCGCCGCGGCGCCGCAGCCGACGGTTCAGCACCGCATTCGGTGACCGCCTCTTCCTATCGCGCCTGGGGCGTGGCCCTGGCGCTGGTCGGCGTAGTCGCGTTCGCGGTGCGGCCGATCCTGATCAAGCTCGCCTATGCCCATGTCACCGATCCGGTCACGCTGATCGCGCTGCGGATGGTGTTCTCCCTGCCGTTTTTCCTCGCCACGGTGTTGTGGATGCGGTTGCGTACCGACGCTTCGGCGCCGGTTGCGCTCACGCGCCGCGATTGGCGGGCGGTATTGTTTCTCGGCTTTCTCGGCTACTACCTGGCAAGCTTTCTCGATTTTCTCGGCCTGCAATACATCTCGGCCGGACTGGGGCGGCTGGTGCTGTTCCTCTACCCCACCATCACCGTGCTGCTCTCGGCCCTGTTCCTGGGCAAGTACGTGAGCCGCCGCGACGTCATTGCCCTGGTGATATCCTACGCGGGCTTGGCGCTGGTGCTGTCGCAGGGATTTGCCGGCGAGAGCCGCAACCTGATGCTGGGCGCGCTGCTGGTGTTTGGCAGTGCGCTATCCTATGCGACCTATTTGGTCAGCAGCAGCCAGGTCGTGATGCGCATCGGCTCCATCCGGTTTACGGCTTACGCCACCAGTGTGGCCTGCCTGTTGTGCATAGTGCAGTTCCTGTTGCTGCGCCCGCTGTCGGCGCTGGTGTTGCCGTTGCAGGTCTACGCTCTGGCGATCGCGATGGCGGTGGGCTGCACCGTGTTGCCGGTGTTCGTGACTTCGGAGGCGCTGCGGCGCATAGGCGCGAATCAAGTGGCCATCATCGGCGCGGCGGGGCCGGTGACCACGATTTTTCTCGGCTGGCTTGGGCTGGAAGAGAGCATGACCCCGCTGCAGATTGCCGGAGCGGTGCTGGTGCTGCTTGGTGTGTTATTGGTAACGATCAAACCCAAGAAATAATGAACTAAGGAGACACGAAATGGATATGGGACTTCGCGGTAAATCGGCAATCGTATGCGCATCGAGCAAGGGTTTAGGGCGCGGCTGCGCCTTCTCGCTGGCGCGCGAGGGCGTGAACCTGGTCATCACCGCCCGCGGCAAAGAGGCGCTGGAGAAGACTGCGGAGGAAATCCGCGCCGCCACGGGCGTGAAAGTCACCGCCGTCGCCGGCGACATCACCACCGAGGCCGGGCGCGCCCAGGTGCTCGCCGCCTGCCCCAATCCGGACATTCTGGTCAACAACGCCGGCGGCCCGCCTCCGGGAGATTTCCGCAACTGGACGCGAGACACCTGGATCGCGGCGCTGGACGCCAACATGCTCACGCCGATCGAACTGATCAAGGCCACGGTGGACGGCATGATCGCGCGCAAGTTCGGCCGCATCGTCAACATCACCTCGAGCTCGGTGAAAGCGCCGATCGAAATCCTCGGCCTCTCCAACGGCGCGCGCTCCGGGCTCACCGGTTTCGTCGCCGGCATCGCGCGTAAGACCGTGGCGTACAACGTCACCATCAATAACCTGCTGCCGGGCACCTTCGACACCGACCGCATCCGCGTTATGACCGAGAAACAGGCCAAGGACCGCGGCGTCAGCGTCGAGGTGATACGCAAAGAGCGCATGGCCCAATCTCCTGCCGGCAGGTTCGGCGACCCGGCCGAATTTGGCGATGCCTGCGCCTACTTGTGCAGCGCGCAGGCCGGCTACGTCACCGGGCAAAATTTTTTGATCGACGGCGGCAGCTACCCGGGAACGTATTGAGGGCCGCCTGCGATAAACAGGACCGCCCGCGCATGAAACTCGCGCCGGCTGCTTAACGGCTCGTGCCTACGACGCGCGTCAATGCCTATTGGTGACGAAGGAGGCACGCCTGCGCAGAACGCGCAGCTCGTTTAACTGCCCGCGCGGGCAAGCAATTCCCTTACTGCCTGCGGACGCGGCAGCGGCGCAACGGCACCGAAGCCGGTAGTGGATAAGGCCGCCGCTGCGTTGGCGTAGCGGGCGGCGTCCCACAGGCTATCGCCGAGCGCCAGCCGCGCCAGGCAGGCGCCGCAAAAACAGTCGCCCGCGCCGGTGGCATCCAGCGCTTTCACCGTGACGCCGCGAATGCGCTCGCGCTTCGATCCGTCGCTCGCGATGACCCCCTGCGCACCCCGCTTGAGCAGCACCGACTTGGCGCCCGCACGGTGGGCCCAGTCGATGATCGCATTCGCATCCTCAAGTCCCGATAGCGCCTGCGCATCCTCGATACTGGGAAAGAAGTAATCCGACATCGCCATGGCCGCCGCAACGATGGCGCGCGCGCGCTCTAGCGGCCACAGCTTCAGGCGCAGATTGGAGTCGAAGGCCACGCGCACACCGGCAGCGCGCGCCGCATCGAAAGCGGCAAGCACGCTTTCACCGGCGCTCGCACTGATCGCCAGACTGATGCCCGAAGCCTGAAAGAACTTGGCTGAACGGATCAGCTCCAAGGGAAGATCTTCGGGTCGCATCCGGCTTGCAGCCGAACCCGAGCGCAGGTAGCTGAACACATGTCCGGCGGCATGGTGCGTGACGAAATAAACCGCCGTAGGCGCAACCCCGTCCGTGGCCACACCCTCGGTATCGACGCCCTCGCTGCGCCACAAGTCGAGAAACATGCGGCCGAACGCGTCGTCGCCGAGCCGCGTGAGATAGGCGGTGCGCGCACCCTGGCGCGCGGCGGCAATGATCATGTTCGAGGTGTCGCCGCCGAAGCCCTGCAGGTAATTCGGTTCGCCCGACCGCGTCTGGTTGAATTCGATCATCGGCTCGCCCAGCGCAACCACGTCGAAACGCTTCATGTCTTCCCCGGATTCCGCCGCGCTTCCCTATTCTACTTCGAGCGCGCACCCGCGCGCCCGGCGGATGCCGCACCGAAGCGGCATCGCCAGTCGGCCTCAAGGAATCGGGAATGGGACACGGGCGGCAACAGCGCGCGGTGTCGAGTACTTGCTCACGCTCGCGCACCCCCGCCTCGCCCGCATCTAGCGCGCGAATGCGCGCATTGCGGCTTCTATGTTCAGAAGCAAATCCCTGGCTGGCGTCACCAGAGATTTGGGTAGCACCGGTTGCTTATCAGGTACCGCCGGTACCGGTAGTGGCCGCCGCCGCCGGCGTCGTATTGTTGTCGTCGGAAGAAGATACCGCAGCCGCCACCGCGACCACTGCCACCGCAGCAGCAATCATGCCCGCAGTAATGCCACCGAATGCGGCACCCGTCGCCCCACCTGCGCCACCGGCACCGCCGGCCCCTTGTTTAGCTGCGGGCGCCGGTGTCTGCGCCAAAGCGCTACCTGCCACAAATACGGATGCGATTAAAACCGCTAGCGCTTTCTTCATTGTTTATCTCCTGTATTGATTGAGCAAAAAATTAAATATCTTCTTGTTCTAATTCTAAACACATCGATTCCGTGGAGTATTGTCGGCACTCCGCCGCCGTCGCGATATCCCCCAAAGGTCGAATCTCGACCTAGCCAAAGGTATATTGTCGGACCAAACAAAATCAGGGGAAGCGATCCTGGCGAGCGCATCGCCACTTATTGCGTGCTGAAGCAATAATAACACCTTAGACGTTGAAGCGGAAATGCATGACATCGCCGTCGCGCACCACGTAGTCCTTTCCCTCCAGTCGCATTTTTCCCGCCTCCTTGGCGCCTTGCTCGCCTTTGCAGGCGATGAAGTCGGCGTAGGAGATCACTTCGGCACGGATGAAACCGTGCTCGAAGTCGGTGTGGATCACGCCGGCCGCCTGCGGCGCAGTCGCGCCTACCTGCACGGTCCAGGCGCGCACCTCCTTGGGGCCGGCGGTGAAATAGGTCTGCAGCCCGAGCAGCCCGTAGCCGGCGCGGATCAGTCGATCCAGGCCGGGCTCTTCCAAGCCCATGTCGGCGAGAAAAAGCTGCTTCTCCTCGGGGTCCAGGTCCGCCATCTGCGCCTCGATCGCGGCACAAATGGCCACCACCGGCGCGCCCTCCGCCTTGGCGTACGCCTCCATCCGCGCCAGCAGCGGGTTGTCGCGAAAGCCCTGTTCGTCGACGTTGGCGACGTACATCGCCGGTTTTGCCGTCATCAGGCACAGCGGCTGCAGCACCTGCTGCTCTTCGCGTGACAGGGTCAGGCTGCGGGCGGGCCGCGCCTCGTTCAGCACCGGCAGCACTTTTTCCAGCACCGCCATGATGCGCTGCGCTTCCTTATCGCCGGACTTTGCCACCTTTCCATAGCGTGCGATGGTCTTGTCCACAGTGGCCAGATCAGCCAGCGCCAATTCGGTGTTGATGGTCTCGATATCGCTTACCGGATCTATTTTGCCGGCGACGTGGACGACGTTGTCGTCGACAAAGCAGCGCACCACATGCGCGATGGCGTCGGTTTCGCGGATGTTGGCGAGGAACTTGTTTCCCAGGCCCTCACCCTTGGATGCGCCCGCGACCAAACCGGCGATGTCGACGAATTCGACCACGGCCGGTATCAACTTTAGCGGTTTGGCGATCGCCACCAGTGGCGCCAGCCGCGCATCCGGAACCTCGACGATGCCGACGTTGGGCTCGATGGTGCAGAACGGATAGTTCTCCGCGGCGATGCCGGCTTTGGTGAGCGCATTGAACAATGTGGATTTGCCGACATTCGGCAATCCGACGATTCCGCATTTGAGAGACATATTTTAGGCCTTGAACCAGTTTGGTGACATGCGATGGGGCCTAAGCCCCGTGGTGCGATTTACGCTGCTCGTGTTGGGCTATCCGGCGGCTGAGGTTTGGCCTTGGTGTGCAGCTTATGCATGGCCGCCGCCATATTGCCGGCGAGTATCAGGTCGAACCCCTCGACACCGCGGTCGATCACCGCATCCAACAATGCCTGCTCCTCCTTGCGCGGCGGATGAAGCACGAAATCGGCCACTTCCTGCTCGCTCACGGCCAGGTCGCGCGGATGGCCGATGCCGATGCGCAGGCGCCAGAAATCCGGCGCGCCTAGTTTCTCGATGATGTCGCGCAAGCCATTGTGACCCGCATGGCCGCCGCCCTGCTTGATTTTCACGCCACCGGGCGGCAGATCCAGTTCGTCGTGCACGACCAGGATTTCATCGACCGCAATCCTGTGGAACTGCGCCATTGCGCCCACCGCAAATCCGGACTCGTTCATCCAGGTCTGCGGCAGCAGCAACCACGCCTGCCCGGAGCCGGTATCGAGCCTGGCCACCAAGGCGTGAAATCTGGGCTCCTTCCTGAGCGTGAGCCGATGCTGCGCGGCCAGCCGCTCCACCAGCCAGAAACCGGCGTTGTGGCGCGTGTGCTCGTACTTCTTGCCCGGATTGCCCAGGCCGACGATGAGTTTGATCGGCATCGTGGTACCGCTCTAAAAGAACAGGCAGAGGCTTGCGCCTCTGCCTGTTCTCGAAGTACTCAAACGGATTACTTCTTGTCCGATTTTTCGGACTTCTTGTCACCCTTGTCGCCGCCCTTGTCCGCCCCAGCGGGCTCGGCGGATTGCTTGGAGGTCGGCACTTCTGCAGCCGACGGCGTGGCTTCGGCGGCCAAAGCGGCATCCGCAGCCTCGTCTGCCACCTGCGCGCGCGGGATCTGCACCACTGCCACCGGCGGATTGTCGCTGCCATGCAGGATCACCTCGACGCCGTCGGGAAGCAGCAGGTCCTTGACGTGCACGGTGTTACCCAGCGCCATGTCCTTCAAGTCGACTTCGATGAACTCTGGCAGGGCCGCCGGCAGGCAGCGGATCTCGAGGTCGCTCATGACGTGGCTGACGATACCTCCGGAGAGCTTAACGCCGGGCGACTGGTCGGCGTTGATGAAGTGCAGCGGCACCTTCATCTGGATTTTCACATCGGCCATGACACGTTGAAAGTCGATATGCTGAACTTCGATCCGGAACGGATGCATGTTGACCGCACGCAGCAATACCTGCTCCTTCGCGCCCTCGATATTGAGCGTCAGCACGGAGGCGTGGAATGCCTCCTGGCGCAGCTGGTGGTACAGCGCATTGTGATCGAGCTCGATGACGACCGCAGGCTGTTTGCCCCCGTATACGATTCCCGGGGTCTTGCCTTCACGGCGCAGGCGGCGGCTCGCTCCGGTGCCCTGCTTGGTGCGCTTTTGCGCATTGACTTCGATTTGCATGTTGCACTCCTGGTTATGGCGGCCCCGCGACCAGGTGCCGCCGTTCAAAAAACTACGCTTTGCTTGCCTTGCTTCTCTACTCGCTGAACAGGGAACTCACCGAGTCGTCATTGCTGATGCGCAGGATCGTCTCGGCCAATAGATCAACCACCGAAAGTACGCGTATCTTGGTGCAGTTCCTCGCGTCCTCGCGCAGCGGAATGGAGTCGGTCACCACCACTTCGTCCAGCGCCGAATTGGCGATGCGCTCCACCGCCCCGCCCGAGAGTATCGGGTGCGTGCAATAGGCGAGCACCTTGATTGCGCCCTCGTCCTTTAACGCCTGCGCCGCCTTGGCCAGAGTACCGGCGGTGTCCACCATGTCATCCATGATGACGCAGGTGCGGCCCTTGACGTCGCCGATGATATTCATCACCTCGGATACGTTCGCTTTCGGGCGGCGCTTGTCGATAATGGCCAGGTCTGATTCCAGGCGCTTGGCCAGCGCCCTTGCGCGCACCACGCCACCGACATCGGGTGAGACCACCAGCAGGTTTTCGTAGCCATGCTTCCAAAGGTCACCCAGAAGGATGGGCGCGGCATAGATGTTGTCCACCGGCACATTGAAAAAACCCTGGATCTGGTCCGCATGCAAATCCATGGTGAGCACCCGATCCACCCCCACGGCCTGCAGCATGTTGGCCACCACCTTGGCGCTGATGGCCACGCGCGCCGAGCGCGGCCGGCGGTCCTGACGCGCGTAACCGAAATACGGGATCGCGGCGGTGACGCGCTCTGCCGATGCGCGTTTGAGCGCATCGATCATGATCAGCACTTCCATCAAATTGTCGTTCGTGGGCGTGCAAGTGGACTGCAGCACGAAGCAGTCCCTGCCGCGCACGTGTTCCAGCAACTCGATCATGACCTCGCCGTCGGAGAAGCGGCCGACGTTGGCGCTGCCCAGAGGAATATTAAGGCGCTTTGCCACCGCCGCAGCCAATTGAGGATTGGCGCTGCCGGCAAAGATCATCAGGTGCTCGTAAGCCATCTAGATACTGGAAACTAGCGTCTGGATACTAGATTCCTGTGCCCCCGTAGTGGTCTGACATTACCAGCCGCAACCGCGGTTGGTTCAAATTTTCTGGTCTCCAGTCTCTAGAAACCAGCCCCAAGCTGGCTGGGGAGGTAGGGATCGAACCTACGAATGCCGGAATCAAAATCCGGTGCCTTACCACTTGGCGACTCCCCAAACTCTAAGCGGCTGTTAACAAACCTCCAACACAGCCGGCATCTGACGCGACTGCGAAAACACACTCGTCTCAACAGCTTCCGACTTGAGAGATATAAACGGGCGTATCCCCTGCTCCCCTCTAGTCGGTCAACCCATGCAGCGGATGGCGCTGCAAGCCCTGCGCCACGAAACCCTGCATCGTCCGCGGCAACTGCATTTGCGCCGCGCACGCCTCGGCTTGAGTAGAAAACTCGGCGTAGACGCAGCCGCCGGAACCGCTCATGCGCGCCTCCCCATGCTGTCTCAACCAGGCCAGATGGCGCGCCACTTCAGGATAGCGTTTGCTCACCACGGGCTCTAGGTCATTACGCAAGGCGCGTTGTTTTAGCCCGTCGAAAAAGGCCGTAATTCTGATTGGTTTTGTCCCCCGTGTCAATTCGGGGGCCGAGAAGACGGCAGCGGTAGGCACCGCCACCGGAGGCACCAGCACCAGATACCAAGCGGCGGGAAGCTCAAGGGAGGTCAATTGCTCGCCTACGCCTTCGGCAAATGCGCTCTCTCCAAACACAAATACCGGCACGTCGGCACCCAGCTGCAGCGCCAGCCGCTGCAATTCCCCGCGCGTCAGTCCAAGCCGCCACAGGCGATTGAGCACAACGAGAGTGGTGGCCGCGTCCGAACTTCCGCCGCCCAAGCCGCCGCCGATGGGTATGCGCTTTTTGAGTTCGATGTCGACGCCGCCCCGATGTCCGGTCGCTTGTTTGAGCAGATTCGCGGCGCGCACGGACAGGTTCTGTTCGGGCGGCACGCCCGGAAGCGGATCGCGTAATGCGACATCGCCATCGGCGCGCGACGTAAAGCGCAGGGTATCGGCCAAATCAATCAATCGGAACGCGGTCTGCAGTTCGTGATAGCCGTCGGCGCGGCGACCGGTAACATGTAGAAAGAGATTGAGCTTGGCCGGCGCCGGCCAGTGTTGCTGCCAGCCGCTCATGGCGCTACCCGCCACTGGTCGATCACCAGGCGCAGTTCCATGTCCTGGCGCGACATGCGCAGCCGCGACGGCAGCCCGTTCCCACTCGCATAATCCAGGAACTCCACCAGCCATCCGGATTGCCTCAACTCTGTCAGCCGTTGCGAGGCGTCCGCTTGCGTTTGCGCCGGCGCGGCGGCCGACGCGCGGCCGCGCACCCAGTCGGGCATGCCCGCCAGCGGCAGGCGCCATCCCAGCACCTGTTCGGTCAGCGTTTCCACGTCCCCTGCCTGATACCGTTTTTGATCGGAGGTCGTCAGGCTCGCCACGTTGTCGCGCCAAACGATGCGTGCCACACCCTGACCGAGCGGCGACGAGAACAGCAGTTCATCGCTTGCCGGATCATGCTGCCAGGTGATTCTGCCGCTCGCCGCCTCGGTGCCGTATTTCACCGACACCCGGCCGGAAAGGTAGAACGCGTCGCCCTCGGGCATGGGCGCCGCGGCCGCGCCGTGCCTCTCTATTGCGGCGCATCCGGCAAGCAACAGACAGAGGCAAAGAAAAACAACCCGCATGACGGAATTTTCGAATCTCGCTGGCGCAGACACGCTGTTCGCAAGCGCTTCGCCCGGCTAAGGCTTGAAGCGCTTGATGGTGTTGTTGAGAGCCTCGTTGGCAGGAGTCTTCTTGCTCGCTTCGGCCCAGATTCTCTCGGCCTCTCCACGTTCGCCTGCGACCCACAGCACCTCGCCCAGATGGGCCGCAATCTCGGGGTCGGGGCGCGCGGCGTACGCCTTGCGCAGGTATTCCAGGGCCTGCCTGTGGTCGCCGGTACGGTAAAGCAGCCAGCCCATGCTGTCGATGATGAACGGATCGTCGGGGGCGAGCTGCAGCGCCTTCTCCAGCAGCGCCTGAGCTTCGGGCAGGCGCAGATTGCGGTCGGCAAGCGAATAGCCGAGCGCATTGTAGGCATGTGCATGGTCGGGCTGCAGGCTGATCAGTTTCTTCAGATTGATCTCGAGCAAATCCACACGTTCGAGTTTCTCTGCCAGCATGGCGTAATCGTAGAGCAGTTCGGGCTGATCGGGCATGCTCTCGAGCGCACCCTCGATCAACTCAAAAGCCTCGCGTGTACGGTTCGCATCGCGCAACATCTGCGCCTCGGTCAGCAACAATTGCGCCCGCGCCTGGCTGCTGCCGGCCTCTATCTGCCGCAGATAAGCGCGCGCCGCGTCCAGGTCGCCTTGCTTGTTGAGCACCAGGGCATAGCGCGTCTGTGCCTGCAGATACTGCTCGCCGTTGGTGACCTCCTGGTACCAGCGCAGTGCATCCGGGTAGTCTTTTCGCTCCTCGGCAATCTGGCCCAGGTACATGCGCACGGTATTCTTTTCGCGGTAAGGCAGCAGCAACAGGCGCTTGAAGTTTGCTTCCGCCAGCGCATAGTCCTGCAGCTGCAGCGACAGCACACCGACAGCAAATACCACTTCGGCGTTATCGGGAAAATTCTTGGACAGGGTCTGGAATTCGGCGCGCGCATCCGGATACCGGCGTTCCGTCACCAGCACGCGCGCATAGCTCATGCGCACATCCTTCGCTTTGGGATGGCGATCGAGGAATGCCGCCAGACGCTGCAGCGCCAGCGCACCTGATTGACGTTGCAGCAATTGGGCCTCGAGCAGAACGGCCAAATCCCAGTCCGGCTTGAGTTCGGATGCAGTTCGGACTTCGGCCAGTGCCAGCTCCCCCTGCTCGGCGGCAGCCGCGGCCTGTGCCACGGCGAAATGCGCCTGCGCGAGCCTGGGATAAGGCTGCGCCAGCTGCTGCACCAGCGTCAGGGTCAATGCCTTGTCCTGGGTATTGGCGAGCAGACGGTTCAATTGAAGAAAACCATCGGCGGCGCTGCTGCCGTCGGCGGCGAGCACTTTCTGCAGATAGGGCAGGGCCTCCTTATGGCGCTTGGCATTGATCAGCAAGCTCGTCAGGGTCTGCAACGCCTGCAGCGAGGAAGCTTCGGTTTCATGCCAGATCTGGGCCGCATCGATCGCGGCGTTGGGCATGCGCGCATACAAGGCGATCTCGGTCGCGCGCTTGGCGATGCGCGGATCACGCGTGCGCTTGGCGAGATCGGCGTAGGCCTGGGCGGCGAGGCCGATGGAGCCCCGCTGTCCGGCGATTTCAGCGAGCAGATACTCGTACAGCACCGCCTCGGTCAGATCCTGGTTGGGCAGATCGCGCTTGGCCGAGGGCGTCAGCGTGCCTGCAGCCTTCGACGCCGGTTGCTCGAGCTCACCCTCGTTGGTTGCCGATGCAGCAGCCGATGTCTCCTGCTGCGTCGGTGTTTGGGCGCAGGCGACCAGCAGCATGCCCAATCCGGCAAGCAGGGCAGAACGAACACGAATGAGCATGGAGAATCGCGGAAAAGACATTGCGGTGCGGAGAGCTTAGCGAAGGACGTACATATTAGGTATATTTGCCCGCCAGTACAAGACAATCCGGTCCCAGTCACCCATGCCCGAACTACCTGAAGTCGAAATCACCCGCAGCGGCATCGAGCCCTATCTCGTAGGCAAACTCATCACCGGGGTGCGCGTGAGCGAACGCCGATTACGCTGGCCGATACCGCGCGACCTGGCGCGGCGCGTCACCGGCCGGCGCATCGCGCGCGTCGCCCGGCGCGGCAAGTACATCCTGGTCGAGTGCCGTGGAGACGGGCCGCCCGGATGGCTGATCCTGCATCTGGGCATGTCGGGTAGCCTGCGCATCATGGACAGCGCGACCAAACCGCAACGGCACGACCATTTCGACCTGCTGCTGGGCAAGCAGTTGATGCGCCTGCGCGACCCGCGCCGCTTTGGCTCGGTGCTCTGGGAGGGCGGCGATATCGAGCGCCATCACCTGCTCGCCGACCTCGGTGCCGAACCGCTGGAGGACGCATTCACCGGCGCGGTTCTGCATGCCGCCACGCGCACGCGCAAGGCGGCGGTCAAGCCCACTCTGATGAACGCCGGCATCGTCGTCGGCGTCGGCAATATTTACGCCAACGAAAGCCTGTTCCATGCCGCCATCAATCCTCGAACCCAGGCGCGGCGCCTATCGCTCGCGCGCTATGACGCGCTCGCGGCGGCGATCAAATCGACATTGAAACAGGCACTGGCGGCTGGCGGCAGCAGCCTGCGCAACTTCGTCCACAGCGACGGAACCTCGGGTTATTTTCAGCAGAACTATTTTGTCTACGGACGCGCCGGGCTGCCCTGCCGCAATTGCGGGGCCACTATCCGCCAGCTGCGCCAGGGACAGCGTTCCACCTTTTACTGCCCGGCCTGCCAGAAATAGCCGCCGCTTCGCCGTTGGCGTGCGCTACGTTCAGGACTTTTGCGGCTGTGCCATCAGCCGCTGATATTTAGCTTGCAGCGCTTCCCTGGTCTCGGAATACTCCGGATTGAGCGGAATGCAATCCACCGGGCAGACTTGAACGCACTGAGGTTCGTCGAAATGCCCTACGCACTCGGTACACTTGGCCGGATCGATGACGTAAATCTCGGGCCCTTGAGAAATCGCCTCGTTCGGACACTCCGGCTCGCAAACGTCGCAGTTGATGCACTCGTCGGTGATCATTAATGCCATGGGATTCGCCTACTCTATAAAAGATGCTGTTCACACTCCGCCCAACTGGCGTACCTTGTCCCGGATGCAGCGCTCCACGGCAGGCTGCACGAATTTGCTCACGTCCCCGCCCAGGGTCGCAATTTCACGCACCATGGTGGCGGAGACGAACATATGCTGCTCGCCGGGTGTCAGGAACAGGGTTTCGACATCGGGATAGAGATTGCGGTTCATTCCCGCCAATTGGAACTCGTACTCGAAATCCGACACTGCGCGCAATCCGCGCAGGACGACGCGCGCATTCTGGGTGCGGATGAAATTCATCAATAGGCCACGGAAGCTCTCCACGCGCACGTTGGCATAGCACGATAGAACGTCGCGCGCCATCGACACACGCTCTTCCAAGGTAAAGAACGGCATCTTGCCGCGGCTGTCGGCGACGCCGACGACCAGTTCGTCGAACACCTGGGCCGCTCGCCGCACCAGGTCCTCGTGGCCGCGTGTGAGGGGATCGAATGTCCCCGGGTAGACTGCCCTAGTCATCATATGTCACCAAAGTGTAGTGCACCTGTCCGGCGTGTCCTTGCCGCTTGATGCGCCAGCCGCCCGTTTGCACGAAGGCGGCGGCACTCTCGACATACACCTGCGCGCCGGGCCGAAGCAAGGGCGCCAACTTCGGCAACACCTGGTCCAGCATGGCTGAACGGAACGGCGGATCGAGAAATACAATGTCGAAATCCGCGGCCGCAGCCACTGCCGCGGCAGTGACGAATTCTAGCGCATCCGCGCAGTGCAATTGCAGGTTTTTCGCATCGAGCAGCTCGGCGTTGCGGCGCAGCGTGTCACACACGCGGCGGCTTCTTTCCACCATCACCACAGAAGCGGCGCCGCGCGACAGCGCTTCGAAACCGAGGGCGCCGCTGCCGGCGAACAGGTCGAGACAACGCTTGCCGCTCAGGTCCTGCCCCAGCCAGTTGAACAGGGTTTCGCGCACGCGGTCGGCGCTCGGGCGCAGGCCCTCGTGGTCCGGAAATCTGAGGCGGCGGCTGCGCCACTCGCCGCCGATGATACGGACCTGATTACTTTTTGCCACCACCGACGACGACCGTTACCAGATGGTCCGTCCGCACGCGCCGCGCGAATGCGGCACGAACCGCGGCCAAGCTCACCTTCTCGACGTTGGCGGCGAAATCATCCAGCCAGGTGAGGGGCAGATCGTAATAGCCGATCAGCGCAAGCTGTTCCAGCAGTTTGCGGTTGCTGTCTATGCGCAGCGCAAAGCCACCGACCAGGTTCTGCTTCGCCGCTTTCAACTCCGCCGCGCTGGGACCCTGTTCCAGAAATCCGCCGAGTACCACGCGCACCCGCGCCAGCGCTTCTTCGGCCTGCTCGTTCTTGGTCTGCAGCCCGATCTGGAACGGACCTTCCTGCGCCAGCGGCAGAAAATAGCTGTAGACGCTGTAGGCGTAGCCGCGCTTCTCGCGCACTTCCATGTACAGGCGTGAGACGAAACCGCCGCCGCCGAGAACGTAATTGCCGACCAGCATGGGGAAATAGTCAGGGTCTTTTCGCGCGATCACCGGCAGGCCAAGCAAAATATGGCTTTGCGAGGCCGGATGCGCGATTTGCAGCGTTTCGCTCGGCGGCTGGACCACCGCCGGAAGCGGGGGCGCGGCACCGAGCGCGCGCGGCAATCCCGCGGTCAGCTGCTCGGCGATGCGTTCGGCGAGTTCACGGTCGGCGTCGCCAAGTATGCAGACCACGGCGCGCTCGGCTACGTAGTTCGCGCGATAGTAGCCCTCTACATCGGCGCGCCCGATGCGCCCGATTGTTTCCGGCGTAGGGGTGAGCGCATAAGGATGCCCGCCGTATAGCAGGCGATAGAAAGCCTTGCCGGCGATCGCATCGGGTTTGGTCTCGTCCTCCTTGACGGCATCGATCAGGCGCGCCTTTTCCCGCGCCAACGCGGCCTCCGGAAATGCCGGCGTCTGCAGAATTTCGGCCAAAGTCGCGATCGCCTGCACACGTTCTCGTTCGCTAGCCAGCGTGCGCAGGGAAATGCCGGCACGATCGCGGTCCACGCTGCCGCCCAGTTGTGCGCCCACGTCGGCGATGCGCCGACTGATTTCCTCCTCTGTGTGCGCGCCAGAGCCGGCCTTGATCAGCGACTGGGTAAGCCCGCCGAGTCCGGCCTTGTCGGCCGGAACGCGCCGTCCGCCGGCGTCGAAGTCGACGTTGATGTCGAGCATGGGAATGCTGCGGCTTGCGACGAAATAGACGCGCGCGCCGGAGGCCGTGGTCCAGTGCTGGATCGGCAGCGCCGCCTGGGCGGCGGCGGCCGCCGCCATCCACAATGCAGCGGCAAATATCAGAGCTCTTCGTCCTGCGGGCACACGCCTCACTGACCTCTCCTCGTGCATCTAATGCCTCGCGCCCGGCGGCGCCGGTCGCGGCTTCGCCTGGTTGAGCGGCTGCGGGTCGAGCACGACCACGGTAAGCGTATCGTCGACGAAGAACTCATTCGCGGCGGCGCGTACCTGCTCCGCGGTGACGGCTTTGATGCGTGCCAAAACCCGGTCTATATCCTGATGCGACAGACCGGCCGTTTCGAACTGTCCGATTTCCATTGCCTGGCCAAACATCGAATCGCGCTTGAATACCTGGCTCGCCACGACCTGCGCCTTGACCCGGGCAAGTTCTTCCTCGGCCACGCCGTCCTGGACCAGGCGTGCGAGCTCGGCGCGCAATCCCGCCTCCAATTCAGCGGCATTCCGGCCCTGACTGGGGGTCCCCTCCAGGTAGCACATCCCCGGACCGCGCGCCGTGGCGTCATAGCTGGCGCCGACCTCGCTCGCAATGCGGCTGTTGCGTACCAGAGACTGATTGAGCCGTGCCGACTCGTTGCCATCAAGCACGCCGGCGAGCACTTCCAGCGCATACGGCTGAATATCATGGTCCACGTCGCGCAGCACCGGGCATTTCCATCCCATCAGCAGATACGGCAGTTCTGCCGGCGCCTTGACCACCACGCGGCGCACGCCGCGCTGCTCGGGTTCGAGCTGAGGCTTGCGCGGCGGCAAGGATGCGGCCCTGATTCTGCCGTAATATTTTTGCGCCATGGCGAACACCTCCTCGACCTTGACATCTCCCACCACGATGACAAAGGCGTTATTGGGTACGTACCAGCGCGCATACCAGTTGCGCGCGTCCAGATAGCTCATGTGTTCCAGATCGTTCATCCAGCCGATGACCGGCCGACGATAGGGGTGGGCAAAGAACGCCTCCGCATTGAGCGCCTCGCTTACCAAGGCGTGCGGCTGGTCGTCGGTGCGCAGACGCCGCTCCTCCATCACCACTTTGATCTCGCGCGAAAATTCGTCCGCAGTCACCCGCAGACTGGACATGCGGTCGGCCTCGAGTTCAAGCATCAGGGGCAGCGCCGCTTTCGGCACCTGCTGGAAGTAGGCGGTGTAGTCGCGGTTGGTGAACGCATTTTCGCGCCCGCCGGCGGCGGCAATGAGGCGCGAGAATTCGCCGCTTTTTACCTTCCTGGTACCCTTGAACATCATGTGCTCCAGCACGTGCGCGACGCCGCTGGTGCCGCTGACCTCGTCGATGCTGCCGGCGCGATACCACACCATATGCACCACGGTGGGTGCGCGATGATCTTCCTTCACGATCACGCGCAATCCGTTGGCGAGCTTGCGCTCCTGCACGGCGTTCTGCGCGCCGGCGGTGCTCACGGCATTGATCGCGGCAAGAAACACGAACAAAAAGCGAAACATCGGAATTCTCATCGACACCCTTCTGCTAAAATCGGACCGTATCTTAGCGGTTTTTGCAGCTCACCGCGCAGGCTTACATGTTCAGTTTCCTCAAAAAATCCGCCGACGCGGCGCCACTGCCCTCCTGGAGAGAACGGCTCAAGGCCGGACTTGCGCGTACGCGCGTCCAGATCGGGGGACTGTTTCGCAGCGGCAAGATCGATGCGCTGCTGTACGAGGAACTCGAGTCGGCGCTGCTGTGCGCCGATGCGGGCGTGGCGGCCACCCGATTTCTGTTGGAAGACCTGCGCCAGCAGGTGAAGAAGAAGGGGCTTACCGAGCGTCAGGAACTCAAGGCCGCGTTGCAGGATGCGATCGCGACCCTGATCGGCCCGCTGGAACAGCCGCTGGCGACCGAGGGGTACCACCCGTTCATCATCATGCTGGCCGGGGTCAACGGCGCGGGCAAGACGACCTCGATCGGCAAACTGGCAAAGCTATTCCAGGCGCAGGGCAAGAGCGTGCTGCTCGCTGCCGGCGACACCTTTCGCGCCGCGGCGCGCGAGCAACTCACGATCTGGGGTGAACGCAATAACGTTGCGGTGATCGCCCAGCAGGGCGGCGATCCGGCGGCCGTCATATTCGATGCCATCCAGGCGGCGCGCGCGCGTGCGATCGACATCGTTCTCGCCGATACGGCCGGGCGGCTGCCGACGCAGCTGCACCTGATGGAGGAAATTCGCAAAGTGAAGCGGGTCATAGCCAAAGCCGAGCCGGGCGCGCCACAGGAGGTGCTGTTGGTGCTCGACGCCAATACCGGCCAGAATGCGCTCAGCCAGGTGAAAGCCTTCGACGACGCGCTGGGACTGACCGGGCTCATCCTGACCAAGCTCGACGGCACGGCGAAAGGCGGGGTGATCGCCGCCATAGCCAGAGAACGACCGGTGCCGATACGCTACATCGGTATCGGCGAGGGCATCGACGACCTGCGGCCATTTCTAGCGCGAGACTTTGCCGCGGCCCTGGTTGATGCGGATTGATCGTGCCTGTCCTCCTGCCACGGACATCCATCCTCCCCGCTGCATGATCAGCTTCAGCCAGGTGCGCAAAAGCTATCGCGGCGGCTACGAGGCGCTCGCAGAACTCTCCTTCGGCATCGAAGAGGGCGAGTTGGTGTTCATTACCGGCCGCTCGGGCGCGGGCAAGAGCACACTGCTTAAGCTGATCCCCGCAATCGAGCGACCGACCAGCGGCACCGTGCTCGTGAACGGCCAGAACATCGGCAGCATGCGCCGGCCGGCGATTCCATACCTGCGGCGCAATCTGGGGCTCATATTCCAGGACCAGAAACTGCTCTACGATCGCAGCGTGTTCGACAACGTCATGTTGCCGCTCGCATTCACCGGCCAGACCCACAAGGAGGCCGCGCGCCGCGCGCGTGCGGCGCTGGACAAAGTAGGCCTGTTGGCCAGGGAAAAGGCCAATCCGGTTACGCTCTCGGGCGGGGAACAACAGCGCCTGTGCATCGCCCGCGCCGTGGTCAACCGCCCGAGCATCCTGCTTGCCGACGAACCCACCGCCAGCCTGGACTCGGCCTCCGCCGCGGAGGTGATGGAAATGTTCCGCTCCTTCAATCAGGTCGGCGTGACGGTATTGATTGCGACCCACGACGAAGCCCTGATCGAACGCTTCAACCCGCGCGTGCTGACGCTCAGACAAGGCAGGCTGGACGCGTGAACGCCTGGATGCGCCAGCATTGGCTGACGTTCGCGTTGACGCTGGCGCGGCTGGCAGGCAACCCGATCGCCACGCTGCTCAACGTGGCGGTCATCGGTGTCGCGCTGGCACTGCCTCTGGGCGGATACATGCTGCTGCAAAATATGGGCGGCGTCACGCGCCAGGCCACCGGCGATCCGCAGGTCAGCCTGTTCCTCGCGCCGGACACCAGCAAGGCGGAAATCGCCGCGCTCGAGACGAAATTGAAGCGGATTCCGGGCGTGCGGGCCGTTCGCTTCATCTCGCGCGAACAGGCGCTTGCGGGCCTAAAACGCTCCGAAAACATGGCCGAAGTCATTGCCGCGCTGCCATCCAATCCGCTGCCCGACGCCTTCGTGATCGACGCCGGCAGCAGTGCGGCCGAGCTGGAGAAATTGGAGTCCGAGCTGAAGGCCTTACCCAAGGTCGACCATGTTCAAACCGACTCAGCCTGGGTGAAACGCCTGGAAACCCTGGTCGCGCTCGGCCGCACGGCAGTATTGATCCTGGCCACTTTGCTGGCCTTCGGCCTGGTGGCCGTGACGTTCAATACCATACGGTTGCAGATCCTGACCCAAAAGGACGAGATCGAAGTAAGCAAGCTGATCGGTGCGACCGACGCCTTCATCCGCCGCCCTTTCTTCTACCTGGGCCTGATACAAGGGACGCTGGGCGCTCTGGCAGCCTTGGCGATCGTCTATGTATGCATGCACATTCTCAATCAGCGCATCCTGGAACTGGCGCAACTCTACGGCTCGGACTTCCGGCTGGCCTTTTTCGGTGTTCCGGACTGCCTCGCCCTGCTGGCCTTCGCCGCCACGCTCGGCTGGCTTGGCGCCTATACGTCAGTGAGTAGACACTTAGCCGATATAGAGCCCAGGTAAAGGTCTAGAAGTCCTTGACGGTGGCAGTTTAGGTGAAATTGGCGGAACTTTCCTGGATCTTGGCACTCTACTCGCAAGAGTGCTAAAATTGACCCTAGGGATGTTGCGTTGCAGCGCGCGCTTTGCAGGCGCAGAGCGCGACGCGTCGTTAAGGAGCTGCTGAGACATGAACCAAGTGATGACCTTACCCGTGCCTTCTTTGGTTGGAAGCCTAGAGACCTACATCGCCTCGGTGAACCGGTTTCCCCTGCTGACACCGGATGAAGAATTGCGCCTGGCGCGCAAGCTGCGCGACGAGAACGACATCGACGCCGCGCGCGCTCTGGTGGTATCGCACCTGCGCGTGGTGGTCGCCATCGCCCGCGGCTACCTCGGCTACGGGCTGCCGCACGCCGACTTGATCCAGGAAGGCAACATCGGCCTGATGAAGGCGGTGAAGCGCTTCGACCCGGAGCGCAACGTGCGCCTGGTATCGTTTGCCATTCACTGGATCAAGGCGGAAATGCACGAATTCATCCTGAAGAACTGGCGCCTGGTGAAAATCGCCACCACTAAGGCGCAAAGGAAGCTGTTCTTCAATCTGCGCTCGATGAAGAAAGGTCTCGGGCCCCTGTCGCAGGACGCGGTCGAGGACATGGCTCGGCAGTTGCGCGTCAAGCCGGAGGAAGTCCGAGAAATGGAAATGCGGCTCTCGGGACAAGACGTGGCCCTGGAAGCCAGCGACGACGACGAGGATAACTATGCCCCCATCGCCTACCTGAGCGATCCGGACAAGGAACCCTCGCTGCTGCTCGAATCTGAAGAAGTCGAGCGCGGCGGTGCGCGCGACCTGAAAGCGGCGCTGGCAAGCCTGGACGATCGCAGCCGCCGCATCATCGAAGCACGTTGGCTGCGCGAAAAAAGCCCGGCGACGCTGCATGACCTCGCGGCCGAGTTCAAGGTTTCCGCCGAACGCATCCGTCAGGTCGAAGTCAAGGCAATGCAGAAAATGAAAGGCCTGTTGGCAGCGACGTAACTGCGTACCGAAGAAAGCGGCACGCCTCCCGCCATCATCCCCTCATCAGAGGCTGTCGAAACGTATGCCGGGACGCGCTACCCCTGCTTGAGGAGAACGCGCAGATCGGCGGCCAGATTCGCGCCGCCGTCGCCGTAGCGCGCGAACAACCTGACGCGCCCCTGCGGGTCGAAAACATAGCTTCCGGCGGTATGGTCCACGGTATAGCTGGTGGGCGTGCTTCCGGCTTGCTTTTGATAGAACACGCGAAATTCCTTCGCCGTTCTGGCCGTGGTCTCCAGGTCGCCGTATAGTCCGAGAAAACTCGGGTCAAACGCGGGGACATAGTTGGCGAGCAACTCGCGCGTGTCGCGCTCCGGATCGACGGTGACAAACAGCATCTGCACGCGCTCGGCATCCTTCCCCAGTTGCTGCAGCACCGCCGTCATCTCCATCATCGTGGTGGGACAGACGTCGGGGCACTGGGTGTAGCCGAAAAACATCACCACTACCTTGCCGCGAAAATCCGCCAGCGTGCGCGCCTTGCCGTGATGGTCGGTCAGGCGAAAATCCCGGCAGCAGTCGACGCCGGTGACGTCGGTGTTTTTGAACGCGGGCGGGGACGGAACACAGCCGAGCGAGCCGAGCACGAGGAGGGCGGCAAGCGCCATGCGCAGGGTTTTACACATAATGGTCCAGGAGCAGCGCCGTGAACAGCACGGCCAGGTAGACGACGGAAAAACGGAACGTCTGCTGCGCCAAACGGTCGCTATAGGCGACGTAGATGCGCACCGCGTAGTAGAGGAACATGGCGTCCAGCGCGAGCGCGCTGGCCAGATAGATCCAGCCGCTCATGCCGTAGGCAAAGGGCAGGAGGGTACTCGCGATCAGGATCAGGGTGTACAACAATACCTGCAAGCGCGTGAATTCCTGGCCGTGGGTCACCGGCAGCATGGGCAGGCCGGCGCGGGTGAAGTCCTCGGTACGATACAGCGCCAGCGCCCAGAAATGCGGCGGCGTCCAGGCGTAAATGATCAGCACCAGCAGCAGCGCCTCGGGCGCGACCTCGCCCGTGACCGCCGTCCACCCGAGCAGCGGCGGCATCGCACCGGAGAGCCCGCCGATGACGATATTCTGCGGCGTGGCCGGTTTCAGCACGATGGTGTAGATGACGGCGTAACCGACAAAGGTTCCGAACGTGAGCCACATGGTGAGCGCGTTGACATAACCATAGAGCAAAAACATGCCTGCGCCGCCGATTGCACCGGCGAAAAGAACCGTTTGCAGAGACGTCAGTTCGCCGCGCGGCAGAGCGCGCGCACGGGTGCGGGCCATCTTCGCGTCGATCTCCCGCTCGATCAGGCAATTGATGGCGAAAGCCGCGCCTGCAAGCAGGGCGATGCCGGCGGTTCCCGCGAACAGCACCCGCCAGGGCACCATGCCCGGCGTGGCGAGGAACATACCGATCACGGCACAAAATACGGCCAGCATGGTGACTCGCGGCTTGGTCAGGGAGTAGAACTGACGCATGCGCTTCGCGGTGTCGTGCAAGGTAAGCTGCATCGCCATAGTGTTATTGCGCAGGAAGAACGAGCCAGTTTATCACGGCGAATACGGGTGACGGACCCTAGAGTTGTTTCGATCGGACCGCAACAAAATGGCTGTTGTTACGGGTTCTCAGCCGATACGGGACACTTTGAGCAACCGCGCCAGGTCTTGGTGCATCTTGCGCGGATCGGCATTCTTTGGAAATCTCAGCATCAGGTTGCCGAGCGGGTCGATCAGGTAGATGTGGTCGCGCACCCCGTCTGCCGGGGCAAATTCGGCGATCAATGCGCTGCCCGCCGCGCGCAACATGCGCGTGCCGTCGTATTCGCGCATCAGCAGCGTTTCCAGGGGCGCCTCATCCAGAATCAGCCACACACGTTCCACGCGCTCCATCTCGCGTCCCTGGGCAAGCCGCACCTGGCGCATGTTGTACAACTTGGTGCGGCAGTCCGCCCGGCAGTCCGCCTCATCCAGTTGCAGCAGGATCCACTTGCCCCGCAACGCGGACAGCTTGAACGCGCGCTGGTCCAGGTGTCGCAGCGGCGGATCGATCAGCGCTCGCGGCGGGATCAACTCGCCGTAATTCATGGCGCCCTGCGGCTGCCACCAATAGTAGGCGATCAACGCCGCGATGAACGGTGCGAGACACAAGGCCGCGATCGCGAGCATCTTGATGCGCCCGGAGCGCGGGTCAGGCTGCGCGTTTGAAGCTGAGGACGACATAGGCAATAAAGATCGTGGCGGCGAGCGCATACCATTGAAACGCATAGCCGCGGTGCTTGTCCGCTCCGGTGTCCGGCCGATCCCAGACGCGCACGAAGCCGTCGGCAGCGCTGCTCGTCTGCTGTAACACGATGGGCTGCAATTTGAGGCCAGACCATTTCGCATAGCGCGCGAGCACCAGGTTCTGCCATACGATCCCTTCCTCGGTGTTCGCATCGAGTTCGAGGATGCGGCTGCTGGGCACGACGGCGACGCCCTCCACGGACTCGGCTCCGGCGGGCGTCTGAATCTGCGGCAGGCTGTCTCGCCGGACGCCCGCGGCCACCCAGCCCCGATTCACCAGCACGTGCAGGTCGCCGCCGGCTATCTTCAGTGGTGTCAGTACCTGGTAGCCAGGAACGCCGCGCAGCACCTTGTTATCGAGCAGGATGGTATGTCTGGCCGAGTATTCGCCGCGCGCCCTGACGCGTTTGAACGCAAAGGCATGCGCATCGACGAGGCTAGCCGGCAGGGCGAGTACCGCGTGGCTCGCAGCCGCGTCCAGTTCCTGCCCGAGCGCGAGTTTTTCCTCGGCCCGGCGCGACTGCCAGTTGCCCAGTGCTACGGTGAGCGCGATCGCGGCAAGCGCCGCCGCAGCGGGCGCCAAGGCGGGACGGAAGCTCCGAGTTCCTGGCATGCGTGGGTCTTCGTTCTTCGTTCTGGCAACGCTGGTTTGACTGGGATACACTCAGAAAAATCTATTGGCGTCCGCAATGAAAATTATCGTCATCCTGTTCGTGCTGCTGATCCTGGCCAGCCTGGGCTCGGCCTTGTTTTTTCTCGTCACCGACCGCGGTCAATCCAAGCGTACCGCAAAAGCTCTCGCCCTGCGTGTCGGCCTGTCGGTCACGCTGTTCCTGTTGCTGATGGCCGGCTACTACTTCGGGCTCATTCCGGGCAAGGTTTCGTAGACGCATACAGCGAAACGGCACAACTCAGAACAATTCTGGCACGCGGCGCATCGCGAGGCGCGAGCCCTGAAACAGCCCGCGCTAGGGCCGGTTGGGGCGCCGGGGCCCCGACCCTGCTTCGGGTGCGGAGCGATCCCGCAAAAAAAGCGCCGCACAGTGTGCGGCGCATCCAATGCCCCTTGCGGGACTCCTCCTCTTCTTGTTCTTGAATCGCGGTTTGAACCCGGCTGTTCGCGAGACTATACCCAGTAGACGAAAATAAACAGCAGCAGCCACACCACGTCGACGAAGTGCCAGTACCAGGCCACCGCCTCGAACGCGAAGTGGTGATCCGGCTTGAAGTGCCCGGCAAACGCGCGAAACAACATGGTCGTGAGCATGATCGCACCGATGGTCACGTGAAAGCCATGAAACCCCGTAAGCATGAAGAAGGTCGTGCCGTAGATGCCGGTGCTCAGCTTGAGGTTCAGTTCGGAATAGGCATGGGAATATTCGTAGATCTGGAAGCCGAGGAAGGTGACGCCCAGCACGATGGTCAGAAACAGCCATAACTTCAGCTTCGCGCGATTGCCCTCGATCATGCCGAAGTGGGCGATGGTAAGCGTCACCCCCGAGGTCAACAACAGGAAGGTATTGAGCGCGGGGACACCCCAGGCCGCCATCGGCGTGAACTGGCCCTTGAACGCCGGGCCGGCGCTCGGCCACTGGGCGCTGAAATCCGGCCACAGCAATTCCTTGCTCGCGAGGCTGCCCAGGTCGGGTACCGCCAGCACCCGCGCGTAAAATAGCGCGCCGAAGAAGGCGGCGAAGAACATCACTTCGGAAAAAATGAACCAGCTCATGCCCCAACGAAACGAAACGTCCTCCCGCTTTCCGTACTTCCCGGCCTCGGACTCGCGCACCACATCGCCGAACCAGCGGAACATCATGAATATGAGCAGCGCAAAACCGATCAGAACGCAGTAGCGGCCGAATTCGGCGCCGTTGAACCACATCGCCGCGCCGCCCGCCATGAACAGCAGCGCGAACGAGCCGATGATCATCCAGCGGGACGGTTCGGGTACGAAATAGTGTTGCGCCTGGTCGCTCATTTCTTTCTCCTCTCCTTCATGCTACCTTGCCGATGACGAAACGCACCAGCAGTAAAAGACTCGCTACAAATATCGCTGCACCGATCAGGCCAGCGATGATCACCTGCTTCGGTTTCAGCTCCACGCTGTCGGACTCGTAGTCGCGGCGCTTGCGTATGCCCAGGAACGACCAGAACACCGCCTTCGCCACCTGCAGCATGCCCGCTTGCTTTGGCGTCTGAGCCACGCTCACCCCTCGACCGCTTTCCGGTTCGCGCCGTCCACTCGGAAGAAAGTGTAGGAAAGCGTAATGGTATTGATGTCCTTGGGCAGGTCCGGATCGATCACGAATACCACCGGCATCTGCCGCACCTCGCCCGGCGCCAGCGTCTGCTGCGTGAAGCAGAAACATTCCAGCTTCTTGAAATACTGCACTGCGTGCCGCGGACCGTAACTGGGGACCGCCTGCCCGGTAACCGGCTCGTCCAGGGTATTCCTCACCTCATACACCATCTGGATCATTTCCCCCGGATGGATTTCCACGCTCGACGCCATCGGTTTGAAAGTCCAGGGCAGCAGACGGATATTGGAATCGAACTCGATCGTCACCGAGCGCGTCAGGTCGACCTGGGTGTTGCGTGCATCCGCTTCGACCGCGCCCGGCTGCCACACTTTGCGCAAACCGGCGACCTCGCACATTTTTTCGTAAAACGGCACCAGCGCGAAACCGAAGCCGAACATACCCAAAGCCACCACCAGCAGCTTCTTCAGCATGCGCTGGTTGGCAGCGGTGGCCGCGACGCTTGGGTGCGCGTTCATTTCGCGAACCAGTACTTGAGCACAATGCCGATGAAGAACGCCAGCGCGACTGCGGCCAGGATCAGCGCCGTTCTCATGTTGCCCGGTCTTTGTGTATCCATGCTCGTGCCCTGCATTACTTCACCAGCGGCTGGTCGTGGAAGCTGTGGTAGGGCGCCGGGCTCGGCAGATGCGTCCATTCCAGCGTGTCCGCGCCTTCCCAGGGACGAGCGGGTGCTTTCTCGCCCTTGCCGAACACGCTGCATTTGAGGACGATGTACAGGAACAGCAGCTGCGTCAGGCCGAAACCGAACGCGCCTACCGAGGCGATCATATTGAACTCGGTGAACTGGGTCGCGTAGTCCGGGATGCGCCGCGGCATGCCCGCAAGGCCGAGGAAATGCATCGGAAAGAAGGTGATGTTGAAGAACACCAGGGACAGCCAGAAATGCCACTTGCCCAGGGTCTCGTCGTACCTGCGGCCGGTCCACTTGGGCAGCCAGAAATAGGTGCCGGCGAATATCGCGTACAAGGACCCGGCCACCAGCACGTAGTGGAAGTGCGCCACCACATAGTAGGTGTCCTGCAGCTGCACATCGACCGGCATGATCGCCAGCATCAGCCCGGTAAACCCGCCCATGGTGAACACGAATATGAATCCGACCGCGAACAGCATCGGCGTCTCGAAGCTCATCGAGCCCCTCCACATGGTGGCGAGCCAATTGAACACTTTCACCCCGGTGGGCACGGCGATCAGCATGGTCGCGTACATGAAGAACAGCAGCCCGGCGGTGGGCAGCCCGACGGTGAACATGTGGTGCGCCCAGACGATGAAGGACAGGATCGCGATCGAAGACGTCGCATATACCATGGAGGCGTAGCCGAACAGGGGTTTGCGCGCGAAGGCCGGGATCACCTGGCTGATGATGCCGAACGCCGGCAGGATCATGATATAGACCTCGGGGTGGCCGAAGAACCAGAAGATATGCTGGAACATCACCGGATCGCCGCCGCCCGCTGCATTGAAGAACGAGGTGCCGAAATGGCGGTCGGCGAGCACCATGGTGATGGCGCCGGCGAGCACCGGCATCACCGCGATCAGCAGGTAGGCGGTGATCAGCCAAGTCCACACGAACATCGGCATTTTCATCAGCGTCATTCCCGGCGCGCGCATATTGAGAATGGTGGTGACGATGTTGATCGACCCCATGATGGAGGAGGCACCCATGATGTGCAGCGCGAAAATTCCCAGATCCATGCCCGGACCCATCTGCGTCGACAGCGGCGCGTAGATGGTCCAGCCCGCCGCCGGCGCCCCGCCGGGGACGAAGAACGATGAAACCAGCAGTATCGCAGCCACCGGAAGCAGCCAGAAACTCCAGTTGTTCATGCGCGCGAATGCCATGTCGGGCGCACCTATCATCATCGGGATCTGCCAGTTGGCAAAACCGACGAAGGCCGGCATGATCGCGCCGAACACCATGATCAGGCCGTGCATAGTGGTGAGCTGGTTGAAGAATTCCGGATTGACGATCTGAATGCCGGGCTGGAACAACTCGGCGCGCAACGTGAGCGCCAGTACACCGCCGATGAACAGCATGGTCAGGGAGAACCACAGGTACATCGTACCGATATCCTTGTGGTTGGTCGTGGTCACCCAGCGCATCAGCCCCGAGGGATGATGCGCGTGGCCGTCGTGCCCGCCGTTTTCCGCGTGGCCGTGGTTGTCGATGACTGCGCTCATTTCTGTCTCCCGGAAATCGATTTTTAGAGCGTACTACGTAACGACGGGATGTCTCCCCTCGTGCTCCCCTGAATCACGCGCCTAACGATGACTCTGTTAGGCGCTCTTACTTTCTTGCCGCTTTGACTTCGGCCGGCTGCACCAGGTCGCCCGTCTTGTTGCCCCAGGCGTTGCGCTCGAAGGTGACCACGGCCGCGATATCGGTGTCGGAGAGCTGCTTACCGAAAGCCGCCATCGCAGTTCCCGGCTTGCCCCCCAGGACGATGTCGATGTGCGCCTTCTTGTCGCCGGTGGCGATCTTGGAGCCGTCCAGCGGCGGGAATGCCGGCGGCAGGCCCTTGCCGGTTGCCTGGTGGCAGGCGGCGCAATTGGCGGCATAGACCTTCTCGCCTCTGGCCTTCAACTCGACCGCGCCCCATACCTTGCTCGGGTCATCTGCGGCCGCCTTCTTCTTTTGATCGCCGACCCAGGCCGCGTATTTTTCCTGCGACACCACCTCGACCACGATCGGCATGAAGCCGTGGTCCTTGCCGCACAGTTCGGCGCACTGGCCGCGATAGGTGCCTTCCTTGTCGGCCCTGAACCAGGTATCGCGCACGAAGCCGGGAATGGCGTCCTGCTTGATGCCGAATGCCGGCACCCAAAAGGAGTGAATCACGTCGTTGGCGGTGGTGAGTATGCGTATCTTCTTTGCCACCGGCACCACCAGCGGATTGTCCACTTCCAACAGGTAATTTTCGCCCTTGGGCTTCCGGTTTTGGATCTGATCCTGCGGCGTGGCCGAGTTGGACAGGAACGCAATCCCCTCGCCTTCACCCTTGAGATAGTCGTAGCCCCACTTCCACTGGTAGCCGGTAGCCTTGATCGTGATGTCGGGGTTAGAGGTGTCCTTGAACGCGATCAAAGTCTTGGTCGCGGGCCAAGCCATTGCAACGAGGATTAGCAAAGGGATGACGGTCCAGATAATTTCCACGGCGGTGTTTTCGTGGAACTGCGCAGCCTTGTGTCCGGCGGATTTGCGATGCGCATAAATGGAATAGAACATCACCCCGAACACCACGCAAAAGACGACCAAAATGACATACATCATCAGCATGTGCAGATCGTAAATCTCGCTGGCAATGCGGGTCACCGGCGGCTGAAAATTCAGCTGGTACGCCGCGGCTGCGAACCCCGCGTTCAGCGCCAGCAGCACGCCACCCATTAGCCGTCCAAGCACGCTATTCATCGTTCCCTCTTCAGCGGAAGGTAGACCAAGGAAAAAATATAGACCAAGGCCAAAAAAGTCCGGTAAGCTAACACAGGCAGAAGGGTTAATCAAGCAAATAAGGGTTAACCACTATCAAATTTGGAATCGAATCAGGAGCCTTTCACCCGTGGCGCCGGCATCCGGACGATGGCGCGCCCGTCATGGCTCAGCCGTGGCTCCGGCTTCCAGGCGTGTCCATAGACTATTTCGAAGCTGGCCGGCAGCCTGCCTTCTAGACGCCGCGATTCGTACTCGGCGCGCATCGCGTTGTGCACACCATTGCCGCCAAGGCCGCGGCGGCGCCCGGGATGCACATTTTGCTGGCCGGTCGCGCGCAGGTCCGCGAACAACGCGTCGATATCCGCGTAGGTCAGAGTGATGACTTCCATGTCCATCACCGGCGCGGCGTAACCGCATACCGAGAGCATGTCGCCCAGGTCATGCATATCGATGAAGTCGTGAGCGTGCGGCGCATCGTCGTGCGCGGCGTACGCGCTCTTGAGTTCCTTCAGCGTGTCCGGTCCGTAGCAGCTGAACATCAACAGCCCTCCGACTCTCAGCACCCGGTGCAACTCTTTTAATGCTGGCTGCGGGTCGCCGCTGCAATGCAATGCCAGGTTGGACCATACCAAGTCCACGTTCGCTGCGGGCAGGGGCACGCAGGCGAAATCCGCACACAGGAAATCGATGCGCGAGCGCTTGAACAGTCGCCGCAGCCAGGCACCGCGGCCGGGCGCGGCCTGCAGCATCGGATAAGCGAAATCCAATCCAAGCACTTGAGCGTCAGGGTAGCGCTCGGCCAGGAGCCTGGCGCCATGGCCGTCGCCGCAACCCGCATCGAGGATGCGGCCAGGTGCCAGCTTGATGTACTGCAGGCGCTCCAGCATGCGCGCTTCCACTTCGCGTGCGAGCACCGCAGCGTCGGCATAGCCCGCCGCCGCGCGCGAACTGTTGCGGCGCGCAGCGCGGCGGTCGATCGCAGGCGCGCTCAGCGCACACCTCGGCGCTCCGGGCCGACGATTCCTGCGTGCGCGAACCTCACTGGCGTAGCGCCGACTCCAGCGCCAATCCCACCGCGAGCAGGCGCCGGTCTTCACCGCTTTGCCCCACTACCATCAGACCTACCGGGCCCTGACCCGGTAGGTGACAGGGAATCGACAGTGCGCAGCCGTCGAGGAAATTCACCACGCTGGTATTGCGCAAAATCGCAATATTGGTCTTGCCGTAGAGTTGATTGTCCGTCTCCAGCGATGCGATCGGAGGCGCGACCATGATTACGGTGGGCATCAGCAGCGCGTCGTAGGGCGCCGCCAGGCGCGCGCTTTCAGCGATCATCGCCGCGCGCTGCGCCAGCAAATCGATATAGTCGGCTGCGCTGATTTCGGCACCGCGCAAGATGCGGAACGCGACGCGCGGATCGTATTCCGCTTTGCGCCGTGCAATCAGTTCCCGATGTACCGCGTGGGCTTCGGCTACTACCAGCCCCCCTTTCTGGTTCATCTGCGGCAGTCGTCGCAGCGCTTCGAAGCGCACGTCGGTCACGCTCGCGCCCGCCTGAGAGAGCCTGGCGAGCGCTTTGCCAAACGCATCCGCCACGGCGGCGTCTTGGCCGTCCAGAACGTAATCCTGCACCACGCCCAGGCGCAGGCCTTTGAGAGGCAGCGCCGCCGGCACTTGCGGCGCATCGCCGGCGAGGATGCTATCCACCAGGGCGCAGCAGGCGACGCTGGGGGCAATCGGGCCGATGGAATCCAGCGTGGCGGACAGTGGGAAAGTGCCGTCCTTGGGTATACGCCTGGCAGTGGGCTTGAAACCGGTCAGCCCGCAGAATGCGGCCGGAATGCGCACCGATCCGCCGGTGTCGGTACCCAGGGCCATCGCCGACATGCCATCGGAAACCGATACTGCCGCCCCCGAAGACGAGCCTCCCGGAATGCGGCCGGTTGCCCGGTCCCAGGGATTCTTCGGCGTGCCGTAATGGGGATTGAGCCCCAGTCCCGAGAAAGCGAACTCCACCATGTTGGTGCGGCCGACAATGATCGCGCCGGCCTGCCGCAATCTCCTGATCACGGTGGCATCCACCATGGCGGGGGCGGCATCGGCAAGCGCTTTCGATCCGGCCCGCGTAATGTCGCCGGCGACGTCGAACAAATCCTTGACCGACACCGGAATGCCGGCGAGCGGCGAGGGCACGATGCCGTGCGCGCGCAAGGCGTCGCTCGCCTTCGCTTCGGCCAGCGCCGATTCGCGATGCGTGCGCATGAACACGCGTGCGCCTTCCCCCGACGCGATCGCGATACGCAGGAGCGCGTCCTCGACCAGGGCCTGGCTGGTGGTTTTGCGGGAGGCCAGTTCTGCCGCGAGCGTCAATAGAGGTTTCATGTTCGCCTAATGAGTTTGCGTGATCGCAGCTGCGGGTTGCCGCCCGTTTCGTCGCTGCGTTTCAATAGTTGCGGCACCCCGAATTTGACCGCCGCCGGGTTCGTGGTTACTCTCCTTCGGCGATAGGGTCGGTTAACATCCAGCACGTGCGCGATAAATGTTAACAGACCCTCGCGACCAGCGCATCTTCAGGGAAGCATTTCCACTTGTCAATTTCGTTGCGTCCGCTTCTGGGTATCGGCGCCAGGATCAAACAGGCCTTGCTGGCTCAAGACTGCATCCTGTGCCAAGCCGCAAGCGGCGCCCGGCCGCTGTGCGAAGCGTGCGAGCGCGAACTTCCGTCCAACGCGTCGGCCTGTCCGCGCTGCGCGCTGGCCGTATCGAACAACGCGGAATGCGGCGCCTGTCTTGCCAATCCGCCATATTTCGACGCGAGTTGCGCCGCCTTCTCCTACGCCCATCCGGTGGATGCCTTGGTTCAGGCCCTCAAGTACGGCGGCCAACTCGCGCTGGCCGAATGGTTCGCACGCAAGCTGCTGGAGCGCATCGGCCAGCCGGCCGGCGTCGATCTGATCGTGCCACTGCCCCTGCATCCTGAGCGCCTGGCCGAGCGCGGCTTCAATCAGGCAGCCGAGATCGCCAAATCGCTGTCGCGCGCCAGCGGCATCGGCATCGATGCGCACCTCGCCCGCCGCGTGCGCAACACCGCGCCGCAGACCAATCTGCCGTGGCGGGAACGCGCCGCAAACATGCGCCACGCGTTCTGCTGCGAGCGCGATGTTGCCGGCTTGAGCATAGCCGTGATTGACGATGTCATGACCACCGGCGCAACCTTGAACGAGTTTGCCCGGACGCTGAAGAAGAGCGGCGCTGCGCGGGTCGAGAACTGGGTCGTCGCGCGGACACCGCCCCGTGTTTAACGTCGTGCTCTATCAGCCGGAGATTCCGCCCAACACCGGCAATATCATCCGCCTCGCCGCCAACACCGGTGCGACTTTGCACCTGGTGGAACCGCTCGGCTTTCGCCTCGATGACCGCGAATTGAAGCGTGCCGGGCTCGATTATCATGAATACGCCGGCCTGGTGGTGCACAAGGATTGGTCGGCTTGCTGCGAATGTCTGCAGGGTAGGCGCATGTTCGCCTTTTCCACGCGCGCAGGCCGTCGGCATACGGAGCCCGAATACCGCGCGGGTGACGTGCTGTTATTCGGTCCGGAGACCCGTGGGCTGCCGCCGGAAATACTGGAGAGCCTGCCGCCGGAACAGCGCCTGCGCCTGCCGCTTCGGCCCAACAACCGCAGCCTCAATCTTTCCAATGCGGTCGCGGTGGCCGTGTATGAAGCCTGGCGGCAGCAGGGGTTTGCCGGATGCGCTTAGAGCTCATTTCAGGTTTACCGAAATGGCCCCTGATTTAGGGGAGCACGAGGGGATGCGCACCGCAGGTCTCGATCCCCCTCGAGGGGAAAGTCCCCCACCTCTTCGGGTGGTCCCGACCTTCGGTCTCCTACACCTCTTCGGGTGGTCCCGACCTTCGGTCTCCTACACCTCTTCGGGTGGTCCCGACCTTCGGTCTCCCACCTTGGGCCCCTCGTTCTGCAATGAACGCTTAAGCTCTGCTGCCGTTCGGCGCAGGTGGGCCTGCGGCAAGAAGCTAGAAAAGGCCAGTCGATGCGCATCGACTGGCCCTTCCGGAAAAGCCATTTCTTACAGACCGGCTTTGAACTCCTTGTTCCAAAAATCCATGCTGTCCCCGCGCCGAGGTGCCAGCTTCTTCAGATCGTAAGGAACGATGCGCGCCAACTCGGCTTTGGTAAAGCCTACGCGCGCCTGCAGGTCGGCGGGCAAGGCAGCATTCTTCACGGTGGGCGCGTATCCCATGCCGCGGGCGAAATCGACCTGGCCCGCCGGATCGAGCAAGGCGTTCATATATTCCCACGCGCCTTTCGGATTTTGACTGCTTTTGGGCACCGCCGCTTCGAACGTGACCGGAATCGCACCCTCTTCCGGAATCACGAACTCCAGCGGCAGCCCGGCATCGCGCCATTGCAGCGCGCGCGCCTTCCACATGCACGATATCCAGATCTCACCCGACTTGAACGCGGCGGCCACGGCTTCGTTCGACGGGAAGATCTTGGGCTGATTGCCCTTGAGCTTGCTCAAGAACTTCCAGCCGGGCTCGAAACTGTCGCCCTTGCCGCCTTCGGCCAGGCTCAAAAACAAGGTGTTGAACAGATAGAGAATGTCGGAGAATCCCGTGCGGCCTTTGTACTTCGGATCCAGTACATCCCGGAACGACTTGGGCGGCTTGTCTAACTTTTCCTTGTTGTAGACCAGCACCATGGCGCTGAAAATGTGCGGTATCGAATAAGGCGTCTTGAACGAGTCGATGGCATTGGCAAGATTGGGAACCAACCGCGTCGACACCGGTTCCAACGCGTCGGCTGTACTGGCGTCGTACATATCCAGATCGCCCAGCAGCGCAATATCCATCGAGCCGCGGCGCGAAGTGCGTTCGGCCTTCAGTTTGGTCACCCGGTTCGGAGCTTGACCAACGTCGTAGACGACGTTAGCGCCGGCCTTGGTGACTATTGGTTCGATGAATTTCTTCAACAGCATCTGGTAGTCGCCCCCCCAGGTACCGACGATCACATCGGATCCCGCGGCTTGCGCAAAGCCCGGAATCATCGGCAGTGCCGGCGCGAGCGCCAATGCGGATGCCTGTTTGATGAAACCCCGTCGATCCAAACTCTTTGTATCCATGTTGTCCTCTCATTGGTGGTGATTGATTAAAACCAGGATTACCGGCAATTCGCTGCCAGAAATAATGACAGACAAGAAAATCGGGCGACCCCTCTATCGCGCTGCATGACACCCTCATTTTCGTAAGTCCGGATACGGCGTGCTGTGGGTCAGCCATCGCAGTGCGTTGTCTCCGGATGGTCTACCCGCCGCCGATAATTCGATCGGTGGCATATCGAGCACGGCATTGATGTCCTCGGCGTCAATGTCACGCGTGATCGCCACACAACCATCGCGCGCATTCACCTGGCCCATCATTCTACGCGGTGCGCTGAACGTGGTTCCGACACTTTGAATCAAAATCGGCTCCGGGCAGTCGGCAACGTGCAGCAGCGCCTTGAATCGCAACAGTCGATCGCCGCAAAATCCAGCCAGATCGTCCAACCACAATGACAGTTCGTTCCATGACAGCTCTGGCTTGGGCGTGCCCGTCAGAACATGAATGCGCGGATGCTTCAGGCCGGTACCGGACATGGTGAGCAAGGCGCGTTCGGCCAGATCGATCGCTTCGGTCGCAGGCGCGGCGCCGAAGGCGCGCGCAACGGCCCGCCCCCGATCCGTCTCGGACACGATCTGCGCCAGGGGATTGACGCCGGCCACGACCTCGCGATGGTACTCCAGCGCGTCCGACGGCACCCGGTCTGTCTTGGTGAACACAATTCGTTGTGCCGCCGCAAGTTGCGCCGCGGCTTCGTCGAACGATTCCACGTTCAACGATCCAGACTCGCAATCGTAGGTGCTCACCACGCTCAGGCGCAGTCCACGCGCGCTCAGTTCCGGATCCGCCAAGGAGGCGATGATCGGACCTGGACGCGACAAACCGCTGGTCTCCAGGATAATGCGCTTGAGCGGCGGCCGGCCCGGCGGCCGCGGCGCGTCCAGCAACGCGACCACCGTGTCCACCAACTGGCTGCGCAAGGAGCAGCAGACGCAACCGTTGGCCAGCATGGTCATCGGTACGCCCTCACTGCCGTCGGCCACGATCGCGCCGTCCACCCCGACCTCACCCACTTCGTTGACGATGACCCCGGTTTCGCCAGCGCTGTCCCGCTGCAGAAAATCCACCAGCAAGCTGGTCTTTCCGCTGCCGAGAAAACCGGAGAGAAGAATTAGGTCAACGCCCATGCGGCGGCCCGTCCGGATCGCCCTCCCAGCTGCCCTTGACCAGGTCGCGCACATCGGCCAGCAATTCGCCGACGTCGAAGACCAGGCCGGATTTGATCGTCAGGCGCAGCGCGCGCTGCCATTCGACCTTGCCGCTGGCGTCATTCAGGCGCATGGCGCCGGTACCGTAGAGCAGCTTGAAGTCTTCGAGCGGATTCTGATCGAGCACCAGGAGGTCGGCGCGCTTTCCGACATCGACCGATCCCGTGTCGTCGCCGATGCCCAGCAAATCCGCGCCCATCGATGTCGCCGACCGCAGCACTTCCAGGGGATGGAAACCGGCTTCCTGCAGCAATTCAAACTCGCGAATGAAACCAAAACCGAAGATCTGAAAAATGAAACCCGAATCGCTGCCCGTGCACACCCGGCCACCCAGGTTCTTGTACTCGTTGATGAACTGCATCCACAGGCGATAGTTTTGCTTCCATTCGATTTCGTTGGTGGTGCTCCAGCGGTACCAGTAGGCACCGTGTCCGCCGCGCTGCGGCTGAAAGTATTTCCACACCGCATTCCAGGTGTATTCGTCGTGCCAGTCGGCGCGGCGCGCCCGCATCAAGTCGCGGTTGGCGTCATAGATGGTGAAAGTCGGCACGAAGGTATGGCCCAGTTCGAGGAATTTGTCCATGACTTCCTTCCACTTGGCGCTGCCCGGTTGCGCCGCCTGCATGAACATCTGCCCGGCCAGAGCGAAGCGAAAGTATTCGTTACCGTAGTTGTAGTCGGCGGGAAAGTCCTGCACCACCCGATGTTCAAACAGCGCTTCAGGCAAGCCGTAATAGTGTTCCGAACTGGTCAAGCCCCAGGTGGCCGACTTTAAGGCGTTGACGCGGGTCACCGCCATTTGCGCGTGATGACAACCGGAGCGCAAGCCCTCTTTGGCTGCCTCGTCCAGCGCCGCCTGCATGATGGCCGGCGGCGCGCCGAAGAACTTGATGCCGTCGGCGCCGCGCGCCTTGATCTTGCGCACCCATTCCCGCGCCTGGTCCGGCGTATGAATCGTTTTCACGCGATCGTTGACTGCCGGAAAATACGCGTACGCGAGAATGCGCGGCGCTGCAATCTGGCGATGCGCCGAGGCCTCTTTCTGTTGCAGCGTATAGCCCAGGCCGTTCAATGACCCCATCTCGCGGATGGTGGTGACACCGTGCGCCAGCCACAGCTTGTAAATATAGTCCGCGGGCGGCACGATGCCCGACATCGAGTGATAAGGCGTGCCGATGTGCGCGTGCGAATCGACGAAGCCGGGCGTCACGTACTTGCCATGGCAGTCGATTTCGTGATCGCCCGACGCCGGGCGACGCTCGGGATTGATCGGCTGCAGCGGCGATCCCACCGCGATCAAGGCTGCGATGCGCTCGTTTTCAACCACGATGTCGACCGGCCCCCAGGGCGGCGCCCCGGTGCCGTCGATAACGGTGGCGCCGCGCAGCACCAGGCGCTTGAATGGACCGACGCCGCGGTCGCGGCCGGTAGCCGCCGTCGCTGGATGCCAGCCCTTGGCCGCGTTCAGATCGTGGGACTCTTCGCCCGGCAGGGAGTTGGCATAGGGATTGTCGAGTTTGGCCATGGTGATCCTTGGTTCGTTTCAGTTAGCGTGCGCCAGATTGCCACGAATCGGTACTTCGCGCGTAGCGGCCGGCTTCGACACCTGACGCGGTCCCGGCCGCAACGCCCTTACGTTCTGCCGAGATCGTTGAAATGGATTACGCCGCCTTTCATGACCAGCGGTATGTGCTCGCCCTGGCCCAACAAACAGTTGATGTTCTTGTAGGGATTGCCGTCGACCACGAGCACGTCGGCGATCGCGCCCGCCGTCAAACGCCCGAGCTTACCCTGCATGTTGAGAACTTCTGCGGCGATCAGCGTCGCGCTCTGGATCACCTCGAACGTAGAAAGGACCTGGGCGCGGATGCGGAACTCGTCGCTTTGCAGACGGTGAGACGGGCCGAGCAGATCGGTGCCGAAGCCCATCTTCACCCCCGACTGTTTGAAGATTTCCAGCGATTTCAGACCGGAAGCGCGGACCGTGTCGATCTTCGCAACGCTCGCCGCCGGCAGTCCGAACTTGGCTCCTTCGTTTGCCAGCGCCTCGTTAGTGACCAGAGTCGGTACGGCGTAGGCGCCCATCTGCGTCATTAGTCTGGCAACCGGTCCGTCAATCAGGTTTGCGTGTTCGATGGTGCGCACGCCCAGCCTTACTGCGCGTTCGATCGCCTCGGCCGTGTACGAATGCGCCAGTACGTACGTCTTGCGGGCGCGCGCTTCGGCGACGATGGCACGCAACTCGTCGTCGGAGTAACCTAGAGCGGCCACCGGGTCGGTGGGAGAGGCCACTCCACCCGAGACCATGATTTTTATCTGATCAGCGCCCATCTGCAGTTCCTCGCGCACTGCGCGTCGCAGATTGTCGACGCCGTCCACGACGCGCGAGATATCGCCAGCGCGGAAACAACACCCGCAGATGCCGACGGGCAGCAGCCGATCGGAGCGAGGCCGCATGTCGCCATGGCCTCCGGTCTGACTCAAGGCGTGCCCGGAGATGAACAGACGCGGCCCGGTCACGGTGTTCTCCTCCACCGCGCACTTCAGGCCCCAGCCAGCGCCACCCGCATCACGCACCGCAGTGAAGCCGCGCCGCAGCATGGCGGCCATGATCGGCAGGGCACGCGCCGTCACGAGGGCGTCGGGCAGGTCGCCTAGCAAACTGACGTTCAGCTGCGTAGCCATCACGTGGACATGCAAGTCGATCAGACCCGGCATGATGGTCTTGCCGACCACGTCGATCGCGCGCGCGCTCGCCGACTTTAGCGGCTTGTCCGATACCTCCTTGATCATGCCGTCCTCGACCAGGACATCGTAACCCTGGAGCAGTTCGGGTTGTGTGGGATCGAGTAATGCTCCGTTCTTGAACAGCACAGCGCCCATCATCTTCTCCTTGGAATTCGCGCAATAAATTACGAAGCCATCGTTTTGACATAGCGACGATGTATCAGCCAGCTCGAAAGCAAGGCCATGATCAATGTTGCCGTTACCAGTAGCAGAGCCAGAGCCGAGCCAAACGGCCAGTTCGACACTTTCGTGATCTGGTCATACAAAGCGGGAGCCATCATCGTAATGCCGGAACCGCCAAGCAACACCGGAGTTGCATACGCGTTCATGCTCAGAATGAACACCAGCATCGTGCCGGCCGCAACGCCGGGCGCGGCGATCGGGAGCACGATACGGCGAAAGGTGGTGGGGAAACTGGCGCCCAGGTTCTGGGCAGCTTCCTCTACCGAAAAATCGATGCCTTCCAATACGCTTTGCAAGGTCAGAATCAGATAGGGCAAGACGATGGCGGTCGTGCCGACAACGACGGCAAGCGGCGTATACAAAAGCCGGATCGGCTGTTCGATTATTCCCAGCCATTGCAGGACGAAATTGATGAAACCCGCATTGCCCAGAATCACCATCCAGCCCGCGGCGCGCACGACGTTGCCGACCAAAAGCGGAAACACCAGCAAAATGATGAACAGGCTCTTATAGCGGCTTTGGGACTTGGCCAGGAAGTACGCGACGGGAAAGCCCAGCACCAAGGCGAGCGCCGTGCTGGCCGCAGCGACGCCGACCGTACTGAAAAAGACCTTGCGATAGTATGGATCCTGGAAGAACTTGACGTAGTTCCCGAAGGTGAAGCCCTCGACCATCACCGACGCATCGAAATGATTGAAGCTGTAGCGAAACAGCATCACTATCGGCACCACGATCACCATCAGTACGATGATCGACGCCGGAAACGCCAGGCTTGCGCCGAGCCGCTTGCCGCTGCGCAGGTCTCGTTCGGTTGGGGTCATTCGCGGTTTGCGACCTATTCGGAAAAAAGGACGCAATCGCCCGGTCGGAAGCAGGCGTGCACGCGCGTGCCGGGTGCGGCCGGCTGTGCCCCAGCGCTGTTGGGCAGCTGGCAGCCAATGACTTCGCCACTGTCCAGACGCACACGCACGTCGATGAGCGAGCCCAGATATACCGAGGAATCCACCACGCCGGGCATGGCGTTCGGGCCGACCGGTTCAGTCGACAACGCGATGCGCTCCGGCCGCACACCGACTTGACTGGCGGCGGCGCCGGAACCTTCGATCGCCAGCGCAAGCTTGTTCTCGGTCACGAATCGACCGGGCGATTCGACGCGACCGGCAAAAATATTCATCTTGCCGAGAAAGTTCGCCACGAAAAGATTTGCCGGCTTTTCATACAAGGTCTCCGGAAACCCCACCTGCTGCACTTTGCCGTCATGCATGATGGCCATACGATCGGCAATTGCCAGCGCTTCTTCCTGATCGTGAGTCACGAAGATCGTCGTCAAACCGAGGCGACGCTGCAATGCGCGGATCTCTTCGCGCACCTCCGTACGAAGTTTGGCGTCAAGATTGGAAAGCGGCTCATCGAGCAGGAATACTCTCGGCTCGATCGCCAGCGCGCGCGCGATCGCCACGCGTTGCTGCTGACCTCCGGAGAGCTGGCGCGGGTAGCGATCGCGCAGCTGAGTCATGCGCACCATATCGAGCACGTTGTCGATGCGTTTGCCGCGCTCGACAGCCGGCACCTTGTGCATTTCCAGGCCGAACGCCACGTTCTCGCCGACCGTCATATGGGGAAACAAGGCATAGCCCTGAAACACCATCCCGGTATTGCGCTTATGCACCGGCACATTGGTAACGTCGTCCTTGCCGATGCGGATGCTGCCCGCAGTGGGCGGAATGAAACCCGCGATCATGCGCAATGTCGTGGTCTTGCCGCAGCCGCTTGGGCCGAGAAACGCGACCAGTTCGCCATCGGCGATCTCCAGGGAGAAATCGGAAACGGCCACGGAGGCGCCAAATTGTTTTTTGAGCCGGTCGATGGAGACTTTTGCCATTTTCTACACCACCTGACTGAGTTTTACGAAACGGTCGGTCACCAGCATGATGATGCCCAACAACAGAATCTGTACCGCCGATACCGCGGCAATGGTCGGATCGAGTTTGAATTCGAGGTACTGCAGGATGGCGATCGGCAGCGTGGTGCGCCCCGGCCCGACCAGGGCAAGCGAGAGTTCCAGATTTTCGAACGACACGATGAAGCTGAACAGGGACGCGGCAACGATGGCGGGCCGAAGCATGGGCAGGGTCACGCGCATGAATGCGACGCGGCCGTTGGCACCCAGATTCCGTGCCGCCTGCTCGATGGCCGGATCCAGTCCGTGCATGCTGGCCGACACCAGGCGCACTGTCCACGGAATCGTGAGGCACATGTGGGCGATCACCAGGCCGCCGTAGGTGCCGACGATTCGCGTATCCAATAGGTTCTCGAGCTGCAGGTAAGCCAGATAGATGCCGAGGCCGGCGACGATGCTCGGGATCAGCAGGGGTGAAAGCAGCAGCGTGTTGACCGGGCGGTTTCCGCGGAAGCGATAACGCACGATGCCCAGTGCGGCGAGAACGCCCAGGACAACACCGCATAGCGCTGCAAGGGCTGCGACCTGCAGGCTGGTGATGAAACCATTGACAAAAGCCGGGTCGCTCAATGCCTTCTGGTACCAACTGACGGTGTAGCCGGAGGGCGGAAAATAAAGGATCGTGTCTTGGAAAAAGCTGAGCCATACCACAAAGATCAGCGGGGACAGCATGAAGAGGTAGATCAGAACGACGAATAGGCGATGCAAGCACCGGGCCCATGGTATCGATGCGCGAGGACCGGATGCGATTGCGCGCCTGGCGTCAGCTGGAGACGTCGTGCCAGTGTCCAAGGTTTGTCCTTGTTGCCTTCACGTTGCGAACTTGAGGTAGCGGCATTGGAAATAGTATCCCACATGCATCTCTAGATTTCGCCCTTGGGGTCGCGTGCCAGCAGCTGCTCCACCGCTTCGCGTGGCGAAATGTTGCCCGACAGTACCGCGCATACCGCGCCGGTGATCGGCATATCGACGCCAAGCTGCAGCGCGCGCGCCTCGACCGCGGCCGCGGTATGGACACCCTCGGCGACATGACCCAGTTCGCGCAGAATCGCGTCGAGTTTCCTGCCCCGCGCCAGCGCGAGGCCCACCTGGCGGTTGCGCGACAGATCGCCGGTGCAGGTCAGGATCAAATCGCCGGCGCCGGTAAGTCCAGTGAAGGTCTCGGGTCGGCCTCCGAGCTTCACCCCCAAGCGCGTGATTTCAGCCAGGCCCCTGGTGATCAGGGCGGCGCGGGCATTGGCGCCCAAACCCAGGCCGTCGGCGATCCCGGTGGCGATGGCCATGACGTTCTTTACCGCACCCCCGATCTCGACCCCGGCGATGTCGGTGCTGAAGTAGACGCGCAGTTGCGGGCCGTTCAGGGCGCGCGCCGTGGCCTTACTAAAAGCGGCGTCTGACGAAGCGAGCGTGAGCGCGGTCGGCAGACCGCGCGCGACCTCGAGCGCAAAACTGGGTCCGGACAGAGCGCCGCATTGGCTGCCGACGGGCAGCACTTCGGCGGCGATTTGATGCGGCAGCATGGCGCGCTGTGGTTCGAAGCCCTTGCACAACCATACCACCGGCTTTCGCGTCGGAGCGAGCTTGACCAGCATTTCGCGCAGCGCCGCGGTGGGAGTCGCCACCAGGACAAGTTCGGCCGCAGCGACTGCGAGAGCAAAATCCGCCTCTATTTCGATCTGCGCAGGCAATGCTATTTCCGGCAGGAAACGCTGGTTGCGCCGCGCGGCAGCAATGGCGCCGCATTGTTCAAGGTCGTTCCCCCAAAGAACGGTCTGATGTCTGGCGCTGAGACTGACTGCTATCGCCGTGCCCCAAGCGCCGGCGCCGAGTACGGTTATCTTCATCGTGGTTTGCCGTCGATCGGCGCGCTAAGCCGTCAAATGCCCCAGACCTGGTTCGCGCGCACGAATCCGGTCTGGCCGTCGCGGTGCCGCACCTTCACCCAAGGACCTGCTCCGAGTTCGGAAATTTCCAGCGCCACGCCCTTGCGCGCCTGGAACACGGTTGGCGCGCCGTCATCGGCGCTTTGATGCACATCCGCCAGCGTTGCCGTCACCACCACGGTACGCGATTCCGACAGGAATTTCTTCTCCACCCAGGCGAGATCGCCGGCCAGGTCGCGCACCTTGGTCCAGTTGTCGACCTGGACGATGACCTCCACCGGATACAGCCTGCTCGCCACGAACAGTTTGTTTGCCTTGACCGAAGGCGCGTCGTACATGATCGTGGCATTCTCGACCACGGAGCGAAACTCTCCCGCCGCTGCCGCCGGGGCGGCAAGTAGAAGAAACAAAAGCAGCAAACGGCGCACGCGCATGCCGTCCCGGCCTAGTGCGCGATTTCTATTTTCGGCGCCGCCTGTTCCTGGGCCTGCTGCAGGCGCTGCATGTAAATCGCCTCGAAATTTACCGGCGCCAGATACACCGGGGGAAATCCGGCGCGGTTGATGACGTCGGACACGGTCTCGCGCGCGTACGGAAAAATGATGTTCGGGCAGGCAGTCGCGAGCAGCGGATCGAGATCGGTATCAGGCACGTTGCGGATCTGGAAGATGCCGGCTTGCGCCACCTCCACCAGAAACATCGTCTTCTCGCCGGCCTTGGCCGTTACTGTGACCGTCAGGACTACCTGATACAGGCCCTCGCCGATCGCCGATCCCTCGTTATGCAGCTGCACGTCCACCTGCGGCTGATCGCCGGACAGAAATACGTCCGGCGCATGTGGAATCTCCAGCGACAAATCCTTTACATAAATCTTCTCGATGCCGAATATCGGCTGCTGCTGCGGTTCATTCATTTGGATTCCCGTGGTTGAAAGAAAGGGCTGCCGTCCTCGTCAGGTCCGTGCGCCGAGCAGCGGATCGAGCTTGCCGGCGCGGTCGAGCGCCGCCAGGTCGTCAAATCCGCCGACGTGAACTTCGCCAATATAGATTTGCGGCACGGTGCGCCGGCCGGTCTTCTCCATCATCTCGCTGCGCCTGGCCGGTTCGAGATCGATGCGGATCTTGTCGATCTCGGTGACGCCCTTGGAGTTGAGCAGCATCTCGGCACGCTGGCAGTAGGGGCAGACGCCGGTGCTGTACATCGTGATCTTTGGCATCGTCGCGCTACTTCTGCACCGGCAGACCGGCCTGTTGCCAGGCCGCAAAACCGCCGCTCAGGTTTGAGACATTGGAAAAGCCGGACTTGCGAAGCACCGCCGCAGCGCTGCTCGATCGATTTCCGGTCGCGCAATAGACGATTACCGGCTTATCCTTGAATTTCTCGATGTCGCCGACGCGCGCCTCGATCTGCGACAGCGGCAGCAGGCGCGAGTTGAGAATGTGCGACTGCGCATATTCGGCCTGCTCGCGCACATCCAGCACCAGCGCATCCTGCCGGTTGATCAGCTGCGTCGCCTCCAGCGTATTGACCGAGGGGCCGCCGCTTCCGCGTCGCACCATCGGCCACACCAGCATCGCGCCGCTGACAAATGCGACCGCGATAAGAAAAATATTGTCCATTACAAATTTCACGCGCGCTCCCGAAGTATTGGCCGGAACAGGAAAGGAATATTATAAAATATTCGCCAGCCCATCGTACGGCTAAAAGGGATTGCAATGAAAACTGTCGTTCTGCTCAGGCACGGAGAGTCCGTCTGGAACAAGGAAAACCGCTTTACCGGATGGACCGACGTCGATTTAAGCGAAAAAGGCGTGGCCGAGGCAACAAAAGCGGGCGAACTCCTGCGCGATGCGGGTTTCGTGTTCGACCTCGCGTACACCTCGGTGCTCAAGCGCGCGATCAAGACGCTGTGGCTGACGCTGGAACAGCTGGATCTGATGTGGATACCGGTGACGCACTCCTGGCGCCTGAACGAGCGCCACTACGGCGCGCTGCAGGGTCTAAACAAGGCCGAAACGGCGACCAAGTTCGGCGACGCGCAGGTCCTCGCCTGGCGGCGCAGCTACGATGTGCCTCCGCCCGAACTCGCCCAGAACGATACGCGCTACGCCGGCAGCGACCCGCGCTATCGCGGACTCGCTCCCGGACAGATCCCGTTGACCGAATGCCTCAAGGACACCGTCGCGCGCGTGTTGCCTTACTGGAACCAATCCATCGCCCCGGACATCAGGGCTGGAAAGCGCGTCCTCATCACCGCCCACGGCAACTCGCTGCGGGCGCTGGTGAAGTACCTCGACAAGGTAAGCGATCAGGACATCGTCGGCCTCAATATTCCCACGGGCGTGCCGCTGGTGTACGAACTGGACGATGTGCTCAAACCCCTTCGCCACTACTATCTGGGCGATCAGGCGGAAGTGGAAAAAGCCATGCAGGCGGTCGCCAGCCAGGGGAAGGCGAAGACTTGAATCTGCCCTGCGGGCGGCCGCATGCGCGCTTGCTCCGCTTTGCGTCCCCCTGCATCGTCGAAGTCCTCCGCGAAGTCGCGCTGTTTCTGGCGTTGGCGCTGCCGCTCGCCGATGCGGCGTGCGCCGCCAGCCGGGAAGACCTGGACGCGTTGCACAGCCGCATCGAGGCGCTGAAGAAGAATCTGGCCGGCGCCGAGGAAAACCGTTCCGAAGCAAGCGATGGCCTGCGCGCATCGGAGCAAGGCGTGTCCGAAGCCAATCGCGTGCTGCACAATATCGGCATCCGGCAACGCTCGGCTCAGGCCGCCCTTATTCGCGTCGGCGAGCAGACTCGGGGGCTGGAAGCGAGCATCACCTCGCAGCAAGGCCAGCTTGGACGGCTGTTGGCGATGCGCTATGTCTCCGGCCAGCAGGACTACCTGAAACTGCTCCTGTCCGGGCGCGACCCCAATCAGACCGCGCGTGACCTGCACTATTACAGTTACATCTCGCGCGCCCAGGCCGACTTCATCCGCAGTTTGCGCAACAACCTCGCCGAACTCGCACAGCTTGCGCGCGACGCCCGCGACAAGAGTTCCGAATTGGCCGAGTTGGCGGCGCGGCAGCGCGAAGGCCGCACGCAACTGCTGGCGCAACAGGCAGAACGGCGCAAGGTACTGGCGAAGCTGGCGACGCAAATCCGTACCCAACGCCGGGAAATCCAGTCGTTGCAGCGCGACGAAGCGCGGCTGTCACGCCTGGTCGAGGAACTGGCGAAGGCGATTGCGCCCAGCGCATCCGGGCGGCGCAACGAGAAACTGCCCGAATCGAGCCGCGACGCCGGGGTGTTCGCCACGCTCAAAGGCAAGCTCAGGCTGCCGACACGCGGGGAACTAATCAACCGTTTCGGCACTCCACGTAGTGATAGCGGTTTGAGTTGGAAGGGATTGTTTATTCGCGGCAGCAATGGCCAGGAGGTGCGTGCCGTCGCCACCGGCCAAGTGGTGTTTGCCGAGTGGATGCGTGGGTTCGGAAATCTGATGATTATCGACCACGGTCAGAGCTACCTCACCATCTACGGCAACAACGAGTCGCTGTTGAAGCAGGTGGGTGATACCGTGAAAGCCGGCGATACGGTGGCTACGGTAGGCAATAGCGGCGGCAACCCGGATTCAGGTTTATACTTCGAAATCAGGCATCAAGGCAAAGCGTTCGATCCGTTGCGGTGGGTATCTTTGAAGTAAAAAGGGGTGTGGCAGTTTATGAAGAACAAGTTACAGAAGGTCGGTCTGCTGCTGCTGGGCGCCGTAGCGGGGGTGCTGTTGTCCCTCAATTTTTCGGCGATCGCCCAGAAAGAGGGTGCCCGCGCCCCGCTCCCGGTCGAGGAGTTGCGCTCGTTCGCCGAGGTATTCGGCGCGATCAAGAGCAATTACGTCGAGCCGGTCGAGGACAAGAAACTCATTTCCGAGGCGATCAACGGCATGCTTACCGGCCTGGATCCGCACTCGGCCTATCTCGACAACGATGCCTATCGCGAACTGCAGGTCGGCACGCAGGGCGAATTCGGCGGCCTGGGCATCGAAGTCGGCATGGAGGATGGCTTCGTCAAAGTCATTTCCCCGATCGAAGATACCCCGGCTTTCCGCGCCGGCATCAAGTCCGGCGACCTGATCATCAAACTTGACGAAACGCCGGTAAAAGGCATGAGTCTGAACGACGCGGTCAAGCGCATGCGCGGCAAACCCAAGACCGGAATCAAACTCACGGTGTTGCGCAAAGGCGAAGCCAAACCGCTTGAAATCACCGTAGTACGCGATGTGATCAAGGTGCAAAGCGTCAAATCCAAAGTGATCGAGCCGGGCTACGGCTATCTGCGCGTGGTGCAGTTCCAGGAGCAATCCGGTGAAAACATGGTGAAGCACCTCAACAATCTCTATAAGGATGGCTTGTTGAAAGGCCTGGTACTGGATCTCAGAAACGATCCGGGCGGATTGCTGCACGGTGCGGTCGGCATCTCTGCCGCCTTCCTCCCGCCCAAATCGATCGTGGTGACGACCGATGGCCGCACCGAAGATGCCAAGCGCAAGTATCTCGCCAGCACCGATGACTATCTGCGCGGCGGACGCGCCGACTATTTGAAGAGCCTGCCGGCCGCGGTCAAGTCCGTGCCCATGGTGGTTTTGGTCAACGGCGGATCGGCCTCGGCCTCTGAGATCGTGGCAGGTGCGCTGCAGGACCATAAACGCGCCGTGATCATGGGCACCCAGACGTTCGGCAAGGGTTCGGTGCAGACCATCATGCCGCTGGGCAATAATACGGCGATCAAGTTGACCACCGCCCGCTATTACACCCCTAGCGGGCGTTCGATCCAGGCCAAGGGCATCACACCGGACATCGTCGTCGAAGAACCCGGGGCCGAGAATCGCGCTTGGCTGCGCGAAGCGGATCTGGACAAACACCTGACAAACGACAAGGACAAGGCGGTCGACGCAGCATTGTCCAAACCCGCGACACATTCCGATGCCAAACCCAAGAACGGGAACACCGAAGAACAGCCTCTTAAGCCGATTGAGTTTGGTTCGGACAAGGACTTTCAGCTTGCCCAGGCAATGAACTCGCTGAAAGGGCTCCCGATCGTCAAGAAGAACTAGGCGATTGCAGGTAGAACCGGGGATGCGTGGCATCCCTGCCCTTCTCCGCTCCCATTTCTCACGCCAGCATGAACGACAACCAGTTGCTGCGCTATAGCAGGCATATTCTGCTGCACGAAATCGGTATCGAAGGCCAGGAGAAACTGCTTTCCTCTCATGCGCTGGTAATTGGCGCAGGCGGCCTCGGATCCCCGGCATCGATGTACCTCGCATCAGGCGGCGTCGGTCGCATCACGCTGGTCGACGGCGATTCAGTCGACCTCACCAATCTCCAACGCCAGATCCTGCATACTACGGTGGCGGTGGGCCGGGCAAAGGCCTACTCGGGACAGGATACGCTGGCGCAACTCAATCCCGAGATCGAGGTCAGCGCGATCTGCGAGCGGGTGGAGGGCGAAAGGCTGGCCGAGCTCGTCGCCGGCGCGGACGTAGTGCTCGATTGTTCGGATAATTTCGCCACCCGTCACGCGGTCAACCGGGCCTGCGTGAAATACCGCAAGCCGCTGGTATCGGGAGCGGGGGTGCGCTTTGACGGCCAGGTCAGCGTGTTCGACCTGCGCCATGGCGACGCCCCCTGCTACAGCTGTCTGTTTCCGGAAGACACCGAGCCCGAAGAGACGCGTTGCGCCGTGATGGGGGTGTTCGCGCCGCTCACCGGCATCATCGGTACGGTGCAGGCGGCAGAAGCCTTGAAGCTGCTTGCCGGAGCGGGAGAGTCGCTCAACGGCCGCTTGCTGCTGCTCGAGTGCCTAAGCATGGAGTGGCGCTCGGTCCGGCTGTCCAAGGATCCGGCGTGCAAGGTGTGCTCAACATAATTGCAAGCCGCCCGCGGTTTCATTCATAACCGCGTCTTCTATACGGATACGCTTTTCATCCTTACAAAAAATACGGTTGGCGCGCAGCGCGCGCAATTGGCGCGGATCGACCTTGGCCGACGACGGAGCGTAACTCGAACTGGAACTGTCGAACTTGCGCGGCCGGCGACCCGTCCGCGCGGATCCCCGATCGCATGCGGACCCAAAGGCGGTCCGCATGCGATCGGGGATCTCGGGTAAGAACCCTTACACTGTCGCCACTGTCAACTCTAGCCCAACAACATCGGTGCCTGTTCTTGCCACAATTCAGTCGGCAGGCGCTTGAAGCCGCTCTTGGCATACTGGTGCCAGCGGCCGGTGATGTAGGCGAGCATCAGGTTGGCCTGCGCGGTGACGTCGGCATCTGCGGCAATCTCCCCCTGCGTTGCCGCGAGGCGCAGCGACTGCTTCAGCGTCGCCTCGAGGCGATCGTGCAACTGGTTGATTCGCGATTGCAGGCGCTCATTCTCGTTCACCAGTGCATCGCCGATCAGCACGCGTGTCATGCCCGGATTCTTTTCGGCGAAAGAAAGCAGCATGGAGGCGATGGCATGGGTCTGTTTCAGACCGCTCTCCTGCTCGGTGCTGATCTTGTTGATCAAGCCGAACACCGATTCCTCGACGAATCCGATCAGACCTTCGTACATCTGCGCCTTGCTCGCAAAGTGGCGGTACAGCGCCGCTTCGGAGACGTCGAGCTTGGCGGCAAGAGCGGCGGTGGTGATTTTTTCAACCTTGGGCACCTCCAGCATCTCGGCCAGCACTTGCAATATCTGATTTTTTCGTTGTCCGGATCGCGTCGCCATGCTGCCCCTTCCTTGGATTTGCAGATGTGCGCGAATTCTAGCCCATAAGGTTTGTGAGCGCTAACCTTTTAGAGCCCGAGGCGCCCCAGCAGGCGCGGCAAAGCGAGGACCGAGGCGGCTTTCGCGTCGACGTAGGCCGGAGCGCGCGGCTCGCGTGTCACCCACACCGTCTTCATACCCAGACGCTTCGCCGGGCGCAAATTTTCGCGGCTGTCCTCCACCATGACGCAGCGCGAGGCGATCAGGCCGTGGCTGCGCAGCAGGCTGTGGAACGCGGCGAGCGAAGGCTTGGGTTGGTAGCCGGTGGACTCGATGCTGTGCACGGCATCGAACTGGCCGTCGATACCCATCAGCTGCAGCACGGCGCTGGCATAATGCCGCGGCGCGTTGGACAGCACCAGTTTGCGCCCGGGAAGGCGGCGCAACATCGCGGCCAGCCCGCGTTCGTACACCACCATGCCGGACAGGTCGGGAAACGCATGCGTTTCGCGCAGGAAATGATCGGGGTCGGTGCCGTGATGACGCATCATTCCGAGCAGGGTCGCGCCGTAACTGCGCCAGTAATGCGCGCGCAGATTTCCCGCTTCCTCTTCGCTCAACTGCAAGTGCGCCTGCAGATAGGCGGTCATGCTGCGATTGATGTGGGGAAAGATATGAGGTGAGGCGTTGTGCAGCGTATTGTCCAGGTCGAACACCCAGGTCGCTCTGGTTGGCATTATGGTTGGCCCACTCTAGAATTGCCGTATGTGGCTGACAACGAATTTCTCACTCGAACAGCTTATTTATTCCGAAACCGCGGAGCGCGAGCGCATCGACAACACGCCCGCACCGGAAATCGTGAACAACCTGCTGCGGCTGGCTCGGGGTCTGGAACAAGTGCGCACGCTGACCGGATTCCCGCTCGAAATCTCCAGCGGCTACCGCTGCCCCGAGTTGAATTCGCGCGTCGGCGGCGCAAGAACTTCGCAGCACACGCGGGGACAAGCCGCCGATTTCACGTGTGCCGAATTCGGCCCGCCGTTGGAGATCATCAAAGCCATACGCGATTCCGATATCGATTTCGATCAATGCATCCTGGAGTACGCGCGCTGGGTGCATATATCTTTCACCGTGACACCGCGCGGCAAAGTGTTGACGATTTACGATCCCAAGGACGGCTACCTCGACGGCCTGCGGGACGAAGGCGGGAATCAGATCGCTTAGAAAGTCACTTCCCGCGGATCAGCGTCCCTACGCCCTCGTCGGTGAGAATTTCCAGCAGCAGCGCGTGCTCGACGCGGCCATCGATGATGTGCACGCTTTTCACTCCGCTCCTGGCGGCATCCAGGGCCGAACTGATCTTGGGCAGCATGCCGCCGGAGAGCGTACCGTCGGCGAACAAGGCGTCGATGCGCTTGGGCGTCAGGCCGGTGAGCAGCTTGCCGTCCTTGTCCAGCACCCCCGGGGTGTTGGTGAGCAGCACCAACTTTTCCGCCTTGAGGATTTCGGCGAGCTTGCCAGCCACCAGATCGGCGTTGATGTTAAACGATTCGCCGTTCGCACCGACGCCGATCGGCGCGACGACCGGGATGAAGCCGCCCTGTTCCAGCGCGAAAATCACCTTCGGATCGATGGCGTCGATTTCACCCACCTGCCCGATGTCCAGCATCTGCTCGGGCCGGTCCTTGTCCGCGAGCAACATCTTGCGCGCATGGATGAACGCGCCGTCCTGGCCGGTGAGCCCCACCGCCTTGCCGCCGGCCTGATTGATCAGCGTGACGATGTCCTTGTTGACCGCGCCGCCCAACACCATTTCGACTACGTCCATGGTTTCTGCGTCGGTGACGCGCATGCCCTGCACGAACTCGCCTTTCTTGCCGATGCGGTTCAGCAGTGCCTCGATTTGCGGACCGCCGCCGTGCACCACCACCGGATTCATGCCCACCAGCTTCAGCAGCACCACGTCGTGGGCAAAGCTCTTCTGCAACGCCGGCTCGGTCATCGCATTGCCGCCGTATTTGACGACGATGGTCTTGCCATGAAAACGCTTGATGTAGGGCAACGCCTCGGCGAGGATCTGCGCCTTGAGCGCGGGTTCGGTAATGTTGGACATTGGGGCCGGCCTTTGCAGGTAGTTCCTATCGTTGGCCTATTTTACCGCCCCCACATCGAAAAAAGGCGGCCTGGAGCCGCCTTTTCCCGATACCGCAACAGCCTGCTATTGCAGTCGGTTAGCGCCGTCGTCTATTGCCGTCGTCTACTGCCGTCGTCTACTGTATGGTCAGCTGGCGCCCGGCTCCATTGGCCTTTTTCGGCAAGGTGAGTTCGAGCACGCCGTCGACGAATTTGGCGTTGGCCCCCGACTGGTCGATATCGGTTCCCAGGCTGAACACACGCGCAACCTTGCCGTAGTAGCGTTCGCGGTGCAACACCCGCTCGTTTTCCTTCAATTCCTTTTCGGCTCTGGCTTCGGCGCTGATCGACACCTGATCGCCTTCGATGGTGACCTGGATGTCTTCCTTCTTCACCCCCGGAATGTCGGCGAGCACCACGTAAGCATTGTCCTTCTCGCTGACGTCGATCTTGATCCTTCCTGCTGCGACTGGTTGACCTTCGTAGGCCATCGGACGTACGAAGAAACCCTTCAGAAGATCGTCGAAAACGTCGCCGAAAGGTTCATAACGCGAAACATTTGCCATGGTCATTCTCCTTTCCATTTAGTTGGCGGCCTTGCGGCCAGTAGACTAGATATGGGGAGGACCAGACCGATTTCAAGGCATCAATTCACGAGAAGAACGAACATCGACGTTGCTGGCAACCCGTCTGGCTGAAGCGCTGGCGTCCCTGATTGTCCTATTCCGGCCAAATTTTTCCCGCATAATAATCAATTTGCGCGAAACCGAATGACACAATGACCTGCTGCGATGTTCCTCGCGTTTCCACTGAACGATAAGCCGGACTGGAGCCATCCGCCTTGGATGACCCTACTCCTCATCGTCGCCAACCTGCTGGTATTTTTCGGGCCGCAGTCTTGGGACAAAACCTTCGCCGACAAAGCGCTCAAGCATTACCTGGCCTCGGAGCTGCCGCGGCTGGAACTTCCGCGCTATGCCGAATATCTGCGCAACAAGGGGGGACGCGAGAATCAGATCTGGGCCGAGCGCATCGACGCCGCGGTAACCGGCGGCGACTTGGCGAATCCCTATCGGCTGATGCGCAATGACCGCGCCTTTCTCGCCCGGCTCCAAGCCGGGCGGATTGTCCGTCCCGATGAGCCCGAATACCCGCTCTGGCGCGAGCAGCATATGCGCTACGAAGCGGTCAGGGGCACGCCATTTACCGAACGCTGGGCCCTGGACCCAGCCGACTGGCAGCCGGCGACTGCGATCACCTCGGTATTTCTCCACGGCAGCGTGGCGCACTTGCTCGGCAACATGGTGTTCCTGTTCCTGTTCGGATACACGGTGGAAAGGACCCTGGGCGCCAAACGCTACCTGGCGTTCTATCTGCTGGCCGGAATGGGCGGCGCCTGCGGCGACCTCATGGCGCGCTGGGGCTCGCACGTCCTCGGCCTGGGCGCCTCCGGCGCCATTTCCGGGCTGATGGCGATGTACGTCATGCTGTATGGCAGGCGCCGCATCAAGTTCTTCTACATGCTGCTGTTCTACTTCGATTATGTCACTGCACCCGCCATCATCCTGTTGCCCGCATGGATCGCTCATGAATTCTTCCAGCAGGCTTTTGGCAATGAGGGCGTGGCCTATATGGCGCACGCGGGCGGCCTCATTACCGGCGCCCTGCTGATCGCCTGGCAAAAGCGCAAACATCCGGCTACGCAGGTGCCGTCTAACGAGGCGCCTCCCGACCCTGCCGCGGAGGACCTCGCCCGCGCCGAGGCATTGTTGAAGTCCCTGCGCCTGGACGAGGCGCGGGCCGCGTTCGCGCGCGCGGCGATCGCCCGGCGCGACGATGCGCACGTCCTGTCCCGGTATTTCAATCTGGCCCAGATGAAGCCGGCAGGCGAGGATTTTCATCGTGCCGCGGCGTTGATCTTCGCCCTCAATGACACCGATGAGGCCACCGCGGCATTGGTGCATGAAAGCTTCCTCACCTACCTGCAGAAAGCCAAACCCTCGGTGCAACTGACGGACGAGCAGGTGGCACGGCTGGCGCTGCGATTCGGCCGCGATGGACACAGCGCCGATGCGGCGCGCCTGGCCCGCATACTCCTTGCCCGAGCGCCAAAGCACACGGAACTGCCGCGCGTGCTGCTTGGGTCTGTGTATGCACTGCGGAAGAAAGGCGAAACAGAAGGGGCGGAAAAACTGGCGCGAGAACTGATCGAGCGCTTTCCGCAGAGCACCGAAGCGCGCATGGCGGCCGAGCCCGCCCGATCCTAGGACGACGGTGATGTCCCCCGCTGTCCGGCCATGCGTTCCAGCACCTTCAGATAGTTGCCAGCCTCCACGCTCAGTGGATGATCGGGAAATTTCTTCATCATTCCCTTCAGGATCATGCCGGCCATCTCGTCCTTCTTGAAGTTCTCGCTGAGAATTTGCGCTGACATCAGATAGACGCCGGGCACATCGGGGTGGCGCGGATGGCGCTTGTCGAAACCGCGCACCAGCGTCAGGGCCAGGTTGTACTCCCGGGCTCGCCGGGCCGCCTGTGCCAGCTTCAGAATCTGCCCCGCGTCCTCCGGCGTGAAATCCTCCCGCAGTTCGCGGCAGGCCTTGAACACCTCGAACGCTCTCTGACCCCGATCCTTGCGCAGCAGCAGCGAAATCAATTCCTGGGCGTGGCTCAGGATGCTGTCCGGCCGGTCATCCAACAGCAGCAGCTTGTGATAGCGCTCCTGCAGCGCGATATCCTCCGGTGCGGTGCGCGCTTGTTCGTAGGCAATGGCAAGCGCGCCTTTCACGTTGCCCGCCGCGACCAATGCCGCGATCTCGTCGCCTGCCGCGTCCTGCTGCTTGCCCGCCGCAACGGCCGCATTCGAGCCGTCGCGGGCAGCGTCGAAGTCAACTTTGACCTTGAGTCCGAGCATGTGATGGTATTGGTAGAGGCAGTAGCCCATCATGTTGAACATGACCAGCGTGAAGTAGATGAACACGTAGTTCACCAGCGGCAGCGCAAGCCAGACGCCGACGCGCGGCACCAATAGCCGCACCACAGTGGGCCCACCGCCCATCAGCAGGAACAGGAACAGCCAGAGCGCCAGGTAGGGCTTGCCCACGGTGCGCATGGTGCTGATCCACGAAACGGGATTCAGGCCCTCGGCGAAGCTGTTGTTCGCCGATAACACCATCACGCTGGCTGGCAGGGCCAGCGTCAGGAAGATGTTGGCAACAAGACCCAGCACCATGCTCACGCTCGCGATGAAGCCGATAAACAATCCCCAGATCAGCACTATTCCGAACAACTTGTAGGGAAGGTTGACGCGTTCCGGCTTGGAGAAAAGTTCGAACTGATCCGGCGTCAGATAACCGAGCGAGGTCTGCTCCATGATGCGAAACGCGTAACGCAGCGTCGCCAGCAGGATGGCAAGTTCGGACAGGTAGATAAACAGCGTGCCGAACACCACGTCCACCGCGAACAGCAGAGCCCCGAGCAGGCTCGCTGCCGCGAGCAACGCGCTATAGAGCAAGGGCTGGGCGTGGAAGGGATAAAGAAAGAACTTCGGAATGCGCTGCCAGAACGGCGTAATTTCCGCGTCGCTGTAGCTAACCGATTCCTGCATGGTCACCCCCTAACGCCGATCGGGGTCCTGTTATCAGGCCTCTGGCACCGCCCGGGAAGCGAATTTCAACAGCCTGTCATTGCTTGCGCTCCGAACCGGCGCCGAGTTCGCGCACCTGCGCCTTGATCTCGATGGTCTTGAACGTTTTGTCCTTGGCCTCGAAGCGCAGGCTGATCGGCACTGCCTCGCCTTTTTTCAGCGGCTGCTTCAGGTCCATCAGCATCACATGGTAGCCGCCCGGCTTCAACTCGACCGCTTTGCCTGCAGGTAGATCCAGCCTCGGAATCGGGCGCATTTTCATCACGTCGTTTTCCATCTTCATCTCGTGAATCTGCACCGACCCCGCGACCGGGCTTTCGACCGAAACCAGAGTGGCCGACTCGGTGGCGGTGAGCTGCATGAACGCACCCGTCGCCTTCTGACCGCGCACGGTGCCGCGCACCCAGGGTTCCCGGATGGTCACTTCCTGGGCGTGGACCACGCTCGTCGGGAGACCGCCGCCGAGCACCAGGCCGATGGAACCGAACAGGACGGCGCGTGTGGAATGTTTCATCTTTGTCTCCATTGAATACTACAGGACGTAACGCGCCAGGTCTTCGGACAGCGCCAACTCTTTCAGTCGCGCATCGACGTAGGCGGCGTCGATCGTGATGCTTTCGTCGTTGCGTTTGCCCGCGTCGAAGGAGATTTCCTCCAGCAGCTTTTCCATCACCGTGTACAGGCGCCGCGCGCCGATGTTCTCGGTTTTCTCGTTGACGGCGTGAGCGATCTCGGCAAGGCGCTTGATGCCCTCCGGCTGGAACGCAAGCTTTACGCCCTCGGTTTCAAGCAGTGCCTGATACTGGCGCGTGAGACAGGCGTCGGTCTGGGTGAGGATGCTCTCGAAATCGGCGACCGACAGCGAGTCGAGTTCGACGCGTATCGGCAGCCGCCCCTGCAATTCCGGGATGAGATCCGAGGGTTTGGCCATATGGAACGCGCCGCTGGCGATAAACAGGATATGGTCGGTCTTGACCATACCGTATTTGGTCGACACCGTGGTGCCCTCGACCAGGGGCAGCAGATCGCGCTGCACGCCCTGGCGCGACACATCGGCGCCGGCAATCTCGGAGCGGCTGGCGATCTTGTCGATCTCGTCGATGAACACGATGCCGTTCTGTTCAGCATTGGCAAGCGCATGCGTCTTCAGATCTTCGTCGTTCACCAGGCGCGCCGCTTCTTCTTCGGCGACCAGCTTCAGCGCCTCGCGAATCTTCAGCTTGCGCGTTTTCCTGCGGCTGCCTGAGAGATTTTGAAACATACCCTGAATTTGGGTTGTCAATTCTTCCATCCCGGGCGGCGCAAAGATTTCCATTTGCGCCTGCGACGCGGCGACTTCGATCTCGACCTCTTTGTCGTCCAGCTCGCCTTCGCGCAGCCTCTTCCGGAACTTCTGCCGCGTCGCCGACGTCTCGGTATTTTCCGCGGCGAGGGCAGGAGTCGCGTCCGGCGCGTCGAACGCAGCGACGCGGCGCGCTGGCGGCAGCAAGGCATCGAGGATGCGCTCCTCTGCCGCGTCCTCGGCCCGCGCTTTGACCTTGCGCATGGCCTGCTCGCGCGTCTGTTTGACGCTGATCTCGACCAGGTCGCGCACGATGGTGTCGACGTCCCGGCCGACATAGCCGACTTCGGTGAACTTGGTCGCCTCGACCTTGATAAAGGGCGCATCCGCGAGCTTGGCCAGCCGCCGCGCGATTTCGGTCTTGCCCACGCCCGTTGGCCCGATCATGAGAATGTTCTTCGGCGTAATCTCGTGGCGCAGGGGTTCGGCCACCTGCTGCCGGCGCCAGCGATTGCGGAGCGCGATGGCGACCGCGCGCTTGGCTCTATCCTGGCCGATGATGTGCTTGTCCAGTTCATGGACGATTTCCTGCGGGGTCATATGCGACATGGCTGGTTTGCGGCGGCTTCAGGGGCCGACGGGCTTACTCCTTCCACCTCACTCGAGGGTTTCGATCACAATCTGCTGGTTGGTATAGATGCAAATATCGGCCGCGATGGCGAGCGACTTGGCGACGATTTCCTTCGGCGTTAGCGTAGTGTTTTCGAGCAGCGCCCGCGCCGCCGACTGCGCATACGGTCCGCCCGAACCGATCGACAGCAGGCCCAACTCCGGCTCGAGCACGTCGCCCATGCCGGTGATGATGAGCGAGGTTTCGCGATCCGCCACCGCCAGCATCGCTTCAAGTCGCCGCAACACGCGGTCAGTCCGCCAGTCCTTGGCGAGTTCCACCGCCGAACGCAGCAAATTGCCTTGATGCTTCTCCAGCTTGGCCTCGAAGCGCTCGAACAGAGTGAAGGCATCGGCCGTACCCCCGGCAAAACCGGCCAGAATGCGGTCATGATACAGGCGCCGCACCTTGCGCGCGCCGGCCTTGATGACGATATTGCCGAGAGTGACCTGGCCGTCGCCGCCTAGTGCTACGCTTTGGCCGCGCCGCGCGGACAGGATGGTGGTGCCTCGAAATTGGTCCATAAGTGGGATTTTTGGCTGTGAACTACGGAATATTGGGGCGGTTTTGTGGGAATCAATCCGGCCAGGTGTCAATGCGCGGGCCGGCGCTCAAAGCTGGCGGCGAGCAGCGCGACCAGCACCATGGTCCATACGATCATGGCGCCGGAGGGCAGATCCAGCCAAAAAGACGCCAGCAGGCCGAACGCGTAGCCGAGCAAACTGACGGCGTAGGCTTTCTGGAGGCGGCAACGCGACGCAAAGTAGGTCGCCAGGGCCGGCACGACCAGCGAGGCAAATACCAGATAGAGCCCGACCAGTTGCACCGAAATGGTGACTGCACAAGCAAACAGGGCATAGAAGCCGATGCGGCCGAGGCGCGCCCCGAGAACGAACCAGAGGCCCAGTATGGCGGCGTAGGTCAACGCTTGCAGCGGCAACCTCGCCGGGCTCACCCACAGGATCTGCCCCACCAGCAAGTCCTTGAGATGCTCGCCGCCGTGAGGGTTGCTGGCGAGCATCAGCACGGCGCCACTCGCGCCGAGCACGAACACCACGCCGATGATCGCCTCCTGCACCTCGGGCCATCGGCGTTCGGTCCAGGTGAGCAGAAACGCCGTGGTCAGCGCGGCCGCCAGCGCTGAAATCTGCACCGCCACACCCTGCGGCTCCCAGCCGAGAAAATCGGCGAAAATCACCCCCACGCCTGCGATCTGTGCCACGGCGAGGTCGATGAACACGATGCCGCGCTTCAGCACCTCGAAGCCGAATGGCACCAGTGCCGCCGTGACCAGCAATCCGACGATCATCGCCGGCCCGAGGATCGCCAGGAACGCCGTCGTATCGCTCACTTCGCCACCGCCAGCAGCCGCGCCAGGGTGTCGTCGAACAAGCCGAACAGGTCCTTCGCACCGTCGCTTCCGCCAACGGTAAAGGGCAGCATGACGGCAGGAATCTTGGTGCGCTCGGACAGAAACTCCGCGGCCTGGGGATTATTGTAGGGTACGTATACGATCACCTTGGCTGGCTCGGACTGCATGCGCGTGACCAGGTCGGCAAGGTGTGCGGTGGTCGGCGGTATCCCGGGTTTGGGCTCCAGACTGCCGACTTCGCGCAGGCCCAGCCACGCATTCAAATACGCCATGTTCTTGTGATAGACGACCATGGTCAGACCCTTGAGCGGCGCCGCCTTTGCTTCCCAGCGCTGCGTCGCTTCGCGCCAGCGCTGCAGAAACTGGTCGGTGCGCGAAGCGTAGACGCCGGCATTGCCGGGATCGAGTTGCGCCAGACGGTCGCGCAGCACTGCGGCGACTCTCGCGATATTGCGCGGGTCAAGGTGAATGTGCGGGTTGCCCGACGCGTGAATATCGCCGAGCGAACGATCGATTGATTTTGGAACTTCCAGCCGCGCGACCAGCTGCGACGTTTCCAGATACCCGGGCGCTCCCGGCTGGATGCGCTCGTTCCCGGATTGCCGCTGCAACAGGGGCAGCCAGCCGACTTCGAGTTCCGATCCCGAGCACACCACTAGATCGGCGTTTCGTGCCCGCGCAATCAGGCTGGGCCTGGCCTCGATGTGATGCGCATCCTGCGCTGCCGTGGTGGCGCTGGATACGGAAATCCTGTCACCGGCGAGTTCCTGCACCAGGGCGGCCCATTCGGGTTCGCAAGTGAGCACCTTGAGCGCAGCCGTCGCCGACTGCGCCAGCAGCCAGATTCCCGTCGCAATTAGGGTGAGCATCAATTTCTTCATCGTTATCCTCGTTTTGGAGTCAGTGACGGTCTCGCTCATGCCGAAGCCGTCGCTTAAAAGGCGTGCGCCCCGTGCGCACCCAGGCTCATGATGTACTGCAGGAACAACTGCGTATCGGTGGCGCCCAGCCGCGACTTGTCGCTCGCCAGCTGCAGGCGCAGGCGGCTGAACTCGCTCGGATTGAAATCGAACATCACGCTGTTGCGCGTGGCCCGGTACGGGGCAAAAATGGGAAAATCGGCGGCAAGGAGCGTGCCGCTGTCGACCAAGCCCAATTTAACGCTCCCCGAATCGAGGCGGTCGTAGCGGTAGCCGATTCGCCACATCGGCATGAACTGGTAGACGCCCTGCGCGTACCAGCCCGACTGCGCCGAGTGCAGCGTGCCGACCGAGGTCGCGCGCGCCGCGACTGCGTTCGCACCATTGTAGGTGAGATTGCCGTCCTCGCTGCGGCGGAAATATTCGCCTTGCAACTTGAAGTTGGTATCGGTTCCGTTACCGTTGGGTGCCCATTTCAGAATGCCGTCCAGCACCCACAGGCGGCTTGCGCCATCGAAACTGTTGCTGACCTCGGCGCCGGTGGAATCGAAATCGCTGTAGCTGCGGTTCTGCGCCGTGGTGCGTAGGTTCGACAACCCCAGGTGCCAGGCGGTGCTTGCGCCGATATCACCGCCCAGGTGCGCAAACAGGTTGGCCGCGCCGGCGCCGTTCTTGTCGCGATCGCTGCCGGGGAAGCTGCGGCCTCGGCCGGCTTCGATACCCAATTCAAAATAGGTGTCGGTCGGTGCCAGCCATTTGAGCTGCAAACCGTCGTCAGCGAGCTGTTTGCCGAGAAATACTTTGTTCGCCAGCGGCGCGTCGGTAAAGTCCCACGCATGGGCATGGATTTCGTTCTGATAGCCGACGCTGGAATAGAACCGGCCCGCCTTCAGCGTGAAGCCGTGGGACAAGCCCAGCGATTGGAAATATCCCTCTTCGACGCCGATGCCGTTGTCGGGCTGGAGCGCGGCGATCAAGGTCCCGCGGAAACGATAATCGACGTTGGCCGCGAGCGCAATCTCGGATTCGCCCAGGCTGAGGCCGCGCTTTCCGGGCCCGACTTCGCCCCCCGTCGGGGCAAGTCCGGTAATGCGGAAGCGCGCGGGATCCTGCGACAAATTGCCGTACACGCCATTCAGGACCAGCGACACGCCGGGATTGAACGCGGAGTCCGCAGCCGGGCGGCTGCCGGCCTGAACTGCGGCGGACTCGGCCTTCAGCGCCTGCACTTCAGCTTGGGCGGCTACGCCCTCCGCTTTGGCTGCCGCGTTTTCAGCCTTGTTCGCCGTTCCTTCCGCTTGCTGCAGGCGCTTTTCCAGCGCTTCGATGCGTTGTTCATATTCACGCTTCATTTGTTGGAACTGCTCGCGCAGTTCCTTCACCTCGGCCTCAGTTACCGCTACGGCCGTGCCTGGCGGCACGAGTGCCGCGGCCAAGACGGCCGCCATGAGTGTTCGTCCGTTCAAGTTTGGGTCCCTTTCGAAATACGCCCAAAACGGGCCATTTCCCCGCCAATGCAAGCGACGGGGAACGCGAAACTAAGGAGAAACTAGACGGCGAGCGGAGGGGCGCGCGAGGGAAGTCGGTAGGTCGTGCGTGCCTGTGCCTCGGTGGGCACCCAGGCCGTGAGCGGGCAGTGAAGAAAATCGAAATCTTGCAGCGCCGCGGTCGCGACCAGAGCGCTGTCGATGGCATGAAAGGCGAGACACTGCTCGATCGGGTGCGAAACCGGCTTGCCCTTGTGCGGCTGCGCCAGTTCGTCCTGCGCATGCGCCAGCGCGTGCAACTGCGCCGCCTGCTGCGCAATCAGCACGACAAGAGCGAGAAACAGGCATTTCAGCGCGCGGCTGCCCGGGTTGAAGAAAAGCGACATGGGCGGATATTAGTCGCTGTCCGAAGATCCGGCAATACGGACGAGCGGAACTTCGGCAAAGGGGACGGCCGGGACGAAACTATGGTCGCGGCCCTAAAGCGCTGCGTTCATGCCAATCATTGCGGAAACCATCGACCCAAGTCGCGCAGGGTACTAGTCCGCCACAATTCCCGCCGCGCGCACCACACGCCCCCACTTGTCGGCCTCGCTCTTGATCAACACCCCGAATTCGTCGGGAGTCAGAGAAACCGGTTCGGCCCCCATCGCGGCGAGCCGCGCCTTGATCTCCGGCATTTGCTGCGTCTGGCGAACGGCATTGTTCACCATGTTGACGATGGCCGCAGGCGTACCTGCAGGTGCGACGACGCCATACCAGAGGGATGTTTCGTAGCCCGGCAGCCCGCTTTCGGCGACCGTCGGCAGATCCGGGAGAACGGGCGAACGCCTGGCAGTTGCAATCGCGAGCGCGCGCAACTTGCCCGACTTGATATGGGGAAGCACTTCGACAAGGTTGTTGAACATCAGTTGCACCCGACCGCCCATCAGGTCGATCATCGCCGGCGCACCGCCGTTATAGGGTACATGCAGCATGTCGATCCCCGCCATCTGCTTGAACAGTTCCATGGAGAGATGGTTCATGACGCCGTTGCCGGACGAGGCGTGATTGAGCTTACCCGGTTGCGACTTGGCCAGCTCGATCAATTCCGCGACGGAATTGGCGGGAACCGAAGGATGGACAACTAAAATGTTCGGAACATCCGCAAAGATTGCAACCGGGACGAAATCCTTGATTGGGTCGTAGGCGATCTTCTTGAACAGCGCATGATTGACCGTCAGCACGGCCGAATACGCCATGAGCATCGTATACCCGTCGGCAGCTGCCTTCTGCACCAGCTCGGTGCCGATCATGCCGCTGGCACCGGTCCGGTTGTCGACGATGACCGGCTGACCCAATCTCTTGCTGACGCCCTCGGCAACCATGCGTCCAAGGATGTCGGTTCCGCCTCCGGCCGGTACCGGCACGACCAGACGAATCACCTTGTTGGGATAAGTCTGGGCAGGGGCCTCCGCGACCCAGCAACAAAGCGCGGCAGCTGCCGCGAAAAATACAGCGCGAAAGTTGCCGTATAGCGTCTCCACTATTTTCTCCCCGTTGCCGCCGCCGGGTGGCCCAAGTATTGTAAATATTGGAAGCATCCAGCAGCAGGTAGACGGTACTGCCGCGGCCAGCGAAGGTCAAGGCTCGGCTTTGCCCTGCTCGGTCGCGGGTTTTGCCGAGCACACCGAACAAATTATAGTACCCTGTCGAAGTGGCGCCCCTACCGACCTCATAGCAGCCGTTGCTCCAAACAAGCCCCATGATCTGTAGCAACATCCAATATCCGACTGACCAACACTTGGCGATCCGACACGTGAAAGGTGAAACAACCATGAACGATAGCGAACTGCACGCAAAGGGTGCCGCAGTGCGGCGCGAATTGCTCGGCGATGCGCGCTTCGAGCGCAGCAACGCAACCACCTACGGCCATCCGATGATGCGACAGTTCATCGATATCGCAACCACCAGTATCTTCGGAACGCTGTGGGCGCGGCCTGGCCTCGACCTGAAGACCCGCAGTCTCGTCGTCGTGGCATCGGATGCCGCCACCGGCCGCGTCGAGGAACTGGCGATTCATCTGCATATGGCGCTGCGCCAGGGGTGGACGCAACAGGAATTGACGGAAGTCTTGCTGCAGTTGATGGGTTACGTTGGCGCGCCCTTGGTGCGGGAGGCGATGCTGACCGCCATAGAAGTCTTCAAGGAAGCGGAGAAGGAAAAGGGTACTGCCGCGTCGTGACGCATGCCGGTGGTTCGGACTATGGGGCCTGGCTGCCCCGCGATCACTTGAAACTACTGATTGGTCTTACCGCCGTCGATGGTAACGATGCAGCCGCTGGTGTAGCCCGATAGCGGCGAAACCAGAAACCCTGCTGCGTGCGCGACCTCCTCGGGCCGGCCGGGTCGGCCAAACGGCATCGACTGATACAGTTCGCGGTAACGGTTCGCGTCACCCAGTTTGGTTTCGGCAAGCTTGCGATTGAGCGTGACCAGGCGCTCGGTTTCCACCGGCCCCGGATTGATACCGAGCACGCGGATACCGTCGGCATGGCTGCTGCCGCCGAGCGCGCGGGTGAAAGCCATCAGCGCGGCGTTACCGGTGCTGCCCGCGATATAGGCGGAGTTCATTCTCTCTCCCGCGGCGCCGATGATGTTGAGGATCACCCCCGAGCGCTTGAGCTTCATTTTCGCGTACACGACCCGAGTGAGATTGATGTAGCCAAACACTTTCAGATCCCAAGCCTGCCGCCACGTCTCTTCGTCGACGCCGATCAGATCGCCGCCCGGGATCGCACCCGCGTTGTTCACCAGAATGTCCAGATCCCCTGCCGCGGCCGCAAGCGCCTCCGGCGCACCGCGCCGGGCGAGGTCCATCGCCTTCCAAGTGACTTCGGAACTCGTTTTGGTTTCGATTTCATTTGCCGTCGCCTCCAGCGTTTTCGCGTCGCGCGAGGCGATCATGACTCTGCAGCCCTCCGCGGCGAGCACCTCGGCGATGGCGCGCCCGATGCCTTTCGATCCGCCCGTAACCAACACCCGTTTGCCGTTCAGTTCCAAGTCCATTTCAACCTCCTTTCGCCGCGTCCGGATTGCTTTGATGGCTAGTCTGGCTTGACCAAACACTGCTTCAATCCCTGAACGAACAGCTCCTCAGGTAATTTCCTGCCGATGAATACCATCACGCTGCCGCGCTGCTCGTCGGGCCCCCAGGGCTTGCCCATGTCGCCACCCATGAGCATGTGCACGCCCTGGAACACGACGCGGTTGTCGTTTCCGGACAGCGACAGCACGCCCTTGTAGCGCAACAGGTCCGGGCCGTAGACCTGGATCATGCCCGACAAGAACTCCTCCAGTTTCACCCCGTCGAAAGGCGCATCCGAGCGGAACACAAAGGACTGTACCGCGTCGTCGTGCTCGTGCTCGCTCTCTTCCAGAAAGTCGGGCGCGACGTCCAGGATGGCGTTCAGATTGAAGCCGCGGATGTCGAGAATATCTTCCAGCGGCGTTTCGCCGAAATGCACGGGCTTGATCGGCGCACGCGGATTGATCTTGACCAGGCGCGCTTTCAGCTGCTCCTGCTCCCCGGCGCCGATGAGGTCGGTCTTGGACAGCAGGATGCGGTCGGCGAATCCCACCTGCTCCTGCGCCTCTCTGAAATCGTCCAGCTGCTTTGCAGCGTGTTTCGCATCCACCAGGGTGACGATGGAATCCAGCAGGTAGTAGTTGCCGATGTCCTCGTCCATGAAGAAGGTCTGCGCCACCGGCCCGGGGTCGGCCATGCCGGTGGTTTCGATGATAATGCGCTCGAAGTCGAGGGCCTTCGATTCGCGCTTCGCCTGCAGTTCGCCGAGGATGCGCACCAAATCGCCGCGCACGGTGCAGCAGATGCAGCCATTGTTCATCTCTACGATCTGCTCGCCCGCATCCTGCACCAGCAGCTCGTTGTCGATGCCGGCCTCACCGAACTCGTTCTCGATGACGGCGATCTTGTGCCCGTGCTGCTCCTTGAGGATGCGATTTAGCAGCGTAGTCTTGCCGCTGCCCAAAAAGCCGGTGAGTATGGTAACCGGCACCATTTCCTGCTGTTTCATGTCTGACCTCGGTAAATTTCTGGCGCAATTCGAATTGGCGATTATCGTCTAGGCGCGCCGCAGCAGCAGCCCTTTGAGGTAGTCCCCCTCCGGGAAGGACAGCAGCACCGGGTGATCGGCGGCCGCGGCGAAATGGCCGACGATGGAGGCATCCACGCCGGCGTCCAGCGCCGCGCCGGCGAGAATCTTCTGGAACAGTTCGGCCGCAACGCCACCGGAACAGGAAAAGGTCGCGAGCAGGCCACCCGGACGCAGGAGCTTCAGCGCGAGCAGATTGATGTCCTTGTAGCCGCGCGCTGCCTTCTCCGCAAACGCCGCAGTCGGCGCGAACTTGGGCGGATCGAGCACGACGAGATCGAAGCTGCGCCCCTGGTCGCGCAGGGTGCGCAAGTACTTGAATACGTCGGCCTCCTGCCATTGGGCGCGCGCCGCATCCAGATCGTTGCGCTCGAGGTTGTCCTTGGCCTGTGCGAGTGCCTGCGCCGAACTATCCACCGAGAGCGCCGAAGCCGCGCCGCCGGCGAGCGCGTTCAGCGTAAAGCCGCCGGTGTAGCAAAAGCAATTGAGCACCTCGCGGTCGCGGGCGAGTTCGCCAATGCGCTTGCGATTGTCGCGTTGATCCAGATAGAAGCCGGTCTTGTGTCCCTGCGCCACATCGACTCCATAGATCAGGCCGTGCTCGCGGAACTGCACTCCCGATGCAGGCAAGGCACCGTGGAGCGCGCCGCATCTCACCGGCAGACCTTCGAGTTCGCGCACGTCGGCATCGGAACGCTCGTACACGCAGGCGCAGCCGGTCAGCTCGCGCACGCCGTTCGCAAGTTCGGCGCGCCAGCGCTCCGCTCCGGCGGATAAAAGCTGCAGCACCACTACCTCGCCATAGCGATCCACGATGACCCCGGGCAGTCCGTCGGATTCGCCGTGTACCAGGCGCAAAGCGTCGCTCGCCTCGGGGGAGATCAGTCGCGCGCGCGCGTCCAGAGCGCGTTGCAGGCGCGCGCGCAGAAATTCGCCATCGACGCGTTCCGTTTCATCCCAGCTCCAGACGCGCGCGCGGATCTGCGACACCGGGCTATAGGCGGCCCAGGCGAGGAATTCGCCGCCCGCTGCACGCACCGCCACCGTGTCGCCGCTTTCAGGATTGCTTTCCACGCGCGCCACGGCGCCGGAGAACACCCAGGGATGGCGGCGCAGCAAGGATTTCTCGCGTCCGGGTTTGAGGATCAGTTGCTTCACGGAGCCTATTTCTTCTTCGCCCGTGGATGCGCGGCATCGTAAGCCTTGGCGAGGTACTGGAAATCAAGATGCGTATATACCTGCGTCGTCGATATGCTCGAATGCCCAAGCATCTCCTGCACCGCGCGCAGGTCGCCCGAGGATTGCAGCACGTGGGTGGCGAAAGAGTGGCGCAGCACGTGCGGGTGCACGTGCACCGGCAAGCCCGCGCGTTTGGCCCACTGCGCCAGGCGCGCGCGCACCACCCCGGCAGCGATGCGCTCGCCGCGCGCGCCGACGAACAGCGCCGCGACCCCGGCGCGAGCGAGCAGGGCGCGCGAACGCAGCCAGGCCTCGATCGCGTCGCGCGCCTTGACCCCCACCGGTACGCTGCGCGTCTTGCTGCCCTTGCCGGTCACGGTGACTTCGGCATCGCGGCGTATCGTGTCTGCATGCGCCAGGTCGAGGCTGACCAGTTCCGCCAGGCGCAACCCGGAAGAATAGGCGAGCTCGAACATCGCCTTGTCGCGCAGTTCCGCCGGCGTTGTCGCCGGCGCATCCAGCAGCTGCCCCGCAGCTTCGGGGGATAGCGCCTTCGGCAGTCCCTTTGCCGATTTCGGCGCGCGCAGGCCGAGACAGGGATTGGCGCTGTAGCCGCGGTGCCGCGCCAGCCAGGCAAACAGGCCGCGCCAGGCAGACAGCATGTGGGCGATAGTGCGCCCGGAGAGACCCCGCGCGTGCAGTTGCGCCACGCTGCGGCGAATGTGCTGCGGCTGCATGCGCTCCAGTGCCAGGTCCGGGTTGAGTGCGAACAGCGCCTCGACGTCCTTCAGGTAATTGCGCCGCGTGCCCTCGGCGAGGTGGCGCTGGTGCGACAGGTGCTCGAGGTAGGCCCCAAGCAAGTCGCTGCGCGGATCGGGCTCCTGCTTCGTCGCCGGATCCGCCGCCATGGCTACAGGTAGCGCAGCAGCGCCGCGCTCGTAAGTTCACCCAGGCGCTTGAGGTAGAGCGTGTCCATGTCCGGGCCGAAACGCTTCGAGTCTTCACTTGCAAGCACCAGCATTCCAACGCACGCGTTGCCGGCATCATGCAGCGGCATGCAGGCGAACGAGCGAAGCAGCGCCGCCGCCTCGCCAAACCAGGACGCGACCTCAGGGTTTGCGCCCGGACCGCAATAAGGATGTTCCAGGCTCACCGCGTACTGAAGCAACGCATCGCTTACCGGTATGAACTCGGATCCCGCAAGCGTGCCAGGGCCGGGGCTCCAGAACCGCACCACCGTGTGCGGCACGACGAAGTCCTCGCGCAGGTTGTAGTACAGCGCTTGCAGCGTGCCCTGCATGTCGCCGGTTGAAATCAGCGCCAGGCACAGGCGATGCATTTTTTCGCCCCTAGCGTCGTTCTCTTCGCCGAATTCGATCAGTTGCTCAAGCTTGTCCCGCAGCTTATCGGTCTTTTCGCGCAGGGTGAGTATCTGGCGCTCGGCGATGGGAATGGCGCGTCCGCCGTGCGGATGCGGAATGTAGATCTGCGCCAGCACTTCGGCATAGTCCTCGAAGAACCCGGGGTGGTCCTGCAGATAGCGTACGACGTCTTCAGCGTTCATCGATTTCTATTTCTCCCTCGAACACGGTGACCGCAGGACCGGTCATCCACACCGGATTGTCACCGCCTTCCCAGCGTATCGTCAAATCGCCGCCGCGGGTGGATACGTGCACGCACGCATCGAGCAGGCTGCGGCGGATGCCGACCGCCACCGCGGCGCAGGCGCCGGTGCCGCAGGCGAGCGTCTCGCCCGCGCCGCGCTCATACACGCGCAAGCGGATGCGACCGCGGTCCTCGATCTGCATGTAACCCGCGTTCACGCGCTGCGGAAAGCGCGCGTGGCGCTCGATCAGCGGGCCTTGCGTCAACACCGGCGCCGCGTCCACGTCCGCCACCACCTGCACTGCATGCGGATTGCCCATGGAGACGGCGCTGATCTGTACCGTCCTCCCATCGACCTCCAGCGCCTGCACCAGTTGGTCGCCGTCGGCGAGGAAGGGGACGCGTTTCGCCGCGAACACCGGCGCACCCATATTGACCGTCACTTCGCCATCGGCCTCCAGCTTTGGCGCGATGATGCCGGCGGCAGTCTCGACCCGGATTTCGTCTTTGCCGGTGAGTCCGCGTTCGCGCACGAAGCGCACGAAGCACCGGGCGCCGTTGCCGCACTGCTCGACCTCGCCGCCATCGGCATTGAATATGCGGTAACGGAAATCGGTGCCGGCTGTGCGCGGCGGCTCCACCATCAGGATCTGGTCGCAGCCGACGCCGAAATGCCGGTCGGCCAAGCGCCGCAATTGTGTCTGGCTCAAGGCCAGGCGTTGGCTCACACCGTCCAGCACGACGAAGTCGTTGCCCGCCCCCTGCATCTTGGTGAACGCGAGCTTCACAGCGCGTTCTCCAGTTCGCTACCCAAGGAACAATCTCTTGTAATCGCGCATGATGCAGCGGCCCATGACTACGGTCATGCCTGCCGCGCGTGCGCGCTCGGCCGACGCCGCATCCTCGGCACCCTCCTGCATCCAGATATTCATGATGCCGAGTTGCAGGCACTGATCCAGCACTTCAGGAATATATTTGGCGGAACGAAACACGTTGGCGAGGTCTATGGCCCCGGGCACCGAAACGAGGTCGGGATAGGCTTTTTCGCCCAGTCCTTCACTGATGCCCGGGCGCACCGCGACGATGTGATAGCCAAAGCGCTGCATCGCGCGCGCCACGCCATGGCTGGCGCGTCCGGGCTTGGGCGAGAATCCGACCACGGCGATGCGCTTCACCCGCTGCAGCAGCGCTTTGATCTCATCAGGTTGCGGATTGGCGAAAGGCATAGTGCGATTTTAACCGCGATAGCGGTGATCGGTTGCTTCAATACCATGAGGGTTCGCCCGGCGGGCGGGTCTTGAAGCGCTTGTGCACCCATAGGTACTGCTCGGGCATTTGCCGCACCTGTTCCTCGACAAATGCGTTCATGCGCAGCGTGTCGGCCTCTATGCTCGCGCCGGGATAGTTCTCCCAGGCAGGCAGGAAGCGAACGGTGTAGCCTGCGCCACCCGGCAACATGCGCGTGATGCACGGCAGCACGCGCGCCCGGGCGAGCCGCGCCAGGCGCGAAACGCCGGTAATCGTGGCCGCGTTTACGCCGAAAAACGGCACAAAGATGGTATCGCGCTGGCCGTAGTCCATGTCCGGCAGATAGTAAAACGGCCGCCCCGCCTGCATCGCGCGCAACGCCGGGCGCACGCCTTCCTGGCGCGCGAGCAGCGTCTGCTTGCCGAAGCGCAGGCGGCCGGCGAACAATGCTGCATTGAATACCTCGTTCTTCTGCCTGGAGTAGATTGACACCATGTCGCATTCGAGCGCGAGGCGCGTCCAGCCCATATCGAGGCCGACGAAATGTGGCGCGAGCAGGATCAGCGGCCCGCCGCGCACCGCGTCGAAATGCTCCCTGCCCTCGATGCGTACCAGCTGCCGCACACGCGCGGGCGTGCCCCACCAGAGGACGGCGCGCTCGAGGAAGGTGCGGGCGAAGGCTTTGAAATGGCGCCGCGCCAGCGCCTCGCGCTCGCGCTCCGAAAGCTGCGGCATGCAGCGTCCGAGGTTGATCAGGCAGACGCGCCGGCGCGCGCGGCCGAACGCGTAGAGCAGGGTACCGAAGCCGTTGCCGAGTGCGGCCAGCGCGGACAGCGGCAGCAGTCTCAGCAGCCAGACGAGGGCGAGACCGACGCGGGTCAGCATGAGCCGATCGGCCCCAAGCACAGGCGTGCTGGCCTGCTACGGACGCTGGATTCACGGCAACGCCAAACGCCATTGTGACCCTGGCTCATTTTGGCGCCTGCGCCCCCGCCGGTACTTTGTAACGGTTATAGCCCCAGACATACTGCCCAGGGCACTTGCGGATCAATTCCTCCAGCGCGCGATTGAGCGTTCGCGCGGGCGGCTCGCCCGCAAGCGAAGTCGGCATGGCATGCAGATGCAGGTGATAACCCCGGCCTCGCGGCAAGCGCTCGGCATACGCGAGAATCACCTGCGCACCGGAACTCGCCAGTCGCCCGGCAAGCGTCATGGTGTATGCCGGGCGGCCGAAGAACTCCGCCCACTCGCCCTCACCCACCCCCGGCGCCTGATCGGGCAAGATACCGATGGCCTCGCCGTTCTTGAGCGCGCGCAGCAGAATGCGCACCCCTTTCAGATCGGCGCTCGCGAGGCGCAGATTAGGCCGATCGCGGCCGGACAACATCAGCGGCTCGACTATTTTTTTCTTCGGTGAGCGATAGAGCACCGTGAGCGGTGCGTCGGCGCGCGCGCGATAGGCATAGTATTGCGCCGTGATCTCGAAGCAGCCGAGGTGAGGCGTGAGAAAGATGATCCCGCGGCGGCGCGCCAGGGCCGCCTCGACCAGATCCCATCCCGAAACCTCGGCTACCCAGCCTGCCACCGTCGCATGCGGTCGCAGCCAGATCGCCGGCAGTTCCAGCAATCCCTTGCCCGCTTCGGCGATCGCCTGGCGCATCAACGCCGGTTCCGCGAAACCGGCGGCGCGCAGGTTGGCCGACAAATAATGGCGGTAGCGCGGAGCTGCCAGATAGACCACCCGACCGACGAGCGCGCCCAAACAGTGCAGCACGGAAAGCGGCAACATCGCGAGCAGACGCGCGAGAGCCAGAATCACGCGGCGCCACTTTGGAATTGAGTCAAGACATGCTATCCTTACGGCCCATTTTCAACCCATCAGAACCCAATAATGAGCTCCTTCTTATTTACCTCGGAATCGGTCTCCGAAGGCCATCCGGACAAAGTCGCCGACCAGATATCCGATGCAATTCTGGACGCTATTCTAGCGCAGGACAAAACCTCCCGAGTCGCCGCCGAGACCTTGGTCAAGGACAATCTGGTGGTGCTAGCCGGTGAAGTCACTACCGGCGCGCGGGTCAACTTCAGCGAAGTGGCGCGCAGAACCATCAAGCGCATCGGTTACACCGATCCGTCGATCGGCTTCGACACCTCGACCTGCACCGTGATCGTGGCCTATGGCGAGCAGTCAAAGGACATCGCCCAGGGGGTGGATGAAGGCAAGGGCTTGGACATGGACCAGGGCGCGGGCGATCAGGGCCTGATGTTCGGTTACGCCTGCGACGAAACTCCGCAATTGATGCCGCTGCCGATCTACCTCTCGCATCGGCTGGTTGAACGCCAGTCGGAACTGCGGCGCGACGGGCGCATCGCGTGGCTGCGGCCCGACGCCAAGTCGCAGGTGACTATCCGCTACACCGACGGCAAAGCGGATGCAATCGACACCGTAGTGCTGTCCACGCAGCATTGCCCCGGCCTGACGCACAAGCAAATCGAAGAGGCGGTGATCGAACAAATCATCAAGCCTATCCTGCCCAAGCGACTGATCAAAGGGCAGATCAAGTATCTGGTCAACCCGACCGGCAGTTTCGAGATCGGCGGGCCCAAGGGCGACTGCGGCCTGACCGGGCGCAAGATCATCGTCGATACCTATGGCGGGTCGGCGCCGCACGGCGGCGGCGCGTTCTCGGGCAAGGATCCGTCCAAAGTGGACCGCTCTGCGGCCTACGCCGCACGCTACGTCGCCAAGAACGTCGTCGCTGCGGGTCTGGCGAGCAAATGCCAGATCCAGGTGTCCTACGCCATCGGCGTCGCGCGTCCGACCAGCGTCATGGTCACGACTTTCGGCACCGGCAAGATTTCCGACGAAAGGCTGTCCGAACTGGTGCAGAGGCACTTCGACCTGCGGCCGAAAGGCATTGTGCAAATGCTCGACCTACTGCGCCCGATCTACGAAAAGACGGCGGCCTACGGTCATTTCGGCCGCGACGAACCCGAGTTCACCTGGGAAGCGACGGATAAGGCAATGGCGTTGGCGGCCGACGCGGGAATCAAGCAGGCGGCGACCGCTTAACGCGGGTTCTTCTCCGGCGGTTCGACTGCAGACAAAACCGGGACGGAGGCGGGTTCACCACCCGCCTCCCGATTCCCTTCGGCAGATTCACACATCCGCCAGCGCGTCCCCTGCGCTGAGATAGCGTGCTTCCAGCAAAGACCGGCCCGAGCCAATAGCAGGTTTCAGATAATTCCGGGCAGGTTTGGGTACACCTCTCGTGATCCCTCGATGGCGCGCAAAGTATCATCCCGGTGAACGCTGCCTGGTCGCGCGACAACACTCGGGCGCCGAATTCGGACACGTAATTCGCAAGCTTCCTGCTGAGTCCGCTCCGCCAAGCACACGCACAAAAAGCAACGGGCGCCTTGCGGCGCCCGTCTAATACCACCTACTGTCAGGCTATATTAGAAATTGTGCCTGATGGTACCTTGCAGCATGCGTGGGCTTTCGCCAGGTTGAATGGCCAGTCCAGCCGCGGCTTGCGCCGCAGTACCGCCTGCGTCGGCGGAACCGAACGCTGCGCTAGTAAAGAAGTTGTACGCTGCGGCCGCGTCGTTGTTGATTTTTGCGTATGTCAAGCCGACCGAGGTGCGGGCGGACAAGTCATATATATAGGCCGCCGCGACCATGCGCGCGCCGGAGTTGATCACCGTGCCAGCGGCATTGCTCATGCCGTTCGCGCGGGTGTAGTGACCGACGAAGTTATGCGGGCCGGTGACGTAGCTCAACGGCAGCGACCATGCGGTACGCTGCGCGGTCAGCAAACTGGTGGCGGAATTATCCAAACGCGACTTGTTCCAGCCCAGGCCGATCTTGAAGCCGCCCATCTTGTAGTACGTATAGAGCGAATCGCCGCGCTGATCCATGCCGACAGCAGCCGGGGAGTCAGGCTTCGCGCGCCAGTAGCTATAGCCGATCTGGAACGGGCCATTCGTGTACTGCGGGTTGAGGTTCCAACCGTCGCCCCTGCGGCTAGAACTGAGGGTCGGGTTCGCAACGGTCATGTCGCCTTCGGAGACGGCGTTGCCGGCTGCGGCGGTGCTGTTGACCGGGTTCGCCGACCAGGCCACGATCAGGTCTAGGCCGTTCCACGTCGGCATGTCATACCGGACCACGTTGGTGGTACGGGTGGCGTTCGCGATCGCGACGCCGTTGATGAAGTCGAACAGCGAAATGGCGGAGGCCTGCAGTGCGCCGGCTTTGCCGTACGTGTCTTCCGGCGACTTGCCGTAGTGCAGGTCATGACGACCCATGGTCAAACGGCCCCAGCTCTTGCTTTGCAGGCCGACCCAGGTGGCGCCACCGGCGCTGATTGCGCCCGCGTTTTCAGGCGTGAAGCGAATGTCCAACCTGGCGACTGCGGAGAGATCGTTGCCCAGTGCTTCGATCACGTTGAAATGGATCTGCGACGAACCGTCCGTCACGCGCGCCTGCGACGAGTTCAAGCGGGTGTTGACAGGCACGGTCGCGTAGTTCACATACTCGAGGCCGACCTTGAAATAACCGTCGATAGTCACGCTCGAGGCTTGCGCCATGGCGACGCCAGGGGCGGCCAGGGCACCGGCTACAGCAACTGCCAGTAATTTCTTGTTCATTAGTTGATTCTCCTTGGAAATTTAAACTTGGCTAAAAGAACATCAGATCTGTAATGCCCCTCGCGCCAACCCTTACTTCGCTGTTATCAGGAAGTTGTTGCGATTCTGCCTAAGCGCTTAGGGCAAGACAAGAAAAAACTCGGTTTTCGGGCAAGAAAACGAAGATTTTGTTGCTTTTCTGCAACAGCATTTTACAACTATAATATATATTTGTATAATCATATTGTTATAAAAACACGTTCGAGTTCTACTCCAGGTTCCGGCGCACGCATAAAAGCCTCGCCCACCAGAAACGCGTGAACCCCGTTGGCGCGCATCAAATCCGCATCGGCGCGCTCACGTATTCCGCTCTCGGTCACCACCACGCGTTCGGCCGGTACGCGCGGCAATAGCGCCAGCGTAGTCGCCAATCGCGTGTCGAATGTGCGCAGATCGCGGTTGTTGATGCCGACGAGCGGGGTGCGCAGTGCGAGCGCACAGTCGAGTTGCGCCGCGTCGTGCACCTCGACCAGCACCGCCATGCCCAGCCCATGCGCCACCGACTCCAGTTCCTGCATGCGCGCAACATCGAGCGCAGCGGCGATGAGGAGGATGCAATCGGCACCGAGTGCACGCGCCTCGAACACTTGATAGACGTCGAGCATGAAGTCTTTGCGCAGCACCGGCAGATCGCAGGCATTTTTCGCGGCGGCCAGGTGTTCAGGCGCACCTTGAAAGAAATCACGGTCGGTCAAAACGGACAGGCAGGCCGCCCCGTGCGCGGCGTAGCTCTCTGCGATCGCGCCCGGATCGAAGTCCGCGCGCAGCAAACCCTTGCTCGGGCTGGCCTTCTTGATCTCGGCGATCACTGCAGCCTGCCCACAGGAAATCTTTGCGCGCAAGGCGCCGACGAAATCCCGTGGCGGCGGCGCTGCTTGCGCCTCGTCACGCAGGCGTGCCAGCGGCCGCGCGCGTTTCGCCGCGGCGACTTCTTCCGCCTTGCGCGCGAGAATCCGGTCGAGAATGTCGGACATAATGTGCCGGACGCGATGTTATTTTTTGTCGCCCGCCAGTGACTGCGTCAACTGCGCGAGGCGATCCAGCTTGGCCCGCGCGGCGCCGCTGGCGATGGCTTCGAACGCCATCTCCACGCCCTCTTCCATGCTCGCCGTCTGGTCCGCGACGTAAATGGCGGCGCCGGCGTTGAGCGCGACGATGTCGCGCGCCGCGCCCGGCTTGTTATCGAGCACGCCGAGCACCATCGCGCGCGATGCCTCCACAGTTTCAACGCATAGCGCACGCGGGTCGTGAAGCGGCAGGCCGAAACGCTCCGGATGCACGCTGTACTCCTCTATCTTGCCGTCCTTGAGTTCGCCGATCATGGTCTTGCCGCTGATCGAAATCTCGTCCAGGCCTTCGAGGCCGAACACGGTCATGGCGTGCCGCGCGCCCAGGCGCTGCAGCACGCGGATCTGTATGCCCACCAGATCGGGATGGAACACGCCCATCAACTGGGTTGGCGCGCCGGCCGGGTTGGTGAGCGGCCCCAAAATATTGAAAATCGTCCTCACGCCCAGCTCGCGCCGCACCGGCGCCGCATGCTTCATCGCGGTGTGGTGATTGGGCGCGAACATGAAGCCGACTCCAGCCTCGTCTATGCACTGCGCCACCTGATCGGGCTTGAGGTTGATATTGACCCCCAGCGCCTCAAGCACGTCGGCGCTGCCCGACTGAGAGGACACGGCGCGCCCGCCGTGCTTGGCCACGCGCGCCCCGGCTGCGGCGGCAACAAAAATCGCCGCGGTGGAAATGTTGAAGGTGCGCGCGCCGTCACCCCCGGTGCCGACCACGTCGACCAGATTGTGCGCATCCTTGACCTCGACCTTGGTCGCCAGCTCGCGCATCACCTGCGCCGCGGCGGTAATCTCGCCTATGGTTTCCTTTTTTACCCGCAGCGCGATGGTGATGGCCGCGATCATCACCGGCGACACCTGCCCGCTCATGATTCTGCGCATCAGGTCGAGCATTTCGTCGTGAAAAATCTCGCGGTGCTCGATCGCGCGCTGCAGCGCTTCTTGTGGCGTCATGGACATGGTTTGGTTCCTATCGTAGAAAGTTTTTCAGCAGCGCGTGACCGTGTTCGCTGAGTATCGATTCGGGATGAAACTGCACGCCCTCGATATCGAACTGCTTGTGCCTCACGCCCATGATTTCGCCGTCTTCACTCTCGGCGGTGATTTCCAAAGCGTCGGGAAGGCTTGCGCGTTCGATCGCGAGTGAATGATAGCGGGTGGCGAGAAAGGGCGACGGCAATCCGGTAAATACGCCCTTGTCTGCATGGCTGATGCTGGAGGTCTTGCCATGCATCAGGCGGCTCGCATGCACGATGCGGGCACCGAAGGCCTGACCGATCGCCTGATGACCCAGGCATACGCCCAGAATCGGCAGCTTGCCGGCGAACTCGCGGATCAGTGGGACCGAGACGCCGGCTTCGCTGGGAGTGCAGGGGCCGGGCGAGATGACGACGCGTGCCGGCGCGAGTGCGGCGATTCCCGCGATGTCAATGGCGTCGTTGCGCACCACCTGCACCTCTTCTCCCAGTTCGCCAAAATATTGCACCAGGTTGTAGGTGAAGGAATCGTAGTTGTCGATCATCAGTAACATGCATGAACCTCTAAAATTGTCATTCTACGACCGAGGGCCGAAACATTTGCGCTCTGCGTCCTATCAAAAGCGGATCGTCGGAAAACCTGCATCATGCCCGTGTCCGTCCCGCAATGCTTATGCTTGCGCCCAGTTTGCGAACATCTGGCGATAAGCCGCTTCGGTCTTGCGCGCAAAGCCCGCTTCGTCCATCAGCGGACTCGATTCGATCTGCGCGCGCAGTCCCGCGCGCAAGTCCGCCAGCCGCGGCAGATCGCTCGCCAGCGCCACCGCCTTCTCCACGTACTCCTCTTCGGTCTGCGCGATCCACTCCGGATGCCCCGCCCCTCGCAGCAGCGAACTGCCCAGACGCCCGACGCTGGGCCGGTCCGCCAGGCTGACGAAGGGCACGCCCAGATACAGGGATTCAAACAGCGTCACCCCCGAACTGTGCGGGAAACAGTCCAGGCTGATGTCCAGCCCCCGCACCACGTCCCACGGCGGGCTGGTATAACCGAACTGCAGCCGCGCCCGATCGATTCCGTGGGCCGCGAACTTCCCGGCCAACGCCGCCTGCATAGCCGCGTCCTGAAAGCTCTTGCTGTCGAACCGCAAGCGCGCGCCCTCGACGCGCTGCAGAATCTGCGACCACACCCGGATCGTTCGGTGGTTGATGCGTATGGCCCGCGTCAAGGTGCCGAAGGTGACATGACCGCATGCGGCTGCCGGAAGTGCAGATACCTCGCCCATGCCTTCGGCCGGCCGGTAGGCGTAGACCGGCGTTGGCACCCGCCACAGGGTCTCGGAGAACAGCGCGTCGCTGCCCGCCGGCGCATACGCTTCGTCGATCAGCATATAGTCCACCGCCGTGAGGCCCGTAGTGTAACCATAGCCCAGCCACGACACCGACACCGGCGCCGGTTTGCGCGCAAACACCTCCAGCCTGTTGCGTGCCGTATGGCCGGCCAGATCCACCAGGATATCGATGTGGTCGGCGCGGATGCGCTCCGCCAGGGCGTCATCGGAGAGATCAACGGTCGTAACCCAATGATCCACATAGCCGCGGTAGCGCGCGGTCACCGCGTCCTCCCGCCTCAGTTCGGCATAGGCGAACACTTCGACCGCAGACTTGTCGTGGTGCGCCAGCAAGGGCTCAACCACATGCCGCGCCGAGTGCAGACAAAAGTCCGGCGACACGTAGCCTACCTTCAGCCGCCGTGCCGGCTCGCGATCGTTGCGGTGATCCCGCCAGGCGCCGCGATGCGGCAGGCCAAAACGCTCGTCGTACTCCCGGTACGCCGTAAAGATTTCCTCCGCGCTTTTGTCAGCATGGTAGTTCAGCGTGAACAGCAGATTGTCGAACGCGTCCCCGTAATCGGGTTTGATTTCCAGCGCCCGGCGGTAACTCGCCACGGCCTCGTCCAGTTGCCCGAGCTCTTGCAGCACGTTGCCCAGGTTGTTATGCGCCGTCGCATAATCGGGCCGCAACTCCAGCGCCCGGCGAAAGCTCGCCACCGCAGCATCGAGTTGCCCGAGGTCTTGCAGAGCGTTGCCCAGGTTGTAATGCCCCTCGGCAAATTCCGGTTTGAGCTCCAGCGCGCGGCGATGGCTCGCCGCCGCTTCATCGAATTGCCCGAGCTCTTGCAGCGCATTGCCCAAGGTGCTGTGCGCCTCCGCGTATTGCGGTTTGATTTCCAGCGCCCGGCGATAGCTCGCCACCGCGGCATCGAATTGTCCGAGAGCCCGCAGGGCATTGGCGAGGTTGATATGCGCATCGGCATAGTCGGGGTTGAGCTCCAGCGCTCGGCGAAAGCTCGCCACCGCGGCATCGACCTGCCCCAATTCTTTCAGGGCATTGCCCAAGTTGTTGTGCGCCTCCGCATAACCGGGTTTGAGCTCCAATGCTCGGCGGTAACTCGCCACGGCGTCATCGAGGCGCCCGAGATCGCGCAGGACATTACCGAGGTTGACGTGCGGCTCGGCAAAATTTGGCGCGATCTTCAGCGCCCGACGATAGCTCGAAATCGCGCCCTCAAGTTGCCCGTGCTCGTGCAGCGCATAGCCCAGGTTGTAATGCGGTCCGGCTTCGTTGGGCAGAAATTGCGCTGCTTTATGCAGCGCAGCCAGCGCATCTTTACCTTGCATCCGCAGCGATGCGCCCAAGATGTCCCAGGCAATCCCGGAATCCGGATAGCGCTTGACCAGCGATCGCGCCTGATTCTCCACTTCGCCATAGCGTCCGGCTTCGAACACAGCCACAAGCCGATTGATGTCGTTTGACTTCATTTCCTCGCCCAGTTTGCGAACATCTGGCGATAAGCCGCTTCGGTCTTGCGCGCAAAGCCCGCTTCGTCCATCAGCGGACTCGATTCGATCTGCGCGCGCAGTCCCGCGCGCAAGTCCGCCAGCCGCGGCAGATCGCTCGCCAGCGCCACCGCCTTCTCCACGTACTCCTCTTCGGTCTGCGCGATCCACTCCGGATGCCCCGCCCCTCGCAGCAGCGAACTGCCCAGACGCCCGACGCTGGGCCGGTCCGCCAGGCTGACGAAGGGCACGCCCAGATACAGGGATTCAAACAGCGTCACCCCCGAACTGTGCGGGAAACAGTCCAGGCTGATGTCCAGCCCCCGCACCACGTCCCACGGCGGGCTGGTATAACCGAACTGCAGCCGCGCCCGATCGATTCCGTGGGCCGCGAACTTCCCGGCCAACGCCGCCTGCATAGCCGCGTCCTGAAAGCTCTTGCTGTCGAACCGCAAGCGCGCGCCCTCGACGCGCTGCAGAATCTGCGACCACACCCGGATCGTTCGGTGGTTGATGCGTATGGCCCGCGTCAAGGTGCCGAAGGTGACATGACCGCATGCGGCTGCCGGAAGTGCAGATACCTCGCCCATGCCTTCGGCCGGCCGGTAGGCGTAGACCGGCGTTGGCACCCGCCACAGGGTCTCGGAGAACAGCGCGTCGCTGCCCGCCGGCGCATACGCTTCGTCGATCAGCATATAGTCCACCGCCGTGAGGCCCGTAGTGTAACCATAGCCCAGCCACGACACCGACACCGGCGCCGGTTTGCGCGCAAACACCTCCAGCCTGTTGCGTGCCGTATGGCCGGCCAGATCCACCAGGATATCGATGTGGTCGGCGCGGATGCGCTCCGCCAGGGCGTCATCGGAGAGATCAACGGTCGTAACCCAATGATCCACATAGCCGCGGTAGCGCGCGGTCACCGCGTCCTCCCGCCTCAGTTCGGCATAGGCGAACACTTCGACCGCAGACTTGTCGTGGTGCGCCAGCAAGGGCTCAACCACATGCCGCGCCGAGTGCAGACAAAAGTCCGGCGACACGTAGCCTACCTTCAGCCGCCGTGCCGGCTCGCGATCGTTGCGGTGATCCCGCCAGGCGCCGCGATGCGGCAGGCCAAAACGCTCGTCGTACTCCCGGTACGCCGTAAAGATTTCCTCCGCGCTTTTGTCAGCATGGTAGTTCAGCGTGAACAGCAGATTGTCGAACGCGTCCCCGTAATCGGGTTTGATTTCCAGCGCCCGGCGGTAACTCGCCACGGCCTCGTCCAGTTGCCCGAGCTCTTGCAGCACGTTGCCCAGGTTGTTATGCGCCGTCGCATAATCGGGCCGCAACTCCAGCGCCCGGCGAAAGCTCGCCACCGCAGCATCGAGTTGCCCCTGCTCTTTCAGAACATTGCCCAGGTTGTTGCACGCCGTGGCGTAATCGGGTTTGAGCTCCAGCGCCCGGCGATAGCTCGCCACGGCGTCGTCGAATTGCCCGAGATCTCGCAGCACATTGCCAAGGTTGTAGTGCGCCTCGGCGAAATCGGCTTTGATTCCCAGGGCCCGGCGATAGTTCACCGCAGCCTTGTCCAATTCTCCCAGGTCTTGCAGGGCATTGCCCAGGTTGTAATGGACCACGGGTTCTTCGGGCAGAAGTTCCGCTGCCTTTTGCAGCACAGCCAGGGCGTCCTTGCCTTGCTTGCGCAAGGAAGCGCCCAGCATGTCCCAGGCGATCCCCGAATTCGGATAGCGTCCGACCAGCAAGCGCGCTTGGCTTTCCGCTTCCTCCAAGCGCCGTGCGTTGAACAGGGCGAAAATCCTATCGATTTCGTTGGCCGCAGGCGCTGCGCTCTTCAGCGTGCCATTGCGCGCGGCAGTCTCGGCTTTTTGCCGCAGCGCTTGCGCTTCCGGCGATTTGAGTCCGCGCTGCATCGCGCTTTCGATGATCGTCAGCGCTTCCTGCGCTTGGCCCGTCTCCAATAGCGCCTCGGCATACGACATTACGTATTGCCCCCGGGCCGGATCGACCGCCAGCGCAATCTTCAGATGCGGCAATCCGGCCGCGGCCTGCCCCACTTGCCCAGCCAGCACCCCCAGATTGTGGTTCGCATCCGGATGATAAGGTTGGGCTCGAAGCACCGCCCGATAGAGGCTTTCGGCCTCCTGCAACCGTCCCGCCTGATGATGCGCAACCGCCTGTCGCAACGCAAGCTCTGGTGGCAATACCTTGGGAACAGTCGGAGTCATGGAAAATCGGGGACCGGAGCGCCAACGGCGAATTGCCGCTAGCGCGCGCGCCCGGACCAGGCGCTAGAGCGGAAGCTTCTGGTCCATTACTCTAATGGGTATGGTCTTATAGTTGTTGCTTACGGGCGACGCCTTTTCGGCGCTGCCGGCCACCTCGGTTTTGTTGGCCCTGCTGATCGGTATGGTGCAGCTCTTGCAGTAGGGAAGTTCCCTGATCTTGCCGCTCTCCATCTTCTGGCGATAGAAGTTCAGCCGCTCGCCGTTGTACAGCTTCAGGAAATGCTCCTTCTGCACGTTGCCAAGATCATAGAACCCATTGTAGTCCGCGTCGCAGAAGGCCAGGTCGCCGTTCGGAAAAACCAGCAGCCGGTGATACAGGTCGGCGCAGATCGGTATCTCTTCGTGCACATGCCCGAAGTTCTCGTTGATCTGGTTGCCCACTTCCAGTTGCGAACCCCAGTTATGGATGTTGAACACCAGAACCTCGTCGCCGAACTCCGGATTCAAAACCTGTTCCCAGTACGCCTTGTACGCCGGAAATTCGTGCTGATTGAGTTCCTGGCGTATGAATCGCACCAGTATTTTCGTCTTCCCCGACCGGTTCCTGGCCTGGATCAGGTATTTTACGTTCCTGACAATCGCCTCATACTTGGTGCCCGGCCTGATCGCCTCGTGCGTCTCCTTCTTCATGCCGTCGATGCTGCAGATGATCGTGTCCAGGCCTGCCGCAAGCAGTTCGTCCGCCCGCTTCTTTGTCAGCGCTGAGCAATTGGTGGCAAAACCGACGCCCCTGAACCCTTTTTGTTTTGCGTATTTGACCTTGCTCGCCATCTCCTTGTCCAGCAAGGGCTCGCCGTTACCGTGCAAGGTGACATATTCGATGTGCTCATTGAATGGCGCCACGCCGTCGACAATCGACTGGAATACCGCGTTCGTCATTATCGTTGGCGGCCGTTCCCACTTGTCGATGGTGCACATCGCGCAATGCGCATTGCACATTCCTTTGCCTCCCACGACCTCGATCTGCAAGTGGCTGGGCATCAGGTACGTCTGGCCATCCATCTCGACGTATTTTACGTTCTCAATCAAGTCGTGCTCCTTACGCATCTTAGATATCCCCCGGGTGAGGCCGTAAACAGCAATGTCTTTTCAAGTTCCGCGTCGACTTCGAAGCGGTCGTTTTCCTGCAAAAACGCGTCGAGCGCCGTCTTCGGGTTGTTGCCCCTGCCCCAAGGCTTGCCTTCCCAATTGCTCTCCGAACAATACTCAATCGCGGTGTCGCACACAATCAGATAACTGCCTTCTCCCACCAATCCCGAGTAAAGCCTGAGTTCTTCCAGTACATGGTCGTGGGTATGGTTGGAATCCAGCACGACCATTATCTTCTCTTTGCCTGTCGCCATTTCCCTTGCCGTCAATATGGCTAACTCGGAAGTTGATGACGCGTTCAGCAGCGTTATCCGGTCTTTCATCGGATGGGACTCTATCGCCGAGCGGTTGTGTGGGCGGATGTCGACATCGATACCGAGAACCTCGCCCTTTCCCATCAGCTTACAAAGAGACGCGTAAAATATCAGCGAACCGCCGTGGGCAACCCCAGTCTCGACGATCAGGTCCGGCTGCACGGAAAACAAGATCTCCTGCAGGGCCATCAGATCGTCCGGATACTGAATGATCGGCCGCCCGTACCAGGTGAAGTTATACGAGTACCTGTATCTTATGAAATCTTCATATAAAGAAACCCTGATGTCCTTCAGGCGTTGATCGGCCGCCATGGCATCAACGGTTTTCCGGTCATTTGCGATATTGTCCAGGATATTTTCCCTCATGATTCAGCTGTTGCGCTCCATCCACTGCCTCCAATAAGACGCCCCAGACCGGATGTAGTTCCTGCCTTCCGTCCCCATGTTCGCAGCGAGATCGAGCACCGATACATACGGCGTGAAATCACCGTGCAGCTGCGGATAGGGCAGCTTTTGGTAGTCCATATACTCGACCCTGACCGCAGCGTCTTCAAACAACTGATGGTCCAGATAATTGCGAGCTCCCCATCCGGTGATATAGCGTTGCCCTCCCAGCGCCTTGACGATGTCAAGCACCCGACGACTGCTGACGCCAGCTATCCCCATCTCGCGCACGTCCAAAAATCGGCGGCCCTCGGTCAGCCCGAAGTATCCGCTCACGAGTTCGATCGACGCCCGACTGAGTTCGCCGATGGTGAGCCAGGTCCGGCTGTATAAGGAATTCACCAGCTCCATCATTTCACCGAAGTGCGGCGCCCTGGCATAGGCGCCCTGCAACATTCCCAGGTGCTGTTTACGCCAATCGATCCGCCTGCTGATCCGCGCTTCCTCTATCGACTGTCCCAGCGTGAGGCCTTCGAGCGGAACCGTGAGCCACTTGGTGCCCTGAGGCGTCTTTACCTGCACGCGATTGGAAAAGCCGCCCTTCGAGAACTGCACGTCGCCGTAGTGCACGTACACGTCGGCGATCCGGATCTGTTCGAACAGCCCGACCCAGGGAAAAAACATGGGCTGCGATATTACCACCGATAGCGGCCCGCTCTGGGGATTTGATGGGGAATTTCGCGATAGATTGAGGGCAGATTTCACTGGTTCAGCGGGAGGTCAATCCTGCGACAGGTGTTTCTTCACTTTGAGCACAACCCGGTCCATCTCCTCGTCCGTCAGGTCATGGTAAGTTGGCAAGTTGACGCCGCGCTCGCATAGTCCATAGCTGACGACATTCTCCGGCCTCGTCTCGAACATGGGCAGCATACTCAGCGGCCAGAAAAACACCCGCCCATCGATGCGCGCTTGCTCAAACGCCGACATCAACAGTTCCCGCTCGAAAGGCACGCCCTCGTCGACAACGATGGTGGGCATCCAGAACCCGTTTTGGGTACCTGCCGGCTCCGGATTCATCCGTACCGGCAAGCCGCGGAACGCCTCGGCGTAATAGGAGAAGACCCGCCGCTTCCCGGCGATGAGTTCGTCGATGCGCTCCATCTGCGCGCAGCCGATGGCCGCACCGATATTGGACATTTTGTATTTGAAGCCGACGACATCGGGCCAAAACTGTTTCGGCTGATCGCGCACGCGGCCATGGTTGCTCAGGGTCAGCACTTTCTCGTACAACGCATCATCCTGGGTGACGAACATGCCCCCTTCGCCGGTGGTCAAGGTCTTGCTGCCGTGAAACGAAAATGCGCCGAATACGCCCTTGGAACCTGCGCGGCAGCGCTGCCAGCGCGACCCGATCGCTTCCGCCGCATCTTCGACGACGGCGATGCCGCGCTTTTTGCCGAGCGCTAGCAGCGCATCCATATCGCATAGATTGCCGTAGATGTGCACGGCGATGATGGCTTTGGTGCGCGGCGTGATGGCAGCCTCTACGCTGCAAGGGTCGAGGCACCAGGTGTCGGGCAGCACGTCGACGAAAACCGGCTCCGCACCAAGGTACTTGATGGGGGCTGCCGATGCGATCCAATTGATGTCGCCGAGTATGACCTCGTCGCCCGGACCGATGCCGAGTGCGGCCAGCCCCATGTGCAGGGCGCCGGTGCAACTGGAGGTGGAAATGGCGTGCTTTGCTCCCAGATGTTCGCGAAACATGGCTTCGAAACGCCCGAGATATTCGTAGCAGTGTTCGCCCCAGCCGTTGGCCGCCGCATCCGCGGCATAGCGAATCTCCAGCTCGGTGATCGAAGGCTTGGTGTAGTAGATACGGGACATGGTCTTATTGCCTCAAACGATGTTCAAGCTCGGCACCGCCGCCACAAATCGCGCTGCTGACGCTCGCACCCGGCCGAGCCGCCACCCCGCCGCGTCGGCGCTATTCTACGGCAGGACCGGCGAGCATCCTCAACGCTTGCGCACGCGGGAGTCACTCCTCCAGCCTGCTGTCCAAGCCGGCTGCAGCCATTTCCGCCGCGCGCAGCACGGCGCGCGCCTTGTTCAGCGTTTCCTGCCATTCCGAGGCCGGATCGGAATCGGCGACGATGCCCGCGCCCGCTTGCATGTGCAGCACCTGGTCCTTGATCAACGCGGTGCGCAGCGCGATCGCCAGGTCCATGTCGCCGTGAAAACCGAGATAGCCGACTGCGCCGGAGTAGATGCCGCGCTTTACCGGCTCCAGCTCGTCGATGATCTCCATGGCGCGCACCTTGGGTGCGCCCGACACCGTGCCGGCCGGAAAGCTCGCGCGCAGCACCGCCATCGCGTCCAGTCCCGCGCGCAGCCTGCCCTCGACATTCGACACGATATGCATGACGTGCGAATAGCGCTCGATCACCATGTTCTCGGTCACGCGCACGCTGCCGGTCTCGGCAACGCGGCCGACGTCGTTGCGCCCCAGGTCCATCAGCATGACGTGCTCGGCGCGCTCCTTCGGATCGGCCAGCAACTCCGTTGCAAGCGCTTCGTCCTCGTCCACCGATTTGCCCCGCGGCCGCGTGCCGGCGATCGGCCGCAGCGTCACCTTGCCGCCTTCGAGCCGCACCAGGATTTCGGGCGAGGCGCCGACGACGTAGAAATCCTCGAAGTCAAAATAGAACATGTAGGGCGAGGGATTGAGCGTGCGCAACGCCCGATACAGAGCCAGCGGCTCGGCCGCGAACGGCAGCGACAGGCGCTGCGACAGCACCACCTGCATGATATCGCCGTCGTGGATGTAGTCCTTGGCGCGCTGCACCGCCGCCTTGTAACCGGCCTCGCCGAAAACCGATTGCGGCGACGCGGCAGGACGCGGCGTCTCCGCCGGAACCTCGACCGGGGAGCGCAGCGCCGCCAGCAATTGGCCGAGGCGCGTGCGCGCCTTCTGCAACGCGCCCGGCACTTCCGGCTCGGCATACACCACCAGCGTCAGCTTTCCGGAAAGGTTGTCGACGATGGCGACCTCTTCCGACAGCATGAGCAGGATGTCGGGCGTGCCCAGCGCATCGGGCGGCGCGGATGCCGCCAGCCGCGGCTCGATATAGCGCACCGTGTCGTAGCCGAAGCAGCCTACCAGCCCGCCGCAAAAACGCGGCAGCCCGGGTATGGTCGCCACCTTGAAGCGCTGCAGGTAGGCGTTGATGAACGCGAGCGGATCGCCTTCGTCGGAGCGCTCGGCAATGCGATTCCCCGACAACACCAGGACCGTCTTGCCCTGGACGTTGATGCGCGTGGAGGAGGCAAGCCCGATGAAGGAGTAGCGGCCGAAGCGCTCGCCGCCCTGCACCGATTCGAGCAAGTACGAATACGGCTTGTTGGCGAGCTTGAGATAGATCGACAGCGGTGTGTCGAGATCGGCGAAGGTTTCGAGCACCAGGGGGATGCGATTGAAACCCTGCGCGGCGAGGCGCTTGAATTCGACTTCAGTCATGACTGCTCCAAAAACGATCCGGCAACATAAATTACGACTACGAGTGGGCGCGACATCGCATGCGCCCGGCGAACGGGCCTAGGACCGCCAGCAGCGCCAGCCTTCCCAGGCGCAATGCGCCCATTTCCCGGAGTTTGCCAAATGCACGAGCGTCACGACCTTTTGCTTTCCAAGATGGTTGCAGCTTCCGACAAGGAATCAACTATAGCATCGCAGTCGAGATTGCGCACGTCCTCGCCCTCGTTGTAGCCATAGGAAACACATACCACGGGACAGCCGGCGGCGCGCGCCGCCAGCGCGTCGTTGACCGAGTCGCCGATCAGCAGCACTGCTGACGGCGCAAGGTCGAATGCAGTGCAGATATGGGCGAGTTGCATCGGATCGGGTTTCTTGCGCGGGAGCGTATCGCCGCTCACCACCAGTTCGAAATAGGGCGCCAGGCCCATTTGCGCCAGCAGCGGCAAAGTGAAGCGCGCCGCCTTGTTGGTGACGCAGGCAAGGCGCAGGCGCATGGCGCGAAATTGCGCCAGGCCCTCGAGCACCCCCGGATAGACGGCAGCGCGCCGCCCGGATTCCTCGAAATAGCAGTCCTGGAACAAGGCGAGAGCGTCGGGCTGCAACGCTTCGACGCCGGCGGCGCCGGCGCTTGCCTGCAGGCAGCGTTGCACCAGAGTGGGAATGCCCTTGCCGACGAAGCGGCGAATGTCCTGTTGCGTGCACGGTGGCAAGCCCAGCGCGGCGAGCATGCGTTCGGCCGCAGCGGCGAGGTCTTGGATGGTGTCGAGCAAGGTGCCGTCGAGGTCCAACATCACGGCAGCGATGCCGCGTGCCCATGGCATCGGCGTGCTACGCAGAGCGGATCGCCGCGCGCATCGCGGCGATGGTCGCCTGATAGTCCTTGGCACCGAAAATGGCGGAACCGGCGACGAAGGTGTCGGCACCGGCGCGCGCGATCTCGGCGATATTGTCCGTTTTCACACCGCCGTCGACCTCGAGCATGATCTCGCGCCCGCAGAGGTCGATGCGGCGGCGAACTTCGGCCAGCTTCGTCAGGGCGTGCGCAATGAATACCTGCCCGCCGAAACCGGGATTGACCGACATCACGAGCACCAGGTCAAGCCGGTGCAGCACATGGTCAAGATACGCGAGCGGCGTCCCGGGGTTGAGCGCCAAGCCGGCCTTGCAGCCCTGCTCCTGGATCAACGCGATGGTGCGATCGACGTGTTCGCTCGCTTCCGGGTGGAAGCTGATGATATTGGCGCCGGCGCGGGCAAAGTCGGGCACGATACGGTCCACCGGTTTCACCATCAGGTGCACGTCGATGGGCGCCGCGGTCAGCGGCCGGATCGCCGCGCACACCATCGGCCCGATGGTCAGATTGGGCACGTAGTGATTGTCCATCACATCGAAATGGATCATGTCGGCGCCGGCGGCGACGACGCTCGCCACTTCCTCGCCCAGCCTGGCGAAGTCGGCGGAAAGTATGCTCGGCGCGATGCGATAAGTGGTCATAGGCCTTGATCGAGGTCCGTCGGGGCGTGCGCGCATTCTACCTGCTCGCCTGAGCGTTCACCAAAAGAAGCGTTTGGCTGCCGGCGGCAAGCCGCGTCCGTGCAGTGTAAAATAAAGGCATGGAAGCAGAAAAAAAATATGCGGTCAGCGTCTCCGCCGAAACCCGATATATCGCCGACCAGTCGGACGAGGCAAAGGATCGTTTCGTTTTCTCCTACACGATCACCATTCACAACAGCGGCACGATCCCGGCGCAGTTGATCAGCCGCCACTGGGTCATCACCGACGCGCGCAATCAGGTCCAGGAAGTGCGCGGCCTGGGTGTGGTCGGCGCCCAGCCTTTGCTGAAACCGGGCGAGAAATTCGAGTACACCAGCGGCACCGCGCTGGCAACGCCGGTCGGCACCATGCGCGGCAGCTATCAGATGGTGGCAGAGGACGGCACCCAGTTCGATGCCGCGATACCGGAATTCACGCTGTCGGTGCCGCGCGTACTCCACTAGGGTCGGTTCGCTTGCCCTACTTCGGTTGGCCGTCGTCCTTGTTTTCGGATCGCGGCCAGGTCCACCAGACAATGAACAAGAGCAGTCCCAGGGCCACGCCCGCTTCCAGCAATATCATCCACATGTCTTGTCGATACTCCTTTAGCCGTGCTCGATCGCCGATCGCCTGCATCATAAACCTGTGGCGCGCGCGCGCTACCGCGCTGCTGCTCGCGTCGCTTGCAGCTTGCGCCGTTCAGCCTCCGGCTGGGAGCCCCATTGCCCAGAACTGCACCGCGGCCACGGTTTGCCCGGTATGTCCCGCCTGCCCGGGGGCCTTGCCCGAGCCGCCCAAGGCAAAGACACTGGACGCGGTGAACTGGACCGATGTCTCGGGCTGGATGGATGATGACCCCGGCGCCGCGTGGGACGCTTTTTTGCGCAGCTGCAGCCGGCTCAAAGCGCAAGCCGCCTGGCGCGACAGCTGCGCGCTGGCGGAACGATTCCCGCCCGGTGCCTCGGTGCGCAATTTCTTCGAAACCCACTTCCTGCCCTATCGGGTGGCCAATGCCGACGGCAGCGTGCAGGGCCTCGTCACCGGTTATTACGAACCGCTGCTGCGCGGCAGCCGCCGCAAAGAAGGGCCTTACCGGTTTCCGCTCTATGCCGCGCCCGAGGATCTGCTGATCGTCGATCTGGCCGAGATCAACCCCGAATTGAAGCACCTGCGCCTGCGCGGACGGCTCGAGGGCCGGCGCGTGGTGCCGTACTATCCGCGCGCGGAAATCGAGCGCGGGCTGCCCGCGCTCGCCGGCCGCGAATTGCTCTGGGTGGACGATGCGGTCGATTTGTTCTTTCTGCAAATCCAGGGCTCGGGCCGGGTGCGGCTCGCCAACGGCGAACTGGTCCGCGTGGGCTACGCCGACCAGAACGGCCAGCCTTACAAATCGATCGGCCGCTATCTCGTAGAGCAGGGTGAATTGAAGCTGGAACAGGCGTCGATGCAGGGTATCAAAGCCTGGGGCGCGGCAAATCCGGCAAGGCTGGAGGCGCTGCTCAACCAAAATCCAAGCTATGTTTTTTTCCGCGAACTGCCAGGCTCAGATAGCGGCCAGGACTCGGGCGCAAACGGGCCCGTGGGCGCGCTGGGCGTTGCGCTCACGCCCGAGCGATCCATCGCTGTCGATCCGCGCCATATCCCCTTGGGCGCCCCGGTATTTCTCGCCACCACCTGGCCCAACAGCGCGCTGCCGCTGGCGCGCCTGGTGCTGGCACAGGACACCGGCGGCGCCATTCGCGGCGCCGTTCGTGCCGACCTGTTCTGGGGATTCGGAGAATCCGCCGGCGCCCAGGCCGGGCGCATGCGCCAGAGCGCCAGAATGTGGGTGTTGCTGCCGCGGAATTATCCAGCGCCGAATTGAATCCGGAAGAACTTTAATACCGCCGCGCGAACGCGAATCCGAGTTCTATTTGCTATTTTCGGCGAGCAGCTTTTCGATCTGATCTGCCGAAATCGCACCGGGCACGCGCTGGCCGTTGGCGAAGAAGAGTGTCGGCGTGCCGCTGACGCGGTACTTGCGCCCCAGTTCAAGGGTCCTCTCGATCGGCGTGTCACAGCGCGCCGCCGCCGGAACCGTGCCGTTGAGCATCAGATCGTTCCAGGCTCTGGACTTATCGGCCGCGCACCAGACCCCCTTGGATTTATCGATCGAGTCCTGCGACAAGATGGGGTAGAGAAAGGTGTAAATGGTGATGTCGTTGATCTTGGCCAGGTCCTTTTCGAATCGCTTGCAGTAAGGGCAGTTGGGATCGGAGAACACCGCCAACACGCGCTTGCCGTTGCCGCGCACCGTCTTTACCGTGGTATCGAGCGGCAGATTGTCCCACTTGACGCTGGACAGATCGCGCAGCCGCTTTTCGGTCAGGTTCTGCATGCTCTTGGCGTCGATGATGTTGCCGCTGAAGATATAGTTCATCTTCTCGTCGGTGTAGATGAGTTCGCTGTCCATGCGCACTTCGTACAAACCGAGGTAAGGCGTTTTCGTGACCGAGTCGACCTTGACCCCACCGAGTCGGCCTTCGAGGGTGCGCTTGATGATGGCCTCGGCGGTCAGCTTGCCCGCGGAATCGGCAGTCTGTGCCAATGCGAGAACCGGGACGAGCAGGGAGAGGACAACAACTAAGCGTTTGAACATGGTTTTCCTTTAGAGCTGGAGACTGGACAAGGGAATCCGAGTGGCGACGAAAGGTTTCGATTCCTTCCTTGGCCCCTCACCTTCCCTAGATCAGGGCGCGGCGGATAAGCAGATTCTTTAGGACTGGCAGGGCATTGGTTAAGTTCAATCCGGTATTGCGCAATTCCGCCGCTACAGCGCCTGGCGCAGCAAACAATTTGTGCAGACCGTCGGTGACCCAGGCCAGGGCGAGTATATCTTCGGCGCGGGCGCGCTCATAGCGCCGCAACAGGCGAATTTCACCCGGATCGCGAAACGGTTCACGTTGCAGCAAGATGTTGGCCAGCGCCGCGGCGTCACCGAAGCCCAGATTGACGCCTTGTCCCGCCAGCGGATGCAGCACGTGGCCGGCGTCGCCGATCAACGCGATGCGCGGCGCAGCCAGACGCGCGGCGTGCTGCCGCGTGAGCGGGAACTGCGCCGCCGGCGTCAGCAACTCGAGTTTCCCCAGCGTATCTTTTCCAGCTTCGGCCACCCGGGCGCAGAGCTCGTCCGCAGGCAGCGCCAGGAGTTCGGCCGCGTGCTTGTCGGGCGTCGACCATACCATGGACATGCGCCGTCCCGGCAGCGGCAGGTAGGCGAGCACGCCGTCGCCGCGAAACCATTGGTATGCCGTGTTGTGATGCTCACCGGCGCAGTTGAAATTCGCCACTACTCCCATCTGACCGTAGGGATTTTCCTTAACTGTAATCCCGGCGGCCTGCCGCACCCAGGAATGCCTGCCATCGGCAGCGACCACCAGCTTGGCGTGCAGGGTCCTGCCGCTGGCCAGAGTAAGCTCCGCTGCGTCCGCATGCAGTTGCAGCGCTTCGCATTGGTCCGGGCATAGCAGTTCGAGCTGGTGCTGATGCTCCAGTCCCTGCCACAGCATCGATTGCAGCCGGCGGCTCTCGACGGTCCACGCGAGTTCGGACACACCCGATTCATACGCCGAAAACTGCAACTGCACACCGTCGCGATCGCCATACACCTGCATTTCGTGTACGGGATTGAGACGCGCGTGATCGAGGCGTTTCCAGGCATCGATGTCATCCAGGAACGCGGCACTGCCCGGACTGATAGCATAGACGCGGCTATCCCACCGGTCGCTGGCGCCGGTCGGCGCTTGCGCTTCCACCAGCGCCAGCTTGAGCCCGGCGCCGCGAAGCGCCGCGGCGAAACTCGCGCCCACGAGTCCGGCGCCGACAATGACAATATCGAAGTCCATGGGGGAATTCTAATCGCAAAGGCCGTGATACAGCGCAAAGACCACGTCGACGCGGCCTGGCGTTGCCAAACATCGATCCCAGGGCACGCCTACACCGGCGAAAACTTAGGTTTTCCTTCCTGAATTCAATCGCATACCCGCCGGCCTTGCACCCCCTTGCTTGACAGGCGCGGTGTGGCGCGAGGATAATCCGCGCCTTCGCCTGGCGAATTAGCTCAGCCGGTTAGAGCGACGGAATCATAATCCGCAGGTCCCCAGTTCGAATCTGGGATTCGCCACCAACAAAACAATGGCTTAGAGACGTCTTAGCCATTTTGTTCCAGCAGTTTTTTGCAGTGTAGGCGCCGTGTAGGTTTTGCCGGTCAACGCTCAAGCGCATGGCAAGGGTACGTCGGGTTGAAATCTTGGCCGTTCGCCTCGGCCTACTCGCCTTTCGGCGGCATCAGGAACCGCGCGATCACCGCCAGAAGCGCGTAGGAGCCCGCCAAACCGGCCGGCAGGATGATCAACAGATCGGCTGACAATGATCGCCAGAGCAAGCAGAACAGCCACAAAGGCGAAATAGACAGACCACTTCTTGCAGACTTAGCCGCTTCCTGTAATGGATAGAGGGGACTACTGAACTTACTAAAACGGTCGTATACCCAGGCCAGGCCGGGCGCATGCCCGCGTAGCGCTAGGTTTTTGAAACGGTAGTCCGTTTGCGCGCCTTCTTTGCGCGAACAGGTGGACTCGCTGCTGTATCGCCTTCCGCTAGTGGTGGCTTGGGAGCTTCGAGAGCAAAATTCTTGATGACTATGCCGGCTTTCCCCAGTAGGTCGGACAATACCCCTCTAACTTGAGGATATACCTGCGCGCGGGCACGCTCAATCGCTGGGCCTGATACCTCGTCAATCTTGCTCAGATCAATCTCCCTACCGATCTCGTAAAAGCCAGTCATCTTCGCTTTAGCCGTGAACTGCGTCCTCGCGCTCTTTGGTTCAACTCCGAGAATTTCGACCAAAACAGAAGCAAGAAAGACATCAGCCACAGGCGATTTCACGGCAGCCTCATAGCCAGTCGTGATTGTGACAGACGTTTCCGAACGATCAGAGGAAAGCACCTCTAATGCTACTGAGTTTAGTAATACCGCCTTGAGTGGCGCATCAGCAATCAATAGGGCAATGGATTTAGGCATATCATTTCACCTTTCCGAATGGCCGTTCCCAAGCCACATGGTGCATGGTGTGCGGCAAATCGTCATCTTCGAGCGCGCTTTTCGCAGTAAAAGATCCCGCCAGCAGTCTGAAGTACTTCCCTGTTTCCCTCCAATTATCAATTCCACTTGTATCGAGGTTGAAGGTAACAATGTGTGACCGATGATCAGCGGCTTGCCACTCCATCTTCTTGGCAATTGCTTCCGATATTTCCGGTTTAGTGCGTAGAAAAAAGGACGTTTCTCCGGAAGCAGATGCCAATACGGTGACAATATATTGATTCAGGCTGACGCCTTCTTGCCCAGATATCGCCGCAATCTTTTGATGCAATCCCCTCGGCATCCTTAGAGTTACTCGCCCGCTGAATTCTTCGTCCGAGTCCTTGCTTGGGGCTGGAAATTTGCGGCCATCTTCATCAGCGAGGCTCGCTAGCGAGGTGATAATTTGGAGCGCAACAGAATACGCTTGCTCCGAAGTTGCTTCAAAAACTTCAACGTCTGGAAGTTCTTTGACCCGTGCGGAAAACATCGTTTCGCCATCAACGTCACGCTTCTGTATTGAGACCGTGTATTTGGTAGCGTCAATCGTCATCATTCTCTCCCAGGAAGTTCCTAATCTCAGTTTCATGCTCTTTCACGATACGCAGCAGTTTCTTAATGTAGACAGGATTTACTTGATCGGTTGAACGATGGCCCCCATTGAAGTTCGTACCGAAAAAGTCGGGAATTCCTGGATGGCTAACAGCCTTATGGCCCCCACCTGCACAATCTCGAACCTTAAATCCGAGTTTCTCAAGTGCCTTTACGAGCGCATTGCATCGCAGGTTTCCGCGTTCGATAACACTCCTTTGATCGTCATATACCATCGGAAGTTTCTTAATGACACTATATATGGTGTCATTATTACACACCACACGACAAAGGTACATCCAGATTCCTAAATCAATCGATAGCCTTTCGGCGGCTCACCCAAGTGTCTTTGCGCCGAGTCAGTTTCTCAATATGTGTTCGGATAGCGTGTACCTATCTCGATCGGTCAGCGTAACTTCTAGCCCCTATTCGCGCGCGGCGGCATAAGGAACCGCCCAATCACTGCCAGAAGCGCGTATGAACCGCCCAGCACGACCGGCAGGATGATCAGCATCATCTGCTGGTCAATGACGGCCAGGACGATCAAGTCAGCAAAAAAGACGAAATAGACGGCCAAGGGTAATCGATCCGACCAATCGTTCAGAAAGGTGGGATAGGACGGTTCAGCGCTGGCCGCGCGACGAGCAGAATCGTCGCACGTCAAGAATCATGCCCGTTGTCGAATATTCGCAAATTTGCTAACATTCGGTTATGCCTTTCGGGATCGACTACTACCACGAGCGCATCCTCGCCGAAATCGAGTCTTGGCCTGTGGACATTCTCGCGGACTACGCGCGCTTGGTCGAACTTTTGGCCGAGTACGGGCCGAGTCTCAGACTTCCCCACTCGCGGGCCTTTGGCGGCGGGTTGTTCGAACTGCGACCTCGCGGACGTGCCGGTATCGGTCGAGCGTTCTACTGCTTTGTCGTTGGCAGACGGGTGATTGTGCTGCACGCCTTCATCAAGAAGACGCGGCAAACGCCCGATCGTGAATTGAAGCTGGCACGCAAACGCATGAAGGAGGTGTCACATGACTGATCTAAAATTCAAACCTGTCCGCCACAGCCACAAGGAGTTCCTGGCGAAGGCTGCGGCGCGAAAAGGGTTCGTCGAAGCCTATGACGCCCTCGCCCTTGAGTACCACCTCGCCAATCAAATGCTCAAGGCGCGGTCTCGTGCAGGTCTGACGCAAGGTGCTGTGGCTGAACTGATGGGAACTACGAAAAGCGCGGTTTCAAGGCTTGAGGCTGCGGGCAAGCACGCCCCATCGCTGGCAACGCTCAAGCGGTATGCAAGCGCGGTCGGATGTGAGCTTCAGGTACGGCTGGTGCCGCAGAAATCGGCTTGATGTATTCGCTGGGCCGCGCTCGATTCCGTCTTGCGCGGGATTTGCGGTAGTAATTTGGTTCTTCTCCGGCCTCCACTTCTTCCGCGCATTGCCGATACTGCCACGTTGGCGCTGAATTTCTCAGCGTCGCTGACTGTCGCGCGCAATCCATACTCCAATTAACATTAAAAATGTGCTTTAACTTATTGTGTTAATGAGAAAAATACTATATCGTTGTGGGAATCTATCCTTCCCAAGGCCTAGATCATGAAATTATTTCGCCTGATCTATTGTTGCATTGCGCTGGCCTTGATGGTCGGCAGCGTCCAGGCGCAGGTCCCACCACCGCAAGCTGCACCGAACGAAGCGCTCAACAATCTATTGCGCGAGGCCGACGCGCTGATCAAGAGCGGCAAGCAGGCGGAAGCGTACAGCCTGCTCGAGCCGAAAGAGGCGGATTATTCGGGGGAAATTGCGTTCGACTATCTGCTGGGCATCGCCGCACTGGACAGCGGCAAACCGGACCGCGCCACCATCGCATTTGAGCGCGTTCTCGCGGTCAATCCGAATTTCGCCGGGGCGCGCCTCGATTTGGCACGCGCCTATTTTTCAATGGGCAGCGACGACTTGGCAAAAAATGAATTTGAAACCGTTCTGGCGCAAAAGCCGCCCGAAGCGACTGCAGCGGTAATCAGGAAACACCTCGAAGTGATTGCCGAACGCCAAAAAGCCAAGATACAACAGGTCAGCGCTTACCTGGAAACCAGCTTTGGGCACGACAGCAACATTACCGCGGCCACCCCCGATAATATCGGCGGCGTTGCGGCCATTCTGGGACGCACACCAGCGGAGCTGGTGGCGCTTCAATATCAACCCACCGGCAGTTCATTGCAGTTTTCCGGCAACTATATGGGGGTGTCGGGCGGGGTGGATTTCAATCGCGTGGTGAGCGAAGAACGCGGCATCAGTGTGCACGCCGGCGGCGACGTTAAGCAACGTGTCTACAATAACCTCGAGGAGATGAACAATCTGACGCTCGACCTGCGCGGCGGGGTCGGCGTTACCAGTGGCGACGATAGATATCGCTTGACCGGCACCTTCGGGCAATTCCGGCAATCCGGCTTTGCCCAGATACAGCCGGCACCGCCTTTGAACAGCTTTCGCGACACCGCCGGAGTTAACGCGGAATGGAAGCACAGCTTCGGCGCTCGCGACCAAATGACCTGGTCCCTGGGCCACAATCGTCCGCGCTACCTCACGGAGACGACCAAGTCGCAGGACACCAACCAGGTATCTCTCAGTACCTCGTGGCTGCATGTATTCGAGGGAAAAACCAACCCTCTGATATTCGCCAATCTCAATCGTTCGGTCGACAAGGCGGTGCGCCCGGTCAATGTCGAAACCGGAGCGAATATGGGCCGCACCAATACGGGAGTGCTGCTGTATTTCCAGTTTACGCCCTTGGCCGCCACCGATTTCTTCCTGTCCGGCGGCTTGACCATCCGCCACGACGACAGCCCGGGCGCGCGCTCGCCCGGGCTGGCCGATTTTTTTGCGCGCGATGAAACGCAGAGCGTAAGCTTTGGCGTGACCACGCGGCCTTGGAAACAATGGTCGATCAAAGGATCGGTTGCCGTCACCAACAACCGGTCCAATTTGTCGCTCTATGAATATCGCCGCAACGACAGCACTATTTCATTGAGAAGAGATTTTTAGCGCGATCGAATTCTCAGCAGGGGATTATTCATGAAATCCAGCTTGATAAGATCATTCGTGCTTTGCCTGGCGCTGGTCGCTTTGCCGATTGCAGACTGCGTTGCGGCCGCAGGCAAGTTTAATTTCGTGGTCGGCGATGTGCGCGTGGTGAATGCCTCCGGCGAGCGCAAAGTGGAGCGCGGCAGCGAGGTTGAGGCAGGTGAAACCATCGTCTCCAGCGGCGACGGCACGGCGCAGCTGCGCATGGGCGACGGCGCTTTCATCTCGGTGCGCCCCGATACCGAGTTACGAATCGAGCAGTACCAGTACAACGGCAAACCGGATGCGTCGAGCAATACGGTTCTATCTTTGGTCAAGGGCACGTTTCGCGCTTTTACCGGAGCGATCGCGAGCTTCAACAAAGACAAGTTCAAGATGACGACCCCCACCGCAACCATCGGCATACGCGGCTCCGGCAACGTGCTGAACTTTTCGCCGGACAACAGGGTAACACTCAATCACACCATAGAAGGCAGCCACACCGTTACCGCGGTGGACCTCAGCGGGGCGGTGCGCACCTTGGTGACCCTGCCCGGGCAGACGGTGCAGGTCAATCCCACCGGAGCGATGCGGCTGGTGCCCACGCCTGCATTCATGTTGAATGCCGCCACGGCGGCGGCGGCGCCCAGGCCGCAGCAACAAAAGGAACAATCGCAACCGCAAGCCGCAGGAAGCAAAGAGCAGGCAAAGGGACAATCCGAAGAAGGCAAGCCTGCCGCGGCAGGGCGGCCGCAAGGCGGCTCACCGGATTCTGCCGGCGCCCCGGGCAAATCCGACTCGTCAGCGGGCGGCGATACTGCGGCAGCTGGAACGCCGCCGGCCAGAGGGACAGGACAAGCCGCGGCCGCAGGACCGGGGGGACCCGCGCCCGGAACAGCGGGAGCGGCACCGGGAACACAAGGGGCTGCGCCAGGAACATCAGGCACGGCGCCGGGGGCGCCAGGTGCAACTCCAGGAACAGCAGGCGCGGCGCCAGGGATGCCAGGAGCAGCGCCCGGAACCGCAGGCATGGCGCCGGGTATCGCAGGACCAACTCCCGGAATGCCAGGCGTCGGAACCGGCATGGCACCGGGTATGCCTGGGGCACCAGGAATGCCAGCAGGAATGGCACCAGGCACGTTTGGCGCTCCCGTGATGGATCCCGCGCTGGCGGGAGGTATGGCAGCGCCAGGAACGCAGGCGGGCGGGGCCTATGCACCGGCGATGCCGGGCGGAATAGCGGCCCCTGGAATGCCGGCGGGCACCTATGCGCCGCCGACGATGGGGGGCATGTACACGCCCGCAATGCCTTCGGCCGGAATGTACACACCTGGAACGTACACACCTGCAATGCCTGCGGCCGGAACGTATACACCCTATGCGCCTGCGATGCCGGTAGGAGGAATGTATCCGATAGCGATGGCAGCGATGCCCCCATTGACTGCGCCGATTATTGATCCGGCCAAGGTCACACAGGTGGGCATCGTTTCCACGATCATCGACAATAAGGTCTCCGCCGCCGCAGGCTGCACAGCCGCAAATAATTTTTGCGCAACCGGCACTGTTTCCGGGGGAGCCAAAGCAGGCGGTTGCACGGCGACGAATAATTTCTGCGGCACCGCCCCAGTGACCAGCACCGCTGCCGTCACCTGCGACGCGGCTTGCCTGGCAGCGCGGGTAGCAGCGCAAACGGCGGTTGCCGCGGGCGAAACTGCCACGGGCGTTGCCGGAGGATGCACGGCCTTGAACAACTGGTGCGCAATCCCGGTGTCGGGCGGAATCACCGCCAGCTGCGATGCCGCTTGCGTGGCGCGACAGGTTGCGGCGGGGACCATCGAAGTCAAGGGTGGATGTTCCGCAGCCAATAATTGGTGCGGAACCACAGGCAGCGTCGGTGCGACCTGCGCAACCGATCCGACCCTGTGCACCGCCACTGCTGCAGCCGCCGGCTGTACGGCGGCAAATAATTGGTGTGCCGTCGGTGGCGCTGCTGCTGCCGCCGCCGGCTGTACCGCCTCAAATAACTGGTGCGGAACCGGCACGGCTGCTGGCGCCGCTGCCGCGGGCGGTTGTACGGCTGCAAACAATTATTGCGGAACCGCTGCAGTGACCAGTGCTGTCACCGCCACCTGTGACGTGGCCTGTGCCGCAACACGGGTAGCGGCACAAACGGCGGTCGCCGCTGGTACCGCTGCGATCGGGGGATGCACGGCATTGAACAACTGGTGCGCAATTCCAGTGTCAGGCGGCGTCACCGCCAATTGCGACGCCGCTTGCGTGGCAGCAAAGGTTGCCGCCGGGACGGTGGGAGCCGGCACCGGCGGATGTACCGCCGCAAATAACTGGTGCGGAACGACTGGATCAACTGGGGCGACCTGCGCCACCGATCCGGCGCTGTGCACAACGGCTGCCGGTGGATGTACCGCTGCAAATAATTTCTGCGCAACCGGCGCAACCGCATTTATCGGCGGTGCGTGTTCAGCAGCCGGAAGCGTATCGGGAGCCTTGTACTGCAATGGCACAACGTGGATCACACCCGCCGTGGGTACGGCATGCACGGGGACGAGCAGCGCCGGAGGCTTCAGCTGTTCCGGCGGTTTCTGGACCTATGGCGGTGGAACAGCGGTTTGGGGCGGGGCGTGCACGGGAACGGGAAGCGTATCGGGAACGCTGTACTGCAATGGCGCAACCTGGGTCACGCCCACGATAGGGACCGCATGCACCGGAACTGGCACCGCCGGCGGCTTCACCTGTTCCGGCGGTTTCTGGACATCGGGTAATGCAGCGCCGACTCAAGGCGGCGCTTGTTCGGCCCCGGGAAGCGTATCGGGATCGTTCTATTGCAATGGCGCCACATGGATCACACCGGTCGTGGGCGGCGCGTGCACCGGAGCGGTCACCGCCGCTGGCTTCACCTGCTCCAATGGCGCCTGGGTCACGGGGAGCGGAACCGCGACTCAAGGCGGCGCATGTTCAGCCGTGGGAACCGTATCGGGATCGTTCTATTGCAATGGCGCCACGTGGATCACACCCGTAGTGGGCGGTGCATGCACCGGAGCGGTCACCGCCGCTGCCTTCACCTGCTCCAATGGCGCCTGGGTCACGGGGAGCGGAGCGGCGACTCAAGGCGGCGCATGTTCAGCGGTGGGAACCGTATCAGGATCGTTCTATTGCAATGGCACTACGTGGATCACGCCCGTTGTGGGCGGCGCATGCACCGGAGCGGTCACCGCCGCTGGCTTTACCTGCTCCAATGGCGCCTGGGTCACGGGGAGCGGAGTGGCGACTCAGGGCGGCGCATGTTCAGCCGTGGGAACCGTATCAGGATCGTTCTATTGCAATGGTACGAATTGGATCACACCCGCGGTGAACACTCCATGCACCGGGTCGGTCGCCGTCGCTGGTTTCACCTGTTCGGCCGGACTTTGGGTGGCGTCCCTGCCCGTGGGCACACTCGGCGGGGTGTGCGCCGGGTTCTCCGCTCCAGCGAACGCCTATTGTTCGGGAACGCTGTGGGCAAGCACTGCGGACCTCGGGACCCCCGGCTTCGCCGCGGCGCCAGCTGCCGGCATGATGCATGACGCATATGGCGCACAAGTGCTGATTCCGGCGGCCGGCTACCGGCATATTGCCTACGTGTATCCCAACGCGTCCACCACGGCAATGGAGATTTCCATCGATACCCAGACTGCCACCGCAGGCGTATCGAGCGGCAGTTTTATGGCACCCTCCTCGAACGGGACCGGGGTCAGCAGCGTCAATATGAGCACATTCACGCAGGGAAGCGCGATGCTCATGGATTTTGGTTTTGATACGACAACCGGCATGAGCTGGGGGCGCTGGAATGGAGCTTGGACCGCCACCATTCCGGCTGTCACCGCGCCCGCGGCCAGTAATCTGCACTGGTTTTCTTCGCCGGTGCAGACAGAGGCCATCAATTTGCCGAAGACGGGAATCTTCAACTACACATTCGCGGGCGGGACCAACCCGACGGACAATAACGGCATGACCGGAACACTAACAGCGCCGACCTTCGCCGCCAACTTCACCGCGCAGACGGTGAATGTGACATTGGGCGTCAATATGCCGGCATCGAGCGGTCCGATAGGACTGACAACTGCCGTGCTGATGAATGCGACGGCAACCGGTGTCCCGATTCTTCCCGGGGCAAACTTCAAAACGAACACGCCGACGGTGACCTGCTCTCCGAGTTGCGCGGGCACACCGGGCGGAGTGATCGCCGGGCAGTTCGTCGGTCAGGGCGGAGCGGGCGTGGGCGTCGGTTACGGCTTACACAACGGTCCGCAGGTAATCAACGGCGTCGCCGTGTTCCGCAAGTAGGGTCGATCCAAATACGGTTTCGATCCCCCGGTTCTGGCCGATGCGGCTGCTCGGCCTCTACGGTTTCGTGGCGGGATTGGCCTCTTCCGCAAAATCTCCGACCTTCGGCGACTTCGCGAGCATGACGCGCGCGCTGGTGTCGCGCAAACGCGCCGCGACCATGGTGGCGATGTTGCGGTAGAGCTTCAGTGACACTGACGGTATCTTCACCAGGTGCTTGCGCTCGAAGCGTAGCAGGGTGGAAGCGCTGATCGCCACTACCGTTGCCGAGCGCGGCCCGTTATCGAGCAAGGCAATTTCCCCGAACGAATCGCCCGGCTCCAGCACCGCCAGTTCCCGCTCCTCGCCCCCGTCCGCTTTCACCACCCTGAGATTGCCGGCGACGACAACGAACATGTCTTGAGCGTGCTCGCCCTCGCTGATCACGGCGTCACCCGGCGCCGCGTCGAAGCGCGTCGACCAAGCGATGAAGTCCCGGGCGTCCTGCTCGGAGAAGCCTTCGAACAGGTGCACCAGCTTGAGCACTTTGCGCAGGATCGGGTCCATGGCCGGAATACTTTATATCGCCTCGAATCCAATTGTTTGAGAACTGTCAATAGTCCAGCTTACAATCTCCCCTATAAGCAATCTTTCCGCAAGCGGAAACACAGGGAAATCGGCAAATGCAAGGCCAAGAGAGAATTCTCATCATCGAGGACGATGTCGATTTCCGCAATCTGTTGCGCATCCATTTGTCCCTCGCCGGCTATGCGCTCGAGGTCGCGGAAGACGGGGTGGAAGGGGGCAAGGCTTTGCTGCGACGTGCGCCCGACCTGATACTGAGCGACGTGAACATGCCGTTTCTGGGCGGCTTCGAGCTGCTTTCGCTGCTGCGCGCGGACGAGCAGACCGCGTCGATTCCGGTGATTCTGCTCTCCGGTAGCAGTGACGACGACACCATGTCCAAAGCGATGAAGCTGGGGGCCGCGGATTTTCTGACCAAGCCGGTGACGCTGGAGGATTTGATGCGATCGATAAAATCTTGCCTGGCAAGAGGTGGACGCAAGGCCGCGTTGCCGGAGAGCCAAGCATAAAAAAGGCGACATCGAATGTCGCCTTTTTTTGCTGCCGGAATGACTACTTCTTATGGCATTTCGCGCAGTCGGCCTCTGTCTTGACGCTGAAGGCCTTTTTACCGTCGTGGCAGGCGCCGCAGAACTTGCCGTCGTTCATGTCTTTCATCGTCAGCTTGTCTTTACCCTTCTTCATCTCGAACAACTTGGGTTTGGTATGGCAATCCGGGCATTTCAAGCCTTTGTCTGCATGAGTCTTTGCATCGAACGTCACCTTGCCCTTGTCCCCCCCCGCAAACTCCACTTTGCCTGCCGGAACCGCCATGGCGTTCCCGATCGACAGCATCAGCGCCAATAATAGAGCCAGTATCCCCGTGAACTTCATATTGCTACCCCCTTTGCCAAGTTAAGAAATTAAACGCCTTCGCGATGATAAACGAACGTTTCAACAAACCGTTGACCGAGATCAAACATTTACCCATTTAACGAATGTGGCCTTTATCCTGGCCGAAGCCCGTCGTGACTAGCGAAGCCAAAAAAAAATGCCGCCGGCAAGCAGAATTCTTTCATGCTTTCAGTCTTCTTTTCAACTCTCTCGCCAACAATTCGATTTCCAGCGCCGCCACCGAACCCGCGGCCGGGAAGCCCGCACTGGGCGCCTCCACGAACGCGACGCGCTGACCGATGTGGGCCGACATGAACGGCGCACCGGATTTCTTCAGCTCTTCCCGAAATTGGGCCGAAACGGCCGTGCGCTGCGCCATGGTCAGAACGATGGCATAGCGCAGTGATGCGCCCTTGCGTTCCTTGCTGCCGTCGATCTCGCGCAGCAGGTCCACGGCATCCAGCGCTTCGCGCACGTCGAACGGCGACGGCTTGCAAGGAATGAGCACGAAGTCGGAATGCGCCAGTGCCTCGGTATTCTTGCGCCGCCTGTAACCGGCAGTGTCTATCACCACGCGTTCGTATTCGGCGGCGAGCTTTGCTATGGTCTTGCCTATGTCTTTGCTCGTGTCCTGAACCACGGGAACGTGCAGAACTTCCTGCCGGCAGAGGGCGAGCGAAGCTTGTGGATCGGCATCGAGGAGCACCGTCTTCTTGCTTTGCGACCAATAGGCCGCGAGGCAGACCGCTAGCGTGGATTTTCCGCAGCCGCCTTTGGTCGAATACAAAGAAACAATCATGTGCTACTCCGGCAAGGCAAGGACACGCAGCCGCGAGCATGTTATCGAACCGAGGCCGCATGCAAGCGTCGCCGGATGAAGCCTACTACGAAGCAGCGCTCGAATAAAGCGCCAGCGATCGGGCGCGGGGGTATAGCGCGACCGGGCAGGAGTGGAAATGTGCCCCTCAGACGCCGCTGGATCAGCGGCCATTTCGGTAATTCTGAAATGGCCGCTTAGTCTATAATCGCCTGCCTTGAACCTTGAATCACCGTTCTGGCGTAGCCCATGCGAAGACTACTGTTCGCCTTGCTGATCTGCACTCGCGTCGCGCCGAATGCAGCCGCCGCGCGCGACAACCATCCTTAACGACATGGCGCGCAAGCTTTACATCAAGACCTTCGGTTGCCAAATGAACGAGTACGACTCGGCCAAGATGGCAGATGTGCTCGCCGCAGCCGAGGGTATGGAGACCACCGCCGATCCCGCCGCGGCCGACGTCATCGTGTTCAATACCTGTTCGGTGCGCGAAAAGGCACAGGAGAAGGTGTTTCACGACTTGGGCCGGGTGAAACACCTCAAGCGTGAGCGTCCCGGCCTGCTGATCGGCGTCGGCGGTTGCGTCGCGAGCCAGGAGGGGGCCGCCATCGTCGCGCGCGCGCCTTACGTCGATGTCGTATTCGGTCCGCAGACCCTGCACCGTCTGCCTGCGCTGCTCGAAGCGCGCAGGCGCAGCGGCAAACCGCAGGTCGACATCTCCTTTCCAGAAATCGAAAAATTCGACCACCTGCCGCCAGCACGAATCGCGGGCGCATCGGCCTTCGTCTCCATCATGGAGGGTTGCAGCAAGTACTGCAGCTTCTGCGTTGTGCCCTACACCCGCGGCGAGGAAGTTTCGCGGCCGTTCGAAGACGTGCTCACCGAGGTGGCGGAACTGGCGCTCGCCGGGGTCAAGGAAGTCACCTTGCTCGGCCAGAACGTAAACGCGTATCGGGGAAGAGTTGAAGCCGACGTCAGGGACACCGCAGGACGCGCGCCGGACAACGCCGATTTCGCGCTGCTCCTGGAATACGTCGCCGAAATTCCCGGCATCGAGCGCATCCGTTACACCACCTCGCATCCCAAGGAATTCACCCAGCGCCTGATAGACGCCTACGTTCGCATTCCCAAACTCGCCGGCCACGTGCACCTGCCATTGCAGTCGGGGTCGGACCGCGTGCTTGCGGCGATGAAGCGCGGCTACACCGCGCTCGAGTACAAGTCGATCGTCCGGCGATTGCGGGTCGCGCGCGCGGACATCTCGATCTCATCGGACTTCATCGTCGGCTTCCCGGGAGAAACCGATCGCGATTTCGACGCCACCATGAATCTTGTCGACGAAGTCGGTTTCGACGATTCCTACTCCTTTGTTTACAGTCCGCGGCCCGGCACGCCGGCGGCAGAACTCGGCGACGACACGCCGCCGCGGGTGAAAGAAGCGCGCCTGGCGCGATTGCAGGCAGCCATCGAACGCCAGGCGCGCGCCATCAACCTGTCCATGGTCGGCGGCACGCAGCGTGTGCTGGTCGAGGGTGCGGCGAAACGCAACGCGAACGAACTGTGCGGCCGCAGCGACAGCAATCGCATGGTGAATTTCGCCGGCCCGCGCGAACTGGTCGGTCAGATGGTCGACATCTGCATTACCGCGGCGCTGACGCACTCCCTACGCGGCGAATGCCGCGTTCCACCACCGGTCGGCGAATGCCGCGTTCCACCAGCGGTCGGCGAATGCCGCGAAAGTGAATCGAGCGCCGCCGTCCGCGCCATGCGATGAAGCCCAAGCCGTTGGAAGTCACGCTGTCCCCGGTCGACAACCAGCGCCTGGCTACTTTGTGCGGTGCGTTCGACGAAAATCTGCGCCAGATCGAGATCGCGCTAGACATCGCGATTTCGCGCCGCGGCGAGCGCTTCGTGCTGAAGGGACTACCGCGCCAGACCGCGCGCGGGGCTGAAGTGCTGGAGCGCTTCTACATCCAGGCTAAACGCGGCCTCACCATCGATGACGTGCAGCTTGGACTGGTGGAAGTCCGCCAGTCCAGCGCCGAGGCGGAGACCCCGGCACTGCTCACGCGCAAGCCCGACCTGCACGGACGCACCCCGCGCCAGGTCGAGTACATGAAAAACATTCTCGAACACGACATCACCTTCGGTATCGGGCCAGCCGGCACCGGCAAGACTTACCTGGCTGTGGCCTGCGCGGTGGACGCCCTCGAGCGCGACGCGGTAAAGCGCATCGTGCTGGTGCGCCCGGCCGTGGAGGCAGGCGAGCGGCTCGGCTTTCTGCCTGGCGACCTGGCGGAGAAAGTGAATCCCTATCTGCGGCCCCTGCACGACGCGCTCTACGACCTGATGGGCTTCGACAAGGTGGGAAAGATGTTCGAGCGCGGCGCGATCGAAATCGCTCCGCTCGCCTACATGCGCGGGCGCACTCTCAACCATTCCTTTATCATCCTCGACGAGGCGCAGAACACGACGCCGGAGCAGATGAAAATGTTCCTTACGCGCATCGGTTTCGGCAGCAAAGCGGTGGTCACCGGCGACGTGACGCAGATCGACCTGCCGCGCGGCAACAAGAGCGGATTGGTCGAGGCGCGCAGGATACTCGCGGATGTGCGCGGCCTCGCCTTCACGCTGTTTCTGGCCGAAGACGTGGTGCGCCACCCGCTGGTGCAGCGCATCGTCAACGCCTATGAGCGCCAGCAGAACGAAACCTGAGCGCGCTGCGGTCAGGCTGGAGCTGACGGTGCAAAAAGCCGTGAACTCACCGGGCCTGCCGACCAATACCGAACTGCGCCGCTGGCTGGCGGCCGCATTGGTGCGAAGCGCGGCGATCACTGTGCGCTTCGTCGGCGCCGCCGAAAGCCGCAGACTCAACCGCGCCTACCGCGACCTGGACCATGCCACCAACGTGCTCAGCTTCGGCTACGACAGCGCCGGCCGCGGCAAAGCGCTTGCCGGCGACCTGGTGCTGTGCGCGCCGCTGCTGCGGCGCGAGGCGCGCGCGCAGGGCAAGAAGCTCGCTGCGCACGTTGCGCACCTGACGGTGCACGGCGCGCTGCACCTGCAGGGACACGATCACCAGAGCGCGGGCGCAGCCGCGCGCATGGAGGCGCTGGAAGTGAAAATTCTGGCCAAACTCGGGTATGCTGATCCCTATGGAGATTGCTAGCACGATGCGCGCAGCGCAACAATGGGTGCCGGGTGCGTGTTGTCGCCGCGCGCACTGAACGCTGAATCGCCACATGAACGAGCATCACAAACCATCGCTGCTGGAACGCCTCTCCGGGCTGCTCATGCGCGAGCCCGAGGATCGCGAGCAGCTGATCGAGTTGCTGCACTCGGCGTACGAACGCAGCCTGCTCGACTCCGAAGCGCTGTCGATGATCGAAGGCGTGCTGCAGGTGTCGGAGATGCAGGTGCGCGACATCATGATCCCGCGCGCGCAGATGGACGTGGTCGACATCGGCGAGACACCGGACAAATTCATCCCGACGGTGATTTCGACCGCGCATTCGCGCTTCCCGGTGATCGATCGCGAGCGCGACAACGTGCTCGGCATCCTGCTCGCCAAAGATCTGCTGCACTACTACGCCGGCGAGGAGGAATTCGAAGTGCGCGAGATGCTGCGACCGGCGGTGTTCGTGCCCGAATCGAAACGGCTCAACGTGCTGCTGCGCGAATTCCGCGCCAGCCGCAACCACATGGCGATCGTCGTCGACGAGTACGGCGGCGTGGCCGGCCTCGTGACCATCGAAGACGTGCTGGAGCAGATCGTCGGCGACATCGAGGACGAATACGACTTCGACGAAACCGAAGACAACATCCTTCCCGAATCCAGCGGTCAGTACCGGGTCAAGGCGCAGACCGAGATCACCGATTTCAACGAAGAATTCGGCACTACGTTCGACGACGAGGAATACGACACCGTCGGCGGACTGGTGATCAGCCGCTTCGGGCGCGTACCCAAACGCGGCGAGAGCATCGCCATCGACGGCTTCAGGTTCCAGATCATGCGCGCCGACAGCCGCCGCGTGCACACGCTGCTGGTGCAAAAGCCACGGGATCAATGAATCCCGCCCGGTTGCGGAGTGCGCGCGCACCGCTGACCGCGTTTCTTCTGGGTGCAGCCACGGTATTGGGTTTTGCGCCGTTCGGCCTTGCCCCGTTACCGCTGCTCACGACGGCGGGTCTGCTCTGGCTGTGGCAGCGCGCGGCGACGCCGCGCGGCGCAGCCGCTCTCGGCTTTGCGTTCGGGATGGGGCTGTTTGTCGCCGGCATCAGCTGGATCTACGTCAGCCTGCACGATGTCGGCGCCATGCCGGCGCCGCTCGCCGCCCTCGCCACCTTGCTCGCCAGCGCTTTTCTCGCGCTGTTTCCCGCCCTGGCCGGTTACCTGCAAGCGCGATTCCAACATGCGCCGCCGTTCAAACAATTGCTCTTGATCCCGGCACTGTGGACGCTCGTCGAATGGCTGCGCGATTGGCTGTTCACCGGCTTTCCGTGGCTGTCGCTGGGTTATTCACAGGCGAACTCCCCGCTAGCGGGTTTTGCGCCGCTCACCGGCGTCTTCGGTCTCAGCTGGCTGGCATGGCTTGGCGCCGGGCTGTTGCTCGCCCTTGCGCGCCCGCGGGAACGCGCCGCGGCGCTCGCCGGGCTCGCACTCCTCGTCGGCGTGGGCTACGGACTGCAGCAGATTGAATGGACCCGGCCACAGGGGGCACCGGTCAGCGTCAGCCTCTTGCAGGGGAACATCGCGCAGGACTTGAAATGGGACGAGGCGCGTTTCGCCGCCACGCTCGGCCTGTACCAGCGCATGGCCCGGGAGTCGAGCGCGCGCCTCACCATCCTTCCCGAAACCGCCATCCCGCGCTTTCTCGACCGCCTCGATCCCAGGTTCCTGCCCGCTCTCGCCCAAACCGCGAGCAGCCGCGGTGCCGATCTGATCGTCGGCCTGCCGATACGCGAAGCGAGCGGACGTTACTTCAACAGCGTGCTCAGCCTGGGCGTCGCGCCGGTGCAGCGCTATGACAAGGTCCACCTGTTTCCATTCGGAGACTTCATCCCGTCCGGCTTCGGCTGGATACTGTCGGTGCTGAACCTACCGCTCAGCGATTTCTCGCACGGCAGCGCCGCGCAAGCGCCGCTTGCCGTTGCCGGCCAAAAGATTGCGGTCAACATCTGTTACGAGGATGCCTTCGGCGAGGAAATCATCCGCGCGCTCCCGGAGGCGACACTGCTCGTCAACGCCAGCAACTTCGCCTGGTTCGGCGACTCGCTGGCGCCGCACCAGCATTTGCAAATCGCGCAGTTGCGCGCGCTCGAGGCCGGCCGCCCCATGCTGCGCGCCACCAACACCGGCATGACCGCCATCATCGATCATCGCGGCCAGGTCACCGCGGTGCTACCGGCATTCACGCAGGGCGCGCTGAACGGCAGCGTCCAGGGCCGCAGCGGCGCCACGCCGTATGTTCGCTGGGGCAATGCGCCGGTGGTTGCGCTCGCGCTCCTCGTCTGCGGCCTCGCCGCCATGCGCCGCAGAAAACCGGCAGCGCCGGCATGATCGAATAGCATGTCCGAAACGACACCGGCAACTTCCGTTCTGCCGTTATTTCTCAGCGCCTTCAGCTGGAATTTCGCGCTGGGCATGACCTATCCGCTGGTGCCCCTTTATGCCCACCACCTGGGCATGTCGGGGGTGGGCCTGGGCACCCTGGTCGCGCTGCCGGTATTGGTGCAAATCAGTTTTAACCTGATCGGTGGCGCCTATACCGACCAGGTCGGCGGGCGCAATCTGATGCTGTCCTCGTTCGTGCTCACCGCGGGCGCGGGCTCGGTATTTTTTTTCGCCGGCGGTTTCTGGCTGCTGTTGCTGGCGCAATTGCTGCTGGTGATGTCGCGCGCAATGTACTGGCCCGCCTCCTGGACGCTGGCCAGCGAACTGCCGGGCGGGCGCAGCCTGCAGCTGGGGCGGCTCAATACCATTACCAATATCGGGCAGATCGCCGGCATGGGCGCGGCCGGATACTCTTTGCTGTGGTTCGGCTTCGGCCCCTCGTTTCTGCTGCTCGCCACCATGGGCGCCCTGTCGTTTGGGCTCGGTTATCGCCTGCACGAAAAGCGCAAGAGCCCTGAGCGCAAGCGGCGGCGATTGTTCTCGGGCTACACCCAGTTGATCGGCCTGCGCGTGATTCCGTTCGCGATCATGTGCGCCTATATCTCGGCGCTGCCGTTTTCCCTCAGCTTCTCCTTTTACCCCATCCTGTTCGTCGAATACGGTTACGCCTCGGATGCCACCGGCACCATGCTCGCGCTGCGCGGCATCGGTTCGGCCATGGCCGGCCTGATCATTGCGCGCTATCTCGATTACTCGGCAAAGCTCGCCGTGCCCCTTGCCTGCGCCATCGCCACCGCCCTGTCCGTGGGCTTGATCGCCACCGTGCGCGAGGCCTGGGTAATCGGCCTGCTGATGGCGAGCGTCGGTCTTGCCTCCGGCGTGATGACGCTATTCTTCCAGATGCTGATCAGCGAGATCAGCACCATAGACAATCGCGGCTCGGCGCTGGCGCTGGGAGGGCTGGGCTGGGGACTGTCGCACTTCTCCACGCCGCTCGTCATGGGTTATCTCAACGACCACCTGGGCATCCTGCCTGCATTCACACTTCTCGGCGGCTTCGCCTTCGTATGGGGGCTGTGTCTGATCCCCATGCATCGCTGGGCGTTCGCCGCAAGCGGTCCGAAACAGGACAAGCAAACCCGATCATGAACCTTCATCTGGGCATACTGGACCAGTCTCCCATCATCAGCGGCCACACGCCCGCGCGGGCAATCATCGGCGATCTGCGCCAGGTGCGCGAGCGCCTGCTGCAGTTGCGCGAGCAATTCAACGCCGACGAGTTGATGCTCCTCACCATCACCGGCGACTGCCCGAGCCGCCTTCGATCCTACGAATTGCTGGCGCGCGAATTCGAATTGCAGTGAAACAGTTGCAGTGAAACAATTCAAGGGGCCATTTCAGAATTTCCGAAACAGCCTCTGGTTTAGTAGAGTATGAGGGAATGAATCCCCACCTGTTGCCATGGACTCCAAGCATCTGACGCTCAGGCTCGCGTCGCCCGCGGATGTGGCGACGATCGCAGCGATGTCGCGCGAGCTGATCGAACCCGGCCTGCCCTGGACGTGGACGCCAGAGCGCGTGGCGCGCAACCTCGCCCGGGCCGAAACGCTGGTGTTGACCGCGCGCGGCGCCGAGCGCCTGACCGGGTTCGCCATCATGCAGTTCGGCGAGGAGCGCGCACACCTGTCGCTGCTGGCGGTGCGCCCCGATTGCCAACGCCTGGGCATCGCCCGGCGCATGCTCGAATGGCTGACCGAATCCGCGCTCACCGCGGGCATCGCCAGCGTGCATCTGGAGTTGCGCGAAAGCAACCTGGGCGCGCGCCGCTTCTATCTCGCGCAGGGCTTCGACGAAACCGCGCGCATCCCCGGCTACTACCGCGGCGTCGAAACCGCGGTGCGCATGCGGCGCGAGATACGCGTCAACATATAAAACAACGCACTTACATCGAAATCGACCCGTCGCGGAAGTCGGTTTTGTCCAACCATAGATTGATCAAGACTGGCTTGCCGGATTTGGCGGCAGCGCGTGCGCGCGCAAGCGCGGCCGGCACCTCGGCCGCATGCTTCACCAGGATGCCTTCTGCGCCGAATCCGGCCGCGACCTCGTGATAGGCGGTGCGCGCCAGCACCGTGCCCACGTCGTCATGCAGCATTTTTACCTGCTCGCGCGCGATCTGGGTCCAGCCCGCGTCGTTGCCGACGACGGCGATCACCGGGATGCCGTGGCGCACAAAGGTATCGAACTCGATCAGGCTGTAGCCGCAGGCGCCGTCGCCATAAATGATCCAGACCTCGCTCCCGGGACGGCACAAGGCGGCGCCTAGGGCGAAGCCGGCGCCCACGCCCAGCGTTCCGAATACGCCCGGGTCCAGCCACGACAGCGGACTGCGCGGATGCAGAATGTAGGAGGCGGTGGCGACGAAATCGCCGCCGTCCGCCACCATCACCGCATTCTCGCCGGCCGCGCGTTCGAGCGCGCGCATGAACGCGATCGGATTTACGAACTCGCCCTCGGGCCGCGCCTGTTCCTCGATTTCGGCTTCGCGCTTCAGATCGCGTGTGCGCACATCCTCGATCCAGGAGTTCCAGCGTCGGCCCGACGGCGTCAGCCCGGCAGCGAGCCGCTGCAGGAACAGGCCGGCGTCGCCGATCGCGGCGATGTCGGGACGCCGGTTCAGGCGTGCCTCCCTGGCGCTGCGATTGGCGGCGATGAGTTTGGCACTGCGCCGCACGTGGCGCCCATAGTCGAGGCGGAAATCGCAGGGCACGCCGGCGAGCACGACGCAGTCGGATTCGCGCAGCGCCTGACGCCGCTGGTGCCGCATCTGCAAGGAATGATCGCGCCCGAGCAAGCCGCGCGCCATGCCGGACAGATAGACGGGAATGCCCAGCTGCGCGACCGCGGCAGCGATGCGCGGCGCCTCGGTTGCGATAGCCAGCGCTTGGCTGCCTATCACCAGCAGCGGCCGCTGGGCGCCGGCCAGCGCCGCCACCGCTGCCGCCAGGCTGGCGTCGCTCGCGGCGGGCGGTGCCACATCAGGCTGCGCCGACGGCGTCGTTTCGGCGCCGACAGCGAACATTTTTTCCACGTGGCGATTCAAGTAAAACCGCAGCAGCCGATCGGCGATCGAAGTGCCCTTGCCGGCGGCGTCAGCATACCACTGGCGGATGCTGGCTTCGTCGTACAACAGGTCGACCGGACACTCGATGCACACCGGCCCCGGGACACCTGCGGGCGCCAGCGCAAACGCCTCTTCCACTGCCGGAGCCAGGTCGCGCACGCGCCGGATCTTCCGGAACAGCTTCACGTGCGGCGCGACCAGGGGCCGCTGGTCTATGTCCTGCAACGCGCCGCGGCCCTGCAGCGCAGTGGGCGCAGCGCCCGCAAACAGGATGACCGGCGATTGCGCCAGCTGCGCGTTCTTGAGCGCGGTGAGGGTGTTGGCGATCCCCGGACCCGCGGTCACGGCGGCGATACCCGGGACGCCGGTCAGCCGCGCCGCGGCGTCGGCGGCGAACAGCGCGGTCGCCTCGTCGCGCACGTCGATGATGCGGATGCCGCGGGCTTTGGACGCCGTCAGTATCGGCGAGATGTGCCCGCCGCAAAGGGTGAAGACGTAGCGCACGCCGTGTGCCGCGAGCACCGCGGCCACACGGTCGCCGCCGTGTGTGGCCATAGTTTCCATTTTCATGCGGTTTCCTTGTTGTCGCTGCGTGCCGCGCTACTACACAGGCGCGAACTGTTCTTGTCTGCGCCGCAATCCTACACCCCGCGCGCAGTCAGGGATAGGACGCCGGCCGTCTACGGCCCGCCCCTGTCGACGCCGATTTCGCTGCATTTGGCGGCAGCTTGTTCTATGATCGGGATGTTTCCACACGAAGCGTTGATGATAATCAAAATGCCGGAGCCGATTCCGGTCAAAACTGCGCTCTGATCAACAGGGAATCAGCGTGAAAATCGAGAAGCCCGGCAACTTGGCCGGTGACCTTTGGGGCGGCCTGGCGGCGATGCTGGTCGCGTTGCCCTCTGCGATCGCCTTCGGCGTGACCATCTATGCTTCCCTCGGCGGTTCCTTTGCTGCCTATGGGGCACTCGCCGGCATTCTCGGAGCCACCGCGCTCGGACTGGTCGCTTCCCTCGCAGGCGGCACTAAACGCCTGATCACTGCGCCCTGTGCGCCGGCGGCGGCCGTGCTCTCGGCGTTCGCCATCCAGCAGATCGAACTCGGAACGCCTCAAGCGACCGTCCTCATATTGCTGGCGGTCATAGCGCTGATGGCTGGAGCAATGCAGTTGATCTTTGGCGCCGTCGGCCTGGGGAGCCTGATCAGGTATATGCCCTACCCGGTGGTCAGCGGTTACCTGTCTGGCGTCGGCCTGATCATCATCGGCAGCCAGGTGCCCAAGTTCCTCGGCGCGCCAACCGGCACCAGCCTTTGGCATGCGCTTACTCTGCCCGCGCAGTGGCAATGGCAGGGCATAGTCGTCGGTACGGTCACGATCGCCGTAATGGTGCTGGCGCCGCGTTTCACCAAGGTGGTGCCGGCGGCCATACTCGCGCTGCTAGCGGGGATCGCGGCCTATTTCGGCCTGGCGCTCGGCGATCCGGCAATGCTCCAACTTGACAACAATCAGCTGGTGGTGGGTGCACTGACCGGCGGCGGCAGCTTCACCGAGGGCATGGCGGCGCGCTGGCAGGGATTGCGCGGTATGGAACTGGGGTTGGTCAAGAGCCTCGTGGTGCCGGCCCTCACGCTGGCCGTGCTGCTGTCGATCGACACCCTGAAGACCTGCGTCGTGCTGGATGCGCTGACGCGCTCGCGCCACGACTCGAACCGGGAGCTGATCGGCCAAGGCCTGGGCAACGTCACCGCAGGCTTGATCGGCGGCATGCCCGGCGCAGGCACCATGGGCGCGACCCTGGTAAACATCTCCAGCGGCGCCGTCAGCCGCATGTCGGGTGTCATGGAAGGCGTGCTGGCGCTGCTCACCTTTCTTCTGCTCGGCAGGTTGGTGGCCTGGGTCCCGGTCGCGGCGCTGGCTGCCATTCTGATTGTCATCGGCGTGCGCATGATCGACCGCCACAGCCTGCAGTTTCTGAAATTCCGGCACACCATCTTCGACTTCGCGGTCATTCTCGCGGTGGTCACGGTGGCGCTGACGGTCGGCCTGATTCCGGCATCCGGCACGGGCATCGTGCTGGCGATCGTGCTCTTCATCCGCGAACAGATTCGCGGCTCCATCGTACGCAGCAAGGCCTACGGCAACCAGTCATTCTCCAAGCAGACCCGCCTGCGCGAAGACATGAAAATCCTCGAGGAGAGGGGCGACCAGTCGGCGATTTTCGAGTTGCAGGGCAGCCTCTTCTTCGGTACCGCCAGTCAGCTGTACGCGATCCTCGAACCGGAGATCAAAGCGCGCAAGTACATCCTCCTCGACATGCGCCGCGTGCAGACCATAGATGTCACGGCAGCGCACATGCTGGAGCAAGTCCGCGACATGATGGCAGAGAAGGACGGTTTTCTGGTGTTCGCACATTTGCCCTACAACCTGCCCTCGGGGCTGGACATGAAGCAATACTTCGACCAGATGGCGCTCGCGCCGTATAAGAGCGCGGCGCGGGTTTTCGACGAACTCGACGGCGCACAGGAGTGGGTCGAGAACCGCATACTCAAGGAGGCCGCGCTCGAGCGCGCCGAGGAGGCGCCGCTCAACTTGCACGAAGTCGGCGTGTTCAAGGGGCGCAAGGAAGCTACCCTGGCGGCGCTCGAACTGCGCCTCGACAAGCGCTCGATCAAGGCCGGGGAGAAGATTTTCGCGCGCGGCGATTTGGGCGACGAGTTGTTTCTGATCCGTAAGGGAACGGTGCGGGTCGTGCTGCCTCTGGACAACGGCAAAGCGCGCCACCTGAGCAGTTTCGGCCGCGGCGATTTCTTCGGCGAAATGGCCTTTCTCGACGGCGACGCCCGGTCTGCAGACGCCATCGCATTCACCGATGTCGAGCTGTTTGTGATTTCGCGCAAGACCTTTGACGCAATCGCCGAGGAGCACAAAAAGGTCGCGCTGAAACTGATGGAAGGTCTCGCCAGCGTACTCGCGAGCCGCCTGCGCTACACCAACGTCGAACTACAGGCACTGGAATCGTAACTGGCCATTTCAGAATGGCTGAATTGGCCCCTGACTCAGGGGATGGACGGATGCCCCTTTATTCGACTCCTTCCGAGCGCGCCGCGCGCTTCTTCTTCGGCGTCTTCTTCGCGATATCGGTCTTGGAGAAATACCAATCGGTGTAGTCGTAGCCGGCATGCGCCCGGGCGTCGGCGTCCTTGGCCGTGGCCGGCGCGGGCACCATCACCTTTTCCCCCGGACACCAGCCCTCGGGCGTAGCAACGCCATGCCGGTCGCTGGTCTGCAGCGCTGCGAGCAAGCGCAGAAATTCTTCCACCGACCGGCCGTTGGTCATCGGGTAATAGACCATCGCGCGCACTTTGCCTTCCGGGTCGATGAAGAAGGTGGCGCGTACGGCCGAAGTATCGCTCGCTCCCGGCTGGATCATGCCGTAGTCGTGCGCGACGCGCATCGACAGATCGTCGATGATAGGGAACGGAATCTCGACGCCGAAATTTTCCTTGATGTTGCGGATCCAGGCGAGATGCGAATAGGTGCTGTCGATCGACAGTCCGAGCAGTTCGCAGCCCAGTTTCTGGAAGCGCTCGTGCGCGGCCGCGAATGCCAGGAATTCGGTGGTGCACACTGGCGTGAAGTCCGCCGGATGCGAAAACAGAATCAGCCATTTTCCGCGGTAGTCCTGCAAGGATCGCTGGCCGTGCGTCGTGCGTGCGCTAAAATCCGGCGCCGGTTCATTGATGCGCGGAATCCTTGCCGTCCAGACATTTTCCATTGCGTTCTCCTGTGCCGCCGAGTTCATCTGCATAAGCTGCGCCGTTTCAATCCTGGAAGCGGGCGATGACTTCCGCCGGAATGACACCCGCTTTCAGCCCTTCGGGATTGCCCGGGTCGCGCAGGCCCCACACTCTCACCTCGCGGCCTTCGACGACGATATTACCGTTGTTATGTATCCGGTGCTCAACCACGAACACCTTGCTGCGCCACTCGCCGATCCAACTCTCCAGAGTGATTTTGTCTCCGAACCGGGACGGGCCGCGGAAGCTGGCGCTGGCATCGACCAGCGCCACCCCGGCCATGCGGTAGTCCGGAAACATCTGCGCCCAAGGCAGGCCGCGGTCGCGGAACATGCGTTCGGTGGCGCGATCGAACCACTCGAAATAGCGCGGATAAAAGACGATGCGCGCGGGATCGCAATCGGCGAAGTCGACGACAATTTCAATGCGCGAAGGCGTCATTCAGGCGCCTATGAATTCGCGAATCAGTTGATTCAGGCGCTGCGGCGCTTCATGCATCACCCAGTGCGAGGCTTCGGGCAGACGTTCTATGCGCAGATCGGGCACGCAGATCTCCAACCCGTCCAGATTGCCCGGCAGCAAGGCCTGGTCGCGCATACCCCAGACTACCAGCGTCGGCACCCGCACCATGAAGTCGGCGGGATTCAAATGCAGGGCTTTCGCGCCGGGATCGTCGCCGATCGGCGGGTACAGCGGCGAGGCGCGGTAATAATTGAGGCTGCCGGTAAGCGCGCCAGGCTGCGACCAGGCCTCGATGTAGGCGGCTTTTTCCGCCGCATCGATGCCGCCTTTGCCCCAGCTTTCGAGCGTCATTTTGGTCAAGCGTTCGAAATTGTTCGCCGACAGCACGCGCTCGGCCTTCTCGGTGCGGAACAGATTCATGTACTGGCTCGCCTCGGCTTGGGCCGAGCTATGCGCGAGCTCGCGTGCGAACGTCAGCGGATGCGGCGAATTGACGATGACGAGTTGGCTCAGGGTCTGCGGATGCGCCATGGCGTAAGCCCAGGCGACCGCGCCGCCCCAGTCGTGCGCCACCAGGACGAATTTCTTGTGCCCCAGGTGTTCCGCCAGCTGGCGCACATCTTCGATCAGGATGCGCGCCTTGTACTGCTTCACGTCCGCCGGGCGGTCCGAGAGATTGAATCCGCGCAGGTCCGGCGCCACCGCCAGATGGTCGCATCCGAAATCCTCAAGCTGCTTTTTCCAGCAGAGCCAGAACTCTGGAAAACCGTGCAGGAACAGGATCAGCGGGCCCTGCCCGGCATGAGCGTAGTGCAGGCGCACGCCGTTGACGTTGGCGTAGTCGTGGCGGATTTCGGTCAAGTCAGTGTCCTGAAAGTGATCGATGGCGGCGAACATTAGCACGGAAACCGGGGACAGACCACGGTTTGTCATCGCTGCAACGGCCGGCGCGTTTGGGATGCTATTGCATCCCGAAAAGGCCATTATCGTGCCCCGCCGTGCCCGCCTGCGAATTGCCGACATGCCGCTGCATATCATTCAGCGCGGCAACAATCGCGGCGCCTGCTTTTTTGCCGACACCGATTACCTCGTCTATCTGCTGCATCTGCGAGAACTCGCGGCGCGCTTCGCCTGCTCCGTGCACGCCTACGCGCTGCTGACCAATCACGTGCACCTGCTGCTCACCTCGCGCCAGTCGGATGGCGCTTCAAACCTGATGAAGCACCTGGGCCAGCGCTACGTGCAGTACGTGAATCGCAGCTACAAACGCAGCGGGACGTTGTGGGAAGGCCGGTTTCGCTCAAGTATCGTGCAAATGGAGAACTACCTGTTGCGCTGCCATCGCTACATCGAACTCAATCCGGTCCGGGCGGGCATGGTCGAACACCCAGCCGACTACCGATGGTCAAGTTTCCGCGCGAACGCGATGGGGAAATCAGACTGCCTCATCACGCCACATCCCGCCTACCTCGCCCTCGCAACCGACGATGCGGTCCGGCGGGCGGCATACCTGGAGATGTTTCGGAGTGCATTGGACGCAGACGAACTGGAGCAGATACGCAGCGCCGGGAATGCGGGCTACGCGCTCGGCAACGAGCGCTTCCGCAAGGAGATCGCCCTCGCGCTGGGCCGACGCGCCGGGCCGGGCAAGCCGGGGCGGCCGCCGAAGGAACGGCAGGTGGAGAACAATGTCGCGACGCAGACTTCGCCGATCTAGTCGAGGCCAAATTGCGTCTTGGAAACCGTGGTCTGTCCCCTATTTCCCTGATAAGCCAGCCGCGGTAGCTTGACTGACGATTTCTTGTTTGACTATCGATTTTGCGTCATCCTGCGCCGCACCCCATCTTCTTGAATCGCCAAGACTAGTTGCGTCCAGCGGGTCATTAAAATGACTAAAGTTACGAGGCATGACAGTCTCCAATTAGGGTTGCTTTCTAGATACAGACGTTTTGCCAATTTCCACGAGCCGCCCGCGGTCATCCAACAGCCAACCTTCAGTCTGATAGAAGTCCTTTGGCAGACGTTTAAGTCCAATATTCGTCGGACCGAATCTTATGCGTGTTGAGCCGAGCAATCTGCCGGAAGTGTCAAAATAGTCTTCCCATTCACAAATCTTACAGTTGCCCAAATTCGTAGATGCCAACACGACTCCGACGCCATCTTTCCTTCGCACGCATGAAATTTCGGAAATTAGTGACAAGTCTTCTTTATAGCGTTCATACAAATACAGTTGCTCGAATGTCGAACCCCTTGACGAATTGGCAAACGTCGCCTTTTGGAGAAAGCAACCGGGAGATCCGTTGGCAAGCTGCTCACAGTACGTTCGCACCTGGATCTTCGTGTTCCCACAATCTAATGCGCTGACTGTGGAATATTCCATTGGCATTCCCAACTCGCTGATGTACTGTTGCGCACATACGTTTGTCGAAATGAATACGACGAACATTGTTCGAATCAAACGGGTCAGAGACGAATTCATTTTCATGGCGTCACCACCTTTCATCATTTATCAAACTCGAGCCCGATCTGCTCGCCCTCTGTCCTGCATGCACCATTGCATCGTCCCCGCCTCCGCGGCTCGACGCGCCGTTGTCGTTCCTAAGATTTATCGCCACTGATCACCCCCATCTGCGTCTCATTCGGCCCCAACATCACCACCTCGTCCACCTTCAACCCCTTCGGCAATTGATGCGTGATGAACAGCATCGTCACCTTGCCCTTGAGTTGGTTGATGGTGCGGGCAAACTGCTCCGCCGTGACCTGGTCGAGACTGCTGGTCGCCTCGTCGAATATCAGGATCTTCGGCCGCTTCAATAGCGCCCGCGCTATCGCAATCCGCTGCTTCTGCCCGCCCGACAAGCCTGCACCGTGCTCGCCGATCGGCGTGTTATACCCATTGGGCAGTTTCTCGATCACGTCGTGGATCTCGGCGATCTTGCACGCCTCGACGATCTGGTTGAACCCCGCATGCGGGCTGGCGGCGATCAGGTTTTCGTAGATCGAGCCCGAGAACAGGTAGGTTTCCTGCGGCACGACGCCGTAATACTGGCGCAGTTCGTTGGCGGAAAAGTTTCGAATGTCGCGCCCGTCGATGCTGATCTGCCCGTCCGCGGGCTGGTAGAAGCCGAGCAGCAGTTTCGCGAGCGTACTCTTGCCGCAGCCCGAAGGGCCGGCGAGCACGGTGAGCTTGCCTGGTTTCAGCACCAGGCTGAGGTTGCGATACAGGTAGGGATGCTCGGGCGAGTAGCGGAAGGAAAGATCGTTAAGGCGGATTTCCGCGTTCCCTTCCGCCATCCGCGACGGCGTGAGCGCATAGGGCTCGGCCGGGGCGTCCATGATGTCGCCCAGGCGCTTCATGGCGATGTTCGCCTGCTGGAATTCCTGCCACAGGCCCGCAAGGCGCAGCATCGGCTGCGACAGGCGCGAGGCGAACATCTGGAACGCGACCAGCATGCCGATGGTGAAGCCGTCGTTCTGCATCACCAGCAGCGCGCCTACGCACAGGATGGCGAGCGTCATCGCCTGTTCCACCGCGTTGGCGATCACGTTGTAGGTGTTCGAGATCTGCCGGGTGGAAAAGCCCGCCGCGAGGTAGCTCGCCAGGTAATCGTCGTAGCGGGCCTCCAGCCGCGGCTCCATCTGCAACGATTTCACCGTCTCCATGCCGACCACGTATTCGGTCAAGAACGACTGGTTGCGCGCGCCGAGCAGGAACTGCTGGTCCAGCCGCGCGCGGAACAAGGGCGTAACGAGGACGCTCGCCACGGCGATCAGGCTCAAGGAGCCGACCTCGATGGAACGGAAACCGTGGTCTGTCCCCGGTTTTCAAAGCAGCGGATAGACTGCGATCGGCGCTTCCTTGCCCTTGGCTACCACATCGCGCCGCTCGCCGAGCGCCGTGGCCGGGTCCAGCGCCACGCGCACCGCGTCCGACACCAGCACCTCGCCGCCGGCTGCGGCACCTTCGATACGCTTGGCCGTGTTGACGGTGTCGCCGATGACGTCGTAGCCCTTCAGGCCGGCGCTGCCGAGCAAGCCTTCGACCACCGGTCCCGAATGCACCCCGATCCCCGCCATCAGGCCCGAGGGCGCCAGTGCCTCGCGCGCGCAGGCGCGCAACTCGAGCGCACACGCCGCCGCCTGGCGCGAGCCGGGAAACACACCGAGAATTTCGTCGGCGGAGAACTTCAGCTTGATCACGCCGTGACTTCGCAGCACCGGTTCGGCTGCCGCGTAATACTCGTTCAGCACCTGCACCACGGTCTCCGGCGGGCAGCGCTCGGCCCAGGCGGTAAAGCTGCGTATGTCCATGAACAGGATGACGCGCTCGCGGCGCACCATCGACAACGCTTCCGGATCGGCGATGACGCGCTCGAGCAGATCCTTGCCCAACAGCCACTCGGAATAGCGCTGCAGCTGCGAGGAGGTTTCGCGCAGCAGTCCGAGATAGCCAAATTCGGACAAGGCCGCGAGCCCGACCGAAACGCCGAGAATCAGGGTGGCGAGCCCGATAAACACATGCGCCCCATCGGCGAAGAAGGCGGCGACCGAGGACCGCGCGCCGCCGGAGAGAATTTCAAAAATCGCGTACATCGCGAACAGGATCGCGGCGCGAACCACGTTTTCAAGTACCACCAACAGGCCGAAAACGGCACCGGAGCCGGCGCGCAATCTTGCCGCCTGCAATGCGCCGACGGCGGCGGCAAAACCCCAATAGGCGATGTGATTCGGCATGGCGAAGAATTTGGATCCTTCGAAACACGCTTCGATTGCGGTGTAGGCGGCCGGACCGACCAGGTTGCCGATGAAGCGTCGCGGACGGCTCGTATGTTCCCAGCGGGTCAGTACCCAGGCCTGCAGCAGCATGGCGCCGATGAGCGTATAGATATCCGGCGCGAGCAGCACCGCCGGGCCTTCGAGCAGCAATTCCAGCAGCAGGTTGGCAATCGGGAACTGCCCGGTATTGCGAAACAACTCCTGATCAAAGCGGTTGCGGAACGAACCGGAGATGCGCGCATCGAGCGCAGACACCGATGCGACCGCGCGCTTCGCGCCGTTGTCGGCGGTCATTCTGACGCTATCCCTCGGCGCTTGGAGATCACCGCTTCTCCGGCCTAATTGAACTTGGAAAAATCCGGCTTGCGCTTCTCGAGGAACGCGCTGAACGCTTCCTTCGCCTCGGGCGAAGCCAGACGCTCGCCGAAATGGTCGCTCTCCAGTTTGATCCGTTGCGCCACCGCTGCCATCTGGCCCTGCTTCATCAGCTGCTTCGTAATGCGCAACGACGCGGCCGGCTTGCCAGCCAGCTTTTTCGCCTGCGCCAGCGCCGTGTCGAACAACTCGCTCTCGGGCACCACTTCGGTGACCAAGCCGATTTCCTTTCCCTTTTGCGCCGTGAACGGCTCGCCTAAAAGCAGCAGTTCGGCCGCGCGCTGATAGCCGAGCAAGGCCGGCAGCAGCAGGCTGGACCCGGCCTCGGGCACCACGCCGAGATTAACGAAGGGCAATTGCAGGCGTGCATTCGGCGCCGCATAGACAAGATCGCAGTGCAACAGCAAAGTCGTGCCTATGCCCACCACCGCGCCCGCCACCGCGGCGACGATGGGTTTTTGCGCCTGGCTGATGGCGTAGAGAAACTGGAATACGGGCCGGTTGTCGTCCCGCGGCGGATTGTCGAGGAAGTCCTGCAGATCGTTGCCGGCGGTGAACAAGTCGGGCTTGCCGTGGATCAGCATCACGCGCACGTTGCTGTCTGCCTCCGCCAGCTTGATCGCATCGGCCATGGCCTGGTACATGGCCGAGGTCAGTGCGTTCTTTTTGTCCGGACGATTGATCTCGATGCGCAGGATGCCGTCACGCTTCTCCGTGATGATAAGGTCCATGTGGTTTCCAGGAAAGTTTTAGCCGCAAAAAGGAAATTGGGAATTGGGGACAGACCACGGTTTGCTATCGCTGCAACTGCCTATCCAGGAAACCATCGCCTGCCCTTGTGTCCTGACAAACCGTGGTCTGTCCCCTGTTTACCCCCCCTGTTTACCCCCTGTTTACCCCCCCCGCGGTGAAAGGTCAGCTCAGGCGGTCGGCAGCTTGTGGTCCTTGAAATCCTCGCGCAGCTTGGTCTTCAGCAGCTTGCCCGTGGCCGTATGCGGCAATTGCTCGACGAACGCCACGTCATCGGGCATCCACCATTTCGCGATCTTGCCCTCGTAGAATTTGAGCAATTCTTCGCGCGTGACCTCGGCCCCCGGCTTCTTGACTACGATCAGCAGCGGCCGCTCGTCCCATTTCGGGTGGAAGCAACCGATCACCGCGGCCTCCGCCACCGCCGGATGGCCGACGGCGATGTTCTCCAGCTCGATGGTGCTGATCCATTCGCCGCCGGTCTTGATCACGTCCTTGGAGCGATCGGTGATCTGCATGTAACCGTCGGCATCGATAGTGGCGACGTCACCGGTCGGGAACCAGCCATCGCGAAGCGGGTCACCGCCCTCGCCCTTGAAATAGCTGCTGGTGATCCACGGGCCGCGCACCAGCAGGTCGCCGAACACCTTGCCATCCCAGGGCAGCTCCTTGCCGTCGCCGTCGACGATCTTCATGTCCGCGCCGAAGATATTGTGGCCCTGCTTGGCCTGGAGCGTGAGCTTCTGCTCCTTCGACAGGTTCAGGTGCTTGGCCTTGAAAGTGCATACGGTCCCGAGCGGGCTCATTTCGGTCATGCCCCAGGCATGCAGCACTTGCACGCCGTACTCCTCCTGGAAACTCTTGGTCATCGCCGGCGGGCAGGCCGAGCCGCCGATCACCGTGCGGTTCATGGTGCTGAACTTGAGCTTGTTCTGGCCCACGTATTGCAGCAGCGCCAACCACACCGTGGGCACCCCCGCCGACACCGTGACCTTCTCCGTCTCGAACAATTCATACAAGTTTTTGCCGTCGAGTCCGGCGCCGGGGAAAACCAGCTTGGCCCCGACCATGGCACAGCCGTAGGGCAGGCTCCAGGCGTTGGCATGGAACATCGGCACCACCGGCAGCATCACATCGCGCGCCGAGATGTTGAGCGCGTCGGGAAGCGCCGCCGCGAAGGCATGGATCACGGTCGAGCGATGCGAGTACAGCACGCCCTTGGGATTGCCGGTGGTGCCCGAGGTGTAGCAAAGCGACGAGGCCGTGTACTCGTCCAGCTCCGGCCATTCGTACTCGCCGTTCTCGGCCGCCACCAGATCCTCGTAACAAAGCAGATTGGGAACATTGATCTTGGGCATGTGCGCCCTGTCGGTCATCGCGATCCATCCCTTCACGCCTTTGCACGCGGGGGTGAGCTTCTCCACCAGTGGGGCGAACGTGAGGTCGAACATCACGTAACCGTCTTCGGCATGGTTGATGATGTACACCAGTTGTTCCGGAAACAGGCGCGGATTGACGGTGTGCATCACCGCGCCCATGCCCGATATCCCGTAGAAGGCCTCGAAATGGCGATAGCCGTTCCACGCCAGGGTGCCGACGCGGTCGCCGTCCTTTACGCCCAGCCGCGCGAGTGCCTGCGCCAGTTGGCGCGCGCGCTTGTGCGCGTCGCGATAGGTATAGCGATGCAAAGCGCCCGAGCCGTCCGCGGCCGGGCCCTCGACCTTGCGCGATACGATCTCGGTGTCGCCGTGGTGTCGGGAGGCATGGACGAGGAGCGAAGAAATAAGCAGGGGAACTTCCTGGATCAGGCCGCGCAACATGGATTTTCTCCGGAATGAACAGAAATTAGACAGACGGCGAAGTTACATCGCCACCGAATCGGTGTCAATCAAGCTTGCGGCGGCAGCGCGCGCAGCCAATCCAGATCGAGAATCCTGTTACGCGAGACGCGGACAGCGGCGACCTGCGGCAAGCTCGTCATGGACAGCCAGGACCAGAAATGGCAGCATAGCGGAACAATTCCAAAACAAGCCGAGCGCGAGGTTGGCGCCGGCAACCCCCGTTCCTTACGACAAGGAGGTCGTCATGTCTCGCAAGCTGCTGCTCACTGCTGTCGCCGCGTTAGGACTGGCTTTCAACTCGAGCGCCTGGTCACAGAACATCAAGATCGCCATCCTCGGCCCGATGGCCTTCGTTCAAGGCGAGAACCACTGGTCCGGCGCCGAAATGGCGCGCGACGAAATCAACAAGGCCGGGGGCATCTCGGTCGGCGGCGCCAAACGCCAGATCGAACTCGTCAAGGTCGACACCAACGAAATCCAGAGCGTGCCCGATGCCACCAACGCCATCGAACGCGCCATCACGCGCGACAAGGCCGATTTCCTCGTCGGCGGCTTCCGCTCGGAAGCGGTGCTGGCAATGCAGGAAGTGGCGATGGACGCGAAGAAACTGTTTCTCGGCGCCGGCGCGGCCGACGCCAAGCTGTGCGAGAACGTGACCAAGGACTACGAGCGCTATAAGTACTGGTTCCGCGTTACGCCGACCAAGTCGGCCGACCTCGCGCGCACGGTGTTTGCGGTCCTGGGTGCGGTCGGCAACCAGATCCGCACCGACTTGAAAAAAGAGATGCCGAAAGTGGCGATCCTGTCGGAAAAGGCGGCATGGACCGAGGCGCTGGTCAAGGCGGCGCAGGACAGCCTGCCGAAGATGAAAATGGAAGTGGTGGGCACTTGGCAGCCCTCCCCGATAGCGACCGACGTCACCGCCGAACTCTCGGCGATCAAGCGCAGCGGCGCCGACATCGTGTTCACCATCGTATCCGGCCCGATGGGTATCGTGCTGGGACGGCAGATGGGCGAGCTGCAGTTGCCCGCGGTCGCGTTCGGCATCAACGTCGAAGCGCAGAAGGACGGCTTCTGGCAAGCCACTGCCGCCAAGGGTAACTACGTCGCCACCCTGGATACCTTCTCCGAAGTGGAAGTGACGCCGAAGACCATCCCCTTCGTGAAAGCGTTCAAAGAACGTTACAAGAAAGCGCCGACCTACAATGCCGCGACTTACGATGCGATTCACATACTCAAGGCTGCGATCGAGCAAACGGGAAGCATCGATGCCAACAAGCTGATCCCGGTGATCGAGAAAATGGAGCACGTCGGTACTGCCGCGACTGCCAGCTGGGACAAGAGCCACGATCTGATCTGGGCCGTGGGCAAAACCTCCGGCATCGCGGTGCAGTGGCAGGACGGCCAGAAGGTAGCGTTCTGGCCGCCGCAGGTAAAGGGGATGCGACCGTTCAAAATGCCGAAATAACAAGGACCGGGCGCTCTGGCGGCGCCGCCGGCGGGGCGCTACCGCGTAGGAGCAACGAGTGTTCCAGGATATCCTTGTAAGCGGGCTGGTAAACGGTGGCGTGTATGCTCTGCTCGCTATCGGCTTTTCGCTCATTTTCGGCGTGGCGCGCATCGTCAACATCGCGCATACGGCGTTCTACATGCTCGCCTCCTATGCGCTTTACGGCATGTTAGTGATCGGCGGGATGCCGCTTCTCTTTGCCATCCCGCTGGCCGTGGTCGCGGTGGTGGCCTTGTCGCTCGTCTGCTACAAGCTGGTGATCGAGCCGGTGCGGCAGCACGAGTCGGCGGTGCTGATCGCGACCATCGCGCTGGCGCTGATCTTCCAGGAAAGCCTGCTGGTCTCATTCGGCGGCAGTTTCCTCGGCATTCCCAATGCGGTCGAAGGCGTCACCTCGATCCTCGGCGTGCGCGTTTCCTACCAACGCCTGATCATCCTGGCGGTGGTCGCGGTTACGCTGGTAGCGACCTGGTATCTGCTCAATCGCACGCGGCTCGGCTTGGCGATACGCGCCGCCGCCAACGACCAGGAAATCGCCAATCTTATGGGCATGAACGTCAATCGCGTCGCCATGTTCACGGTGGGCATTTCCGTCGGGCTGGCCGCCATCGCCGGCGTGGTGGTGGCGCCGGTATTCGTGGTCGATCCGCTGATGTGGCTGTCGCCGCTGGTGACCATGCTCGCGATCGTGGTGCTGGGCGGCCTGGGCAGCCTGAAAGGCAGTCTGATCGGCGCCTTCATCATCGGCTATGTCGAGGCGATCACGGTGTTCGCCGTTCCGGCTGGCTCCTACCTCAAGGGCGCGGTGGCGCTGTCGATCATGGTTATAGTGTTGCTGATCCGGCCCGAAGGCCTGTTCGGCGTAGCGTTTGAGGAGGAGCGGTGAAAGGGCTGCTGGCCTTGCCACGGTGGCTGTGGGCGCAGCTGCGCCACGAGGTGCTGGTGCTGCCCAGCCGTACCTTTGTGTTCGTCGCAACCATCGCGCTGCTGCTGTTGCCGCTCGCGTACGACGATCCTTATGTGCTGCGCATCATCACCATGACCGCGATTTTCGCGGTGTTCGCCGCGAGCTGGGACCTGCTCGCCGGGTTTACCGGCCAGGTGAATTTCGGCCACGCACTGTTTTTCGGCATCGGCGCCTACACCTCGGCGCTGCTGTCCTACCACCTCGGCTGGGTGCCCTGGCTCACCGTGCCCATCGGTGCCGTGGCGGCCATGCTGGCGGGTTTCCTGGTCGGCATCCCCTGTCTGCGGCTGCGCGGTTCCTACCTGTCGCTCGCCACCCTCGCGTTTCCCCTGATTCTGACCGGACTGCTGTTCGCCTTTCCGGATTTTTCCGGAGGCGAGCTGGGCGTCTCCGGATTGAAGCGGATCGTAGTCGGGACGGTCGGCAATTATTACGTGGCGGTCGTGCTGATGCTGGTGCTGTGCTTCGGCATCTGGAAGATCGGCGATTCCCACACCGGTCTGATTTTTCACGCCATACGCGAAGACGAGGTGGCCTGCCGCGCCTCCGGCATCAATACCACGCGCTACAAGCTGCTGGCGTTCACGCTGTCGGGCTTGTTCGCCGGCCTTGCCGGGGCCCTGTTCGCGCACTACATGCGCGTCGCCGGCCCGTCTTCGCTGGAGGTGGCGCTGTCGTTTCAGGTCGTGATCTGGGGAATTTTCGGCGGCGTGGCGACGATCTACGGGCCGGTGCTGGCCGTGTTCCTCTTGTATCCGCTCACTGAAATCCTGGCGAATTTCGAAGTGTTCAAGGAAATCCGCCTGCTGATGTTCGCAGTCATCGTGCTGCTGGTTCTGCTGTTCATGCCGCAGGGACTGACGCCGTGGATCCGCGACAAAATCGAACGCGTATGCCCGCGCTGCAAAAACCGGAACGTATTCACGCGGCACCGGTGCCGCCTGTGCAGCGCGGAACTGCGCTAGCGTTAGAACCAAACTCTGGCTGGGGGTTAATCCGAGATCGCCGATTGCGTGCGGATGCGCTTTTCATCCGCGCGCGAGCGGCGATCCGCGCGGACGGGCCGCCGTCCGCGCAAGTTCAAGCCCCACAGCTCGAACTATGTCGCCGCCTCCGCCGATGTTGACGCACGGAAATTGCGCGCTCCGCGCGCCAACCGTGCTTTCTGTACGGATGAAAAGCACATCCGTACAGAAAGCACGGTTCCTGGGAAAACCAAAACAGTTTAGGGTTTTCTCCAAGATCGCCGCTGGCGTGCGGATGCGCTTTTCATCCGCGCACGATCGGTGATCCGCGCGGACGGGCCGCCGTCCGCGCAAGTGCAAGCCCCACAACTCAAACTATGTCGCCGCCTCCGCCGATGTTGACGCACGGAAATTGCGCGCTCCGCGCGCCAACCATGCTTTCGGTACGGATGAAAAGCACATCCGTACCGAAAGCACGGTTCCTGGGAAAACCAAAACAGTTTAGGGTTTTCTCCAAGATCGCCGCTGGCGTGCGGATGCGCTTTTCATCCGCACGCCAGCGGTGATCCGCGCGGACGGGCCGCCGTCCGCGCAAGTTCTGTCGCCGCAGCTCGACTTACAGGATCGTGTGCCGAAACCGCCTACAATCCGAGATAACCCGCGCGCAGGGATTCATCGGCCATCAATTGTTTACCCGAACCGGCGGCGATGATTTTGCCTTGCGACAGCACGTAATTGCGGTCGGCCATCTGGAACACCGTGCCCACTTCCTGCTCCACCAGCAGCACCGGAATGCCGCTTTGGTGAATGCTCTGGATGGCGCCAAACAACTCCTGCCGGATCTTCGGCGCCAGGCCCAGCGACGGTTCGTCTATGCACAGCAGCCTGGCCTTGAACATGAGCGCGCGCGCCGTGGACAGCATTTGCTGCTCGCCGCCGGAGAGGGTGCCGGAAACCTGGCTATGCCTCTCCTTCAGCCGCGGGAACAGTTGATAGCAGCGCTCGAGATTGCGTTGCAGCTCCGCTTTGCTGCTGGCGAGATAGCCGCCGGCGAGTAAGTTTTCCACCACGGTGAGTTCCCTGAATGGACGCCGCCGTTCGGGGCACAGCACCAGTCCGATGCGGCGGATCTCGTGCGCCGGCATGGCCGCGATCGATTCGCCGTCGAATCTGATCGAGCCCTCGACCACGATATCGCCGGTGGTGCCGCGCTTGGTCTGCGCCTCCCACTGCACCAGGCCGGAGATGGCGCGCAGCATGGTGGATTTGCCGGCGCCGTTGGGGCCGACCACGCCCACCAGCTCGCCTTCGTTGACGTCGAGCGACACCGCATTGAGCAATTGCGCCTTGTCGTAGCGCACCGATAGCCCGGATACTTCAAGCAGCGGCATGCTCGGTCCCCAGATAGGCCTCGATCACGCGCGGGTCTTTCACTACCTCAGCCGGCGGGCCGTCGGCGATCTTCTCGCCGTAATCAATGACGATGACGCGATCGGCGATGGACATCAGTTCTTTCAGCTTGTGTTCGATCATGAGCACCGCCGGGCCTTCCGAATGCAGTCGTCCGAAGCGTCCGCCCTTGTGCAGGCGCCGGATCGACTTCACCAGCAGTTCGGACTCAGTCGGGCTCAATCCGCCGAGCGGTTCGTCCAGCAGCAGCAACTCGGGCTCGGAGGCGATCGCACGCGCCACTTCGAGGCGCTTCAGGTCTCCCTGGGACAGGGCCGAAGCCGGCTCCAGCGCCAGGTCGGAGATGCCGACGAATTCGAGCGCGTCCATCGCCTTCGCCTCGATGCGCTTCACCCACTCGCCGCGGTGCTGCGAGCGCGGGTTGAGGCAGGGCACCATCACGTTGGCGATGATCGGCAGATGACGGAACGGGCGCGTGTTCTGAAACGTGCCGGCGATGCCGCGGTTGACCACGTCCCAGGGTTTGAGACCGGTGATGTCCACGCCGTTGAAGACGATGCTGCCCGAATCGGGCTTGAGTATCTTGGTGATCAGGCGCAACAGCGTCGTCTTGCCCGCGCCGTTGGGGCCGATGATGCCGACGATCTCGTCGCGGCGCAGTTCGAACGAGACGTTGTTGACCGCCACCAGGCCGCCGAAGCGCTTGGTCAGGTTCGCGACGCGGAAAAACGGTGCGCTCATGCGGCGTTTCCTTCAAGCCGCATGTTCGTCGCGCAGCTCGCGCCGCGACACCTTGCCGACGTCGGTCTTGGGCAGTTCACCGCGAAATTCGATGATGTGCGGCACCTTGTAGCCAGCCAGATTTTCCCGGCAATGGGCGAGCACGTCCTCTTCCGACAGTTTGCCGCGCGCTTCCGGCTGCAGCACCACGATCGCCTTGATCTTCTGCCCGACCGCAGGGTCGGGCACGCCGATCACGCCCGCCGCCTTGATCTTCTCGTGTGCATAGAGCACGTCCTCGATGTCCTTGGCAAACACCGAGTAGCCCTTGTATTTGATCAGGTCCTTGCTGCGGTCGAAAAAGTGGAAGTAACCCTCTTCGTCCATGCGCACGATGTCGCCGGTGCGCATCCAGCGCTCGCCGTCGATATCGAGGAATACCTTGCCCGATTCTTCCGGCTGGTTCCAATAACCCTGCATGACATTGGGCCCCTTGAGAATCAACTCGCCCGTCTCCCCCGGCGGGACAAACGCGCTTCCCTCGGGCTCGATCACCGCCGCCATCACGTTCGGGATCGGCAAGCCGAAGGAGCCCGGCTTGGGGCGGTTGCGCGGGTTGACATGGCTTGCAGCGCAGGTCTCGGACAGGCCGTAGCCCTCGGTGATGAACGATCCGGTGCGCTCATTCCAGTCCTTCATGGTCGATTCGTGTAGGGTATCGGCGCCGGAGAGCACCATCTTCAGCCGTTTCCAATCGACCTTGTTGGTGTCTTTGTGGTCCTTGAGGTACTCGTACAGCGTCGGCACACCGTAGAACACCGTGGCCTTGTATTTTTCGATCGCCTCGAGGATGCCCTCGGTATCGGGTGTGGTGAACAACACCAGGGTGTGGCCCTGTATCAGGCCGTTCAGCATCAGCACCACCTGGCCGTAGATATGGAAGAACGGCAGAAAGGCGATGATCACCTCCTTGCCTTCCTCGAAGCCCGGAAACGCGGCCTGGCCCGAAACCTGCGCCGCGATCAGGCTGTAATGCGTCAGCATCACGCCCTTGGGGTTGCCGGTGGTGCCTCCGGTATAAGGCAGGGCGGCGATATCGACCCTGGGATCGATGCTGACCGCAGGCAGGTTCGCGGGAGCATGGGCGAGCAGGTCCTGGAACTGATGCACGTTGCCGCGCCTCGGGATGTTCGGCGAGCCGATCTTGATGTCGCCGAAGATCTTCCCGAGGAAGGTCTTGCCGAGGAATTTCTTCAGCGCCGGCAGGTATTCGCCGACGCTGGTGACAATGATGTGGTCCAGCGCCGCGCCCGATTTCTCCACCTTGTCGAACAGGATGTCCTGGCAGATCACGACCCGCGCACCGCTGTTCTCCAGTTGGAACTTGACTTCGTGGCTGGTGTACACCGGGCTGATCGGGGTGACGGTGCAGCCGAGTTTGAGTGCCGCAAAATAGGCGATGACGAACTGCGGACTGTTGAGCAGATAGAGGCCGACCCGATCTCCCTGTTTCAGACCGAGGCCGGCGAGCGCGCCGGCGAGACGGTCGGTGTGTTCGCGCAATTCGCGGAAGCTGATCTCGCGCCCGTAGAACACCAGCGCGGCCTTGCCGCCGAACTTCGCAGTCGCTTCGTCGAAGGCCTGCGGCACCGATTTCACGGGTACTTCGATCTCTGCCGGGACGCCGGGCTCGTAAAATTTCAGCCACGGCCGGGAAAGGTAAACCGACTTGGGATCCATGGTCTCCTCGGGCAAGCAATGCCGCTCCTGCGCATGGGCGCGGAGCGTTGTTATCGGGCTTGGACGCATACTGCCATGCGCCCCGATCGCGGGCAAGTTCTGCGCCCTCGGCAGCGACGTGCATCGATTGCGTCGACAGACGATTCGACGCAATCTGCTTCGCAATCATCCGCTCCGCGATTATTTGATCTAGGTCAAGACATACTGTAACCTGCCGGCTGACACTTGCGTGCTTGCCAATTGCTACCGCCGGATCGCGCCGAGACAACTGCGGCCGGCAAAGCCGCATGAAACCAGCCTTAAATAGGTAGTCAGCGCCTCCTTCACCGGAGGCTCAATAAAGGAGCAGACATGAAACCAAGCTTTTCCCACGCCTTGCTTGCCGGCCTGATCGCCTCCACGCTGATCGCGGCGCCCGTCCTCGCGCAGAAGGACCCGGGCACCGTCAAGGTCGCCTTCATCGACCCGCTCTCGGGTCTGCTGGGTCCGGTCGGCCAGAATCAGCTGCGCAGCTGGCAGTACATCACCGAAATTGCCAACCAGAAGAATTGGGCGGGCGGTCCAAAATTCGAGATCGTCGGCTTCGACAACAAGCTTTCGCCGCAGGAATCGCTCACCATACTGAAGCAGGTGGTTGACCAGGGCATCCGCTACATCGTGCAGGGCAATGGCTCCTCAGTGGCGCTGGCACTCGCCGACGCGGTGGCCAAACATAATGCGCGCAATCCCGGCAAGGAAATCCTTTACCTGAATTACGCTGCGGTCGACCCGGATCTGACCAACAGCAAGTGCGACTACTGGCATTTCCGGCTCGACATCAACTCCGACATGAAGATGGAGGCGCTGACGACCTACCTGGCAAAGGACAAGAACGTCAAGAACGTCTACCTGCTCAACCAGAACTACTCCTTCGGCCAGGCGGTGGCACGGGCGGCCAAGGAATACCTTGCACGCAAGCGCCCCGACATCAAGATCGTCGGCGAGGACCTGCACCCGCTCGCGCAGGTGAAGGATTTTGCGCCCTACGTTTCCAAGATCAAGGCCGCGGGCACCGACACGGTGATCACCGGCAATTGGGGCAACGACCTCGCGCTGCTGATCAAGGCGGCGAAAGACGCCGGGCTGAACGTCAAGTTCTACACCTACTATGCCGCCACCACAGGCGTGCCGACGGCCATGGGCGCGTCCGGGGAAGACAAAGTCTACTATGCCGGGTACTGGAATGTGAACAATGAGAAATTCGTCGGCGCCGACCTCGCTATGGGCTACCTGAAGAAGTTCAACGACGACTACTACACCATGGCGACCTACACCGGCATCGCCTTTCTCGCCAAGGCATTCAAGGAAACCAAGTCGACCGACCCGGTCAAGGTGGCGAAGGCACTCGAGGGCATGAAGGTGGAAAGCCTCAATGGCGAGGTCGAGATGCGCAAGAGCGACCATCAGGCGCAACAGTCGGTGACCATCGCCAAATGGGTCAAGGTCGACGGCAAGACCGTCAAGTACGACCAGGAGAAAACGGGCTACGGCTGGAAGACCGAGGTGGTGATACCGACATACGTCGCCACCCAGCCCACGTCCTGCCAGATGAAACGGCCGAACTAAAGCTGGACGCGGCTGCGGCGCCTCTGCGTTGACGCCCCGAAACTTAACGAAGGCCGGGCTTGCCCGGCCTTCAGTTCGTCCACCTCGAATCACCGAATGGAATTCTTTGTAATCTCCCTGCTGAACGGCGTGTCCTACGGACTGCTGCTATTCATGCTGTCCTCGGGACTGACGCTGATCTTCAGCATGATGGGGGTGCTCAACTTCGCGCACGCCGCGTTTTACATGGTGGGCGCCTACATCGCCTATTCGCTCGGCTTCAAGATCGGTTTCTTTCCGGCGCTGTTCCTCGCGCCGCTCGTGGTCGGCCTGCTCGGCGCGCTGGTCGAACGCTATGGCCTGCGCACCGTGCACCGCTACGGGCACGTCGCCGAACTACTTTTCACCTTCGGGCTGGCCTATATCATTGAAGAACTGGTGAAGGTGGTCTGGGGCCTCGCCGCCGTCCCCTACCGCGTCCCCGAGATCCTCGAAGGCCCGCTGTTCACCTTGTACTCGACCTCCTTCCCGAAGCTGCGCGGCTTCATGATGCTGGTCGCGCTGCTGATGCTGATCACAGTCTTTCTGATGCTGACTCGCACCCGCATCGGCCTGGTGATCCAGGCCGCGCTCACCCATCCGGAGACCGTACAAGCGCTCGGCCATAACGTGCCGCGCGTGTTCATGCTGGTATTCGGCGGCGGCACTGCGCTCGCAGGTCTGGCCGGCGTCATCGGCGGCGTAGCCTTCATTACCGAACCCTCGATGGCCGCTTCGGTCGGGCCGATCGTATTCGTGGTCACCGTGGTCGGCGGCATGGGCTCGCTAGCCGGCGCCTTCCTCGCCTCGCTGCTCATCGGCATCCTCCAGACCTTCGCCGTCGCGGTCGACTGGTCGCTCGGCGGCATGCTCGGTGTCATCGGCGTTGTGGTCAATGAGCAGACGCCGCTGTACTCGCTATGGAAGCTGCAACTGTCGCAGGTAGCGCCGGTGCTGCCCTACCTGCTGCTGGTGCTGATGCTGATCTTCAGGCCCAAAGGCCTGCTCGGAACGCGGGCCGACTGATGGCGGGCACCACGTCGACACTGCGCTACCGGCCGCTCAATCTCGCGCGCTGGCTCATCTGGGGATTGACCGTGCTGGTCATGGTGGTGCTGCCGCTGATATTTACCCAGGGCTTTGCGATCACGCTCATGTCGCAGATGGGGGTGGCGATCATTTTCACGCTGTCCTACAACATGTTGCTCGGACAAAGTGGAATGCTCTCCTTCGGGCACGCCGTTTATTCGGGGCTGGGCGCCTATATTGCCGTGCACACGCTCAATCTCGCCTCCAAAGGTCAGATATGGATGCCGGTGCCGCTGCTGCCGATCGTCGGCGGCTTGGCCGGCGCCTTTTTCGGTGTACTGTTCGGCTACGTCACCACCAAACGCGCCGGCACCACCTTCGCCATGATCACGCTCGGCATCGGCGAGTTGGTGTTCAACTGTTCGCTGATGTTTCCGGATTTTTTCGGCGGCGAAGGCGGCATTACCACCAATCGCGTTTTTGGCGAGCCGTTTCTCGGCGTCACCTTCGGCCCGGCAGTGCAGGTGTACTATCTGATTGCATTCTGGTGCGTCGTGTCCATGGCCCTGATGTACGCCTGGTCGCACACGCCGCTGGGGCGCATTGCCAACGCGGTTCGCGACAATCCTGAGCGTGCCGAATTCGTCGGCTACGATACGCAGCGCGTGCGCTGGCTGACGCTGATCATCTCGTCGTTCTTCGCCGGAATCGCCGGCGCCCTGGGCGTGATCAACTTCGAAATCGTCACCGCCGAAAACGTGAGCGCATTGCGCTCCGGCGGCGTGCTGCTCGCCGCGTTCATCGGCGGCATTGGTTTCTTTTTCGGGCCGATCATCGGCGCCTGCGTGTTCGTATACTTCGTCGTCGCCCTGTCCGACCACACCAAGGCCTGGCTGTTGTATCTCGGCCTGTTCTTCATGTTCACGGTGATCTTTGCGCCCGGCGGCATCGCCAGTCTGATCATGATGCAGGTGCAGCTGATTGCGCGCAAACGCTTCGCGCGCATCGCGCCGTACTATCTCGCCGCCACAGCGAGCGGCCTCCTGGTGCTCGCGGCGTTGATCCTCACGGTCGAGATGACCTACAAGGTCTCGGTCGACAGTGCGGGCGGTACCGTGATGAAGCTGTTCGGCGTCGAATTCGATGCCGCCGCCGCACTGCCCTGGGCCGTCGCGATCGGCCTGTGGATCGTGGGCGGTTGGCTGTTCGATGCAGCGCGCAGGCGCGTGGGGCGGGTCTGGGACGAAATCCAGGCCGAATTTCTGCAGGCCAGAACATGAGCGCGCACGCGATCGAGCTGCAGGCGGTATGCAAGTCGTTCGGCAACACCGAGATCATCCGCGGCGTCGACCTTGCCGTTCCCCGCGGCGAACGCCATGCGATCATCGGCCCCAACGGCGCGGGCAAGTCGACGCTGTTCAATTTGGTCAGCGGGCGCTATCCGGTGTCGGGCGGCGATATCCTGCTCAACGGCGAGAGCATTACGGATCTGAAACCGTTCGAAATCAACCGCAAGGGACTGTCGCGCAGCTTTCAGGTCACCAACATTTTCCAGCGCATGTCGGTGTTCGAGAACATCCGCTGCGCCGTGCTCTGGTCGCTCGGCTACAAGTATTCCTTCTGGCATCGCCTGGGCAGCCTCAAGGACGCCAACCTGCGCGCCGAGGAAGTGATGGAATCGATCGGTCTGAAGCGGCGCCGAGACACCTATGCCGGCGTTCTGTCCTACGCCGAGCAGCGCGCGCTCGAAATCGGGGTCACCATCGCCGGAGGCGCCGAAGTGATACTCCTGGACGAACCCACCGCCGGCATGAGCCGTTCCGAGACGGCCGATGCGGTGGAACTGATCCGCAAGGTGAGCCAGGGCAAGACCCTGATCATGGTCGAGCACGACATGGGCGTGGTGTTCAATCTGGCGGACAAAATCTCGGTGCTGGTGTACGGCGAAATCATCGCCTCCGATGTGCCGCAGAACATCCGCGGCAACCAGGCGGTGCAGGAAGCTTACTTGGGAACCGAGGCACATTAGCTATGCTTGAGGTCAAGGATCTGCACGCCTATTACGGCAAGAGCCACATCCTGCACGGCGTGCATCTGCAGGTGGGCCAGGGCGAGATCGTGAGCCTGCTGGGGCGCAATGGAGTCGGTCGTTCCACCACCATCAAGGCCATCATGGGCCAGGTCGACGCCGAGGGTTCGGTGCTGTTCAAGGGCGAGCAGATGCTGGGTCTCGAATCCTATCAGGTTGCGCACAAAGGCCTCGGTTATGTGCCGGAGAATCGCGACATCTTTCCCACGCTTACGGTGGAGCAGAACCTGATTCTGGGGATGAAGGGCGCGAAGCCCGACAAGTCCGCACGCTGGAACCTCGCCGACATGTACCGCCTGTTTCCGCGCCTCAAGGAGCGCGCCCGGGTCGAGGCCGGCATGCTCTCCGGCGGCGAGCAGCAGATGCTGACCCTGTGCCGCACCCTGATGGGCGACCCGGACCTGATCATGATCGATGAGCCCACCGAAGGCCTGGCGCCGAAGATCGTCGAGCTGGTGGCCGAGCTGTTCAACGAAATCAAGAACCGCGGCGTGTCGATCCTGCTGGTGGAACAGAAGCTGGCGATCGCGCTCAAGATTTCGCAGCGCCTGTATGTCATGGGCCACGGCCACATCGTGTTCGAGGGCACACCGCTGGCGCTGCGTGAAAATAGTACAATTCGCAAGGAGTGGCTGGAAGTCTGATTCCGGATTCAACGCAAAGGCGCAAACGACGCACCCTGCTCTGGCGCGTCGCAGCAAGGCTGGTCGCGCGCCACTCGCAAAGTTTTCCTGCTGTCCGCTGCGTTTCTTTTTGCTTTTCCTGCTGCGTTTTTGCCTTGAAGCTGAATTTTGAGGAGTTCAAATGAGTGCAAACTATGAAGTCAAAGGCAGTACCGCTGTCATTACCCTGAACAACCCGCCCGTCAACGGCCTCGGCCATGCGACACGCTCGGGCATATTTGACGGCCTGAAGAAAGCCATGTCCGACAAAGCCGTGAAGGCAGTCGTGATCACTGGGGGCGGAAAAGCTTTTTCCGGCGGTGCCGACATCAAGGAATTCAACTCGCCCAAGAGCTTCGCCGAACCGAACCTGCATGCGGTGATCGCCGCCATCGAAGACGCCGAGAAACCGGTCGTCGCCGCGGTGCATTCGGTGGCCATGGGCGGGGGCCTGGAACTGGCGCTGGCCTGCCATTACCGCGTGGCATCCCCGGGCGCGCAGATTGCACTACCCGAAGTGAAACTCGGCCTGCTGCCCGGAGCCGGCGGCACCCAGCGCCTGCCGCGCGTGGTCGGCGTGGAAACCGCGCTCAACATGATCGTTTCCGGAAACCCGGTACCGTCCGAAAAACTCGCCGGCACCAAACTGTTCGACCAGATGATCGAAGGCGACCTGATGAAGGGCGCCATTGCCTTTGCGGACAAGGTGGCCGCCGCGCGGCCCCTGCCCAAGGTGCGCGATATCAAGATCGACTATCCCAACCACGAGGCGTTCTTCCAGTTCGCGCGCAATACCGTAGGTGCGATGGCGAAGAATTTCCCGGCGCCGCTGAAATGCGTCAACTGCGTGGCCGCCGCCGTGAGCATGAAATTCGAGGACGGTTTGAAGTTCGAACGCGAAGCCTTCCTCGCCCTGGTGCAAACCACGGAGAGCAAGGCGCTGCGCCATTTCTTTTTCGGCGAGCGCGCGGCCTCGAAAATTCCCGATATCGCGGAAGACACGCCGAAGCGGACTATCAAGTCGGCTGCCATCATCGGCGCCGGCACCATGGGCGGGGGCATCGCCATGAACTTCGCCAATGCCGGCATTCCGGTGACCGTGCTGGAAATGAAGCAGGAAGCGCTGGACAAGGGCCTCGCGACGATACGCAAGAACTACGAAAACACGATGAAAAAGGGCAAGCTGACGCAGCAGAAATTCGACGAGCGCATCGGCCTGATCAAGGGCACCCTGTCCTACGACGAGATCAAGGACGCCGACATCGTGGTCGAGGCGGTATTCGAGGAAATGGGCGTCAAGGAGACGGTATTCAAGAAACTGGACGAGGTGATGAAGCCCGGCGCCATCCTCGCCTCCAACACCTCGACCCTGGACGTGAACAAGATCGCCGCGTTCACCAAGCGGCCGCAGGATGTGATCGGCACGCACTTCTTCAGCCCGGCCAATGTGATGAAGCTGCTGGAAATCGTGCGCGGCGCCAAGACCGGCAAGGACGTGCTCGCGACGACGATGGCGCTGTCGAAGAAAATCAAGAAGACCGGCGTCGTTTCCGGGGTATGCGACGGTTTCATCGGCAATCGCATGATCGAGCAGTATTCGCGCCAGGCCGGGTTCCTGCTGGAAGAAGGCTGCCTGCCGGAGCAGGTGGACAAGGCGATCGAGAAAATCGGCTTCGCCATGGGGCCGTTCCGCATGGGCGACCTGGCCGGCAACGACATCGGCTGGGCGATACGCAAGCGGCGTTATGTCGAGCGCCCGGACATGAAGTATTCCAAGACCGCCGACCTGCTGTGCGAGATGGGCCGCTACGGACAGAAGACCGGCGCCGGCTGGTACGATTACAAGCCCGGCGACCGCAAGCCCTATCCGTCGCAGCTGGTGAACGACATGATCATCAAGCATTCCAAGGATATCGGCGTCGAGCGGCGCAAAGTCAGCGACCGGGAAATCGTCGAACGCCTGATCTACGCGCTGGTGAACGAAGCCGCCTATCTGCTGGAAGAAGGCATAGCGCAAAGGGCGTCGGACGTGGACATGGTGTATCTGACCGGATACGGTTTCCCGCTGCACCTGGGCGGCCCGATGTTCTATGCCGACACCGTGGGGCTGCCCAACGTGGTCGCGGCGATGGAGAAATACGCCCGCGGCCGCCACGGCGAATATTGGAAAACCGCGCCGCTGCTGGCCAGGCTGGCCGCCGAAGGCAGGACATTTAATTGAGATGCGCTGATAGCAATTTCAGGAGAACATCATGACCGACGCAGTAATCGTTTCCACCGCACGCACCGGCCTCGCCAAGTCCTGGCGCGGCGCCCTCAACATGACGCACGGCGCCACCATGGGCGGACATGTGGTCAAGCACGCCATCGAGCGCGCCAAGCTCGACCCGGCCGAAGTCGAGGACGTGCTCATGGGTTGCGCCACCCCCGAGGGCGCGACCGGCGCCAATATCGCGCGCCAGATTGCGCTGCGCGCCGGCTGCCCGGTGACCACCGCCGGCGCCACCGTGAACCGCTTCTGCTCTTCCGGCCTGCAGACCATCGCCATGGCGTCGCAGCGCATCATCGCCGGCGAGGCCGACATCTTCGTGGCCGGCGGGCTGGAGGCGATCTCCTGCGTGCAGAACGAAGCCAACCGACACATGATCAATGAAGTCTGGCTGAAGCAGAACAAGCCGGAGATCTACTGGACCATGCTGCAGACCGCGGAACAAGTGGCGAAGCGCTATAACATCCCGCGCGAAAAGCAGGACGAATACGGTGTGCGCAGCCAGCAGCGCGCGGCCAAGAGCCAGGCGGAAGGCAAGTTCGCGCACGAGATCGTGCCCTTCACCACCGTCATGGGCGTGGCCGACAAGGATAGCGGCATGCTGTTGACCCGCGAAGTCACTCTGACCAAGGACGAAGGCATACGCGCCGACACCACCTATGAAGGCGTGTCCAAAATCAAACCGGTGTTCCCGGGCGGCGTCATCTCAGCCGGCAACGCCAGCCAGTTCTCCGACGGCGCTTCGGCGGTGGTGGTGATGAATGCCAAGGTCGCCGAAAAGAAAGGCCTGAAGCCGCTGGGCATCTTCCGCGGCTTCGCCGTGGCCGGATGCGAACCCGACGAAATGGGCATCGGCCCGGTGTTCGCCATTCCGAAATTATTGAAGCGCACCGGCATCAAACTGGAAGACGTCGGCCTGTGGGAACTCAACGAGGCCTTCGCCGTGCAGGTCATTTACTGCCGCGACAAGCTGGGCATTCCCGATGATCGGCTCAACGTCGACGGCGGCGCCATCGCCGTCGGCCACCCCTACGGCATGTCCGGCGCCCGGCTCACCGGCCACGCGCTGATCGAAGGCAAGCGCCGCGGCGTCAAATATGTCGTCGTCACCATGTGCATCGGCGGCGGCCAGGGCGCGGCCGGATTGTTCGAAGTCGCTTGATTTAATTGCAGCGGCTTCGCCAAAGCTCGGCCGCTCTTGCATCTGATAAAGGGCGGACATGGCGCGCACGAAAGTAGTCAGCGACATCGCAGGCAAGGTCTGGAAAATCGAAGCCGCGGCCGGCACCAAGGTTGCGCAGGAGGACACGATCCTCATCCTCGAGTCGATGAAAATGGAAATCCCGGTGTCCGCCCCGCGCGCGGGCACCGTGGTCGAGATCTATTTCAGCGAAGGCGAAGTGGTAGGCGAGGGCGAAGTAGTCGCGGAAATCGAATAGTCTCGATCGGTAGTGGCGACCCCGCTACTGCCGTGATCCGGACGATGTAGTGCGCCCAGCGACTGCAGATTGCGTTCGGCGTCCGGGTGGTTTCGTGTCGGACCCAAGCTGACGTCGCGGCCGACGCGATGGTAAAGGTCAGGCAGCAAAACCAGGTCATGCGGCCGGGTCGCACTGGACCACGACGGTGCCGAGCTTGTCGCCGCGCTCAACCGCGAGGTGAGCGAGCGCCGTGTCGCGCAGCGGGAAGCGCGCCGCAATGGTATGGATGGCGCGACCTTGGGCGAGCCATCGATTGATTTCCCGCTGCGCCTCGCGGCGCGAGGCGAGCGGCGTGCCCGGAAGCAGGACGCCATGTAAGGTGACGTTCTTGCGCATGAATTCGTAGAACGGCAGTACGGGGCTCGTTTCGCCGCGCGACGCGTAAGCGGCGATCACGCCGTTCGGACGCAGCAGCTTGAGGCTTGCCGCGAGATTGCCGCCGAAGTCGACCTCGACTATGCGGTCCACCCCGTCCGTAGCGGCGAGCAGCGTTTCGATCCAGTTGGCTTCGCGGTAATTGACGACCATGTCCGCGCCTGCGCGCACCGCGTGCCGCGCTTTCGCCTCGCCGCTTACCGTGGCGAGCACGCGCGCCCCTCCCCATTTGCCGAGCTGAATCGCATAGTGGCCGACTGCACCGGCGCCGCCGGTCACGAGCAAAGTCTTTCCCTCGACCGGTCCGTCCGAGAAGACGCAGCAATAGGCGGTCATGCACGGAATGCCGAGGCAGGCACCTTCGACAAAGCCCGTGCCCTCGGGCAGCGGCATGACGAGCTTCTCGTCCAGCGCGATGTTTTCCGCCGCGGTGCCGAGCGCGCGTCCGCGCTGGCCGTTATAGAGCCACACGCGCTGCCCGACCCAGGCCGCGTCGACACCGTCGCCGACCGCGTCGACGACGCCGGCGCCGTCGCTGTTCGGAATGACCAGTGGAAACTCCATCGGATAACCGTTGCCGCGCCGGCGGTTGCAGTCCGCCGGATTCGTTGCCGACGCGACCAGGCGCACGCGCAGCTCGCCACGTTGCGGGTGAGGCGTCGCCTGGTCGCCCAATTGAAGTACCTTCACGGCATCGCCTTGCGCGGTATACCAGACGGCTTTCATATGCAGGCTGATCCGCTAAGACTCATCAGGCACGCGAACCGGGCGCGCGGCGTACATTTCGCTTGTGTCCAGAAGACTTCACTTTTAGCATATCGGAACTATTACACCATATTTCGGGCTTCGACCGCGTCGCCCGATGTTCGAGGAAATCCCATGCGCTTCCGCAGCCGGCAGCTTCGCGTTCAAATCCTGCTCCTGTCGCTCGCGCTGCTACAGCCGCTGATTGTGCTTGGGCAATCCTTTCCGGGCCACGCGGTAACGTTGATTTGTCCTTGGCCTCCGGGAGGCGGCGCGGACGCACAGATGCGCGTTCTGGCAGAAACGACCGGCAGGTACCTCGGCCAGAAAGTGATCATCGAAAACCGGCCGGGCGCGGTCGGCACCGTCGGCGCCGCGTCGCTCGCCAATGCGAGGCCGGACGGCTATACGCTCTCGCAGCTGACCAACGCGGTGTTCCGCCAGCCCTTCATCGTCAAGACATCCTTCGATCCGGAGAAGGACTTCACTTACATCATCGGCATCTCGGGCTACAGCTTCGGACTGGTGGTCAGGGCGGATTCTCCCTGGAACACATTGCAGGACTTCCTCGATTACGCGAAGGCGAATCCGGGCAAGGTCACGTTCGGAACTTTCGGCCTGGGATCTCCGCCGCACACCGTCATGGATCGCGTCGCAGCCAGGCACGGCATTCAATGGCTGCACGTGCCGTACAAGGGTACGTCGGAGGACTTGGCGGCGCTCCAGGGCGGACATATTACGGCAAGCGCGGACGGCACCGGCTGGGGCCCGTTCGTCGATTCAGGCAAGTTCCGGCTGCTCGCCACCTTTGGCGAAAAACGGCTCGCGCGCTGGCCCAATGCACCGACGCTGAAAGAACTCGGCTACGGCATTGCCGAGGTATCGCCGTGGGGCGTCGCCGGGCCCAAAAGCATGGACGCCGAGGTGGCGAGGAAGCTGCACGATGCTTTCAAGAAGGGCATGGAGGATCCGGTTTTCCTCAAGATACTGGACAACCTCGCGCAAGAGCCGATGTATCTGTCCGGAAGCGACTACCGCAAGTACGCGCTGGAGGCCATCCCGGAACAGAAGGCCATCGTCGAAAAATATAACCTGAAACAGCAATGATCAATCGCCGCGTTTGCGGCAGAACGCGCATGAGCGCGGGCCATGCGACCGCGGGAAAAGTTCCTCGGCGCGGCAAGCGATCCGAAAAAAGCGCACGCAAAGACAGGGACACATTTTGAAAGAGCCTCACGCATGAATGCGCCGCATACGATCGTACTGCCCTCCAAGATCCTTTCACGCCGCGACCTGGAGTTCATTTTGTACGAATTTCTGGACGTGGAGAAATTGACCAGCCGGCCGCGCTACGCCGACCACTCGCGCGAAACCTTCGATGCAGCGCTAGACACCTGCGAGCGCATCGCGACCGAACTGTTCGAGCCGCATAACAAGAAAAACGACCAGAACGAACCCCATTTCGATGGGGAGCAGGTTCACATCATCCCCGAGGTCAAACAGGCATTAACCGCCTTCAGCCGGGCCGGCCTGATGGCGGCCGGGCAGGACTACGATCTCGGCGGCATGCAGTTACCCGCGGTGGTCAACGCCGCCTGCTTCGCCTGGTTCAAGGGCGCCAACGTCGCCACCGCCGGCTATCCCTTCCTCACCATCGGCAACGCCAACCTGCTGCTCGCACACGGCAGCAGGGAGCAGATCGACACCTACGTGCGGCCGATGATGGCAGGCCGGTTTTTCGGCACCATGTGCCTGTCGGAACCGCAGGCGGGGTCTTCGCTCGCCGACATCAAGACCCGCGCCGAGCCGCAGCCCGACGGCAGCTACCGCCTGTTCGGCAACAAGATGTGGATCTCGGGCGGCGAGCACGACTTGTCCGAGAACATCGTCCACCTGGTGCTGGCGAAGATTCCCGGCGCGCCGCCCGGCGTAAAGGGTATATCGCTGTTCATCGTGCCGAGAAAGCTGGTTGCCGCGGACGGTTCGCTCGGCGAGCGCAACGACGTCGCGCTCGCCGGCCTCAACCACAAGATGGGCTATCGCGGCACCGTCAACACGCTGCTCAACTTCGGCGAGGGCAAGTTCAGACCCGGCGGCAGCGCCGGCGCCGTCGGCTATCTGGTGGGCGAACCCAACCGCGGGCTCGCCTGCATGTTCCACATGATGAACGAAGCGCGCATCGGCGTCGGCATGGGCGCGGTGCTGCTCGGCTACACCGGCTACCTGCATGCGCTCGACTACGCGCGCAGCCGTCCGCAGGGGCGGCATCCGTCCGCAAAAAACCCGCAATCGCCGCAGGTGCCCATCGTCGAGCACGCCGACGTGCGCCGCATGCTGCTGGCGCAGAAGTCCTACGTCGAAGGCGGACTCGCGTTGTGCCTGTACTGCGCGCGCCTGGTGGACGAGCAAAAGACGGGCCAGAGCGAAGGCGCACGGCGTGAAGCCGGCCTGCTGCTGGATATACTGACGCCGATCACCAAGAGCTGGCCGTCGCAGTGGTGCCTGGAGGCGAACAGCCTCGCGATCCAGGTGCACGGCGGCTACGGCTACACGCGCGACTACAATGTGGAGCAGTTCTACCGCGACAACCGCCTCAACCCGATCCACGAGGGCACGCATGGCATCCAGGCGATGGACCTGCTCGGGCGCAAGGTCGGAATGGAGCAGGGACGCGCGTTCGAATTGCTGCTCGCCAGAATTGGCGAAACGATGGCCGCGGCGCTGGCAAGCGAATCGCAATTGCTGCAGCAATGCGCTCAAGCGCTGGATGCCGCGGTGCAGAATGCGGCCACGACTACGCGCCAGTTGTTGTCCGGGCACGATCCCGATTTAATGCTGGCCAATGCCGCGGTCTATCTCGAAATGCTGGGGCACGTCGTGATCGCGTGGATCTGGCTGCGCCAGGCGGTACTCGCCGCAAACACGCTCGCGACCGCGCAGGGCGACGACCAGGCGTTCTATCAGGGCAAGCTGCAAGCCTGCCGGTATTTCTTCCGCTACGAGTTGCCGCGGACGGCGGCGCAGAACGATCTCCTGCGCAGTCTCGACCCGACCTGCCTGGAAATGCGCGACGAGTGGTTCTAAGCGCCGGCGCCGGCATGGAAGACCGGCGTCAAGTCTGTCGAATGTCTAGCATCCAGAAGCATCAACGGCCGATTCTGAGTTGACCTTCACTGCGCCAGAGGCCACATGCTCAATCCCAGTTAGAACGGGCTTGAATTTTCAGTCGTTCTCCATTGGTGCACGCACATGACCGCCGATACCGCCCGGATGCATCGCCTGACCCTGCGCTTCGCAGACGCACAACTGGAGAAGGATTTTGCCGAGGAGCAGGCGCGCAAGGCGCTCAAGCCGTTTCGTGCAGCGATGATCTGCGTCGCCGTCGTGATGTTCATCATCTGGCTGCTAATGGACAAGCTTCTGCCGCAGATTCCGGACGCGAAGGCGCGGCTGTCCATGCCGATGCTGGTCATGCTCGCGATCCTGGCCTACGGCTACGCGCGCAGCTACATGCGTTCCTTTCTGCGCATGCACCAACTCAGCGTCCTCGCCGGCGCCTGGGCATTGGCCGCGGCCCTAGTCGGGATCTGCTCGCTCATGCCGCGCGCCTCGCTCGATGCCGTCGGCATGATGGTGATCGTCCACACGCTCAACGTCTACAGCATCGTCCGGCTGCGTTTTCCCGTTGCCTGTTACTGCGGCTGGGGGACGGCGGCCATCTACCTGGGCTACCTGAGCTACACCGGGGCGCTGGAAGGAACCGAGCTCGCGCGTCACGCGAGCATGCTCCTGCTCGCCAATTTGTTCGGCATGATAGCCGCCTTCCAGATGGACCAGTCCGCGCGCCGCGCCCGGTGCCGATGGAGAAAATAACCGCGTCCGAACTGACCGGCGCGATCCGGGCGGCGCTGGCACTGCCGACAGGTCCGCGATAGGCTGCCGCTGCGCGGCTCCAAGCAAGCGACGGACGCGGGGACATCGTGCGGCGTGTCGAAGCGATGGTCGCCGCGTGAGTGTAGTCGCAGCACCAGCCGAGACGCTTCAGGCAGAAATCAGCCGCCCTTCGCGCGAGGCGTTCATCGATGTCTACACTGAACGTTACGCCTTGGTCATGTCCCACCTCATTAGACCATAGCGTGTCCTGGGCGCGGCGCACTTGATCCGAAATTGCTTGCACTTGGTTTAGTGACACGACGGACCGACGTCAACAGTACGAAATAATTGATTGAGAACTTCGACCAAGTCATCCATAGTATTGGGCTTGAGAATTAACTCGCGTATGCCGATTGCCCGCGACTGAAGCTCGTCCTCGGTCTTGATGTAGCCGGAGGTCATGAGCACCGGCATATCCGCCCGGATGGCGAGCAGTGAACGCGCCAACTCGAAACCAGACATGTGGGGCATCGACAAGTCCGTCACCACGACATCGAATTCGCCCGGTTGCGCTCGAAATCTCTCCAGCGCGGCAACAGGATCGAGGAACCCTGACACTTTGTGTCCGTGGCGCTCCAGGGCCCGGGTTGCCAGAAAGACGAGCGCCTCTTCATCGTCTACGTACATCACGCGCCGGCCTGGCGCATGCTCCGTAGAGCTCGCTTCCGATCTTCCTTCGATTCCGCGTATTTCCGTTGCAACCGGAAAGTACAGATGAAAGCTCGATCCCTTGCCGAACGCGCTTTCCGCAAGGATGGCCCCGCCGTGACTGCGCATGATCCCGTAGACCATCGAGAGCCCCAGGCCGCTACCTTCGCCCATCGGCTTGGTGGTGAAAAAGGCGTCAAAGATGCGCGGCATCGTCGACTCATCCATGCCACAGCCGCTGTCTTTCACGCTCATGCGCACAAACTGGCCTGCGACCAAGCCGAGACCGGCCGCCTGGCCCGGCGCAACCTCGATGGAAGCGAGCGCATAATCGACCATGCCGGCGCGCGGCCCGATGGCGTAAGCCGCGTTCGTCGTGAGATTGACCACCGCTTCGTGAACCTGCGCGGAGTCCGCGAACACCCGCGGCAAGTCGCGCTCGAAGTTGGTGTTGAACGCAATCCCGGCGGGAACCGTAGAGCGCAACAGCGTCAACACTTCTTGTACCACCTCGGCCAAATCGACGGCTTCGCGCCGCGGCGGCTGCGGCCGCCCGAATGCCATGATGCGGCGCACGAGTTCGCTTGCCCGAAGACCGGCTTTCCTGATCTCGGACAGACTTACCGCCGCCGGATGGTCCGCATCCACGTCGGCTGCAGCCAGCTCCGCGTTGCCGCGAATCGCTGTCAGTATGTTGTTGAAATCGTGTGCGATTCCTCCCGCCAGCGTACCGAGCGATTGCAACTTCTGCGCATTCACATGCATCTCTTCCAAACGCCTAAGCTCGGTAATGTCCGTAAAAGAGACATAAACCTTATTCCAGCTTTGTTCGTACCCGGGGCATATGTCAAGGTAGAGCATAACGTTGCGTCGCTCTCCCTGAAGATCGCGTATCGGTACTTCGGCCTCGAAATGATTTGCACCAGTAGCCAGAACTGCCAGTTCCTCCGCAAAAACGACCAGCGATTCTGCATCGAAATATCGCGACAGGCTGGTCATCATCTCATCTGTCCCGCTCGCTCCGAAGAAGCGCACGCTCGCCTGGTTCATGTTGACGATTCGCACGAGTCTGGCGAGATTCATCGTTTCGGCCGGGCAACCGTTCAGGTAAGTGCGCAAATCGCTGCCGTGGGCGGTTGCCAATTCCTGCAGCCTTGCGTGAACCGCGGAGAAGTCTTCTTCCCAAATTGGCACTGGGGCGGATTCGAATAGCGAGCGGTATTGCGCCTCGCTTGCGCGAAGTCGCTCCGACATTTGCTTTTGTTCGGTGATGTCGCAAATGTTTCCGAAGACGCGCACAATCTTACCGGCTACCTTTTCGGTCTGCGCCATGGTACGAACCCATTTTTGCGTGCCCCGTGCCCCGACTAACCTTAATTCCAAATCGTACGGCTCGCCCAGATCCACTGCCCGACGGAATGCACGCTCGATCGCTGCCCGGTCTTCCGAAGCGTAATACTGCATGGCCTCGACAAAGTCATTAGGGTCGCAATCCCGGTCGATTTCGTGAATTCGATAGACCTCCTCCGTCCAGTAAGACGCGCCGGAAGCGACTTCGTATTCCCATCCGCCGATTTTGCTGATGTTTTGCGTTCGATTCAGCAAGGACTCGCTCCTGAGCAGCGCTGCCTCGCTGCGCAAACCGCGTGCGATCCTCCAGATATCACTGCCGACCAGATTCACCGTCTCAACGTCGAACTGGTCGTAATCGCTTGCCTTGTTACCTACGCCGACGATGATCCGCACCTGGTCCCCTTCGATTACCGGCACGCTGATCAGCCGCTGTAGAGGCACATGGCCGTTCGGCAAACTGCGTCTGCTGGTGCAATTTGGATAATCATTGACGACCGAAGCCTGTTTGCTTTGCACACAATCAGCCCAGATGCCCGAAGACGAAATGGGATAGTGCGTGTTGAAGGCCGCGCCACATTGCGCAAGCGTTCGCGACGACCACATGAGCAGGTCGACGCTGCGTTGATCCTCATTGACGAGGTGAAGAAACGCGATTTTACTGCCGGTTAAAGCTTCGATCTCTTCCATGCCGATTCTTAAGACGTCGTTCTCTGTCAATGACCTGTCGATTTGGCTGATCTTGAGCAATGAGGCGGTTCGACTATCCGCACGCTGACGCTCGGACAGCGCACGCTGATTCTCTTGCAGTAATCGGTCGGATTGATCCTTAGCGCTCGATAGTTCGCGATTGACCCGTCTCTGTCTTGAAAATAATGCCGTGACCAGCAAGGCGCCCGCCCAAAGAAGGACAGTGATGCTCGTTGCGACGGAAAAATACAGGATCCGGTCTTTTCGGACGCCGGCGAGGGCTTCGTCCAATGAAGTCGCCACGCGCATCGAGATCGGATAATTGCCGATCGCTTCCGTCGCAATGATTCTGGGTGTGGCATCGACTGTGCCCGCCGATATGAAATAACCGGTCTTCATTTCGCGGGCACGCTGAAATGCGGCCGTGTTGCTGATGTTCATCGCGAACTTCAAGTCGGTCTTACTGCGTCGAAGTATGACGACACCATCGTCGCGCACGATCATGACAATTCCGTTTCCGAGCGCTAGGCCACTAAAGTAGTCTGCAAAGCGTCTGGCGTCCAGAGCGATGAGCAGCACACCGGCGAACGCGCCGTTGGATGTGTTCAAGCGCCTGGTCAGTGGTATCAACCACTCATTCGTCGTGCGACTTACGATCGGCGTTCCGATGAACAGGTCTTCGCTGTTGGCATTCGTGTGGACCGCAAAGTACTCGCGATCGCTGCGCGATCCTTTTTTCATCTGCGGCAAGCTCGATGCGGTGATAAGGCCCGACGCATCGAATGTTGAAATACGCGCGACATGCGGATCGGGCGTAATGGTGTCTTTGTAGCTGCGAAGATCGATCTTCGCCACACCCTTGGTCTGCAATTGCGCGGCAAGCAGTTTTGAATGAGCATCCACATCCGCGATGACACTCAATGCGCGGTCCTTGAACGCGCGCGCGAGATTGACGTTCGCCTCCGCTTCGCGTGAAATCGCCTCAAATTCCTTGTTGGAAACGTACTGATACGCCCCAAACCAGACGGCGACGGTCGCAATCAGCGATCCGGTCACAACCATGAGCCAGACCGGAAACATTTCGGCGCGCCTCGAGATGAAGCGCCGCGCGCCACCTAAGTCGGCAGACATCATTGGAAGAAACGCGAGTCCGGTATGGATCAACGAGAGAACGCCCTAAGCGGGGCCTTCTTTATTCTTTATGCCGGTGAACCCGAAAATTATTAGTATAGCTGCCAATCCTTTGTCGCGCTTGGGTTCAAGGTGATGATGGCGATGAGTGCAGCCGTGTCGGCGGAACCGGCCAAGCTGCGATTCCAAGCGCGATGAACTATGTATTTCAGTTCTTCCACGGGCGAACGCCGCGTTCCGATGCGCTGATCGTCTTTCGGGAAAATCGGGACCGTGCCAGACCCAACGGCAGGAGCTCGGCATACTCTGGCGGGGCGTCGGCTTGCTAGGTTGCAGCGGACGCTCAGTTCGCTTGATTCATGGATGGACCAACGACCGCACTTGGCCGAAGCCGCGAGTTCAAGGCAGGCGGACACCAAAATCAACACAAACGACAGCTATCCGAAAACGCGGACTGGCGCTTTCGACCCTGAAGAGTCACTCATCTCCCCGGCATTCTAGGGGCGGGTACGGCATGTAAAGCAGTCAGTTCAACGCTTGAGAGGGGCCTCCACGTTCGACATCTGCATCACAGCGGTTGGCAGCCTCTCACCCTGGATGGAGACTGAAGCGACTTCCATATTGAGACGCCGCAGTTCATCGGGCGTGAATGTAATCTCTGCTGCACCGATGTCCTCCTCCATATGCGCTACATTAGTTGTGCCAGGAATGGGAACGATCCAGGGCTTCTGCGCGAGCAACCATGCCAATGCTAGCTGGGCGGGTGTTGCATTCTTTTGACGCGCCCACGACTTGACGACATTGACCAAGGCCATATTGGCAGGTAATGCTTCCGGTGCAAATCGCGGAACCATTGCGCGGAAATCCATCTCGGGGCTTGTTTCAAAGCGTGTGTCCGCCGTGACCGTTCCTGTCAGGAAACCCATACCCAGCGGACTCCAGCTGACAAAGCCAATCCCCAGTTCCTCACAGATCGGAAGTACCTGTGCCTCTGGTCCCCGGTACAGCATGGAGTATTCGTTCTGTATCACGGCAAGTGGCAGCACGGCATGCGCCCGGCGAATCGTTTGGATGCCGGGTTCAGACAGACCGAAGTGCAACACTTTCCCTTCGGCGACCATGTCCTTCACAGTGCCTGCGACATCCTCAATTGGTACCAGCGGATCGACTCGGTGTTGAAGCAGCACATCAATGCGGTCAGTTCTTAGGCGGCGCAACTGTGCTTCGACCACCTGCCTGATATGTTCAGGTCGGCTATTGAGGCCACCGAGACGCTGTCCGGTCTTCAGATCCACATTCATGCCGAACTTGGTTTCAATAACGGCCTTGTCGCGTATTCCTTGGAGCGCCTCGCCAACAATCTCCTCCGAGAGGAAAGGTCCGTACACCTCGGCCGTGTCGATCAGGGTAACGCCCCGTTCAATAGCCTTCCGAATAAGTGCGACAGCTGCCGGGCGGTCAAACGTGCTGCGGTAGAGGTCATTGACCACTCCCTGTGCAGTACCAGGACGCCACTGGCAGCCAAGACCGACCGGAAATACATCGAGTTTCCCCAATTTACGTCGCTGCCCTGACATAGTTTGCTGGGTCGCGGGCTTCCCTCCTTCATCGGTTGCTGCTCTGGCTTGACCAGCGAATGCGGTCAATAGCCACGGCGCAATACCCAGGGCGGCGGCGGTGGCCAGCACCTGTCGGCGTTGCAGGCTCTTGGGTTGATCGTATGGCTTATGGTTGATGAACATGATGAACTCCTGATGGTGACTGAGTTTGGCTACTTGCCAACGAGCTTGGCGAGTTGCGGCGGGTAGCGATTCCCTTGAACCGTAATGTCGGCCAGTACGTTGTCGATTTCCTGCAGATCATCCGGGCTAAGGGATAAATCTGCTGCAGCCAGGTTTTCTTCCAGGCGGTGCAGTTTCGTTGTACCTGGAATCGGAACGATCCACGGCTTTTGGGCTAGCAGCCACGCCAGGGCGATTTGCGCCGGTGTGGTGTGGCGTGCCTCGGCAAGGCGCTTGATGGCATCGACCAAGACTTGATTGGCGTCGCGCGCTTCAGCAGTGAATCGTGGAACCACGTTGCGGAAATCGTTCGCACAGAAGGTGGTGCTTGGGTCGATGGTGCCCGTCAGGAAGCCTTTGCCAAGCGGGCTGAACGGGACGAAGCCGATGCCCAGTTCCTCCAATGTTGGTATGACCTCACCTTCCGGTTCTCGCCACCACAGGGAGTATTCGCTTTGCAATGCAGCGACAGGTTGCACGGCATGTGCCTGACGTATGGATTCCACACTGGCTTCGGAGAGTCCGAAGTGCCGGACCTTGCCCTGTGAGATCAGGTCCTTGACTGTGCCCGCTACGTCCTCCATGGGCACGGCTTGATCGACGCGGTGCTGGTAGAGCAGATCGATATGGTCGGTACGCAGGCGTCGAAGTGAAGTTTCGACCACCTCGCGAATACGTTCTGGGCGGCTATCAAGTCCTTGTGCGACTTCGCCATTTTTGAATCCGAACTTGGTGGCAATGACCACTTGATCGCGCACCGGCGCCAGGGCCTCGCCGACCATTTCCTCATTCTGGGCGCCATACGCCTCGGCGGTATCGAAGAAGGTCACGCCCCGTTCAAACGCGCCGCGGATCATTTGGATTCCAGTGCCGCGATCGACACCGGCTCCGATACCAAAGCTCAGCCCCATGCAGCCGAAGCCGATGGCCGAAACCTCTGGTCCATTGATCCCCAGTCTGCGCTTGGGAATAAATTTCATGGTGTTCTCCTATGAGGGTTCAATCGTCCAGCCGCCGTTCGCTCATCCACTTGACGATGGATGGATCACGGTGCGAGAAGAAGGCGCTTTGGCCGGTCTCCAGCGCAGCGACCGCAGCCATGTCGGCGTCGTCAAGCTGGAAGTCGAAGATATCCAGGTTCTCCGCCATGCGTTCCTTGCGTACTGACTTGGCCAGTGTCACGACCTCCCGTTGCACCAACCAGCGCAGGACGACTTGCCCGACCGATTTGCCATACTTCCTTCCAATCTCGACCAGCGTCGGGTTCGTGAATAGGTTATTGCGGCCCTCGGCAAACGGTGCCCAAGCCTCAGCCTGCACACTGTTTTCGCGCATGAAAGCCAGTGCGTCCGCCTGCTGATGGAAGGGATTTACCTCAATCTGATTGACCGCCGGCGTAATCTCGTTGAATGCCTTGATGTCCATTACCCGGTCAGTGTGGAAGTTGCTGATGCCGATAGCACGCAGCTTGCCAGCCTTGTACGCCTGCTCCATTGCACACCAGGAGCCGTGCACGTCGCCGAATGGCTGGTGAATCAAATACAGGTCGAGGTAGTCCAGTTGCAGCAGCTGTAGCGACTTGTCTATCGCCTGTAGCGTCCGCTCGTAGCCGGCGTCTTGTACCCAAAGTTTGGTGGTGACGAACAGTTCCCCGCGCGGTATGCCGCTGGTACGCAGTGCTCGTCCGACGGCTTCCTCGTTCTTGTAAGACGCTGCCGTATCGATCAGTCGATAGCCGACATCGATGGCATCGAGAACGCTTCGTTCGCATTCGGCAGGATCAGGAATTTGGAAGACACCGAAGCCAAGGATCGGCATCTGGATTCCGTTGTTGAGTGTGACGTGGTTCATGTTGTGTCCCTTCATCGAGTCGTGTCATGGATTGAAAGCGTATGTCATCAGTTTACGAGCTGCATTGACAGTTGAATAGCCCGCAATCGCTTGAAGGATTAACAACAAATATATGATAATAAGCCACTGGAGGAGCGCGATGGCTATCAACGAACTACGATCCATTTCCATCTTCGTCAGCGCGGCTGAATTGGGGAGCTTGCGCAAGGCGGCCGCCGCTCTGGGCATCACACCGCAAGCCGCGAGCCAGGCGCTGGCACAACTGGAACAGCATTTGGACGTTCGCTTGTTCCACCGCACTACGCGTGTGATGTCACTGACGGACGAAGGCCGTCAGTTCCTGGAAGAAGCGCAGCCCGCGCTGCGTGGCCTTCAGCGCGCCTTGGAGGGTGCGAAGCGCGCCAAAGAGGAGATCGCCGGCCCGCTGCGCATCGTCGGCCCACGTTCGACGTTCCAGGGGATCATCTGGCGGCTGCTTGAGGAGTTCCGCCAGCAATACCCAGGCATCGTACCCGACGTGCAGTTGGAGGACCGTGTTGGTAACTGGGTGGAAGACCGGGTCGACGTCGGCTTCCGGCTCGGAATGTCGGCGCATGAAGGCGTGATCGCGCGCCGCCTGTTCCCGGTACAACTCATCATCTGCGCATCGCCTGCCTATCTAGAGAAGCGCGGCATGCCGGACAGCCTGGCCGCACTACCGTCGCATCAATGCAGTGTATTTCGACATCCAGACTCGGGTGCCATCGTGCCCTGGCGCGTGAAGGTGGGCGACGACGTGATCGAGCAAACGGTTGTCCCGGCGATCTGCACCAACGACGAGGTATTGGAACTGCAAGCAGTGTTGGCAGGCCAGGTGATCGCACAGCTGGCGGGCGTGACGGCTGCACCATATATCCGTTCCGGCAGACTCGTTCCACTGCTGGTCGACCACATCCACGACCAAGCCAGCTACTTCGTGTATTTTGGCAGCCGCACATCACAAACGGCGCGTGCCCGTGCGTTTATCGATTTGGCGGTGCAGCGATTGGCCGACAACACCGAGTACGTCTTGACCGCGAAGGAATTGCGGCAAGCTCGGCCGAGGCACCGTCGCCTCTAGTTGGTGCGGACATCCAATTTAGCAAACGGCTTCGGTCCGCTGTGGTTCAGGTTTGTTCGTGGCCGATCTGCCGTCATTGAGTAACGATCCGGGGAATGGCGGCTTCTCTCATGAGCAGCCGCTCAGACGCCTGGGGTTTTCGCGTCGCCAGTGACTCTTCCTGGCCGGGAGCGGCGATTGCCGAATTTCGATGTAAGCGGCCGATGACAAAAGGAGCGCGAATTGAGGTAGGTTTCCTTTGCCGCGATGTACTTGATATGCACTCCCTTCCATATCCGGGCATTTGTGGCAACAAACAAGGGCGGCCGGAATCATTCGCGGAGCCTATTCGTGCCTCGCTCCGGCCATCGGTTTTTCGGGTTCTGGGGTCAGGCGTTCAAAGGAACGCGAACATGGTGGCGCCTCGATAGTAGGAGTAATGAACAGAACAAGCGCCGCGAGTTGGCAATGCGCTTGGATCAGGTGCGCTCCCATGGCCCATTGGGGGTATTCGCGCGGCTGCAGGGCCGGGGCTGGCGCGCCGGTTTACTGCGACCGCTTTATCGCCCTGCGTTGCGTCGTGTGCCGCTGCAACGTAAGCTTTTCGCATGCCTGAACTGTGCCGCTTTTTCGGCACCATCATTCGGACATATTCCGAGATCGGCGAACTCCATCACGTGCTTCACTTTCATGCATACTATCAAGATAAGGTCGCGATATTCAGTTTGGACCCGATACTACTGATGGCGGGACGACTGTCCATTCGCCAGCAGTCTGGTCTAGGCTTGGGCGGAACTGCATCAGGCTGAACTGCTGGAGGACTGGCAGCGTCTGCAAAATGGCCGCTAGCCGTTCGCGATCACGAATCGAGAGCACGAGGAGCCGGGAATGGGTCGGAACGAATCCTTTCCCAAACTGATCCTTTTGATTTTAAAATCGGCCCTATTTGTACCAAAGAGGATTTCCCAATGAGCGTCAAGAAACTGATGGATCTGACCGGCAAGGTCGCGCTGGTCACCGGCGGCTCGCGCGGCCTGGGGCTGCAGATTGCCGAGGCCCTGGGCGAGATGGGCGCCATGCTCGCGCTCACCGCGCGCAAGCCGGACGAACTGGCGCAGGCGAAGGAACACCTCGGCCGCATGCACGATCAGGTGTTCGCCCTGCCCTGCGATCACAGCCAGCCCGCCAGCATCCAAGCGGCAATCGAACAGATCATGCGGCACTATGGCCAGGTCGATATCCTGATCAATAACGCCGGCACCACCTGGGGCTCACCCGCCGAGGACCACCCGCTGGAGGCCTGGCAAAAGGTCATGGACCTCAACGTCACCGGCCTGTTCCTGACCACGCAGCTGGTGGGCAAGCTGTCGATGATTCCGCGACGCTACGGCCGCATCGTCAATATCGCCTCCATCACCGGGCTGTTCGGCAACGACCCGCGCATCCAGAAATCGCTCGCCTACAATACCAGCAAGGGTGCCGTGGTGAACCTGACGCGCGCGCTGGCGGCCGAATGGGGGCAGTACAACATCACCGTCAACGCGATCGCACCCGGATTCTTCCCGTCGAAAATGACCCACTGGATCCTCGGGCAGGTCGGCGACGCCGCGATTGCGCAGACGCCCCTCGCCCGCCTGGGCGGCGAAGAAGACCTGAAGGGCCTGGCGGCGCTGTTCGCATCGGACGCCGCCGCGCACATCACCGGACAGATCGTCGCCGTCGACGGCGGCGCCACCTGCATTTAGGCGGGAACCGCTCGCCCGAATGAAACTCAGCCTCTCCAAAGAATACGGAACCCCGCTTCCGTTCATCGATCACCTGGGCGTGGAGCGCGTGCACAGCCACGACGGGCGCGCCCTGCTGGCGATGGACGTCAAGCCGGCGTTCCGCAACAGCTGGAACGCCGCTCACGGCGGCGTCATCATGACTCTGCTCGACAGCGCCATGAGCTTGGCCGCGAGGCTGCACCTGAAGGGCGAGTCGGGCGGCATCCTGACCATAGAGATGAACGCGAAATTCATCAAGCCGGGCATCGGCGAACGCCTGGTCGCCGAGGGCAAGGTGATCGGCGGCGGCAGGACGACGCTGTTCTGCGAAGCCGAGGTGCGCGACGAAACCGGCACTCTGATCGCCAAGGGCATGGGCACGTTGAAGCCGGTGAAGAAAAAGGACGCATAGGCCGGGGCCGTTTCACAATGACCGAACTGGCCCCCGATACCGGGGAGTATGAGGCGCCCGGAGTGCGGCCCTTGCGTTCCCACCCGGACCCCTCTTACCGCAATGAGCCATCATCCGAGATTTCCCGATTACGGCAATCCGTGGCACCATGCAGGCGCAACAGGAGATTTCAACCGTTTTTCCCATCCAGAGAACCCGTGAGGAGCGCGCATCTTGAACATCAAATCATTGTTGCTGTCCGCAGTTCTGCTGCTCCTGGCGCAGGCTGGCCAGGCGCAAACCGTCCTGAAAATGGCCCACGTCTACGTTCCAGGCAACATCTGGTACGACACCGCGGAGGCCTACGCCAAGGCGGTGGAGCAGAAATCGGGCGGAAAAGTCCGCATTCAAATCGCCCACTCGGGATCGACCGGCGACTGGCCGCAGGCGATCGAGGGCTTGAAAATCGGCGTCAACGACATCGTGCTGCAGTCGATCGGAACCCTGGACCGCTACAACATCGTCGCCGGCGTCGAAGCCTATCCCTACCTGGTGCGCGAGGTCGGCCACTTCAAGAAGGTCTATTACGGCCCGGTCGGCGCCGAACTGTTCGACGAAATCGCGAAGAAGACCTCGTTTCGCATCATCGGCGCCGGTTATCGCGGCGCGCGCCACCTGAGTTCGAACCGGCTGGTGCGCAACCTGGCCGAATTGAAGGGCCTGAAAATGCGGGTGCCGCCGCTGAAGATGTATCGCATGACCTGGGAGTACCTGGGCGCGAGCCCAGTGCCCATGGGGCCGGCCGAACTGTTCACCTCGTTGCAGCAGGGCGTGGTCGACGCGCAGGAAAACCCGCTGGAATTCATCGAAAACTACAAGTTCAACGAGGTGCAGAAATACCTGGTCGAAACCGCGCACGTCATGGGTGCCATGACCTGGATCTACTCTGACGCGCGGCTGAAACAGCTGCCGCCGGACGTGCAGAAACTGCTGAAGGAAGAGGGCGACAAGGCGATGCTCGACGCCACCGAGAAAATGATCAAGCTCGAAGGCGAAATCAAGAAGCGCCTCGAGTCCAAGGGCATGCAATTCGTGAAAATCGATACCGGGCCGTTCCAGACCACGCTGGCGCCGATGCGAAAGGATTTTCCCGAGTTGTCCACCTGGGTGGAAAAAATTCAGGCAGTTCGCTGAAGATCCGCAACCAACGTCATTTTGTTACGGCCGATATCGGGGCGTATGAGGGGCCTGGGAACGGGTGGGCCCCGTCCATTCCCGCATTGATCGCCTCATTTCGAAAAGAATTCTGATCGATGAAATCGAGGTTGCACCTTGCGCTGAAACTCGAACGCCTGCTGGATCTGCTGATGGCCGCGGCCCTGGCCGTCATGGTCACGACCATCAGCTATCAGGTATTCGGCAGATACGTACTCGGCAGGGCCCCTTCCTGGACCGAGGAGTTGACGCGCTTCCTGCTGATCTGGATGACCATGCTCGGCAGCGCGGCGGCGCTGCGCCACGGCGGGCATATCACCGTGACCTTCCTGATCGAAATGCTGAATCCCTTCTGGCAAGCGGTGTTTCTGATCGTCCGCGATGTATTCCTCGTCGCCGTGTCCGGGATATTCATGTATTTCGGGACCAAGTTCGCCCTGTTGAACGGCGCGCAGGATTCGGCGGCGCTGGAGATACCGATGATGCTCCCGTATGCGGCGCTCCCCACGAGCGGATTGCTGATCCTGCTGATCGTCGGCGTCACCCGCTGGGCCCGATCTCCGATCGATGTTGCGCAGGGGGAATTCATTTGAGCGGCGCATGCTCCTGTTCGTAATCGTCGTCGTAGTCTTCAGCATCCTGATGCTGATTGCGCTGCCGATTTCCTTCAGCCTGATTCTGGCCGCCGCCGCCGGCATCGTCTACATCGGCACCATCAACATGATGATCGTGCCGCAGCAGGTGATCGTCGGCGTCGACAACTACCTGCTGCTGGCAATACCCTTCTTCCTGCTGGCGGGCGACCTGATGTCCTCGGGCGGCATGACGGATCGCCTGCTGGATTTCTGCAATGCGCTGTTCGGCCGATTTCGCGGCGGTCTGGCGATCTCGAACGTCGCCTCCGCGACCTTCATGTCCGGGATCTCGGGTTCGGCCATCGCCGATACCAGCGCCCTGGGCAGAGTCGTCATCCCGGCCATGATCAAAAGCGGTTACAGCGCGGAATTTTCGGCCGCGCTGACCGGATGCGCCAACGTCGTCGGCCCCATCATTCCACCCTCGATCACTTACATCCTGATCGGCGTCCTGACCGACCTGTCGATTGCCAAACTGTTCCTCGCCGGAATACTCCCGGGACTTTTGTTCAGTTTCGCGATGCTCGTCGTCGCCTACGTCCAAAGCATACGCAGGAACTATCCAACGCATCATCGCGCCGCTTGGAGCGAAATCGTGTTCACCGGACGCAGGGCGTTCTGGGCGCTGATCATGCCGGTGATCATCATCGGCGGCATCCGCTTGGGGATATTCAACGTCACCGAATGCTCGGCCGTAGCGGTGATCTATGCCTTGCTCGTGGGCGGCCTGATCTATCGCGAGCTGTCGCTGCCGCTGATCTATGGCGCGCTGGTGCGAACCGCGCGCACCACTGCGGTGATCATGCTGGTGATCGCCGGGGCGCAGATCGTATCCTGGCTGCTCGCTTATCAGAATATCCCGCAGCAACTGGCCGATGCGATGTTGAGCGCCACCAAAAGTCCGTGGGTCTTCCTGCTGCTGGTCAACCTGCTCCTGATCGCCATCGGCACCTTCATGGAGAACGGACCGGCGCTGGTCATGCTGGCGCCGGTGCTGTACCCGATCGCGGCCAAATTCGGCGTCGATCCCTACCATTTCTCCATGATCGTTTCCATGAACCTGGTGATCGGCTTGCTCACGCCGCCGGTGGCCCTATGCCTCTCGATCGCGGCGCTGATCGGCAAGGTTTCGATGGACAAGGTCGTCTACGAATCGATCCCGTTTTTCATCGCGGCAATCGCGGTGCTGCTGCTGGTAACTTACATCCCCGCAATTTCCCTGCTGGTTCCGCGCCTGCTGGGTTAATTCGAGCGACCACGAGGAGGGATTCATCATGCATGTAGGCGTCATCGGCGTAGGCAATATGGGGTCGGGTATCGCGATGAACCTGATCGACAAGGGGCACACCGTCACCGTGCGCGACATCCGGCCCGAAGCCGAGCAGCGCGTCGCCGCGCATGGCGCGCGCATGGCGCCAAACCCGAAAGCCCTGGCCGACGCGGTCGACATTGTCATCCTGGTGGTGGTGAATGCGGCGCAGATCGAATCGGTGCTGTTCGGCGCGGACGGCGTTTTTTCGGGTACCGGCGCCGGCGCTGCCACCAGGCGCCCGAACGCCGCGGCGGTGATGATCTGCAGCACGATCGCGCCGGAGGACACCGAGCGCTTCGCCAAAGGCGTCGAAAGCTTCGGCGCCGCATTGCTCGATGCGCCGATTTCAGGCGGCCCGGCGCGCGCACGCGCCGGCACGATGAGCGTGATGCTCGCCGCTGCGGAGGACGCGCGCGCAAGGTTCGACGCGCTGCTGCACGACATGGCCGCTCACGTCCTGCTGGTGAGCAAACGCGTCGGCGATGGCGCGCGCGTCAAGCTGTTGAACAATCTGCTCGGCGGCATTCAGCTCGTTGCGGGTGCGGCAGCGCTCGCCGCGGGCGAGCGCATGGGGCTTTCGGGCGAGACGCTGTTCAAGGTGATCTCGGCCAGCTCCGGGCAGTCATGGGTGACCGACGACCGTCTTCCACGCGCCCTGGCGGGCGACTTCGAACCGCGCGCGCACGCGCACATCCTGACCAAGGACGTGACTCTGGCGCTGGAAATGCTGAAAAGCGCAGGCGAGTCCTTTCCGCTCGGAGAGATCGCGCTGCAGACGTTCCAGGCGGCGCTTGACGCAGGCTGGCGGGACCGGGACGACTGCGTGGTGCTCGAGGTGGCCAGGGGCAAAGTCGGGGTCCCGACTGCGGATTCGCGTCGAGGCATGCCCAGTCTGAATTCTTAAGCCTAGCCATCACGCCTGCGCCGCCGGCCTGCGCCATACCGACCGCGTGACCAGCGCTCCGCCTCAGTAAGAATCGCTCGCAATTGCGTGCCGGCGGCGGCCTGCGCAAGCGCAGCGGGAGGAGGAAACACCGCGCCATCGATGGCTGCCAATCCCCTTGTTTTGCTTCGGTCGGAATTGATGTAGGTCAATCTGGCGAGTCGAAAGCATCGGTAACATCGTGCAATGCGCTGGCTACGGGAAAAACAGGCGGCGCATAGCGGGTTCAGCCCGACGTATGCCGATGACCGCCGAGAACACCCGTAGCGAAGAAAGCGCATAACTTTCGATGCCAGGTTGGGGGAAATCGCAATGTTCAGTCAACGCGTGAGGCACGTGATGGAGAAGAAGAAACTTCTCACCGCCCCGCCGGATACCACCGTCAGCAAAGCCGCCAAGCTGATGGCGAACAAGAACGTCGGTGCAGTCATGGTCGTCGATGGCGAGCGCCTGGTCGGGATTTTTACCGAACGCGATGCCGTGTTTCGCGTCATGGCACAGGGGCTCGATGCGCTGACCACCAAATTGTCCGCGGTGATGACGAGCGATCCTCAGACTGTGGATCCGGACAAATCGTTCGGTTTCGCGCTGCTGATGATGCACGAGAACGGGTTTCGCCACGTACCGGTGATCGAGAACGGCAAACCGATCGGGATCGTCTCGTCGCGCAATGCGCTCGATCCAGACATGGAAGAATTCGTGTCCGAAGCGCAGCGGCGCAAGCATATCCGCTAGTTTTTTCCGACGCTGGACAACTCTGAGCAGCGCGATCAATCGCGCGCCGCGATCGCGGCATGGCGATGGTTGATTAAGGCTCAGCCCTACCCGCCCAGGCTTTTCATTCATAACCCCGATTTTGCTACGGATGTGCTTTTCATCCGTAGCAAAATCGGGATTGGCGCGCGCAGCGCGCAACGGTCGAACGCCGAGATCGGCGAACGCTGGCGAAAACTCAAAGCCGCGGCGGTTGCACTTGCGCGGACGGCGGCCCGTCCGCGCGGATTGTCGATTGCGCACGGATGAAAAGCGTATCCGCGCGCAATCGACAATCTTGAATAAAAGCAAACCCGAAACCGCTATTGCATCGATCCATGCCCGCTCGCCGCATTCGACCGTATTTGCGGCGCCAGGCGAGAACTTCTCAGGACAGCGTCTTCATCGACTCGGGGGTAAACGGCAGCAGATCCTGCATGCGATTTTCGCGCACCTTGGTCGCCCAGGCGTGGTCCACCAGCAAGGCCCGCCCCACTGCAGCCAGGTCGACTTCGTCGCGCACGACCATCTCGAGCAGTTTGTCGATGCTCGTGATCGCCGCCCCTTTGCCGCGAAAGGCGGCGAACATGTCCGTGTCCAGGCTCACCGAACCGACGGTGATCACGGGCTTGCCGATCAGCTTCTTGGTCCATCCGGCCAGGTTGAGGGGCGAGCCCTCGAACTCCGGTTCCCAGAAACGCCGCGTGGAGCAATGGAACACGTCGACGCCAGCATCGGCCAAAGGCGCCAGGAATCTGCCCAGCAATTCCGGCGTGCCTGCCAGGCGCGCGGCGTAGTCCTGCTGCTTCCATTGCGAGAATCGGAACAGGATGGGGAAGTCGGGCCCGACGGCGCGGCGGCAGGCCCTGACGATTTCCGCCGCAAAGCGGGTGCGCGCAAGCTGGTCGCCGCCCCAGCGATCGCTGCGCTGGTTGGTGCCTTCCCAGAAGAACTGATCGATCAGATAGCCATGCGCGCCGTGAATCTCGACGCCGTCGAAGTCCAGGCGTTTGGCGTCGGCAGCAGCCTGGCCGAAGGCCGCGATCACCGCTTCGATCTCGGCCTCGCTCATCGGCTCGACCACCTTGATCCCCGGCTTGAACAGGCCCGAGGGCCCGATCGGCGGCGCTTCCGGATTCGGCCGGTCGCCGATTTTTCTCACCGTGCCCACATGCCAGATCTGCGGCATGATGCGGCCGCCCACCGCGTGCACTTCGGCAACGACCTTCGCCCAGCCGGCCAGCGCCGCCTCGCCGAAGAAAGAGGGGACGCGCGGATCGTTGGTCGAGGCCGGATGGTTGATGACCGTACCTTCGGTGATGATCAGCCCTACATGATTCTCGGCGCGGCGGCGGTAATAGGCAGCGACATCCGCCCCCGGCACTCCGCCCGGCGAGAAGCTCCGCGTCATCGGCGCCATGACGATGCGATTATCCAGTTTCAAATTCTTGACGGCAAACGGCTTGAACAACGGTGCGGATGGGAGGGCCATGGGTTTGTGCTCTGGAGATTGTGAAATTTGCGGAGGTAAGCCGGTGCGCGCACTAGGCAATGCCGCCGGCAACATAGTCGTTCGCCATTTTAAACCATGAGGGCGATGATGTTTTCTGCTTATGCGTGTGCACCATGCCGTGCGCGCCGGGCGGCCCCGCTCGAAGCGTTGTATCATGAACGATCCGCAGCGCACCCTCGCCTGCCCCTCCATCAACCTGATCCAGGAGACCACGATGGCTGAAGCCATGATTTTCGATGCGATCCGCACGCCGCGCGGCCGCGGCAAGTCCAGCGGCGCCCTGTACGACATTAAACCGGTCAACCTGCTCGCAGGCGCATTGAATGCGCTCGCCGGCCGGCACGATCTGGATACCTCGCAGGTCGACGACGTGGTGATCGGCTGCGTCTCGCCTATAGGCGAACAGGGCGCCTGCATCGGCAAGACCGCCGCGCTTGCGGCGGGCTGGGATTGGAAAGCCGCGGGCTTTCAGTTGAACCGCTTCTGCGGCTCCGGGCTGGAGGCGGTCAATCTCGCGGCGCAGAAAATACGCTCCGACTGGGAGGACCTGGTGGTTGCCGGCGGCGTCGAATCGATGTCGCGCGTACCGATAGGCTCGGACGGCGGACCCTGGGCGCAGGATCCCGAAACCAGTCTCTCCACCCAGTTCATCCCGCAGGGCATCAGCGCCGATCTGATCGCGACGCTGGAAGGCTTCACGCGCGAGCAGGTCGACGCCTTCGCCATGGGTTCGCACCAGAAAGCGGCCGCCGCGCGCGCCGCGGGCTATTTCAACAAGTCGATCGTCCCGGTGTTCGACCGCGTCGGTCTGGCGGTGCTGGAGCAGGACGAAACCATACGCCCGGGCACGACCATGGAGGCGCTCGCCGCGCTGCCGGTTTCCTTCGAGCAGCCGGGCAAGTTGGGTTTCGACGCCGTGGCGATGCAAAAATATCCCCAGGTCGAGCGCATCCGCCACGTTCATACCGCCGGCAATTCCTCCGGTATCGTCGATGGCGCAGCCGCGATCCTGATCGGGAGCGAGAAGAAGGGGCGCGAGCTGGGCCTCTCGCCGCGCGGACGCGTGGTCGCGGCCGCGATCACCGGCGCCGATCCCACCATCATGCTCACCGGGCCGGCACCGGCGGCGCGCAAAGCCTTGGCGCGCGCCGGCATGACCATAGACCAGATCGACCTGTTCGAAGTCAACGAAGCGTTTGCCGTAGTGCCGATGAAGTTCATGAAGGAGCTCGGCGTGCCGATGGAGAAAGTCAACGTCAACGGCGGCGCTATCGCCATGGGGCATCCGCTGGGCGCCTCCGGCGCGATGATCCTCGGCACCCTGCTCGACGAACTCGAGCGGCGCAAACTGCGCTACGGTCTTGCCACACTGTGCATAGGCGGCGGCATGGGCATCGCCACCATTATCGAACGCCTGTAAGCCCCAGACGCCACACAGGAACAGACCCGCAAACTGTCATTCCGAGCAACGCGAGGAATCTGCTGCAACGTCGAGTGAGAAGCAGATTCCTCCGGCTTCGCCGTCGGAATGACAAATCATTTTGATATCTGCCAGAAAGAAGAACCCATGAACCAACTACGCTACGAAATCGATGCCGAGGGCATCGCCACACTGACTTTCGACAGTCCCGACGGCCCGGTCAACACCATGTCGCAGGCCTGGCACCGGGATTTCATCGCCTGCGTCGATCGGGTGATCGCGGTAAAGGACCAGCTGCGCGGTGTGATCCTGGCTTCGGCGAAGGCGACTTTTTTTGCCGGCGCCAATCTGAAGGAGGTGCTGCGCCTGACCGAGAAGGACGCGCCCGAGGCCTACCGCAACATCGAAGCGATCAAGGCCGCATTCCGCAAGCTGGAGCTTTGCGGCCGGCCGGTGGTGGCGGCGATCAACGGCGCCGCGCTCGGCGGCGGCTGGGAGATCTGCCTCGCCGCGCACGGGCGCATTTGCATCGCCGACCCCAAGATCGAACTCGGCTGCCCCGAGGTGAGCCTGGGCCTGCTGCCGGGCGGAGGCGGGGTGACCAAGATGACGCGCCTGCTCGGCCTGCAGGCGGCCCTGCCGCTGCTGGCCGAAGGCAAATTGCTGCGACCGGCCGAGGCGCTGCAGTTGAAACTCGTCGACGAACTGGTCGCCGACCGCGCTGCGCTGATGGCGAGCGCGCGCGCCTGGATCGCGGCCAACCCGGAACCGAAACAGCCCTGGGACCGCAAGGAATACAAAATACCTGGCGGCGGCGCGCGCGGGGCCGGCCTGATGCTCGCGGTGGCCCCGGCGGTGCTGACGCAGAAGACGCGCGGCCTGTATCCGGCGCCCGAGGCGATACTCTCCTGCGCTGTCGAGGGCACGCTGACGGATTTCGACTCCGCCATGCGCAACGAGTCGCGCTATCTCGCCAAGCTGATGACCGGCCAGGTGGCGCGCAACATGATCACCGCCTTCTTCTTCAATCTCAACGCGATCAAATCGGGCGCCTCGCGGCCGAAAGACGTTCCGAAATGGAAAGCAGCCAAGGTGGGCATACTCGGCGCCGGCATGATGGGCGCAGGCATCGCCTACGTCAACGCCACGCGCCGCATCCCCTGCGTGCTGAAAGACGTCACCCTCGATCAGGCTACGATCGGCAAGGGATACAGCGCGAAGCTGCTGGAGAAGCGCATCAAGCAGGGGCGCAGCGATGCCGCCGGCGCGAGCCAGACCTTGGAGCTGATCAAGCCTACCGCCGCGGCCGACGACCTCGCCGGCTGCGATCTCGTGATCGAAGCCGTATTCGAAAATCGCGAACTGAAGGCGCAGGTCACGAAGGAAGCCGAACCCAAACTGGCGGCGGACGGAATTTTCGCCTCCAACACCTCGACCCTGCCGATCACCGGCCTGGCGCAAGCCTCGCAACATCCCGATCGCTTCATCGGCCTGCATTTCTTCTCGCCCGCCGACAAGATGCAACTGGTGGAGATCATCGTCGGCAAAGCGACCGCGGACGCGACTCTGGCGCGCGCCTTCGATTATGTGCAGCAGATCGGCAAGACGCCGATCGTGGTCAACGACTCGCGCGGCTTTTTCACCAGCCGCGTGTTCGGCACTTGGGTGAGCGAAGGCCAGGCGATGCTGCTCGAAGGCATCCCGGCGCCGGTGATCGAGAACGCGGCGCGCCAGGCGGGTATGCCGGTGGGGCCGCTCGCGATCGCCGACGAAGTGTCGATGAGGCTCTCCCAAATGGTGCGCAAGCAGGCGACGGCCGATCTCGCCGCCGAGGGCAAGGCCGTCAAAGCGCACCCGGCGTTCGCACTGGTCGATCGCATGGTGGACGAATTCAAGCGCCCGGGTCGCGCCGGCGGCGCCGGCTTCTACGACTATCCCGCCGGCGGCGAGAAATTCCTCTGGCCCGAATTGAAGCGCCTGTTCGAAAAACCCGGCATCGCCTGGGAGATGCAGGAATTGAAGGACCGCATCCTCTATATTCAGGCGATCGAAGCGGCGCGCTGCCTGGAAGAAGGCGTGCTCAGAAACGTCGCCGACGCCAACATCGGCTCCATCTTCGGCATCGGCTTTCCCGCCTGGACCGGGGGCGCGCTGCAATTCATCAACGCCGTCGGCGCGGCGAAATTCGCCGCGCGTGCGGATGCACTGGCAGCGAAGCACGGCGAGCGCTACGTCTGCCCGAAGATCGTGCGCGACAAGGCGCAGGCCGGCGCAGCATTCGATTGAATATAGGAGCTAGCCGATGATTACGCGCACGGTGTACCGCGAAGACCACGAGATGTTCCGCGCCACGGCGCGCCGCTTTGTCGAACGCGAATGCCTGCCGCGGCAGGCCGAGTGGGACAAGGCCGGCTGCGTCGACCGCGACACCTGGCTCAAGGCCGGGCGCGAGGGACTGCTGTGCACCTCGCTGCCGGAAGCCTACGGCGGCGGCGGCGGCGACTTCGGCCATTGCGCGGTATTGATCGAGGAACTGGCATCCGCCAACGTCAGCGGCCCCGGTTTCTCGCTGCATTCGGACATCATCGCGCCCTATATCCTTCGCCTCGGCACCGAGGAGCAAAAGCGGCGCTGGCTGCCCAAGTGCGCCAGCGGCGAATGCATCCTCGCGATCGCCATGAGCGAACCCGGTGCCGGCTCCGACCTCAAGGCCGTTCGCACCACCGCGGTCAAGCAGGGCGAAGAATACGTAATCAACGGCAGCAAGACTTTCATCAGCAACGGCCTCAACTGCGATCTGGTGGTGGTGGTAGCCAAGACCGATCCGGCCGCCGGCGCCAAGGGCGTGTCGCTGTTCCTGGTCGAGGCCGACCGGCCCGGTTTCAAGAAAGGGCGCAAGCTGGAAAAGCTCGGCCAGAACGCGGCCGACACTGCGGAGCTGTTCTTCGACGACGTGCGCATCCCGGCGACGAACCTGCTGGGCGAGTTGAACCAGGGCTTCATCCACCTGATGCAGGAACTGGCGCAGGAGCGCTTCATCATCGCCGTCGGCGCCGCCTCCACCATGGAAGCGATGCTCGCCGAAACCATCCGCTACACCCGCGAACGCAAGATATTCGGCCAGAGCGTGTTCGATTTTCAGAATTCCAAGTTCAAGCTGGCGGAGTTGAAAGCGAAAGCCACGGCGATGCGCATCATGGTCGACTTTTACCTCGCCGAGCACCTGCGGCGCAAGCTGACCGTGGAAGAAGCCGCGATCGCCAAACTTTTCACTACCGAAACCATGTGCGCAGGCCTGGACGACATGCTGCAACTGCACGGCGGCTACGGCTACATGACGGAATACCCGATCGCGCGCGCCTACGCCAATGCGCGCGTATCGCGCATCTACGGCGGCACCTCGGAAGTGATGAAAGAGCTGATCTCGCGCGGTTTGTGAGCGCGCACCGGCGACACGATGAACGCCGAATTGAGCGAACGCCTGGCGCAATTGGTTCGCGCGCGTGCGACCGCGGCGCTGGGCACGCTGCATGCGGGCGCCCCCTACGTCTCCATGGTTCCGTACGCGATCGCTGCTGACGGCTCCGGTTTCATCATTCACGTAAGCACACTGGCGGCACATACGAAGGACATGCTTGCCGATGCGCGCGTGAGCCTGCTCATCACCGAGGCCGAGGGCGGCGGGAAATCGCCGCTGGGCCTGGCGCGGGTTTCGGTGCAGGCGACGGCGGAGCCGATCGGTTCCGAACCCCGCCTGCCCGGATTCAAGGCAGCCTATCTTGCGCGTTTTCCCGATGCGGAGCAGATGTTCGACTTTGGCGACTTTTCGATGTTCCTGATCCGCACGGTGTCGGCGCGATTTGTCGCCGGATTCGGCCAGGCGCATTCCCTCTCGGCCGAATCTCTGGCGCAGATTTTGCGCAGTTAGCGCGCGACCTCGTCATCGCGCAGCCGCTCTGCCGTTGGCGTCATGCCGCGCAGCAATTCGATCGAAAACGCAAGGCGGCACGAAGGCTTCCCCAACCGACGCAAACACGGATAATTCGGCCTAGCGTAGACTTACGGGGTCGGGCCGGTCTCATGTTCAGGCCAGGCATCGCCCCCGGGGCACCGCACGGGGATCGGGAATCCGCGGCTTCGAATCCGCGCTCTGTACGTGTCAACTATCTGGCGGGAAGGCGATTCATGGATCATGTGCTCATCGTCGAGGACCACGAGGAGAACCGCAATCTTCTCAGGATGCTGCTCGAGGCGAACGGTTACCGGGTGACGGCAGCAGGCGATGGACTGGAGGCGCTGGCCGCCGCCCGGCGCGATGCGCCCGATATCATCGTCTCCGACGCGCTGATGCCGAACATGGACGGCTTTGCGCTGTGTCGCGCCTGGATGCAGGATGCGGACCTCAGGCGCATTCCGTTCATTTTCTATTCTGCCACCTATGTCCGCCCGGACGACGAGCAATTCGCCAAGGCGCTGGGCGCCGTGCGCTATCTGATCAAGCCTTTGGGGGTACACGTGTTTTTGCGGGAACTGCGCGAGGCGCTGCAGCAGTGGTCCGGGCGCGCCGCTCCCAGACCAGCCGCGCCTCTGGACGATGCCACTTCCCATGCCTTGCACGAGTCGGCGCTTGCGCGCAAGCTGGAAGACAAGATGGCGCAGTTGGAGGCTGCGAACCGGCAGTTGCAGTGGAGCGAGGAGCGATACCGGCACATCTACGACAACCTGCAGGACGTCTATGTCGAAACGACGCTGGATGGCGTCATCCTGGACATGAGCCCCCAGGTCGCCACGCTGTCTAAGGGGCAGTACAAGAGCGAGGATCTCATCGGCACATCGGCGAACGAATTGTTTGCCGATGCCCGCTACCGAGACGCCGTATTGGAACACATCAAACAATGCGGCCGGGCCATCGACGTGGAATCGATATTCCGGAACCGCGATGGAGGCCTGATTCCATGCTCGGTGTCGGCGACGATCGCGCGCGGCGCCGGTGGCGAATCAAGAATCGTCGCCAGCTTGCGCGACATCACCGAGCGCAAGAAAGTCGAGTGCGCGCTGGTGGACGCCGAAGCCCGGTTCCGCAGTCTGGTCGAGCAGTGGTTCGCCGGTATTTTCGTGGTCCAAGACCAAAGGTTGACCTACTGCAATCTGCGCTTCGCCCGGATTCTCGGCTACGCCGCCGAGGCCGAGTTGACCGGCCGGGACCTGTTATCGATTGCGGTCGAGAAGGACGCGGCCGGTGCGGCCGACGCCCTGCGCCGCATGTTTGAGGAAAACGCGGGCCCCGTCAGACACGCTTTCGCCGCCATGCGCAAGGACGGCTCGATCGTCGCGCTTGAACTGCAGGGCATACGGGCGACCTGCCTCAGCCGGCCGGCAATCATCGGCATGATCCAGGAAGCCTGCGTGAAAGCGCCCGTCGCGGCGCAACCTTAGGATCTGTTTCGCGCGAGGAGACACGGCCATGGGCACCGAGACACCAAACGACATCGACCGGGTGGCGATAGCGGAGCACGCGCAGCGCATGGCCGAGCAATCCGCCCTGCGCCGGGTGCGCAAGGCCTTGGACGGAATGGCAGAGACCGAGGGCGCCAAGCGCCAGACGCTACGCTACGTGCTGATCGCGTGCGCAGTGTTGGCGGTCCTCGCAATCTGGCTCAGTTGGGAACTCGTATTCGGCGTCAGAGATGTGCCGAAGCCGGCGCTGAAGGTCCCAGACACGTTGCAGCGAAAGCCATGACGACATGCCGCGGGTTCAGAGTTTCCCGCCGATAGCGGATGCGAGAGCGCGCATTCTTATTCTGGGAAGCATGCCTGGAAGCGCGTCGCTTGCGGCCGGGCAATACTACGCGCATGCGCAGAACCTGTTCTGGCGCATACTGGGCGAGGTGACCGGGGCCGATCCTGCAACGCCCTATGCGGCCCGGTCCCGGGCGCTGAAGTCGCGCGGGATCGCGCTGTGGGACGTGCTCGCCTCATGCATCCGCGAGGGCAGTCTGGATTCCGCCATCGACAACGCCTCGGTACGGGCCAACGACTTCGCCACCTTCTACCGCGCCCATCCCCGAGTCGTACATGTATTCTTCAATGGCGCGAAAGCCGAGGCCTGCTACCGCAAACACGTACTGCCTTGGCTCGCCGCGGGACCGGCCGCATCGGGCTATCGACGCCTGCCATCGACCAGCCCGGCCAACGCCTCGATCTCGCGCGAGCACAAGCAAAGGGTATGGAAGCAGGCGCTATGCCAGGCGCTGACGGGCCGCGCGCATCGCGCACGCTGATCGCGCTTGGCGCGGCCCGCGCTTTTCATCAACCGAAGCACGAACACCGGATATCAAAGTTTCCTTGATTACTATCAATACCGGCGCCGCCGCATAGAGCGGAAAATGGAGCGTCGTCTCGCGTGGTCAAAGGAGCCACGGTCGAGGCGATTGCAGCAGGAGCTCTGTAATAGGCATGGACTCGCCGCGCCAGCTATCGACCCGTATCCGCCGCCTCTGGACGGGTTCGATCCGCAGACGGCTGATACTCGGAATCAGCGCCCTGCTCGTGGTCGTCATGACGTCCTTCGTCGCCGACGTGACCAAGCGGCAGATCGATTACCTGCATCAGGAAAACCAGGACGAAGCGAAAGCGCTCGCGCAGACACTCGCCGCCAACAGCGCGTCCTGGGTAGTCGCAAGCGATCTCGCCGGACTGCAGGAAGTCGTACAGGTGCTCAAGAGCTATCCGGATCTACGTTATGCGATGGTACTCGCGCGCGACGGCAAGGTGCTCGCCCATACCGAAGCGCAGCTGCAGGGGCGCTATGCGCGCGACCCGGTCAGCGAATCGCTGCTGCGCGCGGCGCTGGAGCCGCGGCTTCTGGTGAACACTTCGTCGCTGGTCGACGTCGCCGCGCCGATCCAGGTCGACAGGGCGTACGTCGGGTGGGCGCGAGTGAGTCTTGGTCAGGATAGGGTCAATGCGGAATTGCGCGCGATTGTGTGCAACGGAATCGTCTACACGATGGTCGGCATTGCGCTGGGCGTGCTGCTCGCCGTGCTGATCACGCGCGGCCTGACGCGCGACCTGGCGCGGCTGGTCGCAGCCGCGCACCGCATCGGCGCGGGCGAGCGCAGCGTGCAATCCGGCCTCGTGCGTGAGGACGAGCTCGGCGCGCTGAGCCGCGCGTTCGACACCATGACCCTGGATCTCGATCGCGCAAGCCAGACCTTGCACGAGCGCGAGGAATACATCGGCAGGCTGGTCGACAAGTCGCCACTCGCCATGATCGTAGCGTCGGGAACGGAACTGCAGGTCGAACTTGTCAACGAGAAGTTCATCGAGCTGTTCGGCTATACGATAGCGGACATGCCGGACGTCGCGCACTGGTGGCCGCTGGCGTATCCGGAGGAGAAATACCGGGAAGAGGTCAAGGAAAGATGGTCTGCAAGCGTCGCGCGGGCGATCGCGAGCAAGGGCGAGATCGAGCCGATGGAAGCGACGGTGCGCTGCCAGAACGGTTCGCTGCGCAGCATCGAGTTTCGCTTGTCTTCGATCGGCGCAAAGCACTTGGTCACCTTTGTCGACCTGACCGAACGCAAACGCGCCGAACAGGCCGCGCTCGCGCAGTTCAAGCTCGCGGAGACTTTCTTCAGCAACAGCGTAAGTAGCCTGGTCATCCTTGACCGGAACTTCAACTTCGTCCGCGTCAACGAAGCCTATGCGAAGGCGTGCCACCGGAAGATCGCCGAATTCGCGGGGCGAAACCATTTCGAGATGTACCCGTCCGATACGCAGGCGATTTTTGAGGACGTGGTCCGCACTAGGCGCCCGTTCACCACTTTTACCCGGGCGTTCGTGTTCGCGGACCAGCCCGAACGCGGGACCACCTACTGGGATTGGACTCTGGTGCCTGTCCTCGATCAGCAGGGAGAGGTCGAGTACCTGGTGTTCTCCCTGCAGGAGGTCACCGAGCGCATGCACGCGCAAGAGGCACTGCGCAACAGCGAAGACAGCCTGAAGGAAGCCCAGCGCATTGCCCATCTTGGAAACTGGGAACTCGATCTCGGCAGCAATGCGCTTGTATGGTCGGACGAGATCTACCGGATCTTCGAGATCGACCCGCGGGAGTTCGGCGCCTCCTACGACGCCTTCCTTGAGGCGATCCATCCCGACGATCGGAAACGCGTCGATTGCGCCTACGCCGAATCGCTCAAAAGCAAGATGCCGTACGACATCGAGCACCGGCTGCGAATGAAGGACGGCCGGGTGAAGTACGTCAACGAGCGCTGCGAAACCAGCTTTGACCAGTTCGGCCGGCCGCTGCGTTCGATCGGCACGGTGCAAGACATCACCGAGCGCAAGCAGGCGGAGCGGGCGCTGTACAAAGTGAATCGCGCGTTGAAGGCCCTCAGCAAGTGTAACGAGGCGCTGATCCACGCCAGCGACGAATTGCAGCTGCTGGACCAGATATGCCGCGTAATCGTCGAAATCGAGGGCTACCGCCTGGCGTGGGTCGGCTACGTCGAGAACGATGCGCAGCAGAGCGTCAGACCGGTGGCGCAGAGCGGGTACGAACCGGGCTATATGGAACACGCGGAAATGACCTGGGCGGATAACGAGCGCGGGCGCGGACCCCTGGGCATCGCCATCCGCAGCGGTGAAATCCAGGTGGTGCAGGACGTGAACACCGACCCCCGCTTCGAGCCCTTGCGCGCCAATGCCGCCAGGCTGGGCTACGGCTCGGTGCTGGTCGCGCCGCTGCTATCGGATTCCCAGCGTATCGGCGCGCTCAGCATCCATGCCGAGGGCACCAATGCGTTCGACGCCGCGGAGATCGCCCTGCTCGGCGAACTGGCGGCCGACATGGCGTTCGGCATCGTCACGCTGCGCACGCGCGGCGCGCACCAGCACAGCGCGACGCGGCTGCAGCGCAGCATGGAGGCCACGATCCAGGTCATCGCCGGCACCGTCGAGATGCGCGATCCGCACGCGGCGGGCCATCAGCGCCGCGTCGCCGAACTGGCCACCGCCCTCGCCCGCGAGTTGGGATGGTCTGAAGACCGGGCGCACGGCGTACATCTGGCCGGGGTGGTGCATGACGTGGGCAGAATCAAGATCCCCGCCGATATCCTGAGCAAGCCGGGAAAACTCAACCGCATCGAATTCGAATTGATCAAGACGCACCCCGAGGCCGGCCACGAAATACTCAAAGGCGTCGACTTCCCCTGGCCGATCGCGCAGATCGTGTTGCAGCATCACGAACGGCTCGACGGGTCCGGTTACCCGCATGGATTGAAAGCAGACGACATCCTGCTCGAAGCCAGGATCCTCGCGGTCGCCGACGTGGTCGAGGCGATGGCCTCGCACCGGCCGTACCGGCCGGCGCTGGGCGTGGACAAGGCGCTCGAGGAGATCGGCGCCAACGCCGCGACAACCTATGATGCCGACGTGGTCCGCGCCTGCATCGCGCTGTTCCGCGAAAAGGGATTCGCGTTCAAGGACTGACGGCCGCTGGCGCGATCGCGGAGCCGCATCTACCCCGGCGGCGAGCGTTCGAATTCACGCGGTCCGGGTCGGATTGCGCAGTTGGAGGATGTCGTCCATGCGCGTCTGGATGTCTTTGCGGATTTTCGGATGCGGAAAGATGTAGAAGCGGTCGGAGACTATGGCGTCGAAGGTCATCGCGGCAACATCGGCCGCGGTGACCCTGCCTTTTTCCAGCAGGGTGCGCAGCTGCTCGCGTTTGCCGCGCTCAGCTTCGGTTTCGGCGTGGTCCAGCAGTTCCGCCGGGCGATTGCGCTGCGCGTTCCAGATGTTGGTCCCGACCCAGGCGGGGCAGAGCACCGACACGCCGATGTTCGCCTTCTCTTCTCTCAGATCGTGATAGAGCACTTCGGACAGCGTCACCACGGAATGCTTGGACACCGCATAGGCCGCCGTCGAAGCCATGGAGACGAAGCCCGCCGCCGAAGCGGTATTGACGATATGCCCCTCGCCGCCCTGGCGCAGCATGATGGGAGTGAATACACGCACGCCATGGATCACGCCCCAGACGTTCACCCCCAGCACCCACTGCCAGTCTCTGACGCTCGCCTCCCAGGTTCTGGTCCGCACGCCGCCGACTCCGGCGTTGTTGCATACCAGGTGCACGCCGCCGTAGGCCTTGAGCGTTTCCTCGGCCAGACGCTCGACGTCCTCGGCCCGGCTGACGTCACATTTCACGGTAAGTACCTGCACACCCCCGTGCCGGAGATCGGCAGCCGCGGCAGCCAGCGCTGCGTCCTCGATATCGGCCAGCGCGAGCTTCATGCCCTCGGCCGCCGCGCGGCGCGCCAGCGCGAGGCCGATGCCGCTCGCGCCGCCAGTGATCACTGCGACTCTGTCCTGGAATTGCTTCATGCCTTTGCCTTGGCCGTGTCCACCATCGACGCGCCACGCGCGCGCATGCCTTCAATTTCGCTCGCGCTGAATCCCCAGTCGGCGAGCGCCTGCGCCCCGCCCTCGCCGCGCTCGGGCGCACCGCGCGCAATGGCGCTCGCAGTGCGCGAAAAACGCGGCGCGGGCGCCGGGTGCGTCACGCCGTCGATTTCGACGAAGGCCTTGCGCGCCTGGTTGTGCGGGTGCAGCGGCGCTTCGGCGATCGAGAGCACCGGCGCGAAGCACACGTCCGTGCCTTCCATTTCGCGGCACCACTCATCGCGGGTTTTTGTTTTGAACGCAGCGCTGAATGCGGCGCGCAATTCCGGCCAGCGCGCGAAATCGAATTGCGCCGGCAAAGTCTGGGGATCCAAACCCAGCCGCGCCAGCAGTTCGGCATAGAAGCGGCCTTCGATCGAGCCGATCGCGACGTGCTTTCGATCCGCCGTTTCGTACGCATCGTACCAGGGCGCGCCGGTATCGAGCACGTTGACGCCGCGCTCGTCCCGCCAATGCCCGGCGGCCGTGCGCCCATAGAACATCGCCATCAAACTGGCTGCGCCTTCGGTCATGGCGGCGTCGATCACCTGCCCCTTGCCGGAAGCGCGCGCCTCGAACAGCGCGCAGGCGATGCCGAATGCGAGAACCATGCCGCCGCCGCCGAAATCGCCGACCAGGTTGAGCGGCGGCACCGGCGTCTCGCCCTTGCGTCCGATCGCGTGCAAGGCGCCGGTCAACGCGATGTAGTTGATGTCGTGGCCCGCCGCCTGCGATAGTGGACCATCCTGTCCCCAACCGGTGATGCGGCCATAGACCAGGCGCGGATTGCGCGCGAAGCAAGCGTCCGGGCCGAGTCCAAGGCGCTCGGTGACGCCAGGCCGGAAACCTTCAATCAAGGCGTCGGCTTTGGCCGCCAACGCGAGCACCGTCTGAATCGATTCGGGCAGCTTCAGGTCGAGCGCGATCGAGCGGCGGCCGCGCGACATGATGTCGTACTTGGTTGCCACCGGCAACCCGAGATCGTTCGCCTGCAGTCTGTCCACGCGCAGTACATCGGCACCCATGTCGGCGAGCAGCATGCCGCAAAACGGCCCCGGGCCGATGCCGGCGATTTCCAGTACTCGTACTCCATTCAGTGGTCCGCTCATACATATCTCCTGACGTTGATGATTATTGACAATTACCTAACTGTATGACAACCGCTTTGATCTTCATGCGTTATTCCAATGTAGATATATCATTGGGGTTGAACCATGAAAGCAAAGAACAAATCAGACGAGGCTGCGAAGCGGCGGGTT